>CDZQ01055280.1_pt1 | contig 420087 bp, 415 predicted proteins | sample 554831 | NCBI WGS metagenome assembly CDZQ01 (sample SAMEA3182112, study PRJEB8094) | gut metagenome | biome: human; feature: gut; material: Stool; isolation source: human stools | place: Canada | collected 2013-05-06 | reverse complement strand
TGCAAGGCGAGAGTAATTCCATATCGAACCAAGAGTTAATATGTAAAGGGTGGTTTCTCCCACCTAATACATATGACTGCGGCTCATTTGTGGTGAATGGAACAGCAGTTGTAGGAAAGGAGAAGAAAAGTCCGTATAACCGCTGGAAATCAACACAAAAAGGAGCTAATTTTTATGAAATCTCTATTTGAGGAAATGGGCGGCACTTACCGTCAGGAGGGCGATTATCTCATTCCAAACCTTGCGCTGCCAGAGGAACCGGAATACCAGATTGGCAAGTATGGACATATGCGCCGCAGCTATCTGAAAGAACATCGCCCTATTTTCTACACAAACCTGCTCACAAACGGAACGCTGCATCGGCACCTTGCCGAGATCGACCAAGCCTGCAACGAGCGCATGGAAATCATCGTTTCTGCAATGGTGAAGCAAGAAGGCGTGACCGAAGCACTCAAAGCTGCCGATCAAATGGAATGGGTACGCCGCATGAACAGCATCCGCAGCCGCGCGGAGGAAATCGTTTTGACCGAGCTTGTATATGAATGACAAATGCCCGTTATCGGTTGCGTGGCCGATAACGGGCATTTTTACACTTTAGTTCTTTTGTTCCGTGCTGGCTACCAGACGGTCAAAGTCGCTCTGATACAGATGATCCTGAATGACGCGGTACTGCTCAAACTCGCTTTCGGCAAAGGCTTTTGCAATGGCAGCGGTGACTTTTCCCTTATTTTGCAGAATCTCTGCATCATTGAATTGCAGAAAAGCGTCCAGCTTGGAGGCCCAATCTGCCATGGTCATGGGAATATGCCGTCTGGCCTGCCGGGTAGCATAGTCCAGATACATGGTGACGATTTCGTTCAGTTCCTGCATTTCATCCATGGATAAGTAATTTTTTGCAACGGACACATCTGCCTTGACAATCTTGCCGTCAGGAGCATTCTTCCATGAGGTCAGCCCCATGTGTTCCTTGGTGTGATCGGCTCGTGCCATAATGACCTCTGCCGCTGTGCCGCCATGGACGGCATAGTGCATCTTATTCTGAACTGTGGCAAAGAAATCCTTTGTGGTCTGGCTATCGAGAGAGTAGTCCACAGCAGTGGCGTAAATATCCGTAATTTTCTGATAGAAGCGCCGTTCGCTGGCCCGAATCTCCTGAATCTCGGAAATCAGGTGATCGAAGTAGTCCTCATCAAAAATCTGCCCATTGATGAGCCTGCTCTTGTCCAGCACATACCCCTGCTTGGTGAAGGTGTCCAGCACCTTGGTTGCCCACTGGCGGAACTGCGTGGCTCTGCCGGAATTGATCCGATAGCCTACGGCTATGATGGCGGACAGAGAGTAGAACTTATAGTGATAGGTTTTTCCGTTATCCGCAACTTGTGCAAAATTTGCACAAGTTGCATCTTCGGACAATTCACCGCTTTCATATACATTTTTCAGATGCTTTGTCACAACGCTCCGGTCTACATCAAAAAGCCGTGCAATGGCCTTTTGGGTCAGCCAAACGTCGTGATCCTGTACCCGTACCTCAATGCCATCCTCATGGGCATCTTTCGTGAACACAAGGAAATCCACTGTGCTGTTGCGGATTTGCAGTTTATCCTTCTTGGCGTCTGCCATGTCGTTTCACCTCAATCTTCTTCGCTGGTTTTCTTCCCACGGCTCTTATAGACATTATACTGATTCTTGCAGCGGGGACTGCAAAAAGCGGAATTGGAGCGGCTGCTCAGGAACACCTTCTGGCAGTGCTTGCACAGCCGCAGGGGCTTCTCTCCGTCCACCAGCAGGAAGCTGAACATCATCTGGATGCCCAGCAGCAGCGAATGGAAGTCCCAATAGATGGTCGGTTTGTCCAGCAGCTCAATATGATAGCTGGGCGCAATGCCGCCGAAAGCAGCCATGCCTTTGCGATACAGATTCCGGGTATCCTCATCGATCAGGTCATAATCGTTGTAGTACAGAATAGATGTGGTCAGCGTAAAGGCCCAGTCCTTGAACTGCTGCGCCACCCAGTCATAGGCTTCAGCATACTCTCGCTGGAAGCTCATGGTTTTCGCCATGGGTTCACTCGCAAAGGTCATGGTCAGCGCCACCATCATGTTGTCGCCGGACACGCTCCATCTGGACTCAATGCCCTTCTTGACCAGATCCAGCTGGTCAAAGGGATAGAATAGCGCCAGATAGTCCTCGGTTTCCATGGATTCTGCCTTGATGAAGTGGTTTTTCGGCAGATAGACCGCCTCATAATCCATGAAGGACGGCGTGGTGGGCAGCGCTGTCATCAGGCCCAGCAGACCGTAATGGGTTACAAATTCCAGAATGGCCTTCTGCACCTCGTCCTCCGGGCTGCGGTTCATCATCAGCATTCCCACATTCAGCGCATCCAGCACGATTCCCGGCGCTTCCTTCAAGGGATTATATATGTCGGGCTTGGCATTCTTCCCCGGCGTGATATACCGCTTGCCGTCTGCGGCTGTTTTCAGTTCATAGCGGTCATACCGTACCCAATGGGAACGGGACTGCTCAAAGAGATTCTTCATGGCGCTGTTCCTCTCAACTCGTAATCCAACTATATATTAACCGTATTACTATTGTATCAACCGTCCTTGTCATCGTCAAGGGCGGCTTTCTTTTTTCTCGGTTTGGTTTTGTTTTCCCGGCGGATCACGGCATCTTTGCCCATGGTTTGCAGCAGTGCTTCATATTCCTCTACGAACTCGCGCTCCCGCAGAGTAATGCTGTAGTCCCTTTCCAGCTTTTCACTCAGATGCTCATACATCCGCCTTTGCAGCTTTTTCTGAATGGTCATACGCAACTTTCGGATATTCCGGTCGGACTGCCCACGGATGGCAGCAAGCCTTGTGGTGCTGTATTGCTTGACGAACAGGTAATACAGTACCTCCTTCTGTTCATCACTGAGGGTGAAGAAGAGCTTGGAGAGAAAACGGTTTGCTGTCAGCTCATGCAGCTCGTAGGGACAGGAGAAGATGATGTCGAGAAAATTTCCCTGACAGAGCTGGCGGAACCTTGGCAGATTCATCCAGAGGGGAGCAATTCTCGGCTCTGGCACGGCCTGAAACTCCAACGGCACATCCCCGCGCAGGTTTTCGTGGTCACGCTCCCGGCGTTCCCGATTTCTGTCCAGCTTGTTCCACTCGTCTACCACAGTCAAAAAATCCGATTCCGTCCGGGCTGCTTCCTCCAGCCGCCGCACAGCCTCTGCGCGAATTTCCCGCTTGAGCCGTTTTTCGCTGGTGGGCGCGGCTTCCTCTTCCTCGTCCTCCAGCTCGGCGGCATAGTTTCTGGGATGCTCGTCCTGCTCCAGCTCGCTTTCCAGCTCCAGCGTGCGTTCCTCTGCAAGCGCTTCCTCCAGCGATTCGTTCTCCGGCGCACCGTCCGACGCATCCTCCCAATCGGCAAAGCTATCCTCATCCATTTCAAGGTCGGCTTCCTCTATTTGCTCCTCGGTATCTTCTTCCTCATCGGAAAAATCATCATCCCACAGCAGTTCATCCTCCCATGGTTCCACGACAGCTTCACCTCCTCGAAAAAATATTTTTCTTTTTCTCAAAAAACAGTTCCGATTTACACCCCGTTTTTCTCCTATTAGTGAAAGGGTAATCTAAACGCAAGTTACTAAGGTTACTATCTTAAACACAGAGGGTAGAAAGGAGAAAAAGAACATGGAAAACCAGCATAAAGACATGATTGGCTTACAGCCAACGGAACCGGACTTATTATACCAAAAACCAACAAATTACGCAAGGAGGAAGCCTATGGAGCAAACGAAACAGGAACAGTTCATCATTCGGCGCATCGGCGGCACCACCTATAAGGTAAGGGTCGCATTCAGCGAAACAGCGGTGGAGACCATGGAGGAAAAGATTCTGCGGATGATCCGCAATGAAGGGGTTACAAATGACGGCACTTGTGCTATAATGGAAGCACCACAAATGAGCCGTCAGTCTGAAAGGAGCGCCGAATGCGCATGAAACAGACTGAGGAAAAGATCACCGCTCTGTATGAGCGGCTAAGCCGTGACGATGACAATGCCGGTGATAGCAACTCCATCGTGAATCAGAAAAAATACCTCGAAAGCTATGCCCAGCAGAGAGGCTACACCAACTGCCGCCACTATACTGATGATGGATGGAGCGGCGGCAATTTCGAGCGTCCGGCATGGAAACAGCTGGTGGCGGACATTGAAGCAGGCAAGGTGGCCCATGTCATTGTCAAGGATATGAGCCGGGCGGGGCGTGACTATCTGCAAACCGGCTTTTACACAGAGGTATTCTTCCGGCAGCATGGCGTCCACTTTGTTGCCATTGCCAACGGCGTGGACAGTGATGACCAGAACAGCAACGAGTTTGCGCCCTTCCTCAACATCATGAACGAGTGGTATCTGCGCGACCTGAGCCGCAAGCAGAAAACCGCCATCCGGGTCAAGGGAGAATCCGGCAAGCCTACCACCAACTGCGCTATCTATGGCTACAGGAAAGACCCGGAAAACAAATACCATTGGCTGATCGACGAGGAAGCCGCCGCCGTGGTGCGCCGCATTTTCCGATTGACCATCGAGGGCAAAGGACCCTACGATATTGCCCGTATTCTCTTTGAGGATAAGGTGGAGACGCCCGCCGTGTACTTCGGCAAGCAGGGCAAGGGGATCTGGAAAAGCAAGGAGGAATTTTCAAATCCCTATAACTGGAGCGGCTATGTCGTGGGGCAGATTCTCTCCAAGCCGGAGTATATGGGGCATACGGTGAATTTTCGCTCCCACAAGCAGTCCTATAAAGATAAAAACGCCGTAATGAATCCCAAGGAGGATTGGCTGATCTTTGAAGATACCCACGAGGCCATTGTGGACAGAGAAACATGGGAGCTTGCCCAGAAGCTCCGCAAGACGCCCAAGCGCATCGACACGCTGGGGGAAGCGAATCCGCTGACCGGCCTTTTGTACTGCGCCGACTGCGGCGAGAAGATGTATAACCACCGCTCCAAAGGCGGCACAGAGAACAATCCCTATCCATCTGACTTCTTCGATTGTTCCTCCTATACCCTCGCCCATCAGAAAAGAACTGCCGCCTGCTGCGGCCACTATATCACGACCAAAGCTCTGCGCACCCTGATTCTGGACACCATCCGCACGGTCAGCACCTTTGCAATTTCCAATCAGGCGGCGTTTATGGAAAAGGTGCGCTCTGCCTCCCAGCTCCGGCAGGTGGAAGCGGCCAAAGATGCCAAGCGAAAGCTGAGCAAGGACAAAAAGCGTATTGCTGAGCTGGACACCATCATCAAAAAGCTCTATGAATCCTTTGCTGTCGGGCGCATTACCGATGAGCGCTTTGACAGTCTGCTGGCAGATTACGAAGCCGAGCAGAAAGCGCTGCAAGCCTCTGTCGCAGAAGCAGAAGAAAAGCTGTCCGCTTTTGCGGAGGACGCCGCCCGTGTGGAGCAGTTTCTGGAGCTGGCAAGGAAGTACACGGACTTCTCCGAGCTGACTACACCCATGATCAACGAGTTTATTGAGAAAATCATCGTCCACGCCCCGGAGCGTATCGACGGTGACCGGGTGCAGGAGGTGGAGATCCACCTTCGCTTTATCGGGCAGTTTGAGCTTCCCGCACCGGAGCTGACCGAGGAAGAAATCAAGCGGCAGGAGCAGCTCAAGCGACATCGCATTAAAAGCCGGGAACGGTATCAGAAAATCAAGGCTGGTGAACACGCTGTCGGTCAGCCTTTCATGCTGACCTGCAAGTGCTGCGGGCAGGAATTTGCATCCAAACGGACGAACACCCTGTTCTGCGGTCCCAACTGCCGGGCAAAATTCTACCGGCAGGAGGCGGCAGAGAGCCGCAGCCGGGCGTGTACCTGCGAAAACTGCGGCAAGGAGTTTATCACAACAAGGTCAGATGTGAAATATTGCAGTGACGATTGTCGGTATGCAGCACAAATCAAACGGCAGGGCGCATGGAAGAAAGCCTTGCGAGAAGCTAAGAACGAGGAAGAAACGAAAACAGCATAAAATAGACGCAGACGGCGGCTTGCCCCAGATTGGGCAGGCCGCCGTTTTTGCGCAGAAATGGAGGTATCATGCGTATTTTTGAAATCGTAAAAGAAAATGTCAATCTGCGGGAGGCGGCAGAGCTGTACGGGATCGATGTGAACCGATACGGCAAAGCACTTTGCCCCTTTCACAACGACCGGAACCCCAGCCTGTATGTGGCCGACGATCATTATTATTGCTTCGCCTGCGGGGAGCACGGGGATGTGATCGACTTTGTGGGCAGACTGTTTCAGCTTTCGCCCTATGATGCGGCACGGAAGCTGATGGCAGATTTTCATCTCAGCCCGGACAAGCCGCCCAGCGCAGCGGCGCTCCACGCAAAACGCATCCGAACAGAAGCACAGCAGCTCATGGAAAACGAGCGGCTGTGCTTTTCTGTTCTGTCCGATTACGCCCGTGTGCTGCGGAACTGGAAGGTGCGGTATGCGCCGCAATCTCCTGACGAGCCTGTTCCCGCACGGTTCGTGGAAGCCTGTCACAAGCTCGATGAAACGGAATATTACTTAGATATTCTGTGCGCCGGGGATTCCCACGAACGTGCCGAAGTAATTCAGCAGCAGATGGCGGACGAAAAGCTGGACGGGCTGCGACGGAGGTTAGAGAAAATTCACAAGGAGGAATTGGAAGATGGATATGACACCGCAGACGTGGCCTGAGTGGTACGACGGCAGGCACATCAACGAGGTGCTGTTCTGCCAGCAGTTTTTGGAGAAACACCCCATGAAATGTGTGCGTGGGCGGCTTTTCACCGTGGACGGACTGATCGAGGATGAGGGGCAGATCGGCAATCTCATTCTGGAGGAAATCTCCGGTGTGCTGACCTCCGGACTGTCCAAAGTTGTGACAAATCTGCTTGCCAGCATCAAGCTGCAAGCGTATTCACCGCCGCTGCCCATTGAGACGGACCGCATCCACGTTGCCAACGGGACGTATTTTATGAACGGTAGCTTTACCGCCGATAAGAGCTACTGCAACAACCGGCTGACGGTCGCCTACAACCCTGACGCACCCACTCCGAAAAAGTGGCTGCAATTCCTATCAGAGCTGCTGCAACCGGAGGACATTCCAACCTTGCAGGAATTTCTCGGTTACTGCCTGCTGCCTACCACCAAGGGGCAAAAAATGCTCATGCTCATCGGCAAGGGCGGCGAGGGCAAAAGCCGCATCGGTCTGGTCATACGCTCCCTGCTGGGCGACAGCATGAACACCACCAGCATCCAGAAGGTGGAGAGCAACCGGTTCAGCCGTGCAGACTTGGAAAACAAGCTCCTGATGGTGGATGACGATATGGATATGAGCGCCCTGCCCAAGACCAATTATATCAAATCCATCGTGACCTCTGAGTGCAAGATGGACATGGAGCGCAAAGGCGTCCAGAGCTATCAGAGCCAGCTCTATGTGCGTTTTCTCTGCTTCGGAAACGGTGCGCTCACCGCCCTGCACGACAAGTCCGACGGCTTCTTTCGCCGCCAGATCGTGCTGACCACCAAAGACCGGCCCGCTGGCCGAGTGGATGATCCGTTTCTGGTGGATAAGCTGCTGCGGGAGAAGGAGGGCATCTTCCTCTGGTGTCTGGATGGTCTGCATCGGTTGATTGGGAACAACTATCAGTTCAGCATTTCCGGCAAGGCCAGAGAGAATATGGAGACGGTCAAGCGCAGCAGCAACAATGTGATCGAGTTTCTGCAATCTGAGGGCTATATCCGCTTCAAGGCCGACAGTGAAGCCAGCTCCAAGGCACTGTATGAGGCGTATCAGCGCTGGTGCGAGGACAATGCGCAAAAGCCCATGTCTGCAAATCGTCTCAGCTCGGAACTGGCGCAGAACGAGCGCCTTTACAATGTAGAGGCCACCAACAATGTCCATGTCGGTGGCAAGCGGGTGCGCGGTTTTATGGGCATTGAAGTGGTCAACCCACTGCCGTATTAAAAATGAGAACCGGACTTCAAAATTGCCGTACACGCCGTACACTCTGTACGGCATTTTTCAACTTCATCCGCAAAATACGGTTTTGCTTGTGCCTTTGGTGAAGCAATTCACAGCATCGTGTAAAATCTGCCGCTGAATCGGCGTTCGGTACACAAAACCGGCGTACAGCAGCGTACACAAGCCGTCTATGCCGTACCGAGCCGTACACGGACAGCCTATTTTAACGGCTTCAAAATCAATGCTTGTGAAATCCGTAAAGATTTTTGTCGTAGGTCGAACGCACTGCACCATCAGGTGATTTACCGAAGCGTGAATCCGCTGCTCCGGATTGCGGCATATCCTGCCGTTCTGTATGTTCTCACACAGAACGATGAAGCCGATAGGGTGCTGCTGTGTACAGGGCATCACGGACGGAAATCTGAGTGGATTTGCGGAACGGCAGATTTTTCACCGCAAAGCGTACACAGTTCACTTACTCAAAAACCAATATCACGAAAATATGGAGGTAAAAAGTTGATGAAATCCAATCTGAGAAATGAAATCAAGTCGTACATCGTCCGTCAGGGCATGACCATGCAGGAGGTGGTCGATCTGCTGCATGACGAACACGGCTGGTCTGACAGCGTATCTAACCTGTCCAATAAGCTCCAACGGGAGTCCCTGCGCTATGTTGAAGCCGTCCAGCTTGCCGATGCGCTGGGGTACGAAATCGTTTGGCAACGGAGAAAGTGAGGAGGGATTTTTATGACAGAGGCAGAGAAGAAACTGTTGCAAGCACAGCACCGCTTGGAGGAAGCGCAGGCACGGAACCGGGTCAAGGAACGCAAGGTCCGTACCCGTAGGCTCATTCAGGAGGGTGCAATCTTGGAGAAAGTGCTGCCGGAGGTGCGGACGATGGAGCTGTCTGCGCTGGAGGATTACCTGATGCAGAAGCTGCCGCAGCACAATTGAATCCGCTGGGAGGTCTCCGGGAAACCGGGGGCCTCCTCTTTTCCTCCCGTAAGGGCGCACTTACTCACCACCCTAAAGGGCAGTGGTATTTCCTGCGGAAATCGTGCGCTCTGCGAGGCGGATGCGGCTGCTGCGGCAGCCTCCAGACAATGCCACAGCACTTGCAGGGTGCTGCTGTCATCGTCTGCGCAGGTCGCAGTTGTTTCTGCTTTGGAAACAGCTTGCACCCTGCCCGCACAAACCTGCCACCGGCAGCTTTGTTTGCGGCTATGCCCGAAGCTCATCTTCGGGGCATTTTCTCTTTTGCGAAAGAGAAACAGAAAAAGGAAGAACGAGGTGAAGAAGATATGGCGATTTATCATTTGGAAGCGAAGGTGGTCAGCCGGGGCGCAGGCCGCTCCGCAGTAGCTGCTTCTGCCTATTTGAGCTGCTCCCGCCTGTATAACGATTACGACGGGATTCAGCACGACTACACGAAAAAACAAGGGCTTGTCTGGCAGCAGATGTTTCTGCCGGAATATGCCCCACAGGAATGGCAAGACAGAGAAAAACTGTGGAACGCCGTGGAGGAAGTAGAGACAGCAAAAGACAGCAGGCTTGCCCGTGAGTTTGTTGTGGCTCTGCCCATAGAGCTAAACCGGGAACAGCAGATCGAGCTGCTGCAAGACTTTATCCGGGAGCAATTTGTGTCCGATGGAATGTGCGCCGACGCTGCCATCCACGACACCGACGGTCACAATCCCCACGCCCACATTCTCCTGACGGTGCGCCCGCTGGATGAGCAGGGACGCTGGCAGTACAAGACCGAAAAAGAATATCTCTGTATGAGAAACGGTGAAGAACGAGGCTTCACCGCCGCCGAGTTCCGGGCGGCGCAGAACGAGGGCTGGGAGAAGCAATATCCCTACAAGGTCGGCAAAAAGAAGGTCTATATGACACCGTCTGCTGCCGAGGCGCAGGGACTCATCCGGGCTGACAAGCATCCGAAGAGCACCCGCTACGGCAGACAGAACCCCATCTCCGAACGTTGGAATAGTGAGGAGCAACTTGTGACATGGCGGGCTGCATGGGCGGATGTGACCAATCTCTATCTGGAGCGCGCCGGACGGGCGGAGCGAATCGACCACCGCAGCAACGCAGCCAGAGGTCTGGATGAGCAGCCTACCATCCATGAGGGAGTGACCGCACGGGCGCTGGAGCGGAAAGGGATCATTGCTGACCGCTGCGAGATCAACCGGCAGATCAAGGCGGACAATGCCTTGCTGCGGGAGCTGAAAGCTGCGGTCAGGAAGCTGGCACAGGCGGTAAAGAACACCCTCCCGGTTATTGCCGAGGCGATGGAAAAGCTGCGGGCAAATATGATTGTTTTCCGCTATCAGCTGCGGCATATCGGCCGGGGCAGGCAGCGCATGAAAGATTATATCCACGCGGTTCAGCCGAATCTGGTGCGCTATACCGAGCTGGTTCAGGAGATTCGGGGCAAGGGCAAGGAACGCAAGTCTTTGCTTGCCCAAAAGAAGGAGACACCCCTCTATCTCATCCCGAAGCAGTGTGAACTGTCCCGCCATATTGCGGAGCTGACCGAGGAATTGGAAGAGCTGAAATCCGAGAAGGATATGCTGCTGCACTCGCTGGAATGCAGTGACGATGCCGGTATCGCTGCTGTGAAAAAGGACATTTCCACGATGGAAGCCGCACTAAAAAAGCTGTCGCAACAGGAAGAAAAGTACACGGCTGAGCTGAACGACGCTTTGCAGCAGTATGCTGATTTGAAGACGCAATCGGCAGAATTCGACCCAGACGAATTGCAGGACGCAAGGCTCGACCTGCGTCCTGCAATGGAGCGCTCTGTGGTTGACCGTGTGCAGTCTGCTTACGGAGATAAGTACGATTACTTGATGATGTACGACAGCAAGCGGGATGTTGCTGATATACTTCATGAGGAAACGGAAGCTCGCTCCATCCGTGAACATCTGCGTCAGAAACAGCAGGCACAGCAGAAGCAAAACAAGAAGAACAGCAGAGACACTTGGGAACGATAATATATATATGCTACCACATTCTTGCGCTTACCTCTATCCCAACTATTGACATAGAGCCGCACAAATTTAAAGGAGCACGGTCGTGGCTGACCGTGCTCCTTTAGCATCGCTTGCGATGCATAGTCACAGATGGAATCTGTGTCAAAGGGGTTCGAGGATTTTATCCCAGACAGGCGATTTATAAGCCCCTGCTGCGGCAGGGGCTTATAAATTTTGCATGAGTGGGTACCGCCATGCATTGCTCGTTAAGATCGTGCCCAACTTTTTTACTTACGCCGCATCGAATATTTGCGAGATAACAGCCCATGTATATGCGCCTGCTGCACTGGCAATTAAGTTCACAAGTTCAGATTTTGCTTTTTGCTCACTTAACTTCAACAATTCATCACCACGAGGAGAACAGTCGTATGCGTTAGCACCATGTGGCGAGCCACATTTCGTCATTTCATAGGCTCACTAAAGAAGAGAAACCATTATCTCAGCTTATCGTTTCGATTTCTCCAAGCAAATCATTTTTTCCTGAGTTGCTAATTTTATCTGCAAAATTGACTTATTTATGAGGACTATCATAATCTGCACGCGCTGGAACACAAGAGCAACTTTTTGAAATAACGTACCTTTGAGGAGTCTGGACTGGCTCCTCTTTTTTGTTGCACAAATTGTGCAGGCGGTGCTTGCACAATTATCAACCTAACATCTGCATTCCATACAATCTCGATATTGTCCTCCTGTTGTTCTGCGTTATGCTTTCTCCGTGCATTTTCGTATTATTTATTCTGCCATCTGACTTCGCCCTTGGACAGAAGCGGATAACAGATCAGCTGATCTGAATCCAGATTTTCCGCATGCATGTCAACCGCTGTGATCTGATGATTATCATAAGTCGTATAATAATAAATACCTTTTGCTGTATTACAACAGGACGTGTATATCGTGATCTCATATTTGCCTTCTGTCACCTCACAGCATCCACGCTGCTGATCTACGGATCCTAAGATATGGAAGAACTGGCTTACACTCTCATCCTCTTCTTCACCGGAGATCGAATTTAATTTTGTAAAGGCAACTTTCACAAATCTTGACTGGCTGGAAAGATCTCCAGGTATTCCCATTCCACCCATTCCTCTGCTATATGCATCAAGCTGTAATACTCCTGCAAAAGTACTCTCCGGCTGTTTTCTGGATACTCCGGCATAATTATTCAGTGCAAACATCTGACTCGGGAATGGTGGATTATTGGTAAGCACTCCTACCGGATTATCATATACATGCAGCCCATCTTTCATAGACTCAACAACGATACAGGAGTCTTTGTCTGCAATGATCCAGTGAAGCTGTGCTGTCGGCAGCTGTTCACTGAATGCTGTGCCTGTCAGTCTCATTGCTGCCAGCTTCTCTCTCGCCTCTGCTACAGTAGCACACTGTGTAAGGATCCATGGGATGAACTCGAACTGTGCCACCTGGCTGACTTCTGTTTCATCTTCCGGCAAAGCTTCTTCATATGCCGCATTGCCGACAAAATTAAGACCTGCCATTCCAAGGCCTTTTTCATTAACAGCATCATAATAAAGCGGATAACCTCCTGCAACAAATGCCATTCCGATCAAAGCATAATGGCTTTTTATCTTCCCGGCAAACCGGAAATCAAATTCGTAATTTCTTGGCGTTATCGTGATCTGTTCCCCATAGGAAAATTCATAATCAAGCGTTCTGCCCATATAAAAATCTTTTGTTTTGTAAGTTGCTGCTGTACACATATCGAACACCTCTTCTTTCTGCTATAATAGTCCTGCAAACAATCTCATAAACAACTGTCCGAGCCATAAATATGCACTCCGTCCTGTGCGGTACTTTTCGGTCACTTCCCTGCATTCATTCGAGGATTTTTCTTTACACAATAACTCCATATAATTACCGGAATCAGACAAAGCCGAAAAAAGAAAGAAGATTAGGAACCGTAATAATTCTATTCAAATTTTCTTTCTGATTCACTTCACTCTGCATGTACGGTCACCTCACTTTCCTTTTTTTTAGGCATAAACCAATAAAATATAACACAAAATGCTAAAGCAAACACAACACCAAAAACATTTTGACTCACTCTAAGACTAACCGCTCCTTGTAGTCCATATGTCTCTGCAGCAATGGCTAAAGCACCAAATGTGTTAAATACTGCCTGCCAGCCATATTGTGCTGAAAATCCTACACCGATTCCACCAAGAATTCCTATATATGCATAGATTGACGAAGGAAGCAGAAAATATAATACTGTAAAACATATAACACCTGCAATATTTCCGACAATCCTTTTACGGACTCTGTAGTGCATATCTTCCATAGACGGCAAAATCACGGACATGGCCGCAATACCAGCCCACATTGCACGTGGCATATTACAAAGTTCTGCAATGCAAAGGACAATCGGTACGCATAAAATCTGACATATCTGCCATTTTGTTCTGGAAGAAGTGATATCAAATTCTTGTATCAGATCTTTCAGATTTCTTTTATAAGTTCTGTTTTTATGATTTCGATAAAATACGAAGCAGGTAAGTGCTGCACCTAAAGCCATTCCGACTAATCGCATCTGATAGCTTTTTCCCGTAACATCATAACCATATAGCAGCAGATACCCAAGAACCAATGTAGATTGATTAAACATGGATGGATTATGGCATCCGAACAGAATCAACACAGCCAGTGCCGCAATATTTAACAGCATTCCCAATACCGGTGAAAACTGATTTGCTAAATGCGGACATACAGTCATAATTACAAAGAACAAAGCCAAAAGCATCGTAGATTGTCCGGTGTGGATCCCCAGATCCGCATTCCTAAACACCATGAGACATAATAAGACTACTACACCTACAATGCTGTTCTCATTTCCAAATAGGATGCTGAAAATACTAACAAAGAAAAAACAAAATGCCATTGTAGCAGCTATCTTCACCAGATATACCCACATATGATATAGTTTTTCTTTTAGTGTTTCACTCTTTTTCAACAGGTTTTTAGAACCTGCCTGATTTAACTGCAACTCCTGATAAAATGTCATATAAATACTCCCATCTTCTAATTTATCTTAAAACTAGATAATCTCATCTTTCTGCTTTGGCAGCTCTATAACAAATCTGCATCCACCATATTCACGGTTTTCTGCTTTGATTGTTCCTCCGGCACTATCTACAATCCGTTTTACAAGTGCAAGACCTAGGCCATTTCCTTCTGCTTTATGAGATCCATCTACCTGATAGAACTTGTCAAATATTCTGGATTTTACATCATCCTCTATTCCTGGTCCTTCATCTTCCAGAATGAACTTAACAGAATCCTGTTCTTGTTTCAGAAACATCGTAATTGTCCCCTTTGAAGGGCTGAACTTAATCGCATTATCTAAAAGATTTATCCAGATATGCATAAAAAGTCCTTCATTCGCAGTATATTTAACTTCCTCCAATTCTACCTGAAAACCAATTTCTTTTTCTGTCCATTTTGTTTCCAATGAAAGAACTGCCTGGCGGATCTGTTCATCCAGACGATTATCGTCAATAAACGCACAAACTATTCGAACGCCTGCTACATCATTGAGATATGTCTGTATTCTCGTCTGAGTTGCTTTGTACATTGGACAGCTCCGGTTTGCGGGTATGCAGCCGCCGTTCGATTGATTCGTGTAGAAGCTGAGATACAAGAGCCATTAACGGAATAAAGAAAATCATGCCAAGGACACCGAACAGTTTACCGCCCAGCAAAACCGCCAACAACGTCCAGAACGGGGATAGCCCTACACTGTTTCCCACGACGTGCGGATAGATGAACTGATTTTCAACAAACTGAGTTGCCTGATAGACGATCAAGCATAGGAGCGCCTTGTTCGGAGCCGCCAATAAAGTAAATAAAATGCCGAAAGCGCAGGAGAGAAATCCTCCAATATAAGGAACGAATGCAAAGGCGGCAGTTAAAACAGCTGTTAGCCCCGCATATGGAATCCCTGCAACAGAAAACGAAAGAAAGATCAATGTTCCAAGAATCATAACCTCGACACACTGACCAGAAAGAAACTTCGCATAGGTGTCATGTGCAAGTTTCGAAATATGGCAAATTCTATCTGCAACGGATTCCTTACAGTAGGCATACAGTGCCCGTTTGCTTTGACTGCTCAATTCACGCCATCCAATTAGCACATAGAATGTGATCACAAGTGAAATTGCAACATCAGCAATCGCAGATACCGTAGAGCCAGCAACATTGGCAACTGAGGAAATCACTGTGTTCATTTCGCTCGAAATGCTTTGCAGAATAGATTTCCAATCGAGCGCAGCAAAATGTGCCGACAGTTTCTCTGTGTCAATGCCGTATCTTTGCAATAAGCCGACCCAGTCAGGCCATTTTTCTTGAACAAGAGCAGCAATGCTTTTTACAGATGCAGTGAGCTGTGGAATCGCAATTACACACAGAAGAGCAATAATCGCAATAACACATATCAGCGTCAGTAACAGGCTTATCATGTCTATTTGCCGATCTGTAGCTTTAGTCAGCTTTCGTCGAAGCCTCTTTGCCAGTCCGCGCACGGGTACACTCAGAACAAAGGCCAGCAAAAGGCCTGATAAAATCGGAGCGAGCAAGCCAATACACGATTTTAGAAAGTTGGCAACATAGTTTAGATTGTTGAATGCCGCAAATAAGATCACCCCAAACGTGATTAGTAGAAGCGGCTTTTTGTAGGATTTATCCATGATTACATCCTCGTAAGAAATCGGTTTGTTTTATTATTGGGGAGTATCTTATAGGCAATCCACCAACCAAAGAAACAGACTGGCAATGCAGCGAGAACATCCATGATAGAATGCTGTTTCATAAAAACGGTGGAGAGACTGATACACACGGCGATTGATGTAGCAGCGATTTTCCATCCGACGCTTTGGAGCGCCTTGCAATCCCATAACCCAAACATCGCGGCAACAGAGCCTATTACATGAAGTGAGGGGCAAACATTTGTATTGGTATCGAAACTATAGAATAATTCAATAAAGCGTGTAAGTAGATTATTGCGTACAAATGCTTCTGGCCGCAAATTTTGGCAGGTTGGAAAGAACAGGTAAATCAAAACCGTGATCGTATAGGTGACTATCACAAAATACATCATACGCCGAAATGCAGGTACATCGACGAAAAAAGTATAAACCAACGTACCGATTAGAAAGACAAACCAAAATAGATACGGAATCAACGCCCATTCACAAAATGGTATTATATCATCGAGTCCACAATAGACGGGATAGTAATTTCGTTGCGGTTGCAACCGCTCAAGAAACAAAAACAGCAAGCCGAAAATTGGCCAGTAAAGCAATAGCCTGACGTGAGAAAATTCAGGTGTATTAAGTTTATGGATGCGGAACTCACGGTAATTAACTTCCGGCTTTATATGATTACTTTGCATGACTGTATATCCATTCATAGATTTTATCGGCTGCCGTACATTCCGTCTGCGACCGCATTGCCGCGCGCATTTTAGAAAGAAGCACTGGGGCATTTAGCGTTTTTATTGTGGTGTCTGCGATTGCTTTTGGCGTATTGGCTGTGACGGCCATTCCATTACGCAGAAAAAAATTCAGATTATGTGTCTCGCAGCCAGCCACTGCATCGATAAGCACCATTGGTAACTCTGCCGCCATTGCCTCAGATGTACTTAGACCTCCGGGCTTTGTCAGGAATAGGTCTGAGGCTTGCATGAGCTGCGGCACATTATTGACGGTTCCCAGAACATGAACTTGAGAATACTTTTCTGTCCTTTTTTGGAGTTTTTTGCGTAAATCATCATTTGTGCCGCATACAACACTAAGTTCTTGTTCTGTTGTGAGGTAAGGGCAGAGATACGATATAATCTCCTCCATTGGACCGCAGCCCATGCTACCGCACATCATTAAAATATGTTGATGAGCAGGAGAGATTCCGGCGTTGGCTTTTCCTGCTTCTTGTGACACACGCTGGTAGAATTGCTGCCGCACAGGGATTCCACTGGCGATCAGCTTTTGAGGTTGAAGTCCACATTGTTCAAACTCACCTAACAGCGAAGTGGACGGAATGAAATACCAGTCCAGCGCAGAATCCGCTGTGCAGGGAGCGCAGGTATAGTCTGTAGAAATGTGGCTCGTTACAAGCTGTAAGCATGGGTGCTGTCGGCGCATTTCTGTCAACGCCAAGGCTGGGAATACATGAGTACAGATAATATTATCGTAGCCTGCAGAGCGGATGTATTGATACATCCGCTCTGCGCCGGAGGAAAGTAGCTTATAGATCGGCGTTCCCTCACAAAAAATATCTTCGTGAGATTCCGCACGCTGATACCCAGCATCAAAAAGCCTTGGAGCATGGCGGTAAATTCGGGTATGCCAATTAGAAATAAACGTGGATGCTTTTTCTGAAATAAACTGCAAAGAATCTGTAATATTGCAGATTTCTCCGCGAGAGTGGTAGGCTTCCTGAACTGCTTGCGCACAGGAGTTATGCCCTGCGCCAGTGTTGCAGCTTAGAATTAGTGTTTGCATTTGAATCTCCTATTTTTTCCTTTGCTGCATAGCAAACAGCTTTTGCAGGCGTGGGCGATTATAGCGCTGGACAACAATAAACGGCAAATTACCCAGCACAATGTAGATAATCGTTATACATACCCCGCCAACACCGGACCATATTTTCAGCAGTCCAAGACCGGCGATAGACAACAGAATATGTGTCCACTCTGCCACGCAAGTTTCTTCTATCATGCGCGGCAAGTTCTCATAGTTTTCCTTTGTCAGTTTCTTTTCCGGCATGATTTTAACGAATATGCGGCTCATATCGGGGATCTTTGCCTGCCATTTCCGAACATGAAGCCGCTTCCATAGTTTTTGCTCTGCCGGGTGGCAGACCCAAGGAAAACGATCGGCGTGAAACCAATGCTTCGGGATCAAGCGCCCCACTACAAAGGAGAGAACCCCTAACGCCGCGATATATAGCAGACACATAAGAAAATGCTTCATAAAAACCTCAACATAGCGGTGCGAAAATACGAAGGACACCATCTACGACCCAGCGGCGCGAATAATGTTTCATATCATAGGGCTTTACCTCTTTACATTTTGCCTGTGTAGCGATGAAATCGTCCTTTATTGCTGCAATAATACTGGAACGATAAAAGAACGAATTGTTTTCAAAGTGGAGAAAGAGACTGCGGTAGTCCAGATTGACAGTTCCTATCGTCGCAACTTTGTCGTCTGATACAAAGCTCTTTGCATGAACGAAGCCGGGAGTATACTCATAAATCTTGATGCCGCCAGTCAGCAACACCTGATAAAAGCTCCGAGACATACGGAAAATCAGCTTCTTATCAGGGATGCCGGGCATAATGATCCGCACGTCTACACCACGTTGAGCAGCGGAAATCATTGCATCCATCAAGTCATCGCCAAGCATAAGATACGGTGTAAAAAACCATGCGTAATCCGTGCTTTGAGAAAGCAAGTCAATAAAGAGCTGATTACTGGTAGCTTCATGGTTAAGGGGCGAATCGTAGTAACTAAGCACATAACCATCAAATGTGTGCGGCGGCGCAGGATACCTTTTGGGATATGTGGGCATTGCAAGCTGTCCTGCTTCTTTTTCCAGCGAAAATGCGTTCCAAAAGGTCAAGAACATATGGGTAAAATTTTTTACTGGCTCACCAGTAATCCGAAAGCCTGTGTCCTTCCAGTGTCCATAGGGATGTTCCAAATTGATATACCGATCTGATAAGTTGATACCTCCGCTATAAGCAACTTCGTTGTCAATAATCAGCATTTTGCGATGATCGCGATAGTTTGCAGTTCCTTTTAAGGCAAGGAAAGGATTAAAAGGAATACATGGAATGCCTTTCTTTTTCAGTTCACGGACATTACTGAAATTGAACGAAGAAATACTGCCAAGATCATCGTATATCACACGTACATCAACGCCCTGCTCCATTTTTACTTCCAGTTCGTTCACGATTGCGTCCCACATATGCCCCGGCTCAATAATGAAGTATTCTACGTAAATCGAGTTTCTTGCATTTTTCAAATCGGCAAGCATATCAGGGAACATATTATCGCCCAACGGATAGTAACGAACCTGCTCAACTGCACACATCGGATATTGCGTTTTTTCTTCCAGCCACCGCACTGTTTGCCCCATGCGTTTTTCGCCGTCAAAGGGCGCTTCTTTTATTGGAAGAGGCTGCGGATTGCAACTCTTTTGAACTTGCTGCAAGCGCCTTTTTAGAGGGCGGGCCGTCCGTTTATTTCCAAAGAGCAGATATAGTAACGCTCCTACCAAAGGTAGTGACAGAATAACCAGCAGCCAAAGCAATTTATAAGCGGTTTCATCTCTCTTTATAATAATAAATACCACCAAGAAAAACGCTGCAACGGAAAGCAGTGACACAATAATCGGTGCGTAAGGGGTCAGCCATTTCATCAACAGCAAAAGCCAGAGCGATTGTAAAGCCACCGCTGGAATAATTGTTAGAATGCGTCGAATGATTTTTCCCATATGTTTACCCCCCTCTATGTTATTTCTCCTCCGAAGATGCTTCCCAATCGCAAACTATTTGTGCCATTTCCTGTGGGGTTTCTTTATAGCCTCGTAATACCCACGCATTCATAAGCCCAAACAATCCATATGTAATAAATTGGATAAAGTAGTGCGTTTTGGCATCGGCATTAGCGACAATGGATGCCGCTTCTTGTAAATAGAAGTTTAGAATCACATATTGGCGATCAGCTGAGTAGAGCAGATCACAAATAGGACGAGTGGAAAGGCAAAATTCAAAAAACAGCCTGATGCCGTCATAACTACCAGTGGCGAAGTTGGTAGCACCGTGTTCGTCGGAAAAGCGCTTCCACAGACATGTGATTTTGAAAGACAGAACTTCATCTTTACTTTTGAAATAACGGAAATAAGTGGAGCGACCTACATCTGCCTTGGCAGTCATCTCCTCAATACTGATTTTTTCAATGGGTTTTTCTTTCATTAGTTCCAGCAACGCTGTACCCATACATTCTTTCAGATAGTCTGTTGTAGCCGTTGTCCTTCGCATAAGAAACGTCTCCTTTAATTGCGTATCATTGAAACAAGGATTGTCATTTGTTCCACTTTCGCTCGGACTATTGACAACGCCTGCTTCTGTGATATTCATAGCATCTATGATACTATCGTTTCATTTATACTATCATTTGCTATTTGCCCTGTCAAGCTAAAATGCGAGTACGACGAGCAGAAAGGAAAACTATGGGTACGATTTTTTCCCGTGTAAAACTCAGCGGAAAGCATGTGGCCGCCCTCTTGGCGCTGATGCTGCTCTCCGCTGTGACAGCCATGCTGCTGCCTACTGCCCTGGCCAGTATGATTGACATCGGAGTGGCCGGAGAAAACCGAAACACCATCCTAATCATTGCGGCGGTGATGGCAACCCTGGCCATTCTGCGGCTCTGTGTTTATTATATCTGAGCTATTCACAGTAAAGTTGGACATTTGTATTCAGCGGGAGAAAATAACCTTGACAAATCTCGTCTCAGAAGGCCATGCTTTTGCAGTATGCCAGGGAGCATCACTTCCCCAACCCAACCTTTTTCGTGGATGACGGTGTAAGCGGTGTGACCTATGACCGTCCCGGCTTTCAGGCCATGCTGGCCGAAATCGAGGCGGGACGGGTGGCCGTGGCGATCGCCAAAGACCTTTCCAGACTGGGCCGCAACTCCGCGCTGACCGGGCTTTACACCAACTTCACCTTTCCGCAGAACGGTGTTCGTTTCATCGCCATCAACGACAACTACGACACCATTGACCCTAACCGTGTGGACAACGATTTTGCGGGCATCAAAAACTGGTTCAACGAGTTCTATGCCCGGGACACCAGCCGCAAGATCAGAGCCGTCCAGAAAGCCAAGGGTGAGCGAGGCGTACCCCTGACCACCAATGTGCCCTATGGCTATGTAAAAGACCTGGAGAACCCCCGCCGCTGGGTGGTTGACCCGGTAGCCGCTGATGTGGTGAAACGCATCTTCGACCTGTGTATGAAGGGCCGTGGTCCCATGCAGATCGCCAACCAACTGAAAGCGGACAAGGTGCTAACGCCCAGCGCATACAGGGCCTTGCAGGGCATCAAGACCCCAAACAAGAAACCGGAGGACCCCTGCGACTGGCACAGCAGTACCGTTGTGGCGATTCTGGAACGGCGGGAGTACACGGGCTGTACGGTGAACTTCAAGACCTATACCAACTCCATCTGGGACAAGAAGCAGCGGGACAATCCCCTTGAGAAGCAAGCCATCTTCCCCAATACACATGAGGCCATCATCGAGGAAGCCGTGTTTGAGAAGGTACAGCAGGTGCGCCAGCAGCGGCATCGCAAGACCCGTACAGGCCGAAGCAGCATCTTTTCCGGGCTGGTGTACTGTGCCGACTGCGGTGAGAAGCTGTATTACGGGGCGACGAACAATTACCGACCGGAGGGCGCGTTCTTTGACTGTTCTCTCCATTAGAAGCACAAGGACAAGTGCGGTACTCATTACATCCGGGAAACCGTACTCAGCCACATAGTCCTGAAACACATTCAGGCTGTGACGGGCTACATTCTGCGGCATGAGGCACATTTCCGTGCAGTGATGGAGGAACAACTCCGGCTGGAAAGCAGTGAGCAGATCCGCATCCGAAGGAAACGGCTGGAACGGAACGAAAACCGCATCGCTGAACTGAAACGGCTGTTCATCCGGATTTACGAGGACAACGCCTGCGGACGGCTGAGTGATGAGCGCTTCGATATGCTGAGCCTGACCTATGAAACGGAGCAGAAGCAGTTGGAGACCGAGTGCGTAACTTTGCGACAGGAAATTGAAGTACAGGAACGACAGAACGAAAACGTTGAGAAGTTCATTCAGACGGCGCACAAGTATGTGGGCATCGATAAGCTGGACGGCTACGCTCTGCGGGAACTGGTGTCCGCCATCTATGTGGACGCACCGGACAAATCCAGCGGGAAGCGTGTGCAGCACATTCACATCCAGTACGATGGGCTGGGCTTCATCCCGCTGAATGAGCTGATGAAAGAGGAAACGGCGTGACCGAAGTCACGCCGCACCCTTTGAAAACTCAAGGTTTTCACCATTTTTTTATTTTACTGTTTTACGACCACCCGGCCAATGATGTGACCATTATGAAAGAGGGGCACCCAGAAACGGGTACCCCTCTATTTTGGTGGGTCAGGTTGGAATTGAACCAACGATGTTTCAGATGTCACGGTTTTACAGACCGCTGCGATCGCCAACTACGCGCACTGACCCATATGGCGGAGAGCGCAGAACTCGAATCTGATATCACTTCTGATACGATCCGCTTAGCGGGCGGTCCCCGGGCCTTCCGGGTTCACTCTCCAAATATGGCTGGGGTGGCTGGACTTGAACCAACAAATGCCGGTGTCAGAGACCGGTGCCTTGACCATTTGGCGACACCCCAGTATATTGGCAGGGATAGGGCGACTCGAACACCCACGGGCGGTTTTGGGGACCGCTGTTCTTCCGGTTAAACTATACCCCTGTATGATGATGGTGATGCCTGCGGGATTTGAACCCAGCATTACAAGCTTGAGAGGCTTGCGTCCTAACCAATTAGACGAAGGCACCAGATGGAGATACGGGTCGGATTCGAACCGACGATTAACAGCTTTGCAGGCTGTCCTCTTCAACCTCTTGAGTACCGTATCATGGCTGGGATAGTTGGATTCAAACCAACAGTGGCCGGCATCAAAGGCCGGTGCCTTAGCCGCTTAGCAATATCCCAGTATTATGGAGATCCGCGCCGGACTCGAACCGGTCATTGCAGCCGTGAAAGGGCTGTGTCCTAACCATTTAGACGAGCGGACCGTATGGCAGGGAGAAGTTCTCCCTGCATATTAAGCAACCGAGTGATCGGTAATGAGGATATCATCAATACGCACATGCAGCAGTGCAGCAAGGGCGATAAGATTATCTACAGTCGGCAGCGCAGTGCCGTTTTGCCACTTGTAAATGGCCTGCGGGGAATTGAAGCCGAATGCCATTTGTAGGTCATGCACCGTCAGCCCCGCTGCTTTGCGAAGCATCACAATATTGGTGCCTGTGCGAGCAAGGTTGATCGTTGGAATGTTCATTCTCAAATACACCTCCTATCTGAATTATTTGGCCTCATGGGCATGAAAAAGCCGCTTGTCTGCACTCAAGACAAGCGGCTTCAATAATTCAGAGAAGGAGATCCTGATAGACCGATTCTTTCAGGTCAACAGGTACTCAATCCGATCATATTCTTCTGCTTATCTTGATATGGGCGTGCTTCGCAAAAGCTATATTCCTCGCACTGGAAGATAGCCTGCCATTCGCTCATATAGAAGATAGCGGAAGAAATAGTCTTCATGGTTCTGCGTCCTTTCTGTAGAGATTTGTTCTTGGTTTCTGACTGTACTATACCACAACTCTTTCGGTTTGTCATTCAACTTGTGGTTAAATATCGCTGTTTTCTGGAGAGATGACACCATTCTCAACATAGTATCGGTAGCTGCCGTCGATATTGACCTTGCCCCAGTGCTTAATATCATCATTCTCTTCAAGCTCATCTGGATGGATACAAAAGTCGTCGATCTGGTCGCCATAATCCTCGTCGGCATATACCTGACAATAGTATCCGCCTTCATTAGGCTCACAATCTGGCGTTGCAGAAACATAAAGGCCCCTGTACTCCATGGTCATCGACTCCTTGTACAAAAAATGCAGTCCCAATATGTCAGAATGCACAAACCGTTTCAAGTACAGTTTTCACCCATTACACCAGGCTACAGCCTCTTTGAATTGCTCCCATGTAATAGCTGTACCGTATTCATCATAGATGCTGAACTCGGGATTGTCGCGGAGCCACTGCTCTACGGAGAAAATGTCTCGAAACCCGTTCTCGACTCTCCAGGAAAAATGGCCGGCTCTTGCTGTGCCGATCACGACGGACGCACTTTCCGGTTCCTCAATCTGAAAGAGGAACTGATTTGAGATTTTATTAAGCAGTTCATCCATGGTGTCCTCCAGGTCAGAAGTGACGGGGATTTCTTTGATCCGGTTGATGCAATCCGCCTGGATTGCGATTAGCTTTTCCTGAAGAGCAGCCACTTCTTCAACGACCTGTCGTTTCATAAATTCATATTGCGTACTCATTGTGTTTCCTCCCATGAGTCATGACTGCCGTGCACTGCCTTCAAGGCATCTCTATGCGCAACCTCTTCAACAAGATAGTCAGCCTGTGCGACCGTGGATTTTTGTTGTTAAGCTTTACATCCAGAACCGTCCGGACAGACACCCGAACGCGATGGAAACCACGCCCTGGATCATCAGGAACAGCCCCGCCAGAACGGACAGCGTCACCGCCGCAGCCAAGGGGTCCATAAAGGAGAGGAATCCAGCCGCCGCCATCAGCAGGCCGAAGGCTGTCACCCAGCCCCATCCCCGCACTCCAAACCGGCGCAGATCAAAGGAGTTTACAAATTTCGTGATGCCGGAGAACAACAGCCACATACCCAGAATATAGGGCAGGGTCATCATGGTGAACATCTGGTTGCACAGCAGGAAGATGGACAGCAGCACCGTAAGGATGCCATCCACCAAAAACCATCCGGAACCGTAAATACTGCTGCCCGCCGTGGCAAAAATTATAATATCTACCACACCGGAAAATAACATGGCCATTCCTAACAGGAAGGACAGCCCGCTCAGGGCAGCGCCGGGATGGAGCATACACGCACCACCCGCCACGATCAGCAGCACACCTGCCACGATCCACAGCACGCGGGAAACGGTTTTATTCATACATCATGCCTCCTAAGGAAAAAGAGGGGGATCCAACTTTCCTCCCGTCGATCCATTCAATCTTGTTTCGTATCCCCGCCCGGAACCCGGACGGAAATACGACGCAGGACCGCCGTTAAAAGAAACCGGCCGGGCCCCGTCCTTGCGGGCCCCGGCCATTTGGTCACTCAATGGCGATAGCGGTCTGAGCAGGCACCTGCTTGACCTCGGCCTTGGGGACGAACAGCTTCAGAACGCCGTTCTCATACTTGGCCTTCACATCCTGAGGCTCCACATCCTCGCCCACATAGAAGCTGCGGCTGAGAGAACCGGCGTAACGCTCCTGGCGGATATAACGGCCCTTCTTATCCTCCTCGTCCTTGTCCAGTCCCTTGGCGGCGCTGACGGTCAGGCAGCCGTCCTGCAGCTGGATCTCTACCTCGTCCTTCTTAAAACCGGGCAGGTTCATGTCGATCTCGTAACCGTTCTCGACCTCCCGCACATCGGTGTTCATCAGGTTCTTCGCATGCTTGCCGTACAGCTCATGTTCGGCCTTCGGGAACATTGCGCTATTAAAGAAATCATCAAACAGGTTCTCACTAAAAATACTGGGTAACATAAATTGTTCCTCCATTCAATTCCCGCTCTCGGTTCCGGGAGAAGCTCCCGGTCCGGAGCTTGAGTATTTATAATTTGATTTGATCTCTTGGGGGGGATCTCTTTATCCCTCTCCCTAAGATCGTGTTCATTATAACCCCGTTTTTAGCAATGTCAATATACGAGTGCCAACGTTTACAAAATCAGCGATCTTTGTTCACACTTTCCTGCTATTTTTGAGTATTCGTTTTGTTATATTCGATTTTTCTTTGGTTTCGATTTAAATTATCGTCATTTTGTTTATAAATTAAAAACTCGCATCCCGACTTCTTTACATAGAGGGCGCCGGCCTCAGTCAAATCAACAGAGACTTCCTTGCCGGCTTCTTCCCAGGATACGGTGTAACCGGCATCCGGCGCTTCGTATAACCACCAGCCGATATTGTCATACTGGTCTTGCATAGTGTACTTCAGCAAATCGCGCAGTGCGAGCAGGTAGAGATTGTCCTTGTCGAAGGCAGGAAAACCATCGCACATTTTACTGAGGGCCTTATCGAACTCATCAATACGAGCCTCCTGCTGGCGTATCTTCTCAATCGTGCTCAAAAACAGTGCTTTTGGCAGCACAGGCAGCACTCCTTTCTTATTCATGCGCGGATAGGATTTCTTTCAGCGTTCTCGGCTCGTAGCCCATGTAAGGCATCATGCAGCCGACATTGATGGCGCGAATGGGCTTTCCTTGTTGAACATTCAGTTTCTTGTTCTCGTTGAGCTCTTTGACGCATTTCTGGAAGAATGCCTCTTCCACAGTATTATGAGTATGGGCGTAGAGAAGAATCGATCCGCGATGCTGGCCGTTCCACATCAGGATGGGATAGTGCATCAAGCAGAGCTTGTATGTCTTTCCATCAAAGGAATCGGCAATCTCCCGGTAGTCAGTGATTTCCTCAAAGAGCCGCTGATAGCGATAGTCGGACAGGTCATCGTGGTTACCGCGAAACAAAATCTTCTTGCCCTTCAACTGGGCAACCAGCGCGAGTAGTGCATTGTTCTTACCCCGCATGGCCATATCGCCCAGGATATAGACGGTATCACCGTTGTTGATCTTGGCGTTCCAGCGCTCGAGGATGTACTGGTTCATCTCTTCTACCGTAGCGAACGGGCGTCCGTCGTAGTTTCTGCCTTCATCTGTCTGGTTGCGGTTGAATAGGTGCAAATCTCCAATGTAATAATTCATCCGATCCCTCCTCAGGTGATACGGTAGATCACACGAATCTGAGAGGCAGCCCGATCGCCGTAGGACTGATCCGTCCGGTAAGGGAGCGCATCATTGAAGCACTCAACCTGATACTTCAGGCGCTCCACCATGGCCCGGATGTTCTCTGTGTTTGCAAAGGTATCGTTCCAGCGATAGAGCACATACTCGCTTCGGGCAGCCTGAGGCAATTCGAGCAACTCGTGAGCGGTCAGGTATTCGTAGATTTCGTCAATCTTTTGCTCTTCATAAGCTGCGATCTGGTTGCGGGTGACATAGTATTCCATCTGGTACGGGCCGTTGAGCAGCCGTTCAAAATCATCGAGATTCCCGGCAACATAGAAGCGCTCCAGTCGAAGACTATCCTCTCGGCCTTCAAAAGTGCTTGCAAGCAAAAGCTGCTGCGTGCTCTCAGCCAAGTCATCAAAGCTAATGGCCCATGCTCCGTTCACCCGATCCTCCAGCAGTCCAATAAAACTGCGTGAAATGGTGGCGAGATATTGATGCCGCAATTTGCCGTCAATATCCTTGGTATGAAAGTCGATGTTGTACCACTTACCCTCGTACTTGGCCTCGACCATGAAATCATAATAGGTGCTCATGAGATATCATCTCCATTCTTTTGGTTTGGTGCATCGTCCAGAAGTCCCAGCGCTTCTGCAATCTCCGCCTGACGATGCATGCGGCGAATCATGTCCTTTTCTGCCGCAACGGAGGCTTCGTGAGGGATCATAGTGTAGTCATTATGCATGATCCGAATCTTGCCCACTTCTTTCTCGGTGTGGTAGTGGGCGAAATACCAGCGCTCATAATCGAGCTTCGCCTCGATCTGCTCCAGCCATACTTCGGTAGACTTGTCCACGGTACTCTGATCGATCATGGGCAGAAAGACTTCGGTCGGCTCATACTTCAGCGGGCCGGTATGAGACAACACAATATCAATCTTCCAGTTGCGCTCGGCGAGGACGCGCTCCACCTTGGCTTTGATTTCTTCGGAAGGCTGTTCATCTGGGAACCAGCTCCAACCACGGGCCAGACGATAGTATTTATCCACGCTGTAGGCGCCGCCGATGACAATGCAGGAATTGCCATTGAAGTCATAGACCTCGCCGTCAATGGCGAACAGGATATTAGGATAAGCCGGCTGCATCCATACCTTGCCACCGTGATATTCAGCGACCTCATAACCGAGCTCTTCGGACGGGCGCATCTCGTGATTGCCGTGTAGGCAGAAGAATGTGATGGGTACCTGGGCAAGTTGGTCTTTCTTCTTTCGGTCCCTGCGGTCATTGTAGTAGTTCAGCCCTGCGTCGCCCAAGATCACAAAGGTGTTTTCCGGTTCAACCTCTCTGCGTGCGCAGAACTCGATCACGCGCTCAAATTGCCCATGGGTGTCGCCAGTCATATATACTTGGTTGCGAGGGGCCAGGATTTCCAGCAGATGGGCTCGCACTTCTTCCTCAGAATAGTATGGGCCCTCTTGTGCTTCTTCGAGCATGGCCATCAACTCTTTTGCTGCTTCTTCTCTGTCCATTTTTATTCACTCCTTTTCGTTGGCAGGAGTTTGGATACTCCCAATACCACTTACGGATGACAGGATTGCTTAACAACAGAATCAAACGAAATTGGCGCGACGATGGAGCTACCCATTGCCGCGCCTTTCTTACTTAACCCATTGCCAGCTCCTGGCTCTGGTTGTCCTTGGCGACAATCTCTTCAATCAACTTGCTGTCATGGCGCATGATGTAATCAAAGGTGTCTTTGAGGGAGAGGAAGAGACGGGGCTGTGTATGGAACTTCTTTGTGCTCCCGCGCTCGGTGACGAGATTGATATGCTCCAGCCGAACAGGCCGCAAACTCATGTCGATACGCCACTTGCCGGCTATGGTCTGCAGCGTGAAATATCGCATGTCATATTCGAAGGGCAGACAGTGCTGCGTACAGAGCTGAATCAGTGTGTCCGTAGTCTCGCCGTGTCGCTCCTTATTGGTGATAGGAATTGAGAATTTTACATCCAGCTTGGGACTGGGTCTGCAATGGCGGCAAGGAGAATAGCCGGCTCGCACAGCGTCCTGATACCGCGCAAAACCCCTGAGTTGGTTGAGCCCAGTAATCTTTGAGCAGTTTCTTGTGTGGAAGGTGCTATACCCCTTGCTTGCCCAGAAAGCAAGACCGGGTTGCGAAAGGGCCATGACGGTATTGCGCTCAGCCTCCGTCAAATCGCCGCGCTTGAAAGCTGTTTCGCGTTCTTCCTTAGCTCGCTTGAACCGACCTAGGGCCTTTCGTTCTTCGCCGTTCAGATTGCGGTTTTCCGCTTTCTGCGGCTTGTTTTGCTTTATCGGCAAAGAAATACGCTTGCGCTCTATCGGCACGGGCTTACAATGTTTACAGGGCCGGCGTCCGCTCTTCAAGCAGGTCTCATAGGATACGGTACCCTGAATGTCAAAGGATAGCAGCACATGGGAGCAGTTTCGTGTATGAAACACCTTGGACTGCTTGGAATACACATAATTGTAATCAGATCGGGTGATGGAGTCCTGGTTACGATCCCAAAGCGCATCCAGAAATTCATCATGGCAGCAGGCGCAGGGTTTATACCTCTTCCGGATCGGTGCCTTAAACGAAGTGTATGCCGGCAGGTAACGGTTATCCGGAAGCAGCTCGCAATCAGAGTGGTGCAGCAGCTGGGTTGAGGTATCGTAGAGAAGCGGAAACACCGGTGATCCTTTCAGAGCAGTGGTGTCCTTTACCCACTTCTTGGGTGGCGCCTGCAGATTTCTTTGCTGGAAATCGATGCTTTGAACGAGAGCCTGTATCGCCAAAACATCATTGATGGAACAGTGTGCAGGCTCTGGCGTCGTGATATCTCTTGCCGCACAAATCTTATAGGGGCTTCCTACGGCACCTTTCTGACCGGCCAGGAACCCGTAGATGTAGTCAGAGAGGAATACTACCTTAGAGGCCCGATCACGGATCTGTGCTACCTTGGTGAACATGGTATAGAGGGCATAGGCCTCCTGGTGCCACCAGCAGAGAATGTCCTCGGGCTGTAGCCAGTGCTCAAAGGCGTCAAGTGCCGGATAGAGCGAATCTGCATTCAGAAAGTTGTCACGAGTCCAACCGGAGAAGGCCATGTGATCCCACTTCTGGAAGGTGATATCCTTGGGCCGAAAGAGTACAGAGAAGGAATCCACCGTCTGCCATTCTTCATCTACACGGATTGCCGCAAGCTGTGTTGGCCAGTGGTTTCCATGGCGATTTGTAACCCACTCCATATCGATCAGAACATACATCTCTGTCACCTCTCCTTTGTGAGACCTATCGGATTATGGCCATAGCATACAATAGAGGGTGTCCAAAAGAACGGACAGCACATATGTGTACCCTGCGGGGAGGTAGTAATTACAGTACAACGCCGTGGTTTTTTCAAAAACTATGTTGCACTTTCTCTGTTTTGGTGTCTCATATATGGGGGATCAAAATGAACATATTGCAAAAGCTGTTTCAAGGAAAATGCATTCCTGTTTCAGAGCATGGCGGGAACTCATCTTGTGAATATGAGGTAGCCGTGGAAAAACTTTGTAAGATTGCAGAAAACCTGCGACAATATGGCGTGCCGGAAGAGCTGATTTCTGCGCTTGATAAAGCGGAGAACGAGATCCTTGCATTGGAAGAGAAGCGGATGTTCCGTTTTGCGATTCGATATCGAGCAGAATTACAGCGAGAGCTTATGCGAAAGGGACAGGCCATTGCGGCCTGCCCCTTTCGCTATTATGCGGTTTTCTTCTTCCGTTCCTGCTCCCGTTCAACCTGTTCATAGGAGCCGATGTACCCAAGTCTGTATTCCAGAAGAAGCGTGTGGTCGATCATACTCATGCTCTCAAGCCCTCCGACTGCGTCAATAACCCTCAGCGCCGCACGATAGCCACAATAGAAAGCGTGGCAGGCAAAGGAGTGAATGCGTTGGCCCCAAGCGCATTCCAACGAGACAACATGCTCCTTGTTTTCATCCGTCAGCTCCTCGCCCAGCTCCTTCCCCAGGCGGAGAATCTCGTCGTTGCGGGCGTAGTAGTCTACATGGCGCTGCATACCGGGCATCTCCATAAGGCTTTTCATGAGGTAGCGATCGAAGCCATCCTCTGTTATCCCATTCCCACTGAAGAACAACTGGAAGCCAGAGAACAGGCCCGCTTCAAACCCATAGTGGGAGGCGTATTTGCGATTCTGCTGATAGCGCTCTTCCATCGTCTTCAACTTCTCCATTTGCTCGGAACTGAGCACTTTGGGCAACTCCAATCTTGCCGCATCATACTCGCCCTCTTCCGTTGCGAATGACTCTACTGCCCATGCATCGTACTCCTCGCAGATATATGCGTCGTAAGTGGAGTCGAGGGCACGCCTTTTCATGTTTTCCAGCATACTTGCTACGCTCATTTTTACTATCTCCTTTGTACTATATTGATACTAATCGTACCAGATAAGTACATAATAAGGGGAAGTAAGCGCAAAACCTGTCGAATCATGGGGAGTGCGCAAAAAAAGATATGCACCTACCGAAAACCGGCAGGTGCATGGCTTAGCAGATTCGTTTTATGACAGGTATCGCATTGAGTGCGATCTCCACACAAGCGTCCTCTTGGGCTTTTGTCAGGCCCATATTCTCAAGTTCCCGGCGTACTCTGCGCTCGAGGGGAAGTTCAGTTTTACCGGCGAGGTAATCCAGGGACACATCGAGTATATCCGAAATGTTGTCTAACAGAGCGTAACTGGGTCGTCTGGTACCATTTTCGATATGGCGCAGAGACTCCGTGGCAATGCCAAGCTGCTCAGAGAGTTGTTCCGCAGTCAGTTTCCTGAATTGCCTCGCAGTCCGTATTCGGTTGCCCATTACATGTAAATTGGTGCTCATTGAACATCTCCTACCTATCATTATCTTTCTTTAAGTATAGGAGATTAACGGCGACTCAAAAATGAGCAGAACAGTACGGATAATACCAAATTAGTACGATTGCAGGAATTATCGTTGACAAGAAAAAGGACGCCTTCTACCAGTATAAGCAGAAGGCATCCTCATGTTGATTGGTTATTAGATGTAGAATTCTTTCAGATCGTCCAGTCGAAGGCAGGCGAGGCGCCGCAGCTCTGTCTTATTCCCGCACCCACAATCGATATCGATCAGCCCGTTTCCATGCCAGACGGCGAAGGGACTTTCCATATCGCCACTCATGTAGCAGGTGGGCGTATGGCCGACGACTGCGATGCGATCCTCGAAGTACGGAGGATCATCCGGTTTAGGCCTCCTCCAAATTCGATCATCCGGGTCATCTGACGGCATGGCATGAACCAGATGGAATTTGCGGTCGCCAACCTCAACATCAAAATGATCCGGCAGCGTACTCAGGAAATGTATGATCCTGCTTCGCTCAGCGAGCGAACATACATAGAGCAGCTCTCGATATGTATTACTTCCACCATTCTCTAGCCATAACCGTCTGCTTCCATACACACTGTTGGGGCCAAGGGTATCCAGACACATTTGCTCGTGGTTGCCTAGTAGCATGAACATGTTCGGTGTGTCCTTGATGATTTTGAGGATCTCCACGCCTCCTGGATGGCGATCTATCACATCGCCTATGATGTATAGCGTATCGTCTGAAGAGAAATTGATCAGGTCGAGCATCGCCTTGAAGCGATCCAACTCGCCATGGATGTCGGACATACAATATATCACTTGCGATGCCTCCTTCTGAAAAAGTCAAGACTTGATTTGTTTTGAAATCCCTCTATAATCGCCTGTAAAGAACACGAAAGAGGAGTAGAGAAGATGAACCAATCCGTATTGCCCGGTTTCGAGTTCCTGCTGATGGTGACAAAGGAAATTATGCAGGAGTATCCGAAAGCACAGACTGTTGGCGAACTGGATGAAATGCTCCTGAAGGTCTGTCATGAGGCAAATAACGAGTCGATATCGGATTCTGAATTCCGTGGCATGATCTACGACCTGATGCTCAGGAAAGTAGAGCTCATGGAGGATCGGATGCCAAAGGTCCAGCTTACCTAAAGATATCGCACTCGCTGTCCAATAGAACGGACATACCCTACAATACCATTTTTCCTCTTCACTATCAAGAGGTTGAAGGCCCCCGACATCGTTATGGATGCCGGGGGCTTCTTGTTAGCTCACTTGCACATACTGAGTTTCGATGACTTCACTGGGAGGCACGGAAGCAAAGGGCTGTCGGGACCATGCGGGGGCCATAACAGGAAGCAGAGAGCCGGACTCGGCCAGTTCATAGGCACGCAGCATATCTTCCGCAGACAGGTTCGGGGTCCGGGTACGAGGCGGTGCAATCTTGGTCAGATCAAAGATGATCGCGCCCTGCTCAGGCCAGGGCACGCCATAGAACCGGCGCGGCGTCTTCGCGGTTTCCCAGCCCAGCTTGCTCCGGATGATGTGGGTGAGCATCCGGTTACTCACAGTCGTCCACTTTTTTTGACCTTTCAGATCATCGGCAGTGCGACCGGCCATAAAGGGCACGGCGCACTTGTCCTTCGGATCACAGGCCTGAATGGCCAGCGTGCAGCCATCCGAGCTGATCAGCAGACGAATATGCTCCGGATAGCCCAACTCAGCGGCACTCAGATTATTGAACCGGATGCTCGAGTGGGCGATGCGCGCCTCAGCGGCGCTGAAGGTGCGAAGGGTCGGGTTGACAATGCGGAATTCAGACATGCAGGCATTCATACATCAATGTCCTCCTTGAATAGTATCGGATGTAGTGAGGAGAGAATTCCCTCTCCAGTAATTTCTTCGAGAATAACAGCTTCGCGATCGGGCATAGAGATCCGGTTCTTTGCCTCACGCCACTCCTCCTTGGAGATCAGAGGCGGGTGAACATCACGCATCCGGTACCGTTCCACCTGGCCCAGATTGCGAACGCGCTTGTGAGCGAACAGGTCTACACATAGGCTCTTTTGCATAATCACATCTCCACAGTATCGGTCGTTGCCGAGAATGTAGGTGACGGAAGAGATCGTCCAGCACGGCTTCTTTCCGGTGGGAGTGGGGATACCTTCGTGCGTCAGTATCTTTGCGATCTCATATGGGGTTTTACCCCCGAGATAGAAGGCGAAGATCCGAATAACTACACCGGCTTCCTCCTCATCCACGACAAGCTTGCCATCAACATTCTGATATCCGTAGGGCTTGACCAGTTTGGGAATGCCCTTAGCAAATCGCTGTCGGATACCCCAGGCAACGCTGATGGACTTGTTGACGCTCTCGTCCTGTGCAAATGCGGCCAAAACGGTTAGGAGCAGTTCGCCATTTTGGGATAGCGTGTTGATGTTCTCTGTTTCAAAGTAGATGCCGACGGGTGGCGATAGGGCTCTCAGGTCACGGGCGTACTTGATGCAGTCCACGACATTACGGGCAAAACGGCTGACAGACTTTGTGACGATGAGGTCGATCTTGCCAGCCTTACAGTCCTCAATCATGTTGTTGAAGTCCTTGCGGTTCTTCACCGAAGTTGCTGAGATGCCTTCATCGGCATAGATGCGAACCAGCGTCCAATTCGGGTGCTTGGCAATGTACTCGTTGTAGTACTGTTGCTGGATTTCAAAACTCTCTGCCTGCATTTCGGACATCGTACTGACTCGGCAGTACGGAGCAACCCGATAGATAACATCGTCGGAATGCTGAGGAGCCATGTCCTCTCGGGCAGGCATTCGCTCTACCTGTTTCCCATCATGGAACGCCTCGCGGATCCTTTGCTTGCGATTCTCGTTTTTACTTTCCTGGGCCAAAATCGTTTTCTCCTTCCTTATGGTATCTGGAATAGAAGAAGGCGTGAGGCGGGGGCAGCTGGATCTTTCCCTGAGGGGTATAGACCCTGATCCCATGCCGGTTCAGCTTCTGGCCAATCAAGGTGTAGCCCTCAGTGCTCCTTGATAATCTGGATGGATCAACAATCAGCACGCAATCATAGGCGCCGTGTTTTCCATCTCGGATCAGCGTTTTGATGCTCTGCCGCTGCGGGTCAGTGCCACTTTCAAAAACAGTCACTTCTGCCACGACGGTAAGGCCGAGATCCTCAGCAGCCTTTCGCAGCATCTCAAGTTGGCTGTTCATGGCTATTTGGTTGGGTTCATTTGCGGTGCCGCCAATGCGGCAATATATGCAACAACGACTCATTCGCTTTCGTCCTCCAATTCATATTTCCGTACAAGACGGTAGAATGTAGATGCGCTGATCCCGAGCTGTTTATGGCACTGGACAGCGGTGATTTGGCCCTGCTTCCACTGGGGGTAGTAGGTATCCCAGCCTTCGACGGTGCATCGTGGCCGGCCAAACTTGACGCCTTTTAGGTGTGCAGCGGCAATGCCCTCTGCCTGTGCCTTAGACTTGGTATCGACCTCGAGCTGTGCTCCAAAAGAGAGCACAGCGAGGACGATATCGGTGATGACGCTGCCAAGCAGGTCCTTATATTGGGTGGTGTCGAGGATGGGGGTGTCCAGAACAACGATATCAACACCAAGAGTCTTTGTGAGAAACTCCCATTCCGCGCGGATGGCAGAGTAGTTGCGACCGAAGCGGTCGATGCTTTTGACAACTAACACATCTCCTTTTCGCAAGATGGTGTTGCGCAGGGCCAAATAGTTGGTTCTCTCAAAGCTGCGGCCACTCTGCTTGTCCACATAGATATCACGCTCTTCGATCCCAGACTCCAGGAGTTCCAGAACCTGTCGGTCCTCATTCTGATCCGTGGTGGACACGCGAGCGTAACCAAAGCGTTTGTTACTCATATGCTCACCCCTTGGTCCGGAACATTCCCATAACGCCACCGAGCTCGGCGAGGTCATCTGCAGCAAGGCTTGATCCATTTGTCTCCGGAGCCGGAGTTTGCGCCGAGATCTGCAACTCGCCGCTGGAGATCATTTCGGTAATGATCTCCTTCACAGTGCTTGCAATCCACTCCTTGCTATGCTCATCAGCAACCTCAGGGCAGCTGGTGTAGTGTAGTATGGCGCTTACAACCAGTTCAGACATACTGCGTGGTCGCTGGCGAAGGATTTCCAGAGCACGCCGGTGCCGAAAGTCCATCTCATTGAACTGAAGGACCACACGGGCCTTTTTATTGCTGCCCATTTGCCGCCACCTCACTCTGGTAGAGGAGCTCATAGCCGCGAGCATTGGCATGAATATCCTCGATGAAAATGGGGAAAGCTACTTTGTTACCGCGTTCGATCATTCCACGCAGGAGCAAGGAACCGCCACCAGCAAAGACGCATTTACTGGTGGAGACATCAACGCCTCGCTCACGCAGGAAGTTGTAGAACTCCGTAAGGAAGTCATTGGTCATGGTACGGATCAACTGCTGTACCTCGCCGGGAAGGACGGTGGGTTGGTTTCGGATGACCTCGTCGATATCGCAGTCTTCCAGGATCCGGGCATAGAGCGCATTACACTTGCTTGCGATACCGTTGTAGAGGGTAATGACACCCTTCTCGAAGCTCTCTACCACCGCCAGATCCGGATGGCCGCTGCGCAGCTTCAGGACATCGATGGTAAAGCCGCCAATGTCAATGATATAGGCGACGGAATGAGCTTTCAGCGTGCCGAACTGGGTAACGGCAGCCGCAAATGCCTGGGGATAGCTGAGTACCTTGCTGACCCGGATCGAGTAGTACTTTCCGTTATACTCAAAATCCACGATCTCGCGTCGGCGCAGGAAGTACTGCTCGAAACGGCTGTGCAGCTGCTCATAGTGTGCGGGAGGCAGACCCACAAGCAGGGTAATGTCAATGGGATCGAGTGTCTCGGGCACCTTGCGGCGCTCCAGCTCCTTGGCGATGGCAAAGAGGGTGAGGACATAGAAACGCTCATCCTCCGTCTTATCGCGGAGATAGGCGATGCGCTGCTCTGTCAGCGTATAGTACTTGTTGTTCCAGCAGATGTAGTCCGTTTTGAAGCCCTGGAGCCCCTCGGATACAATCAGGCCGGAAGTGAACAGCGCGTTGGGGGTCTTAATCGACTTATTGCCGTGATCGACAGAAATAATCATGGAAATTTACCTCCTTATCCGGTGAAACAAGGCGAGGCGAGAAGCCCCGCTTGATGTGTCTGTTAGTATTTACGCATAGTGTTTTCTTAGAACAACAACTACGCAAAATGTTTTTCTGCGTGTAGTTTAGTGGTCTTGCAGAAGACCCCGGAGCTTCTTGAGGGCTCCGTTGACCGACTTCAATGCAGCGTTCATATGGCAGCCTTCCCGCCTTGCAATCTCACGGATTGACATATTATCCATGAGCATACGGATGCGGCGCTGCTGGATGGGCGTCAACTGAGAAATCGCCGCATAGAGCTCTACGACCTGCTCGTCCCAGATCAGAGCGTCCTCAAGCTCGTTAAGCGTAAAGTGCTGCGGCATTTCCTCCAGATCGTCCATCGGGGTCCAGTCGCGGTGATATACTTCCTTTCGATGAATACGCTGAGTTTCGTTCTGCAGCGCACGCCATTCTTCGTACAGCTCATCGCTGACGGGAATTTCCTGATAAATGCCATAGTAGTCCTTGATTTTGATTGTCTTCATGTGTTACCTCCAAGTCGTTTCATTAGCGGATGCGGACGAACGACTTGAAGGGGGCGCACGGGCCCAGTAGCTGGCTCTTGACATGGATTACGCTCCCAATCAGGGCAACAAAAAAGCCGGCCACTCTCGTTTTCGAGAATGGTCGGCTCTTTGTTCCGGTATTGGCTGGCGCACAAGGGTATGAAAAAAGCCCCTCGGATCATAGACCCGAGAGGCTATAGGTGCTCCAGCATAATCCATTATACCGGCTGAGTCTCTACACTACAATTTCGTTTGGCTCTCAATTTCCTCCCAATTTTCTATCATGTTTTCTCTCATCTGACTGCCACATTGTCTCTCATTTGTCTCTCACGAGACTTCCACCTGAGCGGTGACGCTACCGCTTTGCTGCAGGTGCTCCCTGATGATCAGATCAGGGATTACGACACACCAGAGGCTTGCCGCATAGGCACGGATAGCTGGCTTGATGTGCCGATAGTATGTAGATGAGGAGATTCCGAGGTTGAGATATGCTTCCTCATTTGAGGTGCAGTAGACATCAAAGTACCTTGCCTGGAGGATGTTGAAATAGGTGCCTCCATTGGGCGGCGTGTCCTTCACGAGCACCAGGGCATCCTCCATAACGGACAGAAGCTGCATGGAGTGGCCCATCTCGGCAAGGCGATCGGCGATGCGTTTCCGGTCAGTGTCACGGTCATAGTCGATGGCCAGATTGATGAAGTCGGAGATGCTTTGCCGTCTACCTTCATAACACTCTTCTTCCATCTCACCGATGCGAGAGGCAGTCCTTCGAACGGCGGGGCCGTAAATCTGGAGCAGCGCCAAAGTCTTATCAATATCCTCCTCGGTGAGGGTACTGGTGATGTCAAAGGTTTTCAAGTAGTTCTGGAATTTACTCATTATTCGTCCTTTCTGCCAGGCCTCTTTAATGGTAAAAGTTGAAGGAGCCAAGAACTTTGGCATAGGCCTTGGACTTATTGTGGAGGATGCGCTTTTCGCCGTCCGCCTTGACTTTACGATCTTTCAGGTAGAGATAGAGTGCGAAGGCTCCATTTTCCTTCACGACGATCAGGTCACCGTCATTGATCTCGGCTGCCCTCTGACAGAACAACACGCTGCCGGTGGAAATACCGTGCTCCTGATAACGATGTCCATCGGCCATAATGCAAAAACACTTTTTGGGAATCAGACCAGAAAATCCGTCGATCTGGATGGAGCCATAGCCATTGCTCAAAATGGGGTGTCTGGCTTGAGTCGTTTCAACTGCTGCGTTTATAGTCAATACCTCCTCAGTGATACATAACAGAGGGCATCTTGTATTCAACCTCCCGATGGGCAGGCATCTTCAGCCCCGTGGTGAGTGCGGCGAAATTGATGGAATGGAGGCCATAGCGGCGACGGATGTCTTCCATGGTGCGCTCCAGGATGAGGCGCTTGTTGTGCTTGGTAAAGTCTGACCAGAGATCGAGCTGGATCGGCGTGTCAGACGGGATAAGGTCGATTGCGCTGATGGTCAGAGACCGGATATTGTTGTTCCAGGTATGCTTCTTGCAGAACAGTTCAAAGCCTGCCGCTGCAATTTCCGTGTAGCTTTGCGTTGGAAATGTCAGTTTTCCTTGGTATTCCCGATGCGAGAGGGTGTTGTCGCGGACGCTGATGCGGACCCGTGTGGCAGCCAGCTTATTCTTCCGGAGCTTCAGCCCAACTTCCTGAGAAAGCTCCATGAGAACATGGCGCACTTCATCTTTCGAGAGCAAGTCATCCGTGCAGGTAATGCCGTGACCAACGCTTTTGATGGGGGGATCATAGTCGCAGGGCATCACGCGGGACTGATCAAGTCCATTGGCGAAGATCCACAGTTTCTCGCCGTTGATTCCGAGCAGTCGGACAAGCATCTGACGATCTGCTTTGGCCAGATCTCCGATGGTGTGGATCCCGTAGCACCGCAGCCTTTCTGTGGTGGCTCGTCCAACACAGAGAAGTTCCGACGCTGGCAAGGGCCAGATTTGCTCCTTGAAGGACGCTTCCGTGATTTCTGTTACGGCATCCGGTTTCTTCATATCGGATCCCAGCTTGGCGAAAATCTTATTGAAGCTGACCCCGATAGATACGGTAAGCCCTACTTCTTCCTTTACTGCCTTTCGGATCTCGTTGGCTATCTCGGCCGGTGTCTTATGTGCCAAAAGGGGCGAGCCGGTGAGCTCGATCCAACTCTCATCGATGCCGAAGGACTCCACTTCCGGGGAATACCGCAGATAGATTGCACGCACAATCCTGGAAAACTTCAGGTACTGATCCATGTGCGGAGGGACGATCGTTAATTGCGGACACTTTTGGCGCGCCTCCCAAATCACTTCACCTGTCTTCACCCCACACTGCTTTGCCAACTGATTCTTTGCAAGAACAATTCCATGACGATCCTCCGTGCTGCCGCAAACCGCAATGAACTTTCCACGCAATTCCGGATGCAGCATACATTCAATACTCGCATAGCAGTTATTGAGGTCGCTATGCAATACAACCCGACCTCCCATATTCGGTGTGCCTCCTGTCTGTGGCTTTTAAGAAAAGTTCCAATCAAGTTCCTAAAAGTTCCTATTGACAAGTTCTACTTTCCAGAATATAATGAGGCTAAAGTTCCAACCAAGTTCTAAATAGTTCCATAAAAGTTCTAACAACAAAATAGCAGGTCAGGAAATGGTTTGTCAATAGAACTTTCAAAAACTTTCCAAACCTACGAGAGGAGACGGTTATGAAGACGACTGGTGAAAAGATTCGAGAGAGCCGCACGCATCTGGGCCTTACGCAAACAGAACTGGCCGATAAGATTGGTGTCACGCTGCGCACGATTACCAAATACGAAAAACAAGGTGTAATGCCTCGCGGTGTAAATCTTCAGAGGTTGGCAGAGGTGCTGGGTGTTTCCACGGCATATCTAAGCAACGATGAGATCGTAGATCCCAACTATGGACTTGAAGAGGCACCATACATCGAGAGCGCAAGAGCAGCCTATGGCCGTAAAGGAGCAACTGATGTAGAGCAGCTGCTGACACAAACGCGTGCTCTCTTTGCTGGTGGAGATGTCCCTGAGCAGGATAAGGAGCTTTTCTTCCAAGCAGTCACTGAGGCGTATTTTGCTAATAAGCAGCGAGCCAGCGAGAAGTTCACCCGTAAAGACTACAAAAAGTAAGCAGGAATATTCTGAGTGTACGGATTTTTGGACAACCCTTGTGGTACTGTCAGGCTGTATAATAGAAAACTACTTTCTGAAGTGAGGCGAGTGGATTGCTGACGATGACGATTAGGCAGGAAGTAAGTCGATTGAAAATGAAATATCAGACAGATGACCCGTATGAGATCTGCGAGTATTTGGATATCCAGGTGATGGATCGTCCAATGGGAAAGAGTCCCCGTTCCTGCAAGGGCTTTTTTCTGGTTTCTTCTCGGTGCAAACTGATTGTAATCAACAGTGATTTGCCCGACAGCATTCAACGGATCATCATTGCGCACGAGCTGGGGCATGCAGTCCTCCACAGCGATTCTGCCATTAACACCTTCCATGAGTTTGCGATGTTTGAGGATACAAATCGAATGGAGTATGAGGCAAATGTGTTTGCTGCGGAGTTCATGCTCAGCGATGACACCGTCTTAGAAGCGCTGGAGATGCAAATGGACTTTTATCAGACAGCGAAGTGTTTGTATGTGCCACCTGAGTTACTGGACTTCAAGCTACGGATTCTACAATGCCAAGGTGTAAGAATCATAGCTCCGTATATCGCGCACGGGGATTTCCTCAAGCGAGATCTGGAGCAGCCGTTGAGTTAAGTATGCTGCCAGGTGAGGCTTATAAGGTCTATGTGAGCGTTTTTGTAGAGCATCGTTCGGATGGGACAATGCTGCCTAGGGAAATCATCTGGGAGGATGGCCAGAAATATGAAATAGACCGCGTGATCGATATTCGCCCAGCCTATGCTGCAAAAGCCGGCGGGCAAGGCGATCGTTACACCATCCAAGTCAATGGTGCAAGAACATATCTCTATTTTGAACGATCCACCAATCTAACGGGTAATACGATAGGCCGTTGGTTTGTGGAACGAAAGGTGCCATTGAGGGATCTACTTTAGAGCCCATGACATTGGAGAAACTTGTGAGGAGGGAAAAAATGTATAGCGCTGCTATCCAAAGATATTTCAATGAGCACATCCATCTGCCGTATTCCTTCTTCCAGCAGCCTCAGCGTTTTATCCGACATGCGCTCAAGAAGAAGGGTGCGTTCATGGCAACCGCATACAACTATGTCGAGCCCAGCGAGGCTGACAATGAAGACATTATCGAGTATCTTGCTACAGACTTCGATGTCATGGCCGGCAACACGGCTGGCCGGCTCTGCATTTTAATGAAGCTTCCAGAGCCCACGATGCCTCTGCACTGTAAGATGATTGGTTGCTCCATCAAGCAGAATGGGAGCAATCCCATCTGGCGCACGATTGAGCTGACTGAGCAAGGGACTCTGCTCCTGTGTGGTTGGGGCGAAGGCCATACACATATGACGATTTGTGAGGTGGGCTCTGAGCCCGATCAATTCATTCCTCGCTTAACGCAGGAACTGGCCACTGCTACGGCTTTTTGGTCTCATGTCACTGGTACAGGTTTCCCTGTGGCTGGACGACCTTGATGAGATATCCCAAAAAACTGAATGAAGACGGAAGGATCGATCTCTGTTGAATGGGATCGATCCTTTTTTGTCTGGAAAGCAGAATTAGGTATTCTGGCACGAGTAAAGCTCCAATGGTATTCTGACTCTGTACTTATTAGATTTCATCTCCGTTATGGAGCTTCATAAGCTGTGAGCCAACACATTCTGGCATTTCTGGGCGGACAATTTGTTTCGCCGCTCTCTTTGCGCTTTGATTTGAATTTTCAGATCAGAGCGCTCCTTTTTTGTCCAAATTCCGCATTGCGGGTTTGAGAATTATTTATTTGAAAGGTGGAACAAGCAAATGATGGAAAGCAAAGTATTCGCGGACAACTTCAGTCGTAGCTTCAGCGAGTCGGGGGACTTCTTTCAGTTCCTCAGCGCTCGGCAGGCCCGCAGCAAGTGGATGACAGCTCCGTCCAAGGAACTCCGGTTTGAGCCGGTGGAACGGGGATCCACGCTCGGAAATCTGTATATGCAGATCTACGACCACAACGGCGACGCAGATGTTCTGGAGGACACGATGGAGAATACCAGCCTCCTGTTGAAGGTGGATGGTAAGGACTACCCGGTCCGTTCCTGTGCTCTCAAGACCGTTCTGGAGCGTGCCCGCATCTCCGGTCATGCCCTCAACAAAGTCTCCAAAAGCGTATTCGCTGAGATTCTCAACTACTGCATGGGCGTTGCCTCCGGCGACAGCCTGATCAAAGTCGCAGATGAGAAGGTATCGGCAGTACACGGTGGAGATCCCAAGGACTACACGGTCATGGAGATGCTGCCCCTGTTCAAAGCGACCAATGACTTCCTCGATCGAGAGTATCCCGGCAATCGGTTCATGACCGCCCACTTCGATCACTCTATCGCAACCGCTATCTGGTGCCTGGATGGCCAGGCAGACAAACTCCTTGATACATACCACCGGGAGATTGCCGCCAAAGGCCTGCGTGCCGACAAACTGGTTCCCGCACTGCGTTTCTCCACCTCCGATGTCGGCATGAGTGGAGCGAACCTCTATCCGATCTTCCTGGCCGGCGCAGAGTCCCGGATTATCCCACTGGGATATCCCATCCGCACCGAGCACAAGAACGGATCTGGCATGGAGTACTTCGAGGAGCAGCTTGGTTTGGTCTATGCGCAGTTCGAGAAAGCAGTCGATAAGCAGGTTCAGCTCATGAACATCGAGATCCGCTATCCCGTTACTACCTTAATGCGGGTGCTGAAGCGGATCAAGGCGCCCAAGAAGGCTTCCTATGAGGCGATGGACTACTTTATGGCCATTCACGGTGATGCGCCCTGTACGGCGTATGACCTGTTCATGCAGATGAGCGATGTTATCTTCTCTGCCCAGTGTGACGGCGCATCCGGTATGCGCATTGCACAGCTTGAGGAGATCGTCAGCCGGGCGCTGAATGTGAACTGGCACGAGTATGATCACCCTGGCGACTTCAAGTGGTGATTGCGATGGCCAAAGCTGTTTACTACCCGAAGGGTGAGAGGCAAAAGACCATCATCAAGCTTTTGAACTCTCTGGAAGGGCGCTATTCCAGGTGGGATATTTGGCAGGATTTCATTGTCCTGTCTGCCGTCAGCATTGCCAATGCTTTCGGTGGCCCATACAGAGAGCAACGCGAAGCGATGTATCTGGAGCGTAGCAAAAAATACTCAACCTCCGAGCTGGAAGTCTTAGCGCAGATGCTCGCCGAAGTTGTCGATGAGATGGAGCAAAATCCAGATCAGGATATGCTTGGCGAGCTGTTCATGGCATTGGGCCTTGCGAATGAGTGGAAGGGGCAGTTCTTTACACCCTATGACATCTGCAGAGCGATGGCAGCCATGAATCTGGGTGAGGATCTGAAAAGTCAGATAGAGGAAAAAGGCTGGGTATCTGTGAGTGATCCCGCCTGTGGGGCCGGCGCATTACTGCTTGCCTTCGCAAACGAGTGCAAAAGGAACCACATCAACTATCAGACTTCCGTTTTCTTTGTCGCGCAAGACATTGACTTCTTGGCGGGCTGCATGTGCTACATCCAGATGAGCCTACTCGGCTGTCCCGGCTATGTGGTCATTGACGATTCCATCCTCCATCCGGCGCAGAGCTACGATGAGGACGGACTTATCCCCAAGAACAGCCCCAATGTCTGGCTCACCCCGATGTATTTCAGGGATGTCTGGCATTGGCGGAGAATTTTCGCACAGCTGGACCTAATTACTCAGACAAAGGAGAGAACGCATGGAAAACCTGACATGTAAGGGACTGAGTGCCGCTCATCGGAGAATGCTGATCAAATGCATTACCGAAGAGATTGGCAGCATTCCTGAACCGGTGGAAATCGAGTTCATGGAGCCCATTCGACGGAAACAGTATTCATCGCTATGGTACGGCGGCCAGATCGCTGCCATTCGGGTTCACGGTTGCGTTTTTGAGGTCCATGCATTAGGCGATGTCTACGCATGGCTCTATGACAAGAGCGACCGCGATCGCGAACTGCTCTATGTGAAGGACAAGAACAACTCCGGCCGATTTGGATCGGATATCCAGCCTTATCTCAAGACTGACCGTGCTTTGGTAGCAGCAATCTGCAGGAAGCACAATCGGTATTGGATCGATATGGAGCACAACAACTGGTGGGAATGTTTCGTCCGTACCCCCGATGGCGAGAGGCACGATCTCATGTGGGTGCTTGACAGCGACCACATTTTTGCTGGAATCGGTGAGGTGTTCTATCACATGGACGCAGTTCTGAAGGATCTCGGTGTCCCAGCGGGAAACGAGGCTTCGGAGGTGTCATCATGAGCAGTTTTCGAATTCCCTTGGTTTGGCAGATGTACGGGCATGTGAATGTAGAGGCTGATACCCTGGACGACGCTATCAAATACGCCTTGGGACCGGATTGTCCGCTTCCTGAAGGCGAGTATGTAGATGACTCGATCCAGGTGGACGATCTGGTTTTGAACCAGGAGGCAACCCATGAAAGCCATCAATGAGCACTTTGAAGTTGGGCAGCAATACTATGCTCTCGTCAGTAAAGAGGTGCTGGTGGTGTCTGAAGTTTTGCAGCCTGGAATGTACCCGTCAGGCTCCGGAGGATACCATATGCTCCGGTCGCCGATGGTTCGGTTCAGAAGTGAGAAGACTGGCTTAGTGCATACCTGCAGCCTTGAGCTGGCCAAGCATCTGCTGCTTGCCAAGCGACAGACAGCAAAAGAAAAAGGAGTTGGTTGATCGTGAATAAGGCACGACGCTTCGTCATTGAGACTCCGCTTGGAAAGCTTGAGGTCTATGCCAAGCACGATAAGAGCGATTGTGCGGCTGACTATCCCGGCGTCTTTATCGACTTTGTACGCGAGGATGGCGCCACGGTCGTGCTGGCTTGTGTGGAGTATGATCCGGACAAAGATTTGCTCCAGACAGTCGTCTATGGCGATTGCGCATCGGACGAGCCAACAGCGATTGCTGAACACTACAACACTGATTTTGAAGATTGAGGAGGATCGATTATGCCTAATTGGGCGTTTGGAAATGTTAAGGTGACTGGTACTCGCGAGGGTGTTAAGTCCTTTGTGGAGCGTTTCATCAGCAGCGATGATCAATCAACTGTCCCCGGAAAGCGGTTTTTTGCCCGGAGCTTTTCCGAGCAGAAGCGAGAGCAGAGCGTCAAGGATGCCATGGAAGAATTCGAAGGGAAAGCAGATAACGAAACTGCTGAGCATTCCTTCCTCATCATGTTTGCCTGGTCTGTTTGGTCCTGCATGATTGATGGTTACCCCCAGCGAAATGATGCCGAGTGCATCACGCTGAGTGAGGCCTGTATGGAGGATCATGTAGCTGTTGAAATCCGCTCTACGGAGACCGGAATGTGCTTTGAGGAACATGTCACCTGCGACGAGGATGGCAATCTCAACCATGCTGAACGAGACCTGAGCCGCTGCAAGTGCCGCAACTGCGGCGAGATCAGCCTCTTCGGATCCTTTGAGGATCTGGACGATGCTGAGTGCTCGGAATGCGGTGAACGTGGTTTCGACCGTTGTGAGGAGGAGTGAATTATGGCGCTGAATTTGAATTACAAACCCAATAAGCTGGTCGATATCACCACCCTCACTGAGGATCAGTGGTTGGACTGGCGGCGCAAAGGGATTGGCGGCAGCGATGTAGCTGTCGCCCTTAATTCCTCTCCGTATCGCACGGCCAGAGAGCTCTACTATGACAAGATCGGAGTGGTCATGGCAGATGAAGGCCCGGATAAGAGCATCACTTTCCAAATTGGGCATCTGCTCGAGGATGTGGTGGCTCAGATCTTCGCCAAGAAGACCGGCCTGTCTGTCTTTGAAGACCACTGGATGTACCAGCATCCTATTTTCCCGTTCCTGATTGCCGATGTAGACCGGTTCGTTATGCTTCCGGATGGTAGAAAGGCCATCCTCGAATGCAAAACCGCGCACTATGATATGCAGTTCAAGTGGGCGAATGGCTCTGTGCCACGCCATTATGAGCTGCAGGTGCGACACTACATGGCCGTCATGAACATCGATGTCGCCTTTATCGCATGCCTGTTTTCCAACAATGAGAACGACTTCGTATGGCAGAAGATTGAGCGCGACCTCGATGAGGAGGAGAATACGATTATGGAGCTGGAGGCGTTCTGGCGCAATTATGTTCTGGCTCGTGTGGAACCGCCTCTGGTAGAAAAGCCGGATGCAGTGCTGGAGTCCCTTCGTCGTTATTTCGGGCCGGCCGATAAGTCTGAGCCGAGTGTTGATTTGGACCGCAAGTTCCTTGGCAGCCTGAAAGAAATTCTGAACCTGAAGGAGGAAAAGAAGGTGATCGATGCGCAGTCCAAAGCATTGGAGACACGCATTAAGTCGCTCTACGCCCCCATTGTCGAGCAAATGGGGACTGCCTGTAAGGCGTCCTGTGAGCACGGCAGTGAGTGCTTCAGAGTAACCTACAATCCTCAATATAGGGAAGGAATCAACAAGGACAGGCTGTCAGCGCTGAGAGCCCAGTATCCGGAAATCTACGACGAGTTCGTCGATCAGTCAGAATTGAGAATTTTCAAGGTGGTCAAGACGGCCATCGCATAAGGAGTGATCGAATGCTATGTCGATATGAGCGCACCATCTTCAAGTCGGATAAGGGCTTCTGCATCTTCTCCTACAGCACCGAGGATCAGTCGGTTCCCAAGGAAGCGCGCAACCGATCGTTCTACCATGACGACAAAATCCACTTCACGGCAATCGGCTATCACCTTGTAGCCTCAAATGCCGTGGAAGTAGAACTTGATGGCACCTGGGAGAACTCGAATCATGGTCTTCAGTTATCGGTCTCGATGTGTAAGGAGATCGTTCCTACAAATCAGGCTGGTATCCTCGCATACCTGAGCAGTGGCGTGATTAAGGGCGTTGGCCCGGAGATTGCCAAAGCCATTGTTGCAAGGTTTGGGGATAAGACCATGGAGGTGCTGGACAAGGAGCCACAGAAGCTGCTGAGCATCAAGGGAATCGCCCAGAGGAAGCTCAAGGCCATCATCGCCTCCTATGAGGAGACAATGGCCCTGAGCGACCTTATGATCTACTTGGCGCCGTTTGGTGTTTCAATGAAGAAGGCTGCGATGATCAAAGAAGAGTTCGGCGACAACAGCCTGAAGATCGTGAAGTCGGATCCCTTCCAGCTTTGTAAGATCAAAGGGTTTGGCTTTATGACCGTGGACTCGATTGCCCGCAAAAGCAAGGTAAGCCTAAAGCATCCTATGCGATACTCTGGCGCAATCAATTATGTGCTGGATGAGGCCAGGGTATCTGGACATCTCTTCCTGACCGTTGATGAGACTGTGGGCCAATGTTATGACCTGCTTAACTCGGATTGTGAAGAAGAGGTGGTCTCCGAGGAGGAGATCCGACAGGCCATCACCAACGAGCGTGTTGAGTCCCGTGTCTATGTTGAGGGATCTCGTGTGTACCTGAGCTATGAGCGTATGTGCGAAGTCAAAGCTGCTAAGCGGATTGTGTCCATGCTCCTACAGGAAGGATTCGAGGAAATCGATGACTTGGATGAAAAGATCGACCGGGCAGAGAAGAACTTGCATCAGAGGCTGGCCCCTTCTCAGCGCAATGCTGTGAAGCTGTGCTTGTCCTATCCCATATCCATCATGACTGGTGGACCGGGCAGCGGCAAGACGACGACGCTAAGGTTTATCTTGGACATCTACCAGGCAGCGTTCCCGTCAAACGAGATCCTTTTGGCTGCGCCCACCGGTAGAGCCAGTCGGCGAATGTCGGAGCAAACAGGGAAATATGCCTCCACGCTTCACTCTGCTCTTGGTCTGGTCACCGAAGAGGACAGTCCACTCAACGATACGGAAATGCTTTCTGCAGATCTTATCGTGGTGGATGAGTTCTCTATGGTGGATATGCGCCTTGCGTATGTGCTGCTGGAGCGAATCAAGCCAGGAGCCCAACTGATCATCGTAGGTGATGCTGACCAGCTTCCATCTGTCGGTGCCGGCAATGTGTTACGGGAGATGATCCGTAGCGAGAAGGTGCCAACGGCAGTTTTGGAAACGGTATTCCGGCAGGCATCCAATAGTCGGATCATCACCAATGCCCATGCAATCAATCATAATGACACACATCTACAGTATGGGGATGACTTCCAGATGCTCGAAGTGCAAAACTCGGAAGAGGCAGCGCGGCTGGTCATTAAAAACTATCTGCGCGAAGTTGCAATTCATGGCATAGAGAATGTTCAGATCCTATCGCCGTTTCGGAAGCGTGGCGCTGTGGCGTCCAATGCATTGAACGAGACAATACGGGAACTCGTCAACCCTCCGAACAATCTGAAAAAGGAAATGAAGTGTGGCAGCCGGGTCTTCCGTGTGGGCGATCGCATTATGCAGACTGTAAACAGGATCAATGTGTCGAATGGCGATGTCGGTATCATAACCGACGTGGAGCCAGAGGATGATGATACGATTGCGCGTGTCAAGCTTCTGGATGGGCGTGAGCTGAGCTATACGCAGGAAATGTTGGAGGACCTTGAGTTTTCCTACTGTACGACCATCCATAAGAGCCAAGGACAAGAGTATCCGGTCATCATCGTTCCTCTTCTGAAGGAGCACTATATCATGTTGCGGCGAAACCTGCTCTATACAGCGGTGACCAGAGCCAAGGCAAAGGTCATTCTGATCGGGCAGAAACAAGCCGTATTTATTGCGATCCACAAATGTGATGTGGGTCAACGGAACACCGTCCTCGCTGATCGAATCGTGGCTTACTACAACCGCGAGCTCAGCAAGCGAGTAACTTGATTTTTGGGAACCGGGGTGGTCAGAAGCCACCTCGTTTCTACATTTATTATGAAGGGAAGACTCAACATGAGTGAATTGAACACGAACGCGATCCCGGCCATCAATGCCGTTGAAGGATTTAACCCTGCTGACTTTGTGCGTAACACCGTTGGAGAAGAAGGTGAAAACGATCTCTATTTGGATGTCAAGTACCGACTCCTCTGGTTCCGGCTGCACTGCCCGAACGGCAAGATTGATCCGGAGCTTGTACATCTAGACGAGAAGAGCGCTGTTGTCTGCTGCAAGGTCTACGCAGACAAGGCTGACCCTGCTGACCAGTTCATTGGGAAAGCCTACTCTCAGCGCTTTCCTACTGAGGAGCGTTTTGGAGATCGCTTCCTGGAGATAGCAGAAACGGTGGCAAAAGGGCGCGCGCTGGCCGATGCCGGCTATGGTACGCAGTTCTGCATGAATGGAGAAACCCTGGCGAGCATCATCGCTGACGCTCCCATCAAAATGCCGCCTGATGAAGACGCCGGACATCCGGGAAATGTAGCGGCCAGCTTTACTGCGCAGCCGATGCCTCCTGCAGTTCCGGCTCAGAGTGCTCCGGTGTCTCAGCCACCTCAGCAGATGCAGCCTCAGACACCCGCACAGCAGCCGAAAGCAGCTGCGCCTGAACCGCCCAAGACGGTTGATGAGTATATGAGAGTCATGACCATCGAGCAGGCCAAGGCCGTTAAGGTTGATTTCGGCCGCTTTAACGGTTGGACCCTGGGCGATATTGCCATGAAGAACCCCGGAGATTTGGCGTGGTATGTGAAGAACTATTCTGGCCATAACCTTGCACTCAAGGCAGGTGCCACAAAGCTGCTGGAAGCTGTTGGTCAGATGGCCAGCTGATTGGGCCCCTCACCGAGGGAGGTGATTGATGATGGGCAGAAAACCAGATCTGCCATGTGACATCGAACAGGTAATTGATTTGCTTGGAATTGAAGTGATCAGAGATACCGGCACGCAACTACATTGTAGGTGTCCATTCTGTGCAGATCGAAAAGCTCATATGAATGTGAAGATCCGAGACAATGTGTTTCGGTGCAACCGCTGCGGCAAAGGTGGGGGCATCCTCCACCTTTACGCAGAGTTTTGCGAAGTCACCCTCCATACGGCCTATGAGGAGCTTTGTAAGATATTCGGTCCCGACAGCAATGAAAAACCGCGCGAGTATAAGAGAAGGCGGAAGATAATTGAGACAGCGGAACTGCCGATAGCCTCAGCTGAGGTGCGAGATAACACCTATTCAAATCTGCTCTCACTTTTGACCCTGTGCCCCACACATCAAGCATCGCTGAAGGAACGAGGCCTGACCCGAGATGAGATTGACTGGCTTGGCTATCGAACAACCCCCACGACACGCCTGAGACGGATCGTGACTGAGTTGCTGGAGCGCGGTTGTGTCCTTGATGGTGTTCCTGGTTTCTATTGCCAGAAAGATACCGGGCAGTGGACGCTCGACATCAGAGGTTCTGGAATCATGCTTCCGGATCGAAATCTTAATGGGCAAATTGAGGCCATTCAGGTTCGACTCGATAAGGTTTATAACCAGAAGTTCTATAACCTAACGAGCATCGATCAGTACTATGGGACACAGTCCAAGTGCTGTCCACATTATGTCGGGGTTCACGAAGGCGACGAGGTAGTCTGTCTCACAGAAGGCGTGATGAAGGCAGATATTGCCTACAATTTTGCGCTTGGCACCTCATATGAAAGTGGTTTTGTCGGCCTTACCGGAGTGCCAAGCTATTCCCAGTTCGAGCGTGCGCTTGAAGAGCTTAACTCTATCGGCGTGGTACGAATCAACATTATGGTTGACTCGGACTACCAGGTCAAAGAAGAGGTCCGAAAGGCGCGTGATCGCTATATCGAAATGGGGGTTGCTGCTGGCTTTGAGGTGGCTCCGATTACCTGGACACAAAAGCGGAAAGGCGTAGATGATCTCTATAAGCACCTTTTCCGGAACAAATGATTATGACTTGGGCTGCAGCATTTTAGCTGCAGCCCTCTGCGTATGAGGAGGATCTATATGGTTCCTATTGAAACCCAAGAGCGACCGAACATCAAGTCAGTCTATACCTGCTCGAACTGTGAGAAGGCTCTGTTTGATGGCGATAACGACCATCCGAGATGGAACTTCTGCCCCATGTGCGGCCAGGAGATTGAGTGGGATAAATCTGCAAAGGTCGTTTGGGAAGAGAAAAACTGTAATGTCTGTGGCGGTTGGCTTGTTAAGCGCCACCCAGCAGGTTTTTGGTATGCCTCAAGTGACTACATTGGGATGGATACCTGCTACACCTGTTGGCTCGAGGAGTGCCTTGCGACCAACTGCCTTGGCTGTAAGCGAGGGAACTATCCAGACTGCAAGTGGATTGATTTGAAAAAGTCTTATCAGGAGGAAGACAAATGAGCGTTGAGATCTATATTGATGACTTGAAGCCTGACATTCAAAGACAGGTATTGGAAGAGCTGGGTCTCGAAACTGCAGAAGATGGGAATTATGATATTATCCCTCTTTTCAGCGTCGAGAGGCCGGAATGATTTTTGGGGCTGCTCATAATTTTTTGATAAGAGAGGGTGGTCAAACACCCCCTCATTTCTACATTCATTATGAGGAGTGAACTGCTGGAATAATCCAAATAATACTAGGGATAATATCCCAAGGAGGTGCTATCGGTATTATGGAAGAACCTAAGATTACTTCTGGTACAGCGCCATATATCGCATCTGAAATCCCTGATGATCCAAGAGATATCACACCCGAGCAGTGGGAAGCGATGAAGGCAGTTGATATTCGGACAGTAGACAAGTCTCAGCTTGTAGACTTGAGCACCGTTCACATTGATGAATCCTTGCCTGTACGTGAAAGAGTGCTCAGTTACTTGAAGCAAGTGAAGAATCCATACTGTGTCCGAGTGGGCAACTTTGCTGTCAAGGTGAAGTACAAAGAGGACGGACCATCCTTTGAGGAAGTGTTCAAGCACCTGCTGCAGCAGCAGAGTATGATGTAATTCTTACCAGGTCCGTTTTTCATCTGGATAAAGGGCCATAGATGTGGTAAAATAGCCTCGGACTAAATCAAGCATACTCACTCCTTAGGCAGACAGACCACGCCAAAGGAGTGAGATTATGCAGAATTATGCGAATGAGATGGCTGTATTTAACACCGCCATCTATGTGCGTCTTTCCAAGGAAGACATCGTTGCGGCGCAGTCTGGCCGTGAGAGCAATAGCATTACCAACCAGAAGCAGCTTATTCTGGACTTTCTGAAGGATAAGCCTGAATTTAATATTGTCTCCATTCGTATAGACGATGGATATACAGGGACGAATTTTGACCGTCCAGCCTTTCAGCGCATGCTGAACGATATTAAGGCTGGACGGATCAATTGCGTGGTCGTAAAAGACCTGTCCCGTTTCGGAAGAGAGTATATCAATTCCGGAAAGTATATCCACCGTCTATTTCCTGTTTTAGGGGTGCGCTTAATCGCTATCAATGACAACATCGACACGATTACCCGTGACGAGAGTAGCGAGTTTAGCATTACGCTCAAGAACTTGATGAATGACAACTACAGCCGTGACATCTCAGTGAAGGTCAGAAGCCAGCTGCAGGTGAAGCGGAAACATGGTGACTTTATTTGTCCGTTTGCACCGTATGGGTACCAGAAGTGCGAGGGAAACCACAATCGAATTGAGCCCGATCCCTATGCTGCCACAGTTGTCCAGGATATTTTCAACTGGAAAATTCAAGGCATGACGAACAATGGAATAGCAATTCGGCTTGCAGAGAACGGAATTCTTGCGCCGCTGGAGTATAAGCGCCACAAGGGAGAGCCGTTATTCTCCGGCTTCAAAATGAAGGAACGGTGCGAATGGACAGCGCAGGCAGTTGCCCGGATACTCACCAACCCGATCTATATTGGAACCCTCCGCCAAGGCCTTCGCCGTAGACCAAACTATAAAATCAAGAAATCAATACCAACAGAAGAAAACGAGTGGGTTGTGATCCACGACGCCCATGAGCCTGTTGTCACGAAGAGGACATTCTATCTTGCTCAAAAAGCTCTTCTGATAGATACGAGAGCAGCACCACGAGCAACGACAGTTTATCCGCTGTCCGGCTTGTTGGAATGCGGAGAATGCGGGAACGCGGTTACTCGAAGCACAATTAACAACGGATATAAGCTATACAGCTATTTCCGCTGCAGCGTGCGCACGAAAGAGGATCGCTGTGAACTCAAGCAGGTACCAGAGGCACAGGTTGAGGCAGCTGTCCTTCAGCTATTGCAAGAGCATATCAGCGCGGTGGTTGAGCTCGACCGGTGTCTATCGGAAATTCAGCACGTGCCATATCAGAAAATCAATGTTGCCAAGTGTGAGCAGCGCAGAGAAAAACTTGCGGCAGAAATCGCTCGTTATCGCGATCTGAAGGCATCTCTCTATGAAGATATGAAAGAAGGACTCATTTCGAAGACTGACTTCTGTGACATCAGAGGTCAGTATGATGCAAGAATTGCCGATGCGCTGATTGCTCAGGAGCAGATTGACCGAGAACTCAGTATCTATCTCTCGGGCGAACAGTCCCCGAACAACTGGATGAAGACATTTACCGAACATCGAGAATTGAAATCACTCACGCGGGCAGTTGTTCTGGAGTGCATTGAAAAAGTTGTTATTCACAAAGACGAAAAGTTGGAAATCATCTTTGAGCATTCCGAGGACTATGCCCGTTTGGTGAGCAGCCTGCAGGAATATGCCGCGCGTGGAATACTAGGGGAGGCGATGTAAGCATGGCAAGAAAGAGCAGAAAAAATGTCCAAGCCACACCCGCAGTTGTTGTAGGCCCCGTCCAGTACAAGGTTGCGCTCTATGCCAGAATCTCGGTTGAGAACGAACAAAAGCGAGAAGCAGACACCATAGGTAATCAGATTGCGTTGCTGAAGGACTTTGTTTCCCAGCATCAGGATTTAGTTGTCTTTGACCTCTATTGTGATGACGATATCTCGGGAGTTAGCTTTGTGCGCCCGGAATTCGCTCGAATGATGAATGACATCCGAGCTGGCAAGGTGACCTGTGTGATTGTCAAAGACTTGTCTCGTCTGGGGCGAAATATGATTGAGAGCGGTGAATATATTGAGCAGATCTTTCCGAGAATGGGTGTGCGCTTTATCTCCGTTACTGATCGCTTTGACTCATTGCGGGATGATGCCGACATTTCAATCCAATTGAAAAATTTTGCAAACGAGGCATATGCGAGAGACATTTCCAAGAAAATTCGGGCGGTGAAACGGACGCAGCAGCTTGCTGGTAAGTGGACCACTGGCACTCCGCCATATGGATATATGTTAGATCCGGATGACAAGTACCACCTATTTCCTGATCCGCAAACGGGGCCAATCGTTCTTGCCATTTTCCGTATGGTGGCAGAGAATCATACTCTCCACTTCATAGCGAAAACTCTGAATGAGCAAGGGGTGCCCAGTCCCGGACGCTATCTGTACGATATTGGTTTGCGGAAGACGGAGAAGTTCAAAAATGCCATCTGGTATCTGCAAACGATCAAGAAAATTCTTGTCGATCCGGTCTATCTTGGTTGGATTGTGTCCGGAAAGTACAGAAGCCAGCTGTGCGAGCGGGGGACAAAGACTACAGTTAAAACGCCCGAAGAGGAATGGATTATCAATAAAGGTATGCATGAACCCATTGTTTCCAAAGAGCTTTTTGATAAGGTTCAGGACATCCTCTCGGCTAGGCAAAGCGAACAGGGCCTTGCGACTATCTACGATTCCAAGAGTAAACGAAGAAGTATGTTCAAAGGAATTCTTCGTTGCGGAGAATGTGGTCGCAGTATGTACTTGCGCAGTAAATCTAATCGCGGTTATTACTATTATTGCACTCTCCATGAGAATTACAATGCCACCATTTGTCCCAAGAAAGCGGTCAAACAGGAGGATGTAGAGTCCCTTGCCCTGCGGCTTATCCAAACTCAGATAAGAGCATTCTCCGATGCCCAGAGACTGATTGCCAACTTGAATGCTACTCCTTCTTCGCAGACCCGCTATCAGATATATGAAACCCAGATTGATGATGCAAAGAGAAAAATTGAAAAGTTCAATCAGCTGAAGGCAGCCCTGTATGGCGATTTTGCAGATGGGCTTCTGAGCCATCAAGATTACACAGATCTGAGCGAGGACTACTCTAGGAGGGCGGATGATTTGAGGATCTTTATTGCTGAATTGGAGAAGGAAAAGGAAAAGTACTCAGTGGGATTTGGCAGCAAAATGCAGTGGGCACTGTTGATTGAAAAGTATAAGGATCAGGAGTCCCTTGACGCTGAAATGGCAGCAGCCTTCATTGAGACGCTTACCTTGTTTAACGATGGCCATGTTGAAGTGGCATTCCGCCATCGTGATGAGATTGAACAGGTTCTCTATGTCGCTGCGACCCGAGGAAAGGAGGCGGAGAGATATGCCGGATAAGGTGCTGGCGTTTTATATTCGTTTGTCGAGTGAAGACCGAGATCTCAAAACAAATGCATTGAAGAATGAGAGTAACAGTGTTTTCAACCAAAGGCGGTTACTCCAGGATTACTATGATACACATGAATCGCTCCATGGTTATAAAGTGATCGTGTTCTGCGATGACGGTGTCACGGGAACACATTTTGACAGGCCAAAGTTCGATGAGCTAATTGAGATGGCTCGCAATCAGGAAATTCATTGCATTATGGTGAAGGATCTATCTCGTTTCGGAAGAAACTTTCTTGAGATGGGAAACTACCTCGAACTGATCCTGCCTCTTTATGGGGTCCGCTTTATCTCTATCAATGATGCCTTTGATAGTGATGACTACTTAGGTGTCACGGGCGGACTTGAGTTAGCCCTCCGCAATCTCATCAATAATATGTATAGCCGAGATCTATCAACCAAGGTGCGCTCAGCTTTTCGTACCCGCAATCTGCGTGGTGAATACTGGGGAGGAAACGGCTTCTATGGCTACCAAGTCCATCCTCATAACAAAAAGAGATTGATCGTGGATGAGCAGGTTCGTGACATCATTGTCATGATTTTCGAGTCCTGCGTTGCAGGCATGACCACGAGCGAGATCGCTCAAATGCTGAATGATATGGGCATTCCATCCCCGTTAGAGCATAAACGGCGAAATGGCGGGGTTTATAATGGGGTGGTCAAGGAAGAGACTGGAATCTGGCTCAAGGGGGCTGTTCGAAAGATTTTGACTGATGAACGCTATACCGGTAAGATGATTACCAATACTCGAGAGACAGAAGAAGTAGGAAAGCCTAAGATGCGATCATTGCCCCGAGATCAATGGATCATAGTGACAGGTACACATGAAGCAATCATTTCGGAGGAGTTGTTCCGAACGGCACAGAATGCGCTCCAAGGGCGTATTCGGAATGTTAACAAGAATACTGCCGGAAACCGAGCCAACAATCTGTTTGTTTGTGGCTGCTGCGGGAGGAAGCTCCGAAAGAATCCAGCAAAGGAACCACACCTTGTTTGCCCGAAAAATGACAGTATTAAGGGTGCTGAGTGTGCAGGCATCTTTGTCAATCAGGCCCAAATTGAGCAAGCTGTTCTTCAGATGCTGCGGGAACAAAGTAGGAGCTTCCTTGAGCAGCATTGTTTGATGCAGGCATGCATTGACAAAAAGCTTTCAAGTATTCAAACGGAACTTGATGCTAACACCAATATGACAAGACGGCTCCAAAGTAGAAAGGCTGAACTATATGAGCAATACCGAGCGGGTCGCATAAGCAGAGAGAAATTTGCTGATATCCAGAAGACAGATTCAGAGAAGCTGGCAAGACTCTCAAGTAGAGCTGAAGAGATTGAGCGACTTCTGGTAGAGCAATATGAGTCTCGAGGTAATCTTGCGGCGGGAAAAAGAACAGCAGATCAGATCATCCTGCTTAAAGATTATGATCCGGAAATAATTAGAAATTTTGTAGAGCGGGTTCGTGTGTACCCTTCAGGAGAGATTGAGATAGATATGCGTACTTCGAGCGGGTTTGCATTTGTAACGGCAAGCTAAAACAATAAGCGCCCCCACTTTGGAGGCGGCTGAAAAATTCCGAAAAAACTGTATGTCTATCTTGACACAACCAGAGGGGTTCATCACCGGCACCGGGGCCAAGCTGTTCACCGTGGCTGGGCCGGTCCTGGTGTTTGGGATCAGCGCGTCGATTCTCTATGGGATTCTTCTGGTCCTCTTTTTCAGAGGCTGAAGGGAGGGGAAGTCCCCTCTCTACATAAATTTTTAGAATTTCTTACAAATAGATCTTGACAAAGTTGCGATTGTGTTGTACTATATAGCCAGAAAGGATGAGGTGAGTCCGATGTACTAAGGCAAAGCTCACGAATCCCTTTACCGGGCGTCGAACCTAGGCGGCGTCCACCGCGTTGAAGGTCCAGAGGCAAAGGAAAACCACCCCCGCAGCGCAAGTTCCCTGACAAGGCTCACTGATCGTGAGAAGGCACACGGCAAACCTCCAGCGAAGTATCGCAGACGACGGAACCGAATGTGCGACTGGTTGTACGAGTGGTAACTGCAAGCAAAGGTCGTTTCCCCAAGGCACCGGATGTTTGGCGCGTTAAAAATCCGCAGAAAGTCAGAGGTAACCAATTTGATCGAAATCCAGAATCACGTGTAGCCCCCCGGTCACATTCGGATGACCGGGGGGTTGTGCTGTATTAAGAGGAGTTTGATAGGCGGCACGAGCCTCCCTTTGCATAAAACAAGCTCCCCCGATGCCGGACCTGACCTCAGGCGGACAAGGGGGGAGCTCTGGAGGGGCTCAGGTCTCCATATGGCGGCCTAAAAAGCCCGCAATGGTTTGGGCCAGTTTGTATTCGGTCTCGCCGGTGGGGGCGTCCCCGGGGGCGGCGACGAAGAGGACGCAGCCCAGAACATCACCCTCGGAGAGAATGGGAGCGGCCACGTCCAGAAGGTATTTGTCCGTGTCCTCGCAGATGGGGAGCGGACTGTCCGCCTCCTTGCGCTGATAGATCTGGCGGCCCTCCATGATGTTTTCCAGTTCCGCGGATATCCGCTTATCGGCCAGTTCCCGGCGGGCCGTTCCGGCTACGGAGATGCAGGTGTCCCGATCTGTAATTACGGCAATCCGTCCGGTGGTCTTGTTCAGAGTCTCGCACATCTGGCCGGCGAAGTCGCTCAGTCCACCCATCAGGGAATATTTTTTAAAAATGACGCCGCCGTCTTTGTCGGTATAGATCTCCAGGGGGTCGCCCTCGCGGATTCTCATCGTGCGGCGGATCTCCTTGGGGATCACGACACGGCCTAGGTCGTCGATGCGCCTGACAATGCCTGTGGCTTTCATATATAAAATTCCTCCTGCACTTCTTTTTCTAACAGTCCTTAGTATCCACAGGATTCTTTTCCCTATGCGGCAGGAAGGGATGGTTTCATTTGGAAGTAAAATATTTAAAATGCGAAAGGGAAAGCTCTGACGGAGGACTTGCCGAGGGGGCCTGTTTGTGCTATCCTGTAGCTCAAAGAAAAGACGGAGAGGCATGAGAACAATGATTCATGAGCTGCGCGCGGCCCTGCTGGGCATTTCTAGCTATCGGGCCCTGATGGAGGAACCCCTGATGGGCTCAGTGCGGAGATTGCTGGATGCGCTGGTAAAAAACCGGGGTGAGGAGGCACTGGAGGCATACACAGATGTGTTCTACCGACTGCGCCGGGAGGGAAATATGGGACTCGGGGAGTGGATTTGGGACAAACTGCGGTATCTGGAGTCCCCTTATCCCACGGCGCTGGGCACGGGTGTGTGCGATCCTGCGCTGGAGTCCGCCGCCCGCCGGGATATCGAGACGCTTGCTCTGCTGGCCGGTCTGGACTGCGACCGGCTGATCTCCTCCATGGCTAAGCGGCTGGCGGAGGAGTTTGCCCCTGTGCTGGCGGGATTGCCCCGGTGGAGGGCGGGAGCGCCCTTCACCTTCCAATCCCTCACCGAGTTTTACCGGGTGCATGGGGCGGGACGCTTCGCCCGTTACCGGGCCTTCCTCTGGTCGGACGGGGCACTGATCCCGGTGGCCGACCCGGACTGTCCCGCAGAGGAGGAGATGCTGGGCTATACCCTTCAGCGGGAGCAGGTGATCGCCAACACCAGGGCCTTTCTGGAAGGGCGGAGAGTCAATGACGTGCTCCTCTACGGCGACAGCGGCACCGGAAAGTCTGCCACGGTAAAAGCGCTGCTGTCCGTACCGGGATTTGACCGCCTACGGCTCATTGAGGTCCAGAAGGATGGACTGCGGGATATGGCGGGGCTGATCCGCAGTCTGGCGGGACGGCAGCAGCGGTTTATTCTCTTCATCGACGACCTGGCCTTCGATCAGGATGACCGCACCTATTCTGTGGTAAAAACCATTTTGGAGGGCGGGCTGGAAAAGCGGCCGGACAATGTGGCCATTTATGCCACCTCCAATCGCCGCCTGCTGGTGCGGCAGACCTTCAGCGACCGGGCCGGGGATGAGGTGGACGCTCAGGAGACCATTCAGGAAAAGACTGCTCTTTCGGACCGCTTCGGACTGAGGATTCCCTATCTGGGCCTTTCCAAGGGGGAGTTTTTGGACTTGGTGGAAAAGCTGGCCCGCCGAAAGGGAATGGATGTGGATGCGGCGGACTTGCGCCGGGAGGCGGTCAAATGGGATATGAAATTCCCGGGTCGCACCCCTCGGGGGGCGTGGCAGTTCCTGGCCAGCCTGAGCGCGAAATAGGCAGTGGAAAATCAAGGAGCGGCGCGGACCCAAAAGGCCGCGCCGCTCCTTGATTTTCCACTGACAAAGAGGACCGCCGGCTATGTCGGAACGGACTTTGCTGCCACTAAACACATAGATAAGTCCTGTATAGGTGCTGACTATGCTGTGCGCTGGCGAGTGAGGGCTATGATGCATCTCAGCTACGCCTTCCGACAGGTCTAGCGGCAGAAGTCCAAGACAAAGGTGCGTTGAGCGTCCCTTTTGAACGCTGTGCAAGGTTAGCCTGCGTCTTTGTTTATGGAGACTATTTCCACATAAAACAGCCCTTTTCCAGCACGATCTGCTTTTTTTCGGGTGCGAGCATACGGAAATATGCCAGACCGTCCTGCACCTTCCAGATGTGTAGCTCAACTTTGGTGTCCGGGAACAGCGGGCTGCGGAACTGCGCCTCCATGGAGGTCATGCGCTCTGGCGCATGGGGAATCAATTCCCTCACCGCCAGTCTGCATGCGTAGCCAAATGAGCACAGACCCTGCATGATAGGCCTGTCAAAGCCCTGCTTATGGGCCTCCTTCTGATCGACATGGAGCCGATTCGTGTCGCCGGACATCCGGTAGAGCAGATTCTGGTTGGGGGCGATATAATCGGGACACACATAATCAGGGGCACGCTCAGGAATCACGGTACTGCTCTTGGGGAAGGGAGGGGAGTCGGGGGCCTGATAGACGGCAAACAGGGTATCTCCGATATTGCTGAATACCTTCTCGCCCTTCTCATCATAAGCGGATAAATCTGTGCGCATGACGCAGCCCTTCCCGGGGCCGCGGTCGTAAAGCTCCACCACGGAATCTTCAAAGGTGAGCTTGCCGCCCATCGGATCGATGGGTTTATGGAGAACGAGCTTGTGGGCCATGTGAAGGCTGCCCTGACGGTCCAGCCCCATAGTGCAGTTAATTGGCGTCGGGATCGCCCGCGGCGGGTTGATGCCAAAGGTTCCCCAATAGGGAACTACGCCAAATGACGGGATGACCTTGAGGCCGTCCTCGTCGAGATATTCCATCTCATCCGGGCCGGCGCCGACCCCAAGGGCATAGATGGCGCAGTCGCGCCATGTATATTCAAAGGTCTGCGGGCCGGTAGTGGTTCCAATTACGCTGCGGTTGAGTTCCTTCATACAAGCCTCCTTGCATACAGCGGCAGGGCGGCTATGCGCGCCTGCCGGAATGGGTGGATCTATCGTCTGGGTGTCGTGTGGGAGTATAGCGATGCGTCGGTATGGTGTTGTGTCAGGCGGAGCCAGCCCTGTGCGCCATGGGGCCGGACAACCCGCCAAAGTGTGCAGCGCCGGAACTGCACACCTTATTGCCGCCGTCTTTTAAAACAGCACAGCTCCGTCGGGGGCGCCCCACCCCAAGCGGCGTGATATAAATTGGAGCATCCGGGGGCGCCGGCTTCACGTTCCGGGAAACAGGGAGGATCGATGAGGGGCCTGACACTGCGGCGTATAACGGGAATCAGAGGGCCACCAGCGCAGCGGAAAGGAGCGTCCCCTCCCGGGCCCCTTTCAGGTGACCAAATGCGCAAAAGGACAGACCAAGTGTGTAGATAACGATGCGCTGGGGGAGCCTGGCCGGAAAGTGGAAATGGATCATGGTGAGGACTCTTGGCTGGAGCCGGGAATGGGGCCGCCTCGGCGGATGGGGAGCGGCTCATTCTGATATAGAGCTTGCAGAAGCTGCTTCTCAATTTTTCCGGTGGGGTTTCGGGGGACCGGTCCGAAAAAGACGCGCAGGGGCCGCTCAAAGCGGGGCAGACCCTGGCAGTAGTCCAATACTTCCTCCTCTGTGTAGGAGGCGCCGGGGGCCAGCTCGATCTGTGCCGCCACGGCCTCGCCCAGGCGGCAGTGCCGCAGACCGAAAACCCCCGTGTCCTTCACGCCTGGAAGCTGACGCAGGAAATTTTCAATCCTCTGCGGGTAAATATTTTCCCCGCCGCTTATGATGATCTCCTTCCTGCGGCCTACGATGTAGTAGTACCCGTCTATGTCCCGGCACGCGATGTCGCCGGTGTGGAGCCAGCCTCCGGCCAGAACTTCCTCCGTTGCCGCTTCGCTCTTATAGTAGCGGCTCATCATGTGAGGTCCCTTAAGAAGCAGTTCGCCCGGCGCCTGCGGGGGCGTCTCATTACCTGCGTCATCCACAACCCGGGCCTGCCAACCGGGGGGCGGCAGCCCTACAGAGCCGCTTCGTTCGATGTCCTCCATACGCAGATTCAGCACGCCTGGGCCGCCCGCCTCCGTCAGGCCATAGCTGATGCCCAGCGCAATCTGTGGGAAGTGCTGCCGGAGCTGCTCCACCACGCTGGGAGGGATGGGCTGGGCCCCCGTGTGGATCAGGCGGAGGGAGCACAGCGCATCGGCAACATCGCTGATGCGGCCCGCATCCAGCGCAACCAGGATATCCTGAAGCCATGGGAGCAGCAGGAAAGCGATGGTAACGCGCTCCTGATGGACGACGCGGAAAAAGGCGGGAACAGTAAAGCCCTTGAGCAGCACTGCCCTGGCTCCTACCAGCAGGTTGGCCATCCAATGAAGCTTGGCGCCCACATGGTACAGCGGGGGGATACACAGAAAGCAGTCGCCGTGCACCTGCCCATGGTGGTACCGCTCCCGTTCACAGGCGGAAGCGAGGGTGGCGTGACTGTAGACCACCGCCTTGGGAACGCCGGTAGTACCCGAAGAAAAGTAGATGGCGGCGTCTTCCATCGGCTCCAGGGGCGGGAGGTCCGGCTCGTTTTCAGGCTGGGTCTCCCATACGTCCTGGATCGGAAAGGCAAAGGCAGGACAGTCCTCCCGACTCCCCGTATACAGAAAAGAGCGCAGACCCAAAGTCCGCGTTAAAATCTGCTGGATCACGGAAGAGGCGTCCGCATCAAAAATCAGCGCATCCAGGTCGGCAAATCGGATGCTGTATACTGCGGAATCCGCATCATAGCGAAAATTAAGGGGCACGACGACTGCGCCGGATTTTAGTATGCCGAAGTATATGGGCAGCCATTCGATGCTGTTTTTCATCATAAGGCCCACATGGCTGCCCCGGTGGATGCCGATGGAGAGATAGAAGTGTGCGATCTGATTGGCCTGTCGGTTCATTTCTTCCCAAGTCAGCGACTCCCGGCGCAGCAAATACGACTCAGGACCCGGATCGGTCAAGTTGGCGGCCTCCACGGCTACCAGGGCGGTCTCCCGTGCCCACAGGTGTGCATTTCTGCGCAGCAGATCCGTGACTAACATACATTGCCTCCTGATCATGCAAATCCGAAGCGCCCCAGGCGGCGACCCGTGCGCCGCCTGGGGCCGGGGGGTATGGAGCGGGCTTACTTGCTGAGCATCGCCCCGAGGACGACCTGCTGGATCTGGTTGGTGCCCTCGAAGATCTCAAAAATTTTCGCGTCGCGCATCAGCTTTTCCACAGGATACTCCCGCATATAACCGTATCCGCCCAGAACCTCCACTGCTTTGGAAGCGACCCAGGAGGCGGTCTGGGAGGCATAGATCTTTGTCGCAGAGCCCATGCCGTTGAGAGGCATGCCGTGATCCAGGAGATGGGCGATATTCATCAGTGCGCCGTGGGACACCATTGTCCGCTCCAGCATCTCAGCCAGCAGGAAGTTCAGCCCCTGCAGGCGGATGATGGGCTGGCCGAACTGGGTGCGCACCTTGGCGTAATTGACAGCCTCATCTACAGCGCGCATGGCGATCCCGGTAGCAAAGTTCATGGACGTGGGGCGGACGACCTCCATATTGCGCATCACGATGCCCCAGCCCCTGCCCTCCGCGCCGATCATGTGGTCGGCAGGTACACGGATGTCGTCAAAGACCACCTCGTTGGTGGGGGAAAGCCGGATCCCCATTTTCTCCTCATGCTTGGCAATCTGTACGCCGCGCTCCTTCTCTACCAGAAACAGCGTGATCCCCTTGTACTTCAGGCTGCGATCAATCGTGGTCGCAACAACGAAGTAGTCTGCGAGCTCGGCGCCGCTGATGAAGCATTTGTTGCCCTTGATAACGTACGCATCCCCCTCGCGGGTGGCGGTGGTGGCGATGGAGGCGGCGTCAGAGCCGCAGGCCGGCTCGGTCAGACAGAAGGCAAACGTCTTGCCATTGAGCAGCTCGTTGGCCGCGAATTGCTTTTGTGCCTCTGTTCCGCCCATGAAAATACATTCGGCGCCCATACTGCCGGCATGGAAAGTGAAGCCGAACCCGGCATCATAATAACCCAGGGTCTCCGCCAGAAGGAAATTGGTCTCATGGCTGACGCCCATGCCGCCGTATTGCTCCGGAACCTCAAGGGCGTACAGGCCGGCATCAAAGAGCTTCTTTGCCACATCTCTGGGGTAGGTGCCGGTGCGGTCCAGCTCCGGTACCTGCGGAAGCAACTCCTTCTCACAGATTTGACGCGCAATATCCAGAATGTCCTTTTGCTCCGCTGTCGTCTGGATGTAATCAAAAATCATGTTTTCACCTCATCATTTAAAATCTGTAGTAATCTGACTGGAGTACATAAAGACTACTTGCAATCCGGATGCCAAGTTGGCGGGAGGTGAAAAGAAAAAGTGATGGCCGAGCCGCAGAGGAAAGCGGCTCGGCCATCACTTCGGCAGACGATATGTTTTTAGAGATGGTATCGCTCCATCCATCTGTACAGGGTTCTTCTGGATACGCCCAAATACCGGGCGGTATCGGTTCTGTTGAACCGGTTTATCAACAGAGCATGTTCCAGGGCTTCCCTCGTCAGAGACTGCTGCGGAGGCGCTGTCCCAATGGTAGAGGCAGGAGCGTCTGGCGGAGGCGGCAGAACAGAGTCTTCTTCTCCGGCGGGGGACATCCCCAGATACTCCTGAAAATGCCTGGCCTCAATGTAGAAATCGGAGTTGAGCTGGATGACCCCTTCAATCAGATTCTGAAGTTCCCGGACATTGCCCTTCAGGGGGAGCTGGAGCAGCAGCTGTTCGGCATCGGGCGCAAGCTCCGCGGGAACCGACCGCTGTATCCTGTGGCAGACTACGCGGGCGAAGTGCCGGGCCAGCAGGATCACATCATTTCCCCGATCTCGGAGGGGCGGTATGTTTAAACGAAGGGTGCTCAGACGGTAGTACAGATCTGCCCGGAATTTTTTCTGCTCCACCAGATGTATCAGATCCGCGTTGGTGGCGGCAATGATCTTTACATCTACATGGATAACTGTGCTGCCGCCCAAGCGCATGAATGCCTTCTGCTCAATGACACGCAGCAGCGTGGCCTGGAGGTCCAAAGGCATCTCGCCGATTTCATCCAGAAAGATGGTGCCGGTGTTTGCCAATTCAAACTTCCCGATATTTCCGTTCCGCTTTGCACCAGTAAACGCCCCCTGCTCATAGCCAAAGAGCTCGCTGGCGATCAGGTCCCGGGGGAAGGCCGCGCAGTTGAGAACGATAAAAGGCTTGTCCCGGCGGGCGCTGGCATTATGGATGGCTTGGGCGAAGATGTCCTTGCCCACACCGGATTCACCCAGCAAAAGGGTATTGCTGTCGCTGCGGGCAATACCACGGGCCAGCCGGAGCGCGGAGATTATTTGAGGACTGTCTCCGACGATATCGTCAAATGTTTTCATCGCATTGTTGCCGATGCGGCGGGATACGTTGGAAGAAATTTGGCTGGGCGCAGCAATGAAGAAGCGAATACCCTTGAACCCTAAATAGCTCTGATGGTACGGCTCTGTTGTGACAAGATAGGTGCTCTCCCTCCCATGAACACTGAGTGTGAGCTGCTTTTCAAAAACGGTTTTCCCCTCTTTGAGAATACTCCAAAAATCCTGATTGCTGGGCAGGGGATCCAGCAGCTGCTCGACCTTTTGGTAATATAGGTTTTCATAAGGGATCTTAAACGTGTCAAAGATATTGGCGTTGTGGTAGAGAATATGACACTTCCCATTGGTCACATTAATATTAACGGAAAACATGCCGCGGTTATCCGGTAGATACATACTATGTAAGTTATCCCCCATGTACATATGCAGGGACACGTCATAGGCTGCTGCGGCGGCCAGGAGCAGATAGTCCGGAGAACTCTGCTCTGCCGGCAGCAGGAGGGCCATGCCGCCGTGGCACAGGTACTCGCCCGGTCTCTGCTCGTTGTCGGTGACAAAGGGAGAAAAATGGACGGCCACATCCAGCAGCGGCTTGCAGTAGTGCTCCTCTCCAACCGTGGACATAGTTTTGTACTGCTGTAGGCCCAGGGCTACCGCATTGGCGCCGATGGTCTCCATTCGCCAGACGGTATTGCGGGCAATGCCATGGGCGCGGCACCAGGACTGGATGTTTTCTGCGCCATACAGCTTGAGGAGGACACCTTTCGGGTCGAACAGCGCAAACCCCATGTTCGGATTGGAGACAAGCGGAAGCATCTTAAAAAGGAAGCGATTGGCGTAGCCATATGCCCTGATGGCATTCCATTTTGCCTCTTCAAACTGCTCTGGAGGCAAACACGGCAGTGCGTCCAGATCAGGCTTCACTCCCATCGAAGCGCACTGGGCCCAAGCGGCGGCCAGGAAAGGCGACAGCCGGTCCTGTGCCCCTCCGGCGTGCAGTTGGTCCCAAAGCTGCCTCCTGTCGTCCTGTGTCAGCATGGCTATCACTCCCTGTAAAATACGAATGAGGCAGGCCGCATGCAATCGTTCCATCCCACCTTGAAGTAAAATTATAGCATACAATATTTGAGAATAAAATAACAAAATTTTAACTGGGGAGGGGGCGGAATGGAATGGGAGCGGGCACGAGGGTGTCACAAAATGGGACGTTGTTCCGCGCAAATTGGGACAGTCAGTGACACAGCTCGGGCACAGAGGCCGGCAGATGCGATTTATGTACTGCGTAGAGCCTTGGGGGGTTGGGCGAGTCAAGGGGCCTGGACTTCCAATGAAACCGGAAGGACTCCGGCAGATGCCCCAGACTTGGCATGGCGCTTGCATATATTCTTTGCAGAATCTGGAGTACATCCGCAAGCAGAACGACAAAAAAGAAAGCAGAGGGGGATTGAGTATGGATTACCAAGATATCATTTGTGAAGTGCGAGACGGTGTGGCATACCTGACAATCAACCGGCCCGAAGTGTTGAATGCGCTTCGGATGCAGACAAAGGAGGAGCTAGAGGCTGCCATCGACAGGATTGCCGCCGATGACAGCGTCCTGGGTGTCATCATCACCGGCGTAGGCCGTGCCTTTATCGCGGGGAACGACATCTCTGAAATACGCATTGACGCCAAGGGAGAAGAGACGATCGCCATGTCCACGCAGGCTCACCGCCTGTTCGACAAGTTCGAGGCCATGGATAAGCCCATCATCGCCGCTGTAAACGGCTATGCCCTGGGCGGCGGGACAGAGCTGGCCCTGGCCTGTGACATTCGGATCGCAAGCGACAAGGCGGTCTTTGGCCTTCCGGAGGTGACACTGGGCGTCGCACCCTGTTACGGCGGCACTCAGCGCCTGCCCCGGCTGGTGGGCAGCGGGATAGCCAAGGAAATGCTGTTCACCGGGCGCAAGGTGAAGGCGGTGGAGGCGCTCTCCATCGGCCTGGTAAACAAGGTGGTGCCTGGGGAGGAGCTGGCACAGCAGGCCGATGCCATGATGCGGGACATCCTGAAAAACGCGCCCATCGCCGTGCGCACTTGTAAGCGCCTGGTCACGCAGGGGCAGGCCATGGCTCTGGCCGACGGCTTGAAGCTGGAGGCTGAGCTCAACGGGATGCTGGCGGAGACACAGGACGCGAAGGAAGGCGTAAAGGCGTTCTTCGAAAAGCGGGCGCCGGTATTCCGGAACCGGTAAACGAAGCGGCTCTGACCGAAGCGCAGCACCTTTTAGAATACTTCAATCAGAAGAGGAGAATGATGGCCTTATGACTGCTGTCAGCATTATTGGTATCTTTCTTGGGCTGGCCGTACTGATTTTCTGCTCCATGAAAGGACTTTCCGTATTCATTTCCGCCCTGCTCGCCTCCGTAGTCATCGCCCTGACCGGCGGGATCTCTCTGGAGTCGGCGCTCCTGACGGACTTCATGACCGGGTTTGTCAACTTTATCACGGGTAACTTTATGGTCTTTGCCGCCGGAGCCCTGATGGGCAAGGCATATGAGATCACCGGCGGGGCCAAGGCGGTGGCCCGGCTGTTCATCAAGCTGTTCACGGTGAGATTTGCCCCATATGCAATTTTTCTGGCCATTGTGGTGATGACTTGGGGGGGAATTGCGGGCTTTGTGCTGGCATTCTCCGTATTCCCTATCGCGGTTGAGATATTCCGGGAGGCGGACCTGCCCCGCAGCATGATCCCCGGCATCGTAATCGCCGGGTGCTGCACGATCTCCAGTTGGGGTCCGGGAAGCGCCCAGCCCGTGAACAACATCTATGCGACCAACTTCCAGACCTCCCTGATGGGCGCTCCGGTTCCAAGCATCATCATGGCAGTGGCCAGCCTGCTCGTCACGTGCCTGCTTCTGGCGGTCTTTATTGGACGGGCCCGCGCCAGGGGGAAGGGCTTTGTGGCCACCAAATGGGATGTGCCCGAATCCGATGCGGCCCTCCCTAACGGCATCCTGGCGCTTATCCCGCTGGTCGTGGCTCTGGTCACCATCAATGTAAAGGTTAACGGCAAGGCGATCCTGCCCACCGCGTTTGGTATTTTCGTAGGCGCTGTGGTGGCCATCCTGCTGATGTTCCGGCATAAAAGCGACGACAAAGCGCTCGTCGCCCATATCGGCGATGCCTTTCAGAATGCCCTGACCTCCATCGGCAATACGGCGGCAATGGCCGCCGTGGGCACCGTGGCCCAGTCGGTCGTGGGCTTCAGTTTCCTGCTGAACGCACTGGTGGGCATGGGCGGCAACCCGTTGATCTCTGCGGCCGTGTGTGCCGGGCTGATTTGTGGCGTGACCGGCGGCGCCACCGGCGGAACGAGCCTGATCGGGCCCACGCTGGCCGGAATTTACGGGGATATGGGGCTGAATCTGTCGATGGTGGGCCGCATTGTCAACGCGACCGGCCATGTCACCGGGACACTGCCCAACTGCGGCTTCATCAATACCACCATCACCGGCATCGCCCACGACACATACAGTGCCTGCTACAAGTATTCCTTTGCCTTCTGTACGCTGGCAAACCTGTGCGCGGTCATCGTCGGCATCATTGTAATGTCAATCATGGGCTTCTACATCTAAGCAGGCATGTTCCACGTCCCAAAGGGTTCCGTTGCCGCTCATCTACTTATCATTTATAGAAAAGGAGTTGTTGAATCATGAGTTTCCATCAACCGCTGAAGGGTATCCGCGTGATCGATTTCTGCACCCATGGCGCCGGACCGGCTGCCTGTAAGATGCTTGCAGACTGGGGCGCCGAGGTAATCAAGGTCGAACCCCTGGAGGGCGAGGCAGGGCGCTATACCAGCAAAGTGCTGGGCATGCGGGCAGATGAGCTGGATAACCCTCACGCCGAACTCATCAACGCCAACAAAAAGTCTCTGCCCTTGAACCTGAAGCACCCGGAGGGCAAGGCGGTCATGGACAAACTGCTGGCCAGCGCAAACGTCTTTGTCTCCAACTATCGTATCCGTGCGCTGGATAAGCTGGGGATCGGCTGGGAGGAGATGCACGCCAAGCACCCCCACATCATCTGGGCCGTGCTGACCGGCTTCGGCCTGTATGGGCCCGCCGCCAACAACGCCGGGTTTGACACGGTGGCCTTCTGGGCTCGCTCTGGCGCTATGATTGATTTCTCGGAGAACGGAGAACTGCCGCTCACGCCCCCGTTCGCCCTCGGAGACTTTACGACGGCCTGCTCTCTGGCGGCTGGCATCGCGGCGGCCTGCTACCAGCAGGCCAAGACCGGTCAGGGCGAGCGAGTAGTGACCTCCCTGTATGGACAGGGACTGTGGGCGAATTCCGCTGTGTTCCAGGCTGTGAATCACGGCAATCCCTGGCCCAAGTCCCGCAAACTCCCCGACAGCCCGCTGCGCAATACCTACCGCTGCAAGGACGGCACCTGGGTCATGATGGGCACGGTCATTTATGACCGCTATTTCCCGGTGGTATGCAAAATGATCGGGCGGGAGGATCTGATCTCCGACGAGCGGTTCAACACTGAGGCCGCCGCCAAGATCAACTCCAGGGCCTTTGTGGATATCCTGGATGAGGTCTTTGCCACAAAGGACTACGACGAGTGGGCGAAGCTGCTGACCGAAAACGATATTGCCTATGACAGAGTAAACCACATTAAGGACACCATTGATGATCCCCAGGCCTGGGAAAACGGGTTTATCTACAAGTATATTACCCGCGAGGGCAAGGAGGATCTGGTGGTTGGGACCCCGGTCAAATTCGGCGACTGCGTCCCCGCGCCCCACCTGAACGCCCCTCTGCTCGGAGAGCATTCTGCCGAGATCCTGAAAGCATTGGGTTATAGCGAGGACCAGATCAAGGCGCTGAACGACGCACAGACGACCATCGTCCGGTAATCGCGCCGCCATAACGGAAAAGCAGAGAAATCCCGGCCGGCCCCTGAGCCGACTTTTGCGGACAGGGCCGGCTGGGAGTTGGAAAGGAGAACGCTTATGTTATGGCAAGCTGTCAGCATTATTGGCATTATAGCCGCGCTTGTGCTTCTCTCCTATCTGGTTATGCGCGGAGTCAACTTGCTGGTTGTGGCAGTTGCCTGCTCTTTGCTCGTCGCCATTACCGGCCACATCGACTTATATGACGCGCTGGCAATAAACTACATGTCCGGGTTCGCCTCGTTTGTCCAAAACAACTTCTTGATTTTCCTGGCGGGCGCGCTGATGGGGACCGTATACGAGATAACCCAGGGGGCAAAGTCCATCGCCCGGCTGATCATCCGCACGCTGGGTAAAAAGCAGGCGACCCTGGCGGTTATCCTGTCTGTGGGAATCCTGACCTATGGCGGTATTGCGGGCTTTGTGGTCTGCTTCGCGGTGTTCCCCATAGCGCTGGAAGTCTACCGCGCCGCCGACATTCCCCGCCGCTTTATTCCGGGCACCATCATCTTTGGCTGCTGCACCTTCTCCAGTATCGGCCCAGGCAATCCGCAGGTTGGCCAAGTGGTATTGATGAAGGCCCTGGGCACCACACTGATGGACGGCGCGGTAATTGGCTTTATTGCCACCGGCCTGGTGCTGGTCATCGGAACGGTATGGCTCAATTCCATGATCGGTTCGGCCCAAAAGAACGGCGAGCACTTTGTGGCCAAGGATATCGACAAATTTGAGGACAATGTGGAGGTGCCCGAGGCGTGGAGGGCATTGCTGCCCCTTGTCTTGACGCTGATTGCCATTAATATCCCTGTGGGAGACGGCAGCCTGATCGAGGTGGAGTACGGCGTATTCCTGGGAGCGGTTCTGGCCTATCTGCTGATGCGCAAGTACAGGACCGAGCATCGCCCGATCATGCAGTATGCAGGTGACGCAGTAAAGAACGCCATCACCTCGGTGTGCAATACCTCCAGCGTAGTCGCTTTCGGCTCTGTTGTAAAAGCCGCCATAGGCTTTGACGCGATCATTTCCGCCATGACCAATATACCCGGGCCGCCCCTGCTGGCGGTCGCCATCGCTACCACAGTACTGGCCGGGGTGTGCGGTTCCGGTTCCGGCGGCTTGGGCATCGCGGCCCCCATCCTGCTGGAGCTCTATGGCGGAGTGGTTCCCCTGCCGGCCCTTCACCGGACGATGCTGGTGGCCTCGTCCGGACTGGACACGCTGCCCCACAATGGTTTTGTAGTCACTGTACTCAACGGCGTGTCGCATGAGACACACAAGGACGGCTACATGCCCATCTTCGCACTTACGGTTGTAACCCCGATCATTGCAACGGTGGTCACCATTGTTTTGTTTACACTTTTCCCCAATCTGCCCTGAGTATAAACGAAGTATCAGCCCGGCTGGAGCACTGCCTCAGCCGGGCTGATACTTCGTTTGGATATTGGATAGCTTAAGCGAACAGAACCAGCTCTGCTGGTGGGTGGAACCGGGATGGAGATCAGAGCATGCAGTAGAGCATCTTTGCCACTTCGCCCCGCTTGACGGGATCGTTGGGGCGGAGCTGGTTGTCGTAGCCGGAGATGATCCCCTGCCCCACCAGGGACTGAACATAGGGGAGCGCCCAGGAGGCCACATCGCCGGCATCGGAGAAGGTGAGCTCGGACCGGACGTACCCCTTATTCTGGATACGGCCCAGGATGGTCATGGCCTCTGCGCGGCTGATGGAGTCGTTGGCCCGGACCACCAGGGTACCCGAATCCAGACTGCCCTTGATGATCCCTTCGGCATACATGGCCTTCATACCATCCAGGGCCCAGGAGGCGATGGAAGAGGCGTCGGCGAAGGGGAGCTCCACGTTGGAGTAGGAGGTGAGGTCCAGGCCCATCCAGCGGGCCACCATCAGGGCGAATTCGCCCCGGGTGATGTTCTTGTCGGGCTGGAACACGGTGCCCGCCACCGACTCCAGGCCCTGCACCACGCCCATGTTATAGAGGTACGTGGTGTAGAGGCCGGCCCAGTGAGAGATCATATCCACGAAGGGGCCCTGGTCGGCGGGGATGGCCGCGTCGTCGGGATCGCCGGTCAGAGCATCGGGCAGAATGTCGGCGGAGCCTCGGCCGATGTTGCCGCTCTGGTCCACTGCGGTGACGGTGACCCGATGGAGCCGCCCGTCGTCCGCGGGCAGTGTGGCGGTGAGCGTGCCGCTTTCCGCCTTCCAGTTGAAGGACACGGGCTCGCCGTCCCGGGTGAGGGAGATGGCGGCGGCGGCAAAGCTCTTATCCACGTTGTCGGAAACATAGGCGGTGAGCTTGGTGCCGTCCACCTGCACTGTCACGGCGGGAGGCGTGGTATCGGTCAGGTCCTCATTGGCGGTGGTAAACTGATCCAGGTAGAGGGTACCGATGGACTTCTCGCCGCCGCTGTAGATGATGTTCAGGGAGCGGATGGAGGCCGCATTTTCAGGCAGGGCGGCGGTGACCTGCTTCCAGCCGGTGAAGTCCAGGCCGGTGAGCACAATGTCGCTGGCGGCGCCGCTGGTATCCGTCACAGTAGCGGTAAGGGCGTTGCCGGAGCCGTCGCCGTAGACCCAAAGGCCCAGATACCGCTCGCCGGAGGGGATGGCCAGGTTAGACTCTACCGTGGCAGTGCCGCCCTCGGAGGCGTTGTAGTCCACCCGGACGCTGCGCTGGCCGTACCGCACCAGATCGGAAGAGGTCTCGACGTTGACGGCGGCGGTGGCGGTACTGGCGAGGGCGGAGAGGCCCGCGTCGGTCTCAAAGGAGTCCAGCTCCTGGATGTGGCCGGACACCGTGACGGGAATGGTGACCGAGCGGCCGCCGGCGCTGACGGTCAGATTGCCGGAGCCGCTCTGGGCCGCGGCGGTGAAAACGCCGTTTTCATCCACCGTGCCGGCGGAGGGATCGGCAGTCCAGACATAGCAGGTGTCCTGGGAGGTGAGGGCGATTTTTTTATAGACGGCGCTGGCCTTCAGGTCCACGCTCTGGAGCGGGGAGAGGGCCAGGGAGGTGATGGGGGCGCCGGTGGACTCGTTGGAGAGAGAGATGGAATCCGGTGTCTTGACCACGGTGACGGAGGCCGACCCCTCCGCGTTGCCGGAAGAGGCGGTGACCAGGGTGGTGCCGCTCTCGCTGCCCGCGGTAAAGATGCCGCTTACATCCACCAGTCCGTCTCCGTTGCGGATGGACCAGGCGACGGAGCCGCTGTCGGAGAGCGTGAAGCCGTTTTGATCCATGGCGGTGGCCCGCAGGGACACCTGCGCGCCGGAGAGGACGATAGAGTCATAGGGGGTGACGTAGAAGTGGTCCAGTGTGCCAGTCGGCTTCAGGTCGGAGACCAGGAAAATGCCGTTGGTGACGGCTCGCTGGGAGCCGCCGGAGGGCACATTCAGGATCTCCATGCTGGAATTGCCCGGCATGGTGGCGCCGATGGTGGTAGAACCGCCTCCGTCCAACCCTACTGCGTCCACACAGCCCAACTCGATGAGCCTCTGGGCCACCTGGGTGAGCGTGGCGCCGACGCTGTAGCCGCTCTGGTGGCCGTCGATGGCGTAAAAGATCACGCTTCCGTCTGCTTTGATGCCGATGGCGGTGCGGGGGTTGGCGGTGTTGTCGGTCTGGGGACCCACCGCTCCATTGGTGACGATGCGGTAATAGCCGCCGATGGCGGTGACTGCGTCGTTCCAGCGGGTATCCGTGCTGGTCACGTCGATGTCCACCTGGTCGCCGGGCTGGAGGCCCTTCACCATGCCCAGCAGCCACTCGTTGTTCTGCTTGTTGACGGTGAGGACCATCTTCCCGGCGGGGATATCGATGGAAGCGGAGGATTCCAGCACCTGGTCCACGGTGCAGGATACCCGGCCGCCCACTTTCAGCGTGTCTGAGAGGACCAGAGAACCGGTGACCTGGCTCACCTCGCGGGTGCCCTCGGCGAGGGCCTCCTCTTCATTCAGACTTTGGGAGTCAGCGGCGGACTCGCCGTCCGCAGCGGCGGATTCATCCGGACTGCCGTCGGTGCCGTCGGCCTCGTAGCCATCGGGGTCGGTGACCTCCAGATCCACGTCCACCGTGTCCCCCTCCTGCCCGGTGATGGGGGTGAGGATGATGTCATAGCCCGCGCTGGTGTGCTGGGTGGTCGTGCTGTAGTCTTCCGTGTAGAGATAGAGCCCGCCCTCATGTTTGCCGTCGTCTGCGGTACGGGTCTTGTTCACGTCGGTGACCCGCATGGTGGAGCCGGAGAAGGTGGCGGTGACGGAGAGGCTGGGCCAGCCGATGAAGGCGGTCCCATCCCCCCGGAAGCCCACGGCGTAGTGAGCGCCGTCGGTGGTGCGCAGCGTACCGTCGCTGATGAGCACGCCCAGGGCGTTGCCGGTGGACATGTCGAAAAAGTCGCCGTTTACGCCGCCCACCACGCGGTGGCCCTGGGCCTCCAGCGTCTGGGCCATGGTGGAAAGGGTCTGCTTGCTCAGAAGCTTGTCCCCATAAACCACCACGGGGTAGACGCCCTGGCCGGGCGTATAGGTGATATAGCGCTCTGTGCGCAGATCGGATTTGGAATTGCTCCAAAAGACCTGGCGGATGAGCTCGGAACCGGGAGCCAGCTCCACGGTCCCGCTATGTAGTTCGTCGCCCAGGGCCACAGAGGCCGATGCCATGGGGGAGAGCCCCACCAAGGCGGCCAGGGTCAGGGCGGTGGCGCGGATGCCGAATCGCTTCATAATGTGCCTCCAAAAATAGTCGCAGGGTGGAAGGAATGTCATCGTCCATCCTACCACAAACGCGCCGCCTTGTAAACGGCAGGCCCTGCCAAAACCTGTCGTTTCAGGGTATGCGGACACGATGTTAGAAAGAAGTTAGAAAAGTCGGGCGGGCTCTCCGCCCCGGCCCGGAGGCAAGTCTTGGGATAGACAAGGACGGGCCCGGCAAGGCCCGTCCTTGTTCACAGCGTGTCCCCGTCCGGCTGCGGCGGGGGCGTGTCCCGCACCTTGGGCAGGGTCGTCTCTAATGTGGCGCTCTCCTGGAGCTCCAGGAGCTCCCCGATCAACTGGTTGGAGAGCAGGAAACCAATGGGGGTGAGCCGCCAGCGGTGGCCGTCCCGGGCGGCCCAGCCGTTGTGCTCATATGCAAAGAGCTTTTGCTCCACGGGATCGAAATTCATAAAGTATTCCCGGCGGTATTCCCATTCCTCAATGCCGCGGACCGTCCGCAGGCGCAGCATCAGGTATTCGCCTGAGCGCTCCCGCTTGGGGATAAGATCGTCGGAGTCGATAATGGGCTTGCCGCCCAGAACGCCGTCGATATAGCCGTCCAGGTCCCGCATGAAGGAGAAGCGGCGTCCGCCGAAGTCGGAATGAGCGCCCGGACCAAAGCCCAGGTAGGGGCGGGTCAGCCAATATTTGAGGTTGTGGCGGGATTGAAAGCCGGACTGGGCGAAGTTGGAGATCTCGTACTGATGGTAGCCCGCAGACTCCAGCCGGGCCACCATCCACAGATACATGTCGGCCTGCTGGTCGTCGCTTGGAAGAACCTCGCCCCGCCGTACCCGTCCGCAGAGGGGGGTGCCCTCCTCCACTTTAAGACCATAACAGGAGAGATGTTCCGGCTTGAGGGAGATGGCTTTCTCCACCGAGTCCTGCCAGCGGGCCATGTCCTGGCCGGGCAGGCCGTACATGAGGTCCAGGCTCAGATTTCTGATCTTGGCCGCCCGGATGGCCGCCACCGCGTCCTGCACCTGCTGGAACGTGTGGGGGCGGTGGAGGGCGGAGAGCTCGTCGTCGTGGGCGGACTGCATCCCCAGGGAGATCCGGTTGATGCCCGCGCGGCGTAGGTGGAGCATCGTGCGTCTGTCGGCGCTGTCGGGATTGGCCTCCAGTGTGATCTCAGCATTGCCCGCGACCTCGAACCGGCGGCGGATCACGGCCAAAAGTTCACGGATGCGCCGTTCTCCATACAGGCTGGGAGTACCGCCCCCGAAATAGATGGTGTCCACCAGATAGCCCCTGGCCTGAGGGGCAGTCTCTTTAATGTGGGTGAGCAGGGCCTTCTGGTAGGCGTCCATGCGCTCCTCCCGGTCCGGCAGGGAATAGAAGTCGCAGTAATCGCACTTGCTCTTGCAGAAGGGGATATGAATGTAGAGGCCCAGTTGTTTGCTCATGGTGGTCCCACCTTGTCCTGGCGTTTCGCGCGGAGAGCGGCCGGTCATTTGGACCGGGCGCCGGGCGTGTTGCCCCTTGTCCGTGGATGATATATAATAATTATAAAGGTTTTTTCAGCATTGTGCAAGAAGGAGGAGGGCCCGCAGTATGGGAAATGACGGGAAAGGTGTCCGCAGGCTCACGCTGCGGGTGGGGGAGGACCGGGCGGGGCAGAAAGTGGACACGCTCCTGCGAAAGGAATTGGGCCTCTCCGGGACTGTGATCCGGCGCATCAAATGGCTTCCGGAGGGCATCCTCCTGGATGGCGAGCGGGTGTTCACCAGCCGGCGGGTGGAGGCCGGACAGGTGCTCTCCGTGCTGGTGGCCGACCCGGAGCTCCGCAGCGGCGTGACGCCTGTTCCGGGCCCATTGGACATCGTATACGAGGATGGAGATATGCTGGTGCTCCATAAGGCGCCCGGCGTTCTGGTCCACCCCGGGGCGGGACACCTTTCAGATACCATCGGGAATTTTCTGATGGCGTATTACCGGGATCAGGGCATCCAGGCCGACTTTCACCCGGTCCACCGCCTGGACAAGGGGACTTCCGGGCTGATGGTGGTGGCCAAGCATCCCCATGCCCAGGAGAGACTGAAAAGACAGCTCCACACGGCGGCGTTCCGGCGGGTCTATCTGGCGGTGTGCCTGGGGGGGCCGCAGGCGGAGGAGGGGGTGGTGGATGCGCCCATCGGCATGGCGGAGGGGTCTATTGTGGCGAGGGCGGTCCGTCCGGACGGCCTGCCCGCTCGGACCCGATATCGGGTCCTGCGGCGGAAAGGGGAGCGGGTGCTGGTCCGCCTGGAGCTGGAGACCGGGCGCACCCACCAGATCCGAGTGCACATGGCCCATCTGGGCTGTCCGCTGGCGGGCGATTTCCTGTATGGAACGGAGGACCGGGCGTTGATCGGCCGGCCGGCGCTCCACTCTTCGGAACTGGAGCTGCTCCAACCCATTACGGGAGAGCGCCTGTCTTTCAAGGCGCCGCTTCCGGCGGATATGCGGACGCTGATGGAATAGAAGGTCAAAAAGAGGGCGCGCCCCTGTGGGGCGCGCCCTCTTTTTGACTATTAGGAGTTTATTCCGCGTAGGCGGGGATGGAATCGATGATATCCTGGCATTCTTCCACCGTCAACTCGCCGCTGAAGCTGCCGCTGATGTTCCCGTCCAACCAGGCGACGGTCTTACGGGTGAGGTTGTTCATGATGTAGAACGTGATGCCGCCCCGCTCATACTCCACGACAGGGGTATCGTCCTTTTCGTAGACCCTGCCGCCTGCGGCGGAGGGGTCCTCATACCAGTCCAGGCCCAGGACCAGGTCGCGCTTTCCCTGAATATCGGTATAGTACAGAGAGGCGCTGGTCCAGCCGCCGTAGTCGCTCTCATAGGTGGAGGACTGGACCGGAACGTAGCCCTCGGGAAGCCAGGCGGGGGCATACTGCGCATCGATCCCTACAGCGGCCATTGCCTTTTGGATGGTGTCGAACTCCGGGGGAACACTCATATCAGGGGGTTCGTAAGGGATATCATCCCACTGGGTGACGGAGCGGGCAAAGTGTTTTGCCATCTCCAGGTCCATCGTTCCATAGACCTTGCCGGAGTACTTGCCGACCGTCCATGTGATGGTGTATTCCCCCGTGTCAGCGGGGGCAATATAGTAGGTGCGCCCGTCGAACTCGTACACCTCGGTGTCGGAGGCGTCCACGCCCACCAGATCGGCCTGGGCGGCTTCGGCGCTCTGGTGCTGTCGCACCTCGTAGGTATAGCCCCGCCCGTCGGTCAGGCGGTGGTCCTCCACAAAGAGGACGACACCGTCCTCCTCCGTGACGGACACCTCCAGCCCCGGGACCTCGCTCCCCGGAAGGACCGGGTTCCAGGTGGGCATCATTTTCTCCTCCACCCCGTAAGCGTCCAGCGCGGCCTGGCCGTCGGAGTAGAAGGTGTCGTCTTCCCAGATGGTGGGGGCATATCCCTCCTCCTGGGTGCCGGTAGTATCAAAGCGAAACTGACCTTTGCTCCAGCGGGCGATGGCGCCGAAGAGATCAATCCCCATGCCCTGAGCTGCCAGCGCAGAACTGACGGCGACCACCGCGGCGACCGCGGCGACCCGCCCCGCCACACGGCGCACCCGGCGGCCCGCCCGCCGCCCCTCCATCACCTGGAGGGCTGGGGCCGCGAAGAGGTCGGCATGTCTGGCACGAAAATCCTCTTCAGCGGCGTGCACATCAAAGCCGGAGGCCACGGGGGCTTCGCGGCCCAGAACCTCCAGGTAAGCGTCCACCACATCGGGATCGAAACCCTCCTCGCCCATCTGGTCCAGCCGGTCCGACAGCTCCTCTACAAGTGCTTCTGCGCCCATGGCCTCCAGCCGCTCCTTGTCCATGCCCCGTCACCTCCTTTCGGTCTCACTCTTATATCGATTTGTCTCCGCCATTCGTGACACAGACACAATTTTTTCTCTCAAAAAGTTTTTTGCAGTGGTTCTTGGCCCGGAAGAGCCGTGTCCTGGAGTTCATCTCCGAGATGCCGAGACGGCGGGACATCTCCTGATGGGTGAGCTCCTCCTCATAAAAGAGAATCAGAATCTCCCGCTCTGAGTCGCTGAGCCCTTCGGGCAGCGAGTCGGCCAGGGAGGATACCTCCATCTCCGGCACGGCCGCATTGAGGGCGGGCTCCAGCGGGACCTCCCGGTGATAGCGCGCCAGCTTTACCTCAGTGAGGATCAGATGCTGAAGCGTTTTCCAGAGCCACCCCGCCGGATTGGGGTGCTCCCAAAGCTCCTCACGACGCTGTAGGAGCCGAACAAAGGCCTCTTCCACCAGTTCCTCCGCAATCGAGGCGTTTCGAAGCTGATAGGAGGCATAGCGCAGCATTTTGGAGGCGTTCTGCTCGTAGAGTGCCGTGAACCACTGTTCCGTATCCTGCATGTCGGGCGAACACCTCCTTTGTGATGAATGTCTGTTTATTATAGCGGAATATGGAGGGAAATGCAAGGCGGTGGAAGCGCGTGGTCCGGTCATAATTACCTCCCTGTCTCTGTAAGCGGGCCCTGGAGTTCACACGGGTGGATAAAAATCGCAGTTTAGTCATCTTTGGAATAGTATAGCGCCAAAACTATGCTACCGTCAATACGAATTATCCATCTTTGGAATACAGAGGGCGTGGAATCGAAATGAAAATCTATCAATTCAAGGGAAAATGTAACATTTCGGGCAGCGCGATTCGGAGGGAACGGGAACGCCAGCGGCTCTCACAGGAACAACTGGCGGCGCGGATGCAAGTGGAGGGCATTCAGCTCAATCAAAAGGCGATCAGCCGGATCGAAACAGGTGGGCGGGTGGTGGCGGACTATGAGCTGACTACGTTTTCGCGTGTTCTGGGAGTCTCCATGCAGAAGCTTGTGGATACAGAGGGGTAGCGTATCCGAAAAGGACGGCCCCTTAGGAAACCAACGGTTTTTGAGACCACATGCTGAAAGGCGGCGCTCTCACCGGGAGAGCGCCGCCTCAGCCTTTCCAAGGAGAGGGGCCGCGCGGGACCAGCCACGGGGGAAAAGGGGGCGGCGAACCCCCGCTTTCCCGTTCGGTCGGGCATTTTTTCGATCACAGGTTTCGGAGGTCTTTCAATGTTTCGTGGATGATCGGCTTGGGTAAGTACACTTGGGCGAACCCGATGAGCTGTTGGAGTGTCAGGGTGCGGGCGGTGGCCACCATAGGGTGGCTGAGATATTTCCCGAACCGCTTTTGAAAGACGGCCCTGGAGGCGGGATTATCCAGAAGTTCCCCCACCAGGATCTGATTGTTGCGTAGATCCAAAGATAATCACCTCGCTCCATTCTATGCCAATGGGGCTTATCCCTTGCGTCGTCATTCGGGCTGTGATAGAATAAACGGGATTTCGAGCGCCGGCGCCCTGCGCCGGAAGGAGGCCGATGATGAGACAAAGAAAGAATCTTTCCAGAGGCGGTATGACCCTGCGAGAGGAGATCAAGCAGAAAAAGGGCGTGGCCACGCTCTACGTGGTCCTGCGCATCCTGGTCATTCTTGTGATGGTGGCCCAATTTCTCAATGGTAACTTTGAAAATGTGTTTCTCTGTATCCTCACGCTGATCCTGTTTCTGGTCCCTACCTTTATTGAACGAAAGATCCACATCGACCTGCCGGACACGCTGGAGGTCATCATCCTCCTCTTTATCTTCGCCGCAGAAATTCTGGGGGAGATCCAAGCGTACTACATTACGTTCCCCTACTGGGACACCATGCTCCACACCCTCAACGGGTTCCTCTGCGCCGCCATCGGCTTCGCCCTGGTGGATATCCTCAACCGAAGCGAACGATTCTCCATCTCGCTGTCCCCGCTGTTCCTGGCCCTGGTGGCGTTCTGCTTCTCCATGACCATCGGCGTGTTGTGGGAATTCTTTGAATGCACCATGGACCACTTCTTTCTGCTGGATATGCAGAAGGACACGGTGGTCCACTCCATCTCTTCGGTCATGCTGGACCCGCTGGGCGGCAACCACCCCACCGCCATCCGGGATATCACCGACGTGATCGTGGTCACCGCCGACGGCGTACAGCATGCGCTGGGACTGGGCGGTTACCTGGATATCGGGATTTTGGACACGATGAAGGATCTGTTCGTGAACTTTATCGGAGCAGTCGTTTTTTCCGTCATTGGCTATTTTTATGTGAAATCCCGGGGCAAAGGACAGTTTGCCCGCCGGTTCATCCCTCAGGTGCTGCCTGCGGAGGAGGAGCAGAAAGAAGTTAAGTCCGTCGAATAATTTGCGCTCCGGCGTACATACTAACGGCGTACCAAACAAAGGAGGTCTATGTACGATGGAACACAGAAATGCCAATCCCAGCATCGCTTGTACGGTGACAAGCTGCGCCTATCACTGCAAGGACCAGAACCATTGTTCTCTCAATGAGATCAAGGTGGGCTGCTGTGACCCCAAGGTCACCGATTGCACCGCCACCGAATGCGCGTCCTTTCAGCTCGGCGGCTGTGAGCACTGCCGCTGAGATCTTGTGTGGACATTGTGAAAACGCCCTGTCGGCGGGTGTTCTTTCATCCGGACAGCACTTCCGCAAAGAATGGTTTGCCGGACGGGCGAAGCCCCTGCCGCTGGGCCTGTTTCCATGTATCCAACCGGCCTGATTTTCGGAAAACACAAAACGGCGCGGACCGTTTCCCTCTCAGGAAAACGGTCCGCGCCGTTTGGCTTGTACCGAAAATGTGGCGGCCTAGTTCGTATGCTTTTCCTGGAGCGCCTTGCCCTGCTTGACAAGCTGCTCATGGTCCTCCAAGACGGACTGCGCGGCAAGATCCAGGTCCTGCACCGCCTCATACTGGTCCACCAGATCGCTCTGGACCAGATCGCCGTATTCCTTACGGCCACGGTACACCAGTTTGAGAAGGATGGGTGTGCAGATGGTGCTGGCCACCACCATGAGGATGACGGGGGCCACATATTCCGGCTGGAGCATCCCCAGGGAGATCCCCTTTGTGGTGACGATGAGGGCCACCTCACCGCGGCAGATCATGCCCACGCCGATCTGGACGCACTCTTTGCCGGAGTAACGGCACAGCTTGGCGCCCAGTCCACAGCCGATCACCTTGGTAATCACGGCCACTGCGATGAGAAGCAGGGAGAAAAGCACGATGGAGGCGCTCATTTCCGGCAGGACCACTTTCGCCCCGATACTGGCAAAGAAAACGGGAGAGAAGAACATATACGAGATGGTCTCGCACTTTGCCGCGACATAGGTGGCCCGTGAGGTGTTGGAGATGATCAGGCCGGCAATATAGGCTCCCGTAATATCGGCCACGCCAAAAAACTGCTCCGCCCCGTAGGAGAAGAAGAGGCACATGGCAAAGGCGAGGATGGCGTAGCGCTTCCGGTCCCTGCCCGCTCCGCCGGTAACCTTTTCAATGAGCTTGTGCAGGAATACGCCCAGGACCAGGGCCACAACGAAGAATGCCACGATTTTCAGCAGGACGGTGACAATGTTCACGCTCTCATCCGCCAGGCTGGTGATGAGGGTGAGGGCCACGATACCCAGGATGTCGTCGATAAGGGCGGCGCCCAAAATGGCGTTGCCCGAGCGGGTGGAGAGTTTGCCCATCTCCCGGAGGGTCTCCACCGTGATGCTCACCGAGGTGGCGGTGAGGATGATGCCGATAAAGACGTTTTCCAGGAGGTGCTCTGCGCCGCGGTTGAAAGCGGCGGACAGAAGAAAGCCGCCTGCCAGAGGGAGCAGGACGCCGCACAAAGCGATCACAAAGGCTGGACCGCCGGACTTTTTGAGCTCGTGAATATCCGTCTCCAGGCCGGCGGTGAACATAAGGATGATCACACCCAGCTCCGCCACCTGGTCGATGAAGGCGGTCTCTTGGAGAAGACCCAGAAATGCGGGGCCGAATATCAGTCCGGCCACCAGCGCGCCCACCACCTGGGGCATGGCGAAGCGCTTGGTGACGATGCCGAGGAGCTTGGTGCTGACGAGAATGAGCGCCAGATCCAGAAGAAAATGATAGGATTCCATGCGGAGGAACACCTCGATTCTAAAAATGGAGCGGCGGGACCGCCGCCGGGGAAGGGGAACAGCCAGGGTCGGAAAGAAGCATGAGGCACTGCTTCTCTGAAGCACCGGTATATCTTAGTCCCGCTGGGGCAAAATAGCAATCGTCAATTTGAACAAGGAGGAATGGACTGTGGAGAGATACATCTGTGACGCCTGCGGTTATATTTATGACCCGGAAGTGGGCGATTCTGAGGGCGGTGTACCCGCTGGAACGCCATTCAGTGCGCTGCCGGAGGACTGGGTATGCCCGCTGTGCGGACTGGGGAAGGAACAGTTTTCCAAAATGTAATACAAAAACCCCCAGCGTCTCGATGGGTTTCCCACACAGACGCCGGGGGTTTGTGTCAATTGACGAAAGAAAATCAGGCCAGCTTGGACTTGGCCAGTTCAGTGAGCTGGGTGAAGGCGGCCTTGTCGTTGACGGCCAGCTCGGAGAGCATCTTGCGGTTGATCTCCACGCCGGCCTTCTTCAGGCCGTTCATAAAGGTGGAATAGTTCATGCCGTTCATCTTGCAGGCCGCGGAGATGCGGGTGATCCACAGGGAACGGAAATCACGCTTCTTCAAGCGGCGGCCGGTGTAAGCGTACTTGAGGGACTTCATGACCTGCTCGTTGGCCATCTTGAAGTGCTTGCTCTTGGCGCCCCAGTACCCCTTCGCCAGCTTCAGGACCTTATTTCTTCTCTTGCGCGTCATCATCGCGCCTTTCACTCTAGCCATTGTCGATTAGCCTCCTATGTTGTGGTAAAAAGTTCTTATTTATAGGGGATCATACGCTTGATCGCGGACTCGTTGGTCTTGTCCGCATAAGCGCCAGCCCGGAGGCCTCTCTTGCGCTTGGTATCCTTGCCGTGGCCGTTGAGGAGGTGGGACTTAAAGGCGTGAGCGCGCTTGACCTTGCCGCTCTTGGTGAGATTGAATCTCTTCTTCGCGCCGCTGTGGGTCTTCAGCTTGATCTTAGGCATATCAATTGACTCCTTTTTTCTTACTTTGTGGCATCCTTGGAGACCTTCGGAGACAGGAACATGTTCATATGGCGGCCATCCAGTTTGGGCTCTTTGTCCATTACGGCGACCTCGGCGCAATCCTCCGCAAATTTCATGAGGAGCTTTCTGCCGATGTCGGTGTGGGCCATCTCGCGCCCGCGGAAGCGGACGGTGGCCTTGACCCGGTTCCCTTCGGCCAAAAACTTCTGGGCGTTGCGGAGCTTGACGTTAAAATCGTTCACGTCAATGCCGGGGGACATGCGCACCTCTTTGATCTCCACGACATGCTGGTTCTTCCTGGCCTCTTTCTCCCGCTTGGACTGCTCGAATTTGAACTTTCCGTAATCCATCAGCTTGCATACGGGAGGGGTGGCCTTGGGAGAGATCTTCACCAGGTCCAATCCCGCCTCTTCGGCCTTTGCCAAAGCGTCGTGGGCGGACATAATACCCAACTGCTCCCCCGACTCGGAAACCAAGCGGACCTCGCGGTCCCGGATCTCGTCGTTGATCTGATGACTCATGTTACTGATACGAAAGCACCTCCTAAATCGCAATAAAAATGCGGACACCCGGAAGGGTACCCGCAATCGACACATCAAAACCACGCCGGCAGACCGGCGTAAAGTTTTCCATGTTGACCTCTTCGCCGCCTGGCTGGAGGTGAGGACGGGGGTACCGTTCCTGCTTTGTTATACTGTGACAGTATACCAGCATCCCGTCCGCTTGTCAAGGCCGAAAACAGACTTTTCCTGCCATTGACCTCCTCTGCACGGCGGAGTATACTGTCCTTATCCATGTTGAAAGGAGGCGGTGGCATGAAAAAGGGAAAACTGGCGGCCCCGATCGCGGTCACGGCGCTGCTGTGTATTTGGTTTGGGGGCTGGGGGATCACAGTTTTCCGTCTGCTTCCCGGCCTGCCCCTCCCGGTAAAGCTGATCGGGGCCCTGATCCCTTTGGCGCTGGTCGGCGTGTCTGTTTACGTGCTGGTGGAACGGATCAAAGAGATAAGGAGTGGTGAAGAGGATGATCTTGACAACTACTGAGACGATTTCCGGCAGGGAGCTGGAGACCCTGGGGCTGGTCCGGGGAAGCACCATCCGGTCCAAAAATATCGGCAAGGACATCACACAGGGATTCAAAACGCTGGTGGGCGGCGAGCTCAAGGCGTACACCGAAATGATGAATGAGGCCCGGGCCCTGGCCACCAAGCGGATGGTGGAGGACGCGGAGCAGTTGGGAGCCGACGCGGTGGTGTGTATGCGCTACGCATCCGCCGCCGTCATGCAGGGGGCGGCCGAGGTCATCGCTTACGGCACGGCGGTAAAGTTCAAATAATAGGTAATAGGAAAAGGGCCGGAGGGCGTCCCGCGGGACGCACTCCGGCCCTCCGTTTTCGGGAAACCTCCCCGCAAGACCCTCAGATCAGGAAGCGGAAGGGCTGGCTCAGCCACTGCGTAACGGGGTAGAGGATCGATTTTGGGGGGCCATAGGTCTTAGGTTCCACGCCGGCCCGGGGAAGGTACCCCTCCTCCGAGACTTGCAGGCACTGTGCCTCCATTTCCATCAGGTTGGCCTCCAGCAGGTCGTAAAAGGCGTCCCCATAAAAAACCAGCATCATTTCAGTGTCCAGATAGGTGCTGCGCATATCGAAGTTATAGGAGCCCACCACCGCCAGATCGTCAATGAGGGCGGCCTTGCCGTGGGAGGAGTAATCGCCGAACCACTCCCACACCGTCACCCCGGTATCCAGCAGGCGGGAGCGGTTGGTGAGGTAGTCGGAAGAGGCCACAAGATTGTCCCCCACGGCCACTGAGTTGAGCTGCATCTCAAAGGGGATGCCCTTCTCCGCCACCCGGGCGAGACCGTCGTACATGGCGGCGCTGGGAACGGCATAGGGCGTCTGGAGGTAGACCCGGTCCCGGGCCCCCTCCATCAACTGCTGGAGCTGCCACCAGAGAGTGGGTTCTTTGGCGAAGATGCCGGTGGGATTGGTGAGGAGCGTGGCCTTTTCCACAGGGACGGTCATGGCCTCGTAGTCCAGTCCCGCCGGAGTGAGGGCGTAGGCGGGCCGCGCCCGCAGCTCCCCGGCGGCGGCCGCCACAGCGGCGGCGCGCAGCGCGGGGGTGCGCTCCAGGGCGGGGCGGGTATCGGGCTGATCCCACACCTTTTCAAAATAGCCCTCCACCTGGCCGATGACGCTGTGCTCCAACGTGGGGGCGGTGTTGCAGACCAGAACATCGTTGTCGTGGCTCTTCTGGCTGTCGGGAACATAATCCCCAAGAAAGAGATCGAAGGTGTTCCGCCCGCCCAGCACCATGAGGGAGCCGTCCACGATGAGGTATTTGTCGTGCATCCGCCCGTTGAAGGTCCAGGGCAGGAGAAAGTTGGGCTCGTTATAGAAGCGGATTTCCACATTGTCCCGCTCCCCAAGCGCGCGGAACACGGGGGCGCGGCCATGAAGCATGCCGCTCATGCCGTCCCACAGGATTCGGACCGCCACGCCCCTCTCGGAGGCGGCCAGTAGGGCGGCGAAGATGTCACGGGCGCTCTCGCAGTCCCGGATATCGAAGGAGGTGAGGATGATGGACTCCTCCGCGCCGGCGATCATTTGAAGGCGCAGGCCCAGGGCATCCTGATTGTCCAGGACCAGAGCCGCCCGGTCCGTGGAGTCCGAACCCCGAAAAGCGGCGGGGTCGAAGCGCCCCTGCACGGCGGCGCTCACCCCCGGGTGGAGGGTGAAGGGAAGCAGGGCGCCCACGGCGAAATAGAGCAGGTAGACGAGCAGGAAGCAGCGGACGATCCGCAGAGGGGTCCAGCGTTTCCGGGGCTTGGGCGCTCCGGTGAGGGTCTCATAAAGATTTTTCGCCATGGCTCAGAGGAGGATCACCCCGGCCTCCTGGCAGACCCGGATGGTCTCCTCGTCCCACACGCTGGCCTGAACCTCGCCGATGTGGGCCTTCCCCAGAAGCTGCATGCAGAGCCGGGACTGGCCGATGCCGCCGCCCACAGTGAGGGGGAGCTCGCCGGCCAGCAGGGATTTGTGGAAAGGCAGGGTTCTGCGGTCGTCGCAGCCGGCCAGGGAAAGCTGGCGGTCCAGGGCGGCGGGGTCCACCCGGATGCCCATGGAGGAGAGCTCAAAGGCCCGGCCAAGCACCGTGTTCCACACCAGAATGTCGCCGTTGAGGGTCCAGTCATCGTAGTCGGGGGCCCGGCCGTCGTGGGGGCTGCCGGACTTGAGGGCCCCGCCGATCTGCATGAGAAAGGTGGTGGGATGGTCCTTCACCCAGGCGTCCTCCCGCTCCTTTGGAGTGAGCACCGGGAAGCGGTCCTCCAGCTCCTGTGTGGTGACAAAGGAGATCTCGCGGCTGATGCCGGGCAGGGGGGAGAGCTGGGGAAACATGGCCCGGATCGTGGTCTGGGTCTGGCAGATGGCGTCCACGATGGTGGATACGGTCCGCTGGAGATATTCCAGATTCCGGTCCCTGGGGGCGAGCACCTTTTCCCAGTCCCACTGGTCCACATAGACGGAATGGAGATTGTCGGGCTGCTCATCCCGCCGGATGGCGTTCATATCGGTGTAGAGCCCCTCCCCCACGGAGAACTGGTAGCGGTGGAGCGCCATGCGCTTCCACTTGGCCAGGGAGTGGACCACTTGGGCGTCCCGCCCGGCGGCGGGAATATCAAAAGTGACAGGCCGCTCCACACCGTTGAGGTCGTCGTTGAGGCCGGTGGATGCCTCCACAAACAGGGGGGCGGATACCCGGCGCAGGTTCAGCGCGCCGCCCAGCGTGTCCTCAAAAAGACGCTTGAGCAGGCCGATGGCCTTCTGGGTGTCGTAGAGGTTGAGACGGGGAGCGTACCCCTGGGGGATGTAGGACTGGTCCATAGGCTCGGACTCCTTTTATTCTGATTACGATTTGCCCCGACGGCGCCCGGTAGAAACCGGCGTGGCCGTCCCTCCGGGCGCCGTCCAGGCAGATAAAAAATATTATAGTATGGGCCGGGAGGAAAAGCAAGGTGAAAGGGGGGCTTCACAGATCCTGGATGTTCATTTTTTCGATGCCCTTTTTCTCCAGAACGGCCCTGCGGGTGCAGCGGTGGATGATGAGGAACACCGCAGTGGGGAGATTCAGGATCACCAGTGCGGCGAGCGGGAGCAGGACCGCGGGAAAGGGGCTGTCCGCCGCCAGTTGGAAGAGCAGCAGCGCGGCGATACACACGGAGAAGAGAGCGGAGAGTATGGGCAGGACCCGGCCCGGCCAGGGGCTGGCTGTTTTGGAGAGGAAATATTCCGCTACACCCAGCACGGCGGTGGGGATCAGCAGATAGATAAACAGAGCCAGGGGCAGCAGAGCGGCAGCGATGTTCATGTTTGATTCGTCTCCTTTTGCTTTTTATATTCGCTGATGAGGATCTTGGCGGCGTCGAAATCCACCTTGTCGCTGACGGCCAGACGCTTGATGAGCGCCACATAGGGATCGGCGGCCCGGTCCTCTCCCAGCCTGATTTTCTGGATGAGGCGGTCCAGCCGCAGACGGACCGTGGGGTAACTCACCCCGTACTCTCCCGCCACCTCCTTGAGGGAACCGGAGGCCAGAAGAAAGCGGCGGATGAACGCCACATCCTCCTCATCCAGCTCCGCCATCCATTCCGGTACAACGAAAATTGACATTTCGCACCTCCTGATTTAATTTTGATTTTCATAATATTTATTATAAACTTTAATTTTATTAAAGTCAAGGGCCAAAACAAATCATACTTGCCGATTGGTTTCGATGCGTGTATAATTACAGGCAATACCCAGATGAAAAGGCAGATAGGAGGAACGACGCATGCAGACGAAGCTGTTACGTCTTCTGGAGGAGGACTGCACCCACACTCCGGAGCAGTTGGCTTCCATGGCCGATATGACCGTCGAGGAAGTCAAAGCCGAGATCAAGCGATACGAGGAAGAGAAGATCGTGCTGGGCTATCAGGCCATTGTGGACTGGGACCGCACTGAGCGGGAGAGCGTCACCGCCCTCATCGAGGTCAAGGTGACGCCCCAGCGGGGCGCGGGCTTTGACCGGGTGGCCGAGCGGATCTACCAGTATGATGAGGTGGAGTCGGTCTATCTGATGTCCGGCGCTTTCGATCTCACCGTCATCATCTCCGGGCGTACCCTGCGGGAGGTGGCCGAGTTTGTGGGTCAGCGGCTGGCCACCATCGAGGACGTGACGGGTACGGCCACCCACTTTATTCTAAAAAAATATAAAGAGAAGCACCTGATCTTTGAGAAGCAGGAGCAGCAGGAGAGGGAGCTGATTTTCACATGAATTACGATTCCATTCTCTCCAGCCGCATCCAGGAGGTGAAGCCCTCCGGTATCAGAAAGTTCTTCGACATCCTGGAGGAGATGAAGGACGCCGTCTCCCTGGGGATCGGCGAGCCGGATTTCGTCACCCCCTGGCACATCCGGGACGCGGGCATCTACTCGCTGGAGAAGGGCTTTACCAAATATACCTCCAACGCCGGCATGGCCGAGCTGCGGCGGGAGATCGCCTCCTACCTGGAGCGGCGCTTCCAACTCAGGTATGACTTTGCCAGCCAGATCATCGTCACCGTGGGCGGAAGCGAGGGCATCGACCTGGCGCTGCGGTGTATGGTGGACCCCGGGGACGAGGTCATCGTGCCGGTGCCCTCCTTTGTGTGCTACGGTCCGCTGGCCAGCATGGCGGGGGGCACTCCGGTCTATGTGGAGACCAAGGCGGAAAACGAATTCCGCCTTACGCCCGAGGAGTTGCGCTCCGCCATCACCCCCAGGACCAAGGTCCTGGTGCTGCCCTTCCCCAACAACCCCACCGGCGGCATTATGAGCAGGGAGGACCTGGAGGCCATCGCCCAAGTGCTGCGGGGCACGGACATCATGGTGATCTCCGACGAGATCTACGCAGAGCTCACCTATGGCCAGCACCACGTCTCCATCGCCAATATTCCGGATATGTATGAGCGCACCATTGTGGTGAACGGGTTCTCCAAGAGCCACGCCATGACCGGATGGCGCATGGGGTATCTCTGTGGACCTGCACCCCTCATCAAGCAGATGCTCAAGCTCCATCAGTTCGGGATCATGTCCGCCCCCACCACAAGCCAGTACGCCGCCATCGAGGCCATGCGAAACGGGGACAGGGATATCGAGAAGATGCGGGACGAGTACGACGGACGCCGCCGCTATCTGGTGGAGGGCCTCCGGCGGATCGGGCTGCCCTGCTTCGAGCCCAAGGGCGCTTTCTATGTGTTCCCGGACATCCGGGGCACCGGACTGTCCTCGGAGGACTTCTGCGAGCGGTTCCTCATGGAGGAGAAGGTGGCCGTGATCGCGGGCAACGCCTTCGGCGCGGGCGGGGAGGGCTTTGTCCGCTGTTGCTATGCCACCAGCATGAAGGATATCGCCGAGGCGCTGACCCGCATGGATAATTTCCTCACCAACCTGAAGAAGAAGCAGGCCCGTGAGCGGGAAGAATAGGCGCCCGCCGGCGTGATTTTGAGAGGAGGACAAGCAGGATGTATCTGACATGCCTGGATATGGAGGGTGTGCTGGTACCGGAGATCTGGATCGCCTTTGCCGAGGCCAGCGGGATCCCGGAGCTGAAGCGGACCACCCGGGACGAGCCCGACTATGATAAGCTGATGCGCTATCGCCTCTCCATTCTGAAAGAGCACCACCTGGGCCTGAAGGAGATTCAGGAGACCATCGCCACTATCGATCCCCTTCCCGGAGCCAAAGCGTTTTTGGATGAGCTGCGCTCCCTCACCCAGGTGATCATTCTCAGCGACACCTTTGAGCAGTTCGCCAAGCCCCTGATGAAAAAGCTGGGCTGGCCCACGCTTTTCTGCAACACGCTGGAGGTGGCCCCCGACGGGGAGATCACCGGGTTCCAAATGCGCTGTCCCCAGTCCAAGCTGACCACAGTGAAGGCCCTGCAGTCCATCGGTTATCAGACTATCGCCAGCGGGGACAGCTACAACGATCTGGGCATGATCCAGGCCAGCAAGGCGGGCTTCCTCTTCAAGAGCACGGACCAGATCAGGGCGGATCACCCGGAGCTTCCCGCCTATGAGACCTTTGACGAACTTTTGGCGGCCATTCGGCGGGCCATGGACTGAAGATAGACGAGGGGGATCATCCACGATGGACGAGCGTTTTCGGGGCTTGGGCTTTTACCCGGCCGATATCCTGCTCCCGCAGGGCTGCGACCTGAAAAAATGGGCGGTGGTGGCCTGTGATCAGTACACCTCCCAGCCGGAATACTGGCAGAGGGTGGAGCGGTGCGTAGGGACCGCGCCCTCCGCCCTCCACCTCATCCTGCCGGAGAGCTCCCTGGACGGACCCAACGTGGAGACGGATATCATGGATGTGACCAATACCATGAGCCGCTATCTGCGGGACGGGATCTTCCGGACCTGCCCCTCCGCCCTCGTCTATGTGGAGCGCACACTGGCGTCCGGCAAGGTGCGCCGGGGGCTGGTGGGCATGGTGGATCTGGAGGAGTACGACTATGAGCCGGGGTCCACCTCCCTCATCCGCGCCACGGAGGGGACCGTGCTCAGCCGCATCCCGCCCCGGGTGGCGGTGCGGAAGAACGCCAGTGTGGAACTGCCCCATGTGATGGTCCTCGCCGACGATCCGGCAGGGACGGTCATCGAGCCGCTGTCGGAGGACAAGGCCTCCCTGGAGACGCTCTATGACTTTGACCTGATGGAGCACTCCGGACACCTCCGGGGCTGGCTCCTGGACCGGGAGCGGCAGGGCCGTGTGGCGGAGGCCCTCCGCGCCCTGGCGGACCCTGCGGCCTTCAATGCCCGGTACGGCACGGAGGGCCTCCCTGTGATGCTCTTCGCCATGGGGGACGGCAACCACTCCCTGGCCACGGCCAAGGCCTGCTATGAACGGCAGAAGACCCTGACGCCGCCGGAGCAGTGGGCCGCGCTGCCCGCCCGGTACGCTCTGGTGGAGCTGGTGAACCTCCACGACGGCTCGCTGGAGTTCGAACCCATCCATCGGGTGCTCTTTGGCGTGGAGCCCAAGGCGCTGCTCGCCGATCTCGTGGCCGCCTATCCCGGCGCCCGCGAGGGAATGGGTGAGGGCCACGTACTCCGGTATGTTCATGCCGACGGCACGGGAGCCGTCACGGTGCCCCATCCCTCTGCCCAACTGCCGGTGGCCACGCTCCAGACCTTCCTGGACCGCTGGCTGGGAGCGCACGCCGGGCGCATCGACTACATACACGGCGCGGATGTGGTCCGCTCCCTGGCCTCTCAGCCGGGGAATCTGGGCTTCCTCCTCCCGCCCATGGGCAAGGAGGCGCTCTTCCCCACCGTCATCCACGACGGAGTCCTGCCCCGAAAGACCTTCTCCATGGGAGAGGCCCAGGACAAGCGGTTCTATCTGGAGGCCCGCAGGATTCGATAAACAGCGCTTTGGAAAGGAGCGTATGGTCATGCCCAGGCTTACGGTGGAAGCGCCGGCCAAGCTGAATCTGACCCTGGATGTGCTGGGCAGAAGGAGCGACGGCTATCACGAGCTCAGAATGGTGATGCAGTCGGTGGCCCTGGCGGATCGGATCACACTGGAGACCGGTACGGGCGGAGGCGTGCGGGTGCGCACCAATCTGAGCTTTCTCCCCACCAACGAGAAAAATCTGGCCGCCGCCGCCGCTCTGCAGTTTTTGGAGGACTGCGGCCTCAACTGCGGCGGACTCTCCATCTCGGTGGAGAAGCATATTCCCGTCTGCGCGGGGACCGGCGGCGGCAGCTCGGACGCCGCCGCCGTTCTGCGTGGCCTCAACCGCCTCCTCGGTGCCGGATACTCCGGCGAGGCGCTGGCCCGGCTGGGAGAGCGGGTGGGCTCCGACGTGCCCTACTGCGTGCTGGGCGGCACGGCTTTGGCGGAGGGGAGAGGTGAGGTTCTCACCCCACTCCCGGCGCTGCCGCGGTGCCACGCCGTCCTCTGTAAGCCGGCTTTTTCCATCTCCACGCCCGAGCTCTTTGCACGGGTCGACGGGGTCAAGCTCCGCCACCGCCCGGATACCGAGGGGATGGTGGTGGCCTTGGAGGGAGGAGACCTGGGAGGCGTGGCCCGGCGGATGTACAACATCTTTGAGGATGTGCTGCCCCCCCGGCAGGCGGAAGAGATCTCCGGCATCAAAAATGTGCTGGTACAGCACGGGGCTCTGGGGGCCAACATGAGCGGCACCGGGCCCACCGTCTTTGGACTTTTTGAACGCGCCGAGGATGCCGCACAGGCTTGGGAAGAGCTGCGCGGCACATACCGGGACACCTTCCTCACCGAGACTCTCTGAAGAGCGATCGGAAGCGCCGCGGGCCGCCGCGGCGCATTTTATGTCCGGGACATTCCAAAACGGAATGGAGGCCATGCCAGATCCGTGCGTGACCTGGGCCCCGGAGTAAGATAAAATAAAAGTGCAGAAAGAGAGAATAGGTGAACACATGCTGGATCAAGACCAAGAATTGAGATTTTGTAAGGCCAGGCGGGCCGTCATCGAAGGGGAGTTCCAGAACCTGAATCCGGAACAGCGCCGGGCGGCCCTGGCCACCGAGGGACCTCTCCTCCTGCTGGCGGGGGCGGGCAGCGGCAAGACCACCGTGCTGATCCACCGTATCGCCAATCTGATGAAATACGGCAGGGGCTCCGACTCCGACGACGCGCCCGGCTGGGTCACCGAGGACGACCTTGTCTTTCTGGAGGCCTATGCCGCCCATCCCATTCCGGAGGGACGCGAGGAGGCGGAGCGGCTGTGCAGGTTGGACCCTGCCTCCCCCTGGTCCATCATTGCCATCACCTTCACCAACAAGGCCGCCGGAGAGCTCAAGGAGCGGCTGGAGCGGATGCTGGGGCCCGCGGCCAACGACATCTGGGCCTCCACGTTCCACTCGGCCTGTGTGCGCATCCTGCGCCGGGACATCGAAAAGCTGGGCTTCCAGCAGTCTTTTACCATTTACGACTCCGCCGACTCCGAGCGGGTGGTAAAGGATATCCTCAAGGACTTCAACATGGACGACAAGGCGTTCCCTCCCCGGTCGGTCCTCGCAGCCATCTCCCGCGCCAAGGACGCCATGAAGTCCGGGCCCGCCTATCTCCAGGAGTGCGAAAAGATGGGAGATTTCCGGCTGACCCGGATCGCCAAGCTCTATGTGGAGTACGAGCGCCGCCTGCGGGAGGCCAATGCGCTGGATTTTGACGACCTCATCCTGGACACGGTGCGCCTGCTCGAAGAGCACGAGGATGTGCGGAGCTACTACCAGAACAAGTTCCGGTATGTCCTTATCGACGAATACCAGGACACCAACAACCTCCAGTACCGGCTGGCCGCCGCCCTGGCGGGCAAGTGGGAAAATATCTGTGTGGTGGGCGACGACGACCAATCCATCTACCGCTTCCGGGGGGCGACCATCGAAAACATCCTCTCTTTTGAAAAGCAGTACAGGGGCGCCAGGGTCATCCGTCTGGAACAGAACTACCGCTCCACCAAGAATATTCTGGAGGCGTCCAACGCCGTCATCAAGCACAATCTGGGGCGCAAGGGCAAGGAGCTGTGGACCAGCCATGACGCCGGGGACAAGGTCCAGGTCTACACCGCCATGAACGAGAACGACGAGGCCCAATACGTGGCCTCCCAGATCCTGACCGGCTTCAGTCAGGGCAGGAAGTGGCGCGACCACGCCGTCCTCTACCGGATGAACGCCCAGTCCAACCAGATCGAGCAGGCATTCAAGCGCAACGGCGTCCCCTACCGTATCATCGGCGGCATCCGCTTCTTCGACCGGGCGGAGGTCAAGGATATGCTGGCCTACCTCTGCGCCCTCAACAACCCCGCCGACGATCTGCGCCTCACCCGGATCATCAACGTGCCCGCCCGGGGCATCGGGCAGAAAACGGTGGATACCGCCCAGACCTTGGCCGTACAGGAGGGGAAGAGCCTCTGGGAGATCATCAAAAACGCCCGGGCCTACCCCGATCTCCAGAAAGCTGCGGCCAAGCTGGCCCAGTTCACCGATATGATGGAGGAGCTGCGCGCTCTTGCCGGGGAACTCGACCTCCCCAACTTCTACGAGGAGGTCCTGGCCCGGACGGGTTATGCCGTGGCCCTGGAGGCCAAGAACACCGTGGAGGACCGCACCCGGCTGGAAAACGTGCGGGAGCTTTTGACCTCCATCAACAGCTACATAGAGAACGCGGAGGGCGGGCCCTCGCTCTCCGGATTCCTGGACGAGATCGCACTGTATACCGATCTGGACAGTCACGACCCCAGCGAGGACTGCGTGGTCATGATGACCATGCACTCGGCCAAGGGCCTGGAGTTTCCCGTGGTATTCGTGGTGGGCGTGGAGGAGGGGATCTTCCCGGGAAGCCGCGCCATCGGCGACGACGAGGAGATGGAGGAGGAGCGGCGGCTGTGCTATGTGGCCATGACCCGCGCCAAGGAGCGGCTCTGTCTCACCTGCGCCGGACAGCGGATGCTCTTTGGACGCACCTCCGCCAACCGTCCCTCCCGCTTCGTGGGGGAGATCCCCGGCGAGTACGTGGAACAGAGCGGACGGAACTTTCTCTCGGAGCCGGACGACGCCGCCGGACGCTGGCAGTCTCCAAGGCCGGGCGGCATGTCCGCAGACCGGCCGGGCGTGTATGGTGGCCATGGGGCCGGCGGCTACCAGAGACCCGCACAGGGCGCGCGCCCTGCCTATGGCGGCGTCCGCTCCGCCCCGGCGCCCCGCCCCGGAACGCCGGCGGCCCGTCCCAGGCCGGACGCCGGCGCGCTGCCCGCCTTCCAGAAGGGGGACACCGTGATCCACAAGGCCTTCGGCAAGGGGCTGGTCACCAGCGTGCAGCCTATGGGGGGCGATGCCCTCATCGAGATCGCGTTCGACTCCGTGGGCACCAAACGGCTTATGCTCAAGTCGGCCCGGCAGCATATGTCCAAGGCGTAAGCAGACCGGCGGACCGCCTGCGGGCGGTCCGCCGGTACAAAAACGGCCCCATCAGAGCAGCTCGGTGAAGCTGCGGATATAGCGGTCGCTGTTTTTTTGCATCTCCTCCTGGTAGGAATCGTAAAAGGCGTCGTATACCCCCACCACAGTCATACCGGCCAGCCGGGCGGCGGCACAGTTGGAAGGCGCGTCCTCGTAGAGCGTGCAGTCTTCGGGAGAGACCCGGAAACGCTCTGCGGCGATGCGGTAGACCTGCGGGTCCCGTTTTTCCAGCCCCAGCTCCTGGGCGAATACGATCTCCTCAAAACAGTCTGTGAGCCCGTGGCGCTCCAGGGCGGTTCGGCACAGCGCCGGCACGCAGGCGGTGACGACGGCCATGCGCTCCCCGCCGCGGGCGCAACGGGAGAGATAGTCCCGGGCACCCTCCTTCATGGGGACATGGGCGTAGGCATTCCCGGCCATGGAGAGCCACTCTTCCATGATCTCCTCCGGGGTGAGGTCCAGACCGTAGTAGTCCCTGGTGAATTCCGCCGCTACGGGAAAGATGGAGTGGCCCACGGCGTAGGTGTACTCCTCGGTGGGGGTAAGGCCGTGGCGCCCGAGAAAACGGAGGTCCACGTCCACCCAGATCCCATTGGAGTCGATGAGGGTGCCGTCCAAGTCAAACAATTTCATAGATAAAACCTCCAAGGAAAATCGGCGGCCTCTTCGGCGTAATCGATGCCGATCCGCTTTCCCACATGGATTTGTTCCGGAGTCTCGCCTGCGTCCCAGAGGAAGAGGGTATCTCCCGTGAGATCCAGGCCGTTCTGCGCCCTGGTCAGGGAAAAGGCCCGGCACACCTTGCCGGGGCCGTTCAAAAAGTTTTTCCTCTGATAGGGTGTCAGTGCCGAGAGACCGCAGCCGAACCGGTTTTGCGCCATGAACTCCGCGCCCTCCGCCGCCTCCACCGCCCGCAGCAGCACCGCACAGGGCTCTCCCTCCGGCTCCGTGACAAAGTTGAGGCAGTGGTACATGCCATAGATGAGGTAGAGGTAGGCCGTGCCGGGAGGAGAAAACAGGGTCTGCGTCCGCGGGGTCCGCTTGTAGCCGTAGGCATGGCAGGCCTTGTCCATCCGGCCGATGTAGGCCTCGGTCTCGGTGATGCGGCCGCAGAGCGGCACACCGTCCACCCGGTGCACCAGATATTTGCCCAGCAGGTCCCGGGCCACCAGAAGGGTGTCCCTTTCATAAAAGTCCCGCGTCAATTTCGGCACAGCGACCACCTTCCTCCGCGTAGTATGTACCATCTTACCATAGCAAGGGAGAGGAGACAACCCATGAACGAATCCGTACTGAAAAAGTTGGCAAAGCCCATGCTGATCCTGGCCCCTATCATCTGGGGCACCTCCTTCGTGGTCATGAAGCACTCGCTGGACAGCTTTACCCCTTTTTATCTGCTGGCCTTCCGCTTTACCGCCGCCGCCGTCGTACTGGGCCTGGTGTTTTGGAAGTCCTGGAAGGTGATGGACCGCGGCTACCTCAAGGCGGGCTTTCTTATCGGCACCATGCTCTTCCTGGCCTATGCCTTCCAGACCTTCGGCCTGGACCGCACCACCTCGGGCAAGAATGCCTTCCTCACGGCAGTATATTGTGTCATCGTCCCCTTTTTATACTGGGTCATCGCCCGCAAGCGTCCGGACAAGTGGAATATTCTGGCCGCCGTTATCTGCGTGGTGGGCATCGGCATGGTCTCCCTGTCTAACGAGGGCGGGGCGCTGAGCATCAACTCCGGCGACGCCCTCACGCTGGTGGGCGGGTTCTTCTTTGCTGCCCATATCGTGGCGGTGAACAAATACGCCGAGGGGCGGGACATCTTCCTCATCACCACCCTCCAGTTCGCCTTTTTCGGGGCCTGGAGCTGGGTGGGGGCCCTCCTCTTCCGGGAACCCTTCCCCACGGACCTTTCGGGAAGCGCCGTCTTTGCCATGGTCTATCTGGTGATCTTCTCTTCCTGCGGGGCGCTGCTCTTCCAGAACATCGGGCAAAAGTACACCGCGCCCTCCACCGCAGCGGTCCTCCTGTCCCTGGAGGCGCCCTTCGGCGTGCTGGCCTCCATTGTCGTGGGGGAGGAGGACCTCAACGCCGTGATGGTGCTGGGTTTTGTGCTCATCTTTGTGGCCGTCCTGTGCTCGGAGACCAAGTTTGAGTTCCTGAGGAAAAAGACGCCCGCTGAAACAGAAAAAAAGGGTTGACAATGGACCCGGCTCTGCGTATAATAACCTACAAGCAATAGCGATCAAACCTGTGACGGAGAGAAGTACCCGGTGCATTCCAATCTTTAGAGAGTCCCGGATGGTGGAATCGGGATGTGCGGAAACCGGAGAATGGACTCCGGAGGGCGGCTTGAAAGGCGGTTTCGCCTAGTAGATGCCGACGGGGCCCCACCCGTTATCCATCGGGCACGCATGATGGTGCGTGAAGCGAGTGGACGCGCAAGCGTCAATTTGGGTGGTATCGCAGAAGTGTTTTGAAACGCTTTTGTCCCAGAAATGGGACAAAAGCGTTTTTTTACATACTGCTGGCTCCATCTGCCGCCCAAAACTCAAAAAAGGAGAAAACTACAATGAAAAAGCTGAATCTGAAGAACACCATGTCCCTGACCGCCGCCGCCGCGCTGACCCTGTCCCTCGCCGCCTGCGGCTCCGGCTCCGGTTCCTCCACTCACGCGCCCGCCGACACCGCCGAGCCCACCGGGCAGGGGGTGTCCGGGTATAAGATCGCCATCGTTCAGCAACTGGACCACGCCTCCCTGGACGAGATCCGCCAGGCGGTGGAGGCCGAGCTGGACGCCAAGGCGGCGGAGCTGGGCATCGCCATCGACTATACGGAGTTCAACGGCCAGAATGACCAGAGCCTGCTCAACCAGATCGGCGCCCAGGTGGCCGGCGAGGGCTATGACGCCGTGATCCCCATCGCCACCCTGGCGGCGCAATGCATGGTCAATGCCACCGAGGACCTGGGCACCCCCATCATCTACGCCGCCATCAGCGACCCCGCCACCGCGGGACTCACCGGCATCGACCGGGTCACCGGCACCAGCGACGCTCTGAACACCGCCTTTATTCTGGACATGATGTTTGCCCAGGACCCGGATATTCAGACCGTGGGCCTGCTGTACTCCCCCTCGGAGCCGAATTCCGAGACGCCCATTGCCGAGGCCAAGGAATACCTGGATGCCAAGGGAATCGCCTATGTGGAGCGCACCGGTGTCAACCCGGATGAGATCATTGCCGCCGCGGCCAGCCTGGCAGGCGAGGCGGACGCCGTCTTTACCCCCACCGACAACAGCGTGATGGCCGTGGAGCTGACCATTGCCGAGACCTTCATTGAGGCGGGCGTGCCCCACTATACCGGGGCCGATTCCTTCGTCCGCAACGGCGCATTTGCCACCTGCGGCGTCAACTACACCGAGCTCGGAGCCTATACCGCCGATATGGCGCTGGAGGTACTCCAGACCGGCGTGGTGCCTGAGTACCACGTGATGGACGGCGGCATCATCACGGTCAATACCGAGACCGCCGCCGCGCTGGGCGCCGATTACGCCGTGTTCAGCGATATGGCCTCCACCGTCAGCGAGGTGGAGACCACCGAGGACTGAAACGGGAGAATGTCTGACGGTCATACCCCTGCCGGACCCGGCAGGGGTATGACCGCGTGAAAGGAGAAAGACCCTCATGCTCACCATTGTACAGACGGCCCTGGAGGCCGGGGTGATCTACGCCCTGGTGGCGCTGGCGCTCTTTTTGAGCTACACCATCCTGGATATCGCCGATCTCACCACCGACGGCGCCTTTACGCTGGGCTGCGCCGTGTCCGCCACGGTCTGCCTGATGGGCCACCCTGTTCTGGCTCTGCCCATGGCCATGCTGGCCGGGGCCGCCGCCGGTTTTGTCACCGCCTTCCTCCAGACCAAGCTGGGGGTACCCTCTATCCTGGCGGGCATCATCACAAACTTCGGGCTCTATTCCGTGAATCTCACGGTCATGGGGTCGGCCAATGTGAACCTCTACAAAAGCGACACCATCTTTTCTCTGGTCAAGGAGACCGGCTTTGCGGGGAGCTGGCACAAGCTGCTGGTGGCCTCCGTGGTGGTGCTGGCTGTCTGCGTGCTGCTGGTGCTGTTTCTGGGCACCCGGCTGGGGCTGTCCATCCGGGCTACGGGGGACAACACCGATATGGTGCGCGCTTCCTCCATCAACCCGGTCTTTACCATCACGGTGGGCCTGTGCCTCGCCAACGCCATGACCGCCCTTTCCGGCGCTCTTATCGCCCAGTATCAGAAGAGTGCGGATATGAACCTGGGCACCGGCATGGTGGTGCTGGGGCTTGCAAGCCTCATCATCGGACAGTCCGTGATCTCTCGGGGCAAGAGCGGGATCTTACGGGGCGTCGTCGCCGTGGTGGTGGGCAGCCTCATCTACCGGGCCATTTATGCCGTGGCGCTGAAGTTTAATGTCACCACCTATCTCAAACTCATCACCGCTGTCATTGTGGCCCTGGCCATCGCCGCCCCGGCTCTGAAGGATTATTTCCTGCTCCAGCGCCGCAAGCGGGCGGCGCTGTCGGAGAGGAGGCGGGGCGCATGCTGAAGCTGAGCGGGGTCTCCAAGACCTTCAACCCCGGCACCGTCAATGAGAAAAAGGCCCTCACCAATGTGGATCTGCGCCTGGAACGGGGAGATTTCATCACCATCGTGGGGTCCAACGGCGCGGGGAAATCTACCCTCTTCAACGCCATTTCCGGCGTTTTCTTTGCCGACGCGGGCTCTATTGTTCTGGATGGGGAGGACATCACTTTCCAGCCGGAATACCGCCGCAGCCGGGAGATCGGACGGCTCTTCCAGGACCCCATGAAGGGGACCGCCCCCCATATGACCATTGAGGAGAACCTTGCCCTGGCCTATCTCCGCGCCGCCAAGCACCAGCGGGCCTTTTTCAGCCGGGTGAACAAGGAGGACAAGGCCTTTTTCCGGGAGCAGCTCTCCCTGCTGGGGATGGGGCTGGAGGACCGGATGCGCCAGCCGGTGGGGCTCCTCTCCGGCGGACAGCGGCAGGCCCTCACTCTGCTGATGGCCACCATGGTGCCGCCCAAGCTACTCCTTTTGGATGAGCACACCGCGGCTCTGGACCCCGGGACGGCGGAGAAGGTGCTGGCCCTCACCAAGGATATCGTGGCCCGGCAGAACATCACTTGCCTGATGGTCACCCATAATATGAAAAACGCTCTGGAGCTGGGAAATCGCACACTGATGATGGACGCGGGGCGTATTGTACTGGACATTGGGGGCGAGGAGAGGAAGGGGCTCACCGTGGAGGACCTGCTCTCCCGTTTCCGGGCCGGCGCGGGAAAGGATCTGGACAACGACCGCATTCTGCTCTCATGAGCGCGCAGGGGCCTGTGGCAAGATACACGAAAATACCGAGGCCGAGCCCTTTTGGGCTCGGCCTCGGTATTTTCGTGGGGAAGCGTGCTCCGCCGGGTGACAACGGATACGAGTGGAGACGGAAACCCGTTACCACGCTCCACTGTACTGAAGGGTCACACTGCTGCTCTGGGCGCCCAGGGCCATGCAGTCGGGGATGCTCTTTCCACGCAGAAGTCCAAAGAGAAAGCCGGCGATGTAGCTGTCCCCGGCCCCCATGGTGTCCACGACGCGGCAGGGGACGATGCCGTACTCGTAGAACTGAGAACCATCATAGGCCATGCTGCCCGCCTCGCCCCGCGTGGCCACCGCCACCTTGGGCCCGCGGGCCTGCATAGAGCGGAGAAAGGTCCGCAGAGTTTCGCTGTCGGCTCCGTCGTAAGAGAAAAAGGCGTAGTCCACATAGGGGATGGCCAGGTCCAGGGTGGGGTCGGTCCGCTTGTCGGCGAAGTCGAAGGCCACCGGGACGCCCCGGGCGCGGAGCGCGGGCAGGTCTCCGGCGATCATGCCCCACAGCCCGGTCACCACCAGGTCATGGGAACAGAGAAAGTCGATGTCCTCCGGGGTGAGGCGGAACCCGGCCATAACGCCCTCTTCGTAGTCGCCAAAGACCCGATTGCCGTTTGCGATCTCCACATGGGAGACGGCGGTGGCCCCGGGAGCGGTCTTGAGGTGGGAGACATCCACACCTTTGGAGGCCACGGCGGCGCGCATGAGGGACCCATACTGGTCTGTACCCACCACGCCGGTGTAGGAGGCTTTGCCCCCCAGCCGGAGGGTATAGACGGCCACATTAACAGGATTTCCGCCGGGGTAGGCCTCCCCGGTCCGGTCGTAGACGTCCATGCAGTTGTCGCCCACGGCGGCCAGCTTGATTTCTTTGTCCATTGGCGTCACCCTTTCTTAATGGGGGAGCAGAGCCCGCACGCGCTGGAGGGCCTGCTTGGCGTACAGGGAGGGCTCATTGCGGTAGGATGTCACCAGCTCGATGGTGGCCCTGCCCCGGTACCCCCTGACCTCCAACTCCTCCAGCAGCTCCGGCAGGGGGATGCAGCCGTCGCCTGGGATCAGATGGCTGTCGCTGTTCCCATCGCCGTCCACCAGATGGAGGTGGGCCATCCGCCCGCCCAACTGATCCAGATAGTTCGTGATGGGCTCCCGGATGACCCAGGGGGGCACCACATCGCACATACCCATAAGAGCGGGAGAATCCACCGTCTCCAGCGTCTCGGACAGCTCCCCGGCAGTGGTGCAGACATTGGTCTCATAGGGGGTGAGGGCCTCCAGCAGAATGGTGTGGCCGATGGACTCGGCGTGATCCGCCAGTTCCCGGAGGCAGCGGACCAGACGGTCGCGGAGCTCCCTGCGGGAGGCGGTGTAGCCACCGTGTCCGGTGGAGATGAGGGTATGGTCCGCGCCCAGCGCTTTGCCCATGTTGAGGCAGAGCTTCAGATAGTCCAGGGCGTCTGCGCGCTGGAGCTCACTCCCCAGCATGTAGTTGTACGGATAGGCATTGTGCTCGGGGGTGTAGACCCGCACGGGCATCTCATGGCGCTCGATGAGGGCCAGAACGCCGGAAAGCTCTCCCCGGGCCAGGTCGGGGGCGAAGGCGTGGGGCCGGCCGCCCCAGAGTTCGATATAGTCGTATCCGAAACGCCTGGCGTCGGCGAAGGCCCGCTCCAGGGGGTAGTATTGGTAGCCGCTGGTGAACATGCCCAGCTCCATAAGCATCCTCCTGACAAGCGGGGCCGCCCCGTGCCGCGGCATCCGGAGCGGTCCCGCTTGATCTGCTCAGTAGTCCAGTCTGCGGTAATACCGCCGGATCTCCATGGGGTGGCGGTTGATGGCCTCGATGTGGGCGTCGATGCGCTGGGTGACGGCGTGGGTCACCAGATGGGAGAGATTCCCCCGAAAGCGCTCGTCGATGCCGGGCAGAGCATAGTCCCTGGAGTCGATGACGGTGTAGTTGGCGCACACCCTGGGCAGGAATCGGACCACCCGCTCGCTGAGAGGGCGCTGGGAATCCTCGCCCACAAAGACCGTCACAGGGGTGTCCCGGTCCACGATCTCCAGCATGCCGTGGAAAAATTCGGAGGAGTGGATACTCTTGGTCCGGATCCAGTGCTGTTCCTCCCAGTAGCACATGGCGTAAGAATAGGTGGAGCCGTATTGATTGCCGGCGCCCACGAAGTAGTGGAGCTTGTCGTCATGGTGCTTCTGGGCGAAGGCCAGGCCGAAGGCGTCGGCCGCTTTCTCAACCTCCGCCAGGTCCACCGCGAGGTGGGCGTCCAGTTGGGCGTAGTACTCCTCATATTCAGGAAACTCGCCGTGGCGGAACATCAGGCGGTCGGCCACCATGAAGAATTTGAGCTGTTCGTTGGCGGGATAGGCGATCTCCCAGTCCATCCGCTTGGCAAGCTCTGTGGTCTCCACGTCGATGAAGCCCAGCACCCTGGCCCCGTCGGCCTGTGCCTTTTTCACGGCGTCCACCATCTCGATTGTGCTGCCGGTGACAGAGGAGATGACCACCACCGTGCCTTCGCCCACCCGGCGGTTGCCGGTGGTGAGGTACTCTGCGGCATTCTCCACAAAGAACTCCAGTGTGGAGCGCTCCTTCATGTGGACCTCGGCCTGGAGGCAGGAGGCGTAGGTCCCTCCAATGCCCAACCAGCAGATGTTCTTGAAGCCGGCCCTGCAGATGTCATCCACGATCGCCTCGATCCGTCCCCGCAGGGCCAGGGCGCCCTGGACGCTGGCGATCTGTTTTTCTTCGTCAAATTTCAGCATGTTGTCGTCTCCTCCTGGCGGCGGGAATCACTCGCCGACTTTCAGCTTCTGATAATAGTCATTGTAGATGGTGAGGGCGTCGCCCACGTCCTTCTGGAAGAATACGTTCTCTTTGTAAGAGAAGTCGCGGGCGGGGTCATTGCGGTAGGACTCGGAGGCGGCCGCCACGGCGGCGTCGTTGGGGCAGGAGTAGGGGAACTCCTCCAAGTTTTTTGCCATGACCTGGGGGTCGGTGATGTAGTTGAGAAACTTTTCGGCCAGATCCACGTGCTTGGCGCCGGTGGGGATGACGTAGAGATCAAAGCCCAACTGCACGGGATCGCTTTCGAAGTCGGCCACCTTCAGTGTGTTCTTGTCGCCCAATTCGCTCATGGCCCAGGAGGCGTTGCCGTCATAAGTGAGGGCCACGCAGGCCGTGCCGTTGGTCAGATTCTGCTCGGCGGCGCCGTAGGCCACCACGTTGTCGTTATACTTGGTCAGCCACTCGTAGGCCGCGGCGATCTCCTGCTCGTTGGTGGAGTTGGGGTCATAGCCCAGGGCCACCAGGGCGATGGGGAACAGGTTACGGGCGCCGTCGATAGTGCTGATCTGGCCCTTGAGGGCGGGGTCGATGAGGTCGTTATAGCATGTGATCTCGATGGGGCAGGTCTCAGTGTTATAGACCACATAGATGTAGTTCATGAGATAGGGGACGCAGTAGTCCTTCGCGGTCCAATAGGCCTCGTTGATGTTGGAGGAGTTGGGGATATTGTCCAGATTGAGTTTCTGGACATAGCCGCCGGCCACCAGGGAGTCCATATAGGCGTCACAAGTCATGATGAGGTCGTACTCCTGGCCGCCGCCGGCGGTCAGCTTTGTGATGGCGTCGGCGTTGTCGCTCATGTAGGAGAGGTTGATCTTGCAGTTGTTCTGGGATTCGAAATCAGCGATGAGCGCGTCGGAGATGTACTGCTGCCACATGTAGATGTTGAGCTCTGTGCTGGCCTCGGCGGGCACGTCGGTGGCGTTGCCGCCGGCGGGGGTGGAGCCGTTTCCAGAGCCGCCGCATGCGGCCAGGGGGAGGGCGAGGGCAAGAGACAGGGTGAGAGCAAGGAATCTTTTCATGCTGTTTTCCTCCTAAATATGAATGATGGGGCTGACGAATATGCCGAACCGCCGGAGGCGGCAGAGGCCGGGAGCGGTCAGACGGCGCTTCTCCGCTTGACGAGGGCCTTGACGCCGTTGCTCAGGAGCATGCCCGCCACAATGACCAGGATCATGATGGTGGTAAGAGCGTTGACATCGGGGGTGATGCCGGACTTGTTCATGGAGAGAATGAGCACCGGAAGGGTGGAGTTCTTGGCCCCCGCCAGCATATTGCTCATGACCACGTCGTCAACGGAGAGGGTGAACGAGAGAAAGGCGGCGGACATAACGCCGGGCATGATGCTGGGCAGAGTGACCCGGAAGAAGGTTTGAATCCGATTGGCGCCCAGGTCCATGGAGGCCTCCTCCAGCGTGTCGCCGTCGCCGCTGATGCGGCCCTTGATGGTGACCACTGCGTAGGGGATACAGAAGGTACAGTGGCCGATGAGGATGGAGCCCATGCCCAGGGAGAGGCCGAGGTTCATAAAGATGATGAGCAGCGCCACGGCGAGGACGATCTCGGGTACAATGATGGGCACATAGAGCATATTGTTGACCAATTTTTTGCCGTGGAATTCATACTTCTTCAGGCCAAGCGCCCCGAGCGTACCGATGACCACCGAGATGACCGTGGCCAGCACGGCGATGATAAGGGAGTACCAGAGGCTCCCGATGAGCGCGGAGTTGTGGAAAAGCTTGCCGTACCACTGCGTGGTAAAGCCGTTCCAGTAATAGTTGTACCGCTGGTCGTTGAAGGAAAAGACCATCATGACCACGATGGGAATGTAGAGCACCGCGTAGATCAGGATGGCATAGACCTCGCCCAGGATGGCGGCGGTCCGCTTATGCCTTTGTACCTTGGAGAGCTTTGCCATCTCAGACCACCTCCATGTCCTCGATCTTGGCGAATCGGGTGTAGATGAAGATCAACAGGCCCGTGATGACCAGTAACAGCACAGACAGCGCCGCGCCCAGGGGCCAGTTCCGGATCGAACCAAACTGGTTCTTGATGATGTTGCCGATGTAAAGCACTTTGCCGCCGCCCAGGATATCGGAGACGGTGTAGATCCCCAGGGAGGGGATGAACACCAGAATGATGGCGGAGAAGATGCCGGGGAAGGTGAGGGGAAGCGTCACCTTGAAAAAGGTCTGCGACGGCGTGGCCCCCAGATCGGCACTGGCCTCCAGAAGGGACTTCTGAAGCTTCTCAATGGAGCTGTAGAGAGGGAGCACCGCGAAGGGGAGCATGTTGGTGATAAGCCCCAGGACCACCAGCCCGTCTGTATAGATGAAGGTGATGGGGCGGTCGACGAGACCGGTCCACTGGAGAAAGTTGTTTACCGGACCGCTGGTCTGGAACAGCAACAGCCAGCTGTTGAGCCGCATGAGGGAGTTGGTCCAGAAGGGGATCATGATGAGCATGATGAGCCTGGAGGCCACCTCAGGCGGCTTGCGGGCAATATAGTAAGCGAAGGGATACCCTAGCCCCAGGCACAGCACTGTGGTGAGAAGGGCGGCCTTCAAAGACTTGAGGATGACCTTGAAATAGGTGGCATCCAGCAGGGTCTGGTAGCTCTCCAGGGAGAACTGGTAGACCACGTCGCCGAACACGCCCCGGGACATAAAGCTGATGTAGATGATAAAGAGCATGGGAAGGGTGACGAAAAGGATCATCCAGATCGAGACCGGACCGGCCTGGGCCAGGGCGGGGATGGTCTTGCGGCGCATGTCCCGCTTCCGGCGGATGGCCTGGAGGTCGCTGGTGCCGCTCGGCTGCTTGCTCATACCCGCACCCCCTTATGTATGAGACTTCTTGATGGGCACTGACTTCTCCGGCCGCCAGGAGAGATAGACCTTGTCGCCCTCGTGGGCGTTTGCATCCTGCTCAAACCGGGAGAGCTTGAGCTCGGTGCCGTCGGCCATGTCCAGGGCGGTCTTGACCACTGTGCCCATATAGGTGAAGTCCTTGATCCTCGCGGGGAGATCGAAGCCGTCGGCGCTCCTCTCGCCGGCCTCCAGATACTCCGGCCGGATGGAAACATGCATCTCCTCGCCCACCGCGAAGCCGCTGCCCCGGGTGAGCAGCTTTCCGGCCGGGGTGTCCACCCGGAGCAGATCACCCTCCACCGCCGTGACGGTGCCGTCGAAGATGTTGGACTCTCCGATGAACCCGGCCACGAACCGGGTCAGAGGGTGGTCGTAGATCTCCATTGGAGTTCCCAGCTGCTCGATGACCCCGGCGTTCATGACGGCGATGCGGTCAGACATGGTGAGGGCCTCCTCCTGGTCGTGGGTGACGTAGACGAAGGTGATGCCCAGTTTCTTCTGCAGGCGCTTGAGCTCGATCTGCATCTGCTTGCGGAGCTTCAGGTCCAGGGCGCCCAAGGGCTCGTCCAGCAGGAGCACCTTGGGGCGGTTGATGAGGGCGCGGGCGATGGCCACCCGCTGCTTCTGACCGCCGGAGAGCTCATCAGGCTTGCGCCTTTCATAGTCGGTCAGTTGTACCAGCTCCAGCATCTCGGCGACCCGCTGCCGGATCTCATCCTTGGGAACCTTTTTGATGGTGAGGCCGTAGGCGACGTTGTCGAATACGGTCATGTGTGGGAAAAGCGCATAGTTCTGGAATACGGTGTTCACGTCCCGCTGGTAGGGCTCCTTGTTCTCGACCCGTTCTCCCTGGACTTTGATGATGCCCGAGGTGGCGTCCTCGAATCCGGCGATCATCCGCAGTGTGGTGGTCTTACCGCAGCCGGAGGGCCCCAGAAGCGTGAGAAATTCGCCTTCGTAGATCTCCATGTTCATTTTCCGGACCACTAGATTGGAACCAAAGCGCTTTTCCACATCGATCAGGGATACGATTGACTCAGCCATGTGTGTCCTCACCTCGTTTTTTGTACAGAATAGCTAAAACAAATCATCTCGACACATAAATTTTTACGTCTTCCTTACTTGCCTGCCATAATAGCACACATCAAAACCAATATCAACCTATTTTAATAGATATGAAAAAAATAATAAGATACCAATTTATGATTTTTAAAATTGTATTTGACAAAGATGAGGCCAAAACAAGAGAGCAAACCTAGGGAATAAGGAGACGAAGTAACACGCCGCCGCATATATTGGTATCAAATTGATGAAGACATATATGATGTTGTGGTTTCTAAAAAACTGTGGTATGATGACCATATACTCCGGAAGGATCAGAGGCCAAAGGGGGCGCACACATGACGCAGGACTACAGGCCCAGACCCAGAGAACTGGCGCGGGAACTGTTGAACGGATATCTGGTGGAACATCAGCTCCAGTCGGGGGACCGCCTGCCCTCGGAGCGGAGCCTGTGCGAGGCGTGGGGGCTGAGCAGGTCGGCGCTGCGCAGCGCCACGGCCCGGATGGAGAAGGACGGCGTGCTGTGCTCACGGCCGGGCGCGGGCACCTATGTGGCCCAGCGCAAATATACCCGGAACCTGCAGGGTCTCTTGTCGCTCAGCCGGTCCGCCTCGGAGCAGGGACGCAGGGTCACGACCCGACTGCTGGATCTGAAGCGGATCGAGTGCGACAAGACGCTGGCCAAGCGGTTTGGACAGGTGCTGGGCTACCCGCTCTATAAGGTGGCCCGCCTGCGTATGGTTGACGGGGAGCCGCTCATGGTGGAAACGGCTTTCCTGCCTGCGGAGCGGGTGGAGGGCCTGGAGAAATGGGACCTGGAGCGCGGCTCTCTCTTCGCGGTGTTGGAGGAGGCGTACGGTCTCATCCCTGAGCAGGGCGAGGAGAAGGTGAGCATTACCTATGCGACTACGGATGAGGCCGAGCTGATGGGCATCGAGGAGGGCGCACCCCTCTTCTGGATCGTCAGCCAGACCTATGACCAGAACGGTGAGCTGCTGGAGTACTGCCGTGCTGCGGCCCGACCGGACCGCCTGCGGATCACCAGTGAGCTCAAGCGGCGGGACGCCGCCGAGAGGGGAGGCGACATCCATGAGGCATGAGGAGGCCATCGGGCCCAACTCTCCCCTCTACCTCCAGCTCCGGGAGCTTATCCGCGGCAAGATCGAGGGCGGGGAGTATCCGCCTGGCACGGCGATCCCGTCGGTGGGTACGCTGGCGGAGACCTATGGGATTCACCGGCTGTCGGTCCGTTCCGCCATTTCAGCCCTGATCGGAGAGGGGCTCTTGAAGAGCGTTCAGGGCAAAGGGATCTTTGTGGTGGGGGACAAGCTGGAGCGCGATCTAGAGACTGTGGGCGGGTTCCGGCAAAATATGCAGGCCAAGCCGGAGAGCAGGGTGCTGGTCAAGGCCCTGCGACCCGCCGGTGTGGTATACGGTGCGCTGCTGAGCTGCGCGCCGGGTGAGCCGGTCCACTACATCAAGCAGGTCAGTTATGTAAGCGGCGAACCGGTCTCCCAGGAGGAGACCTATATCCCGGAGGCGCTGCTTCCCAACCTGAAACAGGTGGATCTGGGCGTGTTCTCGGTCTACGAGGCGCTGGAGTTCTATGGCATCCGGGTGGCGCGCAGGGAGCAAAGCCTGGAGATCACAGAGCTCGACCCCATGGATGCCCGGCTCCTGAACGTCGAGCCGGGCCGCGGCGTGCTGGTCCTCAGCAGTGTCAGCTACGATGAGGAGGGTAGGGCCGTGGAGTTTACCCGCTCCTACACGCGCGGAGACAAGTGTACCTTCAGCGTCCGCTACCAAAGAGAGGGCTGAGGTGTACAGCCGATGTGACGGGGGCGCCGCATATGCCGCGGCGCCCTCATTTTATTGTCAGCGAGGAACGAATGTGGTATTCTGTGGAGGAGAAGAATCCAAAAGGAGAGAAAACATATGGAACTCAAACAGATCGCCAGCTTTCAGGTGGACCATCGGAAGCTCACTGAGGGAATGTATACCTCCCGCGTGGACGGAGATGTGACCACCTACGACATCCGTATGGTGCGGCCCAACTGCGGGACGTATCTGGGGTATGGCGCCATTCACAGCTTCGAGCACCTCTTCGCCACCTATGTCCGCAGCGGGGCGCTGTCGGACCGGGTGATCTATGTGGGCCCCATGGGCTGCCGTACAGGATTTTATTTTCTGGTCCGTGGTCTGGCGCCGGAACGGGCCATCGATCTGGTCCGGGAGACCATGGCCTTCATCGCGGGCTATGAGGGCCCCATCCCCGGCGCCTCCGAGGCCGAGTGCGGCAACTACCGGGAGCAGGACCTGGAGGGGGCCCGGGCGGCGGCACAGAAGATGATCCCCATTCTGAAAAACTGGACCGTGGCGCGGCTGACCTATCAGGCCTGACGCGGCATGGCCCCTTCCGCGCGGGGAGGGAGACGCCCTCGGAGAGGGTGTGGGGGAAGGAATAATGGAAAAGGCCCTCTTTGATTACGGCGTCTCGGGGGCGGCAATGGGGCGTGTGGACGATTTGCAGACAGAGCCTGCAATTTGGAAAGGAGAAAAAAGATGTTGTTGGTATGGTACCCCAAATGCACCACATGTCAGAGGGCCAAGGCGTGGCTGGACGCCCACGGCGTGGCGGTGGAGACCCGGGACATTAAGCTGGAAAAGCCCACGGAGGAGGAGCTGCGGCGGTGGTATGCCATGAGCGGACTGCCCCTCAAGCGGTTCTTCAACACCAGCGGACTCCAGTACAAGGCTCTGGGGCTCAAAGATAAGCTGCCCGGCATGTCGGAGGAGAAACAGTTCGCCCTTCTGGCCACGGACGGTATGCTGGTCAAGCGGCCCATTTTGGTGGGAGAAAACTTTGCGGTCACCGGCTTTAAAGAGGCCGAGTGGATGGAGCGGCTGGAACAATAAAGGGAGGCACGGCAATGCTGGCGACCATGGGAAAACGGGCTCTGGGAGCCTTTGGGGCCACAGTGGGAGTTTTGGTGGTATGCGGACTGTTGCTGGGCTTTGTGGAGGGAAAAAGTACAGAGCTCCTCTATCGTCTGTTCGGATGGGGCGGGGTCCTCTTTACCGGCGTGGCCGGGACTCCGATTCATGAGCTGGGACACTACCTCATGTGTAAGCTGTTTGGGATCCAGGTGACCGAGGTGGCCCTCTTCCGCCCGGTGGCGGGCCGCGCCGACGGTATTCTGGGGTATGTCCGGTATGCCTATGACCCGGGAAGTCTCTGGCAGCGCTTGGGCAGCTTTTTTGTAGGCATTGCTCCCATGGTGCTGGGTGTGGCCGCCATTCTCCTGCTCCTGAGGCTGCTTACGCCGGAGGTGTTCCGCTCCTCCAGTGACCGGCTCACCGGAGCGCTGGGGGACCGCAGAGGTCCCCCGGCCCTTCTGGGGGCGGCCTGCTCCGGATTTTTCAGCGGACTGTTCCGCCTGCGGGGGCTTGGAATTCTCCGGGGCGTACTTTGCCTTTACCTGGTGTTCTCCATCAGCACGCACATGACGCTGAGCCCCGCCGACCTGCGGGGCGCCGCCGCAGGGCTGGCCGTGGTGGCGGCGCTCTGCGTGCTGTTCGGCGCGGTCACCACGCTGCTTGGGATCGAAGTGAACGCCGCCCTCAAAAAGACCGCTGTGGTGATCGCCTCCTTTTTGGGGGTGGGTCTGGCCTTTGCACTGCTTTCCCTGCTCCTTTCCGGCGCCGCATATCTATTGCTCGGGTAGAACGGTCGGCGAACCTTGACACGGCGCGGGGCGAAAGAGTGAGATGCATTTGCTTTTTTGGGAAAGTGAAGAAAAAGAGAAAATATTGGAGGAGACAGCATGAAAATCAGCAAGCGGATCGCCGTCCTTGGGGCGGCGGCGGTTTTGACAGCCGGCCTGGCCGCCTGCGGCGGGGTCACAAAGGACGACGCCACCGTGTACGTCAAGGGTCAGATCGATTCCACCTATTTGGGGCAGTACAACGAGGACTACCTCAAGCTGATGGACATGACCGAGGCGGAGGCTGCGGAGGACTATGAGTGGAACCTGGGTGCCGAAGCCGACTGGTTTATGGACTTCGCCAGCATCTACCCTTCCGATGAGACCAAGGAGAAGGTGGTCGAGCTCTACAAGGAGATCTACGCCAAGTGTAAATATACGGTCCAGCCCGCCAGCAAGCTGGACAACGGTAACTTTGCCGTAGAGGTGCTGGTGGAACCCATAGACCTCATGGTGCAGTTTCAAAATACCGCCGATCTGGACACGGTTTGGATAGAGGTAGCCGCCTCTGCGGGCATCACCAGTGACGAGCAGATCAACGCGATGTCCGATGCGGAGTATGAGGCCCTGGAGGCCCGGTATGCGGACAAGGTCATTGCGCTTGTCCGGGGGCTGCTGCCCGACGTGGGATATGAGACGGAGCAGTCCTGTATCATCCAGCTCAAGCTCAATGACGAGAACGTCTATGAAATGGTGGGCACGGACTGGCAGAATTTGGACGGCATGATGATCGACTACTATGGGAGCTACGCCCAGTAAAAATGTGCAGGGTCATGACAAAGGAGGGCGGCTCAGCCGCCCTCCTTTGTCATGATATGGAGCTCCAGCCAGTCGAGAACATCCTGGTAGACAGTATCGCGGTTGATCTCATTGAGCATCTCATGCCGCCCCCCGGGGTAGAGCTTTACCGTCACGTCCCGGCATCCCGACTCACGGAAAAAGCCCGCGACCTTCCGCACGCCTTTTCCACGGGAACCCACGGGATCGGCGTCGCCGGAAAAGAGATAGACCGGCGTATAGGGGTCCATGCGCCTGAGATTTCGGGGGTCCGAGATGAACTGGAGCCCCTCCATCATGTCGTGGAACATGCCCACAGTGGGGACGAAGCGGCACATGGGGTCTCGGACGTAGGCATCCACCACGGCCTGATCCCTGCTGATCCAGTCGGCGCTGGTGCGGGTGGGCCGAAACTGGCGGTTATACGCCCCCAGGGACAGGGCGGTGACCAGCCCGCTTACGTGGTTCCCGCCCTTTATGCGGAGCAGAAGGCCGGAGAGTCCGCGGCCGAAGGCCACCAGAAAGGGCGGCTCCTGCCCGGTGCCGGAGAGGATGCAGCCATCCACAGTGCCGGGATAGTCGATGAGATAGGTCCTGACCACAAAGGACCCCATGGAGTGCCCCATGAGGAAGTGGGGGAGACCGGAAAACCGCTCCCCCGTCAGCTCCCGAAGGGTGCGGGTGTCGTGAACCAGATAGGCCCAGCCGTTTTGCTCGCCCAGAAAGCCGTATTCCCGGCGCCCACGGGCGGTTTTCCCGTGGCCTAGATGATCATGGCCCACCACGGCGAAACCGTGATCCGCCAGATAGGCGGCAAAGCCGTCGTACCGGCCCATATGTTCTGAGATCCCGTGCACCAACTGGACCACGGCCCGGGGGCCGCTCTCCTCCGGCAGCCACCGAAGGGCGTGGATCTGATGCCGTCCGTCACTGGAAGGATAAGAAAATTCCTCTCGCAAGGCCATAGCAATCGAGCTCCTTTTGTGATAAACTAAAAAAACCACTTTACTCAGTGTAGTCTGCCCGCGCCGCCGCGTCAATAGGCAAAGCGGCGGGATTACGGGACGGACTGGAAAGGACCTGACGGTATGAATGTGATAGAACGTTTTTTGAGGTATGTCTCCTTTGATACACAGTCCGCAGAGGACTCTGACACGGTACCCACCACCGCCAAGCAGAAGCTTCTGGGGGCGGCGCTGGCGCAGGAGCTCACCGAGATCGGGCTCCACGGGGCAAAGATGGACGAGTACGGCTATGTTTACGGCTGGCTCCCGGCCACCGCGGGCTGTGAGGGTATCCCCTGTGTGGGGCTCATCGCCCACATGGATACCTCGCCCGATGCGCCGGGGGATGGCGTCAAACCGCAGATCATCCATTACGAGGGGGGAGATATCCCCCTCTCTGAGCGCGTGATCATGCGGGAAGCGGACTTTGAGAGTCTGAAAAAGTATGTGGGCAGGGACCTGATCGTCACAGACGGGACCACCCTCCTCGGAGCGGACGACAAAGCCGGCGTGGCCGAGATCCTGACCGCCATGGAATACCTGGTCAATCATCCGGAGCTGCCCCACGGGCGGATTGCCGTGGGCATCACGCCCGACGAGGAGGTGGGCAGCGGCGCGGACCATTTTGATGTGGAGGGCTTTGGGGCTGCAGCGGCCTATACCGTGGACGGCGGAGAGCTGGGGGAGTTGGAGTATGAGAACTTCAACGCCGCCTCGGCCCGGGTCACCATCCGGGGCTTCAACATCCACCCCGGCTCGGCCAAAAACAAGATGAAGAACGCCTGCCTCATTGCCATGGAGTTTGCCGGTATGCTACCCCCGGCGGAAACCCCCGCCCACACCGAGGGATACGAGGGCTTTTATCATCTCAATCGGATGGAGGGGGATGAGACGGAGACCCGGCTGAGCTTTCTCCTCCGGGATCACGACCGTGCCCGCTTCGAGGCGCGGAAAGAGCGGATGAATTTGATCGCGGCCTATCTCAACGAGAAGTATGGCCCCACCGCCGTGCAGGTGGAGTTCAAGGACTCCTACTATAACATGCGGGAACAGATTGAGCCCCATATGTATCTCGTCCACCGGGCCCAGGCGGCCTTCCAGAAGGCCGGTGTGGAGGCGGTGGAGGTTCCCATCCGGGGCGGGACCGACGGGGCGCGGCTCTCCTACATGGGCCTTCCTTGCCCCAACCTCTCCACGGGCGGCGCCAACTTCCACGGCGTTATGGAGTATATTCCCGTGTATGCCCTGGAGAAGATGGTGGAAGTCCTGGTCCACCTGGTGACAGAGGGCAAGTGAAAACGCGGGAACCTGTCCGCTCTTTCCGGAACCATCTCTTTCGACAGATTGAAAATGCCTGGGGCGGCACGCCGTCCCAGGCATTTTTGCTGTGTCGGATCAGCCGCTGCAGCCGCAGCCGGAATCCCCTGTAAAGAAGTCCGCGCCGAAGGGCAGGCTGTCCGTCGTCGCCAAATCGGAAGCGGCGTCGGTCAGGGCCGTGGAATTTGTGGACCAGTTGGACGTGCAGACCCAGCGGCAGCGCCAGGTGGGATCGCTTCCGTTGGAATTTCCAGATCCATTCCCGGTGCAGCCGCACCCACAGTCCCAGCGGCTGCATCCACAGCCACACCTACGGCCCCAGCGGTTGCATCCGCAGCCGCACCAATTGGAATTGCTCCAGCACATAACCTGTTCCTCCATCTCAAATATTGCGGAGAGCCTCCGCAGAAATATCCTATGTTCCCGACCGACGAAATGCGACAGAGTATTCTGCCCTCGTGACCGGCCGGGCCTCCCGAGCGGATGGGATTGTTCGGAATCTCTTGAACGATCCAAGGGAGAAAAGGAAATGGAAAAAAGCCGAAAGGGTATGGCCTTTTGAAAAGTTTGTGGTATAATAAAAAACAAATAGGTAATACCATTTTCAAATGTGGGTGGACCGATCTGCGGCTCTGATTTGCGTGGGGACGCTGGAGACAGAGAGGCCGGAGAGCCGGGCCCCCCACGGGGGAGAAGCGTAAAAACGCAGGAAAGAGCGGAAGGAAAAGAATGAAAGAGGAAAGCGTGCAGCAAGGAAAGGCCTATGAGCGGGTCATCAGCTATATCAAAGGTGAAATTTTAAAGGGCGACCTGAAGCAGGGAGAAAAGCTGCCCCCGGAACGGGAGTTGGCCGAGCAGCTCGGCGTGGGGCGCAATTCCGTGCGGGAGGCGCTGCGGACCCTGAGCTTGATGGGGTTCATCTCCAGCACCCAGGGGGCGGGAAATTTCGTCTCCTGCGATATTGAAAAAAATCTGGCGGAGTCCACACAGATGATGATGCTGCTGGGGGCGACCGACTATCGCCAGGTGAGCGAACTGCGGCAGGGCTTGGAGAGCCAGACCGTGCTGCTGGCGGCCGAGCGGGTCAGCCCCGCGCAGCTCAGCGAGCTGGAGGATATCGTCTGGCAGCTCCGGGATGAAAACGATTTGGAAAAGAGCGCCGCACTGGATAAGCGTCTGCACTACCTCATCGGCGAGGCGGCGGGAAATCAGCTCATTATGGTTATTCTGCGGGCTATGAGCGAGACAGTGGACAGCTTTATCAGTCATATGCGGGAAAAAATGATGCTGGATGAGGGGTATCGCAAGCGGCTCCAGGATACTCACCAGGGGATCGTGCTGGCCCTCCAGGATCGAAACGGAGTGGAGGCAGCGCGCATGATGCGGGAGCACTTCCGTGTGGTGGATTCCGCTATGGTGGACCTTTTTTGACAAAAGCAAGAAAACGAGGCCCGGCTTCCGAAGAAGCCGGGCCTCGTTTTGCTCGCTTTGCCGCGCAAAGCGAGCGGAGACGGCCGGGGGGTGGACCCGTTTTGTCTCACAGCCCTAAAAGCGGAGGCGCCCGGGTACAAAGCGTCAGAACGCGCGTGAAAAACAGCATCTGTCCCGCCGTTTTTTATTCCGTGACGGCAGGACCGCCCTCCTGCCAGAAGCGGACGGTCTCCGCCCAGGCCGCGGCATTTTTTCCCGTTTGAGGTCTGGGAACGAGCCCCATCTCACCAGTGAGGAAATCCCCCAGCCAAGCGGAAAAGAGCGCCGCCCCGGCCCGGTTCAGATGGCCGGGGTCATAAAAGTGGAGAGAGGGCTCCAGCCCCGCTGCCTCCACCTCCTCGCTCCAGTCAAAAAAGCGGATATGTGCATCCAGATCGGCCACATCCGCCCGAATGGTCTCGCGGACCTGAGAGGGAAGCTGACTGTAGGTAGGGTGAAAAACCACTGCCAGCGGAATGCCCCGGTCCGCACAGAGAGAAGCGATGCGTCCCAAGTCCTCCAGATTGGCACGGTAGACCGCCTCCTCTTGAACGTCGCGGAGAAAGGGTCCGTCGCCGATGGCGTCGAAAACCCCGTCCACAGCGGTATAGCCCTTGCACTGGTCGGCCAGGGGAGGAGCGAGCGCCGACCGGAGCTCCCCGAAGGTGGCGGTCTTCCAGCGGCTGTGGTAAAAGTACAGGTCAAACAGCAAACCGGTGCGCAGCTCCGGCTCGGAGGCGGTGAAGACGGCCCCCAGCTTGTTGAGGCCGGCGGGGAGGTATCCCACATTGACCTGGGTGTAGTTCTGATATTTGGCGAAATGGAGCGCGGAGGCTTCCAGCACTACGGCGGACGGACGCTGGGTCTCCAGCGCCTGGCGGAGGTACCAGTAGGTCTGGGAGAGCGTCTGTTCCGGGCCGGCCAGCACATAGCCGGTCAGGCCGGTTTCATCGTAGATCACGGCGGGATTGACGTCGCAGTAGGCATAGGAGCTGCCCAGCCAGAGATAATCCAAGCTGTCCTCGGGCTCCCCCAGATAGGGGCCCCACACGGCGCCGTAGTTGGTGCGGACGGGGCGCAGCGCTGTGGAGGTCAGCCCGATGAGAAGCACGGCCAGCAGCAGAAAGAGCACGGCGAAACAGAACTCCCGCACAACCGCTTTCCGATTCATTTCACCGCCCCCTAAAATTTGAAATAGATGAAGTCCTGGGGATCATAGCCGGTGCCGTAGATGCCGCAGATGAGGACCGCCAGCGTCAGAGAGAGCGCCAGAGCCCAGCGCAGGGGACGGGGCAGGCGAAGAAAACCGGTCCACAGGTCCACACGAAGAGAGGCGAGATCCACGGCTAGGAGGAGCAGAATAGCGAAAAATGCCACGACGAGCTCCGGCCGGTCCAGCCCCCAGGCAGTGACGGGATGGGTCAGCCAAGGGCCGGTAAACATGTTTTGGAAGATAAAAAGGGCGTGGGTGAAGGAGCCGCCTTTGAAAAAGACCCAGGCGACGGTGCTCAGAAGGAAGGTGATCCCGACTTGGAGCAGGACAGTGAGCCGGCCGTCCTCCGTCAGGCCCAACCTGCCGCGCACCCGGGTGCGCAGATCGGCGGTAAGGCTGCCGATCACCTGATAAAGCCCGTTGAGGAGCCCCCAGGCCACAAAGGCCAGGGCGGAGCCGTGCCACAGGCCGCTGACGGCAAAGACGATGAGGAGATTTGCATACGTTCTCATCCGCCCTCTGCGGCTCCCGCCCAGAGGGATATAGAGGTAGTCCCGGAACCAGGAGGAGAGGGAGATGTGCCAGCGCCGCCAGAACTCCCCGATGGAGCGGGAGAAGTAGGGCGTGCGGAAGTTTTCCATCAGCCGGAAACCCAGCGCCTGGGCGCAGCCCAAGGCCATATCCGAGTAAGCGGAGAAGTCGCAGTAAATTTGAATGGAAAAGGCGGCGGCGGCCGCGATGACCTGGAGGCGGCCAAACTGATCCGGCGCGGCATATACGGTGGTGACCAACATGCCCAGGCGGTCGGCAATGACCAGCTTTTTAAAAGCCCCCCATAAAAAGCGCAGCAGTCCGCTGCGGAAGCCGTCATAAGAGAAACGGTGGGTTTCCCGGAATTGGGGAAGGAGGGTGTCTGCCCGGCCGATGGGGCCGGAGAGCAGGTAGGGGAAGAAGGAGAGAAAGAGGGCAAATAAAAGGAAGCTGCGCTCCGCGGGCCGGTTCCCCCGATAGACGTCGATGAGATATCCGGCCGCCATGAAGAGGTAAAAGGAAATACCGGCGGGGAGGATGAGCTCCAGGGCAGGAGAGGTAAAGGACAGCCCTGCGGCGGAGAGGAACCGCTCCAGCATGGAGAGAGCAAAGCCCAGGTATTTGAATAGAAACAGCGTTCCAAACAGCAGCAGAAGGAGGAGCGTCAGGACCCGACGTCTGGCCCGTCCCGACTGCCCTTCCAGAAAGCGGGCGCCGGTGTAGGTAAGGGTCAGGGCGCAGAGAAGAAAGAGAAAGGAGCCTGCGCCGGCACAGAGGTAAAAATACCAGCTGCTCACCAAAAGCCAGAGATTTCGGGCCCGCTGAGGCAGCAGGAAATAGAACAGCGTGACCAGGGGAAAGAACAGGAAAAATCCCGGAGAGAGAAAGCTCAAGGGCGGACACCTCCAATAGGGCGTGGAACTGCATGCGGATATTCTATCGTAAATCCGGCGAAATAGCAAGGCGGCCATACGGGGGCAAACGCGGTGCAGCATTGACGAGAGAGAGGGCCGGAGACTGTCGCGGGCTGGGAAAAGAGCTGCTTTTCCGAGTTTGAGCGGCAAAAAACGTGAAAAGGCCGCCGCTGGGCCGCACCGCCGCGGTCGATGCGGCATACCTTGTGGTAGAAACGGTATTGGAGGGTAGGCCAATGACAACGGAACCACAGGTCCGATTTTATTTGGGGGCGAATTCCCCGGCAGGTTTCTATTCGCTGTACGATCAGCTCATCGACCCCGCTCAGGCGGCGGACATTTTGATCCTGAAAGGAGGCCCCGGCTGCGGCAAGTCCACCCTGATGAAGCGGGTGGCCAGGCAGGCGGAAGAGCGGGGACTGGATGTGGAGTACATACCCTGTTCCGGAGACCCTGAGTCTCTGGACGCCATCGTTCTCCCACAGAAAAAAGCCGCCATCGTGGACGGCACTGCGCCCCATGTGGTGGAGCCCAAATATCCCGGCGTGGTGGAGCGGTACGTCAATCTGGGCGACTGCTATGACCGGACGGGGCTGGGGGATGTGCGAAAAGAGATCATGGAGGCGATGAAGGGCTACAAGGCCTGCTATCAGCGCGCCTACCGCTGCCTGGACGCGGCGGCGGAGATCTCCTCCGACATGCGGGCCATTGCGGCTTCGCCGGCGGTGGAAGCAAAAATTGCCAAGCGGTCCAAGGGTATTTTATCCCGGGAAGTGCGCAGAAATGGGACGGACAGCGGGAAAGTGAAGCAGCGATTCCTGTCCGCGGTCACGCACAAGGGGCTCCTCTGTGAATTCGGCACGGTGGACCGGCTGTGCAAACGGGTCTACGAGCTTGCGGACACCTACAGGCTGGGACACCTGATGCTCTCCCATCTGCTCGCCGGAGCGGTGGCGGCAGGACATGATGTCGTCGCCTGTCCTTCGCCCATGGAGCCGGACCGATTGGAGCACCTCATTGTGCCGGACCTGTCCCTGGCTTTTGTCACCAGCAGCCCCGCGCTTCCCTACGAGAAACGACCTTACCGCCGGATCAGGATGGACGCAATGGCGGATCTGGAGGCGGTGCACCGCAGCAAGGCCAGACTGAAATTTTCCCGCAAGGTATCCGCCGCCTTGGTGGACGAGGCGGTGGAGTCCCTGGCCCAGGCCAAGGCTATGCACGACGAGTTGGAGGCCCTGTACAATCCCTATGTGGACTTTGATCAGGTCCACATGATGGCAGACGGCATCGCGCGGGAGCTCCTCACGGAGTGAATGCAAGAGGCCGCGCACCTGTTGGGTGCGCGGCCTCTTGCACGCTGGGGGCACTGAGCGAAGAAAGCGCTGGGAGGCGAAGAGGACGTTTCAGCCTCTTCACCGGCGGTTGGAGAGCTCCCTGCGGACCGCTTTGGCGATCAGCTCCTGCCCCTCGGGAGAACTGAGGGTATCCAGCACGGCCGCACGGAGCAGATCCCGAAACTGTTTCCCCGAGAGGAGAGAGTCCAGCACGGTACCGTGGGTTTCGCCGGCGCTCTCCCTGGGACACCTCGCAGCGGGAGGCGGGGTGGGAACAGAGACAGGGGGCTCCTCCGCATAGGCCGCGTCCATCCAATTGTCCTGGCGGGTGCGGTCACTGCTCTCGCCGCGCAGGTAAAAGGCGGAGACGCCAAAATAGAAAGCAATTTTTTCCTGCTGTTCGCGGGTGGGGGTTTGTCGTCCTGTTTCAAACTTTTCCACCGCATTTTTGGGAAATCCCAGTTCTGCGGACAGGGCGGGACGGCTCAGTCCGCGCTCAGTGCGCAGCTCTTCCAGACGCTGTGCCAATGTAACCATGGTAATCGACCTCCTTGCAGCCAAACGGATCAACCGCAGCGCAGTTGATTCAGCAGGCACCATTATAGCAGAACGGAGGGAAAAGACAAGGTGCGGGACGGACTCGCAGATGTTCCGGACGCTAATTTCCTTCCAGAAGATCGGCCAGCAGCCCGAGCCCGCGGGAAAATCGCTCCGGGCTCTCATAGGCGTAGGAGAGCCGCAGCGCGCTGGTACGGCCGAAGTCATAGAGTGTACCGGGGTGGAGCAGCAGCCCGCGCTCCAGCGCGCGCTGGAAAAGACGCTCCGTGGCGGCCTCCGGCCTGGGGCGCAGCCAGATATAGAATCCGCCCGAGGGCAGGAAATAGTCTGCGAGGGAGGAGAAGCGGCGCGTCAGGAGAGCTGCTGCAGCGTCGCGGCGGGCGCGCAGCGCGGCGCGGAGCGCCGCCAGGTGGGCGTCATAGGCCCCGCTTTCCAAGAGTTCCAGAAAGGCCCACTGGGAGAGGGAACTGGTGCCACAGTCGGTTTGGCTCTTCACGTCCGCCAGACGCTGGACGACCGATTCCGGACCCACCAGCCACCCCAGGCGTAGCCCCGGGGAAAGGGTTTTGGACACCGTGCCCAGATAGAGGATGCCGCCGGTCCGGTCCAGCGCTTTGATTGGAGCAGGGGGCGGGGCGTCCAGCCACAGTTCGCCGTAGGCGTCGTCCTCGATGACGGGAAGGCGGCGCTCCAGACACAGTTGAAAGAGTTCCTCCCGGCGGGACTGTGGCATCGTGGTCCCGGTGGGATTTTGAAAGGTGGGGATGGTGTAGAGAAGGCCGCTGCGGGCGGCGCAGGGGGTGAGCGCGGCACGCAGCGCGCCGGGGCGCAACCCCTCGCGGTCCATGGCGAGCCCTTGCAGGCGGGCACCGGCGGACGGAAAAATCTGAAGAGATTTGAGATAGGTGGGGGACTCGGCAAAGACTGTGGAGCCGGACTTGAGCATGGAGGCGGAAATGAGTTGAAGAGCCTGGATTGCCCCAGAGGTAATGAGCACGCAGGAGGGAGGGAGCCGGATACCGCGCCGCTCCAGCCGGTGCGCCACGGCCTCTCGCAGTTCCGGCAGCCCCGCGGGAGGCAGATAGCCAAGGGCGGGAGCACGGGCCGCCGCTCTGCTCAGCGCCTCTCCGATGGCCTCCCGCGGAAAGAGCTGAGGGGAGGGCTCACCGCTGCCCAACCGATAATATCCGGGCTGGAACTCCAGGCGGAATATGGTTTGAATGGTTGGGGTGTTTGCAGGGAAGGGGCCGGCATGCAGATAACGTCCCCAGTCCATTCCACCTCCGGCCATACGCAGGGACCAGGTGTTGCTCCCTACCCGTGTCCCACCGCCGTAGTCCGCCTCCAGCACGCCGAAGGAGGCGAGTTCTTCCGTGGCCTGGACCACTGTGCTGCGGTTCAGGCCGAGCCGCTGGGCCAGGACGCGCTGTGCGGGGAGCCGGTCACCCACAGCCCAGTCGCCGCAAGCGATCTTTCCACTGATATAATCTGCCAGCTGGCGGTAGAGGGGGAGGGGAGAGCCGCGGTCCGGAACCCAGTTAAAAATCACGTCGGACATAGGAAACGCCTCCTTTGCGCCTGCGCGGGATATCGGCGGTGGGGTGGGGAGAGGGGGCCTTCAGGAGATATGACGGCCGAACCCACCGCCCGTCCGGACGATGATATACTTGGTTGGGGGAAAAGTCAAGCCCAACAGGGAGACCGGCGGTCGAAAAGCGTATGCGGCAGGGCGGAGGGACAGAACGGCATCTTTTCTGATATGAGCATGCTCATGCTGCGAAAAAAGTACATCGGAGGCCGGACCTGAAGAGGGAGCCGGCCTCCGATGTATTTGAAAAGGCTCTGCAGGCAGGCATTGACATTTCCGACGAAGGCCCCCTATAATGGAGATACTGGAAACCAATTGAAGCGACAAGGAGGGACTGCCATGACGCCGCTGCTCGCCCCCCTGGTGGGGGATGCGCCTACCATTACGATCATCGGCCTGTGCAAGAATGCCGGCAAGACCACGGCCATGTGCCGGCTCATCAAGGAGCTGTCCGGGGAGGTGCTGGCCATGACCTCGGTGGGCCGGGACGGGGAGCGCACCGATGTGGTGACCGGCACGGAGAAGCCGGAAATCTGGGTGCCCAAGGGCACGTTGTTCGCCACCGCGCGGGGAATGCTCCCCTTGTGTGACACGACCCTCCAAGTGGAGGGAGTCACCGATGTGATGACGCCGCTGGGGGCGGTGGGGATTTTCCGGGCGCTCAGCGATGGATTTATCCAGTTGGCCGGTCCTTCCGCCGTCAACCAACTGGCGCCGCTGTCCCATACCTTCCGCGCCATGGGGGCCAGGCGGGTCCTCATCGATGGGGCTGCGGGGCGAAAATCCCTGGCGGGTGCGGAGCCCGGCGCCTGTGCTATTTTGTGCGTGGGGGCATCCATGGACGGTGGTGTCTCCGCCATCGCCGCCGAGACCGCCCATACCTGCCGGCTTTTTGCCACACCGGAGGCGGAGCACACGGGGCTGTGGTCGGCCTTGAGCCGGGAGACCGCCCGCTACGCCCTGTATACCTTGGAGGGGGAGCGCCTCCCGCTGGCGCTGGAGGAAAACGGACAGCCCAGGTGGCACGAGCTGCCGCGGGAGAAGTGTGTGCTCTGGATCGGTGGCGGTGTCACCGGGCCCACCCTGCGCACTCTGGCGCGGCGCGGGGCACCCATTGTGCTGGCGGCACCGGATGCCACCCATTTCCTCTGCGACCGCACCTCCACCGAGACCTTTCATCGCTGCGGCGGGGAGCTGCTGGTGCGTCAAAAGCTGACCATCGCAGCCGTCACCGCCAACCCCTGGTCGGCCTACGGCAAGCATCTGGACGGCGCGGAGCTTCTGCGCGCGCTGCGCAGCGTGGTCACGGTACCCGTGGTGAACGTGAAGGGAGAAAACTGACCTTTCCGGACCGAAATAGAATGCTTTTGAGGTGAATATACATGAAACTGAATTCGCAGCTCAAGGAGGACACCGGCTATAGCTGGGTCATGACCCGGGTGGAGCCCGCCTCGCCTTTCGGCCACGCCTTGGTGCGCAATCCCAAATGGTACGGTCCCGGAGAACAGGACAAGCTGGAGGCGGAGTTTTCCCGCGTGGATACCCTCCTGAATCTGATGGGGGAGGGTTCCGTCCTGCTGGAGAGCATCATCCACATCCTGTCCGAGTTCCATGATATCCGCAATTCCCTCAAGCGGCCCACCAGCGCGCCCATGGACGAGGTGGAGCTGTTTGAGGTCAAGCATTTCCTGATCTATCTGGAGCGCCTGGCGGAGGAGTGCGGCAAGCTGCCCCGGCTGGAGGGGCTGGAGATCCGGCCCATGGACGCCGCACTGAATCTGCTGGACCCCAGCGGACGCAGGCTGCCCGCCTTCTCCGTGGAAAATGCCTTTGAGCCCGCTCTGGAGCGGGTCCGGGAGGAGAAGGCCCTGGTGGAGAACGCCCTCCGGCAGACGGAAAAAAAGGGCCGGGATGATCTGATGGCCCGCCGCCGGGAGCTGGTGCTCAAGGAGGACCGCCTGGAGTTGGAGGCGAGAAAGCGGCTGACCATGGCGCTGCTCCGGGACAGGGACACCTTCCTCTCTACCATGGAAGCCATCGGGCGGCTGGATCTGGTGCTGGCCAAGGCGAAGCTGGCCAGGCGGTTCCGCTGCTGCCGCCCGGCCGTCACTGCGGAGGCAAGGGTGGTGGCGGTGGATATGATCCATCCCGAGGTGGCCGACCACCTGAAGGAGCGGGGCGGCGAATTCACATCGGTCTCCCTCTCATTGGAGCAGGGGGCCACTGTCATCACCGGCGCCAATATGGGCGGTAAAAGTGTCTCCATGAAGAGCCTTACCCTCAACCTCCTGCTGGCGCAGACCGGCTTTTTCACCTTTGCAAAGGCATTTTCGGCGCCGCTGTTCGACAGCGTCTCCCTCATCTGCACGGACCGCCAGTCCGTGGAGCAGGGCCTGAGCTCCTTCGGAGCCGAGGTGGCGGCGCTGGGCGACGTGCTGCGGCAGGAAAAGGGCAAATTTTTCTACGTGGCGCTGGACGAGTTTGCCCGGGGCACCAATCCGCGGGAGGGCGCGGCCCTGGCCAGAGCGTTGGTGGAATATCTGGGCCGGCTCAACTGCGTGGCGCTTCTGACGACCCACTATGACGGAGTCTCCGACGCGGCCAGGCGGCACTACCGGGTGGCCGGACTGGGGGCGCTGGATACCGCCGCCATCCGGAAGGACGAGGCGCCGCTGGACCGCCTCTCCAGACTGATGGATTACCACCTCATCGAGTCCGAGCCGGGGGAGCCATGTCCCCGCGACGCGCTTAGAGTCTGTAGGCTTCTGGACCTGGAACCGGACCTTATGGAAATTTTCTCAAAAAATAGTTGACAAACCTAAACGGCGTGCTATAATAGATTTTGTTAAAAGTACATAACAACAATTTAATAATATGGTGAATAGAGGCGCGGTGCGCCAGGTAGCATCGTAATGCAAAGGGTTGGCAGGCCCGATGAACGATGGGAATGGGACCACCGCCGAAGGGGTAGGGACGCTGTTGGGTACTACTCCTGCGTCGTACGCTCAGTGCGTACGGAGTGTCATGACTACATGGTGCGCTATTTACATGCGGGTGATTTCCCGGATGTAAATAGTGCGCCTTTTTATTCTGCGTCATGAAGCGCTGTTCGTTTTCCGCCTTTGGGCGGAAAGCGGGCGGCGCTTGTTGTTTTTTGGGGTCCAATAAGATTTACATAAAAATTTTTAAATTTGGGAGGGCTTACCAATGGAAGAAATGAAATCTCTGCTCCGGCTCCGCATGAGCGCAAAGGACGCCCATTACGGCGGAAATCTGGTGGATGGGGCTCACATGGTCCATCTCTTCGGCGATGTGGCCACCGAGCTGCTCATCAAATGCGACGGCGATGAGGGCCTTTTCTGCGCCTACGACAACGTGGAATTCCTGGCGCCCGTCTATGCTGGCGACTATATCGAGGCTGAGGGCACCATCACCAAGATCGGCAATACCTCCCGGAAGATGACCTTCGAGGCCCGCAAGGTCATCATCTCCCGTCCCGACATCAACGACTCCGCCGCCGATGTGCTGGCCGAGCCTGTCGTGGTCTGCCGCGCCTCCGGCACCTGTGTGGTGCCCAAGGACAAGCAGCGCATTGCCCGATAAGAAAGGAGCGATCTCGTGGAGAAACTGATCATCACCGCCGCCATCTGCGGCGCCGAGGTCACCAAGGAAAACAATCCCGCCGTCCCTTACACCGTCGATGAGATGGTGCGGGAGGCCAAGAGTGCGTTTGACGCGGGCGCGGCGGTCATTCACGTGCACGTCCGTGAGGACGACGGCACGCCCACCCAGGACCGGGAGCGGTTCCGGGTGGTCATGGATGCCATCAAGGCAGCTTGCCCCGGCGTGATCCTCATCCCGTCCACCGGCGGCGCAGTCGGCATGACGGCGGAGGAGCGGCTCCAGCCCACCGAGCTCTTCCCCGAGATGGCTACGCTGGACTGCGGCACCTGCAACTTCGGGGACGACGTGTTCATGAACGATATGCCCACCATGCGGGCCTTCGGCAAGCGCATGCTGGAAAACCACATCAAGCCCGAGTACGAGTGCTTTGAGATGGGTCACTTGGACACGATCCTGAAGATGGCGAAAAAGGGACTGGTCCCCGGCGACCCCATGCAGTTCAACTTTGTCCTGGGCGTCAGCGGCTGTACCCCCGCTACCGCCGGCAATCTCCAGTGGCTGGTGAACGCCATTCCTGCCGGGTCCACCTGGACCGCCACCGGTATCGGTCGCTTTGCCTACGAGCTGGCGGCAGCGGCCATTCCCATGGGCGGCAACGTCCGCGTGGGTTTTGAAGACACGGTATATCTCTCCAAGGGTGTCCTCGCCAAATCCAATGGCGAGCTGGTAGCGCGGGTGGTTGAGCTGGCCAACCTGCTGGGGCGCCCCGTCGCCAATCCCGCCGAGGCCCGTAAGATTCTCAGCCTGGGCTGAGTTTCTGATACAATTCCCATTTCCCATTTTTCCCAATCCCGGACCGGGCGGGCGCGATATGGGGACCCGCGTTTTCACCCCGTCCACCAAATTCCCAAATTCCAAACCCAAACCAATCCCACAATTCCAATTCCCAAAACCCAAACCAAAAATTCCAATCCCACAATTCCCAAACCAGATTGGTCCCCAAACAGATAAATGGAGGTCAAAACATGCAGAAAAAAGGCAATAAGTATGGTGTCCACCGCGTGATTGAGCCCAAGGGCCTTATGACCCAGGCCGCCAAGAAGATCGACAATACCATGGAGTGCTACTCCAACGAGATCCTCTGTGACGTCTCCGCCCTGAACATCGACTCCGCCTCCTTTACCCAGATTTATGAGGCCTGCGGCAAGGACCTGGGCAAGACCGAGCAGATGATCCTGGATATCGTCAACGAGCGCGGCAAGATGCAGAACCCCGTCACCGGCTCCGGCGGCATGTTCATCGGTACGGTCAAGGAGATCGGCGAGGATCTGCAGGGTAAGATCGACCTGAAGGTGGGCGATAAGATTGCCTCTCTGGTCTCCCTGTCCCTGACCCCCCTGAAGATCGGGAAAATCAAAGCGATTCACCCTGAGATCGACCGCGTTGAGGTCGAGGCCCAGGCCATCCTGTTTGAAAGCGGCTTGTATGCCAAGCTGCCCGACGATATGAGCGAAGAGCTGGCGCTGGCCGCTCTGGACGTGGCCGGTGCGCCCGCTCAGACCGCCAAACTGGTCCAGGCCGGCGACAGCGTGCTGATCCTCGGCGGCGCAGGCAAGGGCGGCATGATGTGCTGCTACGAGGCCATGAAGCGCGTCGGCCCCACCGGCAAGGTGGTGGCGCTGGTCATCTGCCAGGCCGATGCCGACCTCCTGAAGAGCATGCACCTCTGCCATGAGGCCATTGTCGCCTCCGCCACCGACCCCATGGATGTGCTGGAGAAATCCCTGGCCGCCAACAACGGCAAGGAGTACGACGTCTCCATCCTCATTGTCAACGTGCCCGCCTGCGAGATGAGCGCCATCCTGCCCGTGCGCGACAACGGCATCGTCTACTTCTTCTCCATGGCGACCGACTTTGCCAAGGCCGCCCTGGGCGCCGAGGGCGTAGGCAAGGACGTCACCATGATCGTGGGCAACGGCTATACCAAGGGCCATGCCGAGATCACGCTGGCCGAGCTGCGTGAGAACCCCGAACTGAAGGCCTACTTCGAGAAGAAGTATCTGTAAGACGGGATCCAATCTCTTGATTTTGGAATTGCAGGCCATAGCGGCCTGAGTCATGAAAGGGGTTTACTTACCATGAAGTTTACCAACGAGTCTCGCCGTAAACAGCTGTTCCCCAACGTGTCCGACGCCGACTGGAACGATTGGCACTGGCAGGTCGCCAACCGGGCCGAGACCCTGGAGGACCTGAAAAAGTACATCGAGCTGACCCCCGAGGAGGAGGAGGGCGTCAAGGCTTGCCTGGGCACCCTGCGTATGGCCATCACCCCCTATTACCTCTCTCTGATCGACCCCAACGATCCCCATGACCCCGTGCGTAAGCAGGCCATCCCCACCGCCAAGGAGTTGCATCAGTCCTGCGCCGACCTGCTGGACCCTCTGCACGAGGATTCCGACTCCCCTGTGCCCGGGCTCACCCACCGCTATCCTGACCGCGTGCTGCTGCTGACCACCGACCAGTGCTCCATGTACTGCCGTCACTGCACCCGCCGCCGCTTTGCTGGTCAGCACGACACCAGTGTGCCTGTGGAGCAGATCGACAAGTGTATCGAGTATATCCGCAATACGCCCACCGTCCGCGACGTTCTCCTCTCCGGCGGCGACGTGCTGATGCTCTCCGACGATATGCTGGAGTACATCATCTCCCGTCTGCGTGAGATCGACCATGTGGAGATCGTCCGTCTGGGGTCCCGTACTCCTGTGGTGTGCCCCCAGCGCATCACGCCCGAGCTGTGTGCCATGCTCAAGAAGTATCATCCCATTTGGCTGAACACCCACTTCAACCATCCCCAGGAGATCACCGCCGAGGCGCAGAAGGCCTGCGCCATGCTGGCCGATGCCGGCGTGCCTCTGGGCAACCAGTCCGTGCTGCTGGCCGGGGTGAACGACTGTGTCTTTACCATGAAGAAACTGGTCAACCAGTTGGTCGAGATGCGCGTGCGTCCCTACTACATCTATCAGTGCGACCTGTCCATGGGTCTGGAGCACTTCCGTACTCCCGTCTCTAAGGGCATCGAGATTATTGAGGCCCTCCGCGGCCACACCTCCGGTTACTGTGTGCCCACCTTCGTGGTGGACGCCCCGGGCGGCGGCGGCAAGACTCCCGTCATGCCGCAGTATGTCATCTCCCAGACTCCGCATAAGGTCATCCTCCGCAACTACGAGGGCGTCATCACCACTTACACTGAGCCCGAGCACTATGAGGAGACCTGCCAGTGCGAGTACTGCAAGGCTGAGCGCGAGGGCAAGCGCAAGGTGGAGCTGATGGGCGTCGCCGGCCTCGAGCGCGGCCAGGCCCTCTCCATGGAGCCCGCCAACCTGGAGCGCCACAAGAGAGAAGAACACTAAGCATCGGGAAAAGGGCGGATCGCCGCGCTGCGGCGCGGCGATCCGTTTTCCCCGCCTTCCGCGTAAAAAATATATGGAATGGAAGTGATATGTGTTGGAATCCAAGCTCAATTTGAACTTTGACCTTGTGGAGCAGGCCCGTAACCATGCTTCCAAGGTGGCCGATGACACGCAGCGCTTTATTGACCGCCATACCACCGTGGCCGTGGAGCGTACCGTGTGCCGGCTGCTGGGCATCGACGGCGTCAACTCCTTTGAGGTGCCGCTGCCCAACGTGGTGGTGGAGCATCTCACCGGCAAGGGCGCGCTGGGACAGGGCGTGACGTTCTGGATCGGAAATGCGATGGTGGAGACCGGCAAGTCCACCCAGGAGATTGCCGAGGCCGTGGCCGACGGGTCCCTGGACCTCACCACGCTGCCCACCCACTCCGACGCTGAGATCGACAAAGCCATCGAGCCCGTGGTGCAGGAGAGCCTGAAGAAGATCGCCGCCCGCCGCAACCGCCGTGAGGAGCTGCTGGCCAAGTACGGGGATAAAGAGGGCCCCTGGATCTACCTGATCGTGGCCACCGGCAATATCTATGAGGATATCGTGCAGGCCACCGCCGCCGCCCGTCAGGGCGCCGATGTCATCGCCGTCATCCGGACCACCGGCCAGTCCCTGCTGGACTACGTGCCCTACGGCGCCACCACCGAGGGCTTCGGCGGCACTTACGCCACCCAGGAAAACTTCCGCCTGATGCGGGATGCCTTGGACAAGGTAGGCGAGGAGCTGGGTCACTACATCCGCCTGTGCAACTACTGCTCCGGCCTCTGTATGCCCGAGATCGCCGCCATGGGCGCCTTCGAGGGTTTGGATGTGATGCTGAACGACGCCCTGTACGGCATTCTGTTCCGCGACATCAATATGCAGCGGACCTTGGTGGACCAGTCCTTCTCCCGTGCGATCAACGCCTATGCCGGCGTGGTCATCAACACCGGCGAGGACAACTACCTCACCACGGCCGACGCCGTGGAGGAGGCGCATACCGTGCTGGCCTCCCAGTTCCTCAACGAGGCATTTGCCCTCCGTGCCGGCCTGCCCGAGGAGCAGATGGGCCTGGGCCACGCCTTTGAGATCGATCCCGATGTGGAGAACGGCTTCCTCTATGAGCTGGCGCAGGCCGAGATGGCCCGGGAGATCTTCCCCAAGGCTCCCCTGAAGTACATGCCCCCCACGAAGTTTATGACGGGCAACATCTTCCGCGGCCACGTGCAGGATGCCCTCTTCAATATCGTCACCATCCTCACCGACCAGAAGATCCATCTGCTGGGCATGATGACCGAGGCCATCCATACGCCCTTCCTCTCCGACCGTTTCCTGGCCATTCAGAACGCCCAGTATATCTTCCGCACCATGAAGGATCTGGGAAGCGAGATCGTCTTCAAAGAGGGCGGTATTATGCAGACACGTGCCAACGAGGTCCTCACCAAGGCCACCAATCTGCTGGGGGACATCGAGCAGCTCGGCATTTTTGAGACGCTGGAGAAGGGCATTTTTGCCGACATCAAGCGGCCCCGCGACGGCGGCAAGGGCCTGGATGGCGTGTTCCAGAAGGCGCCCGGGTACCGCAATCCCTTCATGGAGCCCATGATGAAAGGAGGCGCTTCCAAATGAGTTCCGGACTGTATCAAATCAGAGACAAAGACCTGGACACCACCCTGGATCTCACCAAGCTGCGCCCCTATGGCGATACCATGAACGACGGCAAGGTGCAGATGTCCTTCACCCTGCCCGTTAAGGACGACGCTAAGGGACAGGCCGCTGCCGTGCAGATGGCCCAGAAGATGGGGATCGCCGACCCCAACGTGGCCCTGCACCAGAAGCTGGATGAGACCTTTACCTTCTATGTGGTCTACGGCGCAGTGACCCACAGCGTCAACTACAACGAGATCGAGGTCCTCACCGTGGCCGATGAAGCCATGGAGATGGAGGAGACCAACGAATATATCCGGGAGCACATCGGCCGTAAGATCGTGGTGGTGGGCGCCTCCACCGGCACCGATGCCCATACCGTGGGCATCGACGCCATCATGAACCGGAAGGGCTTTGCCGGCCATTACGGCCTGGAGCGGTACGAGATGATCGAGGCTTATAACCTCGGCTCTCAGGTCCCCAACGAGGAGTTCCTCCAGAAGTGTCAGGAGCTTCACGCTGATGTGGCCCTGATCTCTCAGACCGTCACCCAGAAGGATGTCCACATCAAGAACATGACGGAGTTCATCGAGCTGGCCGAGGCCGAGGGCGTCCGTGACAAGATGATCCTGTGCTGTGGCGGCGCACGCATTACCCACGCGCTGGCCAAGGAGCTGGGCTTTGACGCCGGCTTCGGCGCGGGCACCTACGCCGGTGACGTCATCACCTTCGCTGTGAAGGAAATGGCCCGCCGGATGGGCAAGGAGTAAGTGCCGTTACCCTCCCTTATTATAATGTAAGGAAAAAGACGCATGCCCTCCGCGACGATCATCAGGCAGAAAAAGACGCGCCGCCAGCATATGCTGGCGGCGCGTCTTTTTCGTATTTGGGAAGGCTCAATCCTCGATGAGTCCGATGGCTCGAATGGGAGAGCCATCAGCTCCTACATGCTTGAGAGGCAGGGCGCAGAGAGTGAAGAGGCTGTGTCCCACAAGGTGCAGATTCGTGAGATTTTCGATGATGACAAAGGCATTGTTCGCCAGCACCTTCTTATGAAGGGGAAGGGCCGCCGCCGCAATAGGGTCCAGGCCGATGGTGTCGAGGCCGACCCCCTTTTTGCGGCTCTGGACGAGGTATTCCGCGACGTCGCCGCCGATGCAGGGATAGGCCCCAAAATAGCGCGGGTCTCCCCAGTATCGGTCCCAGCCGGTGCGGAAGAGGAGAAATTCAGCCATATCGGCATCGGCCCTGCGGCGTTCAACGCGATCCATGGCGATCCGGCCGCCCTCCCGCAGATCGGTGCAGTCGATGACCAGAGCAGTGCCGACAAACTGCGTGATGGGGAGACGGTCCAGCGTTGCGCCGCCAGGGAACAGGTGGGCCGGCGGGTCCACGTGGGTGCCGGTGTGGGTGTACATGGTCATGCGTGTCTCCTGAAAACCATCTCTTTCATAGGTGTTCGCCGACTCGAATCTGGGGCCCTCCGTACCGGGGTAGACCGGCATACCCTGTGAAAGAAAATGGGTGAGGTCGACGACCTGCATAGGCTCACCTCCTGGTTTGAAATTGGACAATTGCGGCATCCTAAGGATAAGCGCGCCGCGATGCAGTAAAATTGTAGCATATGGGCCGGAAATTAACAAGAAAACCAAGGCCGATACCAAAAATTTTAGCAAGTTGATGCTTTACAGGCGTGCGCATTTGCGGTATGCTGGTAGTGCCAATTCATAAGGTAAGGGGAAGAAAGAAGATGCGAGGTGTAGAGACCAGAATCCAGGAGATCCGGCACAGGATCTTTCGTGAGGTCGCCCGAATGGCCTATCATACTGAGTGGCCGGTGGATAAGAGGATCGAGGCCCTCCCTTACAAGATCATTCCGGGCGAGGTGGGCAACTTTCGAAACGATGTGTTCCTGGAGCGGGCCATCGTGGGGGAGCGGCTTCGGTTGGCGATGGGCCTTCCCTGCCGGAGCGCGGCGGAACATGCCCCTCTGTCGGACAACATCGAGGCGGCGGATCAGCCTGAGACCTACTATACGCCCCCGCTCATCAATGTGATCAAATTTGCCTGCAACGGCTGTACGGAAAAGCGCCTGTTGGTGACGGAGGGCTGCCAAGGCTGCCTAGCGCACCCCTGTGAAGAGGTCTGCCCCAAGGACGCCATCAAGCTGGACCGCTACAACGGCCGCTCCCATATCGATCAGGAGAAATGCATCAAGTGCGGTCGCTGCGCGGAGGTGTGCGCCTATAACGCCATTATTACCCAGCAGCGCCCCTGCGCCGTGGCCTGCGGCGTGGATGCGATCCATTCCGATGCCAACGGCAAGGCGGAGATCGACTATGACAAATGCGTCTCCTGCGGCATGTGTCTGGTGAACTGCCCCTTTGGCGCCATTGCGGATAAGTCCCAGATCTTCCAGGTCATCCGGGCCATGCAGTCCGGTGAACGGGTCTACGCAGCGGTGGCCCCCGCCTTTGTGGGCCAGTTCGGTCCCAAAGTGACGCCGGGCAAGCTCCGGGCCGCCATGAAGCAGTTGGGCTTTGCCGACGTCTTTGAGGTGGCCATCGGCGCCGACCTGTGCGCCACCCAGGAGGCTGAGGATTTCATCAAAGAGGTCCCTGACGAGTTGCCCTTTATGGGGACCTCTTGCTGTCCGGCCTGGTCCGCCATGGCAAAAAAACTCTTTCCTGACCATGCTAATTGCATCTCCATGGCCCTGACACCCATGACCCTCACCGCGCGCCTGATCAAGCATGAGCATCCAAAGGCCAAGGTGGTATTCATCGGGCCCTGCGCGGCCAAAAAGCTGGAGGCCATGCGCAAGAGTGTGCGCAGCGAGGTGGACTTTGTGCTCACCTTTGAGGAGATGGCGGGGATTTTTGACGCCAAGCATCTGGATCTTACCACCATTGAGGAGGACCCCAACGGCGTTAACGACGCCTCCGCCGACGGACGGAACTTTGCGGTCTCAGGCGGCGTGGCTCAGGCGGTGGTGGATGTCATCAAGGCGCGGCATCCTGACCGGGAAATCCAGGTGACCAGCGCCGAAGGCCTGCGGGAGTGCCGCAAAATGCTCAGTGCCGCCATTGCGGGGAAATATCCCGGCTACCTGCTGGAGGGCATGGCATGTCCCGGCGGCTGTGTGGCGGGCGCCGGAACCATGCAGCCGATCAAGAAGTCCCAGACGGCGGTCAATCTCTACGCGAAACAGGCCAATCACAAGACCTCCAATGAGACGGAGCACATCAAGGAGTTGGACAAACTGGTGGACTGAGCCGCGGCGCGGACAATGTTACAGCCGACAAATGAGTCAAAAAAGAAGGGTCATCGTGGAACGGAGGTTCCACGATGACCCTTTTTTCATACTAAAAAAGGCAAAAAACGAGAATATCCTCATAAACACTATATCTATCAGCGAAACAAATAAAAGATCCTTATTTAACGACTTATACAAAGAAATACGGAATTACGGAAAATTGGCACTTGAAATAGAATGTCTTTTCTATGCAGTGAAACATCATACTACTTCATTTCTGCTTGATTATCCTAAAACTTATTAGTCTATGGTTTGTCAAGGGCTTGTTGCGTGAGCAATGTTTAGCACCCTTTACAAATCATGGGATAATAAGTAGCTTACCAAAAATAAAATATAAAATTCAAAGGAGATACCTATGGCAACAGAAATTTTGTTCACGGCCCAGGACACAAAGCAACAAGTTGGAATAAAACAATTTCATATATGACAAACAACGAAGATATTGTATGTCCAAATCTATCCTCCATCCTTAAAGGAAAAGAGGCAAATTACGAAAATCTATATTCTCCATTTGTAAAATATTGCAACGAAATTGACGGACAAATTCATTTATGCGGCCTTTCATTAGGCGGTATTTTGGCGTTAAATTTTGCTTTGGATTTCCCGCAAAAAGTGAAAACATTAGTTTTAATCGGAACGCCACATAAAGTCCCGAAGGTAGCATTTAGTTTTCAAAATATAATTTTCAGATTTTTACCAAAATCTATTTTTGAAACTATGGCATTTGATAAAAAGGACACTTTTGCTTTAGGAAACACCATGAAGAACTTAGATTTCAGTAATAGGGTGAAAAATATTAAGTGCCCCACTCTAATCCTTTGCGGAAAGAAAGACAGCGCAAACATAAAATCAGCGCATTATTTGTCACAAAACATTAAAAGTGCAGAATTGAAAATTATTGAGGATACAGGCCATGTTGTAAATGAGGAAAATCCGGAAATTTTAGCAAATATACTAACAGAATATTATTCATTGAATGCTTAATTCACTTCATAGCTATAAGGATTTACAGAAAAATAGCAAAGCTGGCCCGCTCTCCTTTGCTAAAGGGCAATCAAGGCGGGAAAGCCCTAAAATGGCTTCCCGCCCATTTCAATTTTGAGAGAAGTAATCATTTGGATTGTTTAGAAAATCACACACAATATATTTGTGGTACTTGCGGGCGGTACATTTGTATTGAACATGACCCCCATCGTGGATTACAACGATGGAATTTCCCTTTTAAGTCGTTAGAAATTGCAAAGTTGTATTTGCGTACTGCTGATTATAGTATGAAAATGAGCGACCCTGCTTGAGAAAAAGGGTCCAAGGACAGAAGGGAGTCGTAAAAATGAAAGAGAACTTTATGGAGCGGCAGTCCGTGGAGCGTCTTCAGCATGATCCTTCACGGCTGAACGGGGCGGGAGCCGCTTCCGATAAACCGCCGCACCTGAGAAGTTGGGCGCGGCGGCTCGCTTTTCTACGCGAAGCGTGATATACTGGGCCTTGCCTGGGGGATGGATGTGGCTGCACATACCGTCCCGGGGGAGGAGGAGAAAAAATGGGAGTCAGAGAGGACGGACGGCCGACGCTTGCATCCTGGCCCCGGCGCATTTATGACTGGCCGGAGCTGCCCGCCCGCTTTGGCCCCGCGCTGGACTCATGGCGGATGCGGGGCCTGCCCCCGGAGCATGTGACCTATATCCCCAAACTGCACCAGCATGTGTCCGGTATGGAATACCTGACGGCATGGCTGGGGGAAGAGGTACTGCTCCTGTGCGATGACGGGGACGGACACTTGGAGCGCACACTGGTCCGGCGCGGAGAGGTGACGGAATTGACATATGGAGTGCGGCTCCTGGCGTGCAGTGCGGCGGTGGCGCTACGACAGGACCACGTCCAGAAACAGGTCGACTTCCGATATAACAAGACGAAGGAGGATGTGCTCCTTCCGGTGCTGAATCTGCTGCTGGGGAATCCGCCGGACTTCCGGCCCAGACAGGCGCATCCCCCCACGGAGGCGCTGGAGCGGCTCCGAGAGGACAGCTTTGCCATGTACCACATGGCAAAGCTGTGCTACCGGTTTGGGGAAGAGATCCGGGACAGTCTGTGGCTCCAGGGCCGGAGCTATGGGGCCGCCCTGCGAAGAAGGCAGAAGCCGGAGTATTTTTTGGCAAAGATGGACCGCGGCGTGGTGGGACTCCGGATGGATTTTTACGGTGTGGAGGCGGTCTATTTGGCGTGGGACCGTCTGGCGGGGACTGAGATGCGGCGGGCGGGCCCAAGAGGGCGGGCCACGCTGGTGCTGGAGGCCGAATACGGGGCGGATTTTGCCGTGCCTCTTCTGCCGGAACAGCAGGAGCGGGCGGAGGCGTTTGCCGTCCGCCTGAGCGAAAGATAAGCGAAGCGGGGAGGCGCTGGAGCGCCTCCCCGCTTCGTTTAGGATTCTGAAAAAATTTCTGTGTAGATGCGATAAAGCGAGCCTCCGCCGCGTTATTGGGGTGAAAGGGAAAGCAAACGACACCCCGAGGGGCGCCTATGGCGCCGATCAACATAGGAAAGGAAGGAAACCCGATGAAAAAGAATCTGAGAGTTCCCGTACTCGCCGCTGCGCTGGCAGGAGCCATGGTCCTGGGCGCGGGCGCCACCACTGTTGCAGAGCGCGTTAGCGCCGACCTGCGCCCCGATATTACGGTGACGGTGGACGGCAAAGATCAGACCCTGCTGGACAAGAATGGCGATGTTGTCTACCCAATCACCTATGAGGGCACCACCTATCTCCCCATCCGGGCGCTGGGCAACGTAATGGACCTGGATGTGGAGTGGAATGGAAAAACGCAGACCATCAGCCTCTATACCCGGACCGATACCAAGCCGGAGGATCTCACGCTGGAGAAGCTTACTGTGCGGGCAGAGGAGGCGGAGCAGGCGGTCAACGACCTGAAGGCGGCCTCCACCTATGCCGGCCGCCGCGACCAGTATGATCTCCACAGCGATACCATCGAAGACATTCGGGAGGACCTCTACGAGTTTGCCCAGCTCGTCAACCGGCAGTACCGGGACGGCGAGATGGAAACGGCGGATTTCAACGTCCTCACTACCAAGATCGACAAGCTGGACAACCGTCTGAAGGATGCTCTGGAGGACCTCCGCGTCAAGACCATCGACAATGAATCCGGCAAGCTGACCGTGTACGAAGAGCATGAACAGATCGTGGATGAGCTGGAAAGCCGGATGAAGGAGATAGAAGCCGACATCAAGGCCATTCGGCCCGCCGGCACGTATGCCAAGCGCCTGGAGCAGTACAATGCGGTTGCCGGGGACCTCCATCTTGTGAGCAGGGATGTGAGTACGGAGTACCGAAATCTTGGCACGGATCGGAAGGAGGACCGGCTGAGCAGCAAAGAGTATACCGCGTTCAACGACAAGCTCGACGCGCTGGATAACCGTGTAAAGAGCGCCTGGGGCAACCTTGCCGACAAGACCGTGGGATATGACGAGTCCGACGCCCAGTCCGGAGTCTCCGGTGGGGCGACCTACGACGGCTATGTCTCCGAAATCAGCGGCTTGGACGACCGGGCGGATGAGCTGGTACAGGAGGTCCGGAACTTCAAAACTGCCGACGGCGCGCAGGCATGGAAAACGCTTGAGAAGAAAATAGAGACGCTGGAAGATGAGCTGGAGCGGCTGGAGGATAAGATCGAGCGATCCTACCGCGACGGTAAGCTGACGACCACGGAATTCCGCGCCCTGGATCGTCTTTTGGATCAGACGGATGATAAGATTGATGATCTGGACGACCGATACGACGATTGGTACGACGACCACGATGATGACCGGGACGATGATTGGGATGACGACCACGACGATTGGGACGACTGAACGGCAGAAAAAATGGAAGGAGCCCGGCCTGAAAAGGCCGGGCTCCCGGCTTGTTGGGAAGCAGACAATGCGCTAGGCTGGGTCATGCACTTCGAGTACCCTCGCGGAAATAAGTAGAAATAGACTCGGAACGTATCAGTCCGGCAAATTGGGACTCATCAAAGAGAACGAATTGCCTTCAATTCAATATATCCACGCTCACCGCGAGGTTCCAGCTGAATGCGTGGATTGGAATCATCCCAAACATAACCGATTGTAGACGGGTCATATTTTTTCATAGAATTCTGTACGGTCTCAATTGCATTGCAATAATCCTCTTCCTTGAACGGCTCCCCCTGAAACATCAGATATTTTGCAGCAGGCAACTTAATGATATCAAATCCTTCAGGGATAACACTATCATAGTTAATCGCTGTCTCAACACCCTGCACATATTCGGAGGTGCCTTTTTCCCGGTACTTTTCTGGCAGCCACAGGCAAACAGGCTCACCGCAAAGGGACTTCATGCTTGTCAGGATCCCCCACACATCACAGCCGACCTCCTGGCAATAGCTCCAGTATTCATTGGCTTTTTCTCCGCGTTTAATGATGACTTTACGCTCAGGTTTTTCAATCACCTGAATAAAAACATTAGAAATGTTTGTCACAACTTCATTCTCCTTCCATAAACTTCTGAATTTAACGCCATAAGGAGTGAAAAGTGAAAGCGGAATCGGTGATTTTGCGTATTCGTGTGGATTACATCCGAATTCGTTATAAAATGCCCGTTGGTATCCGTCTACACTGTCATAGCCGATGTCATAGGCCACATCAACCACCTTGCGTTTATCATCTCGCAGACGCAATGCGGAACGCGACAGCCGAAGCCGCCTGATGTAATCCGCCGGTGAAAGTCCTGTCAGCTCCTTGAATATTCGAGCGCAATAAAAAGGAGAAAACAATGCCGCATTGGACAGATCGCATAATGTGATTTTTTCCGTCAAATGAGCGTCGATATAGTCTTGCATTCGCTGTACAGCCAAAATTTTTTCCGTCACTTGTATCACCTCCTGACGGTAAATATTATCGCAGAAGGAAAACGGAAATTCTCGACTTTTCTTGCTGCCTTACAACTTCACATTTATCGGCGCAGCAGACAGAGCACTGCACCCTGACTGCATTTATAAGACAAGTTCGTATAATAGATAATCCGTCCAGCCGGTGTCTTCGTAAAACATTTGCGTGGTCCTGCGATGCTCGAACCCCATGCTTTCGTACAACTTCAGCGCAGGCATATTGCCGTTTAGCACATCCAACCGGATTGCGCGTTGATGGCGCTCCCCCGCGATTCGGATGACTTCCTTTACCATATGCTTTGCAACCCCTTTCCCCTGAAAAGCCGGGAGGACCCCAAGAGCATGAACGATCAATATCTGATGCTTATCCGCATCAACCTTCCATGCTGTACCGGAATATCCCTCGTTGGTTTCGTGGTTAAGGACCATAGCCGCGGCATAATTTCCGTCGCACTTCAGCATATAAAGCGCCCTGTTCCTGAGGGATTCCCGCAAAAATATATCAGAGGGATATACGCCCTTCTCCCAGCCGGGGAGATATGAGCCGCCCTGCATCTGTTCGATGAGTTTCCAGTAAAATGCCTTCACTTCTGTGAAGTCTTTCTCGCTCATGATTAACACACGGTTCATTTCTTCCCCTCCAAACCAGAAGCGCCTTATCTTCTCGGTGCGGCCAAGGCCTGTTTGTGCGCTGCGAATATGCCCCGGCGCCGGGTCCCCTTTCTCTCCGCCTTGCATCTTAATCGTCCTGGCAGAGCGATTGCAAGGCGGAAGCAATTGCCGGGGCATTCTCCCGGATTACGGGAGCGGTAAAAAGAAGCTGGGAGGCGAAAGCAGTTTTCCATCAAAGAAAAGAGGAGCCCGGCCTAAAAAGGACAGGGCTCCCCTTCTGTTACAATTACAATACAAAATCCTCGTCCTTCAGCCGGGAAAAGTCCGGGGCGGCGGGGCGGGGGGGGACCCGCTTGAGCGGGTCATATTTGAAAGCACGGCAGTGGAAGCCCGCCGGAACCACCCCCTTTTTGATGCACATGACGCTCTCTTCGTCCAGAGGAGCGCAGCGCTGGCAGTAAGCACAGCGGGGGTCCATCTTTTTCTCAAACAGCATGGCGGCCACTCCCATCTTCAAGCTCTCTATCTATGCCATTATACTACAGCATGTTTCCTTTTTCTACTGGTTTTTCTCACCGCCGCCGCAGCGGCCCCGAAGAAGAGGAGCCACATGACCCAGGCGGCCGCTGTGGAGATGGTGAGGGCGGTGGAAAAGTCGATGCCGGCGATCCCCTCCACCTGCTCAGCCAAATAGGCGGCCACCGGCTCCTTCAGGGGGAAGAGCCGTACCAGCAGGGCGGTGAAGAGGGCGGCGAGTCCGCCGTGGAGGAATTTTCCGGCGATATAAGTTCTGACGGAAAGCCCGCTGCCGCCGAGGAAGGAGAGAACCTGGCAGTGGACGGAGAGCCCGGCCCAGCCCAGCATGAAGGCCGCCATGGACATGCGCCCCGCCATGCCACCCGCGCCGGAGAGGGTCCAGACGCCGGAGGAGAGTTCGATGGCCCCGGTGAGGAGCCGCTCGGCCCATTCCTGGGTAAAACCCAGTGGGGAGAGCAGGACGCCCAGCAGCCGGGCGAGCGCCGGGAGGGCCCCGGAGAGAAAGAGCAGACGGATGACCACGGTAAAAAAGACCACAAAGGCACAGATATTCAAGGTGGAGAGGAAGGAGTTCTTCACCGCTCCGGTGAAGGCGGTGGTAAACCGCTCCGCCTCGAACTTGGGGGACACCCTGGCCTCGCGGCCTTTTTTACCCCGCCTGTAAAATCGGAAAAACAGCCCCACACAGATGGATGCGGCGGCGTGCGCCAGGTAGAGGAGGACGCCCACCCGGCTGCTGGCGAATACGCCCGCCCCCACTACGCCCAGAATAAAGGCCGGGCCGGAGTTGTTGCAGAAGGAAAGGAGGCGCTCAGCCTCGGTCTTGGTGCACATCCCCTTCTGGTAGAGGCTCAGGGCCGTCCGGGCCCCTACGGGGTAGCCGCCCACAAAGCCCAGGACAAAGGCGGAGGCGCAGGCCCCCGGGACGTTGAAGAGCGGACGCATGAATCCCTCCAGCGCGCGGCCGATGTAACCGGCCAGACCAAGATCCACCACTAAGGCGGAGAGAACGAAAAAGGGAAAGAGGGAGGGGATGATCACATTATAGCAGAGCATGAGCCCCTCACGGGCGGCGGACATAGAGTCCTGGGGGTAGAGCATGAGGGACAGCGTGGCGCACAGCAGGGCCAGCCCCAGAAAAAGATCCCGGACGCCCTGCCGGGAGAGCAGCTTGGACAGCAAAAGGACCACCTCCGTCTGGAAAATCTATGCGGAGGAGGGAATGTCCTATGCAAAAAAGCCGGTGGGTGGTATAATGGGACCCGATCAAAAGGGGGCCTCCTGTGGAGCGCGCCCCTTCGGCGCGGAACAAGGAGGAGGCTCCATGCAGCATGAGATCACGCATGCCATTCCACTGCTGGATGAGCGGGGAAATCTGACCGAACCGGGCTGGGCCAGACGGCTGCTGCCCGTCTATGACCGGGCCCGGGTGAAGGGCGGCCCAACCGGGTGCAGGGAGTGGGACGATTATCTGGTGATGGGCCCCGGCTTTGCCCTGGCCCTCACCATTGCAGATCACTTTTATCTGGGGTTGGATTCTATCTCCCTGCTGGATTTCCGGGAGGGCTGGCAGATGACCAGGTGTCCCAGGCGGCCCTTCCCTATGGGGCGCACCGGGCTTCCGGAGACCTCCGAGCGGGGAAATGCGGCGGTATCCGGGCGGGGATACGGCATCCTTTTCCACAACGACGGCCTGAACCGTACGCTGACTGCCCACATGGACGCCTTCCGGGAAGGGGCGGCCCTGGACGCCCACATCGTGCTTCGGGACGAACCGGAGGAGTCTATGGTGCTCTCCGTGCCCTTTGACAGGCCGGGGCAGTTCTATTTCAGCCAGAAGATTCATGGCATGCGGGCGGATGGAACGGTGCAGCTGGGCACGCGGCGCTACGACTTTCACTTGGGGGACTCCTTCGGTATCCTGGATTGGGGGCGGGGGGTATGGACCTGCCGTGACACCTGGCACCGGGTTTCAGCGGCCGGGCTGCTGGGGGGCGCCCCCTTCGGCTTTCACCTGGGGCGCGGCCTGGGGGACGCCTGCACAGCGACGGAAAACATATTGTTCTATCAGGGGAGAGGACACAAGCTCTCCCGGGTAGATTTCAGGATCCCGCAGCGGGGCGGCAGGGACGACTTCAGATCACCGTGGGTCCTCGCCAGTGACGACGGGCGGTTTGAGGCGGTTTTTCGCCCCATGCCGGCCCGCGCAGGCGCCGAGGTGGTCCGGCCGGACCATCACCAGGTGTTCGGCGTCTTTGCCGGTGCCGCCGTGCTGGACGGCGGAGAACGGCTGGAATTCCGAGACCTGATGGGGGTGGCAGAAAAGGTGGAGAACAAGTGGTAGAGGAGCTGCGCACGGTGAGTACGCCGCAAGGAATGATCCAGTACCTGCTTGCGGTGAAAAAGGTCAAGAATATGAATCTGCGGGTGCGGCCCGACGGTTCGGTGCATGTGTCGGTCAGCCGGCGGGTCCCTAAGACTGCCGCGGACGACTTCGTGCGCAGCCGCGCCAATTGGATCGCGGCGCGGCTGGCGGAACGCGCTGCGGGGCCCGGCCCCCTGGCGCCGCCGGACCGGGAAGCGGCGCTGCCTGTGCTGCGGGCCTCGCTGGAGCGTATGTGGCCGCTGGTGGAGCCTCTGGGGGTGAAAAAGCCGGAGCTGAAAGCCAGATTCATGACCAGCCGCTGGGGGAGCTGCCACTGGACTCGGGGAATCATCGTGCTGAACACGGCCTTAACGGTCGTACCACAGGAGCTCCTGGATTATGTAACACTCCATGAGCTGGTCCATTTCCTCCACCCCAATCATGGCGCGGGCTTCTATGCCGCGATGGACCGGCTCCTTCCGGAGTGGCGGGTGCGGCGGAGCGCGCTGCGGAGCTATACGCTGGCGCGGTAGCGGCGGTGGGCGACCCGCGGTTTTCGGCTTGACAAATGGCCAAAGAGGACTATACTTATATATAGTTCTATTTAGAACAAAAGAGGTGAGCCGATGTACCTTTCCGATCTGTGGGACCTGCGCTCTCTGACCAAGCGGCTGTATGGACAGCGGATTCAGCCGGTGTGTGAAGCGTACGGCCTGACCCGTATGGAGATGGATATTCTGCTGTTTTTGGCCAACAATCCGGCGTTCGACACGGCCAGGGATATTGTGGAGCGCAAACAGTTTACAAAATCCCATGTGTCGGCGTCGGTGGCGGAGCTGGAACGGCGTGGTTATCTGCGGGGCGAGTTCCGGGAGGGGAACCGAAAAACGGTGCACCTGGCCCTCTGTCCGGGGGCGGAACCGGCGGTACGCGCGGGACAGGCGGCCCAGAGGGAGGTTCTTACAGCCATGTTCATGGGATTCACGGAAGAGGAACGGATACGCATGGGGCAGACCATAAGTCGGATCGTCTCCAATATTCGCACGGCGCTCTGAGCCGGAGGGAAAAAGGATGCTGTACCAATTTTTCATCTGTTTTGTGGCGGGGATCGGGGCCGGATTGGGCACCGGTTTTGCAGGCATGAGCGCAGCAGCGGTGATCAGCCCCATGCTGATCACCTTCCTGGATGTCCCTGCTTACAGCGCCGTGGGCATCGCGCTGGCCAGCGATGTTCTGGCCAGTGCGGTCAGTGCTTATACCTATGGCAGAAATCAGAATCTGGATGTAAAAAACGGTGTCATCATGATGGCCACAGTACTGTGCTTCACCCTGGTGGGAAGCTGGATCTCCAGCCTGGTGCCCGGCACCGCCATGGGTGGGTTTTCCGTCTTTATGACGCTGCTTCTGGGGATCAAGTTCATCGTGCGTCCCGTTATGACCACCAGGGAGAAGATGGGGACGGTCAGTGGGGGAAAGCGGGCAGTCCAGTCCATTCTGTGCGGGATGCTGGTCGGCTTCATCTGCGGCTTTGTAGGGGCGGGCGGAGGTATGATGATGCTGCTGATCCTCACCAGCGTGCTGGGCTATGAGCTCAAAACGGCTGTGGGGACCAGTGTGTTTATCATGACCTTTACGGCATTGACTGGCGCGGTGAGCCACTTTGCCATCGGCGGTGCGCCCGACCCCGGGGTGCTGCTGTTTTGCGTGCTCTCCACCCTGCTTTGGGCGCGGATCGCCGCCAAATTTGCCAACCGGGCGGCCCCCGCTGTGCTCAACCGGGCCACCGGCGTGGTGCTGACCGTGTTGGGCGCTTCTATCCTGGCGGTCAATTATTTGTAAGAGTTGAGGGATTCCGAGGGCGGCCGGGGACATTCCTGCCTCTCCTGCGAATCAAACGTGCGGTTGCTTTTTCGGCCACAGTAGGTCGGAAAAGCAGCCGCATTTTTGTGCCGGACAGGCAAGGCGGCGCGGTCCCCTTCATACACATAGCAGGACAGGAGGGCTCGCCATGGAGAAAAAAGGACGCAAAGAGGGACTTCTGGAAAAAACGGCGGAGGTCTTCGATCTGCCCGGCGATGTGGTGGCAGGGCTTCCGCGGGTGGAGCTGCTGGGGGACCATCAGCTTCGGATGGAAAACCACAAGGGGATCCTGGCTTACGGCACTGAGGAGATCCATATCAGCGGCGGAAAGCTTATTGTGAAGGTGCGCGGCGCCCATCTGGAGCTCCGGGCGATGAACGCGGTAGAGCTGCTGATCACGGGAGATATCGTCGGGGTGGACCTGGCGTAACGGAACACGGAGGGAAGCGTATGCAGGCCATCATCAATTTTTTGCGGGGCAGCGTTCTTTTTACGGTGACAGGCGCTTTTCCCGAGCGGTTTTTGAACCTCTGCGCCCAGCGCGGAGTAGGATTTTGGGATCTGGAGTGGCTGGACGAGCACAGTTTGCGGCTACGGGTGGCCCGGGGGGATGCCAAACGGGTGGGCGAGCTGGCGGAAAAGGTCATGTGCGAGGCGTCGGCCCAGCGCAGGGCCGGGATTCCCTTCTTCCTGGCCGGGTTTCGCAGGCGGTACGCCCTTCTGCTGGGTCTGGCGCTCTCGGTTGCAGCGGTGTGCGTCCTCTCCCGGTTTATCCTCACCATCGAGGTATCCGGAAACGAGAAAGTACCCACCGCCGCCATCCTGACGGAACTCTCCCGGCAGGGGGTGCGGGTGGGGGCCTACGGTCCCGGCCTGGATGTGAGGCGGATCAGCCAGGAGGCGCTGATCCGCCTGGAGGACCTGGCTTGGATGTCGGTAAACCTCCACGGTACAAGGGCGGAGGTGTTGGTACGAGAAAAGCTGCCCACGCCGGAGCTCCGGGATGAGACCACCCCTGCCCATGTGATCTCGGCCGCCACCGGCATCATCACACATATGGAGGTGCTGGAGGGACAGCCCTCCTTCCAGGAGGGGGATACCGTGCTGGAAGGCGAGGTGTTGATCAGCGGCGTGGTGGACCTGAAGGAGCCCAAGTATGCCACCGTGGATGCCGGGCAGCGCCTGGTCCATGCCAGAGGCAACATCTACGCCCGGACATGGCGGACCCTGGAGGCCGAGATCCCGCTGGAGGCCAAGGTGAAAGCATACACGGGAGAGAAAGAAACCGGCTGGTCTCTGATCCTCCTGGGCCACAGCGTGAATTTTTTCGGAAAGACTGGCATTCCCATGGATGGGTATGATAAAATAAGCACGACCCGCGTATTCACGCTTCCGGGAGGACGGGTGATGCCCCTGGCCCTGCGGAAGACGGAATACCGCGCCTATGAGACGGTCCCTGCGGCTCTGGACCCGGATGCGGTCCAGGCCATGCTGGAGGAACAGCTTGCGGACCGGCTGGAAAAGTTGGTGGGAGAGGACGGTGAGGTCGTCCAGGTGAGCTTTGCCGCCCGGGAGGCAGAGGGGATCCTGACCGTTACGGCGAAGGCGGAGTGCCGGGAACAGATCGGCCGGGAGGTCACCTTCGAGGGAACGGTGGGCGAGACCACGCCGGCCCAGCCGCTGCCTGCGGGATAGAAGCGTAAAAATAAGGAGCGACAAAATTTGATCGAACAGACCGTCAGTATGGAGCGCGTCGAGGAGGCCGTCAACATTTTCGGCTCCTTTGACGAGAACATCAAGATCATTGAGCACGAACTCTCGGTCTCGGTGGTGAACCGGGACGGAAGCCTGAAGATCGCCGGCGAGAACGGGGAGAACGTCATCTATGGCGTTAAAGCCATCGAGGGGCTATTGGAGCTGTCCGGCCGCGGCGAACCCATCAACGAGCAGAATGTCCGCTATGTCCTCCAACTGGTCAAATCCGGCCAAGAGGACAAGATTGGCGAGGTGGCCCGGGATGTACTGTGCGTCACGGCAAAGGGAAAGCCCATCAAGGCCAAGACGCTGGGGCAGAAGCGGTATGTGGACGCCATCAAAAAGAGCACCGTGACCCTGGGGATCGGCCCGGCGGGCACGGGCAAGACCTATCTGGCGGTGGCCGCCGCTGTTGCGGCCTTCCGGGCGGGCCAGGTCAACCGCATCATCCTCACCCGGCCCGCCGTGGAGGCGGGGGAGCGGCTGGGCTTCCTACCCGGCGACCTGCAAAGCAAGGTGGACCCCTACCTGCGGCCCCTCTACGACGCACTTTTCGACATGCTGGGGACCGAGACCTACAATAAATATCTGGAGCGGGGCAATATCGAGGTGGCCCCCCTGGCCTATATGCGGGGCCGCACGCTGGACGACTCCTTCATCATTCTGGACGAGGCCCAGAACACCTCGCGGGAACAGATGAAAATGTTTCTTACCCGCCTGGGCTTCGGGTCCAAGATCGTCATTACCGGTGATGTGACCCAGATCGACCTGCCTGCCGACAAGGTGTCCGGCCTCAGGGAGGCCATGCGGGTGCTCAACGGAGTGGAGGATATCGCCATCTGCCGCCTCAGCGGGGCCGATGTGGTCCGGCATGTGATCGTCCAGAGGATCATCAAGGCCTATGAGGAGGATGAGCACCGGCGGAAATCGGCGGAGGGGAAGCGGGATGGACGGTGAGGCCGCCCCACGGGAGAAACGCTATTGGGTCTACATCCTCCGCTGTGCCGACGGCACGCTCTACACCGGGATTACCAACGATGTGCCCCGCCGCTTGGCGGCCCACAACAGCGGGCGGGGCGCAAAATATACCCGGGGCCGCGGCCCGGTGGAGCTGGTCTACCGGGAGGCGTGCGGGGAAAAATCGGCCGCCCTCCGGCGGGAGGCGGCCGTCAAGCGCCTGTCCAGGGAGGAAAAGCTGCGGCTGATGGGGGAAGTGTGCCAGTGAGCGGGGCGGGATGAGGCCGATCATCCCGCCCCGATTCTTGTATGGAGGACTGGTAAAAAGACGGGAAACCGTGTATAATCATAGGCAAGCCCGGAGAAAAGAGGAGTGGAGTGCCATGGACAACGAAATCATCATCGAATCCGAACTGGAGGAGGACACGGCCGTCTGGGAAACGCTGCTGCGGCGGGTCATCCCGGCCGCTCTGGCGGCTGAGGGCGTGGGCGTGCCCTGCGAGGTGGACGTGCTCCTCACCAACGACGAGGGCATTCGCCGGATCAATCTGGAGCAGAGGGATGTGGACAGGGCCACCGATGTGCTGAGCTTTCCTATGTTCGAATATGCTCCCGGCCGCCCGCCGGAGGATGCCGCCGACGCCGACCCCGAGACCGGCCTGATCCCTCTGGGGGACATGGTGATCTCACTGGAGCGGGCTCGCGCCCAGGGAGAGGAGTACGGCCACGGGACCGAGCGGGAGGTGGCCTATCTGGCCGTTCACTCCGTGCTCCATCTGCTGGGGTACGACCACATGGACGACGGCCCCGAGAAGGCCCGGATGCGGGAGCGGGAGGAGGCCATCCTGGGCGCTCTGGGCATATCCCGGAGGCAGATGTGATGAGGACCGGCCCGGCGCGTCCCATACCCGGCGGGAACTCCAATTCTATCCGGGAAACTTTGCGAAGCTGGATGGGGAGCTGTGAGGGGGCGGCGGGCACCGGCGCAGCTTGGAGCCTTACACTGTAAATAGCGGAAATCAGCTCAAACCGCACAAAGAAAGTTGAGGATCATCTGAAATGAATCTTACGAAATCCGGCATGATCTCCATTGTGGGCCGCCCCAATGTGGGAAAGTCCACCCTGACCAACGCCCTGGTGGGCGAAAAGATCGCCATCGTCACCAATAAGCCCCAGACCACGCGCAACCGCATCTGCGCGGTTCTCAACCGGGGCGAGTGCCAGTATGTCTTCATGGACACCCCCGGCCTCCACAAGGCCCGGACCCGTCTGGGAGAATATATGGTGGGCGTGGTGAAGGAGAGCGTGGCAGATGTGGACGCCGTCATGCTGCTGATAGAACCCATCCCCCATGTGGGCGGCCCGGAGGCGGAGCTCATCGCCCGCATCCGGGCGCTGGGCGTACCCGTCGTGCTGGTCATCAACAAAATCGACACGGTGAAAAAGGAGGAGCTCCTTACCGTCATGCAGGTCTATCAGGCCGAGTGCGACTTTCAGGCCATTGTGCCAATCTCAGCCAAAAACGGAGACGGGGTCGAAGAGTTGTTGAATGTGCTCGCCGCGTTCCTGCCCGAGGGGCCGCAGCTCTTCCCCGACGACATGATCACGGACCAGCCTGAGCGGCAGGTGTGCGCCGAGATCATCCGGGAAAAGCTGCTGCTGTGCTTGGATAAGGAGATCCCGCACGGCACCGCGGTGGAACTGTCCAAGTTTTCCGAGCGGGAGAACGGTATCATCGACATCGACGCTACCATCTACTGCGAAAAGGCCAGCCATAAGGGTATCATCATCGGGAAAAACGGGGCTATGCTGAAGAAGATATCCACCCTGGCCCGCAAGGACATTGAGGCGTTTATGGGCGCCAAGGTGTTTTTGGAGACATGGGTCAAGGTCAAGGAAAACTGGCGCGACAATCTCAATTTTATCCGCGATGTGGGATATCGGGACGAGTAAGGCGCGGATACGGAAGGGCGCAGACCGTACAGGATACGGAGGACGGGCCGGCGACCGGCACCAAAATAAGTCCGAAAATTTACCGCTGATAACAGAGCGGGAAACAGGCAACCTAATGGAGAAGGGGGCCTGTCAAAATGAACTGCGAAGCACTTTGGGAGCTCTTCCTCGCCACCGGTCTGCCGGAGGCCTACGCGCTTTACCGCCTGCTCAGGGAGGAGGAAGCGCGCGAGATCAAAACCGCCTGAACCCCCGCTGCAGGCTGATTGTCCGGCGGGGCTTGCGGCCCGACCGATGTTCTACCAAGGGCGCTTACGCGCCCATACATAAAGGGTGACGGGATGCACATTGTGACCCAGGGACTGGTCCTGCGGGAGACCAACTACAAGGAAGCCGACAAGATATTGACCGTCCTCACCCGGGAAGGGGGCAAGCGCACGGTGAAGGCCCGGGGCTGTCGGCGGAGAAACAGCCCGCTGGCGGCCTCGGCACAGCTGCTGGTCTGGTCGGATATGACGCTTTTTGAGTACCGGGACTATATTTCCCTCAACGAGGCGGAGGTACTGGAGCTCTTTTGGGGGGTCCGCAGGGATGTGGAGAAGCTGGCCCTGTGCTCCTACTTTGCCGAGGTGGCCGAGGCAGTGGCCGAGGAGGGACGGCCGGATCAGGCGCTGCTGTCCCTGCTGCTCAACTCCATATATGCCCTGGACAGGCTGAACAAGCCTCCGGCGCTGGTAAAAGCCGCCTTTGAGCTCCGGCTTTTGTGCGTGGCGGGATACGAACCGCTGCTGGACGTCTGCGCGCTCTGCGGCGAGGAGGCGCCGGCGCAGCCGCGGCTGGATCTGGGCGAGGGGGTGCTCTGCTGCGCCGCCTGCGGTGAAAGGGGGAGCGCCTCCCGGCCTCTGGACGCCGTCAGCCTGGCCGCCATGCGCCATGTGGTCTATGGAGATCCGAAGCGCCTTTTTTCCTTTTCGATGAATGGGGAGAGTATGGCGCTGATGGCCCGGGCCTGCGAGGATTTTCTTCTCACGCAGTTGGACCGGGGTTTCCGCACCCTGGACTTTTATAAACAGCTCGATATGGGCGAAAAAGGAAGGTGGCCGTCATGAAACTATATGTTGTGGACGCATTTACGACCCGGAAGTTTTCCGGCAATCAGGCGGGAGTGGCGCTGCTGGGCCGGGATGAGGACTACCCGGACGACGGCTTTATGCAGACTCTGGCGGCGGAGCTCAAGCACTCCGAGACCGCCTTTGTCAAGCGCCTGGGGCCGGAGTCCTTCCGCCTGCGCTATTTCACTCCCGAGGGAGAGGTGGACCTGTGCGGGCACGCCACCATTGCGGCGTTTACCGTGCTGCGGGAGGAGGGAAACCTGGCCCCAGGCACCTATGGCGCCTCTACGCTGGCGGGTGAGCTGAGCATTGAGGTCTCCCGCACCGCGGTGTGGATGGATATGGCCCCTCCGGTGGAGGGGAGGACCTTTAGTGAGGAAGAGGCCAGGGAGCTGTATGCCGCCTATGGACTGAGCCTGGATGATATGCCGGCGGATATGGTGCCCAGAGCCGTGAGCACGGGGCTGTGCGACATCCTGCTGCCGGTGAGCACCAGGGAGGCCCTGGAGGCGGCGGTACAGAACGAGGCGGCGGTGACGGAGCTCTCCCGGCGCTACCAGGTGGTGGGCATCCACATGTTCTGGCCGTCCCTGGAGCGGGGGGAGACCGCCCATTGCCGGAATTTTGCCCCCCTCTACGCGATCCCGGAGGAGGCGGCCACAGGCACCTCCAACGGCGCCCTGACCTATTACCTCTACCGCCAGGGGAAGCTCCGCTCTGGAGACGAGAGCCGCTTCCTGCAGGGGGAGCATATGGGCAAACCCTCGGAGATCCTGAGCCGGCTGGAGGAGGGCGACGGAAGCGTCAAGATCCGTGTCGGGGGCCGGGCGGTGCTCACCTTGGGGCTGGAGCTGCTGTAAGGGCCTCCCACAGGCGGAGAAACCGATATGGAAAATCAATGGAAGGCAAAACCTGCAAAGAGGTAACTACATGACCGATCTGTTTGAAAAATCCATCCAGACTCTGGAACTGCCCAGGGTGCTGGAGCTGTTGGCCGGGCAGGCCCAGACGGAGGAGGGGAAGGATCGCTGCCGCGCCCTGCGCCCGCTGACCGATGCCGACGATGTGCGCCGCCGCCTGGAGGAGACCTCCGCCGCGCTGGGGATGATTGTCCTACGGGGGAGCCCCTCACTGTCCGGCGTCCGCCCTGTGGGAGCGTCCCTCCAGCGGGCCGATATGGGAGGGGCGCTGAACACCAAGGAACTGCTGGACATCGCCGCGCTCCTGCGCTGCGCCCGGGCCGCCAGGGAATACGCCTCCGGGGAGGGCAGCGCCAAAACCTGCATCGACCATCTCTTCGCCTCCCTGGTGCCGAACCGTTTTCTGGAGGAAAAGATCAGCGGAGCCATCCTCTCGGAGGAGGAGATCGCCGACGCGGCCAGCCCCGAACTGGCCGATATCCGCCGCCATATCCGGGCCTGTTCCTCCAAGGTGCGGGATATCCTGCAAAAGCTCATCTCCTCCTCTCAGTCCAAATATCTGCAGGAGTCCATCATCACCATGCGTTCCGGGCGGTATGTGGTGCCGGTGCGGTCGGAGTGCAAGAACGAGATCCCCGGCCTGGTCCATGACGTGTCCGGCTCCGGCGGGACCTTTTTCATTGAGCCCATGGGCGTGGTCAAGACCAACAATGAGCTCCGGGAGCTCCAGGCCAGGGAGGAGAAGGAGATCGAACGCATCCTGCGGGAACTCTCCGCCGAGTGCGCCGCCCACAGGGAGGACATCGCCCAGAATTACGATCTGCTGGTGCTCCTCGACGGCATCTTTGCCCGGGCCCGGCTCTCCAGCCGGCTCCACTGCTCCGCGCCCAGGCTGGCGGCCAGGGGGATCGATCTGAAAAAAGCCCGGCATCCCCTACTGCCGCCCGACAAAGCGGTGGCCAACGACCTGCGCCTGGGCGGGGACTTCGACACGCTTGTAATCACCGGGCCCAACACCGGCGGAAAGACCGTGACGCTGAAGACCATGGGTCTGCTCATCCTCATGGCCCAGTGTGGCCTGCACATCCCTGTGGGGGACGACAGCAGCATTGTGATCTTTGACCACGTGCTGGCCGACATCGGCGATGAGCAGTCCATTGCACAGAACCTGTCCACCTTCTCCTCTCACATGACCAACATCGTGGGGATCCTGGAGGCGTGCGGGCCGGGTTCCCTCATCCTTTTTGACGAGTTGGGGGCGGGCACCGATCCGGTGGAGGGTGCCGCTCTGGCAGCAGCCGTCATTGAGTCCGCCCGGAAGCGGGGCGCTCTGGTGTGCGCCACCACCCACTATGCCGAGCTCAAGGTCTATGCCATGACCACGCCGGGGGTGGAAAACGCCTCCTGCGAGTTCGACGTGGAGACCCTGGCTCCCACCTACCGCCTCCTCATCGGGATACCCGGCAAGTCCAACGCCTTTGCCATCTCCAAGCGGCTGGGGCTACCGCAGAGCATCATCGATCAGGCCGCAGCCCGGATCGACGCAGAGAATGTCCGCTTTGAGGATGTGCTCACGCAGCTGGACCGCCAGCGGCAGGAGATGGAGCGGGAGAAAGAAGAGGCGCGAAAGCTGCGCCGGGAGATGGAGGACGCTGCAAAAACCGCCAGGGAGTACCGCCAGCGCCTGGAGATGGAGCGGGACAAAGCGGTGCAGAAGGCCCAGGCGGAGGCCAGAGCGATCCTGGACGAGGCCAGGCGGACGGCGGATCAGGTCTTTGCCGAGCTCAACGATATGCGCAGACGCCAGGAGAAGGAGGCCAGCTGGCAGGAGCAGAACGACCGCAGGGCGGGGCTCCGCCGGCGGCTCAACGAAGCGGAGGACGCCTTGGGCGGGCACGAGGAACTGCCCGTCCCGCCTCCCACCCGGCCGGCCAAGGTAGGGGACACGGTGGAGCTGGTAAAGATGGGCACCCGCGCCACGGTTTTGGCGGTCAATAAGGACGGCGGACTCCAGCTTCAGGCCGGCATCCTGAAGATCACGGCGAAGCGGGAGGAGGTCCGCGTGGTGGAGGACGCGGGGGATGGGAAAAAGCAGGCTGCCCACATCGCCCAGAGGGCGGAACACAAGTTACGCGCGCTGGGGGCCTCCCCCGAGGTGGACCTGCGGGGCATGATGACCGACGAAGCCCTGCTGGTGCTGGACCGTTTTCTGGACAGCGCCGTTATGGGGCGGCTGGAGACCGTCACGGTGATCCACGGAAAGGGAACCGGGGCGGTCCGGAAGGCGGTCCGGGACCACCTGAAACGGAGCAGATATGTCAAGTCCTTCCGCCCCGGCCGCTATGGCGAGGGCGAGGACGGCGTGACGGTGGTGGAGCTGAAATAGGGTGCCGACGGGGGCCGGGGAGACCGTCCGTACGAAAACGGGGCGGGGAAAAGGCCGGACGGATCGGACGATTTGTCAACTTTCCCAGCATCCCGCGGATTTAGGCCTTGATTTTCTCACGCCTGAGTCCGTGAATTTGTGCAAAATGTCATTGACGGGTGAGACTAAATTTGGTATGCTAGATACGCAAACAATGCTTTGCTTGAGGGGGGAACACAATTGTATATCAAAGAGGCTGTCGTGAACAATCAGGTTGGTCTCCATGCTAGGCCTGCTACATTCTTTATCCAGAAGGCCAACGAGTTCAAGAGCTCCATCTGGGTGGAGAAGGACGAGCGCAGGGTGAATGCCAAGAGCCTGCTGGGTGTCCTCTCTCTGGGCATCGTCAAGGGGACCGCCATCAATCTGATCGCGGACGGGCCCGACGAGAAGGAAGCCGTCGAGGCGCTCATCGAGCTGATCTCCAGCAACTTCTCGGAGTAAGGTTTTCGCCACAGGAAAAGCGCCGCATTGCGGCGCTTTTTTTAATATTTGGGTCGTGACGGTATGAGCAGTTTACGCAATCCATATAACCGGCAGCTGGACCGCATCCGCCGCCGAGAGGACCGCCTGTTCCGGGAGAGCAGAGGGGGCTCCGCCCTCAAGACGGGCCTGAGGGAAAAGATCGAATCCAAGATACCGGAAAAGCTGATGGAGACCATGGACGCCGCCTTTTATACGGCATTTCAGGTCATTTTCAAGCGAGGGACCGGGCTGCTGGGTAAGACCATTCCGGAAAAAAGGCTGCGGGCAGACCGGTACATCAAGGAGTATTATCTGGGAAAGGACCCGGACGCCCGGAGCGTGCGCGCCTTCCACAAGAGCGCGGTCCTGAGTGGCGCGGCTACCACCGCTATGGCCACGGCGGAGGGCTGTGCGCTGGGGCTGGCGGGAATGGGCCTGCCCGATATCCCCAGCCTGATGTCCATTCTGCTGCGGGCGGTCTACCAGACCGCCGTCCGCTACGGGTTTGCCTATGATACGCCCCAGGAGCGGTACTATATCCTGCTGCTCCTCAGCGCGGCGCTCACCAAAGGGCTGGAACGCGCCGCCTTTAGCCGCCGGGCGGATGACTTCGGGCGGTCTGTGGACCACGGAGAGGGACCGTGGTTCGACCTGGACACCCAGATGCGAGAAACCTCCAAAGCCCTCTCCAACGCCATGCTGGTGGTAAAATTCATCCAGGGGACCGCCATCGTGGGGGTGGTGGGAGGCGCGTGCAACTTCTCGGCCAGCCGGAAGGTCACAGAAGTGGCCAATCTGAAGTATCAGAAGCGTTTTTTGGAGAAAAAGAGGAGGGGACTGTGATGCGGGAAGGGATGACGCCGGTGCCGGTCCGGCGCAGAGTGCTGCGGCTGTGGCTGGGGACCCGGTATTTTCGTGCCCGCCGATGGGTCTGGTGGCGGCTGGGCGGCGTGTCCTTTGCCCGCCGGCGTACGGATCCCCCGTGTCCCTATCGGTGCGCGGCCCACGCCACCCCGCTGATGCGCAGGTTCAAGGATGTGGACATGTGGATGCAGGAGAACAAGGTGAAAAACCTGCGTCTGGCCGTGGCGCGGCTGGATGGAATGACGCTCCTTCCCGGTGAGACCCTCTCCTACTGGCGAAGCATCGGGAACCCAAGCCGCCGAAAGGGCTATGTGGAGGGGATGCTGCTGCGCAACGGTCAGGTGGTGCCCGGGGTGGGGGGCGGGCTGTGCCAGTGTTCCAATCTCCTCTACTGGATGACCCTACATACCCCCCTTACGATCACGGAGCGGCACCGGCACGGGTACGATGTGTTCCCGGACGCGGACCGGACCCAGCCCTTTGGAAGCGGGGCAACCTGTTTTTATAATTATCTGGACCTGATGATTCGAAACGACACGCCCCATGTGTGGCGGCTGTCGCTCCGGGTCATGGACGCCGAGCTGGTGGGAGCGTGGCAGTGCAGCGCGCCCCAGGCGTTCCGGTATGAGGTCTATGAGAAGGAGCACCGTTTTCAGGGAGAGTACTGGGGCGGATACACCCGCCATAATGTGCTCTTCCGCAGAGTGTTCGATATGGAAGGGGTCCCGGTAGGGGAGGAGTTGGTGTGTGAAAACCACGCCATAATGATGTACTCTCCCATGCTCTCGGAGCGGAAGCAGGCGGCGCGGCCGCAAGAATAAGGTGGTGCGTTCTCGTTGACCTTTGAGGAACTGAAAGAAAAGGCCCATGGCCTTCCGCTGAAGCCCGGCGTATATATCATGCAGGACGCCAAAAACGAGGTCATCTACGTCGGCAAGGCTAAGGCGCTGAAAAACCGGGTGTCGCAATACTTTGCGGACCTGGCCTCCCACACGGAGAAGACCCGTGCCATGGTCTCGCAGATCGATCACTTCGACGTGATCATCGCCGACAGCGAATTTGAGGCGCTGGTGCTGGAGTGCTCCCTGATCAAGCGGCATCAGCCCAAATACAACATACTGCTCAAGGACGACAAAGGCTATCCTTATATCCGTCTCACCGTGCAGGAAGCATATCCCCGCTTTTCCCTGGCCAATAAGGTGGCGGAAGACGGTGCGCGGTATTTCGGGCCCTATGGGAGCCGCGGCGCCAGCCAAGCCATCATAGACGCCCTCAGGGCGGCCCTGCGCCTCCCCGTGTGCGGGAAACGGTTCCCGCGGGACATCGGAAAGGAACGACCCTGCCTCTATTACCGCATGGGGCAGTGCGACGGCTACTGCCGGAAAGAGATGGACCAGAGCCGTTACCGGGAGAACATCGATCAGGCGGTCCGGCTGCTGGAGGGGAAATACGATGAGGTACTCTCCGATCTGAGCGCGGAAATGGAGCGCGCCGCGGAGGAACTGCGGTTTGAGAAGGCGGCGGAGCTCCGAGACCGGATGCGGGCCATCGAACTGTTGGGCAAGCGGCAGAAGGTGGTGGCGGGCTCCCTCTCGGATACCGATGTGGTGGGGTTCCACCGGGGAGAGGCCAAAAGCTGCTTTGTGGTGCTCCACTATGCGGATGGGGACCTGGCCGCCAAGGATATGGACCTCATTGAGACCCCGGTGGAAGAGGCGCGGGAGGACACCGTCTCGGCCCTGATAAAGCAGTATTATGGCAGCCGGGGGAGCCTCCCCAGGCAGATCCTGCTTCCCTGCGAGATCGAGGACGAGGTGCCGGTGATGCGGATGCTTTCAGAGGCGTGCGGGCACCGGGTGAGTCTGATGACCCCCCAGAGAGGGGCCAAGATGGATCTCATCCGCCTGGCCAACAAGAACGCCGTGGAAGAGGTGGAGCGGGCCACCAGTCGGGAGGAGCGGGCGTCCAAGCTGATGGAGGCCCTGGGAAGGATGCTGGGCCTTCCCCGGGCGCCCAGGCGCATCGAGGCCTATGATATCTCCAACACGGGGGACACCAATATTGTGGCCTCCATGACGGTCTTTGTGGACGGGCGTCCCCTGAAGCGGGACTACCGGCATTTCAAGCTCCGGGATATGGAGCACGCCGACGACTACGGGTCCATGGAGCAGGTGCTCACCCGCCGCTTCCGGCGGTACCTGGATGGGGACGAAAAATTCGGCGCTCTCCCCGACCTTCTTTTCATCGACGGCGGTGAGAACCACGCCAGGGTGGCCCTGCGGGTCCTGGAGGAGAACCAGCTCTCCATTCCCGTGTTTGGCATGGTGAAGGACGACCGGCACCGGACCCGTGCGCTGGTGGACCCGGCGGGCGGGGAGATCGGTATCCAGCAGATCCCGGCGGTGTTCGCCCTGGTGGGGCGCATCCAGGAGGAGACCCACCGTTTTGCCATTGAATTTCAGCGCCTCCAGCAATCCAAGCAGGTCCGGGGCTCCGTGCTGGACAGGATCCCCGGCGTGGGGGAAAAGCGCCGGACGGAACTCCTCAGGCATTTCAAGAGCGTCAAGGCGATCCGGTCGGCCTCTTTGACGGAGCTGGAAGCCGCGGTGCCGAAACACACAGCCCGCGCCGTATACGATTATTTCCGCCTTCCGGGGGAGATCCCATGAGAAGGATGGATATGCTGCTGCCGGGTCTGCTGCTGGGCCTGCTGCTGGGCGCCTGCGGCGGCGCGGGGGAGCCGGTGGACGCTCCCACCCCGGAGCAGATTGCCCGGGCCATCTGTGACAGCCAGGGGGAGGCGCTTTCCTTGACGAGCCTGGAGGCCGCGGAGCGGGGCGACTACTTGGCTGAACACTATGATCTGGAGGGTGTCTGGGAGGACGCGGCGGTCTACACCGCTTCCGGGGCGGATGTCCGGGAGATCGCGGTGGTGCTGATGGAGGAGGAGGACGACGCCAACGGACTGAAGGCACGGATGGAGGACTACCTCATAGAGAGGCAGGGGGACTTCTTCGGCTATTTCCCCGACCAGGCGAAGCTGCTGGATGAGGGCAGAGCGCTGGTGAAGGGGCGGTACGCGGCGCTGATCGTCTGCGAGGATATGCCGGCGGCGGAGGCGGCTTTCTACGGATGTCTGGAAGGCGGGGGCGCCGCACCAGCGTCCGGCCCTCCGGCGGAGAACGATGGGGATGCCGGGTTCAAGCCGCCCAACGAGACGGATATGACCCTATATGACACCGAGGCCATCCGCCGGGCCTGGGAGAGCGGAGATGCCGCCGGACTTTCGGAACGGGACGCGGACATCCTGGCCCGGTGCCGCGAGGTGCTGGACGAATGTGTTTCCGACGGCATGAGCGATTTTCAGAAGGAGCTGGCCATACATGACTGGCTGGTAGAGTGGGGAGAATACGACCAGACGGTCTATGATGATCCGGACCACGCCGGACGGGAGGGGAACCGGGACCCCTATGGGATGCTGGTGGGCGGTTATGGGATCTGCCTGGGTTACGCCACCACCTTCCAGCTCCTGATGGACCTGGCTGGCGTGGAGTGCATCACCGTGGTGGGGGCCTCCTTCCAGTCCACCTCGGACCACGCCTGGAACATGGTGAGGCTGGACGGGGAGTGGTACTGCGTGGACCCTACCTGGGATGACCCCTCGGGCGGGGCGGCATGGGCCTCTCCGTCCGCCGTGGCCCGGCGGACCCACCGCTATTTCAATGTGACCAGCCGGGCGATGCGGGAGAGCGACCACCAGTGGGACGAGACGTCGGTGCCGGAGGCCACTGCGGAGGCATACCGATGGGACGGTGTGTCCAAACTGCCCGGGACCTGAAGGAGCCCGGGGCAAGTAATGAAAAAGGAGCGTGCGGGAACATGCGCGTGATTACAGGCTCCGCCAAGGGGCGCAAGCTGAAGGAACTCCAGGGCAGGGAGACCCGCCCCACCACCGACCGGGTGAAAGAGGGGCTTTTCAACATCATCCAATTTGACATCGAGGGGCGGCGGGTGCTGGATCTCTTCGCCGGTACCGGTCAATTGGGAATTGAGTGCCTCTCCAGGGGGGCGGATCGATGCACCTTTGTGGACCTCCGGAAAGAGGCTGCGGCCCTGATCCGGGAGAACCTGACTTGGTGCGCGCTCCAGGAACGGGCTCAGGTGATTCAGGGGGACTATCTGGCCTATCTTACCCGCTGCGGGGAGAAATTCGACCTCATCCTGTTGGACCCGCCCTATGGCAGTGGATTATTGGAAAAGGCGCTGGAGTCCATTGCGGCGATTGACATCCTGTCGGAAAATGGTATAATGGTCTGCGAAAGTGCGGTGGAACAGGTACTTCCGGAGTTGAAAAGCCCTTATACAAGGGGAAAAGACTACCGCTACGGCAAGATCAAGCTCACGGTGTATCGCCGTGACGCCGATTGACCATTCCCTCCAAGGGGGCAAGGACCAATGAAGATCGCGATTTATCCCGGCAGTTTTGATCCCATCACCCTGGGACATCTGAACATCATCAAGCGGGCGGCCCTGTGTTTTGATAAACTGATCGTCTGCGTGATGGTGAACTCCCAAAAGAACGGGCTCTTCACCCCGGAGGAGCGGGTGGAGCTGATCCGCAGAGTGGTGTCCCAGCTCCCCAATGTGGAGGTGGATGCCTCCTCCATCCTGCTGGCGGAGTATGCCAAGCAGCGCCGGGCGAGAGTGATCGTCAAGGGCCTGCGCGCGGTCTCCGACTTCGAAGCGGAGGTCCAGATGTCGGTCATCAACCGGAAGCTGAATCCCAATGTGGACACCATGTTCCTGCCTTCGCACGAGAAGTATACCTATCTGAGCTCCACGGTCGTGAAGGAAATGGTGCGCTATGGCGTGGAGCTGAGCGATTTCCTGCCCAGGGAGATCATCCAGGATGTGAAAAAGAAAACGGAAGAAAGCAGGAGGGATGGCTGATGGCGACCGGTGTGGAAGAATTGGTGGATATGCTTTTTGCCATGATTGACGAGGCGAAAAGTGTGCCGCTGAGCAGTGAGAAGTGCATCATCGAGCGGGACAAGGCCCTGGACCTGCTGGACGATATCAAGGCCCAGTTCCCCATGGAGCTGGGGGAGGCCAAGAAGCTCCTGGCCGCCCGGGCGGACTATATCGCCTCCGCGAAGCGGGAGGCGGAGCTCATCCGCAAGCAGGCGGAGGAGAAGGCGCGGCAGATGCTGGCGGAGGACGAACTGCTGGCCCAGGCCAAGCAGAAGTCCAATGAGATGGTCAAGGTGGCGGAGGACCGCAGCCGGGAGCTGCGCCGGGCCGCCAACGAGTACTGTGAGGACGCCCTTCGGCGTACCGAAGAGGCCGTCAGCGAGGCATACGACGAGATCAAGCGCTCCCGCGCGCGGTTCCGCGCGGCTGCCGCAGGCGTACAGCAGCCTGTGGCCGGCACCGGGGCGGTTGCCCCGGGCGGGCGTACTGTATACGACGCGGCGGCAGACGAAAATTAAAAAGTGACATAAAAAGGCGGCGGATCCCTACAGGGTCCGCCGCCTTTTTGCAGAAAAATTCGATGACCAAAACAGTTTGGGAAGATTGTGCGCAAAATATGGTGGTAAGCTGGGGTAGTAATACCAAATCCAGTATGTTTCCATAAAATATCCAAAAAATGACCTGTAATCATTTGTCACTGATTGTAATAGAACATACGTTTTCATTCTAAAAAGCAGGCGATTTTCCCCTGAAAATCCGGTGTTTTTACAGAAAAAATGAGGAACAAACCCTTGCAATTTGGTTACGAAACCTTTATACTGAAACTACTGGTGGAGCAAAATGGAGTGAAGTAGAGTAAAGTGGGGACCAAGGGGAGGAGATGAACGGTCTTGGGCAGCGTCACTGGCACATATGAGCACAGCATCGACGCCAAGGGCCGTCTGTTCATCCCCGCCAAGCTTCGGGAGGAGCTTGGCGACACATTCTACCTCGCCATGGGTGTGGATACCTGTCTGGCAATCTATCCACAGGAGAGCTGGGACCGGTTCACGGAAAAGTTCGCGTCGCTCCCCGTCAGCAAATCCAAGGATATGCGGTCTCTGTTCGCCAACGCGGTGAAATGCGTGCCGGACAGCCAGGGCCGTATCGTCATTCCTCAGCGTCTGCGGACGTACGCCGACCTGGGGAAGGACGTGGTCATCATCGGCGTGCACAACCGGGCTGAGATCTGGAGCGCGGCGCGCTGGAACTCGGAGGAAGAGGAAATGACGCCGGAGAAGATGGCGGCTCTTATGGACTCTCTGGGAATGTAGGAGGCACGACGATGGAATTCATCCACAAGCCGGTCCTCCTCAGAGAGTGCTTGGAGGGGCTGAACATCCGCCCGGAGGGGACCTATCTGGATGGAACGCTGGGTCGCGCGGGCCATTCCCGGGAGATCGCCCGGCGGCTGACGACCGGGCGGCTCATCTGCATCGACCGGGATGCGGCGGCCCTGGACGCCGCCGAAACCAGACTGGCGGACTGCCTGGAACAGGTGACCCTGATCCACGGGAATTTTGGAGACCTGGGCCAACTGCTGGACAGCCGGGGAATTTCCGGCCTGGACGGAATGCTCTTTGACTTGGGGGTGTCCTCTCCCCAGTTGGACGACCCTGAGCGGGGCTTCTCCTATATGCAGGACGCCCCGTTGGATATGCGTATGGACCGGTCGGAGCCTCTTACCGCCGACACGGTGGTGAACCAGTGGTCCCAGGAGGAACTCAAGCGTATCCTCTGGCAGTACGGGGAGGAGCGCTATGCCCCCCAGATCGCGGCCGCCATCGTCCGGCGGCGGGCGGAACGCCCCATCACCACCACCTTTGAACTGGTGGATGTGATCAAGAGCGCCATGCCGGGACAAGCCCTGCGGGAAAAACAGCACCCGGCCAAACGCTGCTTCCAGGCCATCCGTATCGCAGTGAACGATGAGCTGGGCGCAGTGGACCGGATGCTTCAGGCGGCGGTGCCACGGCTGGCTCCGGGCGGGCGGCTGTGCGTCATCTCCTTCCACTCGCTGGAGGACCGCATCGTGAAAAACGGTCTGGCGGCCTTTGCCAAGGGCTGTACCTGTCCGCCGGATTTTCCGGTGTGTGTCTGCGGGCGAAAGCCCGAGGTGCGGCTGGTGAACAAAAAACCCATCACCTCCACGGAGGAGGAGCTGGATGAAAATCCCCGCGCCCGGAGCGCTAAGCTGCGGGTGGCGGAAAAGCGATAAAAGACCCATTACAAAAGAGATCGGAGTGATACCCCTTGGCGAGTGCAACGGCCAGAAAACGAACCAGATACGCCGAGACCAGAGGCACGTACGGTAACCTGGCCTATGCGGAGCCGGCGGTCCGCCCGCTGGAACGTGGTGGGTCTGAGGTCCTTCGGCCCCAGCCCAAGGTACGTACCAGGGAACGGGCGGCGGTCCGGCCCAAGGTACGGGTCCGGGAGGCGGGGCAGATCTCCGTATTCGCCGTGGTGGGGTTCCTGGCCGTGGGCGTCTTTGCGGTGCTGCTGATGCTCAGCACCGTGCAGCTCACCCGGGTCAGCGACGAGATGATCTCCCTGAAGAGTCAGCTCTCCAACCTTCAGAGCGAGGAAAAGAAGCTGATGGCCCAGTATGAGTTGGCGTATGACCTGAGTACCATCGAGCAGAAGGTCACATCCGACGGCAGCATGGTCAAGCCGCAGAGCAGCCAGATCTATACCCTGGACCTCTCTGAGGAGGACAGCGTGGTGCACTACAGCCGGGAGAACGGGGGAGCGGAGACGGTGGACAGCCTGATCTCCAGCCTGAAGAGCCTTCTGGATGGGGCGCTGTCATATTTCCGCTGAAGCGCCGCATATGTTTGTGGAGGACAGAGGCAGAAGCCAAGACAGAATATAGAGAGAATGAGAGGGCGTAAGAAAATGGATATTTTCTTACGCCTCGCTTTTCACCCGGGGTGCATGGGAGGCCGGGACCGCGGAGGAACAGGGAACGGGAGCCGGGCTCCCGTTCAGAGCGCATAGGGACATAGGCCCCGGAAGCGGGCGGCCCGGACCTTTGGCATTCCATATCTTTGCAGCAAGGAGATCGGCATGGCGCAGATGGAGCGAAAAAATAAGATTGGCAGCAACAGCGGGGACCGACGCCAGAACCGCACCATTTTGGGACGCACGCTCTTCCTGATGGGAGTGTTCGGCGTGATGGCCTTTGTGCCCCTGCTGTGGAAGCTGTGGCAGATTCAGATCGTGGATCACGAGTTTTATGAGGAACTGGCCATCGACCAGCAGACCCGTGATATGCTGGTGACCGCCCCCCGTGGGACCATTTATGATTCCCAGGGAAATATTTTAGCGGTCTCCACCACGGTGCAGAACGTGGTCATCTCGCCCAAAGACATCCTCAAGGGCCAGTCCACGGCGGCGGAACGGGGGGCATCCAAGCTGGAAAAGGGCGCCGGCCTCACCGATGCGGAGAAGGAAAAGAAAAATCTGGTCGTCACCGACGCCGAGGTGGCGGCGATGAACGGCACCTACAAGGAATTTATCGCCGAGGGCCTGGCGGATATCCTGGGTATGGAGAAAGCAGACGTCCTCAAGCGGATGGAGAACACCGCCTCCCAATACGAGGTCCTCAAGTGGCGGGTGGACGACGACGTATCCCAGGCTGTTCGGGAGTTCAAGGACACCTACGACCTCTATCCCGGCGTCTACCTGCTGCCGGATACCAAGCGGGTGTATCCGTACAGCTCCCTGGCGGCCCAGGTCATCGGTTGGGTCAATGTCAACGACGGTAACCAGGGCGCCTATGGCATCGAGGCCAAGTTCGAGGAAGAGCTGGCGGGCGAGCCGGGCCGCGTGGTCACAGCCAAGAACGCCGCCGGTACGGAGATGCTCTCCAGCTATGAGAACTATATCGACGCGCAGCCGGGGCTCAATCCCCATCTTACCATCGACGCCACCATCCAGAGCTATTGCGAGCGCACGCTGGAGGAGGGCATCAGCTCCTACGAGGTGCGCAAAGGCGGCTTCTGTATCGCCATGAATCCCAAGACCGGGGCTGTGCTGGCCATGGCCTCCACCCCCAATTATGATCTCAACAGTCCCCGCACGGTCACCGATCCGGTGCTCTCTCAGTACCTGGAACAGGTGCAGAACGATCCCAGCACCAGCGAGGAGGCATACAAAGAGGCCCTGCAGGCGGCCCAGTATCAGCAGTGGATCAACCGGGCGGTCACTGATACTTATGAGCCGGGCTCCACCTTCAAGACCGTTGTGGTGGCCGCCGCCCTGGAGGAGGGCGTGGTAAACGAGAACACGCACTTCTACTGTCCCGGGTATAAGATCGTGGCGGACCGGCGCATCAGTTGCTCCAAGCACGAGGGACATGGGGACCAGAACCTGGCCCAGGCCGTTGCCAATTCCTGCAACCCAGCGTTCATTGAGATCGGCCAGGCGCTGGGGGCGGAGAAATTTTACCGGTACCTTCTGGATTTTGGTATCATCGGCAAAACGGGCATCGACATCCAGGGCGAGGCGGACAATACCAATCTGGTGTGGACCCAGGAGTACTTCACCGGCCCTTACGGCGAGGTGTCCCTGGCCACGGCCTCGTTCGGCCAGACCTTCCGCCTGACCCCCATTCAGCTCATCACCGCCGCCTGCGCAGCGGTGAACGGCGGTCATCTGATGCAGCCCTACGTGGTCCAGTCCTTCACCGATCAGGACGGCAATGTGGTGAAGCAGACACAACCCACCGAGATCCGCCAGGTCATCAGCGAGGAGACCTCGGCCAAGGTCCGGCAGATGCTGGAGGGGGTGGTGGACGGCGGCACCGGCAAAAACGCCTATATGGAGGGCTACCGCATCGGCGGAAAGACGGGTACCTCGGAGAAGCGAGATGAGAACACCGGCGACAATATCGTCTCCTTCCTGGGCGTGGCCCCGGCGGACGATCCTCAGGTCGTGATTCTACTGGCATTTGACAGCCCCACGCCTGTGACGCCGGGCTCCAACTATACCTCCCACGGCTTCTATATCAGCGGCGGCAATATGGGCGCCCTCTCCGCCGGACCGCTGATCGCCGACATCCTGGACTATCTGGGCGTGGAAAAGGTGTACAGCGACGCCTCCTATGCCGACGTGGTGGTGCCCCAGACCGTGGGTTTGAGCCAGGCCGACGCACAGTCCCTGCTCCAGTCCAAAGGGCTGGGTTACCGCGTTGTGGGAGACGGGGCCGTGGTCACCGACCAGATCCCCTCTCAGGGCGTCTCCATTCCGGGCAAGAGCGAGGTGGTCCTCTATCTGGGCGCGGAAAAACCCACGGAGCAGGTAGAGGTCCCCGACCTCACCCGCAAGACCCCCGGGGCGGCGGAACAGGCCCTGGAGAAGCTGGGACTCTATATGCGCGCCTCCGGCGTCACCACATATTCCGACAGCACCATCTCCACCAGCCAGTCCATTGCGGCGGGAACGATGGTGGAACCCGGCACCGTGGTGGAAGTCCACTTTATGGATACGGCGGTCCAGGATTACGCCGCCAATGGAAATATCGACTCGATCCACTGAGCATGCTCCAACCAACCATCGGGGGTGAATCATGAAGCTGAACCAATTGCTCCGCGGTGTGGCGCTCACCGGCTGCCGCGCGGACCAGGACGTGGAAATCACAGGAGTCAGCTACGACACCCGGACCATGGCCCCGGGCGGCCTGTTTGCGGCGCTGGAGGGCTATAAAACCGACGGACAGCTCTATATCCGGGAGGCGCTGGAAAAAGGGGCGGTGGCGGTGCTCTGCCGCCGCGCGCCGGACTTTGACGGACCCTGGTTGACGGCGGAGGACCCCCGGGCGGCCCTGGCGCTGATCTCTGCGAACTGGTTCGGGCACCCGGCGGAGGCGCTTACCTGTGTGGCTGTGACGGGGACCAATGGCAAGACCACAACGACCTACCTTCTCAAAGCCGCGCTGGAGGGGGCCCTGCACGCCAAGGTGGGGCTCATCGGGACCAATCAGAATATGATCGGGGAGGAGGTGCTTCCGGCCCACCGCACTACCCCGGAATCCTATGAGCTCCAGGAACTGCTGCGCGCCATGGCCGACGCGGGCTGCACCCATGTGGTCATGGAGGCGTCCTCCATCGCACTGGTCCTCCACCGCACCGGCGGCATCCGGTTTGCGGCGGGTATCTTTACGAACCTGACCCCGGATCATCTGGACTTCCACGGCACCATGGAGGCTTATCGGGCGGCCAAGGGTCTGCTTTTTGACCAGACGGATCTGGCCGTCGTCAACCTGGACGATGATGCGGGGCGATACTATGCGGAAAGCGCCCCATGTCCGGTGTTCACCTATTCCGAGCGGAAGGATGAGGCCGATCTGGTGGCCAAGAACATCCGCCTCTTTCCCAGCCATGTGGAGTTTGAGGCCGTGGCGAGGAACACCATCGGCCGCATCTTTCTTCCCATTCCGGGCGGCTTTTCCATCTATAACGCTCTGGGCGTGGTGGCGTGTGCCCTGAACCTGGGCGCAGGACTTCCGGACATCGCCGCCGCCCTGCGCTCGGCAAGGGGGGTGAAAGGGCGGGTAGAGGTAGTCCCCGTTCCGGCGGCCTATACGGTCATCATCGACTATGCCCATACGCCGGATGCCCTGGAGAACATCCTTACCACGGTGCGGGATCTGACGGACCGGCGGGTCATCTGCCTGTTTGGCTGCGGAGGAGACCGGGACAGGAGCAAGCGTCCTGTGATGGGCTCCATTGCCGCGGCCCTTGCCGATATATGTGTCGTCACCTCGGATAACCCCCGCACCGAGGAGCCGGTTGCCATCATCGCAGATATTCTGAAGGGGATGGAGGGGACGGATACGCCCGTCCGTGTAGAGCCGGACCGCCGCGCCGCCATCCGGCTGGCCCTTTCAGAGGCCGGGACCGGAGATGTGGTGGTGCTGGCAGGCAAGGGACATGAGACCTATCAGGAGATCAACGGCGTCCAGTTCCATCTGGACGAGCGGGAGGAGGTCGCCGGTTTTTTTGCCCGGGGCAGACGCGGATAAGAGCGGCGTTCCGATACTTTTCTCTTTCCCTCTGCGCGGTAATATGGTATAATCCCCGTTTGGGAATTTGCCAAGGAGGTTGAATAGATGAGAATACTGATTGCTGCGCTGGTGTCTTTTGCGGTCTCAGCCATTGCCGGAAAGCTCCTGATCCCCATCCTGCGCCGAATGAAGGCGGGACAGTCCATCAAGGAGGACGGCCCCACCTGGCATATGTCCAAACAGGGTACCCCCACCATGGGCGGGCTCATGTTTATTCTGGGCATCCTGGTCGCCATTGTCCTCATCGGCTGGCCGGATATTGCCAGGGGGGACTTCCGAGCCGTTTTTGTCTTTTGCTTCGCGCTGGTGTTCGGTGTCATCGGCTATCTGGATGACTATGAAAAGGTCAAAAAGCATGAGAACACCGGCCTGACCGCCGGCCCCAAGTTCTTGCTTCAGCTGGCGGCGGCCATTGCCTTTACCGCCCTGCTGCGCCACTTCGGCTATCTGGCACCTCATCTCTATATCCCCTTTGCCAATGTGACGGTGGAGCTGCCGTGGATGCTTTACATGGTCTTTGCGGCCTTCGTCATGGTGGGGACGGTGAATGCCGTGAACATCACCGACGGCGTGGACGGCCTCTCCTCCAGCGTCACCCTGCCGGTAGCGGCCTTTTTCTCCGCCGTGGCCTGGTACTGGAGCATCCCTGACCTGGGCATCTTCGGCGGCGCCCTCTTCGGCGGCCTGTGCGCGTTCCTGCTCTACAACCACTATCCGGCCAAGGTCTTTATGGGCGACACCGGGTCCCTGTTCCTGGGGGGCGCGGTGTGCGGACTGGCCTTTGCATTCGATATGCCCCTCATCCTCATCCTGGTGGGTATCGTCTATATCGCGGAGACCCTCTCGGACATCATCCAGGTGGTCTATTTCAAGGCCACCCATGGAAAGCGTATTTTCCGCATGGCCCCCCTTCACCATCACTTCGAAATGGGGGGGTGGAGCGAGAAAAAGGTGGTGGCGGTGTTCGCACTGGTATCCCTGGCGTTCTGCGCCGTGGCGTTCCTAGGCGTTTTGAACCGCTATCCGGTATGACCCCCACTTCCCTGAAAGGCAGGTAACCTATGGCCCGTAAACTCAAGCGCGATCTCACCGTGGAAGAACAGCTCGCCAGGGGTCCCATGGACCTGCCTTTTCTCATGCTGGTGCTGCTGCTCACAGGCATCGGCCTCATCATGATGTTCTCGGCGTCCTATGCCTACGCCCTCTATACCCGCACCGATCACGATGCCACCTACTACTTCCTGCGCCAGGGCCTTTTCGGCGCGGCGGGGGTGGCGGCCATGTATGTTATGTCCAAGGTTAACTACCAGAGCCTGCGGTGGATGTCCGTCTTCGCGCTGGGGGCCTCCATCGTCCTGCTGATCCTGGTGAAGGTTCCCGGCATCGGCACGACCGCCAACGGTGCCAACCGCTGGATCCGGGCCTTCGGGCCCATCCCCCAGTGGCAGCCCTCGGAGGCCGCCAAGCTGGGCGTCATCCTCTACTTCTCCGCCCGGCTGGCCAAGCGGAACACGGAGAAAAAGAAAAAATTCGATAGGCATCAATTTAAGGGGCGCGTACTGGACCTTCTCGACCGGATCGGCTTCCTGGAGCTGGTGCCCTACGGGGTGGTCTTGGTCGTCATCGCGGGCCTTCTGCTGCTGGAGCCCCATATGTCCGCGACCATCCTCATCCTGGCCATCGGTGCCTCCATCCTCTTTGCCGCCGGGATCCGTCTGGGCTGGTTTGCCGCAGGAGGGGCCATTGCGGCGGTGGGGCTCTTTTTCATCATCAATATGACCCCCTATATGAACGACCGCATCGCCATCTGGCAGAACCCTTGGTCGGATATGCGGGGCGACGGCTACCAGACCATCCAGTCCCTCTACGCCATCGGCTCCGGCGGTCTGTTGGGCGTGGGCCTGGGCAACAGCCGCCAGAAGTTCCTCTACATCCCGGAGCCGCAGAACGATTTCGTATTCTCCATCGTCTGCGAAGAGCTGGGCTATATCGGAGCAGCTCTGGTGCTCATCCTGTTTGCACTGCTTATCATCCGGGGCTACTGGCTGGCCATCCATGCCAGGGACCGGTTCGGGGCCCTGCTCATCGTGGGTGTTACCACACAGGTGGCGGTCCAGGTGTTTTTGAACATCGGCGTGGTCACCAATCTCTTTCCCGTCACCGGCATCTCTCTGCCGTTTTTCAGTTACGGGGGCACGGCCCTGCTGATCCAGCTGCTGGAGATGGGCATCGTGCTGAGCGTGTCAAGACAAATCCCGGCCCCCAAGGCCGGTTAGAGAAGGTGTTCCCTTGAAGATACTCTTTACCTGCGGCGGTACCGCGGGGCATATCAATCCGGCCATCGCGCTGGCCCGGCTCTTCCAGTTCCGGCATCAGGGCTGCCAGGTTCTCTTCGCCGGAGCGGACAACGGGATGGAGCGGACGCTGGTGCCCCATGAGGGCTATGAACTGCGCACCGTCCACGTGAACACCATCCACCGGGCCTGGAAATGGAAGGACATCAAGCACAATGTCATGACCGTTGTCACGCTGCCCCAGGCGAGGCGGCAGGCCAGGGCCATTCTGGATGAATTCCGGCCCGACTTGGTGGTGGGCACCGGCGGCTACGCCTCCTATCCCGTGGTCAAGGAGGCGGCGCGGCGGGGTATCCCCACCGCCGTCCACGAGTCCAACGCAGTTCCCGGCCTCACCACCAAGATGCTCTCCAAGGTGGTGGACCGGGTCATGGTGGGCTTTGAGGACTCCAGGCAGCACTATCCCCATCCGGAACGGGTGGTGGTCACCGGCACGCCGGTGCGGCGGGACTTCTTCAACGATACCCGCAGGGAGGCCCGCCAAAAGCTGGGCCTTGCCGATGGAAAGCCCATGGTGCTCTCCTATTGGGGGTCCCTGGGGGCCGACGTGATGAACCGCTATATGGCGGATTTCATCGCGGAGGAGGTTGGAGAGGGCTGTCCAATTCACCATCTCCACGGCGCGGGCCGGAACTATGCCTGGCTGACCGGTGAGCTGGGGCGCCGGGGCGTGGCGCTGACCAAGGGGGGCGATGTGGAGGTGCGGGAGTATATCTATGATATGCCCCTGGTGATGGCCGCGGCCGACCTGGTGATCTGTCGGGCGGGGGCATCCACCATCTCCGAGCTCACCGCCATCGCCAAGCCCTGTATCCTGGTACCTTCCCCGAATGTGACCAACAATCACCAGGAAAAGAACGCCAGAGTGCTGGAGCAGCACGGGGCCGCAGTGGTTCTGCTGGAACCGGAAATCGACGGAAAGCGGCTCTATGGAACAGCAAAGGAGCTGCTGGCAGACCGGGACCGACTGACGGCTATGTCCAAAAGTCTCACCGAGCTCTCCGTTACCGACGCCTCGGAGGAGATCTACCAGACGCTGATAGCACTTCTGAAGTAGGCCGGGCACTGTCACATACCCGTCTTTCCGCATAGTATGGCCTGAAACCATGAAATGCGGAGGATGGACCTATATGAGTGCTTATCTGGTGGAAGGCGGCAGACCGCTGCGTGGAACGGCCAGAGTCCACGGGGCCAAGAACAGCGTGCTGCCGATCCTGGCGGCGACGATTCTGTGCAGAGGGGTGAGCGTGGTCCACAACTGCCCCGATCTCTCAGACGTCCGCGCCTCCATTTCGATCCTGGAGCATCTGGGATGCAAGGTGTCGCGGACCGGGGACACCATTACTGTGGACGCCTCGGAGCTGACCCAAAACGATGTGCCCGACGCCCTGATGCGGGAGATGCGGTCCTCCGTCATCTTCCTGGGGGCGATCCTGGCCCGTACCGGCTCCGCGGCGCTGAGCATGCCGGGGGGGTGTGAGCTGGGTCCCAGGCCCATCGACCTGCACTTGGCCGCCATCCGGGCCCTAGGGGCGGAGATCCGGGAGGAGGGAGGCGCCCTCTTGTGCGCCCTACCCGGCGGGCATATGGCGGGCTGTGAGATCAATCTCTCCATCCCCAGCGTGGGGGCCACGGAAAACGCCATGCTGGCGGCCTGTGGGGCGGAGGGGACCACAGTGATCTCCAATGCCGCCCGGGAGCCGGAGATCGTGGATCTGCAGGCATTCCTGCTGGCTCTGGGGGCCGAGGTGCGGGGCGCGGGCTCCTCTGTGGTCACAGTCCGGGGTGGAAACGTGCTCCACGGCGGAGAGCATACCGTTATGCCGGACCGTATCGTCGCGGCCACACTGCTCTCGGCGGTGGCTTCCGCCGGCGGAGAGGCGGAGATCCTGGGCACCGATTATCGGCAGCTATCTACGGTCACCGCCGTGCTGGCGGAGGCGGGCTGCCGGATCCGCAGCGGGGCCGATTACATCACCATCCGTCGGGATGGTCTGCTCAAGGGCGTGCGCCCCATTCGCACGGCGCCCTACCCCGGCTTTCCCACCGACGCGCAGCCCCCGGTCATGGCCGCTCTGACCAGGAGCGAGGGGACCACCGTCATTGTGGAGAATATGTTCGAAAGCCGCTACCGGCATGTGGATGAGCTCTGCCGCATGGGGGCGGATATCCGGGTGGAGGGCCGTGTGGCGGTGATCTGCGGCGTAGACCGTCTCCGCGGCACCGGACTGAAGGCCGCCGATCTGCGGGGCGGGGCCGCCCTGGTGGTGGCGGCCCTAGGAGCCGATGGACGGAGCGAGATCACCGGCCTGACCCACATTGACCGGGGGTATTACGGCCTGGACGAGACTCTGCGGGGGCTGGGGGCCGGAATCACAAGAGCATAGAAGCGGACGGGCCGCCGTTCCCGGCGGCCCCGCCGCCTGCTTATGGATTTGTAAGCATTTCTTAACGATTTTCTCACTTTTTTGTGCTATACTATCCCAACTGTGAGGAAAAAATGACACGCGGAGGCGGACCCATGGCTGCAAGGCGCTCCAACAAGAGAAAAAGGCGCAACCGGGGACGTTTCGGCATCCTCTACCAGTTTTTGTCGCTGGTCATCATACTGGTTGTGATCGCTGCGGGCTGCGTGGTTTTTTTCCGGGTGGATGAGGTCACCGTGGACGGTGAGAGCAAATATACCGCGGAGGAGATCATAGCCGCCTCCGGTATTGAACAGGGGGACAACCTCTTCCTCATCAGCCCGGTGCAGACCGGGAGAAAGATTGCCTCTGTGCTCCCCTATGTAGATAACGTCAACGTCCGCCGGGCGCTGCCGGACGGGGTGGTCATCACGGTGACAGAGTGCATGCCGGCCGCCGTGATCCAGGGGAATGGGAGCTGGTGGATCATCGACGCCAAGGGAAAGGTCCTGGAGCAGACGGCTTCCGGGACCGGGGCCGCTGTGGTCAGCGGTCTTACCGCCCTTCTGCCCGTCGAGGGGACCCGGCTGGCCGTGGAGGATGCCGACAGCGCCAAACTGAACAGCTTGCTCCAGCTCCTTCGGGCGTTCAGCGACCGGGGGATGGCGGAGAAGGTCTCCTCCATCGACCTCACTTCCACCGCAAATATCATCCTGGAGTACGACGGGCGCTTTACAGTGAAGATCCCGATGAATCCGGAGAACTTTGCCCTGAAAGTGCGGGCGTTGGACGAGACGGTGGCACAGCTCCAGACCAATGAGAGCGGTTCCATCGACCTGACTCGGGAGGATAAGGTCTATTTCGACCAGACGGGAGGCGGAAAATGACGGGGAAAGTTGCTTGAAATGTCTCCCAGCCTATTGACCTCACAGGAAAAGAGCGATACAATACATTATATTGATATTCTTGTGACTTTCGTTACTATAATTAGTCATTTACATAGGAGGAACAGGCATGGCTTTTGGACTGGATACAGGGCCTGAGAGCGTCGTCACCATCAAGGTCATCGGCGTGGGCGGCGGCGGCAGCAACGTGGTCAACCGCATGGTGCGCTCCGGTGTGCAGGGTGTGGATTTTATCGCGGTGAATACGGACAAGCAGGCGCTGGCCACGTCCAGCGCTACCTATAAGATCCAGATTGGGGAGAAGCTGACGGGCGGTCAGGGCGCCGGCTCCAATCCGGATGTGGGACGCAAATCCGCGGAGGAGAGCCGGGGGCAGATCGCCAAGGCTCTGGAGGATGCGGATATGGTGTTCATCACCGCCGGCATGGGCGGCGGCACCGGCACGGGCGCGGCCCCCATCGTGGCCGATATCGCCAAGGAGGCAGGGCTCCTTACCGTGGGTGTGGTGACCAAGCCCTTTTCCTTTGAAGGCCGCCGTCGGATGCAGCAGGCCGAGGCCGGCATCGAGGAGTTGAGGGGCAAGGTGGATTCCCTGGTCATCATCCCCAATGAACGGCTCAAATTTGCCACCGACCAGAAAATCACCTTCCAGAACGCCTTTGAGATCGCCGATGATGTGCTGCGCCAGGCGGTACAGTCCATTTCCGACCTCATCAAGAATACCGGGTTCATCAACCTGGACTTTGCCGATGTGACTGCGGTGATGAAGGACGCGGGCATGGCCCATATGGGTGTGGGCCGGGCCGCGGGCAAGAACAAGGCCGAGGAGGCCGCCAAAATGGCCATTTCCAGCCCCCTGCTGGAGACCTCCATCAATGGCGCCCACGGTGTGCTGGTCAACGTCACCGGTTCCATGGACATCGGTCTGGAGGAGGTGGAGACCGCGGCCAACCTGGTGCAGCAGGCCGCCCATCCCGACGCGCTCATTATTTTTGGCGCCGCTTTTGACGAGGAGCTGGAGGATGAGATCCGCGTTACCGTCATCTCCACAGGCTTCGAGGAGGGAAAAAACGGCGGTATGCCGCAAAACCCCTTCTCCGCAGGCAAAGAGGCCGCCGTGAGCCAGCAGGCCGCCGAGCGTGGGGGCGCGGAGCGCGTGGCGCCTCCGGACCCGCTGGACGAGGACCCCTTCGTGGACATTTTCAAGATTTTCAACAAGGATAAATAACGGCTCCGGCCATAATGTGATACGGATGTTAGAAAGACGGAAGGCCGCCGGCGGAGTTCCTCCGCTGGCGGCTTTTTGCCCTTGCAATCCCAGGACCCAGGGGATATAATAGTAACGTTCTCAAAATACAGAATCGAGCCTAAAAGGAGTGAGACCGTCGTGAGCAGCGACCCTGGAAGTCGAAGTAAATACATAAAGACGGCGCGTTTCACAGGGGAGAGGTATGCCCTGCGGTAGCGCGCCGGAGAGAAAGGCGTGGTACCAATGCTGAGTATTCATAAGACCATCAATGGTCAGATGACCAAGCTGGACAAGGTGGAGGACGGGTGCTGGGTGAACCTCACTTACCCCACTGAGGATGAGATGTCCACCGTTACGGCCCTTTTGGGGATCGACCCGGGTTTCCTGCGGGCGGCCCTGGACGAAGAGGAGACCTCGCGGATCGACACCGAGGATGGGCAGACCCTCATCATCATCGATCTCCCGTCGGTGGAGAAGGGGGAGGCGGTGGTATACTCCACCCTCCCGCTGGGCATCATCGTGGCGGAAAAATGCATCATTACCGTCTGCCTGAAGGAGACTCCTGTGATCCGGGACTTTCAGGACGGATTGGTGAAAAACGCCGAGACCCAGAAAAAGACCAGCTTCATCCTCTACCTGCTGCTGCAGGTGGCGAAGCGGTTCCTCCAGTACCTCAAGCAGATCGATAAGATCTATAACTATATGGAGCGCCAGCTCTATAAGTCCCAGCGGAACAAGGAGCTCATCCAACTGCTGGATCTGGAGAAGTCTCTGGTCTACTTTAACACCTCCCTGAAGGCCAACGAGGTCACCCTGGAAAAAATTCTGCGCGGACGCATCATTACCCTCTACGAGGAGGACCACGATCTCCTGGAGGATGTGCTCATTGAGGTGCGGCAGGCCATTGAGATGGCGAATATCTACTCCTCCATCATCTCAGGTATGATGGATGCGTTTGCCTCCGTGATTTCCAATAACCTGAACGTCATCATGAAGGTGCTGACCTCTCTCACTATCCTTCTGACCCTGCCCAACATCATTTTCGGCTTCTATGGAATGAACGTGGCCAACCTGCCCCTGGACCATTTCTGGTGGTTCCCGCTGGTCATTGCGGGTGTGGCCATCGTGGTGGTGGGCATCGTGCTGAAGATGAAGGATCTATTTTGACAGAACAAAGAGAGCCCCTGCTTCCTGGCTGGAAGCAGGGGCTCTTTCCATATCGCGGCGCGTATGTCGCCCGGCGGCGCTATTCGTGCCGGGTGGAGCCGGCAAATTCATCCTCCGTGGAGAGAGGCTCGTCGGTCCTGGGGACAGTCAGGGTCTGTTTGTCGTCCAGACCGGGGATGAAGAGGTATTTCCGAATGATGAAGAGCACGGCGATGGAGATGACCATGATCAGATTTTCCATGGGGGTGGTATGCTCGATGACCATCTGCCGGGCAATGGCGAAAAGCAGGACCTCCACAGCCGAACTCATATTGTGGCGGCTGAGCATTTTCAGAAACTCAATGCCGATGACAACGGTGAAGGCGGTAGAGAGAAAGCTGCGCAGGCCCTCCGTGTCGGACGGATGACTGGCCATGACGCCCAACTGGGAGAGAATGGTGCCAAAGGACAATATGATGGCGGCGATGACCAGAAGGCTAACCAGGATCTCCAGAAACTGGGCAATGCGGTAAATGGTGTTGGGGATCTTGATTTTCAGGTAATACATGGCGTTCATAGGGGGGCTCCTCACAGGGTGGGCAGGGCGGCCAACAGGCCGTCTACGTCCGACTTCTCGGTGTTGAAGCAGGTCACGAACCGGATGATGGTATATCCGGGCCCGTCGGCGGGGCACCAGTCCTCGTAGTGACACACGGCATCGATTTGAGGCTTGAGGCTGTCAGGCACGATGGGAAAGACTTGATTGGTGGGGGAGTCCACCCACAGCTTCCACCCCTTGGCCTTCAGGCCGCTCTGGAGGCGGGCGGCCATGGCGTTGGCGTGGCGGGCCATCTCAAAGTAGAGTCCGTCCTTCAGCAGCGCTTCGAACTGGACCCCCAGCAGCCAGCCCTTGGCCAGGACCGCGCCGAGCTGTTTCTTGATGCGGAAGAAGTCGCCCTGGAGGGCGGGGTTGGAAATGACCAGAGCCTCCCCCATGAGGGCCCCGTTTTTAGTGCCGCCAATGTAGAAGGCATCGGTCAGCCGGGCCAGATCGGCCAATGTGAGGTCGTTGGCCCCAGAGGCCAGAGCGCAGCCCAGACGGGCACCGTCCAGGAAGAGCAGGAGATCGTGCTCCCGGCAGAATTCCGAAAGAGCGGTGAGTTCCGCTTTGGTGTATACCATGCCGCTTTCCGTGGCGTCGGCGATCTCCACCAGCCGGGGCTTGACCAGGTGTTCGTCCCTGTGCCGCTCCAGGATGGGTTCGATCTGCTCAGGCCGGATCTTGCCATCAGCCCCGGTGCATACCTGGAGGATCTTATGCCCGGTGGCTTCCACCGCGCCGACCTCGTGCCCGTTGATATGGGAGGAGTCGGCCGCCACCACGCCCTCCCAGGGGCGCAGGAAGGCGGCGATGGCAGTAAAGTTGGTCTGGGTGCCGCCGATGAGGAACTGGACCTCGGCCTGGGGACACTGGCAGAGATCCCGGATGAGGGCCTTGGCCCGGTCACAGTAAGCGTCGTCACCATAGCCCACGTTTCCCTCCAGGCTGGTCTCGGCCAGAGCGGAGAGGACCTTTGGGTGGGCGCCGAAGGAGTAGTCGTTGCGGAAGAGATACTTCATTTCGTGAGCCTCCATTGTAGTGGTGGAGGCGGGGCGCCGGACGGCGTCCCCGCCGCTGCGCCTTAAAATTTAAAGCTGTCCTTCAGACTTACGGAGCGATTGAATACCAGACGTCCGGGGGCGCTGTCCCTGTTGTCCACACAGAAATAGCCCTGCCGCATGAACTGGAAGGACCCGGGAGCCTGGACGTGTTCCAGGCTCCGCTCCACCTTGGCCCCGGTGAGGATTTCCAGGGAGGCGGGATTCAGGCAATCCAGAAAGTTTTTCTCTCCGGCATCGGGGTCTGCGTCGGAAAACAGGTTGTCATAGAGCCGGATCTCGGCGTCCACGGCGGTGGCGGCGTCCACCCAGTGGATGGTGGCCCCCTTTACCTTGCGCCCGTCGGCGGGATCGCCGCCGCGGGAGTCGGGGTCGTACTCACACAGGACCTCCGTCACACGGCCGTCCGCATCCTTGACACAGCCGACACATTTGATGAGGTAGGCCCCCTTCAGCCGGCACTCGGGGCCGCCGGGGAACAGCCGCTTATACTTGGGGACCGGCGTCTCCAGAAAATCCTCCGCCTCGATATAGAGCTCACGGGAGAAGGTGACCTCCCGGGTGCCGTCCTCGGGCCGATTGGGGTTGTTCTCCACCTGAAAGCTCTCGCTTTGTCCCTCCGGATAGTTGGTGATGGTGAGCTTTACCGGGCGGAGCACCGCCATGACCCGCTGTGCGGTCTCGTTGAGGTCCTCCCGGAGACAGTGCTCCAGAAAGGCGAATTCCACGGTGGAGGATGCCTTGCTCACGCCGTTGCGTTCGGAGAAGTTGCGGATAGCGCGGGGGGTATAGCCGCGGCGGCGCAGGCCGCAGAGGGTGGGCATACGGGGATCGTCCCAGCCGGAGACCTTGCCCTCCTCCACCAACTGCCGCAGCTTCCGCTTGGACATGACCGTGTAGTTGATGCCCAGCCGGGCAAACTCGATCTGCCGGGGATGAGAGGGCACCGGGCAGTTGGCGATGACCCAGTCGTAGAGAGGGCGATGATCCTCAAACTCCAGGGAACAGAGGGAGTGGGTGATGCCCTCCAGCGCGTCCTCCAGGGGGTGGGCAAAGTCATACATGGGGTAGATGCACCATTTGTCGCCCTGGCGGTGGTGGTGCATATGGTTGATGCGGTAGAGCACCGGGTCCCGCATGTTGAAGTTGCCACTGCTCAGGTCGATTTTGGCCCGCAGGGTATATTTGCCGTTGGGGAACTCCCCGGCCTTCATCCGGGCGAAGAGGTCCAGGCTCTCCTCCACAGGCCGGTCCCGCCAGGGAGAGCGGGCAGGGGTGTTCACATCGCCCCGATATTCCCGGAACTCCTCAGGAGTCAGGGCGCAGACGTAGGCCAGCCCCTTTTTGATGAGCTCCACGGCATACTCGTACATCTGCTCAAAGTAGTCGGAGGCATAGAAGAAGCGATCCCCCCAGTCATAGCCCAACCAGTGGATGTCCTCCTGGATGGCCTCCACGTACTCCACATCTTCCTTGGTGGGATTGGTGTCGTCCATGCGGAGGTTGCACAGGCCACCGTATTTTTCAGCGGTGCCGAAGTCGATAAAGATGGCCTTGGCATGCCCGATGTGGAGGTAGCCGTTGGGTTCGGGCGGGAAGCGGGTGTGGACGGCCATACCTTGGAACTGCCCGCCCTGTGCGATATCCTCGTCGATAAAATCATGGATGAAGTTCTGCGCCATTACAGGGGGTTCGGCGGCGCCGGGGGTCTTGTGTTCCTCGGTCATGTTTCGTCACTCCTTTATTTTCATGCAAGTCATTATTTTACCCTGTAAAGCAAGAAATTGCAACGCTTTCCTGCAAATATTCCGATAGATTGTGTTCTACTGTGAGGCCGAAATGTAACAGACGGTAATGCAACAACTAATGTACAACCCATAACATTTATTATATAATTTTTCAATGGATAAGCTGCCGGAGCTGCAGCGGGCGCATAGGACGGCAGAGCGCCTTGCCGCCATACCGCGCAGACGATAGAACGAAGGGGGAGAAGCGAGCATGCAGGGGAGTAAATCCTGCCCGCACAAGGAGGGACCCAACCGGGTCAGCACACGGGGATTGATGAAAGCGGCGGGCTTTACATCGGAGGAGATCGCCCAGCCCTTTGTGGGGATCGCCTGTTCCTGGACGGACGCCTTTCCAGGGCACAACCGCCTGAATCAGTTGGCCGAGGACGTGGCCCGGGGCGTCATCGCCCGGGGCGGTACGCCGATGATTTTCCACACCATTGCGATCTGCGACGGATATTGTGGTTCAACGGAGGGCGCGAAGTATTCGCTGCCGAGCAGGGAGGTCATCTGCGACTCCATCGAGTGTGAAGCGGCTGCGCATGGGTTTGACGCGATGGTCTTCGTGGCGGCCTGCGATAAGATTGTGCCCGGCATGCTGATGGCGGCGGCGCGGCTGAATCTGCCGTCCGTCATGGTGACCGGCGGGCCGATGCTGCCTGGACGCGTGCCGGGGGAAGAGGCACTGCAAAATCTCTCCACCATAGCGCAGCACGCGGGACGATTCAGCCGGGGGGAGATCAGCGCCGAACGCCTGATGGAATATGAGGACCACTGTATGCCTGGGTCCGGCTGCTGCGCGGGCATGTACACGGCAAACTCCATGGGGTGCATGGCGGAGGTCCTGGGTCTGGCGCTGCCCGGAAACGGGACGATCCCCGCCGTTTACGCGGAGAGAAACCGCCTGGCAAAAGAGGCCGGAAGGCAGGTGATGGCGCTCTGGCGGCGGCAGCTTCTGCCCTCAGACATCCTGACGGAGGCAAGCTTTCAGAATGCGATCACTATGGATCTGTTGATCGGATGCTCGACGAACACTCTGCTGCACCTTCCTGCCATTGCCCATGAGGTCGGGATCCGTATCACGCCGGATGATTTTGAGGAAAAGGGGACCAAGGTGCCGGTCGTCTGTTCTCTGGCCCCGGGCGGCGCCGACCATATCGTCGATCTCTATGAAGCCGGCGGGGTGCAGGCCCTGATGAAAGAGGGGATAGAGGGCGGACTGCTTGACGGCGGCGTGATGACGGTCACCGGGAAAACGGCTGGAGAGAATACGGCTTCTGCGGTCGTCTGGAACGAAAAGGTCATCCGCCCGCTGGACCGCCCCCGCCTGCCCAATGGGGGGCTGTGTATCCTCAGGGGTAATTTGGCGCCGGAGGGAGCGGTCATCAAAGCTGCGGCCCTCAAGGCCGAGGACAGGAGATTTACGGGTCGGGCCCGGGTATTTGACAGCGAGGCGGCGGGCAGGACGGCTGTCCTGAACGGAGAGATCCACGAGGGGGAGGTCATCGTCATCCGCTACGAAGGGCCCAAGGGGGCGCCCGGCATGCCGGAGATGGCGCGGCTGATCACGCTGATCCAGAGCTCGGGGCTGGGGGAGCGGGTACCGCTGCTCACCGACGGGAGATTTTCCGGCATCACAAGAGGCGGCTGCATCGGGCACATCTGCCCGGAGGCCGCCGCCGGAGGCCCCATCGCGCTGGTAGAGGATGGGGACATCATCGACTATGATATCGATCAGCGCCGGCTCTCCCTACTGGTGGAGGACGCCGTCCTGGAGGAGCGGAGAAAGCGGTGGAGCTGTCCGCCCCCCAAGGTGACGCGCGGCTATCTGGCGCGATATGCCAGGCAGGTTACCTCGGCGGCGGAGGGCGCCGTACTCAGGTGATCGGGCTGCCTTTAAAAAATCTAATCCCAACGGCCTGCCGGAGGGTGGAAAGGTGTGATGATCGCAATGAAAGCGACGGTATATGGACTTAGGGAAGATGAAAGGCCACTGTTTGCAAAAGAGGCGGAGCGGTTTCCGGAGATTGAGCTGGTGCTTACCAAGGAATATGTGACGGAGGACAGCGCCGCCTTGGCGGAGGGGGCGGATGCGATCCTGATCACCGCGCCCTGCACGATCACTCCGGCGCTGGCCCGGCGGCTCCACGGGGCCGGCGTCAGATACATCCTCACCCGCAGCACCGGATTCGGACATATCGACCGGCAGGCCATCCAGAATTATGGGATCCGTGCGGCAAACGTGCCGGCCTACAGTTTGAACGCAGTCCCGGAATTCTGCCTCCTACTGACGTTGAACCTCCTTCGAAATTTTAAAAGAGAGTCGAAGATGCTGGAGAAAAAGGACTTCAGCCTCAGCGGCATCCAGGGAAAGGAGCTTGGGGCCATGACGGTGGGCCTGTTTGGAACGGGCCGCCTGGGCACAAGGGAGGCCCAACTGTTCAAAGCCATGGGCTGCCGGGTCCTGGCGTATAATCCCCACCCCAGGGAGGCGGCGAAGCCCTATGTGGAATACGTTACGAAAGAAACGGTGCTCCGGGAGGCCGAGCTGATCGTGCTGCAATGCGCGCTGAACGAGGAGAACCGGCACATGATCAACACAGAGACCATCGCGCAGATGAGGGACGGGGTCTATCTGGTGAATACCGCCAGAGGAGGTCTCATGAATTTTGCAGATGTGCTGGACGGACTCAAGAGCGGCAAGATCGCCGGGCTTGCGACGGATGTCTACGACCACGAGGAGACCTTTGTGAGGAAAAACTGCGCCGGGATGGACCTGGGCGATCCTGTGATGGAGGAGCTCATGGGAATGGAAAATGTGATCCTGACGCCCCATATCGCCTTTTTCACAGAGACTGCCATTCGGGACATCATCCATACCTCTCTGGAAAACCTCCGGGAATTTGCAAGGACCGGCGGCTGCTCCAACGAGGTGTACCAGGCCAAACAGAGTTGACCGGCAGAGGGTTTGGTCGTAAAATAAAGATGCGGAGATAAAAACACAGGCAGGTTGGTAGTCCGGCCACGGCCCGCCGGGGACCGGTCCCGTCCCCCGGCGGCTGTCAGTAGCCCTCCCTCCCATGGGTCGTCCATTTTCCGCAGATATACTGGTAATGGGAGGACAACTGCATATGGAACAGGGATACGCAAGGATAACCGTCTGCTTTGAGGCGCCTTTCTGGATCGGAGTGCTCGAGCGGGAATGGGGCGGTACGCTGGAGGTCTGCAAGATTGTCTTCGGCGCGGAGCCCAGAGATTACGAGGTCTATGCATTTCTCATGAGCCACTGGCGGGAGCTGAGATTCAGTCCGCCGGTGACGGGGGTGAGGCGAGCCGAGGCGGCGAATCCCAAGCGGGCCCGGCGGAAGGCGGGGCAGCAGCTCCGTGGTGGAGTCGGGACCAGGGCCCAGCAGGCGATCGCGCTCCAGCGGGAGCAGAACAAACGGAAGCGGCGGGAGGACCGCCGCAGACGGGATGAGGCGGAGGAGGCGCGCAGGTTTCAGCTCCGCCGACAGAAGAAAAAAGAGAAGCACAGGGGCCGGTAGATCCGGCCCCTGCGCTTCAGAAGGGAAGGGAAACATGGAGCAGAGGGAATTTCTTGATTTCATGCACGTGTTGGAGCGTCTCAAATGCAATACCCTCCACTCCTGGACCTCCACGGGCCGCCATGAGACGGTAGCGGCCCACAGTTGGCGGCTGGGCGTGATGGCCCTGCTCCTGCGGGGAGAGTTTCCGGGAGCGGATATGGAACGGGTGCTCCGGATGTGCCTGATCCACGACTTCGGAGAGGCGGTGACAGGGGATATTCCCTCGTTCCAAAAGACGACCTCCGACGAAAAGCGGGAGGAGCGGGCGGTAGCGGACATGCTCGCACCGCTGCCCCAGCCGGTGCGGGGGGAATTGGAAGCGCTTTTTGCCGAGATGGACGCCATGGCCACGCCGGAGGCCAGGATCTACAAGGCGCTGGACAAGTTGGAGGCCGTGCTCCAGCACAATGAGGCGCCGCTGGAGACCTGGACGGAATTGGAGTACGGGCTTAACCTAGTCTATGGAGAGGAAAATGCCGCCGAGTTTCCCTGGCTTCGGGCGCTGCGGGAGGAACTGCGGCGGGATACGGAAGAAAAGACGGCGGTGCGGGCCGCCTATTGAACGGGGCTCGCCGCCGGGGTTCGGGGCGCCTGTAGGGAGAGCCGATTGGAAAGAGAGCAGCGTCAGGCCGCGGCAGATGCCGCGGCCTGACGCTATTTCCCCATGTAGGAGAAGTGCATATAGTCTCTGCTCCCTGCCCAGGCGGTACCGCCCCAGCTATAGCCGTATTGGGCAAAAATACGCACCACGCTGCCGTCGGCGGGAATGGAAAAGGGATCCTCGCCGGGCAGCCAGTGAGAACCGGCGCCGACCTGTCCACTGTCATAGATCTGGTAATTCTCTTCCCAGTTGATATCCACGGCGGTGCCGCAGTTATGCTCCCCCTTGGCGGCGTCTGTCCAGCGGTAACCACCGATATTTTTGATGGGAAACTGCTCCGGGTCCTCATAGATGGCGGTGAAGATGGCCGTCATATCGTCTGCAAGAGCTTCATGGATGGTAAAGGTACAGGTGGAGGATGCCCTTTCTCCGGTAGATGGGTCCAGGTGCCATACGGGGACCGTCACCTCTTTCATCCGGGCGTCTGCCTCGGACTTGGTGGTGAAGCGCCGTTGGTCGGCGCTGCCGAAGAGACGCAGGTACTTGGCCTGATTTTCTCCCTGGACCCGCCAGTCCGGGTCTTCCGACGGGGACTGTTCGCCGGGAAGGGAGGCCGGCAGGTCGGCGGCCGGCGCCTCGCGCTCCGGGATTGGGGCGGAGGGCACCCCACCGCGCAGATCGCTCAGCCGCAGCAGAAGCACCGCGCCGTCGGCACGGAGCAGGGGGGCTTCTCCCTGAAAGCTGCCGTCCGGCATCCCGCTGATCAGCCCACAGGCAGAGACTGCGGAGACGGCTTCCCGGTAGCAGACCGGGAGCGTCTCCCAATCGACAAAGGCGGAACCCGTGCCGGGGGAAGCGGGCTCCTGCGGCAGCAGACGGGAGAGCAGCACCGCCGCATCCCGGCGCAGGAGCGGCATGTCCAGTTTGTCGGAGGCCACGGGGAGAAAGTCATCGGCCTGGAGCACGCCAGCCTCACAGGCGGCCAGATAATAGGGCATGGCCCAATGGCCGTCCGCCCCGCTGTGGGCGTCGCAGACAGTCGGATAGAAGGCACGGCCCAGCATGGCCAGGTATTGTCCCCAGGTGAGCGTCCCGGAGGGCTGCACAGTGCCATCCGGCATCCCGCCGAGGATCCCCAACTCACAGGCGCGTATCAGCGCGTCATAGGCCCAGTGGGACTCATCCAAGTCGGGATAATCTGCGGCCAGGGCGGAGATGGAGAGCGGGAGAGAGAGCAGCAGCGTCAGAAGGAGAGCGGCGGTCTTTTTCATGGAGGCGGCACCTTCTTATTCCATTGGTGTTGTGTGCGCGGAGGAGAGAAGCGCGGACCGTGCGGCGAGCACGGCCCGCTGCGCCCATAGAGAGAAGGGCTGAAATTATCTTATCATATAAAATTCGACACAGACAAGCACAAAAAATGCGCCGCAGGAAAAACTGCGGCGCACTGGGGGGAAAATCTGTCAGTCCCAGATACTGAACTGGTACAGGTGGTCATAATCCATCCCCATCGCGATGAAGACGGTGCCTCTGCTTTGGTTATAAACACAGGACCACTGGGTGGAGCTGCGCTTTTCCGGCTGTGGTTGCTGGCTGACGGCCTCCAGCAGGTCCATGGCCTCCTCTTCGGTCAGAATGCCCTCCGCCGCCTCCATGGCGGCCGTCAGGGTCTCAAAGCGGTCCTGCCCGGTGCCGAAATCCCAATCGCCGGGAGTCAGAAGGAAGTTGGTGGCCCGGGGGCTCTCCACCACGTTCATCGTGTCTCCGATGTATTCCACCACTACCGCGCGCCCGGAGGCATCGGCGATCTGAAAGTGGTAGCAGGAGTTGGCGGAGGCGTGCATATCGTATTCGCCCAGCAGCGTCAGCGCTTCCTCCACAGTGGCAGCCTGATCCAGGATCATACGGATGGCTGTGGTGGTGGTGATGTCCACTTTTTCCGTCTGTTGGTTCGTAGGCTCGGTGTCGATGAGGAGAACGCCCACGGCCACGCCCTTTTCATTGACGCCGTCCAGGGGCACATAGGGGGCGGCCAGACAGAAAAAGCTGTCCAGAAGGCCGGTGGGCAGCTTGTCCTCACCAAAACCGATATAGGCCAGATTGACCATGGAGATGGAGCGGTAGCCGTTGGACGGCGCGGTTTTGACAAAAAGCGCAGGGGAGTAATACATATCAAAATTCCTTCCGAAGACGGCATCTCCTTCCGGGGTGTGGGCGGCAAAGGTAGAGCAGCCCAGATCGGGCAGATCGAACTCCATGGGCAGTCCCTTCAAGAGCTTTCCAGCGATGAAGCGGATGAGCTCCGGGTCGCTGGAGGCCCCTGTCTCCAGAAAGTCGTCAAAGCCGTAATCCCCGATGTACTCCATGGTAAAAAGCGAGGTGTTCCCCACCCGCTCCAGCGTACCCAGGGTCCTCAGTTCCCGCTGGAACAGCAGCAGGACGGCCAGCATCAGCGCGGCCAGCACGGCGGCGAGGGCGAGCAGGAGCTTGGGGAGGAGCCTGCGCGGCTTGTGTGGGGCTTGGGGCAGAGTTTCCTTCATGTGTGCAATCTCCTTTGAATATCAAATAATTTGAAAATCAAACGAGATACATCATAGAGCGGCAGGACCGGTTTGTCAAGAAATATTTTTAAAAGTGACTTGACAAATGAAAATATTTGAATATACTAATATTAGAACAAGCGAATGAAGGTGAGGCCAATGGAAGAGAGCAAGGAGCTCTATGAGGAAAAGACCGAGTTGCTCAAGGCCCTTTCCCACCCTCTGCGGCTGCAGATCGTCCGGGGCCTGCTGGTGGGGGGATGCCACAATGTCCGCTGTATGGAGGCGGGCACCGGGCAGTCACAGTCCACCATCTCCCAGCACCTGATGCGCCTGAAGGCGGCGGGGGTGGTACGGTGTGAACGACAGGGCAACGAGATGTACTATGAGGTGTCGGACCCGGACGCCGCCGCTGTGGTGGCCGCGCTGTTCGGAGACAAGGAGTGTGATTATAATTGTCCCATGACATTGCGGTCATCGGAGGCGGTCCGGCAGGCCTGAGCGCCGCGATCAATGCCAGGGTCCGGAACAAGACGGTGCTGGTGGTCGGCAACGATTACCGGGAAAGTCCTCTGTACCGGGCGGAGCGGGTAGACAACTATCTGGGGATGCCCGGACTTACCGGAGCCCAGCTCTTGGACGCTTATCAGAGGCACGCCGAGGATATGGGCGTGGAATTCAGACACGGACGAGTGCTGAATATCATGCCCATGGAGCACACATGCTATCTAAGCATCGGCACCGATATGGAGGAGGCCGGGGCGGTCATTCTGGCCACCGGCGTCTCGCGGGGGAAGAAGTTCCCCGGCGAGGCGGAGTTTCTGGGCCGGGGCGTGAGCTACTGCGCGACCTGTGATGGGATGCTCTACCGAGACAAGCAGGTCGTGGTGGTTGGGCTGGCCCCCGATGCGGCTGAGGAGGCCAACTTTCTCCAGGGGTTAGGTTGCCGGGTGACCTACGTCTCAGGCAAGGCGCCGGAGGGGCTGGACCCCGCCATTGCCTATGTGAGAGCGACCAAACTGGAGATCGTGGGCGAAGCGTCCGTCACCGCCCTGAGAGCGGGGGACGAGGAAATCCCATGTCAATGCGTGTTCCTCCTCCGCCACGCCATTCCGCCCACGGATCTGCTGCCGGCGCTGGAGCTGGAAAACGGCTATATCCGGGTGGACCGGGAGATGAGGACCAACCTGCCGGGCGTATTTGCCGCCGGAGACTGCACCGGGCTGCCCCTCCAGCTCTCAAAAGCCGCCGGCGAGGGCCTGATCGCCGGACAGAAGGCCGCCGAGTATCTCGACGGGCTGTAAGAGGAAAATCATGCATATTTTATCTATTTCATTATAAAAAGGAGAAATGAATCATGTCTGTTCTGCATCTGAATGAATCCGAGTTCAACGAAAAAATCCCCACTGCCCCCATCACCATGGTGGACTTCTGGGCCACTTGGTGCGGTCCCTGCAAGATGCTGGCTCCGGTTGTGGAGGACCTGGGCAAGAAGTACGAGGGCAAGGCGCTTATCGGTAAGGTGGACGTGGATGAGAACCAGGCGCTGGCCGGCAAGTACGGCGTTATGAGCATTCCCACCGTCATCTTCTTCAAGGACGGCAAGGAGATTGGGCGGAAGGTGGGCGTACAGCCCGCCAGCGTCTACACCCAGACGCTGGACGCCAACCTGTAAGGCAGAGAGAAAGACCTCCTCCGCGCACTTGCACAAAAGTGCGCGGAGGAGGTCTTTTATATCCGCAAAAAAGAAATGGTCTGTTCCGGCACCGGGAGCTGATAGTGCAGCAGCTCCACATCCACAGACCCTGTATCCGGCGGGACGGCGCTCTCCAGAAGGGACGCCCGCAAGGGGAGACCGTGGCTGCCGGTGGGATGCTCCGGCTTCAGGACAAACCCTACGGAAGAGGCGGCGGAGACCGGAGCCTGGCGCAAAAAGGCCCGGGAATAGAACTGCAGAGAGGCATGCTCCGTCTCATACTCCACCACGGGCAGGCGCATCCCCGGGGGACAGAGCTGCTGCACATGTGCGTGAATGTCCCGCTTTGCCCTCTCCGCCTCCTCCGGCGGAAGGCCCTCATAACGCCTGGGATCGGAGAGCAGCGTCTCCACGTCGCCGTACAGGTCTTGGAGGTAGACGTTGTGGATGTAGAAGCGGACGGCCTGGGGGCCGCTGCCGCAGACGAGGGGGCGGGGACGGCCTTTTCCCACCTGCAGGGTCAGCCGCTTCCCGGCGGGGTACTGCACCCATTCCATCCCTAGGGTCAGAGAGACCTGGCAATCCGGTCCGACCGGGGGTATGGTGTCAAATTCCCCCTGAAATTCCAGGCAGGTCAGCCAGACGCCCGGGAGGTCCGCCCCTTGCAGCGGCGCGGAGATCGGGCAGCCGGCACGGAGAAATTCGTGGACGGTCAGCATGTCCTCCGGCGCCCCTTGGAAGAGATCGCCGGACAGCCGCCCGCTGGAGGCGGAGGCAATGGAGAGGACGCGGTCATCCAGGGACATCCGTGAGATATGCGGAAGCGGGGGGCGGTAAGAATCTCCTGCCCGGCGGGTGAGCTTCCGGCGGTTGGTGGCGGGAGTGCGGGGAGGACGGGGGAGAGCGTCCCGCTCCTGCCGCCAGGCCTCGCCGTCGTATTGAAGCAGATAAAGCCGCAGCGTTTTCTCTTGAAGCAAAAACCCCAGCAGCTCGATCAGAGCACCGCCCGGGAGGACGGCGCTGCGGCCCAGGACCGCGATCACGTCATATTTGGGCAGGGCAGCCTGCCAGCAGGAAAAATCCATCGGCGCCCTCCTCAGTGTGTCCGCGCGCCCAGCATGGCCTGGACCTCGGCCCGGGTGCAGTGGTAGTCCCCGTCTCCACTGCGGCGATAGGAGCCATGGAAGGGGTCCTGCCCCAGATAGACGGGGAGCTGGTCCCGTTCCCCGGGCGGGACCTGGATCACCAGCACGGCGCCGTCGTCGGTGCCCGCCACCCAGACGTCCTCCGGACGTAAAATATTGACGCTGACCACCTGAGGATCGCTGACCATGCGCCAGAACTCCTTCGCCATTTCGTGGGGCTCCAGCAGGCCCTGGACCCGAAGGCTGTGGTCGGGACGCTCCTCCACGCCCAGAAGGATGAGCCCGCCGTAGCTGTTGGCAAAAGCGGAATAGGTCTCCCAAATGCTGTGGGGCAGTCCCCCGGTGGCCAGCTTGGCCTCCAGGCGGTTATTTTCCCGGTATTGCTCGATATGGTTGAGGTCCAGCAAGGGGAACACCTCCCGATGATCGATATTTCAGGGTGCGGCGATCCGCTCCGCCACACGGATCCCATCCGCGGCGGCACTCATGATCCCGCCGGCCCAGCCGCCGCCCTCTCCGCAGGGATAGAGGCCGCGGACCGGCGACTGGAGGTCCGCGCCGCGCAGCAGGCGGACCGGAGAAGAGGAGCGGGTCTCCACTCCGGTCAGCAGGGCCTCCGGAGCGTCAAAGCCGTGTAGGCGCTTCCCCATGAGGGGCAATGCGCTCCGCAGCGTATCCGTGACAAATCCGGGCAGACAGAGGCGGAGATCGGCGGGTACCACGCCGGGACGATAGGTGGCTTCCACCGTGGAGGAGAGGGAGGGAGTGGAGCCTGAGAGCAGGCTGCCGACGGTCTGGGCGGGCGCGAAATAGCTGCCGCCGCCCAAGTCAAAGGCACGACTCTCCCACAGCTCTTGGAACTGCATACCGGCCAAGGGATGCGAGGAGGCGAAGTCGGCAGGGGAGACGCCCACCAGCAGTCCGCCGTTGCAGTTTCGCCCCCCTCTGGACCTCCGGCTCATGCCATTGGTCACAAGGTGCCCCGGCTCTGATGCGGCGGCGACCACTTCGCCGCCGGGACAAACGCAGAAGGTGAAGGCGGAGCGTCCGTCGGGAAGGTGACAGGCGAGCTTATAGTCCGACGGGGGAAGCCTTTTCCAGGCCGACCCATATTGGGCGGCGCTGATATCGGATTGCAGGTGCTCGATGCGCACGCCCACTGCAAAAGACTTGGGTTCCATGGGGACGCCCGCGTCAAAAAGCATGCGGAAGGTATCCCGGGCCGAGTGGCCCGGAGCCAGTGCCAGAGCATCCGTCTCCAGCGTATAGGGGCCGGTTGGCGCATCCACCGTTACAGCCGTGAGCACGCCGCCCCGAATGGAGAGGCCGGAGAGACGGTGTTCGAACCGGATGTCGCAGCCCAGGCGCAACAGCTCCAGACGGATGTTCCGCACCACCTCCACGAGCACGTCGGTGCCGATGTGGGGCTTGTGGGAATAGCGGATATCCTCCGGCGCGCCGTGTACCACCAGGGCTTCCACCACGGCGGAAAGACGGGGGTCATGGGTCCCGGTGGTCAGCTTTCCGTCGGAGAAGGTCCCGGCCCCGCCCTCGCCGAACTGGACGTTGGAGGCGGGGTCCAGCGCACCCCCCGCCCAAAAGGCGGATACGTCGCGGCTCCTCTGCTCCACGGGACGGCCCCGCTCCAAAACAATGGGGGGCAGGCCAGCACGCGCCAGAAAAAGGGCGGTAAAGAGCCCGGCAGGGCCCATGCCCACCACCACGGGCCGGAGCGATGCGCTGCGGGTGGGGGTGGGAAAGCGGTAGGGATGGGGCGCATGGAGCGTGACGGCCCGGTTTTGTGCCCGCCGGACCAGGTAGGCCTCGTCCTCGGCGGACAGGTCCACTGTGCAGACATAGTGGACGTCGGACTTTTTCCGGGCGTCGATGGATTGGCGGACAAGCGTGAGGGCCTGAACAGCGTCGGGGGAAATGCGGAGCATACGTGCGGCTTTGGCCCGGAGCTCGGGAAGGTCCGCGTCGAGGGAGAGAGGGAGGTCGCTGATTCGTATCATGTCATCACCTTACAGATAGTGTACCACAGGGAGGACAGGGTGACAAGAAAAAGGCGCGTGCCTTTTGTCCGGAGCCTGGAAGGCGCGAAGCAGCCCAGACTTCATCATATTGTATTTGCATAAGCGCAAAAATAAGCGGTACTCGGCCCCAAAGCCGAGTACCGCCTATTTTCTGGTTGGTCGACCTCGCCTGACAAAGGCCGTATTTAAGTGAGTTTGCGCTCCGCTGCTATACAAACATCCGGCAAGTGTGGCGTATTTTGGGGACGGAGGATCGGAACAGATCCCGCCCTGTGGCGAGGTGTTTCCCGCAGCCGGGGAGAGAAGGACGGCGGCCTGAGCCTGTCGGGCGCCGGCCTTAGTAAGCGATGCCCTGCCAGAGCATGGCGTCGGCCACCTTGAGGAAACCGGCGATGTTGGCGCCGGCCACCAGGTTGCCGGGCATACCATATTCTTCGGCAGCCTGAGCGGCGCTGTGGTAAATGTTCGTCATGATACCGTGGAGCTTTTCGTCCACCTCTTCAAAGGTCCAGGAGAGCCGCAGGGAGTTCTGGCTCATCTCCAGGCCGGAGGTGGCTACACCGCCCGCATTGGCCGCCTTGGCGGGTCCGAACAGCACGCCGTTGAGCTGGAAGATTTCCACCGCCTCGGGAGTGGAGGGCATATTGGCGCCCTCCGCCACGGCGTAACAGCCGTTTTTCACCAAGGCCTGGGCGGCCACGCCGTCCAGCTCGTTCTGTGTGGCGCAGGGAAGGGCAATGTCGCAGGGGACGTTCCAGATACCCGAGCATCCCTCCACATATTTGGCGGCGGGAACATAGTCCAGATAGGTCTTGATGCGGGCGCGCTTGACTTCCTTGATCTCCTGGATGATCTTGAAGTCGATGCCGTTTTCATCCACGATATAGCCGTTGGAGTCGCTCATGGCGATGACCTTGCCGCCCAGCTGCGTGGCCTTCTGGTTGGCGTAGATGGCCACATTGCCGCTGCCGGAGATCACGACCCGCTGGCCGTCGAAGGATTTGCCGTTGGCCGAGAGCATCTCCTTGGTAAAATAGCATAGGCCATAGCCGGTGGCCTCGGTCCGGGCCAGAGAGCCGCCGTAAGTCAGACCCTTTCCGGTGAGCACGCCGGTAAACTCGTTGCGCAGGCGCTTATACTGGCCGAACAGGAAGCCGATCTCACGGGCGCCCACGCCGATATCGCCGGCGGGGACATCGGTGAACTGGCCGATGTGGCGCTGGAGCTCGGTCATAAAGGACTGACAGAAACGCATGACCTCGGCGTCGCTCTTGCCCTTGGGGTCGAAGTCGGAGCCGCCCTTGCCGCCGCCCATGGGAAGACCGGTCAGACTGTTCTTGAAAATCTGTTCAAAGCCAAGAAATTTAATAATGGACAGGTTGACGCTGGGGTGGAAGCGCAGGCCGCCCTTATAGGGGCCGATGGCGGAATTGAACTGGACGCGGAAGCCGCGGTTTACCTGGACGGCGCCCTGGTCGTCCACCCAGGGCACTCGGAACTGGACCACACGCTCCGGCTCCACGATGCGCTGAAGGACGCCCGCCTTCTCCAGCTCGGGACGCTTCTCCACGACAGGCTGGAGGGACTCCAGCACTTCGCCCACAGCCTGGAGGAATTCCGGCTGATGGGGATCTTTCTTCTCCACGGTGGCATAGACGTTTTGCAGGTAAGCACTTTTAAATTCCATGTTGCCAAACCCCTTTGTATGGCGTGCTCTCCTAAAAAATGGAGACTACCAAAATGTGTTGGGAGTATTATACGACGGCAGGCCCCGGAATGCAAGAGAAAAATGAAAACTTGCAGTTTGAATCCATAAATTCTTCCCTGCGCAGGAGGAGGTGCAGGAGGGAGGGACAAGAAATGCTTTTGCTGTACGTGGGTGAAGAACAAAAGAACCGCCCGCCGCAGGATGCGGCAGGCGGCTCGGCAAATGTCGTGGAAGGGGCCGGTGTGCACGGGGCGGGGTTACTTGCCCAGCTTGGAGACGATCTCGGCGGTGTCGGTGGCGATGACCAGTTCCTCGTTGGTGGGGATGAGCAGGGTGTGCACAGTGGCGTCGGCAGCGGAGATATCGGTCTCCTCGCCGCGAACCTTGTTCTTTTCAGGATCGATCTTGATGCCCATAAAGCCCAGGCTGGACACGATCTGCTCGCGCAGCTCGGCGGAGTTCTCGCCCACGCCGGCGGTGAACACCACGGCGTCCACACCGCCCATGGCGGCGGAGGCGGAGGCGATACGCTTGGTGACCTTATAGCAGAACATGTCTATGGCCAGCTTGGCGCGCTCATTGCCCTCTTCGGCGGCCTTCTCCAGATCGCGGAAGTCGGAGGACACACCGGAAACGCCCAGCACACCGGACTTCTTGTTGAGGATATTCATGACCTCGTCGATGGTCAGGCTGTGGGTGTGCATCAAGAATTCGATGATGGAGGGGTCCACGGCGCCGGAACGGGTTCCCATGGGCACACCGTCCAGGGGGGTGAAGCCCATGGACGTCTCGATGGACTTGCCGCCGTCGATGGCGCAGATGGAGGAGCCATTGCCCAGATGACAGGTGACGATCTTCAGCTCTTCAATGGGGCGGTCCAGCATATCGGCGGCACGGCGGGAGACGTACAGGTGAGAGGTGCCGTGGAAGCCGTAGCGGCGGACGTGATCCTTTTCGTAATACTCATAGGGAATGGCATACATGAACGCGCGGGGGGGCATCGTCTGGTGGAAGGCGGTGTCGAACACGCCCACCATGGGGACGCCGGGCATGACCTTCTGGCAGGCCTGGATGCCGGTGATGTTGGCGGGGTTGTGGAGGGGGGCCAGGGGGATGCACTCCTCCAGAGCGGCCATTACGGCGTCGTCGATGAGCACGGAGCAGGCGAACTTCTCGCCGCCATGGACCACGCGGTGTCCGACGGCGTCGATCTCGGACATGCTCTTGATCACGCCGTGCTCGGGGCTGGTGAGAGCGTCGAGGACGGCCTGAATGGCCTCCGCGTGGGTGGGCATGGGGATGTTGAACTCGTACTTGCCGTCGGTGGCGGGCACCTTGTGGGTCAGGCGGCCGTCGATGCCGATGCGCTCACAGAGACCCTTGGCCAGGACCTCTTTGGTCTCAGGGACCATGAGCTGATATTTGAGGGAAGAACTGCCAGCGTTGATGACGAGGACTTTCATAATCGTATCCCGCTCCTTAAAAAAGTTTGGTTCCGCCTTGATAGAAGGCGTGTGTTCCGCTAAAATAACAATTATAATTGTAGACCATTCCGAAGAAAAGAACAACCCATTATTTCGAAAAAAGTCAAACTTTTTCCGCCTGGAGGTTCCTGCCATGAACATTGTGGGCATCATCGCCGAATATAATCCCTTCCATCTCGGACATGCCCGGCAGATTGCCGAGACCCGCAGGGCACTGGGGGACTGTGCCGTGGTCTGCGCCATGAGCGGCCACTGGGTCCAGCGGGGGGAGTGCGCCCTTACCGACAAGTGGACCCGGGCGGGGATGGCCCTGCGGGGCGGGGCGGATCTGGTGCTAGAGCTGCCCACGCCCTGGGCCACCTCCTCGGCGGAGTCCTTTGCGCGGGGGGGCGTGGGGATACTGGTCGCGGCAGGGGTGGTGGACACCCTGTCCTTCGGGAGCGAGGGAGGCGATACGGCGCCCCTGTACCGCGCGGCCGCCTGTCTTGGCTCGGAGGAATACCGGACCGCTCTGCGCCGATTCCTGGACAAGGGGCTGCCCTTTGCCGCGTGCAGGCAGGCGGCGGTGGAGGAGCTGCTGGGCAGGGAGGCCGCCCTCTGCCTGAGCCGCCCCAATGATAACTTGGCCGTGGAGTATCTCCGCGCCCTGCCGGAGCGGATGGGGGCCCTGGCGGTGAGGCGGGTGGGGGCGGAGCACGACGGGGCCCCGGTGGGAGGCTATGCCTCGGCGTCCGCCATCCGGGGATGGCTACACTGCGGAAAGATTCAGCGGGCGGAGGCATATCTGCCCGAACCTTGGCAGGGTGACGTGGCCTCCATGGAGTGGTGTGAGCGCGCGGTGCTCTCCCGGCTGCGGACTATGTGCCCGGAGGAGGCGGAGCGCCTTCCCGACAGTGGGGAGGGCGTGGCTGCCCGGCTGATTTCGGCCGGAAGGGCGGCCCGAAGCCTGGAGGAACTCTATGCGCTGGCAAAGACCAAGCGATACGCCCACGCACGCATCCGGAGGCTGGCGCTGTGGGCCTATCTGGGCCTCGCCGCGGAGGATCGGCCGGAGCGGGCGCCCTATCTGCGGGTGCTGGGCTTTAACGAGCGGGGACGCGCGGTGCTGCGGGAGATGGAGGGGCGGGCCCAAGCCCCCATTCTCACCAAGCCCGCCCACGCCAGGGATTTAGAGCCTGCGGCCCGGCGGCTCTTCGAGCTGGAGGCCCGGTGTACGGACCTTTACGGACTGTGCTTTGCAGAGCCATGGCCCTGCGGCAGGGAGTGGACCACAAACCCTGTGCGCTGCGAAGCGCAATAAATGCGGCGGGTGAGCCGGGAGCTCACCCGCCGCATTTGCGTGCGGTCATGCCCCGGAAAAGTCCAGGGGGATCTCCACACCACAGAAGGAGAGGGATTCTATCTCCCCGAGTGCGATGAGATCGGTAAATGTGACATCGAAACTGGCGATGTAGAGCTCTCTCCCTTTATAGGAGTAGCCGTAAGTTCAGAAGTCGGTATCGCATTCCATCAGGTCGATGGCGGTGCCGTCCCGCAGGGTGAGGACGAAGCCCCCCTTTTTCAGGGCACTGATGGTTCCATCCAGGGCGTCCTGGGAGGCGGGGACGCTTTCCCCCGGCAGGGGACGGCACGGCGCGTCCGCGGGCCGCGCGCTGCCGCGCGGGCCAGGATTTTTTCCTCCAGGGCGGGGTCGAAGGGCACATGCTCTATGGCATCGTGATAGTGTTCAAGATTCATAACTTGCCTCCTCCAGCTCTTACTTGATCAGAGTCCGGCCCTGGGAGAGGCGGGTCCCCACTGTGGCGGCGGGCAGGACCAGAATGCGGACGATCTCCCGGATGAAATAGCTCTCATAGTAATGCAGGTGAAGGGGAAGACGGTACTTTTCCTCCTGGGAGAAGACGGCGGCAAGGACCTCGTCTTCCTGGCGATCCAGGGCGGTCAGGGACTCCGGAAGCTCATTCCGGCTCCGGTACCAGCCGCTTTTGAGCAGGTTCCTGCATTTGTTGGCCGTGACCTTCAGCAGCCATGCCTTCAGGTGGTCCCCGTCCCGTACGCCGGAGGGCCTTTCCAGAGGGGATGAGGAAGACCTCCTGGGCCACATCCTCGGCCTCCGCACGGTTTTTCAGGCAGGCGTAAGCGGCGCGGACCACGCTGGGAAGAGAGGGACTGAATTTTTCACCCACATATAAATTTTGTCCGGCAGACGTCGTCTGCCGGACAAAACAGGGTGGAGGTCAATCCCAATTCACGCCCAGATCAGGGCGAACCTCCAGGTCGATGATATCCTTGGCATCGTAGAACTGGAGGTAGCGGTCCCGCTGCTTCCGCAGGGTGGTGCCGTCGGGGTGGAGACGGTCACAGATGACGGCGGAGATATCCGTCTTGATCTTGGAATAGGATTCGATCCCCACAGAGGCAAAGACCCGGAATCCCATGCTCTGGAGGTACTGGAACATGGGGCCGGTCTGCTTGACGTCGTCATTGCCGTCGGGGCGGGCGCCGTGGGGATAGAAGAGGATGGTGGTGGGGCCCACCAGACTGCCCACCTCTTCGGCCCAGCGCTCGGTGTCGTTCTTCACCACCTCCAAAGACTTGGTGGAGAGATTGATATGGCCCCAGGTGTGGGAGCCAAAGGTCCAGCCCGTCTCCTTGAGCCGCTGGATCACCGGCTTTACCGCGTCGATCTCGCTCTGGCGGTAAGCCTCAAAGGCGGGGCGGTCGGGGGAGCCGGCGGCGATGTCACGGTCGTTCTGGGTCCGGTAACCCAAAATGCCCTGGTAGCCGGTGAGAGAGAAAATCGCCTTGGCGCCGTTGAGGGAGAAGTCGGGGTGCTCCAGCACAAAGTTGTCCAGGATGGGGGTGGCATCCAGGTCCTGGGTAAGGAAGGTCTCCTGTGTGTAGGGGTCGGTGCACTGGGCCCAGATCTGTCCGTCATCCCCCACCACCAGCTTTGAGGTGAACCCCTCGGCCAGCATGTAGTCGTAGTAGTTCACATCATCGAAAGAGATGACGAGCGGCTTTTTCCCCTCGGGGAGCATGAGGGTGTTGCGGACCATGTGGGGGACGCCGGTACCGTCGCTGGTCTCGGTCCACACATCCTCCATCCGTACCAGAATGTAACCCCTCTCATAGAGGTTGTTGAGAATCTTATTGTATTCGTCCACCGTTACCATCCAGTCGTCCAGCCCGTCCTTCTGGGCCTGGGAGGCGGAGCTGTCGGTGAAGGCGTACTTGGGGTAGGCGATGACAGGGTGAAAGAAGAGATGCTCCACCACCTGATCGGGTCCCCACGCCTGTGTGAGCTGATCCGCAGACCAGTAATTTTTCACCGCATCGTAGGGGTCGGCGGCAGGGGTGGGCGTGGGTTCCGGCGCGGCGGTCTCCAAGGGCGCAGGAGTGGTGTCGGCGGTCCCGGAGGGCTGCGCTCCGCCGCTGCCGCAGGCGGCCAGGGATAGAGTCAGACCCAGGGATAAAAGCAGGGCGCAGGCGCGTTTGAGCTGGTTCATTGGTAAAGTTCCTCCTATTATTCTATCTTGCTCCCTATGATAAGACAAGGCAGAGAAGAAAACACTACAAAGCGGTTACGAATCGGTTAAGATTTCCTGTCGGCGGGCTGCGGTATCCGGCGGACCAGCAGGATGGAGGCGGCCCCCGTGACGGCGCCCGTGGCCACGCTGGCGAGCAGGAGCGGGGCCAGGTACACGGCGATGGCGGGGGAGCCCAGCACGGCGATGGCGGCCAGGATCTGTCCGGCGTTATGGGCGGCCGCGCCGGCGATGCAGACGCCGAAGAGCGAGAAGCCCCGGAAGTGGAGCAGTGCCCACATTGTGAGCAACGCAAACACGCCACCCGTGAGAGAGAAGGCCAGGGCGGTCAGATTGCCTCCCACCAGCGCGCTCAAGAGGCAGCGGGAGACCAGGATGGCGAGGGCCTCTCTAGAGGAGAGGATACACAGAGCGTAGACCGTGACCAGATTGGCCAGTCCCAGCCGCAGTCCGGGCAGGGGGATCAGGACGGTAAGAGGGACAAGCCCCTCGCACACGGAGATGGCGAGGGCCAGGGCGGTCAGCACTGCGCACCGGGTAAGCCGGCGGACGGAATGATTCATGATACGCGGCCCTCCTAACCCGTTATACCGTCGACCTCAGGCGCATCGCTCCCGGAGACCGAGATGACAAGGCGGTTGGGCAGGCATACGATCTGCCCGCCGGAGCGGGAGACCCAGCCGATATGGACGCAGTCCTGGTTGGGGCAGCCGCTGTGGGCGATCCGGATGCGCCCGGGCTCCGCCTCCACAGTGATGGGATAGGGCGCGCCGGGCACCTCCAGAGTGACGGGGCCGGTGAGCGCAGTGAGCTCGATCTCTGCCACCAATTCATGATCTAAGACGATCCGGGCGGTCAAAAAGTTGCCGCTCCGGGGGCGGAAAAGAAACAAAAGAGATCCGGCGGCGGCCAGAACGGCCAGGACCACCAGCGCGTCCCAAAACGTGGGACGGGTACGCTCAGCGGCGGATGATCTCATAGGTGTACCCCGCCTCCTTACCTCGAAAATCCAGGCCGTCCTCCAACCCCTCGGTGATCCAGACGGAGCCGTCCTCCCGCACCAGGACCAGGTCAAAACCGGCGCCCTCCAGGCCGTGCGCCCTCCAGAGCCGGACAGACTGCTCCGCTCCCATGACGTAGCAGGCGGTGGACAGACCGTCCGCAAGCATTCCGTCAGAGGAAACCGCCGTTACAGAGAGCAGACCGCTTTCGGCCGGATAGCCGGTGGCGGGATCAAGAATATGGTGATAGGTGGTCCCATCCACCTCGAACTTCCGCTCATAGCTGCCGGAGGTGGAGCAGGTCTTATCGGAAAGGGAGAGGATACAAAAGTAGGTTTCAGTGTTGCGGGGGTCCTTGACACCGATGCGCCAGGGCGTGCCGTCGGGCCGCGTGCCCAGCGCCGTGAGGTTGCCGCCCAGATCCAATATGGCGGAGGTCACGCCGGAATCCGTCAGGAGGGGGACAAGGAGGTCGGCGGCGCGGCCCTTGGCCACCGCGCCCAGATCCACGGCCATGCCGGGGCCGTCCAGCCAGGCCAGCGGGGCCTCTGCGGAGCCGGACACGTGCAGCCTGCCGCTGTCCACCAGGGGCAGAAGAGCGTCCAGCTCCGTTCGGGAGGGCACCCGGAAGTCCGACTCCTGGAAAACGGAGGTGGTGCCGAAGCCCCAGGCGTCCATGATGGGGGCAATGGTGATGTCCAGGGCGCCGCCGGTCAGTGCGCCCAGCTCCCGGGCGCGGGAAAGGAGAGCGCCGGTTTCGGGGGCGACCTCTGTCTCCGGCGCCGGATCGCCTGCGGCGGCATTGAGACGGGAGACGTCGCTGGATGCCTTGGTGCGGGACCACAGGCCATCCAGACGGTTGATTGCCTGCTGGGCGGACAGCGCAGCGTCAGAGGCGTGTGAGCCGTAAAGTGTCAATGTCATCGTGGTGTTCATGGCAAAAAGCTGCTGGGTGACCGGCGTATCTGCGCCGGAACAGCCGGCAAGCAGAAACAGCGACAAAAAAAGGGGGAGCAGACGTTTCATACTATCCTCACAGCCGATTAAAAAAGATAAGATAATTGTATCATATTGGCCGGTTGATGACAACCTAAGCAGGGATATCCGTTTTTTCTAGTTGCAAACCCCGGCGATTTCTGATAGAATACCATCTGTTAGACTGGTCGTCCTGTGGACGCCGGGTCTCTGCGAGCATCGTACAAGGAGATGGATCCATGGATAAAGAGAAACGCGTGTCAGAAAAGCGCGCGGCACAAAGCCGGAAAGAGGATGCAGCCCTCAACCGGGTGCTGATCTGGTTCGGCGCCGCCGTGGTGGCAGAGCTTATTCTGCTTCTTCTGAACCGTTATTATATCAACGCCACCACCCGGCCGGGCGAGATTGAGTTCCAGGGTGCCCTGTTGGCGGCCTTTCCGACCATTCTGGGGGTCACGGCGGGGGGCTTCGTGCTCTGTCTGGTGTGGCTGCTGTTCTGGCGCAGGGGTGGGAAAAACATTGTGCTTCCCGGATGTCTCACCGTGGCGTTTGGTATCCTGATGGTCATCGCGGCGGTCACTTATCGGTTCTATGCCTCCGGTGTGCAGCTCCTGTGCGGACTGGTTCCGGCCATTGCGGTGCTGGCACTGGTCTATTACCTCTATCAGCATGAGTTCTTTGCTGTGACGGTCCTCTCGGCTCTGGGTATCCTGGGGCTCTGGCTGTTCCGCAAGGCCAACGGCGGCCATGCTGCCGTAGTCTACGGCTATATGGCCGTGACGGCTGTGGTGCTGGTAGCGGCGGTGCTGGTCTGCCGCTCCATGCAGAAAAACGGCGGCGTCCTCCGCCTGGGCGGCCGCAGCATCCAGATATTAGGCCGAAACGCGGGGTACGGGATGGTCTACCTCACATGTGGGATCGTAGCCGCTGCTTTGGCGGCGGCGCTGATCCTTGGGACCGCCGCTGCGTACTATCTCATTTTTGTGATGGTGGCTTGGCTCTTCGTGATGGCGGTCTATTACACTGTGAAGTTGATGTAACTTGGTAAAGGGCCGCCTCCGACATCGTCGGAGGCGGCCCTTTTTTATTTCTCCATCTCGATCGGGCTGAAGTACTTTTCCCGGTATTCGGCAAAGAGACGGTCGAACTCCTGATCTCCGCCGGCATGGAGATATTTGAGGTAAGTATGGGTGTCGGGCAGATGTTCACTGACGGGAGCGGTCGTACGGACAATGAGCATGGCCACGTTGGAGCAGTGGTCGGAGATACGCTCCAGATTGATCAGCAGTTCCAGGAACTGTGTGCCCAGCTCGATGGTACAGGCCCCGGCCTTGAGTCGCTCAATATGTCGGTTTTTCAGCACCTCCTGCATGAGGTCCACCACTTCCTCCAGCGGTTCCACATGGAGGGCCAGGGCATGGTCCCGATTCCGATAGCAGGTCAGGGTGGTGTCCAAAGTCTCCATGACGGCGTCGGTAAGGCTCCGGATCTCATCTCTGGCCACGGGAGAAAAGGCGATGTCCCGCTGGTGCATGGTGGAGGCGATCTCGGAGACATTGACGGCGTAGTCGCCGATGCGCTCGAAATTGGTGAGGGTGTGGAGCAGCTCGGACACCAGGGCGCTCTCCGGGTCTGTGAGGGCCCGGTCCGTCAGCTTGACCAGATAGCTGTCCAGCGTGTTCTCCAGCTTGTCGATGGTGGCCTCATTTTCCTGGAGGCGCTCCAGCTTTTTTTCATCATAGTCGGAGAGCAGCTCCACGGCCAGAAGGAAATCTTCGCGGGCCTTCTCCCCCATGGTAATGACGGCGGTGCGGGCCTGGTCCAGAGCCACGGAGGGGGAGGAGAGAAAGCGCTCGTCCAGCAGGTTGAACTCGGGGGCCACGGTATCCCCGGGGACCAGTTTTTCCACGATTTTCACCAGAATCTTGTGGAAGGGCAGCAGCAGAGCGGTACAGGCGACATTAAAGCACAGGTGCAGATTGGCGATAGAGCCCCGGTTCATCACACTGTCCCAGAAGGTGAAGTGGAACAGGGTGTTGCCCATATAGAGGAGCGCCAGGAAGAACAGGGTGCCGATCACGTTGAAGAGAAGATGGATCATGGCCGTCCGTTTGGCGTTTTTGCTGGCACCGATGGAGGAGAGAATGGCGGTGACGCAGGTACCGATATTCTGCCCCATGATAAGAGGGATGGCGGTGTAAAAGCGAACCACACCGGTGGAGCTCACGGCCTGGAGGATGCCCATAGAGGCCGAGGAGCTCTGGATCAGGGCGGTGACGGCGGCACCCGCCAGAATCCCCAGGAGGGGATTGGAGAAAGCGACGAAGAGCTCCTGGAATTCGGGCAGATCCTTAAGACCGGAGACCGCGCGCTCCATCGTGTTCATGCCGATAAAGAGAAGGCCCAGCCCCAGGATGATCTGCCCCACGATGCGTTTGCGCCCGCCGCGCAGGAACAGATACAGCACAACGCCCGCCGCAGCCAGGAGGGGGCCCAGTACGGAGGGCTTAAGCAGCAAAAGAAGCAGGTTGTCGGAGGAGATATCCCCCAGGCGCAGGAGCTGTGCCGTGACGGTGGTGCCGATATTGGCCCCCATGATGATGCCGACCGTTTGCTCCAGCTTCATGATGCCCGCGTTAACGAAGCCGACGCACATGACGGTGGTGGCGGCGGAGCTCTGGATCAATCCGGTGACCAGCGCGCCCAGCAGGACACCCCGGAACACATTGCTGGTCAGCCGTTCCAATATGCCCTCCAGACGGCCGCTGGACAGCTTCTCCAAGCCGTCGGTCATGGTGGACATGCCGAAGAGAAAGGTAGCGATGGCCCCGATGAGGGTGATCACGTCCGTTATATTCACCTGTCTGCCTCCAAATCTGACTTCTCTGTCAAATTGCGTTAGGGGCGGCCGGAACGATGCTCCGGGCACGAAAATAGAGAGGATCGCCTCATTGCCCCAACATAAATTATATCCGTGTTTTCCGTAAACGTAAATCCCATGTAAAGCACTTTCCTCAAGTTTTACATTTCGGCTAAAACCGTGTGGGGGTTTTCGTAGAAATCGGTCAAAAACCTGGAGACGGCGGGAGAAGAGGACGACGACGGGGATACGGCCCTTGCGCAGAAAAAGCAGGGTTATCCTTGTCCTTTTCCGCAAGATGCGGTATGATAAAGACAAATCGGAGAGATCTACTGGGAAACGCTCTTGCGGCACGAGGGCCGACATGAAATGGAAAGGAGAGCGCCCCATGGCGATGGAACTGGAACGCGCCGCGCTGGAGCTTGTGGAGAGAAAAGTGCGCGGATATGTGGAGCACCCGGGTCTGGGGCCGGACTGGGCTGCGCTGGCGGAGGGCACGGACTGGACGGGAAAAGACTGCCTGGAGGCCCTGTACGGAAGGGCGCGGCTGTATGTGGACGGAATGGAGCTGATCCCGTCTTCCTTGGGCGAGGGTCTGTGTCTGGTGACGGGAACGGCCGCAGTGCGGGGGGAAGACCCCTCCCGCCGGACAGCGGCACTGCGGATTTCCGCGTTGTGCCTCTGTGTTGAAGATGAGATGCGGCTTCTGCACGTGCATACCTCGGTACAGGGGGAGCCCTCGGCCTCCGGACCGGAGCGAAGCCCTGCGGACGGATGGGGCCCGGGGGCCGACCTGCTGTCTCTGGATCTGCCCGGTGGCATCATCTGCTGCGACAATAGCCCGGAGCTGCGTCTTCTGGAATACAGCGAGGGGTTTCTGCGCCTGGTCGGCTATACCCGTGAGGAGGTGCGTGACCGCTTTGACGGCCAATTGGCCGGGATGATTTTGCCCGAGGATCTGGAGCGTACACGGGGGCAGATTGGGAAGCAGCTCAACCGAGGCGCCGACAGGGAGGTTGAATACCGCATCCGTCGGAAGGACGGGACGGTAATCTGGGTCCTGGACAGAGGCCGTCTGGTGAGAAAGGGAGACGGAAAGGGTGCCTTCCACTGCATTCTCATGGATGAGACGCAGGACAAGCACGCCAGGCAGAAGCTCCAGGACAGTCTGGAGCGGTATCAGATCATCTCCTCCCAGACCAATGACGTGATCTTTGAATGGGATCTGGAGCATGACACAGTCAGATATTCCGAGAACTGGCGGCAGAAATTTGGATATCCTCCGCTGCCGGACCCGCCGGAGGCGGGAACGCAGTGGGATGAACGGATCCATCCCGAGGATCGGGAAAACCTCTATGAGCTGGTACGGCGGGTGAAGGGCGGCGCGCCTTACGCGGAGGCGGAGGCGCGGATCTCAAACGCCGAGGGCCGCCACTCCTGGTACCGGATACGGATCACGCTTCAGCATCTGGAAGGAGGGACGCGCCGAAGGGCCGTGGGCGTCGTCATCGACATCGACTCCATAAAGCGCCAGACCCAAAAGCTGCGGCGCATGGCAGAGCAGGACACCCTCACCGGCATCTACAACAGGAGGGCCGCCCAGGAACTGATTGCCCAAAGGCTGGAGGGTATTGCGCCGGGAGAGATGGGGGCGCTCTTTGTTCTGGACGTGGACGACTTCAAGCTGGTCAACGACCGATACGGTCATCTGGGCGGAGACGCGGTGCTCACTGATATTGCAGGGGCCCTCAAGGGGAGCTTCCGGGGGGAGGATATCGTGGCCCGCATCGGCGGAGATGAGTTCTGCGTCTACCTCTCCGGGGTCCGGAGCCGGGAGATTTTGGCGCAAAAGGCGGAGGAGATACTGAAATTGTTCCGCCGCCTGATGGAACGGGAGGACAGGCACTGCCTCTCCTGCAGCATCGGCGTTGCCGTGAGCCCGCAGGATGGAGAGGACTATCACAGCCTCTTTCGAAATGCGGACGCCGCCCTCTACTGTGCAAAAGACAAGGGAAAGAACCAGGTTGCCTTTTATGTGCATGGTATGGGCTGGTCAGAGCGAAAGGGGACGACCCTGGTCCGGGAGCGGGGAGAGATCGAATCGGAGCGGGGCGAAGGCTTCCAGTCCGGAGATCTGGCCGGGTATGTATTCCGGACGCTGTATGAGGCGGACGATGTGGGGAGGGCCATCGCACTTTTGCTGGAGATTATCGGGAAAAAGATGCGCGTGAGCCGCGCCTATATTTTTGAGCTGGAGGAGGACGGACAGTATCTGCGCAACACATTTGAATGGTGTGATGAGCAGACGCAGCCGGAGATCGGCAACCTGCAGCGCGTAGAGCTGGAATCGATCAAGGACTCCGTCGACGTGCTGAAGGAAAGGGGTGCACTATATATCCGGGATGTCTCCAAACTGCCCAAGGAGAGCGGCACACGGATGATCTTGGAACCCCAGGGCATTCACGCTATGCTCCAGTGCGCAGTCCGCAGTGGCGGCACGTTCAAGGGGACGGTGGGGTTCGATGAGTGCCGGGGGGCCTATGTCTGGACAAAGGAGCAGGTGGAGGTACTCTCTTTGGTCGCAGACATCGTGGGGACGTTCTTGGTCCGCTACCGGGCGCAGGAGAAGGCGGAGCGGGTGGCAGAGGACCTGACCGCGATCCTGAATCATCAGCAGGCGTGTATTTATGTGGTGGATCCTGACACCCACGCGGTCCTGTTCGTTAACGACAGAACGAGAAAAGCGGCGCCCGAACTGCGGCTGGGCGATACTTGCTACCGTGCCTTTTTCGGCAATGACACCCCCTGTCCGATCTGTCCTCTAGGGGATGAGCAGGCGGACGGGACAGGCAGGCGCATCTTCAGCCGTCTGCTGGGCCGGGAGGTAGAGGCGGTGGCGACCGAGATCCCCTGGCGGGGGAGGCGGGGGGCTTATCTGATCTCGTGCTACCCGGTGGAGGGAGAGGGAGGAGACAATGGATGAAAACGGAACTGGAGACACTACAGAGCTGGTTGGACGGCAGCGACGACATCGTCTTTTTCGGAGGAGCCGGAGTATCCACGGAAGTGGTGTAATTAGTCCTGACTTTTTGGCAGAAAAACAGAGCGTGAAAGTCACGCTCTGAATTTGATCCCACATGGGTGGATGCCGTCAATATAGATTTCCTCGATGATGGACCGCCACATGCGGCGTTTATCTTCTTTGCTTAATGTCGCATAGATCGATGCAAAGTCGCTTTTTAGGAACTGCTTCAAGATTTTCAAGTCCGGCGGCCGCTCATCCTTTTCTGCCTGCTTCGCTTTCTCTAATTTCCTTTTGATCTCCGCGACTTGCTCCGCGTATTCCTCGTCCGAGATATTCCCAGCCACAAAGACTACATTCACCCTGCGCAGTTGCTCGTTGAGCTTGGCGACGTCGAGTTCAACGAGCTTTTTCTTTTTCTGCCTGCCGGCGAGCTCCGCGCCTGAAAGGAACGCCTCCAACTCGCCCGCCACATTTTGCAGGAGATACTTTTCTACCTTCTTCTCCGAGACGGTGCCCTTGTAGGTGCAGATGCCTACCTGTCCATTATTGCATCGGTAGCCGGGATCGATTCGTCTGTGTCAGCCTTCTTTGAGAAGTGGAGGAACGGCAGAAAAGGACGCCCCGATGAAAAATTGGAAAAGCTGTATCTGGGGAGGATGAGCGAGGGGACCAGAGCGGCAGTGAGTGATATTCTTGGGTACGAAGTTTCGGAACGTGATTTTATCGTAACGAACGACGGTGTAAAACACATCCTTGATACGCACGGGGACCCAGAAGCGGAGGTCAGAAAAGGAAATCTGCCCCTTACGTCGGATATCATTGATGCGCTTCCGTCTGTAGTGAAGAACCCGGATAATATTCGGCCCGGGCATGCCGAAAAGAGTTCGCCATATCGTCAGGGGGTCATCTTTGAAAAGATGCTTCCAGACGGGACTGTGGTGTACATTCAATTTGACAATTCCAAGCGGGGAACGTTTGAAGGCCGCACGCTGTACGTAAAAGAAAAAGAAAGCTCTCCCTCCGGGGTGGATGCCTCCATGGAGACCCCAACCTCTACGTCCAAGACGACGGAGCCTGAGCTTTCTTCTACCCCCATTATAGCAGATTCCTCCGCCGGTGGCAATACCCAGTCTGCCCAGGCGGGGCCGGAAACATCCGTAGGGGGCTTCGGTCCGAACACAGTGGGCTCGGCGGAAAACCCGTTTCAGTCAGCCCCCAAAATATCCAAGGTGGAAACGAACACCTTTGAAAACAGCGGTATCTACAAGGATGTGGACAAGCAGATGGCCGGGGTCAGGCCCGAAGATCTCACCTACGACCCTGTCTCCGAACGGCAGAGCATGTCCCATGCGCAGGACCGGCTGGCAAACGACTTCGAAGGGGAGAAGGCCGATCTCCCCAACAAGGAAGCCTGGAGCGGGGAAGACCTGGACACGGCCATGGGCATCCTGTCATGGGCACGGCAACAGGGGAAGCAGACAGGCGACTACGCCGAGTTCAACCGGTGGCGCAAGCTCATCCAGGAGAAGGGAACCAACGCCGGCCAGATGATTCAGGCGTTTGCAAAGTACACCAGGACCCCGGAGGGGATTCTGATGGACGCGGCCAAGGTGCTGGACGGCATCGAAATGGACGAGTCCAGGCGCAACGCCATCGAAATGGACGAGTCCAGGCGCAACGCCATCCTGAATGATGTGGAAACGCAGGTGAACGCTCTGGAGAGCGTCGGAGAGGGGGATGTGGATGGTCTGATCGCACTGATCGAGCGCAACAGCGAGATTCGAGGCACCACCGGTCTATTCTCAAAGCAGACCGCCAGGCAGATGGATTGGGCCCTGCGGGAGGTCGCAAAGCGCTACGGTGACGCGGAGGCTTTCTTGCGGGATGTGGCCGTATCCCAGCTCCGCAGCATCGCCGCCGACTATCTGCCGGTCAGCCCGTTGGAAGCCATAAAGAACTACCGGGTGATGGGAATGCTCTCCAAGGCGTCCACCGTCATGCGCAACCTGGTGAGCAACAACGTGTTTGACCCGCTGGAGACGCTCTCCAACGACATTGGAGTTCCGCTTGACATCGCACTGTCCAAGCTGACCGGGCAGCGCACCACGGCGGTGGACAAGTCCTGGCTCTCGAAGACCAAGCGTCAGGGCTCGCTGGAGGGGTTGCTGAAATCCTACATACAGGTGGGCCTGGACGCCAACACGGAGAACGCCAGGGGCCGCTATGAGGGAGCTGCGGGGCGGACGTTCAAGATGACCGGCAACCTCTTTGAGCGTCTGCTGTCCACCTGGGCCAAATACGAGGGATACGCCCTGAACACCACGGACGAGTTCCAGAAGGGCGGCATCCGAGCGGAGGCCCAGCGCGGCATAGACGAGCTGAAATCCGCGGGGAAGCTTGACGTCAAGGCCCTGCCCACCTGGGCGGACGAGACCGCACGGCAGCGCACGTTCCAGAATGAAGGAAGATTTTCCGGGGCCATGACCGGCTTGCGCAATGCGGGCAACAAATTCGCTCTCAAGGACTCCAGGGGCGGCTCCTTCGGCGTTGGGGATCTCATGCTTCCCTTCGCCCGGGCGCCGGGCAACTTGGTCTCTCAAGCAGCCAACTACAGCCCCCTGGGGCTGGCAAACGGCATGAAGGACGTGGCGCGGACGTTATATCAGGCCAAGAAGGGGACGCTCTCCCCGGAGATGCAGGCCCAGGCGGTACGAAATGTGGGACGCGGGATCACCGGCTCCGCCGCGCTGGCCGGGTTCGGGGCCATGGCACTGGCCGGTCTGCTCAGCGTGGTCGGTGCGGAAGACAAGGACAAGGAGGCCCTGGAGCGGGCGCGGGGGAAGAACGGCACCCAGTGGAACCTGTCGGCCACCCTGCGCTGGCTGAATGGAGAGGGCGCAGAGTGGCGGGACGGCGATACGCTGATGTCTATCGGATTCCTGGAGCCCCTGAACGCCATTATGGCGGCGGGGGCGCTGATGGCCGACTCCTACCGGGAAGACGGGGAGCTGTCGCTTGTGGATGTGGCGATGTCTTCTGGGAGCGCCACGTTCCAGGCAGTGCTGGACCTGCCCGCTATGTCGTCGATTCGAAGTCTGATGGACGCCTACACCTACGCAGAGGGAGAGACTGCGGGGGAGAAGGCCATCGGAATGCTACTCAGTTACGGCGGTTCCCAGGCGTCCAGCTTCCTTCTGCCCAACTTTGTAAAGGGGATCGCCACCGGTCTGGACGACACGGTCCGAAGCCAGTACAGCAGCGGGTCCACGTTGGGTACCGTGCGGGACAGCATTGTGTCCGGACTGCCCATGTTCCGTGAAAACCTCCCCGCCTCCGTGGACGGCTTCGGACGGGAGCGGACCTATACCGGTAATACGGCATTGAACCTGCTCAACGCCAACCTTCTGCCGGGACAGCTCCAGACCTACAAGCAGAACGCCGTAGAGAAGGAATTGGAGAGGATCAGCAGCGGTACCGGAGCGGTAAACATCTACCCGGGTAAGAACGCGCCCTACACGGTCCGGCACGACAACCAGTCCTACAGCCTCACGCCGGTGGAACGGGACGCATACCAGCGCAGCAGGGGACAGGTCACCCTCGGACTGATGGAGAGCCTGGTGGGCTCGAAGAGCTACCAGAGCGCGTCCGACCAGGAGAAGGCGGAGATGCTGGCCGACGTGGTATCTTTTGGCGAGGATACCGCCAAGCGGGAACTGCTGGCGGCCCGGGGCGTACCATACAAGAGCAGCCTGTGGGAGAAGGCTTATTCCATCACGCAACAAGGGATCGACTTCGGGCTTTATCTGGAGTATAAGGACCTGCTGGCGGAGCGGAAGGCAGTGGGGAATGCCTCCGAAGCCAACGCCGCCGTGCGGAAGGCCCTCTTCTCGGACGGACGGCTCACCCAGGGGCAGAAAGAATTTTTGGACCGGACGATGCTGTCCGATGGGATATACATTCCCAAGGATTTGGACGTGGACTACTCCAACGCGGAGAGCTTCGCTATTTCCCAGATGTCCGACGGGGCTCAGAAGCGGTGGCCAGGAGTGAAGGAACGTTTCCCGAGCCTCACGCCGGAGCAGTACGCGCAGGCATGGAGCATCTACAACAAGGACAGCAAGGAAATGTCCGCCGCCGAGAAAAAAGCCGCCCTGCGAGCGCTCATCGGTCCACAGGGCAATGCGCTCTACGACCAGTTGGGGAAGAGGTAAAGTAAGAGGGCCGCTCCACATCGGGGCGGCCCTTATCTTGCCTATTCAGCGAACTGAATATTTCAGTTGAATATTTCTTCCATGTGCTGTACGATTGGCACAGGAGGCGATTATATGGACAATATTGAGATCCTTCAAAAAATGATTCACAATAGCAACAACATAGTCGCGTTCACTGGCGCTGGCTGTAGTACGGAATCCGGCGTGCCGGACTTCAGGAGTCCAGACGGTATCTTCAACCAGAATGTCAGGACTAATGGCAACGTATCCACCGAGAGCGGGATCCCGGATTTCAGGAGCGTGGACGGGCTCTACAACCAGAGCTATCGCTATCCGCCGGAGACGATCATCAGCCATAGCTTTTTTGAACGGGACCCGGAGGAGTTTTATCGCTTTTATAAGGACAGGATGCTCTATCTGGACGCGGCGCCCAATGCCGCCCATCGAAAACTGGCGGAGCTGGAGCGCGCGGGCAGGTTGCGTGCGGTGATCACACAGAACATAGACGGGCTCCACCAGGCTGCGGGCAGCCGGGAGGTACTGGAACTCCACGGCTCCGTCCACCGTAACTACTGCACTAGGTGCGGCAGGGAATTTGACGCCCGCTATGTCAAGAAGGCGGAAGGCGTTCCCGTGTGCGACGCCTGCGGCGGGATGCTCAAGCCGGATGTGGTCCTCTATGAGGAGGCGCTGGACAGCGATCTTATGTACCGGGCGGTAGACTATATTCGGCGGGCGGAGGTGTTGATCATCGGAGGCACCTCTCTGGTGGTATATCCGGCGGCCGGACTGGTGAACTACTACCAGGGTGATAAGCTGGTCCTCATCAATAAGAGCCCCACCGCTATGGACATGCGGGCCGATCTGGTCATCTCCGGCCCCATCGGCGAGGTGCTTGGGCAGATCCAAGTGAACTGACCGGACAGCCGGACGACCTGCGGGTCGTCCGGCTCTTTTTTAATATTTTTATTGAAAAACAGTAAAAATATATTGACATACAGAGATATGAATGGTATGATGGCCGCAAGAAGGGGGAAAGTCCCATGGAAAAAACAGGGGTACAGAGACTGGCCGGCGTGCTGAAGGTCCTGGTGACCATTACCTTTATCTGCAATCTTGCGGCGCTTCCCGTGGTGCCTGTTCTTGTCATGATCGGGAGGGAGGGACTGGGACTTTTGGGCCTGTTCTCTTCTGACCCGGGACTGGGCGGCCTCCTGCTTTTGGCGCGGGCGGGGGAGATGAACGAATATGGATATGTGCTGTCCGTATTTCTGGTGTTTTGCGGAGGATGCACCGCCGTGATCCTCTGGCAGGGACGAAGGGTCCTCAACACCATTCTGGCGGGCGATCCTTTCGCCATGCCCAACGCCCGCAATCTGCGCAGGGCGGCGGTGTGCTGCTTTCTGATCGCGGCGGCGGCGCTGGTCCGGACGGTGTGGGGCTTCGGCTATTACGCCTCTCTCAGGCCGCTGTTCACCTATAACGCCCTCTTCTGCCCGGTTTTTCTGATGGGAGGGCTGCTGTGCCTGGTCATGTCCGCGCTCTTCCGCCAGGCGGCGGAGCTGAAAGCGGAAAACGACCTGACGATTTAGGGGGCGAGACCATGCCGATTGTAGTCAACCTGGATGTGGTGATGGCAAAGCGAAAAATGAGCCTGAACGAGCTGGCCCAACGGGTGGACATCACCCTAGCCAATCTGTCCATTCTGAAGAATAACCACGCCAAAGCGGTCCGCTTTACCACACTGGAGGCCATTTGCAGGGCGCTGGACTGCCAGCCGGGAGACATTCTGGAATATGTGCCGGAGGAGACGACGAAATAGGGGAACGCCAGCCGGAGGCGCGGCCGCCGTGCGCCTCCGGTATTTGTCACGATATGAAATACCATAAAATTAAAAATATGAAAAATAAAGGGTGATATAGATGACGGAATCCAATGCGCTGCCAATGCCCTCCCACCCGGCGGGGAGCAGGAGGCACTACCAAACGGACGGCAGGGAACGGGTGCTGCTGGTGCTGGCGCTGGGGCTGGGCTTTCTGACGGCGGACCTGTGCCTGGCGATGTGGTACGGGGTACCGGCGCTGGGGGTCACGCTGCTGGTACTGCTCTGGGAAGGAACACTGCTGTGGTATGCCAGGGAGGGGACCGGGCTTCCGGAGAAGGCAAAGCGGGGGGCGGGCCTGGGCCTGACCGTGGCGGTGGTGCTGCTGGGACTGTGCTTTTCGCTGTGCGTGAGCTGGCTCTGGCTGCTGAACGCCCCCGCTCTGCTGGCCCTGCTGGTCCTGCAAATGTTTCAGCTCTTCGGTCCGGCACGGCGGGCGTGGAGCTCTCCGCTTATGCTGGCCGAGCGGGGCTTCCTGCTCCTGGACGGCCTGTTCGGACAGCTCGGCGCTCCTTTCCAACTGCTCTTGTCCAGGAAACGGGAGCGGGGCCGCCGGCGGCTCTGCATCCTGCTTGGACTGTGCTGTGTGATCCCGCTGCTGATGCTGGTGGCGCCCCTTCTGGCCTCTGCGGACGCGCTGTTCGACCGGCTGACGGCGGAGACGCTCCGATTCCTCTATGAGCATTTTGGGAGCCTGCTGGGCAGGCTGGTGCTGGGACTGTTTCTGGCTCCCTTTCTCTTCAGTCTGCTCTACTTCCTCCGCAGGGGGGAGGCACGGGCGACCGGGGCGGGGCAGGAGGGAACCTTTGTGGTCGACCCGGCCCTGCCGGTGACGGTGCTGCTTCCCCTGGACCTCCTCTATGTCCTGTTTGCCGCGGTGCAGTCCGCTGCCCTCTTTGGGGGGAGCGCCTATCTGGAGGCGGCAGGAATCAGCTATGCGGAGTATGCCCGCAGCGGGTTTTTCCAGCTTGTATGGGTGTCCTGTATCAACCTGGCGGTGGTGGTGGCGGCGGTCCACTTCTGCCGCAGAGAGGGAAAGCTGTGGCTGGTGGTCCGGGCCCTCTCTACGGGGATGGTCGCCCTCTCCTGCCTCATGCTGGTCTCCGCGGCCTGGCGCATGACGCTCTATGTGAGTACCTACGGGCTGTCCGTCAAGCGCCTGCTCACTTACTGGGGAATGGCCCTGCTGGCGGTATTTTTCGGGGCGGCGCTCCTCAAGATCTGGCGCCGGGACTTCGGATTCTTCCGGGTGCTGCTGGCGGCAGGCATAAGCGGATGGCTACTGCTCAACCTCCTCCGCGTGGACGCGGTGGTAGCAGAGTACAATGTGGAGGCCTACCTGACAGGCAATATCTCTGCCCTGGATGTGGCATACCTGGCCGGACTCTCCGACGAGGCGCTGCCCTCACTGGCACGGCTGCCGGCGGATATGTCCGTATACGAGTACGAGGAAGGGAATACCGTGGGGCGGCTGCTGGAAGAGAGAAGGGTACATGCGGCCCGGATGGCGGGGAGCTGGCGCACATGGAATCTGGCGTCATGGAGGGCGGCCCGGAGCGGTTGAAAAAAGCGGTGCAGTTTTTGTAAACTGCACCGCTTTTCAGAATTTGTCTGTATGGCAGCCCTGTGCCCGGTGTTTGGGAGGGGCAACTATTTTGGGACAAGTCCTAGTCGTCTTCCGCCAGAATAATCCGCCCGTCCTCGATGTGGTCCACCGTGACCAGGGATTCCACCCGCATGCCCATACGGCGCAGAACGTCTCCTCCATCCTTGGTGGCCTTTTCAATGGCGACGCCGATCCCGGCGATTTCGGCCCCCGCCTTGGAGGCGATTTCCAGGAGGCCCAGGATAGCCTGCCCGCTGGCCAAAATGTCGTCCACCAGCAGGACCCGGTCATCCTCATCCAGATACCGCCGGGAGACCCGGATGGTATAGGACTTCTCCATAGAGAAGGAGTGGACCTCCGCGGTGTAGACCGAGGGGTCGATGTAGCCGGTCTGGAACTTCTTGGCATATACCGCCGGAACGCCCAGGGCCAGGGCCGTAAAGCAGGCGACGGCAATCCCGGAGGATTCCACTGTGAGGACCTTGGTGATCTTTTCCCCTCTGAAGCGTTTGGCCAGAGCCCTGCCCACCCGCTCCAGAAGCGCCACGTCCATGCAGTGGTTGAGAAACATATCCACCCGGATGATGTCCCCGTCTCCCAGCTCTGCGTCTTTTAAAATGCGTTTTTTCAGCTCATCCATAGTGTGTCAGATTTCCTCCGTTATTTCATAGCAAGATGAGGGGTCGATGGGATCGGGTCGGCGCAGAGGCGGATAAACCACTCAAAAAGAAGGGCGCCGTCCGCGGCGTCTGGCCTGCGCATGGCGTAGCTCATTCGCTCGGGGTGGAACTGCACGGAAAAAAGAGGGAGGGTTTCGTGTTCGAGCGATTCTGCAATCCCGACTTCCGACCAGGCCGTGAGGCGCAGACCGTCTCCAAGCCGGTCCACGGCCTGGTGGTGGGAGCTGTTGGAGGAAAAGACGGGCCCGTAAAGGCGGCGGAGCAGGGAGTTTTCCTCTGTCCGCAGCGGGTGGATTCTGTCCACATCTGTGCCGGGCGTCCGGCGGTGGAACAGGTTCCACTCCGGTCCGAGGTCCTGGAGCAGGGAACCGCCCAGGACCACATTCAATACCTGGTGTCCCCGGCAGATGCCGAAGATAGGCTTTCCAGCCGCGGCATAGGCCTCCGCGAGAACGAACTCGGCGGCATCCCGGTCGGGATCGATACCGAGTGAGCCGCAGTTTTTCTGGCCATAGCGGTCGGGATCAATATCCTCGCCGCCGCAGAGCAGCAGGCCGTCATACCCGGCGTCAGGCTGGGGACAATAGCCGCCCGCCACGCTGCCCCCGGCCCGGAGAACGGCGTTTTCATAGTTTTGCCAGCCTGAGCGGGAGGCTGAGAGCAGAATGCAAGGGCGTTCCATAGATGCTTCCTCCCAAGAAAAGGGATATTCAGACTCCCATTATACCTGAAACAGCGGAGAACTGCAAGTGGACGCCGCCCGAAACCCCGGGACGGATGGGAGAACCGGCGGATATGGTGCGGAAAAATTATGTGGTCGAGGTCTCTGAGAGGGATTCCCCGCAGGAGGGGTATTCCTGGGTGTCCCACACAAAGCCGGACTCGGACATCTGGGTGTCGGTGAGGAGGAGCCCTTCGGCACGGGAGGGGTCCACGTGGCGGTGGACATTCTGCTCCACCGTAACGATGGTCCAGAACCTGGGGGCCCCTTCCAGCGTCCCATCCACCACAGTACACTCCACACCGGCCAAGTCGCAGAGCAGCTTATAGGCCAAGGCCAGCCCCTCGCTGTCCGCCTGGTCCTCTACCAGGGCGGCATAAGCGGTGGAACCCGACACGGAAGGCGCCGGGAGCGGCGCGTCCTGCGCTTCTCCCAGCCCGGTATGCTCCCGCAGGGCGCGGTACAGGACGGGAATGAGGGCGGAATCCCGCAGGCCGGTGCGGTAGGGGTCCACCAGGACCTGTGCGGCGGAGGTGAGGGCCTGACTCTTTTCCCGCAGGAGCTCCGGCTCCTCTGGATAGGTGAAGAGCACCTCCACCACCCGTTGCTGACCGCTCTCGGGATAGAGGTTCACCACGGCCTCCGGCAGACCCAGGGCGGCGGCGGGACTGTCGTAGTAGGCCTGACGGATGAGCCGGGGGATGTAGTCGTCCCCCTGGGCCTGGTCGAAATAGTTGACGCGGAAGGCGGTCTCCGGCACGAAGGAGGTGAGGGCGTCCCGAAGTTCTCCGCGGATGGCGCCGCTGCCTGCGACGGTGTTGACGGAGGCCACCTGCTCGGCGGTGCGGCGGTAATCGATACTGACCGTAGCCTCGTAGTAGGTGGCGATGCGGACGAACTCAGGCTTGATCCGGTCCACTGCATAGGCGCCCAGAGGATCGTCGTGGCTCACCTCATCACAGGCGTCCGAGAGATTTTGCCGCACATTTCCCTTCCAGTTACGCAGTCGGATCACGCCGGATTCCCGGTGCTCGGACACCAGGCTGAAAATGGCGTCCACCAGTTCCGGGTAGGTCTCCACCCACACGGTGGTGGAGTCATCGGCAGCCGCCGGCAGCCTGGCGTGGGGCGTGACCGACAGATAATCCCGCTCCAGCATGGCGGCGCAGCCCGTGAGGGACAGAGACAGACACAGGCACAGCGCGAGAAGCCGCTTTTTCACGGGCACACCTCCTTTTTGATGGGTCAAGGCAGTCAGAACCCCAGGTCCTCATCCACCAGCACCACCTCAAAGTCCATCGAGGAGGGCTTGCGCCAATAGACCACCAGCGCGCTGCAAATGCGCTCCGGGCTCTTGCAGTCATAGCACTTGTCGCCCTTGACAGCGCAGGGCGTTTTTTTCTGGAGGCGTTGGGCATTTTTGGGCCCGGCAATATTCCGGGCCCGCCAGAGGGCCGCGTCGTAATCGGGGGCCAGCTTGTTCCGCCCCACGATGAAATAGACCTTTTTGTGGCCGTAGAGGCCGGAGGCCACCCGGTTGCCGGTGCCGTCGATATTGATGATCTCGCCGGTCTCGGCCAGACCGTTGACAGAGGAGAGGTAGATCTGGGTCTCAGACGCCTCCTGAGCAGTCCCGCCGGCCCAATGCCAGACGATCCGGTTATGCGTCCCCAGCCGCTCGGCAAGGCCCATATCCCGGATGGTCACAGAGCCGCCGATCCCAATGCTCTTTCCGTCCAGCGTGCGGTCGAGGTAGTCGCAGGCCTCCGCCGCGGTGGCGAAGCAGGAGACGATGAAGCCCCGTGCCTCTAAGTGTTCTCTTACCCGTGCAAAGTTGGCCATCAAGGGTCGCTCCCTTCTTTACAGATCGTTTTGTTTGTACTCCCGAAAACCCTCGCCCATGACCTCATGGGCATCGCATACGATGAGGAAGGCGGCGGGGTCCAGCTCCTTCACCAGCTGCTTCATCGTGACGATCTGCCGCTGCTTGAAGGCGCACATGAGCACTTGTTTTTCCTGACCGGACCAGGCACCCTCGCCGTGGAGGATAGTAACGCCCCGGTCCAGGTCCCGCACCAGGGTGTCGGCGATCTCCTTATGCCGGTCGCTGATGATATAGGCCACCTTGGCGGTGTCCAGGCCGTAGAGCACCATATCCATCACCATGGAGGAGATGTACAGCGCCACCACGCCGTACAGGGCGCTGTCCACATTGCCGAAGGCGGCGGCCACGGCCAGAATGACTACGAGATCAATGACCATCAGCAGCTTGCCCATGGGCAGCCAGGCCATTTTCAGCTTCAGCAGCCGGGCGATGAGGTCGGTACCGCCGGTGGTGGCGCCCTGAAGGAAGACCACGCCCAGGGAGAGACCCATGAGGACGCCGCCGTAAATGGTGGCCAGCATGGGATCCATGGGCTGGAAGGTATAGATGGCGTTCAGGGCGTCGATGGCCGCGGAGGAGACGAACATGGCGAAGAGAGAGGTCACCAGCAGGTGCCCTCCAATGAACTTCCACCCCAGGATGAAGAGGGGAATGTTCAGGATGATGACCACCGTGCCGATGGGAGCCCAGGGGAGGATGGCATTGATGATCTGGCCCACGCCGGTGATGCCGCCGAAACCGATGTGGTTGGGCGCGTAGCACCAGTTGAAGCCGAACGCATAGACGACGGAGGCCAGGGTGATCCAGACATAGGTCAAAAAGGTTTTTCCCGGAGATTGTTTCATAGCAGCACCTCAAAAGAGAATCAGGACGGTTCCATCAGGGACATCTGCTCCTCGCCCCGGTCCTCCTCCCTGAGCAGGGCGCCGGCCACAGGCAGGGAACGCGCCCGATAGCGGGCGGCATTTTGGATAGGGGTGGCGGACAGCGGGGCGGCACCCTCCAGCCGGTATTTGGGCTTGAGCGTCATAATGTTGACCCCCTGGGTAGAGCGGGTGGCTTTCGGGGCAAGGGAGGCGGTGTGGAAGATCAGGGCGCGGCCCTCGGTGGACCAGACGGCCATCTCCATCTCCTCCCGCAGCAGATAGGCCGTCACCAACGGGCTCTTATCAGAGTATGCCCCGGTCAAGCGCTTGCGTCTCGTCTGCGTCTGATAACCGGAGAGTTCTACCCGGGCCGCCTTGCCATTTTGGAAGAAAAACAGCAGATTTCCGCTGTAGTCGCCGGGGACGCAGGCCCAGACAAAGCTCTCGCCCTCGTCGAAGCCCAGCTTGGTGGGGAGATAGTCGCCCAGTACGCTGGCCTTGGCGTCGTCGAAGTCGCTCATACGAGTCTTATAGCACTGCTGCTTGTCGGTAAAGACCAGCAGCTCGTCCCGATTGCCGCACTCCCAGGAGAGAAAGGCACCGTCGCCCTCCTTGTACTTCTGCTCCGAGCTCATGCGCAGGGACTGGGGGGTGATTTTTTTGAAATAGCCCTCCCGGGAGAGGAAGACGTTCACCGGATAATCGGGGATGTCCTCCTCCGGATCGGAGGATTCCAGCGCATGTTCGTAGACCAGCGCAGTGCGCCGGGGGACCGCATACTTCTTCTTCACGTTGACGAGCTCTGAAATGATGATCTCCTTGACCCGCTCCGGGCGGTTCACGATGTCCTGAAGATCAGCGATCTCCTGCTCCAGTGTGGAAGTCTCTTCGATGCGCTTGAGGATATACTCCTTATTGATGTTCCTCAGGCGGATATCGGCCACATATTCGGCCTGGACTTCGTCAATGCCGAAGCCGATCATCAGATTGGGCACCACCTCGGCGTCCTCTTCGGTGTCCCGGATGATCTGGATGGCCCGGTCGATATCCAGCAGGATGCGTTTAAGGCCCTTCAAAAGGTGGAGCTTGTCCTGCTTTTTCTTCATAACGAAGTAGGTCCGGCGGCGGACGCCCTCCATCCGCCAGGCCGTCCACTCCTCCAGGATCTCCCGCACCCCCATGACCCGGGGCATGCCGGCGATGAGGATATTGAAGTTGCAGGCAAAGGAGTCCCGCAGCGGGGTCATGCGGAAGAGCTTGGCCATCAGCTTGTCGGGGTCGGTGCCCCGCTTGAGGTCGATGGCAAGCTTGAGGCCGGTGAGATCGGTCTCATCCCGCATGTCGGAGATCTCCTTGACCTTTCCGCCCTTTACCAGCTCGGCCACCTTGTCCATGATGGCCTCCACAGTGGTGGTATAGGGGATCTCATAGATCTCGATCAGATTTTCCTCTTTGACATACCGCCACTTTGCCTGGACCTTGAAGGAGCCCCGCCCGGTCCGGTAGATGGCGGAGAGCTCTTCCGCGTCGTAGAGCAGCTCCCCGCCGGTGGGGAAGTCGGGGGCCTTGAGAGTGGCGGTGAGGTCGCAGTTGGGATTTTTGAGATAGGCCATGGTGGCGTCGCACACCTCGCCCAGATGGAAGCCGCACAGGTTGGAGGCCATGCCCACGGCGATGCCCTGGTTGGCGGATACCAGCACGTTTGGAAAGGTGGTGGGCAGAAGGGTGGGCTCCTGGAGGGTGCCGTCGTAGTTGGGGACAAAGTCCACCGTATCCTGGTCAATGTCCCGGAAGAGCTCGGCGCAGATGGCATCCAGCCGGACTTCCGTATAGCGGGAGGCCGCCCAGGCCATATCCCGGGAGTACACCTTGCCGAAATTGCCCTTGGAGTCCACCAGCGGGTGGAGGAGGGCTCCATAGCCCCTGGAGAGGCGGACCATGGTGTCGTAGATGGCCTGGTCGCCGTGAGGATTGAGCTTCATGGTCTGGCCCACCACGTTGGCGGACTTGGTCCGCGCTCCGCCCAGCAGCTTCATCTGATACATGGTGTAGAGAAGCTTCCGATGGGAGGGTTTGAACCCGTCGATCTCCGGGATAGCCCGTGAGACGATGACGCTCATGGCGTAGGGCATATAATTGATTTCCAGGGTCTGGGTAATGGGCTGTTCCAGCACTTCGGCATGGAGGCCCTGCACATTGGGGTTGTCCACCCGTTTGGCCCCCTCCTGGGGGCCCTTTTTCTTAGCCAATGGTATCAGTCCTTTGCGAAAAATAGAGACGGATCATGCGGAGAGGGCGGCGGAGAGAGACGCGGCGCTTAGCCCGGGGACAGGGAGAACGGCGCAGGAGAAAAGCGCGTCGTCAAACAGGGCGGAGGTCGCCTCGCTCTCTTTCAGGAGGAGATAGCGTTTTCCGCGGGAAGTCTCCCAGACGGATTGCCCGGTCATATCGTTGCGGGCCCACCAGTTGTAGCCGTCCAGATAGTTCTCATAGGCTTCATCCCAGGAAGAGAAGGTTTCCTTCAGGCGCACGGCGGCGGGCTCCAGCAGGGCCAGAGCCTCGGGGTAGGTGAGATAGCCCGCCTCATAACCCCACTGGACCAAATTGCTCATGCGGAAGAGGTCCCAGCACAGGATGCCCCGATCCCCCCATTTTTCCGAGAGAGCCTTGGTCTGCGGCCACATATAGCGGTCCACCTCCCCGCTTTCATTCAGCAGCTCCTGATAGCCGGACGCGCTGAGGCCGTTGACCAGTCCGGCGGCCTCCTGGAAGGAATCGTTGTGACCGTGGAGCGTCATGGAGCAGACGGTCGTGATGAGGGCCTCCCGGCTGTCAATGCCCCAGTCGTCGGAGAGGGTCCGGCGGCAGCTCTTGTAGGGGGGATCGTTGGTGGTGTAGGCCCCGCTGCCGCTGCCGGCGACCGGCAGCCCCCGGGAATAAAGGCCGAACCAGTAGGGGTCACCCGCATTCAGGGAGGAGAGTATGGCCCCCATGGGAAGCGCCCAGGCCTCCAGATTGGAGTCGCCGACCGCCGTTTTGTCCTCCTGAACGTCAACCCGGCGATTCTCCGCATCCCAAGTCACGCTCTGGTCGAAGAACTCCGCGACATAACGGGCCGGGATCAGGGTGCGGCCGTCGGCGGCGTATGGAGCTACGTCCATCTGAATGGCCTTGCCGTCCACTGTGGCGGTGGTCTGATTCAGGGTCATGATCACCTGGACGCCTGCCCGGGTCATCACGACCTGGCTGGTCTCCTGCACCCACTCCACATCTGCGCCCAAGTGCTCCGCCAGCGTGCGGATGGGGATCATCGTGCGGTTATTGCGGATTTCCGGCTGTGCTGCGGTCACGCCCCCCACGTTGTACCCTGCAAAGAGCTGATGTCCGTCCAGATAGAGGGCCACTCGGTTCTGATAGGCATGGACGGCCTGGGCGACCTTTTCACGGTCCCCGTCGCTCACCTGATCCATATAGGGCGCATCATAGAAGTCGGCCAGCGTCAGGCCGAGGGCGGTGAGGTTCCGGTCCAGGGATACGGCCAGATAGGGACTGTAGTCGAAATCATAGAGCAGGGCCGCGCGATTCGACCAGAGGCTCAGGGCGTAATAAACAGAGTCCAACTGGTCTCCGTTCTGGTCCTTCCAGTTGCTGGCGGCCGCGCTGAAGGCGCGGTAGGCGGAGTAGTAGGCCCTTTGGGCCCCGGCGGCATCCGGGGCGTTCTGGGCATACCGCAGCCGCAAAAGTCCGGTCTCATAGCACATGCCCGCGGAGGTGTCGGCCACCTCTGCGCCCGCGTCGGGAAGCTGGGCCCCGGCTTCGGCCTCGGCGCGCAGAGAGAGCACCTTGGCCCAGTTCTCAGACTGGTAGACCTCGTCTCCGGGGAGCACCACATAGTTTTTTTCCGGGATCCAGCCCGGCGGTGTGGGCGAGTCCGACGCCGCAAAGGCGGCAGGCAGCAGAGCACACAGGTAGACCAGCGCGGTGACAAAAGAATACAGACGCCGTCTCATTGAAAAACTCCTTTCTTTACCGGGAAAACGCAGGAAGCGGATCCATGCCAGGGCGGAGAGACGGGATATCAGCCGCCAAACGATTCATCCACAGGGACCACGGCGTCGCCCTCCGGCGGGGTGGTCTGGGGCTCCTGGCTGGTGACGGAGGTCTCGCTTTCCACGGAGATGGCCATTTTGCAGAGGTTTTTCACATGCAGCTCCAGGTGGAAGGAATCCTCTTTCCCGTTGAAGGACCAGTCGCCGGCCAGACGCATGTCCAGCAGGAAGGAATATTCGCTCTCGGGCCGCAGGGCAAAGCTGCCGTCGATGGTGCCGTCTTCGCCTACGGTGAGCGTCAGGGACAGCTCCCGGAAGGAGAGGTCGTAGTAATAGGAATCGCCGAGAACGCCGTAGAGGAGCGCGGTGAGCTCTTCGGCGTCCAGCGCGAGGACATGATCGCTGCCCTTGGCCTCGAATTGGTCGTCGCCCAGTACCGCAGCCGTCATGGACCCGGCATTCAGGATGTTCTGATAATAGTAGACGGGGGAGATGTAGGGAGATTGCAGATCGGAGGCCAGGGAGGCGGCGGCTACTGCGGCGCCGACGGTAGCGGTAGCCCCGGCGGAAGTGAGGCCGCTGTCCCAGGAGAGCCACACGTCTTTGGGGTAGGTCTTGCCCATGATGGAGAAGAGGGAGGGGAAAGAGGAGGAGGTGAGATAGAGCATTCCGCTTTCATAGTCGGCCCGGATCTGGAAGTCTCCGGCCCGAAGCAGATCCATCAGGGCCTGGAACTCCGTGCCCGCATCCTGAGAGAGATAGTCGTACATCTCGTCGCCCAGCAGACCGCGGATCAGCTCTTCCAGCTCGGAGAGGTCGTAGGTGCCGGAGAGTTCCATGCCGGCGGGGGAGAGAAGCTGGCGGAAGGCGGCGGAGACGGCATAGGTCTTGTCCCCGTCGATGGAGTTGAAGAGGGTGGTATCCAAAGCGATGGTGCAGTCGGTCTGGTGATTCTGCCCCGAGGCGGGGGCCCACTTCGCCAGCGCCCCGTTGAGAATGGTGAACGATTCATCCATGGCCGCCGCAGCCTCCTCCGGGTCCAGCAGAACAGCGGTCTCGAAGTTTTGATCCCAGTAGACGGTATAGCCGGCCTCCTCGGCGGAGGCGCGCAGGGGGGAGTAGCCGTTCGTGGTGACGGTCTTGGGTGTCTGCCCCAGGGCCTGGGCCAGGATTTCGGAGGGCACAAAAGTGGTGCCGTCCTGGGCGTAGGGCTTCTGATCTGACCCGAACTGGAGGTACACGCCGTTTACCATGATGCCCAGCTCGCCGGGGACGCCGCCCAGCAGTTCCTTTTCCGCATCATAGTCGGCAGGAGCCACCCACCACCAGTCGCCGTACTCTTGGTAGTCGATCCACTCGCACAGCAGATAGTCGTGGAAGTCCTCCTCGGTGTCCAGCTCCTGGTTGAGCATAAACCGCTCCTTGGTGTAATAGGAGTAGTTTTCCGCAAAGTAGGCGTCGGCGTCGAAGTCCGCAGTGGAGCCGGGGTTTGCCGCCTCATAGTCGGCGATACGTGCGGCACGCTCTTGGCGGGCCTTCAGGGCGCTGATATAGGCATACTGGAGGTATTCCAGGAACTCCTGATCGTCAGAAAGTCCGTAGTCCTCCATAAAGGCGGTCTTGGGATCCTGATAGCCGTAGTGGTCGGCCAGATAGGCCATGGGATCAAACCCCTCCAGTACGCCGGGGTGCTCCGATGCGTAGGCGGCCACTTCGTCCCTCTGGGCCTGCTTCAGGTCCAGCTCGTCCAGGTACTCGCAGAACATGATGTCCCGGAACGCCGCGTCGTCTTTCGCACTGGAAAAAGAACTCATGTACTCCTCTTTTTCATAGTAGGGATGATGCTGGGCAAACCAGGCGTCGGCGTCAAAGGCGGCAAAAGCGCCGGGGTGAGAGGCCTCATACGCCTCTACCCGCTGCCGGCGGTTGTCCGCCTCCAGCAGGCCGGAGACATACTCATACTGCATGTCCAGGAGAAAGTCCTCCTCGGTCGCCAGGCCATAAAGGACCATATACTCCTCTTTGGTATAATCGTAAGCGCCGTAGTTGGTCTCGAACCAGGCATCGGCGTCAAAGGCGGCCAAAGTGCCGGGGTGGGCGGTCTCGTACGCTTCCACCGTGGTCCTCCGTTCCTCCTGGTAGAGCTGGAAGGCGATGTACTCATCCAGCATCTCCTGTTGGAAGTCCTCCTCCGTGGACCCGTTCCAATAGAGGTAGTCCTCCTTGGTAGAGTAGTCGCCGTAGATGGACGCGAACCAAGCGTCGGCGTCAAAGGAAGCGGCCTCCTCGGGGTGGGCGGCCAGCCAGGCGGTTTTCTCCGCCTCCCATTCGGGCTCTCCATCCGAAAGCGATTCGTCGGGCGTTGTGGTCACGGCCACAGCGACGTCCGGAAACACATCCGGAACAGAGGGGATCTCCGGCGCTTCGACAGCCAGAGCGGGGGTGAGCAGGGACAGGGACATAGCGAGAACGAGCATCGATGTGAGCAGCTTTTTCATCGTGGGACCTCCTTCTATCATTTCAGAAGCGGCGGCACCGCTCCGGCGGGTCAAGAGATATCGGCCAGTTCTAGATATTTATACCCATTTTCTGCAATGTGGTCCTTTCGGCCGCTGAGGTTGTCTCCCAGCAGGAGGTCAAAGACCTGAGCGGTGCGCTCCACATCCTCCGGCATGACCTTGATGAGCCGGCGGGTGGCGGGATTCATCGTGGTGAGCCACATCATGTCCGGCTCGTTTTCGCCCAGTCCCTTGGAGCGCTGAATGGTATACTTCCTGTCTCCAAGTTCAGACAGGATGTTGGTCTTCTCCGTCTCATTGTAGGCGAACCAGGTCTTTTCCTTGTAGTTGATCTCATAAAGAGGGGACTCGGCAATATAGACGTAACCGCGTTGGATGAGGGTGGGGGTAAGCCGATAGAGCATGGTGAGGATAAGGGTTCGGATTTGGTAGCCGTCCACGTCTGCGTCGGTACAGATGACCACCTTGTTCCATCTGAGGTTCATGAGATCGAAGTCCGCCATATCCTTGGCCCGTTTGTCGTGGACTTCCACGCCGCAGCCAAGGACCTTCAGCAGGTCGGTGATAATCTCGCTTTTGAAGATCTTGCCGAAATCCGCTTTCAGGCAGTTGAGGATCTTGCCGCGGACCGGCATGATGCCCTGAAATTCTGCGTCCCGGCTCAGCTTGACCGAGCCCAAGGCCGAGTCGCCCTCCACGATATAGAGCTCACGGCGTTCTGTGTCCTTCGTGCGGCAGTCCACAAATTTCTGAACCCGGTTGGAGATATCCACATTGCCGGAGAGCTTCTTCTTGATGTTGAGCCGGGCCTTCTCCGCGGACTCGCGGCTGCGCTTGTTGATGAGGACCTGCTCGGCGATTTTCCCCGCGTCAAAGGGGTTTTCGATGAAATAGACTTCCATCTGACTTTTGAGAAAATCGGTCATGGCCTCCTGGACGAATTTATTGTTGATGGCCTTTTTCGTCTGATTTTCATAGGAGGTCTGGGTGGAAAAGTTGTTGGAGACAAAGACCAGACAATCCTGGATATCGTTCCAGGTGATCTTGCTCTCCGCTTTCTGGTATTTGCCCTGCTGACGGAGATAGGCGTCGATGGCTGAGACAAAAGCGGAGCGCATGGCCTTCTCCGGAGAACCGCCGTGTTCCAGCCAGGAGGAGTTGTGATAGTGTTCGATGATGTTCACCGTGTTGGAGAAGCAGAAGGAAACGGAGAGCTTGACCTTATAGTCCGGCTTGTCCACCCGGTCCCGGCCCCGTCGCTCGGTCTGCCAGAAGACGGGGGTGGTGAGAGCGTTCTCGCCGGATAGCTCCCGAACATAGTCCACAATGCCGTTCTGATACTGGAAGTCGGTGGTCTCGAACTTGCCGTTTACTTGGTTGCGGAAGCGGAAGGTGACGCCGGCGTTGACCACCGCTTGGCGCTTGAGTACATCCAGGAAGAACTCTACCGGAATGTTGATGTCGGTAAACACATCCAGATCCGGCTTCCAACGGAACCGAGACCCTGTTTTTTTGCCGCTCCAAGGGGCCTTTTGAAGACCGCCGATATTTTCACCCTTTTCAAAGTGAAGGCTGTACTCAAAGCCGTCGCGATGGATCAGGGCGTCAAAATACTCGGAAGCATACTGTGTGGCACAGGTGCCCAAGCCGTTGAGACCCAGGGAGTACTCATAATTGTCTCCCTCCAGGTTGTTGTACTTGCCGCCGGCATAGAGTTCGCAGAAAACCAGCTCCCAGTTGAACTTCTGCTCTTTTTCGTTCCAGTCCACCGGGCAGCCCCGGCCGAAGTCCTCCACTTCGATGGACTTGTCCTCGTAGCGGGTGATGGTGATGGTGTCTCCATGGCCTTCGCGGGCCTCATCAATGGCGTTGCTGAGAATTTCAAAAACGGCGTGCTCGCAGCCCTCCAGGCCGTCGGACCCGAAGATGACTCCGGGCCGTTTCCGGACCCGGTCCGCCCCTTTGAGGGCGGAGATAGAGTCGTTGCCATACTGCTGCTTGCCAGTGCTTTTGGGCATTGGACTTCCCTCACATTCCAATATTTATACGATATCATCTTAGTTTATCCCATTTCAGGGTCCTGTGTCAAGGAAGGGGACGCCATATGACCGGGACCGACGGTTCTTTGCCCGATGCGTGTACAGCGGCATTGACAAACGGGGCAAAATGGGGTATCTTTTTAAAAGCGCCGGTAGAAGGCATTGAGAAGGGCATCCTCTGGGACACCGGCGCAGCTATGATATGGAGCGGTATCGAAGTGGTCATAACGGGGCTGACTCGAAATCAGTTTGACGGAAACGTCACGTGGGTTCGAATCCCACCCGCTCCGCCATGTCGGAGCAAACGTCATATCGTTTGCTCCGACTTTTTACAAAAGCCAGTCACCACATTGCGGCACAACGGCCCGTGGCAGAATGGGATTTTTGGAAGGATCGACTCTGTAAAAAGTCATGGGGAACTGTCAAACTTGACAGTTCCCCATGACTTTTTATGGCCCGATCGTCGACCTCTGGGCATGATCTGAAGGCTGTGGCTTCGAAAAGACCGTCCTGTTCCGTACAGTCGGCATGGCGCCGTTTGGTGATGGGATTTCGCTTTTCCAGGAGCCAGTATCACCCGTATGGCGCCGAGGTCACCTCTGCACCCGGCCGGAGCCGTCTCCGGCACAGAGTTTTTCCACTTCGGCGACGGTGACCCGGTTGAAATCCCCCTCTATAGAGTGTTTGAGCGCCGAGGCAGCCACAGCGAACGCAATCGATTCTTGTTCGGACTTGCCGCTGAGCAGAGCATAGATCAGGCCGCCGCCGAAACTGTCGCCGCCTCCCACCCGGTCCACAATGCGCAGGTGATGTGTTCTGGAGAAGTAACAGGAGTTTCCGTCGTAGAGCATGCCTGCCCAGTCGTTGTCACTGGCGGAGAGGGAGGTGCGCAGGGTGATGGCCACCTTTTCAAAGCCAAAGCGATCCGCCAGTTGTTTTGCCACAGACTGATATCCCTTAGTGTTCAGCTTTCCGCCGCGAATATCTGTATCGGCGGCTTCAATGCCAAAGATGTCTTTTGCATCCTCCTCGTTGGAAATGCAAACATCCACGTATTGGCACAACTCCGTCATGGCGGCCCGCGCCTCTTCACGGGTCCATAGCTTCCCTCTGTAGTTGAGGTCACAGGAGACCTTGACGCCTTTGGCTTTGGCGACCTTGCAGGCATCTTCGCAAATGGCTGTCAGGCTGGGACCGAGGGCGGGTGTGATACCGGTAAAGTGGAACCAATCCGCCCCGTCGAAAATAACCTCCCAGTCAAAGTCAGAGGGCTGTGCTTCCTGGATGGCGGAGTGGGCGCGGTCATAAATGCAGACGCTTCCGCGCTGCGAGGCGCCCTTTTCCAAGTAGTAGATCCCCACGCGGTCGCCTCCGCGGACGATCATGGAGGTGTCCACCCCGAAATACCGCAGGGAATCCACCGCAGCCTGTCCGATGGCGTGGGAGGGAAGCTTGGTGACATAGGCCGAGTCCAGACCATAGTTGGCCAGGGAGACGGCCACGTTAGCCTCTCCGCCGCCGAAGGTGGCCTGCATCTGGTCGTTTTGGAAGAATCGGTAATAGCCGTTTGGAGCCAGACGCAGCATGATTTCGCCAAAGGTAATCACTCTTTTGCTCATTTTATCATTCCCTCCTGGATAGACCCATTACGATGTCTGCGGCCTTGCGGGAGAGTTGCTCGATCTGGTCAAAGCGTCCTGCGCGGATCAGGGTGTCCTTGACCATCCAGCTCCCGCCGCAGGCCAGCACTTTTGGGCTGGCAAGATAGGTGCCCGCATTGGAGGCATTGATGCCGCCAGTGGGCATAAAGCGCACCCCGGGATAGGGAGCGGCCAGGGATTCGATCATAGGCAACCCGCCGGAGGGTTCTGCGGGAAAGAATTTGAGGACATCCAGGCCCAGCTCCAAGGCGGCTTCAATCTCTGTAGGGGTGACTACGCCGGGCAGAACAGGGACCCCGAGCTCCTGGCAGCGGCGGACCACACGAGGGTTTGTGCCGGGGCTGACGATGAATTGGGCACCGGCGTTTACGGCCTGCGTCACCTGTTCACAGGTGAGTACTGTGCCGGCGCCGATCAGCATTTCAGGCAGCTCAAAGGTTATACGCCGTATGGCCTCGGAGGCAACAGAGGTCCGAAAAGTGATTTCTGCTGCGGGCAGTCCACCGGAGACCAAGGCACGGGCAAGGGGAACGGCGTCACCGGCGTCCTCCAGCTTGACCACAGGGATAATACCGGTCAAGCGGATGCGGTTTAAAATGGGATGCATGAAATCCCTCCTTTTTCATTTGCTGGGACAGACGGGGCGCCAATCGGGACGCAGGGGCGTAAGCGCCCCGCCTTGAATCACCGCCACGGGCTCGATCACCTGCTCCACGGGAATTTCAGAGCAGTATGCGTCCAGGAAGGGCGGGTCCCCCGGACTGACCGGACGGAGCCGGAAAAGGGTGGCGCGCTGCGAGATCGACTCCAGCCATCCGGCAAGACCGAGCTGTCGGGCCGGGATAGTGGTAACGGCAGCTACAACTTCATCCAGACGCATCCCGAGGGCGAGAAATTTGCTCATGGTGTGGGGAAGGCTGTGCACCACGGTGTCGACGTTGCGGATATGGGCGTCGGTGCTGATGGAGAAGGTACGCAGGCCGGCGGAGATAGCCGCCCGGGCCACGTTCTGATCCAGACTGGCCGCCCCATGGCCCACATCCAGAAACACGCCGCGGCGGATGGCGTCCGCTAGAGGAGGGATGGGGGTTCCGTCGGGATTCCACATAAGGTTGGCCATGCTGCAATAGCGCAAGTCGAGCGCCGCGCCCTTGCCGGCCCTCCGGTTGGCCTCCAGATTGGGAGCGCCATGGAAAATATGTGTGATGATGTCACCGGGGCGCAGAAGGGGAAGGGTCTTATCGTTGGAAGGGGGGCCCTCCACCAGGTGGGCCATGACGGGACGGCTCAAGAGCTCCCCTGTCTGAATGGCCAGGCGCAGGGGGGCCATACCGGTATCCTCTACCACAAGGCCGCTGGAGAGGACCTTAATCCCGAGAAGCAGCCCGCTGGTGTCGCTGCGGACACACTCCACTGCGGACTGAAGATCCAGATTCCTGCGGTCAAAATAGGGCTGCTTGGTGATAAGACCCACCCGGCTTATGTTCAGAAAGGCGCGTACCTCGGTCTGAAAGGTAGGGAGCACATACTGCCGGAAACAGGGGAAGCTGGTGCTGCCCGCGCTGCCGGCATCCACTACCAGATGGACGCCGGTGGACAGGCCCACCCGGTCGGCAGGGATCCCCAGATCGGTGGCGCCGGGATAGACATGGGCGTGGCTATCAATAAAGCCGGGCGCCATGAAGAGGCCGCTGTCGCCCAGACGGCGCTCCTCCAGGCCCAGGCATCTGCCGCCCTCCAGGTAAAGCAGGGCCGGTACAAAGGAACCGCTGGAGCTTTGAAAGGCTTGAACTGGGATGGCAGTCATTCGTGTCTCACCTCCGGGTCAGAGGAGCTTCAGCCGCACCAAAAGCCCCTTTAACTGATCCACATCGGCACGTATGGTGTATTTGGGCAGAGCGGCAATGTGTTCCACCACGCTGGGTTGCTTGAATGCGGTGCCGGTAATGACGCAGACTACGGTGTCGGAGGAGGATATCTTCCCGGCTTTTACAGCCTGCTTGAAGGCCGCCACCGTGGAAGCGGAGGAGGGCTCCGCACCAATGCCCTCGTGTCCCAGGTCCACCATAGCTGCGAGAATCTCGTCGTCGCTGACCGCCATGGCGGCGCCGCCCGATTCCCGTACCGCGCGAATCAACCGCCGTCCGCCCTGAAGCGGGCTGTTGCCGGAGATGCTCTGCGCGATGGTGCGGGTGCTGTCGCCGTACATCTCAGCCACCTCGGCGCCGCTGTCCACCGCGCGCTTGAGCCAGCACACGGCCTCCGGCTGTACAGGCACCATATGGGGGACCTTGTCCGTCACGCCCATGGCGGCCAACTCGTTATAGCCCTTCCAAGTGCCCCAGACCCCGCCTCCGGTCCCCATGGGGTGGAAGGAGAAATCAGGGACGCGGCCCAGCTCGGAGAAGATTTCATAAGCATAGGTCTTCATGGCCTCGTGGCGTATGGGGTTGATGAAATTTACAAACACATAACAGCCCAGGTCGGTAACCGCCTTGTCCAGCATAGTTTCGATCTGGGCAAAATTGTCGAAATCCAAGACAGCGGTATTGGTGCCATAAAGCATAATCATGGTCTTTTTCATGGGACTTGCCTGATATTCCACCATCACCACACCTGGAAAACCGGCTCTGGCGCTGTACGCAGCAAAGGAGGCACCGGCATTCCCGGAGCTGTAAGTGATGCCTCGCTTGACGCCGATGTCCATGGCATAGCTCACGGCCAGGGAATAGCCCCTGTCCTTGAAGCTGCCCGTCGGCATGAGGGTATCGTTTTTGAAATAAAGGTTTTCTATGCCCAGGGTTGGACCGAGGTATTTGGATTTGACCAGGGGCGTCCCGCCTTCACCCAGTGAGACAATGTTTTGGTCGGAAACTTTTGGGAAAAAGTCGCGATAGTACCAAATGGGGCCGCGGACATATTCACGAAACAAATGTGCGGAACGCTTCAGACCGTTAAGATCATATTGGACCTCCAGAAGGCCGCCGCAGCGGGGACACAGGTTGACCGGTTCACGCAGGTCGATCTCAGCGCCGCAGGAGTCGCAGCGGAAACAAAGAGCATTTCCTTTTGTAGAAGACATGATAGAGGTTTCCTCCCGAACGTTAAATTCCGGTATCCCGGCTTTACTTGAGCGTGAAGATCGCTTCGATTTCCACGCTGAGATTGGAGGGGAGGGTGTTGACGGCGATGGCGGAGCGGGCGTGGCGGCCCTGCTCTCCCCACAGGTCCAGAAGGAGCTGGGATGCGCCGTTGACAACGGCGGGCTGCTGATAGAAGCCGTCGTCGCTGGAGACAAAGGCCAGCAGCTTCACCACCCGCTGGATGCGGTTCAAATCTCCCAGGTATTCTTCCAGCACGGCCAGGGTGTTGAGCATACAGTAGCGGGCGCCCAGCCGGGCGTCCTCCAGTGTGACGTCCCTGCCCACCTTGCCCTCGATTCTGTGTTCGCCGAAAAAGCTGCCCTGGCCGGAGGCGTAGAGCATGTGGTCCACCTGGTTGACGGGGACGAAAAGACCGACGGGGGTGGGAGCCTTGGGAAGTGTGATCCCAAGTGATCTCATTCTCTCATAAATATCCGTAGGAATTCCTCCTTATCAGTTTACTCCTGGCACAGAACGCAGGCTGCGTAGTGTCCGGGGGAGACCTCCCGGAGCGCCTGCGGCTCCTTGCACCGCTCACAGGCATAGGGGCAGCGGGGGGCGAAGCGACATCCCGGCGCCGGGTTAATGGGATTGGCGACCTCGCCGGCCAGAGCGTGGCGCTTTCGGTTCCGGCGGTTGAGATCGGTGGTGGGGATGGCGGAGAGCAGTGCCTGGGTATAGGGGTGGGCCTGATGGAGAAAAAGCTCCTCTTTGGGTGCGTACTCCACCACCTTGCCCATATACATCACCATGATATTGGTACTGATATGCCGCACCACACACAGATCGTGGGTGATGAACATATAGGACAGGCCCTGTTTATCCTGCAGATCCATCAGCAGGTTGAGGATCTGTGCCTGAATGGAGACATCAAGGGCGGATACGGGCTCGTCACAGACGATGAACTTCGGATCAACTGCCAGTGCACGGGCCAGCCCTACTCGCTGCCGCCGCCCGCCGTCCAGCTCATGGGGATAGGTGTTCACATAGCGGTCGGGCAGGCCACATACCTCCATGAGTTCGCGCACCTTCTCCCGAACCCCCTGCTTGCTTTTGATGGTGCCGCAGACCCTGATCGGTTCGGCGATGATGCTGCTGATGGACAGACGGGGATTCAGCGAGGTGAAAGGGTCCTGAAAGATCATCTGCATATTAAGGCGGACCTGCTTCATCTGGGGCCTGGGATAGGAGAGGATATTTTCCCCGTTATAGAGCACCTCTCCGCTGGTGGCCTCCAGCAGGCGCAGGATGGTCCGGCCGAGGGTGGATTTGCCGCAGCCGGACTCTCCCACCACGCCCAGGGTCTCTCCCGCGTTGATCCGGAAGCTGACGTCGTCGACGGCATGGAGGATACCGGCGGGAGTTTTAAAGTATTTTTTCAGGTTTTTCGCTTCAATCAGTGGTATCGGCATCGTGCGTCCCCTCCTCTCTGAACAGGTGACATTTGATTCCGTGTCCGCCCATATAGTACATCTCCGGAGCCTCACTGGCACAGCAGTCCATGCAGTGCGGACAGCGAGGGGCGAACTTGCAGCCCTCAGGCAGGTCGGTGGGGTCGGCCATAAACCCGGGGATGGGGTCCAGACGGGGGGTGGTGGTGTAAAGATCGGGGATGCAGTTAAAAAGTCCGGCCGTGTACGGGTGGTTCTTACGACGGGCGTAGATCTCTTCCACGCTGCCGTACTCAATGACCTCTCCAGCATAGACAATGGCCACATTGTCACAGAACTCAGCCACCACGCCCAGGTCGTGGGTGATGAGGATCATGGCCGAATTGAACTTCTCCTTGAGCTGCTTCATGAGCTCCAGGATCTGGGCCTGTATGGTGACATCCAATGCGGTGGTGGGTTCATCTGCCAGCAGGAGCTCGGGCTCGGCCACCAAGGCCATGGCGATGACGATCCGCTGCTTCATTCCACCGGAGAACTGGTGGGGATATTCATGCTTCCGTGCCGCGGGAATCCCGACCATCTGCATCATCTCGTCCACCCGGCGGTCCTTCTCTTCTTTGGTCATATCCGGAAAGTGGAGATTGAGGACCTCCAGGATCTGATCGCCTACGGTGGAGACCGGATTCAGGCTGGTCATAGGATCCTGGAAAATCATCGAAATACGCTCGCCCCGCAGCCCCAGCATTTCTTTGGGAGACGCGTGAAGAATGTCCGTTCCGTCATAGAGAATGCTGCCATGGGTGATCTGTCCTACCCGGGGCGGCAGGAGCCGCAGAATGGACAGAGCCATTGTGGTCTTTCCGGCGCCGGTCTCGCCTACCAGCCCTAACTTCTCGCCGCGGTGCAGGGTCAGATGAAAGCCGTTAAGGGCGTGGACCACCGCGTCGTCTGTATTGTACTGCGCGTAAAGATTCTTGATTTCCAGTAGGATATCCCCACCGGCGCTGTTTTGCAGTGCGTTATCCATAGTCGAGACACCCCCCTTAATTCTTGGTTCTGGGATCCAGCGCGTCGCGGAGTCCGTCACCGATGAAATTGACGGCCATAACCGCCAGCGCGATACAAATGCCCGGAATTAGGCCCAAGTAGGGATAATAACGGATGTGCACCTTGTTCTCTGAGAGAATGGTGCCCCACTCCGGTGTGGGGGAGGAGACGCCGATGCCCAGGAAGCCGAGGGATGCGATGCTGAGGATGACCTGCCCCAGGGTTAGGGTGGCTGATACGATAACCGGTCCCATGCCGTTGGGCAGAATATGTTTGAGAATGATGCGCGCGGAACTGGTGCCGCAGCACTTGGCGGCCTCGACAAACTCCTGATTGCGCAGCGTCATGATGGACGAGCGCACCACGCGGGTGAAGCGAGGGATCTGAGAGATAGACAGGGCGACCAGCAGCTTGTCCACGCCGGTGCCCAGCGCGGCCACCACGGCCATGGACAGCAGCATGGCGGGGATCGCCATGAACATGTCTACGATGCGCATGATGACGGAGTCGACCTTGCCGCCGAAATACCCCGCCGCGCCTCCCAACGCACAGCCAGCCACAAAGGAGATCGCCACCACGGCAAGGCCCATAAACAGCGAGATACGCCCGCCGTAGACGATCCGGGCAAAGAGGTCGCGGCCGAACTGGTCGGTGCCGAACCAATACTCCGCACAAGGCGGGGTGAATTTGTCCACAATATTCTGCTTGACCACCTGTTCGTAAGGGACGTACAGGGGAGCGGCCAGGATGGCGAGCATCATGAGCAGGAGCAGGAAAAGCCCTGCCATGGCTAACTTGTTTTTTCGAAAGCGAAACCAGACCATGCCCCAGACGCTGCGTCCGCTTACAGGCTGCACAGAGGGGGTCTTATCCGTATGATGTTTCATATCAAAACCTCCTCTATGCGGTAAGCTTGACGCGGGGGTCGATCAGGGCATAAATGACATCCACGATCAGATTCACGATACCCACGAAGATAGCAATGAAAATTAACGTGCCCATCACCACCGGAATATCCCGGCCCTTGACTGCGTTGATGAGCAGAGAGCCGATGCCCGGAATGGAGAAGACGGTCTCTGTAATGACGGAGCCCCCCATGCAGGAAGCAAAGGAGATGCCAACCTGTGTGACGACTGGCAGCATGCCGTTGCGGAGCACGTGGTGCGCGACGACCCGGCGCTCATCGGCGCCCTTGGCGCGGGCAGTGCGGATGTAGTCCTGTTTGATGACATCCAACATACTGGTACGCGTCATTCGGAGCTGTGAGGCCAGAATATTGGCACCCAGTGTGATGGAAGGCAGGATAAAATGTGCCAAGGAGCCAACGCCGGCGGCGGGCAGCCATCCCAGCGTCAGGCAGAACAGGATCTGCCCCATCATGGCAAACCAGAAAGAGGGCAGGGAGAAGAGGATCAGCGCCAGGGCCAGGGAGGCATAGTCCACAAAGTGATACTGGCGGATGGCGGCGATGATTCCCAGGGGAATCCCGATGATAACGGCGACGAACATGGAAAGGGAGCCCAGCAAGATGGTGTAGGGGATGCGGTGGAGAAACTCGGGGAGCACCTCATAGCCGCTCAGCCAGGAGGTTCCGAAGTCGCCGCGGAGAACGCCGGCAATATAGCGGATGTACTGGATGACGATCGGTTGGTCGAGCCCCATCTCGGCTCGTTTGGCGGCCAGTGCCTCGGCGGTGGCGTCCTGGCCCAGTATCATGGCGGCGGGGTCGCCTGGAGCGAGGTTCAGTACCACAAAGATGATAAACGTGATTCCCAATACCACTGGGATCAGAAGCAGCAGACGCTTTATGATATATTTCAGCAAGTTTTTCCCTCCCGGAATAAGGGCCGTTTCCGGGCACATCGCCGTGCCCGGAAGCGGCCTCTCAGCTATGCTTGCTCAGTCTTTGCGGGGCCATGCCCCGAAAGACTTACCAGGACCAATCGTAGAAATAGACCACGCCCAGAGGATAGACCTTCATGCCCTGGAGTGCGGAGCGGTAGGCCATGGTGCTGGGATTGGAGAACAGAGGCACCTCGTAGGCCTCCTCCGTGCAGATGTCCACCATCTGGAGATAGAGTTCCTTGCGCGCATCGTCCTGGGCTTCCCGGGCCTCCATGCCCAGATCGTAGATCTCCTGGGTGCGGGGATACTGGTTGTTGAGCGTCTGGGCATAGTTGGCCTCGGTAGCCATGAAGTAGTTTAGGAAGCCGTCAGCGTCCAGCAGAGAGCTGCTGGTGTTGCGGATCATGGCGCCGAAGGTGCCGGCATACCAGAGGTCATTGAAGGTGGGAGTATCCACCGCGTTGATGGTACAGTTGATACCGATCTCCATCAGTTGGGCCTGGATGATCTGAGCGGTGGTGTCGCTGACGGTGCCGGCCTCCACAATGATCTGAAACTCCTCGTTGTTATAGCCGGAGGAGGCCAGGAATTCCTTGGCCTTTTCCACATCCTGCTCTACCACCTGATAGCCTGAGGGGTGGCCGGAGTAGGAGGGGCACATGTCGATGTCAATGATTGTGGCGTAGCCCTCTGTGGCGCCCTGTACCACGTCCTCTTTGTTGACAGCGGATTGAACGGCCTTGCGGAAATCGGCGTTTTCACCGGGCTGGCCGCTGTTGGCGCTGATATACATGGTCACACGACCGGCGGAGTCCGCGCTGGCCCAAGTGGCGCCGGAGGCCTCATTTAGGTTCAGGCAACTGCTGATGGAGGGGGAACGGATGGCGTCAATATCGCCGTTTTCCAGGGCGATGATCTGAGTGCTGGCGTCGGTCATTGTCTTGATATAGATGGTCTTGATGGCGGCAGGCTCGCGCCAATAGCCCCCGTAGGCCTCCAGGGTAATGGTGTCTCCGCTGACAGCGGAGACAAACTTGTAGGGTCCAGTACCGATGGGGGCGGACTGGTAGCCGTCCTCGCCCGCCTGCTCATAGTAGGCCTTGCTGATGATGCCGCCGGCCCGGGAGGCGCAGCCGTTCAGGAAGGCCGCGTAAGGCGCGGTGAGGTAGATATTTACGGTGCTATCATCCACAGCCTCGGCGCGATCATAGTTGATGATGAGGGCCTTGCCGGTGGAATTCTGCACGGAGAGATCATAGGTAAAAACCACATCCTCGGCGGTCAACGGGGTGCCGTCGTGGAAGGTGACGCCCTCCTGGAGATGGAAGGTATAGCAGAGGCCGTCCTCAGAGACGCTCCACTCTCTGGCCAGACAGGGCTGAATGGTTCCGTCCGCGTCCAGAAAGACCAATGTATCATAGATGTTGTTGAGGACCAGATAGTCGTTGCCGTTGGAACCGTCGGCACCGCAGGGGAAAAAACGGGTGGGCTCCCCGCTGGTGGCCAATATGGCGGAATCCTTCTGGATGGGGGCTGTGGAGCCGGAAGAAATCGTCTCGGAGGGGGAACCTCCGCCGCCACAGCCGGCCAGCAGAGTAAGGGATATGGCGCCGGCCAGAACCAGAGTAAGGGACTTTCGCATGTTCATTTTCAAGTTTATTCTCTCCTTTTTCTTGTAAATGGGCGATAGACAGATGCTTTCTCAGCAAGGGAACGGCGGAGTTCACACGGCAGTGGATGTCCCTCCTTCCATCTGGAATCGTACGGTATCAATCTGCTTTGCCGTGAAACACCGTGATCTAGGTGATGGAGTCAAGTCAAATTTAGAACCAGCAAGTTAGATGCCAATATGTGCCCTTTTTCGAGGAATCCTAAAAAATAATATGAATATGCGGAATGCGGACGGAGATTTTCCGGTGGCTATGCTGCCTTGGAAAGTGTAGGGAAGTCTGAAAATGACAATAGTGCCGTGTCCCTTTTACCCCTTTTATATTTGAAAAGGGGTAAAAGGGACACGGCACTGATCACATAGAGAATCAAATTTGCTTTAAAAATGCCTCTCCACGGGGTGTAAGATGGACGCCACCGCGGCCACGTTCCATCTGAATAAAATTTTGACAGGACAAATATTCTAGCGTTCTCCGAATACAGCTCTCGGAACAAAATTGGCTCTGATTAAGCAGATAGGTACGGATGCTCCGCCGTCCAGCCCCTATGCCCGTAGAATTGATTATGGAGACCGCCTCCAGAACGGAGTGAATCCGCAAGCGTTCCGCCGCCTCCGCAGGAACAGAGGCGGCATCCTGCCTGGCCGCTCCGCTTATGTGGTCCTCCTGAGGGGCGTTGTCCAAAATGTACGGCGGCAGATCGGATACCTGGATCTCCTTCAGCCCCAGATTGGAGAGGTACTCAATACAGTTGCGCAGTTCGCGGATATTGCCGGGAAAGGAGTAGGACAAAATTTGGTGCCTTGCAGCGGAGGAGAGGGTGAAGCTGACCTTCAGGCGCTGCTGAAAGGAGGCGATGAGCAGAGGGATATCCTCCTTGCGCTCTGCCAGCGGCGGGATATAGAGCGGCAGGACATTGAGCCGATAAAAAAGATCGCTCCGGAACTCCTTGCTGCGGATCATCTGCGGAATGTCCTGGTTGGTGGCGGCGATCACGCGCACATCCACGGGGATGACCAGATCGCCTCCCACGCGGACCACTTCTTTTTCCTGGAGGACCCGGAGAAGCCGGACCTGAAGGTGGAGGGGCATCTCACCGATCTCATCCAGGAAAAGGGTGCCTTTGTGGGCTAACTCAAAAAGGCCCTGCTTTCCGTTCTTGTTGGCGCCTGTAAAGGCGCCCTTTTCATATCCAAACAGCTCGCTCTCCAGCAAGCTCTCCACCAGCGCACCGCAGTTGACGGCGATAAAGGGCTGGTTCTTTCGCGCGGAGGCGTTGTGAATGGATTGGGCAAACAGCTCCTTGCCAACGCCGGTGGCGCCTGTAATCAGAATGTTGGAGTTGGAGCGGGCCATGCGCTGGGCAATGGCCTTGCACTCCGCCAGCTTTTTGCTGCTGCCGACGATATCCTGAAAGGTGTACTTCGCAGTGGATTTGCTCCCCGTCACCTGACGGCGCAGCTTCCCCTGCCGCTGCTCCTCAGCCCAGTAATCCGAGATTTGCAGGTAGCCTGTTTCACGACCGGTCTGCAGCACAAGGTTGAGCTTGACGGCGTATGTCTTCCCGTCATAGGCCACCAACTGCTCCTGGGTCTCGTTCCCGCGGCGGATCTGGCAGGAGCGCAGAAAGGGGAAAGCGTCAAACAGCGGCTGGCCGATGAGCGATTGGGGGGACCTTCGAATAAGAGAGGCCACGTAGGAATCGCAGTAGAAAATATGCAGATCGCCGGTGAAGGCCAGAAGGCCGCGCTGTGGGGGCTCATTCCCAATGACGGCGTTGAATTCACTGACGGACAAGTCGTTGATAGATGGGTGGAACTGCGTGCATACCTGCTGAAAATAATCGATAAAGCCTTGGGTGGAGGTGATGTCCTGGACACCAAGGCCAAGGGCGATCTCAAACACGGTGGTCACGCTGAGCATGCGCCCTCTGATGCGAAGATTCTCCGTATATCCATGGGGAAGATTCATGTCTCCAAAAAGCACAATGTGTCCGGAAAGGGCCCGCTCCTCCAGGCCCGGATACCATACCCGCATCCGTTCGGCGGGAATTCCCAGCCTCTGGAGCAGGGTGTAGCGGGCCAGCGCGGCCCGGGGAGACTCGTGGGCCACTACGATGGGGCCGGAACGCTCCAGCTCCTGGATGGTCCTCAACTGGAATTTTTCCAGGGTATAGGTGCTCTGGACGATGGTACATTCCGGATTGAGATATTTCTGCGCGTAAGGGACCAGATCCAGCGCGGTAACCAGAGCCACGTCGGCTTCGATCCTGCCGCCATGCCACTCGGAAATCGTGACCACTTTGATAGAGACATGCTTGAAGAGGCTCTCCAAAGTGGCCTTATGGTTGTCGGCCGTAATGGGGATGTTGCTGATGATGGCGATGCGTTTCACGGTATCCCTCCCACAGGCTTAGAAGAAAAGTTGGCACCCGGATTGCTTTTCATTTTGTACAGCAAAAGATGCGTGGCAACCCCATTGTATCGGCATTGCACAGCGCCGTCAAGTCCGGCGGGCCAGGGAGGTATGCTCCCGCCGCCGAGGAAAAAGGAGGATAAAACATTGAAAATCACGGAGATCAAGACCTTTGTAGCAAACGCCTACCGCACAAATTTTGTTTTTGTCAAGCTTTATACGGACGAGGGAATCACCGGTGTGGGAGAAGGGACTCTTGAATACAAAGAGCATGCTCTGTTGGGAGCGGTGGAAGACCTGAAAGGTTATCTTTTGGGAAAGGACCCCCGCCGAATTGAGGAGCACGTTTTCCACATGTACCGGGACTCCTACTGGAGGACAGGCCCGGTATTGATGAGCGCCATCAGCGCGGTGGAGATGGCCATGTGGGATATCACGGGAAAATACTATGGTGCGCCGGTCCATGCCCTTTTGGGAGGTCCCGTACGGGAGGAGATCGAGCTGTATGCAAACGGCTGGTTTGCGGGGGCCAGGAAGCCGGAGGAATTCGCGGCAAAGGCCAGGGCCGCGGTGGAGAAGGGGGTCCGTGCGTTGAAATGGGATCCCTTTGGCTCGGCCTATTTGACGCTGGAACGCCGCGAATTTGCCGAGAGCATAGACTGTGTGGCGGCTGTACGGGACGCGGTAGGAGGAGATGTGGAGCTCCTGATAGAGGGACATGGGCGGCTGAACGTGGAAACGGCAACGCGCATGGCCAGGGCGCTTGCGCCGTACGGCCCCATGTTTTTTGAGGAGCCGGTTCCGCCAGACAATCTGGACGCCCTGGCCGAGGTCCACCGCCGCTCGCCGGTCCCGATTGCGGCCGGGGAACGGATCTATTCCTTGGCCGCCTGCCGGGAATTCCTCCAGAAGGGATGTGCGGATTTTTTTCAGCCGGACCCGAGCCACTGCGGCGGGATTTTGGCGGTAAAGAAAATGGCGGCGATGGCAGAGCCCTATTATGTCAGTGTGGCGCCGCATAACCCGAGCGGTCCGGTAGCGAATGCAGCTTGCCTTCAACTGGCCGGCGCCACAATCAACTATGCGATTCTGGAGATCATGCTCACGGATGTGTCATGGCGCAGGGAGCTGACGGACGAAATGGTGGAGTTCCGCGCCGGGAAGATCCATGTGCCCAACCGGCCGGGGCTGGGTGTGGAGCTCAGGGAAGAGGCGTGCCGGAGCCATCCCTTTCAGCCGGTTTATTTAAGGCACTATAACGGAGTGCTTACGGATATCCGACCGGAGGGGAAACATACGGCCTATTACTTTCAAAATTTTGACTGACCGCGGGATGGTGAGGCCCGCGGAGCCGAGGGCTGCCGCCGCTTCGTGATCCGAAGCTGAGAGGGGCGGCCGCGGGAGAGGGTAGCGCGCGGGCAAAAGACAGAGAATGCACCTTGAAGATGCACAATACCTATTTGCCGTGATCTCGGCTCAATACAACTCTGCGATTGGATAACATCCCAGGGAATCAATGATATTTTCAAGCAGCTTGCGCTTGATCTGAAAGCGATTTCCGGTCATAATCAGCCATGTTGCGTCCGGGTTTTCTTCCGCCAGCCTCCGCAGTCTTTTCACGAATGCGGAAATATCCGGCCGTTTCTTCAGCAGAACTTCCGCCTCCGGGCTGGAACATTCTACGATGAATTTAGCCATATCTGCACCTCCCACGAACAGGATACCACAACTGATCATAGGGCTAATTAAGAAAGAGGGGACCCGTCGCAAAGGCTGCGCGGCGGGCCGGCCGCCTCATAGATGATAGCGGAAATTATCGGACGGGCGCATACTCCATCTGAGACGGCGTTTCAGTGGCCTCCAGCTTGAAGATGACGGGGCGGAGCCCGTCGTTACAACTGCAAATGGCCACGCCGGGGGTCCTGATCCAGTCGCCGTAATAGAAGAGCTCCGTCCCCGCCCCGTGAGCCAGGGCAAAGACATACTGGTAAATGGCCTTCCACGCCTCGTCACAAAGACCGTCCGGCTTTGCATAGTCGGCATAAAAGACCTGGCCGGCTCTCATCATGGGACAGGCGGTCAGACCCTCCACACCGTATTCGGCAGCCAGCTCCCGGTCCAAGGTGGTTTTCAGTACCGTGATCTTAACTTTCTTCATAGTGAGACCCCCTCGCCGTTTATTTTTTTAATTATATCAGACAGCGGACGGGGGATGCAACCGGGTATGGAAAGGACTGCGTCGGGGTGGTATAATCAGGGGCAACGCCGGGCAGGCCTCGCGCCAAAGCCCAGGACCAACGGATGAAAGGGGAACCTCCATGCGCTATTATGCCGCCCCGATGGAGGGCGTGACCAGCTATCTTTACCGAAAGGCCCACAGCCGCTATTTTAAAAAGGCGGACAAATACTTCATGCCGTTTCTGTCCCCCAGCCACGACCATATTTTCACAAAAAAAGATTTGCGGGAGATCGCGCCGGAGCACAACGAGGGGCTGAACGCCGTGCCGCAGCTCCTGACGCGGCGCGCGGAGGACTTCCTGTGGGCGGCGGGCGAGCTGAAGAAGATGGGTTACCGGGAGGTCAATCTGAATCTCGGCTGTCCCTCCGGCACCGTGACGGCCAAAGGAAAAGGGGCGGGCTTTCTGGGGGAGCCTGCGGAGCTGGACCGCTTCCTGGAGGAGATTTTTGCCGCCGCAGAGGTGCGCATATCGGTGAAGACCCGCCTGGGGCTGCGGGAACCGGAGGAGTTTTCCCACCTGCTGGAGATTTATAACCGCTATCCCATCGCCGAACTGACCATCCACCCTAGAGTGCGGGCGGATTTTTATCGGAACCGGATACGGACGGAGGCGTTCGAAGCCGCCCTGCCGAAGAGCCGCAATCCGGTATGCTACAATGGGGACCTGGTGACGGCGGCAGAGTGCCGGGCGGCGGAGGCGCGGTTCCAAACGGCGGCGGGACTGATGCTGGGCCGGGGGCTCATCGCCGATCCGGCCCTCATAGATAAGGCCGGCGGCGGGCCGGGCGCGGACAAGGACAGGCTGCGGGCTTTCCATGACGAGCTCTATCAGGGCTACTGTGCCGCATTTGGAAGCAGCCGAAACGCCATGCTGCGGATGAAGGAGATCTGGTTCTATCTGATGGGCCTTTTTGAGGACGACGGAAGGTATGCAAAAAGGCTGCGAAAGGCTGGCGATGTACGGGAATATGAGTGTCAGGTAGCGGCCGTATTCCGGGACCTGGCACTTAGAGCGGATGCCGCCGCGGTCTGGAGAAAGTCCGATACATGATTTTGCTCCGGGATGCACATGCTGTCCCCGAGGTGATTAAGAAATGGGGTCCATTTGGAGTGAAACCGTAACCCTTCCCTCCCGGTCGGCGCTGGAAGGGGAACACAGTACAGAGGTAGCGGTAGTGGGCGGAGGAATGGCCGGTGTGCTCACAGCCTGGTTCCTGCGGAAGAGGGGCGCAAAGGTGCTGCTGCTGGAGGCCGACCGGCTGGCCGGCGGTCAGACTCGGAACACCACGGCCAAAATCACGGCGCAGCACGGCATGATCTACGAGCGGCTCTCCGAACAGAAGGGGGAGCTGGCGGCACGGCAGTATGCCTCGGCCAACCAGCGGGCTGTGGAAGCCTACCGGCGGCTGGTGCGAGAGCGGAAGATCCCATGCGAGTGGGAGGACTGCCCCGCCTTCCTCTATTCCACCCAGGAGGAGGATCCGGTCCGGCAGGAGGCGCATACCGCCGCCCGGCTGGGCCTGGAGTGTTCCTTCACACTGGAGACGGAGCTCCCGTTTCCCGTGAAGGGGGCGGCCCGGCTGGAAAGACAGGCCCGGTTCCACCCCCTTCGGTTTTTGGGCGCGCTGGCGGAAGAGCTGGAGGTTTTTGAGCATAGCCGGGTGATCGCGGCGGAGGGGGGCGCGCTGCGGACGGAGCGGGGACGGGTGAAGGCCGAGCAGGTGGTGTTTACCACCCATTACCCTTTCATCAATGTGCCGGGGCTGTATTTCCTGAGGATGCACCAGGAGCGCAGCTATGTGCTGGCGCTCCGAGGGGCGGCCCGGCTGAAGGGAATGTATTACGGCACAGATCCGGACGGGGTGTCGCTGCGCCCCTGCGGGGATCTGCTGCTTCTGGGAGGCGGGAAGCACCGCACCGGGGAAAACTCCGCCGGAGGTTGCTACCGGGGGCTGGAGGAGCAGGCGGAGCGGCTTTTTCCCGGTGCGTCCCAGGCGGCACACTGGTCGGCGCAGGACTGCATCAGCATGGACGGGGTACCCTATATCGGGCCCTACGCCTCTGCTGCGCCCAACTGGTACGTGGCCACCGGCTTCGGCAAGTGGGGCATGACCGGTTCGATGGTCTCCGCCCTGCTCCTCTCCGGACTCCTCACTGGGGAGCGGGACCCGGACGGAGCGGTTTTCGACCCGGGGAGGATGGACCTGCGCGCTTCGGCGGCCAACCTTTGGGAGGACGGAAAACAGGCGGTGAAAGGCCTGTGCCGGTCCGCCTTCGAGCCGCCGAGGGCGGCCGTGGAGGCGCTGACGCGGGGCCATGGCGGGATCGTGGAAGTGGAGGGGGAAAAGCTGGGGGTCTATAAGACAGAGGATGGGGAAGTTTTCACCGTCTCGGCGCACTGCCCCCATCTTGGCTGCCAGGTGGAGTGGAACCCGGACGAGAAGACCTGGGACTGTCCCTGTCATGGGTCGCGATTCGACTTCCAGGGCCGGCTCCTGGACGGACCTGCACAAAAGGGGCTTTGACAAAAGCCTGTGTTTGGACTATGATGGGGACGGGAAAAGATTCCAAACATTGTCTCAAAGTGAGGGATGCCAGATGAAACAGGAAGCAATGAATGTGCTTTTGACCCGCAGAAGCGTACGCCAGTACCAGGCACGCCAAGTTTCGGAGCAGGAGCTGGACCAGGTGCTCCAGGCCGGCCTGTATGCCCCCACCGGAAAGAATGTGCAGGGCGTGGAGTTGGTGGCGGTGCAGGAGAAGAAACTCCGGGACAGGCTGGCCGCCCTGAACAAGTCCTTCTGGGATAAAGATATGGACCCCTATTACGGGGCACCGACGATCATCCTGGTCCTGGCGGATACGGTCCGGTATACCTGGGTGGAGGACGGAAGCTGCGCGCTCTGCAACATGCTCAACGCGGCCCATGCACTGGGGCTGGGCGCCTGCTGGATCCACCGCGTCCGGGAGATGTTCGACTCGGAAGAGGGGAAGGCGTACCTCCGGCAGTGGGGCCTTCCCGAGAGTATGCGGGGTGTGGGCAGCGTTGCCCTGGGCTACCCTGCGGGCCCGGAACTCAGGCCCCTGCCCCGGAAGGACGGCCGGGTGATCAAGCTCCTGTAGTGCCGCGCTGCCGGTCAGGTGATCGACTTTTCCATGACAAAATTGGTGAGCAGGACAGCACGCCGTACCACCTGCTGTTCCCGGAGGGTCCGATAGCCCCGGTGAGAGAAGAAGGGCCGGGCGGTGATGGAGGCGTGGGTGGTAAAATGAGTGACGCCGGCGGCCGCGGCATGGTGTTCCAGTGCGTCGCAGAGCGCGGTGGCGGTCCCGCGGGACTGGAAATGCCGGTGGACAAAAAGCCGATCCAGATATCCGCCGCCGTCCATGTCCCCGAAGCCGATGATCAGGTCTCCGTCCAGCGCCACCAGGGAGTGGTGTTCCCGCAGCGTGTGGTCCCAGCGGGCTGCGTCCACGGCCCCGGGCGCCCAGGCCCAGAGCTGTTCCGGGGTGTAGTCTCCGGCGTTGACCGTGTGTATGGTTTCAAAAAAGAGGCGGGTAAGGGATTCCAGGTCCTCAGGGCGGTAGAGGCGCAGGTACATGGCACAGACTCCTTTCCAGCGGCGAACGCCGGGAAACTGCACAAAATTTCTTTCCAGTATAACACAAAATCTGTCCTTGCAAAACCGGGTTCTTTTCGATATACTGAAAGCAGAAAACAGAATATGCGGATGATGGCATCGGGAGAGACCGCGCAATGCGGCGCCGAAGGGGATCGGCAGAGAAACTCTCAGGCAAAAGTACCGATGCCGGACGAAACTCCGAAGACCGGTGGAAACGCCGGACCGAAGAAGCAACCTGCTGTCCGGCGAGGACGCGGAGAATCTTTCAGGTAACCAGACGGAGGCGTGCCTTTTTTAGGCGCGCCTCCGTTTTCTATTATTTGTACTACCAATCTGAAAGGAGAAGGAGAGCATGGAAGCAAAAACACCCCTCTACAGCCGCCACGAGGCGCTGGGCGGCAAGATCGTCCCCTTTGCGGGATACCTCCTGCCGGTCCAGTACCCCACCGGGGTAATCGCCGAGCATATGGCAGTGCGTACCGCCGCGGGGCTTTTCGACGTCAGCCACATGGGGGAGCTGGTATTCACCGGTCCGGACGCCTTGGGAAACCTCAATCATATGCTGACCAACGATTTTACGGGCATGTATGACGGCCAGGTGCGCTATTCCCCCATGTGCAACGACCAGGGGGGCTGTGTGGACGATCTCATCGTTTACAAGCTCCGGGAGGAGGCCTATCTGGTGGTGGTGAACGCCGCCAACAAGGACAAGGACGCCGCATGGATGCGCGCCCACCTCTCGGGGGACTGCGCCATGGAGGGCATCTCCGCCGATGTGGCCCAGGTGGCCCTTCAGGGGCCCAGATCAAAGGAAATCCTGCTGCGGCTGCTGGAGGAGCCCGTCCTGCCCAAGAAATACTACAGCTTTGTAAAAGACGTGGATCTGAAGGGGATCCGGTGCCTGATCTCCCGCACGGGGTACACTGGTGAATTCGGCTATGAGCTCTACTGCGCCAATGCCGATGCCGGCGCCCTCTGGGACCTGCTGCTGGAGACAGGGAAAGACCTGGGGCTCATCCCCTGCGGGCTGGGGGCTCGGGATACCCTGCGCCTGGAGGCGGCCATGCCGCTCTACGGCCACGAGCTCGACGATGAGATCACACCGCTGGAGGCGGGACTGGACTTTGCCGTAAAGCTGAGCAAAAGGGAATTCATCGGCAAGGACGCCATCGCCGCCAAGCTGCCCATCGCCCGGGTCAGAGTGGGGCTGGAGGTGACGGGCCGCGGCATTGTCCGGGAACACCAGGACATTTACATCGGCGGCCGGCTGGCGGGAAAGACGACCTCGGGCACACATTGTCCCTTCCTCGGTAAGGCCATGGCCATGGCCTATCTGGCCCCGGAGGACGCCGCCGCCGGCACGGAGGTGGAGGTGGAAGTGAGGGGGCGCCGCATTCCCTGCAAAGTGGTGGAGCTGCCCTTTTACAAGCGCTGAACCGGTCGGAACAGTTCAGTTGATGAGATAAGCGTAATGGACAGTGGCAGGAGTTGGAAAGCAACAGTCCTTGTCCATTTCTCAATCTGCAATCACACCTATTTTTAAGGAGGAAACGATGATGAACACCCCTGAAAATCTGCTGTATACCAAATCTCACGAATGGGTCCTCATGGAGGGCGACACCGCTAAGGTGGGCCTCACCGACCACGCACAGGAGGCTCTGGGCGATCTGGTCTTTGTCAACCTGCCCGAGGTAGGGGATACGCTCACCTGCGGCGAGGCTCTGGGCGATGTGGAGTCCGTCAAGGCGGTCTCTGATGTCTACAGCCCTGTAAGCGGCACGGTAAAGGCCGTGAATGAAGCGCTGCTGGAGGCGCCCGAGGGCATCAATGCCGATCCCTACGGCGCATGGCTGGTGGAGGTCGAGGGCATCACTGACAAGGAGGACCTGCTGGAAGCGGCGGCCTATGCGGCCCTGTGCGCCGAGGAGGGCTGAGCCGTGGGCAGCTACATTCCCTCCACTGCCGCCGAGCGGCAGGAGATGCTGGAGGCCATCGGCTGCAAGAGCATCGATGAGCTCTATGCACAAGTCCCGGCGGAGATGAAGGTGGAGCGGCTGGACCTCCCGGAGGGCAAAAGCGAGCTGGAGGTCCGGCGTATCCTGGAGGGCATTGCCTCCAAGAACACCGTGTTTCCCTCTGTGTTTCGGGGGGCGGGAGCCTACCGGCACTATATTCCATCCATTGTGAAGAGTGTCACGTCCAAGGAGACCTTTCTCACCGCTTACACCCCTTATCAGGCGGAGATATCCCAGGGCGTCCTCCAGTCCATCTTTGAGTACCAGACCATGATCTGCGCGCTTACCGGCATGGACGCCTCCAACGCCTCGGTCTATGACGGGGCCTCCGCGGCGGCGGAGGCCGTGGCCATGTGCAGGGACCGGAAGCGGAATACCGTGCTGGTCTCCGCCGCTGCCCATCCCATGGTCCTTCAGACCATCGAGACCTATTGTTTCGGAAACGGTATGGAGGTAAAGACCGTCCCCGTGAAAAACGGCTTTACCGACCAGGAGGCCCTCGGGGCGCTGCTGGACGACACGGTGGCCTGCTTTTACCTCCAGCAGCCCAATTATTACGGCCGCATCGAGTCCGCCGCCGATATAGGCGAGGCGGTCCACGGCTGCGGCGGCAAATTCATTATGGGTGTGAATCCCATCGCCATGGCGGTGCTCAAGACGCCCGGCGAGTGCGGCGCCGATATCGCGGTGGGAGAGGGGCAACCTTTGGGACTTCCCCTCAGCTTCGGGGGGCCCTACCTGGGCTTTATGGCGGCCAAAAGCGCCATGGCCCGAAAGCTGCCCGGGCGCATCGTGGGTGAGACCGCCGACCATGACGGCCGGAGAGCCTATGTCCTCACGCTCCAGGCCCGGGAACAGCATATCCGCCGGGAAAAAGCCAGCTCCAACGTCTGCTCCAATCAGGCCCTCTGTGCCATGACCGCAGCGGTGTACCTGGCGGCCATGGGGGCAAAGGGCCTCAGGCAGGCGGCGGAGGGCTGCATGGCCCACGCGCGGTATGCCGCCGAACGGATCTGCTCGGTGCCCGGCTTCGATATGGTCTATCCTGGCCCTTATTTCCATGAATTCGTCACCACATGTCCGGTAAAGCCGGAACGCCTTCTGGAGGGGCTTGCCCTGCGGGGCATCCTGGGTGGACTTCCGGTGGAAAGCGGCATCCTGTGGTGCGCCACAGAGATGAACACCCGGCAGGAGATCGACGCGCTGGAAGCGGCCATTCGGGAGGTGTGCTGAGATGGAATTGCTGTTTGAAAAAAGCCGCGCCGGGCGCGGCTGCGACCTGCTGCCCCCGCTGGATGTGCCTCCCGCCCACCTGATGGAGGGCACGGAGCGCCGGACGCCGCTGCGTCTCCCCGAGATGTCCGAGGTGGATCTCTCCCGGCACTACTCCGAGCTGGAGCGGCGGTCCCACGGGGTGAACAACGGATTCTATCCCCTGGGCTCCTGCACGATGAAGTATAATCCCAGAATCCATGAGGAGACGGCGGCCCTGCCCGGCTTTGCGGGGGTACACCCCACCCAGGGCGCCGACACGGTCCAGGGCTGCCTGGAGGCGCTGTACCTGGCCGAGGAGCTGCTGTGCGAGATCACGGGAATGGACGGCATGACCTTTATGCCCGCCGCCGGCGCTCACGGGGAGTTCACCGCCCTGCTGATGGTGAAGAAGTATCATCTGGACCGGGGCGATACCCAGCGGACCAAGATCATCGTTCCCGACTCCGCCCACGGCACCAACCCGGCTTCCGCCGCCATGTGCGGCTTCACCGTGGTCAACGTGCCCTCCAATCCCCAGGGCGGCGTGGACCTGGAGGCGCTGAAGGCGGCCGTGGGGCCGGATACCGCCGGGCTCATGCTTACCAATCCCAATACCCTGGGCCTCTTTGATCCCAATATCCTGGAGATCACGCAGATCGTCCACGACGCGGGCGGGCTCGCCTATTATGACGGGGCCAACCTCAATGCCGTCATGGGAGTGGCCCGACCGGGCGACATGGGCTTTGATCTGGTGCATCTCAATCTCCACAAGACCTTTTCCACCCCTCACGGCGGAGGAGGACCCGGCTCCGGCCCTGTAGGTTGCAAGCGCTTTCTCATGGATTTCCTGCCGAACTATCACGTGGCGGAGGGAGAGCACGGGCTGGAGTTTGACCGCCCCTGTAAGAGCATTGGCAGCGTAAAGGCGTTTTACGGCAACTTCGCCGTGGTGGTGAAGGCGCTCACCTATATCCTGACACTGGGCGCAGAGGGCATCACCGAGGCGGCGCAGGGGGCTGTCCTCAATGCCAATTATATGCGCGAAATGCTCCGTGGGACCTATGACATCGCCTACGGCGACGGCCCCTGCATGCACGAGTTCGTGCTCACGCTGGCCGGGCTGAAGAAGGAAAAGGGCGTCTCCGCTATGGATGTGGCCAAGGCCCTGCTGGACCACGGCATCCATCCCCCCACGATGTACTTCCCGCTGATCGTGGAGGAGGCGCTTATGGCCGAACCCACCGAGACCGAGTCCCGGGAGACCCTGGACCGCGCGGTGGAGGTGCTCAAGACTATCCGCGCACAGGCGGACACAGACCCGGAGAGGCTCCACACGGCGCCCCACACCACGCCCATTGGGCGGCCCGACGAGGTGAACGCCGCCCGGCACCCGGTCCTGCGGTATCTCTATCCGGAGGAGCGGACATGAAAAGCGGCCTGATTGTGATCGGAGGGGGGCCCGGCGGCTACGTGGCCGCCATCCGGGCCGCCCAGCTCGGACTGTGCACCGTGCTGGTGGAGCGGGACGCCCTGGGCGGCGCCTGTCTCAATCGGGGGTGTATCCCGACCAAGACTCTGCTGCACAGCGCCAGCCTCTACCGGCAGGTACTGCACAGCGCCGCCTTTGGCGTGACGGCAAGCGACGCCGGGTTTGACTACGCCGTCATGGATGAGCGCAGGCGTCAGGTGGTGGAGCAGCTCCGCAGAGGGGTGGAGGGGCTGCTGAAAGACAATGGGGTGAAAGTGATCCATGGCAGCGCCGTTATCGAGGGGCCCGGCAGGGTCCGTGTGGACGAGGCGATTTACGAGTCGGAACACATTCTGGTGGCGGTTGGGGCGCGCCCGGCCCTGCCGCCCATTCCAGGCCTGGACCTGCCCGGGGTGGTCACCAGCGACGGCCTGCTGGGGGAGGGCATGTACCATCCCCGCCTGACCATCATCGGCGGCGGAGTGATCGGCATGGAGTTTGCCTCCCTCTACAGTGCTCTGGGAGCCCAGGTCACCGTGCTGGAGGCCATGGACCGGGTGCTGCCCACCATGGACAAGGAGATCGCTCAAAATCTGAGCATGCTCATGAAAAGGCGGGGCGTAAAGCTCTGTACCGGGGCCCGGGTGGAGCAGGTGACACGGACCGGAGAGGGCCTCCAGTGCACCTACACGTCAAAGGAAAAGACCGAGACCGTTGCGGCGGACGCCGTGCTGGTCTCCACCGGACGGAAGCCCAACACCGAGGGCCTGTGCGGGCCCGGCGTAGACTTGGGACTGGCCCGGGGGGCGATTCCGGTGAATGAGCGGTTCGAGACCTGCGTGAAGGGCATCTATGCCATTGGAGACGTAGTGGCGGGCGGCATTCAGCTGGCACATGTGGCCTCGGCCCAGGCGATCAACGCTGTGAGTACGATCGCGGGGAAAGAGCCGCCCATGAAGCTGAACGCCATCCCCGCCTGTGTCTACACCGAACCGGAGATCGCCTCTGTGGGGCTCACCGAGGCCCAGGCCAAGGAGGCGGGGATTCCCACAAAGGGAAGCAAGTACCTGATGAACGGCAATGGGCGGAGCATCATTGCCGGCGCGGAACGGGGCTTTATCAAGGTGGTGTCCCATGCCGAGACCGGCACGGTGCTGGGGGCGCAGCTCATGTGTGAGCGGGCCACCGATCTGGTGGGTGAATTCACTCTGGCCGTCGCAGAGGGGAAAACGCTGGAGGAACTGGCCGCCCTGGTGCGGCCTCATCCCACCTTTGCCGAGGGGATCTCAGAAGCGGTGGAGAGCGGCCTGGGGCTTGCCATCCATCAGCTCAACCGATAAAAAAGCATAAGAAGGAGCGCGCCGGGGAAAACCGGCGCGCTCCTTTCTGCATTGCAGGGCCGCGGGCAAGCAGGGCGGTGCGTTCAAATGTGTCTCCCCCGGTGAAGGGGCAGACGGAGCGCAAAGATCGTACCCTCGGGCCCGGTTCGCGCCACCCGCAGCGTCCCCCCCCCATGGAGATCGGCCGGTTCTTTTGCAATGGAGAGGTCCAGGCCAAAGTGCTCCTTGGTGGTGCGGGAGACATCGGCCCGGTAAAAGCGGTCAAAAATATAGGGGAGGGACTGGGTGGAGATGCCCGGCCCGGTGTCGGCGACCTGTAGGGTCAGAGCGGCGCCGTCCACCTCTGCACGCAGCGTGACTACCCCCCCTGCGGCGTATAACTGAAGGCGTTGTCCAGGAGGACGGACAGGACCTGACGGAGCCGTTGGGGGTCTCCGGTGACCGGGGGAAGATCCCGCTCGGGGACCTCCAACAGCAGACGCTGCCCTTTCTGGCGGGCCACGGGGCAGAAGAGCTCGGCGGTCTCCAGCAGCAGGGCGTCCATATCCACGGTCTCACGGGCAATGGTCCAGGTTCCGGCGTCGCTCCGGGCCAGGGAGAGCAGGTCGTCTACCAGCCGGGACATTGTGGGCGCATTCCACCTCGATGTTTTGCCGGAGCCGGGACGCCTGGTCGGGGGCCACGGCCAGGGCGGCGGCGCTGGTACGGATGACGGCCAGGGGAGAGCGGAGCTCATGGGAGGCGGCGGCGATGAATTCGGCCTGTTTCCGTCGGCTCTCCTCGATGGGACGGATGGCCCGGCCGGCAAAGGCCCAGCAGAGCAGGAGCAGAGCGGTCACCCCGGCGGCCACCAGAGCGGCGAAGGAGCCGCGCAGCAGCAGAAGCTGCTGGTCGGAGGAGGATATATCCTTGAGCAGGACCAGGCTCTGCCAGCCTTACGAAGACGGGATCTGGGTGACGAAGGCCGGATATCGCTCGCCCAGGTCTCCGCGTACCTCAAAAACGGGGGTGGAGGTGGTGTCGATGAGGGAGAGAGGAGGGCTGTCCGGCTCCACGCCAAGGGCGCGGGCGCCGGCGACTGCACGCTCCAACAGCAGGGGTCGGGCGGTCCTAGGCGTCCTGGCGCCGGAGAAGCTGAGGGGCGCGCCCTGGTCCCGCAGGGAGATGATGAGCCCCTCTCCGGACTCCAACTGGGCAAGCCAGGTCGTGCTGACCACCCGATCCAATCGGAGCTTGGCTATGATGGCGTTGGCGCTGGAGAGAAACCCTGCCTCTGAACCGGCGCGGAGTTGGCCCTCCGCCAGGGACAGGGCAGCCAAGGCCATGGCCAGCAGTACCGCCCCCGTGCAGGCCGCCGAGAGGAGTGTGAGCTGCCGCCGGAGCCGGGTCAGTATGGCCCGACCTCCAGTCGATAGCCCACGGAGCGAACAGTGGCAAGGCGGACGGCGCTCCCCACTGCACGGAGCCTGCGGCGGAGAAAGTGGATATAGTTGTCTAGATTGCCGTCCTCCACCGGAGCGTCCGGTCCCCAGACCCGGGAGAGTAGAAGCTCACGGGTTAGGGTCTGCCCGGCGTTGCGGAGGAAGAGTTCCAGAAGCTGTTTCTCCCGGCGGGAGAGGGAACAGGCCCCCGCGGGCCTGAGGAGGGCGGCGAGCTCCGTATCCAGCTCCAGATCCCCGGCGGAGAGCCGGCTGGTGGACTCCCACTGCCTGGGGCGGCGGGACAGGGCGCGGATCCGGGCCAGAAGCTCTTCCGCGGCAAACGGCTTGGCCGGGTAGTCGTCGGCCCCGGCATCCAGCCCGTCCACCCGGTCTGGGACGCCGTCCAGAGCCGTGAGCATAAGCACCGGGGTGGAGAACCCCCGGCTGCGCAGGGTCCGCACGGCCTCCAGACCGTCCAGTTCAGGCAGCATCCGGTCCATAAGAATCAGGTCATAGGCGTTTTGCAGGGCAAAGTGGAGGCCATCCTCCCCGGTGTGGGCATAGTCCACCGTATAGCCCTGCTGCCGGAGATGGATATCCACGGCGGCACAGAGCGCCTGATCGCCCTCTACCATCCGGCGTCCGGGCCCTGGACGAAGGGGAATTGCTGGTGATTTTTGGCGGGGAGGGCATCTCCCGTTACCGGAGCACTGACGGGCATCTCCTGATGGAGTATCCGCCCCAGAGCTATAACAGCGGCGCGGCGGTCCTGGGAGACACGCTGCTGGCCATGAGCGCCGACGGAAAGGAGACGGTGCTCTACGATCTGAAGACGGGCAGACAGACCGGCGGGAGCATATACGACGGCCTGAGCTTCCTGACAGCGCTGGGACTGGACGATGAAGGCGTGTATCTGGGCGATGCCACCGGCATCTACCGACAGACGGCCGGAGGGACCATATGGGAGAAGCTGGTGGACGGCGAGCCCACCTCCCTCTCGATGCCTACGCTGAGCCTATCGGGCCTGACCTCCGACGGGGAGGGCGGCTTCTACGCCCTGCTGCAGGGGGAGGATGACGTTCGGCTGCTGCACTATTCCTATGATCCGGATACCCCGACCCTTCCGGACACCGAACTGGTGATCTTCGGGCTCAGGGACAGCGACACCATTCGCCAGGCCATTGGAGAGTTCCAGAGGAGCAACCCCACGGTGCGGGTCAACTTCCAGGTTCTGCTGGACGAGGAGCTGGGCGCCACCGCAGAGGACGTGATCCGTACCCTCAACACCGAGCTCATGGCGGGGAAAGGGCCCGATCTGCTTCTGCTGGACGGCCTGAATGTGGACTCTTACATAGAAAAGGGAGTCCTGGCCGATATGACAGAGCAAGCCAGGCGTCTGGAGGAGGATGGGCTGATGCCCAATCTGACGAACGCCTATTGCCGGGACGGCAGGGTCTACGGCGTTCCCGCACGGTTCACCGTGCCGGTGATGATGGGGGCGCGGGAGTGTGTGGAGCAGGTGTGGTCTATGACGGATCTGGCCGGACTGGTCGAAGAGGGCCAGGGCGGAGAGCCGGCGTTCCTCTGCCCCTCGGCGCAGCTCTTCGGCGAAACGGGGATGCTGATGGACTACTACGACGTCTGCGCCGGGAGTATTGTCACGGAAAAAGGGGTGGACCAGCAGACGCTGGAAGGCTACTTTGCCGACATGCTCCGCATCCAGCAGGCAGAGCGGGAGAATACCCCTGAGTTGGGGGACGGGGTCAGTTTTGCCACTGTGGTGGCCGCCAGCGGCGGCGGGAGCGGTGCTGAGATGCTGGACCCCGGGTCCAATCGGCTCAGCGAAGGGAAGGCCCTCTTCCACGTGCAGGAGCTTGCCGGCCAGTTCTCCCTGGAGAACATCCTGACCGCGCTCAACGGACGGGAGGGGGGACGCCGCTGGTGTCGTACAGTACGGGCGGCTCCGGCGGGAATACAGGGGAAAAGCCCGCACGGGACTGGACCCTGGACACCCTGTTCGGCGGGAACGCTTATACGCCCTCCAGCGGCGTGGGGATTGTGTCCACCGGAAACCAGAGGGAGCTGGCCGAGTCCTTTGTGAATATGCTCCTCTCACGAACGGTACAGGACAGCTATCTGTACGACGGCTTTCCGGTGAACGGCGGCTCCCTTGACGCCATGGTGGAGCAGGCGGCGGAGAACGCCGAGGACGATATGGGATTCCGGGCTCTGTGCGACCGGCTGGACGCCCCCATCCTGTCGGACCAGGTGGTAAAGGAAGCGGTGGAGCGCCAGTTGAGAGGGCTGTCGGACGGAAGCCTGACGTCGGAGCAGGCGGCGGCGAATGTGATGGAAAAGACCCGGATCTATCTGGCGGAATAAGCGCCACAGGGTGTGAAAAAAGGAGTGGATCACCGATGGACTTGGAGCCGGTGGAGAAGTGGAAGGAGTGCGTGGAGCTGGAGCGGCGGCGACTGGCGGCGGGAGAGCGGCCTAAGCCCCTCTTTTCCAACGGCGTGCAGCGGGCGGGGGCCGGCGAGGAAGAGCTCCAGGCGGCCCGGACCAGTGTGGAGGACCTCCAGTCCGCCGTGGAGACGGCGGACTGGAGCATGGAGTCCTACAACTACGGATCTGATCTGGCCGTGACCCGGGCGGAAGAGGCCCTGGAAAAGGCAAGGGCACGCCAGGAGGAAAAGCTCCAGGCGGCGGAGGCGGAGCGGGACGCGGCCGAGAAAAAGCTGGAAGAGGCCCGAGCGCGCACGGACGTCGGCGAGGAAGAACTGGTGCTCTCGGCACAGGCTGCCGTGGAAAGCGCGGAGAAAGCCCTGCGTACCGCCGAGCGTGCCGCAGAGGACGCGGGAATTGAAACGGAGGAGAAGCTTCTCAGCGCCGCACGGACGGTGGAGAGCGCCCAGCGGGCGCTGGAGCAGGCCCGCAGAAAGGCGGAGGAGGAGCGGCAGTCCGGCGAGGCCGGCAGCCGGGAGCGGGAGGCCGCCGGTGGACGGCTGACGGCGCCGGTGGACGGCACAGCGGCATCCATCCTCTCGCAGCCGGGCAGGACCCAGGAGGGGGCGCAGGCGGCGGTCCTCACCCGGAACGACCAGGGCTTTGCATTCCGGGGAAAGCTGGACCAGAAGAAGGCCGAGGACTTGGCGGCGGAGGACCAGGGGAAGCTCACTTTCACCCTGGAGGGAAAAGCCGGAAGCGCGGAGGCGATTATTACCTCCGTGGGGGCGGCGGACAGCCAGGGTCAGGTGACGGTGACCGCTCAGCTCCCAGAGGGGAACTACGGCTCCGGCGGGTCCGCGGAGCTGGAAATTTCCAAGCGCAGCCAGCAGTACGACATGGTGCTGCCCCTGAGCGCCCTGCGGATGGGGGGAGGCGATGCCTACGTGCTGGTGATTCAGGAGAAGCAGAGCGTCATGGGCGTGGAACAGACCGTGGTGAAAAAGACCGTCACCCTCCAGGAGCAGGACAGCGGGAACATGGCGGTGGAGGGGGCGCTGCTGGAGAGCGACCAGGTGGTCATCTCCTCCAATAAACCCGTCGAGGAAGGAGACCGGGTCCGCCTTGAAACGACAAACGAGTAGCGCCGCCCTCTTCCTCCTGGCCACGCTGACCCTGATCTCATGGCTGGGGGCATCTTTTCTGGCACAGCATGCCGGAGAACTCTCCCATGGGGCCGTGATCCGGTGGAAAGCGGGCGGAGGGATAAGCCCCGTCCAGCTCCTGCGGGCGGAGCGATACGCCCGGGAGGACGGCGGGGCGGCGGTGCCCGCCGCCGCACTCTGGCGGGAGCACCGGGAGGGGTACGTGGAGGGCGGGGCCGGGCGGTGCAGCACTTCGGCGGCAGTGTTGGAGCTCTTTGGAGACGGCGGGGAGGTCTGGCCCGCGGCCTTTCGGTACGGAAACTACCCGGCCAGGGGGGATGAGACGGGCTGCGCCGTGGACGAGGCCGCGGCCGACGCCTTGTGGGGCTCGGCCCGTGTGGTGGGGCAGGCGGTGCTATGGAAGGGGAAGACCTACTATGTCAGGGGCGTGATGAAGGGGAGCGGCGGGCTTCTTCTGGGGCAGGGAGGGGAGGACGCGGAGCCTTGGCCCAACCTCCTGCTGCGCCTGTTCCAGCGGGGACGGGCGCTGACCGCCGCGCCGCTGCTGCTGGTCTGCTATCTGCCGCCGGCGCTGCTGGGGGCGGGGACGGTCCTGTGGTGTGCGGGCGCTCCATGGTCTGTGCCGGAGCGGTTCATTCCCACCCGGTGGTCTGATTTTGAGTTCTGGGTCCGGCTGTTCTCGGGCGGGATGGAAAAGCTGCGGGGTTATCTGACCTTGGCGGCCGTTCAGCGGGACCTGCGGTATGGTGCCCTGGCAGCGGGCTGTGCGCTGCTGTCTCTGACCGCACTGGCGCTGGCCGTTTTGGCCGCAGAGCGGGCCGGGGTCCGGACAGAACGGGTATTTGCTGTGAGGGCCTGCGCCGTGTGGGCGCTCACCTTCGGCATCGCTCTCGTCTTTGCGCCTTTTGGGGGTGTGAAGGTGGAGCGGCCGCTCTGGCTGCTGCCGGCGGCGTGGCTGCTGTCGGATTGGTGCCTGGAGCGGCACCGACGTTTTTGGGATCGGAGAAGAGAGGAGGAACGGGGAGACGAAATTGCCATGGAGCCGTCGGCGCGTGCCGGCGGAGGCGGCGGGAGGCCCTCCGCCGGAGTTTGAGCCGGAGACAGATGGGGCGGTCCCATGGCTTTTCCTATGCCCCAGTCTGCTTTCCGTGGCGGTGCTGGTGCTGCTGCCCTTTCTGGACGCGGTGCGCCGCTCCTTCTTTTCCGCCATGAGCGGTCAGTTTGTCGGGTTTAAAAATTATGCCGCCGTCCTCCGGAAGGAGGCGTTTCGGCTGGCTGCCGCCAATACCGCCAGATTTGTGGTGGTGTGCATCCCCCTGCTGCCCCGATACCCCACGTTGCGGCCCTATGTGGAGCTGCTTTTGGATTCACCGAAATTTTTTACGATGTTTTGGAACTCCTGTAGGCAGGTCGCGCCGGTGGTGGCGGGACAGGTCCTCATCAGTGCGCCCGTCGCCTGGGCGTTTGCCCGGCTCCGCTTCCGGGGGGAAAAGGCCCTGTTCTCTCTCTACATCGTGCTCATGCTCATGCCCTTCCAGGTGACCATGGTGTCGAGCTATCTGGTATTGGACGGGTTGGGGCTGCTGGACACCGTTTGGGCCGTGATCCTTCCGGGGGCGGTGTCCACCTTCCCCGTCTTTCTCATGGCCCGTTTTTTCACCGCCATCCCCTCCGCCCTCACGGAAGCCGCGGCGCTGGACGGCGCGGGACCGCTCCGGACCTTTCTGCATGTGGGGCTCCCCCTGGGAGCGCCGGGGCTCCTCTCCGCCGTGGTGCTGGGCTTTCTCGAGTACTGGAATGCACTGGAGCAGCCCCTCACGTTCCTCAAGGACAAGACCCTCTGGCCGCTGTCGTTGTATCTCCCCCCCGTCACAGCGGACAACGCGGGGGTATCCCTGGCGGCCTCCGTGGTGATGCTGCTGCCGGCTCTGCTCATCTTCCTCTTTGGGCAGAAGTATCTGGAACAGGGGATCGCCGCGGCGGGGTTGAAGGATTAGGGCATGCCCCGGAGATGGTTCATACGCCCAAACGCCGGGCCCGGACAAGTCCTTGGGGCCGCTTTTGCGAAAGGCCCGATCAAGTGCAAGGAAGGATATCAGACGGTGGAAGCCACTGCTCTGGAGATAGAACAGGTGAATAAGTGGTACGCCGCCGACGTCCACGCGGTGCGGGATGTGAATCTCGCCGTGGAGCCGGGAGAATTTATGATCTTTGTGGGCCCCTCCGGCTGTGGAAAGTCCACTCTGCTCAGACTGGTGGCGGGGTTGGAGCGGGTGGACAGCGGCGTGATCCGCATGGATGGAAAGAGTATCCACCGGGTGCCCCCGAGGGACCGCGATATCGCCATGGTTTTTCAGAACTATGCCCTCTATCCCACTATGAAGGTCTATGACAACAGGGCTTTCCCACTGAAAATGCGCCGATGGGGGCGGGAGGAGATCCGGGCGCGGGTGATGGAGGTAGCCGAGAGCCTGGGCCTTCTAGAGTATCTGGACCGCCGGCCTGGCACCCTCTCCGGCGGCCAGTGCCAGCGGGTGGCGCTGGGACGGGCCCTGGTGCGGCGCCCTCGCCTCTTCCTCATGGACGAGCCTCTCTCCAACCTGGACGCCAAGCTTCGGATGGATATGCGTCGGGAGATCGTGTCGCTCCAGCGGGACCTGGGCACCACTACCGTCTACGTCACCCACGACCAGACCGAGGTCATGACCATGGGAAGCCGCATCCGCCGTGCTGCGGGACGGCGTCCTCCAGCAGGCAGGTACGCCCCGGGAGGTGTACGATCCTACCTGGCCGGTGAGGGGGAACCGGGAGCGGTCCGGGCGATTGTGACCGACGTGGAGCGTACCGGCCGTGAGAGCTTGCTTTTTCTGAATCTCCCAGGCATGCCCGTGCTGACGGCAGCCGTCGGGGCGGACTGCGCGCTGTACCCGGGAGAGGAGACCGGGGTGATACTGGACCGCGGCAGGCTCCACTTTTTTGATCGGGAGACGGAGCAGAGGCTGTAAAAGCGTACGAGGTGTGTGCAGAGACGGCGGAATCTGATGGGTGGAGCGTCTGAGAGGGCACAGACCGCCGCGAATGGAATGCGCCGGAAACCTTGCAGAGCAAGGATTCCGGCGCGTAAAACGGGGGCCTTTCACCGCTCAGCGGCGGAAAATAAGGGCGTTTTTCAGAATGTGGGCGGGCCGGAGAAGGATTCCCTTCCCCGACCCGCCGTTTTGTGGTACACTGTTGGAAAAATGCGAAAGGAAGACCGGCAGATATGTGCGAAAAGGGCCGTTTTGCACCCAGCCCCAGCGGACGGATGCACCTGGGCAATCTCTTCTCCTTCCTGCTGGCCTGGCTGGATGCCAGGGCGGCGGGAGGGCGGATGGTGCTGCGGATAGAGGACCTGGACCCGGAGCGAACCGGGGAGCCCTGGACGAGCCTTCTGGTAGAGGACCTTCGGTGGCTGGGGCTGGACTGGGACGAGGGGTATGCCGCCGGCGGGACGTGCGGGCCCTATTGCCAGCGGGAGCGGACCGCCCTCTATGACGAGGCGTTCCAAACCCTGAAAGAGCTGGGGGCGGTCTATCCCTGTTGGTGCAGCCGTCATCAGCGGCTGGCCGCTTCCGCACCCCACCCCGGAGAAGAGCGGGACCGCGGGGCGTGCGCCTGCCGGAAGCTCTCCAGGGCGGAGCAGGAGGCGAGAGCCATGGTGAGGCCTCCGGCCTGGAAGGCGGCTATGCCCCATGAGACCATCTCTTTTGACGATCTGTGTCAAGGCCGTCAGCAGTTTGATCTGGCCAGGGACTGCGGTGATTTTGTGGTCCGGCGGGCCGATGGGGTCTACGGCTATCAACTGGCCGTCACGGTGGACGACGCACTGATGGGGGTCACCCGGGTGGTGCGGGGCCGGGATCTTCTGGACTCAGCGGCCCGGCAGCTCTGGCTGATGCGCCTGCTGGGGTACCGCGCTCCCGTCTACGGGCACGTCCCCCTGCTGCTGGCCGGAGACGGAAGGCGGCTCTCCAAGCGGGAACGGGACTTGGACATGGGGGCTCTACGGGAGCGATATGCGCCCGAAACGCTGACAGGGGCGCTGACGACGCTGGCCGGGCTGCCCACCCCGGCGGGGAGATGCGGACCAAAGGAGCTGATTCAGAACTTTTGCTGGGATAAAATAGCAAAAAATGACATTGCGACGGAATTGTAAAAACATATTTTGATATTTTACATTAACTTTACAAAAATACAACAAAAGCTTTACCATCCATGCCTTGCAATCCCTTCCAGATAGTGTTATTTTAGCAGTGGGATTGGTTTGGGTGCACAATATTTGGACAAAACTGAGTTGGGAAAACTGTCTGAGTGCACAACACTCGCACCGCGCTACACACTATTTAGAAACCGCGCATTTTGAAAGGGAGGGTATCCATGCAACAATTCAAGCGGAAGATTGCTCCGGTGCTCCTGGTTCTCACCGCAGCGCTCGGCCTTCTGCTCACCACCGCCTTTGCGGAAGGCGAGGCCGAGTACGTCAGCAGCTTCTACTCCAGCGCACTTTCACTTTTGCCGCCGGTAGTGGCCATCGGACTCTCACTCATCACGAAAGAGGTCTATACCTCTCTGTTCTTGGGCTGCCTGGTGGGCGGCTTCCTGTACGCGAATTTTAACCCTGTCTTGGCCGTCACCAGCACATTCGACACGCTGTGTACCGCGGTGGGCGGCAACCTGGGCATCGTGGCATTCCTGGTCATTTTGGGCATCATCGTGGTGCTGATGAACCGCTCCGGCGGCTCCAAGGCATATGGCGACTGGGCCAAAAAGAAGATCAAGACCAAACGGGGCGCTCTGCTGGCCACCATGGTGCTGGCCATTGTGCTGGGCGTGGACGACTATTTCAACAACCTCACCACCGGCAACGTCATGCGTCCGGTGACCGACAGCCACAACATCTCCCGCGCCAAGCTGGCCTACATGTGTGACGCCACCGCCGCTCCCGTATGCATCATGATGCCCATCTCCTCTTGGGCCGCAGCCGTCTCCGGCGTGGCCGACACGATGGAGGGCGTCAGCGGCCTGCAGCTCTTTATCAGCGCCATCCCCTGGAACTATTACGCGCTCCTCACCCTCTTCATGCTGGTGGTTCTGGCCGTGTTTGATCTGGATTACGGTCCCATGAAGGTCCACGAGGACAACGCCAAGAAGGGCGATCTCTACACCACCCCCGAGCGCCCCTATGCCAATGCGGACGACAGCAAAAACTCCACCAACGGCAAAGTCACCGACCTGGTGATCCCGGTCATCATCCTGATCATCTTCTGCGTGACAGGTCTGCTGTACACCGGCGGCATGTTTGAGGGCGGAATCAGCGTCATCGACGCCTTCTCCAACTGTGACGCGCCTACCGGTCTGATGTATGGCTCCTTCCTTGCGCTGGTGCTGATCTTTGCCTTCTACATGATCCGCCGCACCATGACGTTCTCCCAGTTTACCGACTGCATCGCCGAAGGCTTTAACATCATGGTGCCCGCCATTCTGATCCTGACCTTTGCCTGGACCATCAGCGACGTGACCAACGGGCTGCTGGGCGCCAAGTACTTTGTGGCCGACGCCATGGCCTCGGTGGCAGGCAGCTTTGCAAATCTCCTGCCTGCGGTGATCTTCCTGGTGGCCTGCGGCCTGGGCTTTGCGACCGGCACCTCCTGGGGCACCTTTGGTATCCTGATCCCCATCGTGGTGAGTACCTTCGGGGCCGACGCCGGCACCATCCTCACCATCGGTATTGCCTCCTGCTTGGCGGGCGCGGTCATGGGCGACCACTGCTCTCCCATCTCCGACACCACGATCCTGGCCTCCACCGGTGCCCAGTGCTACCACCTCAACCATGTAAAGACACAGATCCCCTATGCGGTTACGGTAGCCGCTGTGGCATTTGTCAACTACATCATCGCCGGCTACCTCCAAAATGTCATCATCGACCTGATCATCGCCTTTGCCTCCATGTTTGGAGTGCTGGTAATTATCCGTATGGTCGAGCAGAAAAAGCAGCCGGCTGCGGTAAAGAATTAAAAACAAAATTTAATAGGAACTGTGGGAGGCGGGGTAAAACCCCGCCTCCTTTTTGCACTTTTATTGAGTGGAATTGCACAATTTAAAGCAGCAGAGAAATGAAATAAAATTGAAAAATATGGTATGCGTAGGCATTAACTATAAAGAGCTACAAAAAACACACATTGTTTTTATGAAAAATGCCTTGTCTTTTCTCGGGAACTATGATATCCTGAGTGTGGGAATTGGTTTGGTTTATTTCAGCGCAGCACGTACCTTGACAACCGCATATTTGAAAGGGAGGGTAAACATGCATAGAACAAAGAGGAATTTTGTCCCCTTTATTCTGACCATCGCAGCAATTGTAGGAATCCTTATGACCACCGCCTTCGCAGAGGGCGAGGCCGAATACGTCAGTAATTTCTTCTCCACGCCGCTTTCTCTTCTGCCTCCGGTGCTGGCCATTGCGCTGGCCCTCATCACCAAGGAAGTCTATACGTCCCTGTTCCTGGGCTGCCTGGTGGGCGGTTTCCTGTACGCCAATTTTAATCCCGTCATGGGCGTTACAAGTACCTTTGATACGCTGGTGGAATCCGTGGGCGGCAACGTGGCCCTTCTCGCGTTCCTGGTCATGCTGGGTGTGATCGTGGTGCTGATGAACCGCTCCGGCGGCTCCAAGGCTTATGGCGACTGGGCCAAGAAGCACATCAAGACCAAGCGGGGCGCCCTGCTGGCCACCATGGTGCTGGCCTTGGTACTGGGTGTGGACGACTACTTCAACAACCTCACCACCGGCAACGTCATGCGCCCGGTGACCGACAGCCACAACATCTCCCGCGCCAAGCTGGCCTATATGATCGACTCCACCGCCGCTCCCGTATGCATCATGATGCCCATTTCCTCCTGGGCCGCAGCTGTTGCCGGCGTGGCCGACACCATGGAGGGCGTCAGCGGCCTGCAGCTCTTCATCAGCGCCATCCCTTGGAACTACTATGCCATCCTGACCCTGTTCACGCTGGTGATCCTGGCCGTCTTTGATGAGGACTTCGGTCCCATGAAGATTCACGAGGACAACGCCAAGAAGGGCGATCTGTACACCACCCCCGAACGTCCCTTCGAAGGGGCCGACGACGAGAGCAAGAACTCCACCAAGGGCAAGGTGGCGGACCTGGTGATCCCCGTGATCGCCCTGATCATCTGCTGTGTGTCCGGCCTGCTGTATACCGGCGGCTTTTTCACTAGCGATTCTGACTACTTTATGGATGTAATGGGCGCATTTGCCGACTGCTCCGCGCCCACCGGCCTGATGTACGGGTCCTTCCTGGCGTTGCTGTTCGCCTTTATCTTCTATATGGTCCGCCGTACCATGAACTTCGCCCAGTTTACCGACTGTATCGCCGAGGGCTTCAAGGTCATGGTGCCCGCCATCCTGATCCTGTGCTTTGCCTGGACCATCAGCGGCGTGACCAACGGTCTGCTGGGTGCCAAGTTCTTTGTGGCCGACGCCATGGGGGCTGTCGCCTCCAACTTCGCAAACTTCCTGCCCGCAGTGATTTTCCTGGTGGCTGTGGGCCTTGGCTTCGCCACCGGCACCTCCTGGGGCACCTTCGGCATTCTGATCCCCATCGTGGTGAGCACCTTCGGCGTGGACGCCGGCACGATCCTCACCATCGGTATTGCGGCGTGCTTGGCCGGCGCCGTGTGCGGCGACCACTGTTCCCCCATCTCCGATACCACGATCCTGGCCTCTACCGGCGCTCAGTGCTTCCACCTGAACCACGTGAAGACGCAGCTTCCTTATGCGCTTACTGTGGCTGCGGTGGCCTTTGTGAACTATATCTTTGCCGGTTTGATTCAGAATGTCATTGTCAACCTGATCATTGCGTTTGCCTCCATGTTTATCGTACTTATGGCACTGCGTGCCACCCTGGGCAAAGACAAGGTCAATGCCAGAGCGGCTGCAAAATAATACCGCGCGATTTGATCTAAAGGGAGTGGGCTTCGGCCCACTCCCTTTTTGCATGGAAACCGCCGATCCGCTTGACTTTTTCCTCCTTTCTGCGTATACTAAAAAACAGCAATCATGAAAAAGGCTGTGACGGGAAGGAGTACGCTGTTCCCCCAGGTCCAGAGAGGAGCCGGACGGTGCAAGGCTCCCCCGGGAGAAGCGGAAGGTGGTCCCAGAGCTTCGGCGCACAACAGGGCGGAGCCCTCGGTAAGCGCCGGCGTGTTGCCCGCGTTATGGGCAATGGAGTGCGGACGCGGTGCGTCCGAATTCAGGTGGTACCGCGGAGAGATTCGCCCTGAGGCCGAAGAGGCTTCAGGGCTTTTTTATTATATGGGCATTGCAGAGCCTTTGCAGACCGAAAATAGCGGAGCGACGCAGTGCGTCGGGACACACGGCAATTTGATTCCGCCGATTAATGAGGAGGACGGGGAGCATGAAGCGATTTGAAGTCCGTACAACTGGGAAGGTATTCAGCAGTTGGACCGATCAGTATTGTCTGTTCCGGCGGGCCAGAGAGGTACAGGGCAGATCCTTTCGACTGGCAGTGGCGGGTGAGGCGATTGTGGCCGCGGCGGCATTTGTTTTGGCGCTGTGGGGACGGCAGTCGCCGGCACAGCTGCTTTTCTTCTTCGGCGGCTCCCTGTTGATCACCTGGCATGTGACCGGGAAGATCCAGGGCCGGGACACGAAAAAATTTATCAAAAAGGCCCGGGAACAGGTGCTCTCCCCGGAGGACGCGGCCAAAAAGCTGGTGGTTTCCTTTGACGAGGAGGGGTGTACCCTCAGCGCACCGGGCACGACTCTCCCCAATCAGGAGGTGGAGTCCAGGCGGCTGTTTGAGTACCCGGAAGTAGGCGGCCTTTTCGTATCGGAGGACTACATGCTGGTGGCCTGCAAAAAAGCGGTCAGCGTATGCTTTGCCAAATCCTGCCTGACGGGGGGATCTCCTCAGGCGTTTCAGGATTTCCTGGAGGAGAAGTGTGGGCGCCCTTGGGTGTCCTACACCCTGAAAACCAAAGCACTTCAGGCTATGCTCCGGTGAACGGGCCCTGATCCGGAACCGCGATGCCGCATGAGAGTAAAAAATAGGAGTGAAACCAATGAACAGAGAACTACCGAAGGTCTATGAACCCCAGGAGGTGGAGGGCCGCATCTATAAGATGTGGGAGGAACACGGATGCTTTGAGGGACACCGGGACCCGGATAAAAAGCCCTTTACCATCGTGATGCCGCCGCCCAATGTCACCGGGCAGCTCCATATGGGGCACGCTATGGACTCCACCCTGCAGGATATCCTCATCCGCTTCAAGCGGATGCAGGGATACGCCGCCCTGTGGGTTCCCGGCACCGACCATGCCGGCATCGCCACTCAGATCAAGGTGGAGGAGGAGCTCCGCAAGAACGAGGGCCTCACCCGCTACGACTTGGGTCGGGACAAGTTCCTCGAGCGGGTGTGGGACTGGAAAGCCAAATACGGCGGGCGCATCGTTGAGCAGCAAAAGAAACTGGGAGCCTCCTGCGACTGGTCCCGGGCCCGCTTTACTATGGATGACGGCCTCTCCGCCGCCGTCCGGCACGTCTTTGTCACCCTCTATAACAAGGGCCTCATTTATAAGGGCAGCCGCATCATCAACTGGTGTCCCCACTGTACCACCGCCCTGTCCGACGCAGAGGTGGAATACAAGGAGAAGCCCGGCCACCTCTGGCATATCAAGTACCCCATCCAGGGGGAGGAAGGCCGGTATGTCGTGGTGGCCACCACCCGTCCGGAGACTATGCTGGGCGACACCGGCGTGGCCGTGAATCCCAACGATGACCGCTATCGGGACCTGGTGGGCAAGACGTGCATCCTGCCCCTGGTGGACAAGGAAATTCCCATTGTGGCCGACGAGTATGTGGACATGGAATTCGGCACCGGCTGCGTGAAGATGACGCCCGCCCACGACCCCAACGACTTCGAGGTGGGGCTCCGGCACAATCTGGAATCCATCCGGGTGCTGGATGACGACGGCAAGATTAATGAGAACGGCGGCAAGTATCAGGGGCTGGACCGCTATGAGGCCCGGAAGGTCATCGTGGAGGACCTGGAGAGGCTGGGCCTGCTGGATAAGATCACCGACCATACCCATAACGTGGGCACCTGCTACCGCTGCGGCACCGATGTGGAGCCCCTCATCTCCGCCCAGTGGTTCGTCAAGATGGAGCCGCTGGCCCGAGAGGCGCTGCGTGTGGTAAATGAGGGAGAGGTCAAGTTTGTTCCGGACCGCTTCTCCAAGACCTATACCAACTGGATGGAGAACGTCCACGACTGGTGCATCTCCCGCCAACTCTGGTGGGGCCACCGTATTCCCGCCTGGTATTGCGACGACTGCGGCCGGATGACAGTCTCTGAGACCGATCCCACCGAGTGTGAGCACTGTCACTCCACGCACATCCACCAGGAGGAGGACGTACTGGATACGTGGTTCTCCTCTGCGCTGTGGCCCTTCTCCACCCTGGGCTGGCCCGCGGAGACCGAGGACTTCAAGTATTTTTACCCCACTGATGTGCTGGTCACCGGCTATGACATCATCTTCTTCTGGGTGGCGCGGATGATCTTTTCCGGCTGTGAACACACCGGCAAGCCCCCCTTCCACACCGTGTTCATCCACGGCCTGGTCCGGGACGACAAGGGGCGGAAGATGTCCAAGTCCCTGGGCAACGGTATTGATCCGCTGGTGATCGCCGAGCAGTACGGCGCGGACGCGCTGCGCTTCAACCTGGTCACCGGAAACTCCCCCGGGAATGATATGCGCTTCTATACCGAGCGGTGCGAGGCCATGCGCAACTTCGCCAATAAGATCTGGAACGCCTCCCGCTTCCTGATGATGAATCTCACCATCGACCGGTGTGAGCTGCCCGAGCACCTGGAGCTGGAGGACAAGTGGATCCTCTCCAAGCTCAACTCGGTCATCCCCGAGGTCACGGAGAATATGGACAAGTACGAGCTGGGCGTGGCAGCCCAGAAGGTGTACGATTTCATCTGGGACGACTATTGCGACTGGTATATCGAGCTCACCAAATCCCGCCTTCAGGGGGAGGACGCCGAGGCAAAAATCAACGCTCAGAAGGTCCTGTGCTATGTCCTCACCCATATCCTCAAGCTCCTTCACCCCTTTATGCCCTTCCTCACCGAGGAGATCTGGCAGGCCCTGCCCCACGAGGGGGATTTCCTCATGCTTCAAAGGTGGCCCGAGCACCACGTGGAGCTGGACTTCCCTGAGGAGGAGAAGGCTATGGAGATGATCATGGACGCCATCGGCGCGGTCCGTACCAGAAGAGCCGAGATGAATGTTCCACCCTCCAAGCGTGCCCACCTTACCGTTTCCACTTTGGAGCAGGAAGTGTTCACTGCCGGCATTCCCTTCCTCAAGCGCTTGGGCTATGGCAGCGATGTGACCATCACCGGTGTGGCGGAGTCCGGCAGTGACGCCGACCAGGCCGCCAAGGGCATGGTCACCGTCATCACCCACGCAGCGCGCATCTCCATGCCTATGGCTGAGCTGGTGGACATGGAGAAGGAGAGGGCGCGGATGGAAAAGGAGCTGGGCAAGAGCCGGGCGGAGCTGGAAAAGCTCAATACCAAGCTCCATAACCCCGGCTTTGTCAACAAGGCCCCCGCCAACGTGGTGGAGGCCGAGCGGGAGCGGGCCGAAAAGCTTGCCGCCCTCATTGCCAAACTGGAGGAACAGCTCTAGGCCATGTGAGTCCTGTGCTGGCAGACCACCCCACGCCGTCCCGGTTTTCGAGCCGGGACGGCGTTATCATACATAAATTGGGGAATCATTAAATTTCGACGAAATACCGCATCAATACCGCGCTATAATCGGGTTATACCAATATTTGGTATAACCCGATTTTTTACTATCCGGACGGGAGGGAGAGAGAATGGGTTTGACTTGTACCGGGGGAGACAGGGAAATCTGCATGGCCCTGTCCGGCGAGGTGGACCACCACCACGCCCGGGGCCTGATGACGGAAATAGAGCGGGAGATCGACCGGGAGCTGCCCAAACATGTGACGCTGGACCTAGGAGGCGTCACATTTATGGACAGCTCCGGCATTGCGGTGGTGCTGCGATGCTACAGGCGGACCGCTGAGCTTGGGGGGGCGGTGACGGTAAAAGATGTGCCGCCCCAGGCAGAAAAGGTTCTGCGGGCCGCCGGATTGGAGCGGCTCATGCGGTTTGCGTGAAAAGATGCGCGGGCGGCGGAGTCCGCCCGCGGCCAAGGAGGAAGTACATAGGATGAAACCGGTCAACACAGCCACGATTGAATTCCTGAGCCGCTCGGCCAACGAGGGGTTCGCCCGCACTGCGGCGGCCTGCTTCGCCGCCCAACTGGATCCCACTCTGGATGAGATAAACGACATCAAAACCGCTGTCAGCGAGGCGGTGACCAACGCCATCGTCCACGCCTATCCGGACCGCCTGGGACGGGTAAAATTGAAGCTGAGGCTCTTCGAGGACAGCCTGCTGGAGATCACCGTGCAGGACTGGGGTGTGGGGATCGCCGATGTGGCGCAGGCCAGGACCCCTCTTTTTACCACAGGGAACGAGGAGCGTTCCGGCATGGGGTTCACCATCATGGAGAGTTTTATGGACACGCTGCGGGTCCGCTCCACCCCGGGAAAGGGCACCACAGTCACCATGCGCCGCCGCATCGCCCGCCGCCTGACGGCGGGCGGAAAGTGAGTACCCTGGAGGCCCCGCTCTCGCAGGAAAGGGACATGCTGCTGGCTTCCGCCCGGGCCGGAGACAACGACGCCTGTGAACGGATGCTGGAGGAGAACGCCGGTCTCATCTGGAGCATCGTGCGGCGATACTATGGCCGCGGGGTGGACCCGGAGGACCTGTACCAGTTGGGGTGTCTGGGTTTTCTGAAGGCGGTGCGGGGCTTTGACCCGGCCTTCGGCTGCCAGTTCTCCACCTATGCCGTCCCCAAAATCGCCGGGGAGATCCGGCGATTTCTGCGGGATGACGGGGCGGTAAAGGTGAGCCGTGGGATCAAGGAGCGGGGGATGACCATCCGCCTGGCACGGGACAAGCTGGGCCATATGCTGGGACGGGACCCCACCCTCTCCGAGCTCTCGGAAGAGACGGGGCTGGAACCGGAGGATATCGCTGCCGCGGAGGAGGCAAACCTGCCCGTGGCCTCCCTCCAGATGGAGACGGGAGAGGACGGGTTTACCCTGGAGTCCATCCTGGGCACGGAGGGCATGGAGGAGGGAGTGGTGGAACGTCTCGCCCTGCGCGGCGCCATCGACGCTCTGCCGGAGCGGGAACGGCAGGTCATTTTTCTGCGGTATTATAAAGGCCTCACCCAGGATCGGGCCGCCAGAGTGCTGGGCGTGAGCCAGGTCCAAGTCTCCCGCATCGAGCGCAAAGCGATGGAGCATTTGCGGGAAAAGCTGGAGGCGTGACCCGTCGGATGCGCCCGATAAAGCAGCGCGCATCCGAACGCTTTGCCGATTCGCGGCAATAGCTGAAAGCTATTCTTTACTTTGATAGCTTTCAGCTATATCATGAACAATGGTGATTGTTTTGGTGGATTATGTTGGGATCATAAAGGCAAGGCGGAAAAAATTCGGCTACAGTCAATATAAAATGGCGGCTCTGGTCGGGATCACACAACCATTTTACAATGAGATCGAGCGCGGAACAAAAAAGCCGTCACTAGAGGTTTTTTTCAAAATTTGTGAAGTGCTGCATATTTCAGTTATGAGCGAGGCATCAGATGACCATGTGTGACACGCTTTATATCGTCGTTCCGTGCTACAACGAGGAGGAAGTTCTGCCGGAGACCGCACGGCGGCTGGGGGACAAGCTCCGGGGCCTGATGGCGGCGGGTAAGATATCGCCGAAGAGCCGGGTCCTCTTTGTCAATGACGGCTCCAGGGATGGGACCTGGGGGGTCATTTCAAGGCTTCATGCCGCGGACCCCCTCTTTTCAGGGGTGGACCTGAGCCGGAACCGGGGTCATCAGAATGCCCTGCTGGCCGGGCTCATGACTGCCCGGGACCGCTGTGACATGGCAGTGTCCATGGACGCCGACCTCCAGGATGATGTGGATGCGGTGGATGCCATGGTGGAGAAGTACAGCGAGGGTTGCGACATTGTCTATGGCGTCCGTTCCTCCCGGAAAAAGGATACCTTTTTCAAACGGGTTACCGCCGAGGGGTTTTACCGGGTGATGAATTTCCTGGGGGCGGAGACCGTGTTCAACCACGCCGATTACCGGCTGATGTCCCGCCGGGCCCTGGATGGATTGGCCGAATTCCGGGAGGTGAACCTCTTCCTCCGGGGCATCGTCCCCATGATCGGCTATACCGTCGGCACGGTGGAGTATGAGCGGGGAGAACGCTTTGCCGGGGAGAGCAAGTATCCCCTCAAGAAAATGCTCTCCTTTGCCATGGAGGGCATCACCAGTCTGTCTACCAAGCCCATCCGGTATATCACACTGCTGGGCTTCCTCATCTTTCTGGTGAGCCTTCTGATGCTGGTCTACTCCATCGTCCGCTGGGCCCATGGGGATACAATCGTGGGCTGGGCCAGCCTCATCTGTTCCGTGTGGGCCATCGGGGGACTGATCCTGCTGTCCCTGGGGGTCATTGGAGAGTATATCGGAAAAATCTACCTGGAGACCAAGGCACGGCCTCGGTTCCTGATCCGGGAGATTCTGGAGGACGGCAATGGCAAGGCTGATTGATTCCTCCATCCTCAAATTCCTGCTGGTGGGGGTGGGCAACACCCTCCTCTCCATGGCGCTGATGTTCCTCCTGGAGGATCTGGGCTACTGGCCCTCCACCGCCATCGCCTATGTGGCTGGGGCGGTGATGAGCTTTTTCCTCAACCGGTCCTTCACCTTCCGCAGCGACGAGACGCTGGGCCGTTCGGCGGTAAAGTTCGCCCTGAATGTGGCGGTGTGCTATGTGCTCGCATACGGCGTGGCACAGCCCGTGGGCGGACTGATCTTGGGCCGCACATCCCTTCCCACGGTCTGGCGGGATAGGCTGACCAAGTTGGGCGGTATGGCGCTTTATACGGGCTTCAACTATTTTGGACAGCGATTTTTTGCATTCAGGAGAAGATAGATTTTGACCGGGACGGCCGTCCCGGTCAAATTTTTCAGATATCCCGAGCGCAAGCGGTACATCCCCATTCAGGGGAATACCAGCGGCCCTGGCGATTGGATGCCGGAACCATGCGAGAAAGGGGCGATGCCGGTTGCGGCGGCGCCCCTTTTAAGGTAAAATAAGAAACCGATGGACCGCCCGGCACGGAAAGGGGGAGCTCCCATGGAATATGTACCCTGCAAACACCTGATTATCCGCAATCGGGATACCTCTTGGTTCGGTACCGACCATACCATGAACATCTACCGGGGCTGTCCCCACGGCTGCATCTACTGTGACAGCCGCAGTGAGTGCTATCAAAATGAGGACTTCGACCGGGTGCGTGTGAAGGAAAACGCCCTGGAGATCCTCCGCGACGACCTGCGCCGGAAGATCCGGCCCGGCGTGGTGGGGACAGGCTCTATGTCGGACCCCTACCATCCGCTGGAGGAAAGGCTGCAGCTCACCCGGAACGCGCTGGCGCTGCTGGACGCCTACGGTTTTGGAGTGGCCATCACCACCAAGTCGGACCTGATCGTGCGGGATATCGATGTGCTCACCCTGCTGCATGCGCACGCGCCCGTGCTCTGCAAGCTCACCGTCACGACCTGTGACGACGCCCTGGCCGCACGGCTGGAGCCCGGTGCGCCCAGCCCCACCCGGCGGCTGGAGGCGGTGCGGAGGCTGTCGCAGGCGGGCCTGCCCGTCTGTGTCCTTCTCATGCCTGTGCTGCCCTTCCTGGAGGATACGGAGGAAAATGTGCTGGAGGTGGTGGAACGGGCGGCGGAGGCCGGGGCGCGGTATATCTACCCCGTGTTCGGCATGACCCAGCGGGACAGGCAGAGGGCCTGGTACTATCAGGAGCTGGAGACGCGCTTTCCCGGCCAGGGCCTGGCGGAGAAAAATCGCCGTGCCTTTGGGAACCGGTATTGGTGTGTAAGCCCCCGGGCAAAACGTCTGTGGGGAGTGTTTTCCGCGCGGTGCCGGGCGCTGGGCCTCCTCTATGAGATGAAGCAGATCGTCTCCAGCTATCAGCAGGGCTATGGGGACAGGCAGCTCAGCTTTTTCTGAGGGGAAAGAGCAGCGGGAGAGGCGTGCACCTCTCCCGGCGGGACTATAAAAAGCCTTTCATCTGCTGGATATTGGCCTCCTCTGTTTGAAGAAGCTTGTCGGCCAGGTCCTTTACCCGGCCGTCCTCGGAAGCATAGGTCCGCATCTGGCGCAGACTCTTGGTCATGCCCATGGTGTTGCCCTGGACCATCATCTCGGCGATTTTGGAGGGAGAGGGGTCCATCCACGTCTTTACCGCAGAGGTCATCCGGGCGGACAGCTTTGCGGCTGCCGGGACCCCTTTCGGTGTTTTGCCCCGCTCCTCCAACAGCCGTGCCGAACTGCCCATCATCTGCTCATATTCTGTAAGCTGCTGTTCCAGAGCCGTCCGAAGGGCGGTGTCCTTGGCGCTGCCCAAGACGGAGAGAATTCCCTCGCGGCCCATTTCCGTGCTCTTGTGGATGTGATGCAGCATCTCGATATCTTGCATAACAAAAGATCGCCTCCGGGGAGAGTTTGCCCAGGAGGCGGCTTTTCTTTTCAAAGAAATTCATGTATACTAAGGAAAAGTCCAAAATAAGCGAGGAACCGTTATGCTGCTATCTGCGGAACAGATTTCTAAAACCTACGGGACACGGAAGGTGCTGGACCGGGTGTCCCTCTACCTGGAGGCGGGACAGAAGCTGGGAGTCATCGGCGTCAACGGCACGGGAAAATCCACCCTCCTGCGGATCCTGGCAGGTGCGGAGGAGCCGGACGAGGGACGGGTGAGCCGGGATCCCAATGTGCGCCTCAACTATCTTCCCCAGCTTCCGGCGTTTGATGAGAAAAATACGGTGCTGGAGCAGGTCTTTGCCGGGGTCTCGCCCGAGGCGCGGGCTCTGGCGGAATATGAGGCCAAGACCATCCTCACCCGGCTGGGAGTGCCCCTGTTTGAGCAGCGTGTGGGAGCGCTTTCCGGCGGCCAGCGCAAGCGGGTGGCGCTGTGCTCCGCGCTGGCATGTCCCTGCGATGTGCTGATCCTGGACGAGCCCACCAACCATTTGGACAGCGGTATGGTCGCTTGGCTGGAGGACGAGCTCCGGCAGTTCAAAGGCGCGCTGGTAATGGTCACGCATGACCGCTACTTTTTGGAGCGGGTGGTCGGACGTATGGTGGAGGTGGAGGGAGGAGCCCTTGCCTTTTATGAGGGCAACTACGACAAGTACCTGGAACAGAAGGCGCTGCGGGAGGAGATGGCCCAGGCCAGCGAGCGCAAGCGGCAGGCCATCCTGCGCAGGGAGTACCAATGGGTCATGCAGGGCCCCACCGCCCGGGGGACCAAGAGCCGGGAGCGTCTGGAACGGTACGAAGCCCTCAAAAGTCAGTCCGGCCCGGAGGAGCGGACGGCGTTGGAGCTCTCCGCCGTCTCTTCCCGCCTGGGGAAAAAGACGGTAGAGCTCCACGGTGTGAGCAAGTCCTTTGCGGGGAGAACTGTGCTCCGGGACTTTGACCTGATGCTGCTGCGGGAGGACCGGATCGGAGTGGTGGGCCGGAACGGCAGCGGCAAGTCCACGCTGCTCAACCTGATCGCGGGACGGCTCATGCCCGATTCCGGCGAGGTGGCGACCGGTAAGACGGTGCGCATGGGCTACTTTTCCCAGGAAAACCCGCCCATGGACCCGGAGATGCGGGTCATCGATTTCGTCAAGGAGATCGGTAACAGCATCGAGACAGCGGAGGGGAGGGTGACGGCGTCCCAGCTTCTGGAGCAGTTTCTTTTCCCGGCGGACGAACAGTGGGCTCCGATCGGGAAACTCTCAGGCGGGGAGCGGCGGCGGCTTTTTCTCCTCTCCATTCTGGCTGCGGCGCCCAATGTGCTGCTGCTGGATGAGCCCACCAATGACTTGGATATCCAGACCCTCACCATCCTGGAGGATTATCTGGAGACGTTCCCTGGCGCGGTGATCGCCGTCTCCCACGACCGCTATTTTCTGGATAAGACCGTCCGGCGTATCTTTGAGGTGGGGGAGAGCGGCGCGGTTACCGAATACGTGGGGAATTACACCGACTACCTTGACGCGCGGAAGGCGGAGGAGAAAAGGGAAAAGACGGTCTCCGCCCCGGCTGAAAAGCGGCGGGAGAGACCGTCCGGCTCTAAGAAGCTGAAATTCAGCTATAAAGAGCAGCGGGAGTATGAAAACATTGATGGTGAAATCGCCGCCCTGGAGGAGCAACTCGCCCAGATCCGGACGGAGCAGGAGGCGAAGGCCAGCGACTATGTGGCCCTCCAGGCCCTCCAGAGCAGAGAGTCCGAGCTGGAGGCTGCACTGGAGGAAAAAATGGAGCGGTGGGTCTATCTCAACGATCTGGCGGAGCAGATCGCCGGACAGGCGGGAAGAACCTGATCATTTGTAGAACCAATGGACGCCGATGGTCATGATATAGTCCCGGTTTTCCATGATCCAGTGGTTGTTGGTGAGGGTGGGGGCCAGGAAGTAGAGGCTCTCGCCGGCCACGTCGGCCCCCTCCAGCACCAGCTTGGCGGCAGTCACGCTCTCCTCGGTGGGGGTGTGATAAATGGTGCCGTTGCGCACCGGCTCAAACTGTCCCCCCCAGCGGGAGTCGAAAATCACGCCGTAGATGGTGTTGGGGAACTCGCTGTGAGCCACTCGATTCAGGACCACATTGCCCACAGCGATCTTTCCGGTGAGGGGTTCGCCCCGGCTCTCTGCGGAGATGATGTGAGAGAGCCAGCGCAGGGCGTCCGCGTCGTACTGCTCGTCAGCGGAGGGAATGGCATCTGTACCGGTGGTGACATTTACATGGCCGGTGGCGGAGTCCCACTCCACTTCGGCGCCCAGCGCGGCGGCCAGGACGCGGACGGGCACCAGTGTGCGTCCGGACTCCAGCAGAACGCCGTAGGGTATGTACAGGGCACGGCCGTTAGATTCCAGGTACAGAGCGCCGGGGGATGCGGTCAGGTCCAGACCGGTCCCCCGGACTGCGGCGCAACTCCCCTCCCAGGATACGGCGGCGTCCTCCAAGAGGGCCTCGGCCATTGGGCGCAGGGCTACGTAAGTTGTGTTTTGGCGGACGGTGGCATATGCGGCCACGGGAGTTCCATCCACAGATACCGAAGGGCTTGCGGCCAGGGCGGGGGTGGTGGCCAGCGTCAGACTCAGCGTGAGAGCGATCAAAAAGCGTTTCATAGGGAAATCCTCCGTCGGTCGTTTTGTAACCGAATTGTAACGAATTTGGCCTTGACAGGCAAGTCACAATCATTTCCAGCAGAGGACAGGCAGAGAGGAAAGGGCGGCGGAACCCGCGTCGTACGCATTTGACAGATAGGATGCGGTGGGGTGGGGCACTGCGGGCGCGCGAGCGCAGAGTGAAAGGAATCATTTGCCGTGAGATGGGGCTGGAATAGCGGTTCAAGGGGTGGCGGTCATGGACAAGGAACGCTTAAAAGAGCAATGGCTGAAGGAGGAGCGCGCCGCCCATATCCAGGGGTGGGATTTCTCACACATCCAGGGGCGGTATGAGGAGGAAAACGACCTGCCGTGGAGTTACAGAGCAGTGATTGAGCAATATTTGGAATCAAGATACCGACTGCTCGATCTTGATACGGGCGGCGGGGAATTTTTACTGTCCCTCCGCCACCCCTATTCGAATACCAGCGCAACGGAAGCATATCCTCCCAACGTGCGGCTATGTGAAAAGACGCTGTGTCCGCTTGGAGTAGACTTTCACAGGGCCGACGCATCCGAAGACCTTCCCTTTGAAGATGAGGCTTTTGATATCGTCATAAACAGGCACGGCAGCTTCTGTGTATCAGAGCTACATCGCGTGGTAAAGCGCGGCGGGATTTTTATTACCGAGCAGGTAGGCGCTGAAAATGACAGGGCCTTGGTGGAGCTTTTGCTTCCGGGTACGGAGCTTCCCTTTCCCGAGATGCGCTTAAAGCTGGTATCAAAACGGTTCCAAAAGGCAGGGTTTGTGATTCTGCAATCGCAGGAGGCATTTCGACCGATCAAATTCTACGACGTGGGGGCATTTGTCTGGTTCGCCCACGTGATCGCATGGGAGTTTCCCGGTTTCACGGTAGAGAAATGCCTGAAAGAGCTATACCGCGCGCAGGAGATATTGGAACAAACGGGATGCCTCGAGGGACAGATCCATCGGTTTCTGCTTGCGGCAAGGAAAGCGTGAGGCAGGCTTATATTTGCCGGCTGTGGTTTATAGCTGCGCGGCCCATTCCGCGCTCCGCCGGAATGGAATAAAAACGGAGAGCCGCCTCAAATTCAGGGACTCTCCGAGCAATGGGGGCGGCTATTGCCGCTTCCATATCATAGAATATTCTCTTTCGCCCGTATTTTGCTCCGTGTGTTCTCCTGAAATCTCAAAGCTCTCTCTTTGATAGAACCGTACTGCCCGTGTATTTTTTGGATATACATCCAAACGCAGCTGACTTCGTATGCCTTTTGCAAAATGGATCAAACGTCTGCCGATCCCACTGGATTGAGCCTCGCCGGAGACAAAAATACCGGCGATATAGCCCTCCTGCAATCCAATAAAACCTTGTATGCTGGCGCCCTCTTCATAGACGTACACTTCCGCTTGCGGAAACATTTCTTGCACTATTTCAAAATGGTCCATTCAGTACTGGGCGGAAATAAAATTATGGGCTGTTATATTGACCGCGAACCAAATGGTTGCAACCCGATTTATATCTGCTTCTTGTAATTTCCTGATCATGTTGGTAAGCTCTCTTTTATAATCAATGATCGTTTGTGCGTCCTATTGTACCACAGGAGGGAGCGGCCCACAAGAAGTCCTGCTGGTAAAACCGATCGTAAAATGGACTTGAAAATGTCCTCTTGACAATGGAGATAAAATTGCATATAATACTACTGTTAAAGCCATACGAATGGCCCTTTCGTGGCAGGCTTGGCTTGTCACTTCGGAGGGAGGGGAAACAATAATGTCGGAAGTCCATGTCAGGGAGAATGAGTCTCTGGAGAGCGCGCTGAAGCGTTTTAAGCGTAGCTGCGCCAAGTCCGGGGTGCTGGCCGAGGTGCGTAAGCGTGAGCACTACGAGAGTCCCAGCGTTAAGCGCCGCAAGAAGTCCGAGGCGGCCCGGAAGAACAAGAAGAAATTCTATTGATGAACAATAAAGCCCGGCGCCGTACGGCGCCGGGCTTTTGTTATCTCTTTCGCCTACAGCAGGGAGGAAGACCAGCGAATCAGCCGTTCATATTTTTTCTCTGTGCCGCCGGACCAGGGGCCATAGGACACAGCGGTTTCCCGGCGCGTGGACGGGTAAGCGCCTGTCCGGCGGAAGAGCTCCAGGCGGGCCAGGAAAAAGGCGCTCTTTTCCAGCGCCGGGAGCGCGGTGGAGGGGTCATTGTCGTAGAGAAAACAGTGTACCGCGCTGTGATAGAGGGCGGAAGCGCCGATTTGTATGGCCATATCCACATCGTCGGGGGTAAATTCGTGGAGTCCCTCCAGCGTACCATAGAGAGGGCGCGTATCCCAGACGAGCTGCATCAGGTCGTAGCGGGGCCAGCGATCCAGTTCTGCGCGCCCGCATAGAAAGCCGCAGGCCAGCGCCCCCTGATCCATGCCCCGTACCAGACCGCGATAAGTCTCCAGCTCGGGGAGCCCCACATGGTCCAGGATCACAACGAGGTCGATGTCGCTCTCCGGTGTGGCCTCCCCCCGGCCGTAGCTCCCCTGAAGCCCGGCGAATATCAGCCTCTGGGGAAAGGCGTCTAACAGCCGACGGAGGAATTCCTCCGTCCAGGCGCAGAGATCCGTTAACATAATGAGCACCTCCTATTACAATAAATGGGTGCTCAATTTATCAGAAAATGGTGAGAAAGTCAAGGGAGTACGCTACGGAGAAAAATCAGGCCAGAATTTCCGGCAAAATATCCGCCACCTCGGGATAGGGGAGAAGGGCGTCGGAGATATCAAGTGTGCGGGCCACATGCAGCTTCTTGCGGATGGAGGACGCGTCATCAAAAAGGATAAAGTGGGCGCCGTTCTGTTTATTCATATAGGTGAAGTAATGGGCGCACAGTTCGCCTGAGAAGAAAATGGTAGGACTGCGCTCCTCGATGCGAGCCTGCAGTGCTTCCTGGCTCAGGGGGATACCCTGCCCGGTGGGCGAGGGGAGGAAAAAGTCTTCGGCGGCGCGCTCCACAGCCAGCGCGATCCGGGATGCGCCGTACTGGGCGGCGGCCTCTTCCAGGCGCTGGTGCAGGGAGCCGCCAGAGAGGGCGGTGGGGATCAAAATTTTGGCGGTATCCGAATAGCGGGCGTAAAGTTCACTAATGTAAAAAGGCCAGCCCTGGCGTTCCAACAGGGGTGAGAGTTCGGCGATGACCCTGCCCAGCAAGGGGAAGGGACGGTCGAAACCGCAGATCACGCCGGTATAGCATCTGGCTGTGCACTCCCGCATTACCTCCTGGCAGAAGGGACCGGGGTCGCCTCTGCCATCGAAGCCAGCGTCGTCGATCATCATGAGCCCGCCGCGGGCGGGGATGGGCAGATTGGCCCGGAACAGGTGGGGGCCGCCGCCCACCCGATACGCCATGTGGGCCAGGGTGAGGCCAAAGGACTGGGCCGCCATCATTTCGGTGGGAGCGGCCGCCAGGATCAGGTTGGATTTTGAAAGCATGTGGGTTGTCCCCCTTGTCCGTGTTGTGTTATAATGCAATCTATGCGGGCAAGATTATTTTCATGAGGTGAATACATGGCTTTTTCCCTGATTCCTGATCGTGTTTATTCCTCCATTTTTGAGATCGATGGGACGGAGCTCTCCCGGCACGGCGTCTCGTTATTGCTGGCTGATCTGGACAATACCCTGGCCAAATACGGACAGCCGGACCCGGAGCCCGCCGTCCAGCAGTGGAAATGCGGCCTGGCGGAGGCAGGGGTGGAGCTCTTTCTGCTCTCCAACAGCCGAAAGCCCACCCGGGCCGGACACTATGCGCGGTGCCTGGAGGTTCCCTATCTGGGCCATGCGGGAAAGCCGAGGACAGAGGGGTTTTTCAGGGCCATGGAGCAGATGGGCCGCACGCCTGCCCAAACCGCCATGGTGGGGGATCAAATTTTTACGGATATACTGGGGGCCAAACGCGCTGGCGTACTGGCCCTGATGGTTGAGCCGATGGAACTGCGGGGAAATCCCGGGCGCTATCTCCGCTATGCGGTGGAGGAACCCTTCCGGGCCTTGGGGAGGAGGAGATGAGTCTGTGGGTGTAAAATTCGGCCCTGCCGGGCAGGCGGGGAACTATCCGGGCAGGTCCTCGGTGGAATATCCTGGATGGCTTGCCTCACAGGGCCTGGACGCCTTTGAATATCAATGCGGGAAGGGCGTCAATGTGGGGGAAGAGACTGCTCGGGCAGTGGGTGTAGCGGCCAGAGAACATGGGATACAGCTCTCCCTCCACGCCCCTTACTTTATCAACCTGGCGAATCCGGACCCGGTGAGTTTAAAAAAGACCACCAACTACGTCCTGGCGGCCTGTCAGGTGGCGGACTGGATGGGGGCCGTCCGGGTCACGGTCCACACCGGCGCCCTGATGAAGCGGACCAGGAGGGAGGCGTTGGACATTGCCCTCATCTCGCTGCGGGAGGTCATCCGGGCCTGCGACGGGGAGGGGTACGGACATATCACCCTGTGTCCGGAGACCATGGGAAAGATCAATCAGCTTGGAGACTTGGATGAGGTACTGGAGCTCTGCCGGCTGGATGAACGGCTTTTGCCCTGCATTGATTTCGGCCATCTGTACGCCCGCTCCCTGGGGGAGCTTGAGGGCGAAGAGGCCACCCGGCGAATACTGGATCGCGTGGAGGAGAAGTTGGGGGCCGACCGGGCGTCTCGTTTTCACAGCCACTTCTCCAAAATTGCCTTTACACCCGGCGGAGGAGAAAAGTGTCATCTGACCTTTGACCAGGAGGATTTTGGGCCTGACCCGGTACCGCTGATGCGGGAGCTGGCGCGGCGGGGATGGAGCCCCACCGTGATCTGTGAAAGTGCCGGTACCCAAGCGCGGGACGCGCAGGAGATGCAGACGCTGTATCGGAGGTTTCTGAAGGGCCACGGCGAAAAAGAGAGGGAAGGGGTCTGATGCGGAAGGCGCTGCTATTCCTCTTGATGCTGCTGGCGCTGCTCCTGTGTGCCTGTACGAGGGAGACCCATCCCAGCGTTTATGAGGTGGAGCAGAATGGAAGAGTCTACACGGTAGACAGAGAGAACGGCGTCCTCACGTGTGGGGGCCAGACATACCAATATTGTGTCGATAAGGATGGGAGTATTGAGATTCTCTATCCGGACGGCGCGACTTTCTGGTGGACAGTGAGGGGAAACACCGGCTTCGGCGGGTGGAGCGATGACTATACCGAGCGGGAGCGGGTTCCGGGAGAGGAACTGCTGGAGGTACTCGGCCATGAGATACCCCGCTCTTCCGGGAATGGCGCCGGCGGAGGAGGAAATGCCCTGTTTGCCCTGGCGGCGCTTGGATTCGGCATATGGGGCCTGGCGGCTCCCTATTCGGCCTGGTATGCGGGGCGGTATCAGGATGCGAAGCCGTCCGTCCCTGCGCTGACGGCAGAACGGGTTGGCGGTATTGTGCTGATTGTGGTTGGACTGATCGCGTTTTTTTCCTGAAAGAATATTTATCATGACGGATTAAGAAAGGAAGTCATTAGGATGAATCATTTAAAACAGATCGCGGCCAGGCTGCCCGAATACGGTGTCGACGCCATGCTGCTCACCAGTGAGCCCGGAGAGTTTTATGCCGTGGGCTTTCATGGAGAGGGCGTGGTGGTCGTCACCGCCGGGGAGTGCTTCTACTTTACCGACTCCCGGTATATCGAGGCGGCAAACCATCTGATCACCGGGGCCTCCATCTCCATGACCGACCGGAGCCGTAACTACAGGGCGATGGTCCAGGAGGTGGTGGATCGGTGCGGCGTCAAACGGATGGGATTCGAGGAGGAGTATTTGTCCGTTGCCTCCTATCAGATCTGGAAGGAGGGCGTTACCCCTGAGCTGGTCCCCGCCCAGAAGCTGGTGAACGGCCTCCGGGCCGCCAAGGACCAGGAGGAGATCGAGCTGATGGTCAAGGCGCAGGAGATCACGGATCGGGCGTTTCGTGAGATCCTCACGTTCATTCAGCCCGGCATGACGGAGCAGGAGATCGCCGCGAAGCTTCAGTACGACATGCTGCGCTTCGGCGCTATGCGGATGTCCTTTGACCCCATTGTGGCCTCGGGTCCCAACGGGAGCAAGCCTCACGCCATTCCGGGGCCCCGCAAGATACAGCGCGGTGAATTTGTCACCATGGACTTTGGCTGTGTATACGGGGGCTATTGTTCTGATATGACGCGCACCGTCGCCATTGGGGAGCCCACAGAGGAGATGAAGAAAGTCTATCACATCGTGTTGGAGGCCCAACTGGCGGGGATCGCCGCCGCCAGAGCCGGGGTGCCGGGAAAGAGCATTGACGCCGCCGCCAGAAAGGTCATTGAAGAGGCCGGATACGGCGAGTATTTCGGCCACGGCTACGGACACAGCGTCGGCATTGAGATCCATGAGTCCCCCAACGCCAACACCAGAGACGAGAGCCTAATACCGGTGGGGGCCGCCGTGTCCGCGGAGCCGGGCATCTATCTGCCGGGGAAATTCGGCGTGCGCATTGAGGATGTGACCATTCTCACCGAAAACGGCTGTATCGATATCACGCAATCCCCGAAAGAGTTGATTATTCTTTGAAAACAGGGGAAAAACCCTTGCAATACGGGGAAGAATAAGGTAAAATAACTTAGATAATCTATATGTCGGGTGTTGATGTGCCCGGCAAAAAATGAAAGCTGCTTTGGAGGATGAATACCAATGCCTATTACTGCCAGTGATTTTCGGAACGGCGTGACCTTTGAGATGGACGGCCAAGTGATGCAGGTCGTCGAATTCCAGCACGTAAAGCCCGGCAAGGGCGCGGCCTTTGTGCGCACCAAGATGAAGAATGTCATGACGGGCGCGGTCACTGAGACCTCCTTCAATCCCACCGCCAAGTTCGAGACGGCCTATGTGGAGCGCAAGGATATGGAGTACAGCTACAACGATGGCGATCTGTACTACTTCATGGACCCCGAGACCTTTGATCTGGTGCCTGTCAGCAAGGACACTTTGGGTGACGATTTCCGTTTTGTGAAGGAGAACATGTCCTGTAAGCTCAACAGCTATAAGGGCAAGATTTTTATGGTGGAGCCCCCCACGTTCGTGGAGCTGGAGGTCACAGAGACCGATCCCGGCTTCCGGGGCGACACTGCCACCAATGTGACCAAGCCCGCTACGCTGGAGACCGGCACGGAGATCAAGGTGCCTCTGTTCATCAACCCCGGCGACAGGATCAAGATCGACACCCGCAGCGGCGAATATCTGGAGCGCTGCAAGAAGTAAGCAAGCCGAAAGGCGATATTAAAGGAGATTTTTGCTATGACGATTACTGAGAAGGTCGCCTATCTGAAGGGCCTGTCCGACGGGCTGGGGATCGATACCGAAAAGTCCAAAGAGGGCAAGCTCATCTCTGTCATCATCGATATCCTGGAAGAGATGGGAATGTCCATTGAGGACCTGGAAGAAAACGCTACCGCTCTGGGTGAAGAGCTGGACGCCGTGTCCGACGATCTGGCCGACGTGGAGGAGCTCCTCTACGGGGATGACGAGGACGAGGATGACGAGTGTTGCTGCGGCGATGAGGACGAGGACGACTTTTTTGAGGCAGAATGTCCCAACTGCAAGGAACCGCTGGTCATCGATGAGGACGTGCTGAGAGCCGGCGTGATCGAGTGCCCCAGTTGTCACAGCCAGTTTGCAGTGTCCGATGAATGCGACTGTGATGATGACGACTGTGATTGCGGTTGTGGCTGTGACCACGACGACGAATAAGATGTGACGAAAATCGCCGCCCGGCAACATTGTGCCGGGCGGCGATTTTTTATCTGGGGAGAGGGATCTGCCCTGCGGTGGCGGAGAGATTCCGCCAGTCAGAAGGATTGGATCACAGCTCTATGGCCTGTCCGTGCTCCAGAAGGACCTTGCCGGGACAGTCCAGACGGTTGGCCCGGGTGTGATTATACGCATAGCTGGGGTCTGTATGGATAGGGATGGTGTGCTTTCCACCGATACGGCGGGCGCAGGTAGAGGCCTCGGCCGGGTCCATATTGTACACGCCGTCCACCGGCAGCAGGACCCAGTCCAGCTTCCTGGGGGCAAGGACCACCATATGGGGCATGGTGGAGGTGTCCCCCGCGTGATAGAGCGTGACGCCGTCCACCGTGAGGATGTAACCCACGCACTCCTTCGGGTTGTGGTTCCGGTTTCCGGCGGGCACTGTCTGGATGTGGACGCCGTGGATGTCAAAGTTATGGTATTGTCCGCCGGCCAGCGCATCGGTGGACCGGATCACAGTGCAGTCCGGCTTTTGCGGTACCTTACCCAAGTCGTTGTGGTCCTCGTGTTCGTGGGTGATGAGGACCAGATCGGCCGGCAGATCATAGCCCTCGCCGGCAAAGGGGTCAATATAGATGACCGTGCCGGAATGGGTGGTGATGCGGCAGCTTGCATGTCCCTGAAAGAGCAGTTTAGCCATAACGATACCTCCTTGTATCACAGCCTCTGTTTACGGAAACAAAATGTAACGGCGAAAAAGATCGCCAGGTACAGCGTAATGGCGGCGCCGGCGGAAGCTTCAATATAATAAGAGGTCATCAGGCCGGCAATGCCGGCGCAGACGGCCGACAGAAGGGAGACGAGATGATACTGACGCATGTTTCGGGAGACGTTCCGGGCCGCTGCCCCGGGCAGCACCAGCAGGGAGTTGATCACCAGCAGGCCCACCCAGGTCATGGAGATGGTCACGACCACAGCGATGGCGGCGGAAAACAGGGCTTCCTGCCAGAAAACCTGGATGCCGCGGCTGTCCGCCAGGGCGGGATGGACCGAGGCGAGCATGAGCTGATTGAAGGAACAGACCCATAAGACGACGACCAGGGCCAGGATCCCGGCCAGCAGACCGATTTTACGGGGCTCCACGCTGAGGATGTCGCCGATGAGCAGAGCATTGAACTTGGTGAAGCTGCCGCCGCCCAGAGTAGCGATAAAAATACCCAGAGCCACGGCTGTGGAGGAAAAGACGCCGATCACAGTATCGCTGGCCAGGCTGGTCCGTTTGCGTACAAAGGTAAAGAGCAGCGCAAAGACCACGGCGAACAGAACGGCGAACCACATGGGGTCGGCACCGGAGAAGAGGGTGACGGTAGAGCCGAGCAGGGTGCCGATGGCGATTCCGGTAAAGGCGGAGTGACCCAATGCGTCGGAAAAAAAGGACATCCGACTCTCCACCACCATGGTGGAGAGCAGCCCGAAGAGGGGGGAGATGACCAGTACCGCCAGCAAGGCGTTCTTCATGAAGAACATGGAGCCCGGCTGCGCCCATTCAAAAGGCAGCAGATCGACAATGGAGTACCACAGATTCAATTGCTCCACCCCCTTCCCAGAGAGAGATGAAACACGTCCCGGAATTCATGGGAGGACAGGACTTCTCTTGGAGGCCCGGACTTGAGCACGGAGCTCTGTAGCAGGATCACCTTGTCCGCGTACTCCTCCAGCGTGGCGAAGTCATGGGTGGAGAGGAGAATGGAGAGATCATACTGCTGCCGCACCTCGTCGAGCATGTCGAGGAGCTGCCGCTCCCCCTCGATGTCCACACCGGAGAGGGGCTCGTCCAGGATGAGGATATGGGGAACCGGCTCCAACGCCATGGCCAGCAGGACCCGCTGGAGCTCTCCGCCGGAGAGAGAGCCGATGCGCTTATCCACCAGGGGCTCGGCGTGGACCCGGCTCAGACAGCGGAGGACCCGTTCCCGCAGCTTTTTCGGGGTGGGCAGAAAAACGGGCCAGTCCGCGATGGAGGCGATGAACAGGTCCAGCACGCTCACCGGGTCGCCGCGGTCGAAGCTGGGGCTCTGGGGCACATAGCCGATGAGCGGACGGGTATGTTTTCCGCCGGCACGCTGGAAGTCGATCTCACCGGAGTGGGGCAGTTGTCCCAGGATCGTCCGGAACAGGGTGGACTTTCCCGCCCCGTTGGGGCCGATGAGGGCGGTGATTTCCCCGCAGTGGAGATGGAAATTCACGTCTTCCAGAATGACTTGGTCACCCATGGATACCCCAAGGTGGGCCACCTTGAGGCAGCAGGAACGGTCACAGCCGGAACCGAAGAGATTGTCATGCTTGCGTACGCTCATTGTACCCTTACCTGCCCCTCACTCAGCGCATTGACGATGGTCTCCACATTCTCGGAGATTGCGTCGCAGTAGGAATCCAGGCCGTCTCCATCGCCGCTCATGATCATGGAAAGCGGGCAGACCGCCACGCCGGTTTCGCGGGCAATGGCCTGTGCGGTGGAATCGGAGCCGTTGACCTCGGTAAAGATAGCGGGAATCTCATAGGTGCGGATGAGCGACACGATCTCCCTGATCTCGGCGGCGCTGGCCTCGCTGCCCTCCTCCTCTTCAATGGCCTTGAGAATGTCCAGGTCAAAAGCCTGAGCAAAGTACTGGAAGCCGTCGTGGAAGGTGATGAGTTCCCGGTGCGGGAGTCGAAGGTCGGGCTGATCCGAAGCGATGATATCCCGGAGCGTGGATTTCCAGTTCAGGAGCTGGGCGGAGGCATCCTGAGCACGTTTTTGATACGCTTCGGCATGGAGCGGATCGGCCAGGGCCAGACCGGCGCCGATGTTTTCCACCATTTGCGCCGCCCGGCCCGGGTCCATCCAGATATGGGGATCGAAGTGGTCCCCCGCTTCCTCGCTGTCGCCGTGGTCGTGGTCCTCATGTCCCTCGTAAGGGAGCAGCTCGACGCCCTCCGAGCTGTCGATGACCATGGCGGAAGAGGCGGCCAGGGCGTCGTCCATGAAGTCCTCCAGGCCCACGCCGTTCATGACGATCACATCGGCCCCTTCTATGATCTTCATATCGCCGACCGAGAGGGTATAATCGTGGAGACAGCTCATGGGCTGATTGATGACGGCGCTTACCTTCACGCCCTCCATCTCCCCGACAACGGCCCTTGTGAAGAGGTAGACGGGGTAAGTGGTGGCGGCAATGGTCAGCGTATCCCCCTCCTGGGAAGAAGGGGCTTCCCCGCCGGACACGCCGCAGGCGGAGAGGGTGAGACAAAGAACAAGGAGCAGGGGAAAAATCGACTTTTTCAAGAGAACACCTCAAATACAATTTGCTGGCTGTTGTTATTATACCCTCTGGAACGCGGTTTGTAAAATAAAAGTGCGGGCGGCGATCCAAACCGGATTGCCGCCCGCGCCGTCTATGCGGGATCAGAGGGGGTAAGGAGGCGCTTGTAGTAGGAGTCAAGCTGATAGAGAACGGCCGCGGGATTGTGACCGGTGACCCGATCTTTGGCGACCAGAGTCGTGACCAGGGCGTCGGAGTAGCGGTAAAAGAGACTGTCATGCCCGACGCACAGGCCAACCACAATGTTGAGCTCTGTACCCTCCCGATTGAGGCGCTTGGCTTGGAGGATAGGATTGCACATGTTTTTTCCCACCGCGTGGCAGGCCGGATCGATCCCCACCGCGGTTTTGTCCATCGCCCCGGCCTTGCAGGCGACGCCGAATACCGCAAAGCCGTGCGCACGGAGGATCCGGGCCAGAGCGCGGCTTTCCCGGATCAGGCCCACGCAGGTGGCGATCCCAAGCTTGCGAAAACCCATGCGGCGGGCAAAATCCATAATCTCCTCTACGCGGGTGAGCTTACAGTACCCTTCAAATTCCACCTGTGCCGCGGTCAGCATGATATCGCGGTTCCGATCCTCGTCGTAGAGGGCCAGCGCCTCTTCCAGTTCCCCCTCTTCCAGGGAGGTGGTAAGGCAGAATTCTGGGTATTGATGTTTCTGTGTGCTGCAATTGATCACGCCGCAGTCAATACAGGAGCGGCAGACAGGATCATGCTTCTCCATGGACATACCCTCCAAAGCACTTGTTAATATAGGGGAGGCGGAAACAGGGATTCACTGTGCGTAGTAGTTGATGAGACAGCCCGCCAGAATGATATCCCGTTCCTCACGGGTAAGGCCGGGCAGCTTCAGCGTCAGAGGGGTCTCCTTGCCGTCCTGGAGCAGGGTGGCGGCGATCTCCTCTCCGTCGCCCTCCAGCAGCGCGCGGATACCGGGAATGTAGACCTGGTCGCCGGGCTGGAGGTTCTTTTCCGGCAGGCCGTCGCAGAGGAAGGGCAGCATGCCCCAGTTTACCACATTGGAGCGGTAGCGCTTGGTGGCATATTCCTGGGCGATGTTGGCGCAGCCGCCCAGCACCCGCTGGCAGGAGGCCGCCTGCTCCCGGGCGGAGCCGTCGCCGGGCCGCAGAGCCATCACCAGAGAACCCAGACCGGTACGCTTGGGATCGTAGGACAGGAGGGCTTCGGTGGGCTCGCCCGCCCGGCGCCTGCGCTCCTCGGCAAGGATCTGCTTGGCCCGGGGCACATACTGTGGGTCCTTTCGGGAAAGGGCGAACTCCGCCAGACGAAGCGGGTTGGAGCGATAGGAGGAGGTCTCGCCGGAGGGGATGAGCTCATCGGTGGTGGTCACCGGGTCGTAGATGGCGGCACAGACCGTCAGGAGCAGATCCTCGGTCAGGGGCACCTGCTCCGGCCAGTCGGCAATGTTGGGGCCAAAGACCAGCTCGGCATCCGGGTCGGGCCTGCCCACACCGTAGTAGACGCGGGAGCGATAGGCGGAGTCGTCATAGCGATAGGGCTCGCGGGCGTGGTCGATGGGGATTTCAGGAAGCTCGTCCGCACCGGTGAGCACCCCTCCGTTCAGGGCGGTGGCGGCGATGCTCCGGGCATCCATCAGGGCCACATAGGAGATTTGGCCGTCCCCCGGCTTGCTGCCCTCGCGGTTGGGGAAGTTGCGGGTGGAGTGGCGGATGGAGAAGGCACCGTTGGCGGGCACATCCCCCGCACCGAAGCAGGGACCGCAGAAGCAGGAGCGGATGGAGGCGCCGGAGGCCATCAGGGAGGCGATATAGCCGTTTTTGGTCAGCTCCAGATGGATGGGCATGGAGCCGGGATAACAGGAGAGCCAGAATGCATCCGCGCCGATGGAGTGGCCGTCCAGGATCTGCGCGGCCCGGACCAGATTCTGATAGGTGCCGCCGGAGCAGCCGGCGATGACGCCCTGATCCACATGGAACTGGCCGTTCACGATTTTGGCGGTGAGAGAGGCGGCGTTCCGAATGCCGAGCTGTTCCGCGGCGTCCAGGTCCACCTGGTGCAGAAGGTCGGCCATATTGGCCTTGAACTCCCGAATGGGATAGGCGTTGGAGGGGTGGAAGGGGAGCGCGATCATGGGCTCCACAGTGGAGAGGTCAATTTCAATGAGGGCGTCGTAGTACGCACCCTCCGCCGGAGCCTGCGACTGGAATTGATCCCCACGGCCCAGAATATCCAGGTGCTCCCTGGTGATATCATCGGTGGACCAAACGGAGGAGAGGCAGGCTGTCTCCGTGGTCATGACGTCGATGCCGGAGCGGTAATCCATGGAGAGGCGCTCCACACCGGGGCCGAAGAACTCCAGAACGGCATTTTTGACAATGCCCTCCCGGAAGGTGGCGCCGATCAGGGCCAGCGCCACGTCCTGAGGACCGGTGCCGGGACGAGGCGCGCCGGTGAGATGGACTGCGATGACCTTGGGATAGGCGATATCATAGGTCTTTTCCAGAAGCTGGCGGGCCAGCTCAGGGCCGCCCTCGCCGATGGCTACGGTACCGTAAGCACCGTAGCGGGTGTGGGAGTCGGAGCCCAAGATCATCCGTCCGGGGGCGGCGTACCGCTCCCGCATATAGGAGTGAATGACCGCCTGATGGGCGGGGACAAATTCGCCGCCGTACTTCTTGGCGGCGGAGAGGCCGAAAACATGGTCGTCCTCATTGATGGTACCGCCCACGGCACACAGAGAATTGTGACAGTTGGTGAGCACGTAGGGCAGGGGAAAGGCGGTGAGGCCGGAAGCCCTGGCCGTCTGGATGATGCCCACGTAGGTGATATCGTGGGAGGCCATGGCGTCGAATTTGATCTTCAACCGTTCCGGGTCGCCGGAGGTGTTGTGCGCCCTGAGGATGGCGGAGGCCATGGTGCCGGTCCGCTCCGCCGCAGGCCGGGGATGGGCGGGGATGAAGCCTCCGCCCTGATAAAGTACGGGGGAATTGGTGATCTGGATCATAGTTTTGGATACCTCCATCGGGGCCCTTGGTGTACAAAAGCAAATGCGGCTTTTGCGTGAGAAATGCCGCCAGGCGCCCCACCGGCCTTGCTGGCTGGCGCACTGCCCTTTGTATATCCAGGGTAAGATCATAAAGAATAAAATGTATTATATCATAAAGCACAAGGCAGGACAAGCCCGGGGAGGGACTGCATCAAAGTAAAAAAGCAGGGCGCGCCGGTCGGCGCGCCCTGCCCGAGATCAGATCACAGCATATTCATCAGGTTGAAAGCCACGATGAGCCCGGAGAATACGATGGACACGGTGGAGCACAGCTTGATGAGAATATTGAGGGAGGGACCGGAGGTATCCTTAAACGGATCGCCCACAGTGTCGCCCACGACGGCGGCTTTATGGCAGTCGGAGCCCTTGCCGCCGTGATGGCCGGACTCGATGTACTTTTTGGCATTGTCCCAAGCGCCGCCGGCGTTGGACATAAACACGGCCATGGCGAAGCCGGTGACAGACACGCCGCCCAGAAGCCCCACTACGCCGGTGGGCCCCAGGATCAGGCCGGTGAGGATGGGCACCACAATGGCCAGCAAGGCGGGCGCCACCATCTCGTGGAGGGCGCCCTTGGTGCACAGGGCCACACAGGACGCGTAGTCAGGATCGGACTTGCCCTCCATGATGCCGGCAATCTCACGGAACTGGCGGCGGACCTCCACCACGATGGACTGCGCGGCGGTCTGCACGGCGCTCATGGTGAATGCGGAGAAGACAAAGGTGAGCATGGCACCGATGAACATACCGACCAGCACGGTGGGGCTGGTGAGGGTGAAGTTCAGGACCTCGGCGGTCTTGGTCTGGACGATGTCCACGTAAGAGACCAGGAGGGCCAGAGCGGTGAGGGAGGCGGAGCCGATGGCGAAGCCCTTGCCGGTGGCGGCAGTGGTGTTGCCTAGGGAGTCCAGAGCGTCGGTGCGCTCGCGGACCTCGGCGGGGAGGCCGCTCATCTCGGCGATGCCGCCGGCATTGTCGGCCACGGGGCCGTATGCGTCGGTGGCCAGCGTGATGCCCAGGGTAGAGAGCATGCCTACGCCGGCGATGCCGATGCCGTAGAGGCCCTTGTTGAACTCAGCGGTGAAAAGACCGCTGGCGTCCACGACGTTCAGAGAGCCGCCGGCGGCAAAGTAGCTGATGAGAACGGCGGCGGCGACAATGAGGATGGAGGCTACGGTGGACTTCAGCCCCAAGGAGATGCCGCCGATGATGACGGTGGCGGAGCCGGTCTCAGAGGAGGCGGCCAGCTTCTGCGTGGGCGCGTAGGTGTCGGAGGTGTAGTATTCGGTGAAATAGCCGATGGCGCAGCCGCCGATCAGACCGGCCAGAATCGCCACATAGACGCCCCAGTTGCCCACGATGGTATATGTAAGGGGCGCGGCGACAAGGGCGGAGAGCAGGGCGGCCAGATAGGTGCCGGTGCGCAGGCTCTTCAGCAGAGACTTCTGGTCGGCGTTCTCCTTGGTCTTGACAAAGAAGGAGCCAATGATGGAGCAGACGATGCCCTCCACGGCCAGGCACACGGGCAGGAGCATACCGGAAAAACCGTAACCCGCCACGGCGGAGAGCGCGAAGGTGGCCAGAATGGAGCCGACGTAGGACTCATAGAGGTCGGCGCCCATACCCGCCACATCGCCCACGTTGTCACCCACGTTGTCGGCAATGGTGGCGGGGTTGCGGGGGTCGTCCTCGGGGATTCCGGCCTCCACCTTGCCCACCAGATCGGCACCCACATCGGCGGCTTTGGTGTAGATGCCGCCGCCCACACGGGCGAAGAGAGCCATAAAAGAGGCGCCCATGCCGTTCATGACCATGATGTTGGCAAGGGTGGTGGCATCGGTGATGTGGAAGGCATAGTGAAGCAAAAAGTACCAGATGGAGATGTCCAGCATACCCAGGCCCACCACGGTAAAGCCCATGACGGAGCCGGAGGAGAAGGCCACGCGGAGTCCCTTATTGAGGCTCTCGGAGGCGGCCTGCGCGGTGCGGGCATTGGAATTGGTGGCAATTTTCATGCCGACAAAACCGGCCAACATGGACCATACCCCGCCGGTGATGAAGGCGAAGGGCGTGAATTTGGAGAGCATCTCGCCGTTGGAGGCGAAAGCGATCACCAGCAGGATGACAAAAACGACGACAAAGACCTTTGCCACGGTGGTGTACTGCCGCCGGAGGTAGGCATTGGCGCCTTCCCGGATGGAGGCGGCGATCTTCTTCATGGTATCGCTGCCCTCCGAGAAGGTCATGACCTTCCGGCTCTGGACATAGGCAAATGCGATGGCCAGCACGGCCCCCACAAAGCCAATCCAGAAGAGATTTTCAGGTGTCAAAATTCCCCACTCCTTTTGCACAAGCGCCGGGCAGATCCCAACGCAGTTCTTGTTTATAATTTTAGCATAACAAAGCGGATTTTCAAGGTGCCCAACCGCGCTTTTCCCTGCAAATACGCCGGTTTTACAGTTCCTACGAAAATGAAAAGTTTTCGGTCGATCTTTCCGTGCAATCTTGCCATGACATGGAAAAACGAAACAGTAAACGAAAATAACACCCCTTCAAATGAAAAGAAAAGAAACTTACGAGCGGCGAAAGAAAAAAGTGCCCGCAGGCGGAGGGCGGTGTTGTCAAGAAAAGAATTTTCTGTTTTTCACAAAAAATGCGCTCCGCCGGACTTCCTAGGAGTCCGGCGGAGCGCAGGATCGCGGGGAGACGCCTACACCCTCTGCCAGGCATTCTTACTGAAGAGGACCAGGATGGGAAAGACCTCAAGTCTCCCCACGATCATGCACAGAGAGAGGACCAGCTTCGTCAGAGGAGAAAAGATGGAGAAGTTGCCCATGGGGCCGACCAGTTCTAGGCCGGGACCGATGTTGCCGATACAGGCCACCACTGCCGTAAAGGTTGTTCCAAAGGAGAAGTTATCCAGGGCGACGAGCAGCGTGGCCCCGAAGGTGATGAGCATATAGGACCCCAGGAAGATCATCACGGTATGGAGTATCTTTTCATCCACGACCCGGCCATCCAAGCGGACCACATTGACGGAACGGGGATGGAGGATCTGGCGGATCTCCCGCCCGATACATTTAAGGAGAAGCAGGACTCGGGAGCACTTTACGCCGCCGCCGGTAGAGCCGGCGCAGGCCCCGCAGAACATAAGGATCACCAGCAGGGCCCGGGAGAACTCCGGCCAGAGGTCGAAATCCACGCTGGAGAAACCGGTGGTGGAGATGATAGAGGAGACCTGAAAGAAGGCGTGGCGCAGGGAGGTCAGAAAGGAGCCGTACATGCTCTGGATATTGCAGGCGATGAGGAGAACGGAACCGCCCACCACGCTGGCAAAAAAACGGAGTTCATCGCTTCTGAGCGCCTGACGCCATTTTCCGCACAGGATCAGGAAGTAGAGGGCAAAATTCAAGGAAAAGAGAAGCATAGCGATGCCGAGGACGATCTCTACTGCGGGGCTTTGGTAGGCGCCGACGGACAGGTTACGGGTGGAGAAGCCGCCCGTGCCGGCAGTGGCAAAGGCATGTGTCACCGAGTCGAACCAGTCCATTCCGGCGGCCCGCAGGGCAAGGATCACCAGCACCGTGAGGACCAGATAGATGCCGTACAGGATCTTGGAGGACTGAGAGGATTTGGGCACCAATTTACTGATGATGGGCCCGGGCGACTCGGCCTTCATCACATGAAGCGTGCGCGCGCCCAGGGAGGGGAGAAGGGCGATGGTCAGGACCAAGATCCCCATGCCGCCCAGCCAATGGATGAAGGAGCGCCAGAAGAGAATGCCCTTCGGAAGAGGCTCCACAGCTGTGAGGATAGAGGCTCCGGTGGTGGTGAAGCCGGAGATGGACTCGAACAGGCAGTCCACAAAACTGGGAAAATAGCCGGAGAATTGGAAGGGAAGCGCCCCGAAAAAACCCACCAGAAGCCAGATGAGTCCGGCCGAAAAGAAGCCCTCTCTGGAATTGAAACGCGTGTCGGCCCTCAGTAGAGATAAAAGAAGACCGGCCAGCGCGGTAATGCCCATCGCAGACAGGAACGGCATGGGGTCCTCCCGGTAGAGCAGGGTGACCAGCAGAGGAAGGACCATACAGGCGGCGGCTACCAGCAGGGTTTTGCCCGCCAGCTTGAATACCAGCTTAAAATTCATTGATTTCCGGCCCCCAGGTCAAGGATGGAGTCATCGAAGATGTCGTTGATGTCCAGAATCCCCTGATTGCTGGAGATGATGATCACAGTGTCGCCCAGCTCAATGGTGGAGGAGCCCTCGGGAATGATGGTACGCCCCTGGTGGACGATGACGGCGACCAGAATCCCCTTTTTCAACCTCAGGTCCTTCAGCGGCGTGCCCAGATGGCGGGTAGTCTCGTTGACCACGAATTCAGCGGCCTCCGCACCGCCGTCCGCGATGCGGTAGAGGGTGCTCATAACGCTGCCCTTGCTGTTCTGCATCCCGCGGACGATGTGCAGGATCTGGTTTGCGGTAAAGAGCTTGGGGGAGATGACGCTGTCCAGGCCCAGATCCCGCACGATGCCGGTGTAGTTTTGCCGGTTACATTTGGCCACGACTTTGGCGACCTTGCGCTGCATGGCGTAGAGGGAGATGATCAGGTTGTCCTCGTCCCGCCCGGTGAGGGCCACAAAGGCGTCGGCATCCTCCAGGTTTTCCGATTCCAGGAGTTCCTGGTCGGTGCCGTCGCCGCAGATGATCAGGCTGTGAGGAAGGATCTCGGAGAGCTGGCGGCAGCGCGCTTCGCTGAGCTCCACGATCTTTACGTGCATATTCATGCGCTCCAGGATGGCGGAGAGATAGTAGGTGATGCGCCCGCCGCCCACCACGAACACATTGCGGATATGGGGGGCGTAACGGCCGATCAGCTTGAAGAACTCATGTACGCCGAGAGGGGCCCCGATCACATAGATCCGGTCCTCGGCCTGGGGGACGAAGGAGCCGTCCGGGATGATGACCTCTCCATTCCGCTCCGCGGCGCAGAAAAGGATGGGGAGGTTCCGCACCTGCTGCGAGAGGGCGGAGAGGGGCTGGCCCAAGAAAAAATCCTCCTCCCGGGCCCGAAAGCTCATGAGCTCCACGCGACCGCGGTAGAAGGTCTCGATATTGGCGGCAGAGGGAAACCGGAGCAGCCGGGCGATTTCCACCGCGGTGGCGTTCTCTGGGTTGATCAGGGTGTCGATGCCCATATCGTGCTTGAGGGCGCTGGCGTCCACCGTATATTCGACGTTGCGGACCCGCGCGATGGTGAAACGGGTGCCCAGGCGCTTGGCGGTGAGGCAGCAGACCATGTTGATCTCGTCCATGCTGGTGGCGGCGATGAGAAGATCGGCTGTGTCGGCGCCGGCCTCCCGGAGTGCGGTGATGGAAGCGCCGTTTCCTTTGATGCACATGACGTCCAAGGATTCGTCGGCTTTGCGCAGGGCCTCCTCGCTGGTGTCCACAATGGTGACATTGTGCTCCTCACGGGAGAGATGCTCAGCCAGTGTGTAGCCGACTTTGCCGTCGCCGACAATAATAATGTTCAAGGTGCGTACATCCTCTCTGCTCGGCCCCATGGTGCTCACGGCGGGCCGTCTTTACACCATCCTAATATAGACTATCGTACAGGGATAAGCAAGGGGGAAATCCGAGGTTTTCGGAGAAAATCAATGAAAAAAGGGACGGCATCCGGAGGAGGGAGGGCACACCCCGCGGACTCAGTCCCGCCACAGCCGCACGATACCGCAGTCGTGGGCCTCCTTGATCAGGATGGCGGCCAGGGGGGAGAGCACCATCCCGACCACACCGAAGGCCCGGAACCCCACATACATGCACAGCAGCGCGGCCAAGGGGGGAAGGCCGACGCGGTTTCCCACCAGCTTGGGCTCCAGCAGGCTGCGCACCAGGGACACGATCAGGTAGAGGACGAAGAGCCCAAGCGCCATGGAAGAACGGCCTGAAAGTAGTTCCAGCAGGGCCCAGGGGATCAGCACGGTGCCGGTGCCGAATACAGGCAGGGCATCCACCAGCGCGGTGAGGGCCGCCAGCAGGATGGAGAGATCCACGCCGAGAAACAAAAAACCCAGGGTCAGTTCGCCGAAGGTGATGAGCATCAGCATGCCCTGGGCTTTCAGCCAGCCGCCGGCGGTTGCCCGGAAGCGGCGGCACCCGGTCCGGAGCGCGGGCCGCCAGGAGGGAGGCGCCTGTCGGCGAAGAAAAGCGAGGAGCGCGGGCCGTCCGGCGGAGGTAAAATAGGTGGCAAGACCGGTGGTGAAAAGAAAAAGTCCCCAATCCGGCAGGGCCGCAAGTGCGGATACCGTCCAGGTGGACAAGGTGCGGTAGAGCCAGTCGGGCAGCGCGGCGCTCTGCGCCGCCAGGGTCTCCAGCGCCTCCCGCAGCGGTTCCTGCATTTGGGGCGGGGCGGCGATGATGAAGCGATAGGCCCACCGCTCCAGCGGAGCGCCCAGGGAGGGCAGGGCGGAAAGCAGGGAGGGCAGACGTCCAAGCAGGAGAGAGCCCTCATACCAGAGCCGCCAGACGCACAAAAAGAGCACGGCGCCCACTGCGAGCAGCAACAGAACCGTGCACAGCGCCGCCGCCGCCCAGCGCGGCAGGCGCAGCCGGTCCATAAAAAAAGTCACCGGGCGTTCCAGTAAGGCGGCGAGGAGCAGAGCGAGGAGGAAGGGGAGTGTCCACGGAAGGAGGAAATGGAGCGCCAGCCATAGGGCGGCCCCTCCAAGCGCCAAGTAGGCGACTGTGAGAAGAAATTTCAGATGTTTATTCTCGGGCATGACGGACCTCTTCACATTATGGTTACTATGACGGAAAAATCCGGCATAGTGCGTCAAAAATCGTGGTATGTTCCCGGGATTCGGGCTTGCACCCGCCAGAGGACTGTGCTAAAATAAACTTCACACGTGGACAAATGACTCTGTAACAAAGACAAATGTACCCGCTTAGAATGAAGAGACAGGACCAGGGAGGTGTATGAAATGGCGAACCCACCGAAATACTTTATTGTAGAGGCCAACGCACTGCCGGAAATATTCAGAAAGGTCGCGGAGGCCAAGCGATTGCTGGAGACCGGAGAGGCGGAGACGGTCCATCAGGCCACGGGCATGACCGGGATCAGCCGGAGCGCATTCTATAAATATAAGGATGCGGTGCGACCCTTCAACGATATGCTCCATGGCCGCATCGTGACCTTCCAGACCCGGCTGAGGGACGAGCCGGGCGTCCTCTCGTCAGTCCTCAATAGCTTTGCCGTCTCCGGCGCGAATATTCTCACCATCAATCAGGGCATTCCGGTGAGCGGCTGCGCGCTGGTAACCATCGGGGCTGAGACTTCGGGACTCCATATCCCGGTAGAGGAGCTGCTCTCTCGTACGACGGCGCTCAGAGGCGTCCTCAAATGTGAGATTCTGGCCGGGTAGGCAATTCAGTACGCGAGGAGAGTTTGATGGTATGGTAAATGTTGCAATTCTGGGCTTTGGCACGGTGGGGTCCGGCGTGGCCGAGGTGCTGGCCAAAAATGGGGAACATATCGACCAAAAGGTGGAGACGCCCGTCCGCCTGAAATATATTTTGGATGTGCGCGACTTTCCGGAGAGCCCCTTTCAGGACAAGATCATCCATGATTTTTCCACCATTGAAAACGACAAGTCGGTAGATATCGTTGTGGAGACCATCGGTGGGGCCACAGTGGCCCTGGACTATACGCGCCGGGCATTGCGGGCCGGGAAGAGCGTGGTTTCCTCCAATAAGGAGCTGGTGGCCGAGCGCGGGTACGAGCTCATCCAACTGGCGTCTCAAATGGGCGTGAGCTATCTGTTTGAGGCGAGCGTGGGCGGCGGTATCCCTATTCTGCGTCCCCTCTCTCAGTGCCTGGCCGCCAACGAGCTCACAGAGATCTGCGGAATCCTGAACGGCACGACAAATTATATCCTCACCCGCATGATACGCGTGGGCCTCTCCTTTGAGGCCGCACTGAAAGAGGCCCAGGAGAACGGTTATGCAGAAAAGGACCCCACTGCCGACGTGGAAGGGCACGACGCCTGCCGGAAGATCTGTATTCTCGCCTCCATCGCCTTCGGCCGTCACGTGTACCCCCGGCAGGTACCCACCGAGGGGATCACCGGCGTCACGCTGGCCGACGTGGCCTACGCTGAGTCGTGCAACCGGAAGATCAAGCTGCTTGGACGGGCGGTAAAGGAGCTGGACGGAAAGATCTGCGCCTATGTGGCCCCTCATCTTATAGATGCGGAGGCGCCTTTGGCCGGGGTGGAGGACGTGTTCAACGCCATTATGGTCAAAGGGGACGCCATTGGAGACGTGATGTTCTATGGCCGGGGCGCGGGAAAACTGCCCACCGCTTCCGCCGTTGTGGCCGATGTGATGGACGCCGCCCGGCATATCCGTTCCCGAAAGCGGGTGGAGTGGGGCCCCGGCGGAGAGGATGTGACGGTGTCGCCGGAGGGCGTCCCCTTCCGGTGGTATGTCCGCTGCGCCGGGACCGCCGAAAAGGTACGCGCCGCCGGGCTGGATGCCGCGCTGCTCTCCCGGCCGGGTGCGCCGGCGGACGAGGTGGCCTTCCTCACCAGGGCCATGCCCCGGGGCGAGCTGATGTCTGCCCTCTCCGGCATGGAGCTTGGCTCGCTGTTCCGGGTCCTGGAGTGAGGGCATAGAATGGCATAGGCTTCTCCAGCTCCCTCCCCGGAGCATACCTCCGAGGAGGGAGGACCTGGCTTTTACACGTAACTCTTAGGGGGTACATATACATGTCACTCATTGTACAGAAATTCGGCGGGACCTCCGTCGCGGATGCGGACCGGATCCGCAACGTGGCCCGCATCATTACGGAGACCTACCGCCGGGGACACAGCCTGGTGGTGGTCCTCTCCGCACAGGGAGACACTACGGATGACCTCATCGCCAAAGCAGGGGAGATCAATCCCAAGGCCTCCAAGCGGGAGATGGACATGCTGCTCTCGACCGGCGAGCAGATTTCCTGCGCCCTGTGCGCCATGGCCATTGAGGCGATGGGGTATCCGGTGGTCTCTCTGACAGGCTGGCAGGCCGGCTTCAAAACCAACTCGGCCTATGGCGCGGCCCGGATCAAGAACGTCCGTACCGAGCGTATTTTGGCGGAGCTGGACAAGCGGAAGATCGTCATCGTCACCGGATTCCAGGGCATCAACAAGTATGGCGACGTTACCACACTGGGGCGGGGGGGTTCGGATACCTCGGCGGTGGCTCTGGCGGCCACCCTGCATGCCGACCTGTGTCAGATCTACACCGATGTGGACGGCGTGTTCACCGCCGATCCCCGCTCCGTCAAGGGGGCCCGGAAGCTGGACGAGATCACCTATGACGAGATGCTGGAACTGGCCACCTTGGGCGCTCAGGTCCTGCACAACCGCTCCGTGGAAATGGCCAAGCGCTATAATGTCAATCTGGAGGTCCTCTCCAGCTTTTCCGGACAGCCCGGAACGAAAGTCAAGGAGGTTGCAAAAACCATGGAAAAGCCCTATGTCAGCGGCGTAGCCAAGGACAAAAACATCGCGCGCCTGGCCCTGGTGGGCCTGCCGGATAAGCCGGGCACCGCCTTCCGCATCTTCTCCACGCTAGCAAAGTACGGGATCAACGTGGATATCATCCTCCAATCCATCGGACGCAACAACACCAAGGATATCAGCTTCACGGTGGGGCACGAGGATATGGATAAGGCCCGGCAGGTCATGAGTGAGATGAAGGACATTCTGGGCTTTGACCACATCGACGTTACGGATGAGATCGCCAAAGTCTCAATTGTAGGCGCGGGCATGATCAATAATCCCGGCGTGGCCTCCCTGATGTTCGAGGCGCTTTACAACGCGGGAATCAATATCCATATGATCTCCACCAGTGAGATCAAGGTCTCCGTGCTGGTAGATAAATGCGACGCGGACAATGCCGTTCAGGTCATACACGACCGGTTCTTTGAGGAATATGGAAGCCTGTAGGGGAACAGAAAGACAAAGGCGGCCCGTTCATGGAACGGGCCGCCTGTTCTATTGTGGACTTTATGCAGGATAGGTCCTACCATTTTGAAAATCACATCATTTCTTCCAATTGTATTCGTGGAGCAAACCGCTATAATCACTATAGTAAATCAGCGGAAGTATACTATGTGGAATGCGGAGGAAGCCTTGAAAATGAAGGGAAACAACATCCTGAAGCTCTCCTGGCCGATTTTTGTGGAGTTGCTGCTCCAGATGCTGGTGGGTAACGCGGGCCAGATCATGGTAGGCTGGCGGGACCCCAACGGCGTAGGGGCCATCGGCAACGCCAATCAGATCACCAACCTCCTACTGCTGGTATTTTCCGTGGTCTGTACAGCCGCTATGATCCTGATTTCCCAGTACATCGGCGCCAAAGATACCAAGCGGGTGAACCAGACTTATACGGTGGCGCTCCTGATGAATCTGGTATTCGGCCTTCTGGTCAGCGCCGTGCTGGTCCTCGGCTGCGGACCTATTTTCAGATTGATGGGTGTCCATGCGCTGATTTTTGAAGAGACATGCCTTTATATGCGCCTCATTGGGCTGGGTATGATGTTCCAGGCGGTTTACCTCACATTTACTGCCTTTTTCCGCAGCAGCCAGATGATGAAGGAGACCATGGTGATCTCCGTGGTGATGAACTGTCTGAACATCGGCGGAAACTATGTGCTCATCAACGGCCTGGGCCCCATTCCGGCCATGGGGATCGCGGGTGCCGCCATCTCCAGCGGTCTGTCCCGGATCATGGGTGCGGCCATCATCGCCGTGCTCTTCCGCAGAACCTTTGGGCCAGTCATCTCACTGCGTTGCCTCCGGCCCTTTCCCTGGGACCAGCTTAAACGGCTCCTGGCCATCGGCGTGCCCACAGGAGGGGAGTCGGTCTCCTATAATGGTTCTCAGATCTGCATTCAGACGGTGTGCAATCGTTTTGCCGCATATGTGGTAAATACGCGGGTCTATGCCAACTTGTTTGCCAATGTGACCTATCTGTTCGGCTCAGCTCTGTCACAGGCCTGCCAGGTCGTTGTGGCGAGGCTCATGGGCGCAGGCGAGATTGCCGAGACGGACCGGAACGTAAAGCGCACGGCACTGGCAGCGGTGGCGGTGTCGGGTATCCTATCAGTGGTCCTCTGGCTGCTTGCACGGCCCATTTACGGCATTTTTACAAAAGATGAGCAGGTCCTGACGCTGGCGGGGACCATCATGCTCATTGAGATCCCTCTAGAGCTGGGGCGCGCGGTGAATATGGTCATGTGCCGGGCCCTTCAGGCCTGCGGCGATATCCGCTTCCCCATCACCATCTGTATCGTTGACGCTTGGCTGGTGGGTGTGGGAGGCAGCGTTCTTCTGGGGGTGGTCCTGGGGTGGGGACTGGCAGGCCTCTGGGCGGCAATGGCCATCGATGAGTGTATTCGGGCGGTGCTGTTTCTGAGCCGTTGGAACAGCCGGGCCTGGAGCCGGAAGCATCTTTTGGAGGAATAGGACTCAGGCGGCGCACGGTCGGGTGACGGCCATGCGTCGTTTTTTGTCTTCGGTGGAGGGAAAAAGATTATGTATACTAAATTGAGAGGCTAAAAGAGAAGAGAATTAGAGATTGAGCCCTGTGGAAAAAACGGTGGAAAAGTGGAAAAGCTGTTGAAAAAGAAGGGGTGAGTGGGTGTGGATAAACCTGTGGATAATGTGAATAACTCTTTGTAGATGAGATTACTGCTTGAAATTATGTAAATGGAACAAGTGTATTCTGGATGAAAATAGAAAATTAAAAGTTAAAAATATCGGCTATAATCGGAGAAATAACAATCTTTTTGATGAAATGCCAAATAGAAATTTCAGGAGGGACGACAGGCATGTCCGCTCAGGGAAGGCAGAGCGGCTTTGGCACAGAGGAGAAAGCACAGGGATATACAGAAGGTAATATAAAAGCAAACAAAGAAAAGACAAGGTTGGTGATTGACGGCGCGAAAAAAATGTGCTATCATAATTTACCGTCAAGTCTATGACTGATTTGCTACTGTGGCTCAGGGGTAGAGCAGCGCACTCGTAATGCGCAGGTCGCTGGTTGTAGCTAAGGTAAGTATTTTCAAAACCACATGGATGTGGTAAACTAAAAAAACAGGATATGGCGAGAGCCGATTCTCATAGAAGTTGCTGGTGTAGCTCAGCTGGTAGAGCAACTGATTCGTAATCAGTAGGTCGCCGGTTCAAATCCGGCCATCAGCTCCAGATGAATGACTCCCGCTTTTCGAACATTTTTATCGAAAAGCGGGAGTCGTCGTATTCTGTAAGCATTGATATGGCTGGATTTTTAAGACTTGGCTATTTGTGCCTCGTCGCTCAAAAATCCTGAAACGCAAAAAGAAAATTATTGTCCATGGACGGGATTTGAACACGACTTTCTTATAAAGACGCTTTCCAAGCATCCTCAAATGCTTGGGGCGTCTTGTATTTTAGAGTTTGATGGGGTCGCACCTCATTGTAAAAGTAAATATACCGCTCCACGCTTTTACGAAAACTCTGTTCTGAGGTATACTCCCTGCGGTATGCCTCCTCTTTCTTGAATGTGGCAAAAAATGTTTCCGATACAGCATTATCACACGGACGGCCGGAGGCAGAAAAGGATTGCTTGATGTTGTGTTTTTCTAAAAGTGCAGTAAAGGTCGCAGATGTATATTGCCTGCCCCGGTCACTATGAAAAGTCAAGTTTTCCGGATAGTCCCTCTTCTGATAAGCCATGCGAAAAGTGGATGTGATGAGCTGTGTACTGGCTGTGCGGGAGACCTGATACCCCACGATCTTACGGGAGAACAGATCCATGATCATACAAAAGTAGACCCAATAGTCATTGATCCTGAAATAGGTGAAATCACTGACCCAGACCTGATTGGGGCGATCTACGGAGAACTGACGCTTTAACAAGTCCTTTTTCTCAAGCTGACGCCGCTTTTTGTACTGCTTTTTAGCATCGGTCCGAATGCTGTGCAGCCCCAATTCCTGCATCGCGGCAGCAACCCTTTTTGTGCTGACATGAACGCCGCTGTCTGACAGTATCATACGAATTTTCTCTGCGCCAAAGCGTTGCTCATTCCTGTTTTTATAGATTTGTCCCGGAAGGAGGCAAACTTATGGACAAAGACTTGTATTTAGAGAAAAATATCAGCCAACAGCCTGCCATTGAACTGCTTCAGGCTATGGGCTATACCTACATCTCCCCGGAGGACTGCGAAAAACAGCGGGGCAGCCGGTACAATGTTCTGCTAAAAGACATCCTTCGAGGTCAGCTTCGCAAACTCAACCGCTATGTCTATGCTGGAGCGGAGAATGAGTTTTCCGCTGCCAATATTGAACGGGCCATGGAAGATCTGGACGAGCCTTTGACGGATGGCTTAGTGCGTACCAGTGAGAAAATCTATGATGCTCTGCTGTTGGGGAAAAGCTACCCGGAAACTGTCGGTGACGGAAAGATGCTTAGTTTTAATCTGAAGTACATCGACTGGGATCATCCAGAGAATAATCTGTTTCATGTGACAGAGGAATTTGCCGTAGAAAGCCAGGACAAGCAGCATAATGCTCGCCCTGATATTGTGCTGTTTATCAACGGCATTCCTTTTGCTGTAATCGAATGCAAAGCGCCCCAGGTTCCCGTAGATCAAGCTGTGGAGCAAATGATCCGCAACCAGCAGACAGACTACATTCCCCAGCTTTTTAAATATGCGCAAATCGTTCTGGCAACCAATAAAAATGCGGTCAAATACGCCACTGCCGGAACGCCCAAGAAGTTCTGGAATATATGGAAAGAGCAGGATACTGCGTTTATGCAGGAAGCATTGGGCTGCTTCGTACCGGATCGAGTGGCAACGGAGCAGGATCGAAATCTGATTTCTCTGTTCAGCAAAGCACGAGTTATGGAACTGCTGCGGTATTTTATTCTGTTTGACGCCAATGTAAAGAAGATTTGCCGGTATCAGCAGCATTTTGCTATTAAGGAAATTATCAAAACTATTCAGACAGATGACGATAAGGGCAATCGGCAAAGCGGCGTCATCTGGCACACTCAAGGCAGCGGCAAAAGCCTGACCATGGTTATGCTGGCAAAATATATTCTGATGGAACTTGCTGCGTGTAATCCCAAAGTTGTGATTGTAACCGACCGGAAAGAGTTGGACGGGCAGATTGCCGCAACCTTTGCGCATACTCGACTGAACCCAGCCAGAGCTACCAGCGGACGCCATTTAGTAGAGCTGGTGGATGATGGCAAGGCCGATGTGATAACCACCATTATCAACAAGTTCAACACAGCGGAGCGGATGGAAGTGAAATGCTTGTCCCGAGATGTGTTTATTCTTGTGGATGAGAGTCACCGCTCCAATTATGGCTTAATGGCAACGAAGATGCGCAGTGTGTTCCCCAATGCCTGCTATATTGGCTTCACCGGCACGCCGCTGATGAAAAAAGAGAAGAATACCATGGCCAAGTTTGGCAAGCTTATCCATAAGTACACCATCAATCTACATGTGCTATTGTGTCTTGCTAACAGGAGGCGAGACACATGAACAAAACACTGATAGCGCTGTACGACAGGTTCTATATCCCACCGGGAATGGACCAGGACAAGGTTGAAATCGAGGAAGCGCACCAATTGCTCATCGAGCGGTTGGATAAGCCAGAGCGCAAACTGGTGCTGAAAATCATCGACGGCAAGGATCGAATTGCGGAGAATCTTTCCGAGGATAGTTTTATCTCCGGTTTAGGTCAGTTTACAAGGAACTACACGCAGACCACGAAACGGGGGCTGCTGACAACAAATAAAGGCTGAGTATCAAGCACCGGGAAAGTGCGGGATATTCAGCCTGTTTTGTTGTCAGGGGTTTCCAAAGGGGCTTGCCCCTTGGCACACGACTTTGCTTGCAAAGTGTAGTGTGTTATACGCTCTGTCGGCGTTGCCGTGAAAATACCGTTGCCGCTGGGGAGGGAAAGGGCATTTGAAGCGGCAGGAAAACAGGGCTGTGATTGCGTGGCGTGGAGCCGCAAGCGCAGGACTGGTTTCGCCAGCAGACAGGGCGTATATGAAAGCCCCCGTCCCTTGTCCCACGCCGGACTTCGGGACAAAATGCCCCGAACTTGTGGACACACTCACGAAAAAGCAGACGGCTTTTTCTCTCAAAATGGAAATGGGCGGGAAGTCATTTTAGGGCTTTCCCGCCTTGATTGCCCTTTAGCAAAGACGGGCGGGGCTGACTTTGCTATCTCCTCAACAGATGGTAATCATAGTTTACTCATCCCTGCGATGTCCAGGTGTACGCCCCGGCGCGTGACCTTCTGCGCGCGGCTGCTCCGCATCAGCATCAGGTTTAAGTCCTCGGCGCTGGCCACCCGCTTGGTGTGCAGGTTTTCGTTGTAGACCTGCTGGCGGGGCTTGCCGTGGTCTTTGGCCACCGCGCCGCCGTAGGGCTGCTGGTTGAAATACCAGTCCAGCAGCTCCTCCACCGTTTCCACCAGGGTGGAATCCAGCGGGATCCTGCCGTCCTTCAGGATGAACTTCAGGCTCTCCGGCTTCTCCAGCACATTGCCTCCGGTGAAGGTATCGAACAGGCGGGAGAGGTGGTCTTTCACATCCCGGAAGCGCCGCTCGATGATCTTCGCCTTTGCGTTCTTCACAATGGCGTTGGTCATGTGAATGCCCAGCCGCTCGAATACCGGGGGCGGCTCAAACCGCTCCTGGCCGTCCTTCGGCTTCTTCTTCCGGTGGCCCAGGCCGCCCACATCGTAGGTCAGGAACTCGCGGCCATTGTCCACATAGATGTTCTCCGGGATGCCGTATTTCAGGATGCCGCGCCGCAGCGCGATCAGAGTTGACTGGCTGCTGGGGGCGTTGGTGACAAAGCATCCGGTGAAGATGCCCGACCGGGCATCGAAGAAGGCCGTCAGATACAGGCGGTGGCGCTGGCCGTTCTCGCCCTCGGTGATGATGTCGAAGGTGTGGTTGTCGGCGATCCACCACTCGTTGCTCCGCATATCGTCGTAGACACGCCGGATATACGGGGCGCAGCGGTCGCGGAAGGCTTTCTCACCCTCCCGGCCCAGCACCTTCAGCGGCTCCGGGATGTCGGCCTGCGCCCTGCGGTAGAAGGTCGTGTAGCTCGGCATATCCCCCACCAGCTCCGGGAAGCTCGTTTGCATCTCCAGCTTGGTGTACTCATAGCACTTTTTCAGGGGGTGCTGCCGCTCATCCAGGAAGAAGTACAGGAATGCCTGCCACATGGGATCCGGGATGCTGCTCTTGCCCTTCTTCCACTTGCCCCGCTTGTCGATGAGGCCGTCCAGGTCGTTGGCCCGCATTGCGTTCCAGCGGCGGTATAGGGTATCCACGGATATGGCCCGCTCCGGGTATTCCAGCTTGCACCACTGCACGAAGCGCGCGTCCACCTCGGTCTTGTTGGCCCCCGGCTTATTCCGGTAGTCCTGCCACCGCTTCACCAGCCGGAGCCAGAAGGCGATTTCCTCCTGCTCATCAATGGAATAGGTGTCCAGCGGCTTGGCCGCCTTCGGCTTTGCCCCTTCCGGGACACTGGCCTCCGGCAGGCTGGCGCGGAGCTGGTTATAATACTTCTCCTGCAGGTCAGGGGTCAGATCGTTCAGGCCGAAAAAGTATTCCGGGGAATTGAACTTGTTCAAAACCATCTCGGCGGGCAGCTTCCCGCTTTTGGCCCAGCGGCGGATCGTGCGCTCGTCCTTGCTGGCCAGCGTCGCCACTTCCCTCGAACTCAATGTGACCGCCATTCCCTTCGCCTGCCTTTCATAACCTGCCATCGTCAGTGCAGGGAGGTTATCCCCTGCAGACCGCCCTCGCCGGGCGGTTTCGGCTCAATTCATAGCTTGTGCGTACCTCCAGACAGAGGTGACAGAGATCTTGATGCCACAGTCGGCAAGGTGCTGGGCGATCTCCATGTAGGTGTATTGACCGGAGCAGATCATGGCCTCTACCTCTTTCCTGGCCTCCACATCCAGCCGGTCAATGATGCTGGTAGCCCTTTTCCGCCGCTTTGGTTCCTCCATGACGGCTGATTCACTGGAAGCTGTAGCCATGATCGAGGCCACCTGCATCAGGGCTGCTGTGACCTGGGTAAGTTGCTCCACCAGATGTCCGAGAGCGGCCTGGCTTCCGTATCCTCCGGTCTTGCGGATGCTGGGCAGGACTTCATCGAACACCCACTTCTCAAACCGCTCGGCGGCGGGCAGCTTGCTGTGGGTGATGAGCCGGTACAGGTCACCCTCCGGGATAAAGTTCATTTCAACCACCTTACTGGGGTTTTGCGGATGGGGTACTCCCTGTTTCAGGGAGTACCTGCAATGCTGGGAGATAGCGTTGTGCGGCTTGGCATAACCGAGGATTTTGGCGCACGCCGTGGCCGGGAAATAGGGCTTGCCCTCAAGTTCCAGCACCCCCAGCTCGCCGAACTCGCTGTTCTGGAATACCTGCATTTCGTTCATGTTCTGACCTCCTGATGTTTATTTGCATAAAATATCGTCAACGATATTCATTGCGCCAGATTAAGCACTTTGCGCAGTAATTGTGTAAATGTCCTCCACATTGCACTCAAGAATTTTTGCTAATTGGAGGCAGTTCTTCAGCCGAGGCTGTGTAATTCCTCGTTCCCATTGACTGATAGCGGTTTGATCTACATGAACTAACTGCGCCAACTGTGTTTGAGTAAGGCCCTTTTCTTTTCTCAGCGCGCGGAGTCTCATCTTTGTGCCTCCTTTCAGTAGTTTACTACTATTATAAGCCTAACTACTATTTTGTAAAGTAGAAAACTACTGTATTTCCCCGTTGTATTTTATTAGTAGAACTCCTATAATGAACAAGGAGGTGTTTACCTTGAATTCTTTACGCAAATTACGCAAAGACAAAGGGCTTTCGCAACAAGGATTAGCCGAACTTTTAGATGTAAATCAAACAGCTATCAGTCAATGGGAGCGCGGAATAACAAGCCCGTCCTCTCGTATGTTGCTGAAACTGAGTCAAATTTTTAATATCAATCCCCGTGAACTGTTAAATAATGAAGTAATCTCTCCAACTCAATGGGATGATCCAGAACTTGTCCAGGCAGTCAGCGATAACCTCTCCGCCCTGTTTGATACCGTAGAGCAGGCGGTGCGTGGATTGTCCGATGAGGAACAGAAACTGGTTTTTGATGTGCTGGTGGAGCTTCGCCACACGCTGAAACTGAAAGACAGTGCCCAGCGCAGGGAAGCCCTTCGCCTGCTTCACGATACTGCCCCCGCTGTGTTGCACTGGCCGGAGAAAAACCGATCTGGTGCTGCGGCACAGGAATAAGCCCTTATTTTTTTGTCTGTCGGATTACCCTTGTATTTCACGGGACAAGCCTACCACGCACCCTCTGGCCTGTGACCGTTTTGTCAGAAAATCACAAATTCCGTTATACTTTCGGTGTTGCCGTGTCCTCTTAAATGCCGCCTTTTAAGAGCCTCTTAAAAACCACTTGTCCGGCCCTTTTAGCCCGGACATTCTGGTCCGGACATTTTCAGGGCCGAGTGCCCGCAAAGCCCCTATTTCCGGGGCGCGGACACCGATCTGGAGCGCGGACACATTTTGTCCGGGCTGTCCGGGCCTTCCAACAAAGAAAAAGACCTTTCAAGCAGGGGAGAAGCCGCCCAGCGCGCGCCCCGCTTAAAAGGTCTTTTTTTGTTTTCTTAAAACCCCGCAAAACCCCGCCGCGCCGGGCTTTTTGCGCTCTCGCCGCGCCTGCTGCCTTGCCCGCTTAAACGCTCTTAAAGGGTTTTCTTAAAATCCCCGCCCGATCCGCCCGCAGTGGGCCTGGTGAGGGTAAAAAAATAAAAAAAGAAATTGCAATCCCATTTTCACGGGACTACAATTTCTTGCTTGAAATTTCACTCTTTTATCGCTCGAATGCCTTGATTTTAGGCCAGTTCCCGTGTTTTTTCGGGATATTTCATATCAAACTCCTTGACCGGCCTATATTTCTCAACTATCTTGAAAATTTACAATAAGAAAACAGAGTTCGGAGGTCAGCGGCTCATCACAGGCATCAACTGCCAGCCGGAGTCTGTCTACGCGGACTTTATGACTACCAAGCGGCTCTACCGCAAAACCGATGGCGTGCTGTTCTACCACATGGTACAGAGCTTCCCCAAAGGCGAAGCAGTCGATCCTGTCACCGCTCACGCGGCGGCGCTGAAGCTGGCGGAGTACTATGAGGGTTATGATGTTCTGGTCTGCACCCACACAGACCGGGAACACATCCATTCCCACTTCCTCATTAACTCGGTCAACTTCGATACCGGAAAGAAGTTGCACATCGCCAAAGAACAACTGCAGGAACTGCGTCAGCGCAACGATCAGGTCTGCAAGGAGTTTTCTCTTCCTGTGTTCCAACCCAAGGAGCAGAAACAGAAAACGAAGACTATGACCATCGGTGAGTATCACACGGCGGCTCGTGGTCAGAGCAAGAAACTACAGCTCATGAACCTCATCAACGACTGTATGCGCCACGCCTCCAACCGGGAGGAATTCATTGCTCTAATGGAGAGCGAGGGCTACAAAGTGCGCTGGGAAAAGTCCAGGCGCAATATCACCTACACCACACCCAGCGGCTGGCAGTGCCGTGACCGCCTGCTGTTCGGAGACAAATACTTGAAGGAGAACATGGAATATGAATTCAGGATCAGAGAAGAAATTATCGATGGACGAACTCATGGCACGGAACCGTCCCACACCACAGCCGACAGCGCAGGAACCGAGTGCGCCGATCACGCCCATTGTCATCCAGTGTCCGCTGCCGGAGGCGCTGACAATCTTGACGCAGAAGACAGAAGCCATCGAGTGGGAAGTGTGCGCGATACGGGAGTATCTTCCGGAGCTGAGATCCCGCACAGACCTGACAGCGGTGCAGAACAGTATGGCGGAGATCCAGAAATCACTGACGGAGATGACCGCTCTGATGAAACAGGTTGGGAAGAGGAAAGAGAAGCGTACCTGCAAATGGCTGGAGTGGCTTCCGGACTTCGACCTGATCGTAGTGACCAAGTGGATCGTGCTGGTACTGCTCATCGTGGCGGCACTGCTGGGGATGGGGTACGGAACAGCAACAGTGGTCAGCAACATCCGCAGCCTGTTTCTCTGAGGCCGATCCGCGCGGGGCTGTATGGTCTGGCGGCAGTGGGAGCGCTGCTGGATGACGATGGCGAAGACGCCGAGGAACGGTATCGCCGTATCCAGGCAGAGCGGGAAGCCGAAAACATCGGCGCGGTCATCGGTGTGGCAGCTGGTGTGGTCATAGCACTCACGCAGGATAAGCCAACACCGGAAGAGTCGCAGGAGCAACAGTGGCAGCAGAAAATGTGAGGAGGAGCTATGTTTTTATTCAAAGGCGATTATTGGGCGCACCCGAAAACCATCAACGGAGTGCGGTATGAAGTTTACAGCTTTTATGCCGGTGACAAAAATGTGTTTGATAAGATCGGTGACCTGATTGTCGATTCCTTTCAGTCAGCTAATATTGACGAACTTACGAATGAATTTTCAGTGGATTCTGATATGGCTATTGAGGAGGAGTAACGGTATTGTTGGTTGCTGAAAAGGAGGCAAAACCTATGACAAATGAAACAGCAGGCATCTACTGCCGACTCAGCCAGGACGATGGCAATGCTGGGGAGTCCGGCAGCATCCAGACGCAAAAAACGCTGCTTACCCAATACTGTGAAGAGCACCATATTGAGATTGGCGATTATTATTGTGACGACGGATGGAGCGGAACCAACTTCGACCGACCAGATTTCAAACGAATGCTGGATGACATTGAGGCGGAAAAAATCAACATGGTCATCGTCAAAGATCTGTCCCGATTCGGTCGAGAGTACGCGCAGATGGGGATGTACATCGAACACTACTTTGAGGAGAAAGGCGTCCGGTTCATTTCAGTGGCGGAGAACATTGACTCCAATAATGGCGTGGATAATATGATCATGCCGTTCACAAATGTCATGAATTCCTTCTATGCGCGACAGGCGTCCAGTAAGACCAAGGCGGCTCACAGAGCCAGAGCTAAGTCCGGAATGTTCCTTGGGAGCCGCGCACCCTTTGGGTACCTGAAAGACCCTAATGACAGACACCACCTGATCGTTGATCCGCCTGCGGCTGATGTGGTGAAAGAGATCTTCCAGATGTTTGCCGATGGCATTGGGTATGTGCGCATGACCAAGATCCTGCGGGAACGGAATGTCCTAAACCCACAGGCATACTTCAATCAGAACAATCCAGAGTATTACAAGAACAGCGACTACTGGCGGAAACCGTTTGACTGGCATGCTACTTCCATCCGGGCGATCCTTAACAACCGGGTCTATCTGGGGCAGGTGGTATTTGGCCGGACGAAAACGAAAGGGTTCTTCGACAAGGCACGGATCGCCGCACCGGAGGAAAAGTGGGTGATCACAGAGAATACCCATGAAGCGCTGATCTCGCAGGAGCTGTGGGACACGGTGCATCAGATGATGAATGCCCGCAGACGGGAGAACAGCAAGGGGGAAGTTCAGCCTTTCGCCGGCTTGGTGAAATGCGCAGGCTGTGGTTCCTCTCTGAATGTCAGCTATGATAAGCGAAAAGGAAAGTACACGGGATTCTCCTGCTGGGTCTATAAAAACTATGGTAAAGAGCGGTGTACTTCCCATGCCATCGGTTGGAAAACGCTGAACGAGTTGGTGTTGGAGGATATTCGCCGAAACGCTTATGTGGCCAGAACCATGACCAATGATTACAAGGATATGCTGGTAGCGGCCAAGACGGAAAAGAAGCAGGCGGAGGTTGAGCGGTGCAAACGGGAACTGAAAAAGGCGGACAAGCGTATCTCTGATTTGACTAAAATTCTCAACAAACTGTATGAGAATGTGGCGCTGGAGAAAATCACCGAGGAGCGGTATCAGACCATGGCGCCTGGTTATGAGCGGGAACAGGAGATGCTGAAAGCGCAGAGGGAGAAGCTGGTTGCGGAGATCAGCCGTAGCGAAGAGGTGCATGAGAATATCGAAAAGTTCCTGCCGGTCATCTGGAAATATACGAACATCAGGGAACTCAACGCCCATGTTTTCAATGAACTGATCGAGAAAATCGTGGTGCATGAGAAGGTGGTAGAGGAGGATGGAACCAAGAGCCAGCGGGTGGATATCTACTACAAGTTCATTGGCTGTGTGAATCTGAAACGGGCAGGATTCTATGATGATGGAGAGGTACGAGTGCAGAGTATGCAAGCGCAGGAACAGTAGAATCGACCGAAAGAGTTGCCGCTGTGTGAGAGAAGCTGAATCCTGCGATGATGGCACTTTACAAATGCGGCTGAAATTTTAATAGCACCAAAAGATGCAGAGAGTGACGAACGCGGCAGCGCCAGTCACTCTCTGGTTTTATTTTGTAACTTGATATTTGACCCGGTTGCCATACTTTTGAGGGGTCAGTAAGCCCAGCTTCTCAAACTTCAGAACGAAGCTGCGAATCGTCGCATAGGCGGCGTTGCCAAAATCCTTTTCCAACTGCTTGGTGGAAAACGTGCCGTCGCCGTAGGCGGACAGAACGAAGTGCCAGAGAGCCTGCTCCTTTTCTGTCACGCCGCCCTGCTCGAGGGCTTTCTTAAATGTGTCCGTGGTGCTGGGAGCGGGCAGAGCCGAGCCAAGCTTGTGATACACATTCTCGATAAAATACACCAGAAAGGGGGTGGCATCCAGCACACCGCTGATCCGGGCGTTCTGCTCGGCCAGCGTGTAGGCGTCATAGTAGCCCTTGCGGCTCTTCTCCACATACTCGGACAGGGGGACGAACAGGGCCGAGGAATATCCCTGCTGCACCAGATACCACAGATGCATCAGCCGCGCCATTCTGCCGTTGCCGTCAAACCAGGGATGCAGATAGGCGATGTAGAAATGGATGAGTGCGGCTTTCAGCAGGTCGTTCATGGAGGACTCTTCGTTAACGAAAGCGACCAGATTGGCCATATAATCCGGCAGCTTCTGCCAGGGCAGGCCGGTGTGTTCCACCTTATCGCCAACGATATAGACGCTGTCGTGGCGGTATTTGCTGCCCGGCAGCAGACGATCCTCTTCCGGCAAAAACGCCCCAATGGTGAGTTGATAGAGCTGATAAATGGTTTCTTCGCTGATTTTGTTTGCGGGATCGCTGATAAACTCCAGGCCCTTCTTCATACCGTAAATGCGGTTTTCACTTTCGTCGGAGGGGGCATAGCCGGAGAGGATCTTGCGGACGCTGTCGCGGGAGGTATCGATTTGCTCAATGGTGAAGGTGGAGATGATCTCCTCCTCCATGGCTTTCACGCCGTAAAGCTGCGTGCTGGCCTGCGGCGTCAGCAGCACTTTGGCCGCAGATAGACGGACTTGGGCAACGCTCTCCAGATAGACCAGATTGCCACCGTTGAAATCCTTTAGCGGCAGCGTTTTGTAGAAACCGGTATCCAGCAGCTCCACAAACTCCTTTATATCAGCCTGCGGGTATTTGTAGCCCAGTTTCTTCAGATCGGTCACACTTTTATCCGATAGCATTTTTGTAAACAGGGAAGCGTCCATTTTCTCACCTCTGATATTTTGCGGTATCAATTAGTATCAGTATAACGAAGTGTATCCGCATTTGCAATGGGATATACCAGGATATTTTGAGAAATTATTCTTTTATCCCCAGCGTGATGCAGAATTGTTCCCCTTACCAACAAGCAGCGGTCGTCAGTTCAAATCTGACCAGTAGCTCCACGTCGGGGCAAACTCCGCTTTGCTCCGACGTCTTTTTATCCTCGGAACAAAAAGAACGCATCGGCCCGCTCCCTTTTCCTGTGGTCAAAGTCGAACCCGCTCCCTTAGGCTTTGACTTTGCGGCCGCTCTTCCAGCTCGTTTCAAGCGATATATCGCTTGAAACGAGCTTTTCTCTCTCCATGAAAGGCATCCTTACGCCTCCTCTGGTATCGGCCATTCTGCCGGGGGCGCATTTGACAAGGCTTGCCTTCAGCAGCGATTTTTCACGGCTGGAGAACAGCGATTGGCCCGTTAAGAACAAAAAGAAACGCCAGCCTGTCAGCTGGTGTTTCTTTTTGAGATCGGATGCGCACGAAGCGAGGGGCAAAAACGTTCGGCCTGTGTGTCGTTATTGCGGAGGTCCAGGGATGCCTCTGCCGCGACGGAACGATTTTCACACGTCAAAGCTGCATGATCAGAGGGACAAGCACTGGTACGGCAAAGGAGAGAATGACGCCGGAGACAAAGGAGTAGATGGTGATACGCTCGTGAGTGGAACCCACCACAACGGGCAGAACGGTGTCCATCGCCGCGGCGCCGGGCAGGGCGACACATTCAATGAAGCCCAGGCGCTGGGCAACGATGGGAATGAGAAGGATGGAACCCACCTCCCGCATGACATTGGAGAGAAAAGCCACGGCGGAGAGGGTGGCCGAATAGGAGGAGAGGAGCATGGGGGCCAGGGAATACCAGCCGAAACCGGCGCTGGCGGCCATGGCCTCCTGGGCGGTGAGGGGCAGGAAAAGGCTGCTTACGGCGGCAAAGCCGATGGTCCCCACGGCTACAGCGACAGGGATCAGAAGGACCTTAAAGCCGGCGGCCCTGATATCCCGCCAGACGTTGCCCTGCCTCCCCATGTCCACACCCACCAGAAAGAGGATCAGACAGAGTCCCACGGTAATAAAGGTGCCACAGTGGGCGGCCAGGGCCTCGGGAACAAAGAAGTACCCGGCCAGAATGCCGCCGACAACGGCGCCGATGATCCACTTAGTCATAGCTTGCCCTCCTCCTGTTCACAGTTGGTCCGCTTCTGAGCGGCGGTACGGCCTTCCCGGTCCAGCTTCAGGAGTCGGCGGACCAGAGAGACACACAGGATAGAGCCGGCCAGGGCAAAAACGGTGATGATCAGGGCGGAGAGCCCGATCTCCCCCAGGGAGGAGATCACCTTGTCATCCGCACCGATCTCCACGCCGAGAACGGCGATCAGAGCAATGAGGGCCACAAACTGCACCCTTCCGAGCCAGGGAAGTTCCCGGCTCCGCACCGATTTGCGGGAGCCCACGAGAACGCCCATTGCCAACATCCCGATGTACAGGAGGAGGCTGAAATCCATATACTGCATGTGACGAATCTCCTTCTCTTTGATGGCGCGATCTCTTCCCACTGAGACCGCTCAACCAATCCACACCTCGTAAGGGTAGCAGATATGGCGGGGGATTGCAAGCGGCAGAGAGAAAAAACGGGACCGGCAGTGGCCGGTCCCGTTTTTAGAGCGTGCGCTTAAATCACGGTTTTGGTCTTCCAGCGCCCACGGAGGAAGCGGAAAAGAAACACGGCGGTGCGGAGGACCCAGTCGATGAACATGGCGATCCACACACCCAGCAGACCAATATAGGGCACCAACAGATAGGAAAAACCCACCCGGAACACCCACATGGAGAACATGGAGACGATCATGGTGAATCTGGCGTCTCCGGCGGCGCGGAGGGCGTTGGGCAGAACAAAGGACATAGGCCAGAAAACAGCGGTGAAGACCGAGCACCAGCGGAGGACCTCCACGGCCATCCGGGCGGCGGCAGGCGTAAGCCCGAAAAAGGACACCACCGGGCCTGCGGCAAAGAAGAGGGACAGGCTCAGCGCGCCCATGGACAGATAGACGATGGTCATGAGCTTCCTGGTATAGCCCACGGCCTGCCTGGAGTCGCCCGCCCCCATACACTGGCCGACCACAGTGATCAAAGACAGGGACACGGCGTTGCCCGGGACATTGACCATGGCGGCCACGCTGTTGGCAATGGCGTTGGCAGCGGTGGCGGAAGTGCCCAGGGGAGTGACCAGCCCCAGCACCATCAGCTTCCCGACCTGGAACATACCATTTTCCATGCCGTTGGGGACGCCGATGCGGAGAATCTTTTTGACCAACTGATTCTGAAATTCCGGGCGGAACAGTCCGGAGATATGGATGGGGTTGTGGGGCTGGCAAATGAGCCAGGTCATGAGAAGCGCGCCCACCAGGCGGGAGGCCAGGGTGCCAAAACCGGCGCCCGCCACACCGATGCCCACACCGTAGATGAGCGCGGCGTTGAGACCGATGTTGACGATATTCATGAGGAGGGAGGCGAACATGGAGACCTTGCTGTTGCCCATGGAACGGAACAGGGCGGCCCCGGCGTTGTAGACGGCGAGGAAGGGATAAGAGATGGCGGTGAGAAGAAAGTAGGTCATGGCGGCGGTCATCACGTCGTCATCCAGCGTTCCGAAGACCAGCCGCAGGATGGGTTCGCGGAAAAGGAGGCAGACGGCCATCATAGCAGTGGAGAGAGCCGCAATGGCATAAAAAAGCTGCTTGGCGGCAGCGCAGGCGTTGGGCTCATCCCGGGACCCCAGGTATTGCGCGGCCACCACCGCGCCGCCGGTGGCCAGGGCGGAGAAAATATTGATGAGCAGGATGCTGATGTTGTCCACTAGGGACACGCCAGAGACGGCGTGTTCGCCCACCGAGGTCACCATCATCGTGTCGGCCATACCGATGGTCATGGCCAGAAACTGTTCAATGACAAGAGGGATGATCAGCCGCCGCAGCGCACTGCCGGAAAAAAGCGGTGGGCGGACGTCCGTCTGAACTGCAACCTGTTCCAGCATGAAAGTTCCTCCTATCCTGCTGTCTTGCAATCAATCGACAAACACCCATTTTACCACGGCGGTACAGAATTGCAACGAGGATATTACACAAAAAAGAGGAACAAAAGCCTGCGGACTTGAGAGCGGATCCCGTGGAAAGGCCGGGAGAACGTCCTGACGCTGGGGCTGGTGACCGGGGCTAAGTCCGGGTGCTCCTCAGGGCCAGAAGCTCGTCCAGCAGCCTGTGGGCGGCCTCGTCCTTGGAGAGAAGCGGGAGGGGAATCTCCCGCTCCGCGGTGATGAGGGTGAGCAGGTTGGTGGCGGTTCCAAACCCCGCGCCCTCCTCCCTGAGGTTGTTGGCGGCGATCAGATCCAGGTGCTTTTTCGCCAGCTTCTTCCGGGAATTTTCAAGGAGGTCGCGGGTCTCCATAGAGAAGCCGCACAGGAGCTGTCCGGGACGGCGGTGCTCGCCGAGCCAGCCCAAAATATCGTCGGTGCGCTCCAGCGGCAGGGAGAGGTCCCGCGCTTCGGCGGATTTTTTGATCTTGTCCGCGGCTACGCTGCGAGGACGGTAATCCGCCACAGCGGCGGCCTTTATAATGAGATCCATGGAGGCCGAGAGGGCGGTCACCGCCTGGAACATCTCTCGGGCGGAGGTCACCTCCACGACCTCCATATAGGCCGGGCGCGGGAGCTCCGTGGGCCCGGTGACGAGGGTCACGGAGGCACCGCGGGCGGCGGCGGCTCTGGCGACGGCATAGCCCATCCGTCCCGTGGAGTGGTTGGTGAGGTAGCGTACGGGGTCCAGCGCCTCCCGGGTGGGCCCTGCGGTGACCAGTACCCGGAGCCCGCACATGTCCTTTTCGTGGGACAGGGCGTGGAGAACGGATTCCAGCATGACCTGCGGGTCGGGTAGCTTGCCCCGCCCCACAGCGCCGCAGGCCAGCCGCCCGCTGGCAGGTTCCATGATCTCCCAGCCGTAGCGCCGCAGCAGGTCCAGGTTGTCCTGCGTCACCGGATTTTCGTACATGCGTGTGTTCATGGCCGGCGCGGCCAGCTTGGGGCAGTCGCAGGCCAGTACCGTGGTGGTCAGCATATCGTCCGCCAGACCGTGGGCCAGCTTGGCAAGCACATTTGCCGTGGCCGGAGCGATGACCACCAGATCGGCCTGATCCGCCAGAGCGATGTGCTCCACCTGATGGGGATAATTTCGGTCAAAGGTGTCCACAACGGACCGGTTTCCGGTGAGCGATTCAAACGTGAGGGGTGTGATGAACTCCGTGGCGTGGGCGGTCATCAGCACATGGACGCTGCAGTGCTGCTTAACCAGGGCGGAGGCCAGCTCCGCCGCCTTATAGCAGGCGATCCCGCCGGTCACGCCCAAAAGTACTGTTTTTCCCTTCAGCATAACAAAGCCCCCCGTTTTCTTAAAATTCTGGGAGAAAGTATATCAGAGTTGGGGGATGCTGTAAATAAAAAGCGGGAAAATAGTATTGAGATTTTCCGGCCGATCCTCTATAATAGACGCCGTCAAAGCCCGGTCTGGAGCCGCTGTACCCGTGTGTGGGACGGCAGGCTCCCGTGGCGGATGCGGGGCGGAGGCCACCTATTTTGATGCGCTGTATCCCCGAGAGGGAACGGCAGCAGGAGGTAATGAAAAAGTGAAAAACGCGCAGAATCGGACCAGCAGGAGCAGCCAGGTCTATGGCCTTGTACTGCTCGCCATGTTCTCGGCCATCATTTTTCTCCTGGCGTTCACGCCCATCGGACTCATCGATCTGCCCCTCATCAAGGCCACCATTCTCCATGTGCCGGTCATCATCGGCTCCATTCTGCTGGGGCCGAAGAAGGGGGCGTTCCTCGGCGGCATATTTGGGCTGACCAGTCTGATCAAGAATACGATGATGCCCAGCGCCCTCTCCTTTGCCTTTTCACCCTTCATCCCTGTGCCCGGCACAGACCGCGGCAGCTTATGGGCGCTGGTCATCTGCTTTGTGCCCCGCATCCTGGTGGGCGTGACCCCCTGGATGATGTACCGGCTGGTCAGATTGGTGTTCTCCCGCGGGAACGCGGGGGTCAGGGCGGGGGGTATGGCGGTGTCCGCCGTGATCGGCGCCTTTACCAATACGGCGTTGGTCATGGGCATGATCTTCCTGGCATTCCGCCAGGCTTACGCCGCCATGAACGGTGTGCCCGTAGACGCGGTCCTGGGGATCATTCTGGGGATCGTGGCCGGCAACGGGATACCGGAGGCCATTGTGGCGGCGGTCATCACGCCTGCGGTGGCGTTGCCCCTGGCCCAGGCCCTTCACCTGGACAAGACGACGCCGGCGCCCTCCGCCGGCCAGCCTGCCTGAGCCTATGATTCTGACCGTTGATATTGGGAACACGAATGTAGTCGTGGGCGGCTTTGCGGGAGAGGAGCCCTCCTTCGTGGACCGCCTGCCCAGCAGCCGGGAGTGGGACGGGACCGCATGGCGTGAGGCGCTGGGCAAGCTCCTCCGGGAGAGGGGACTGACGGCAGACAAGATAGCAGGAAGCGCGCTTTGCTCCGTGGTGCCGGAACTGACGGAGCGCCTTCGAAGCGCCCTGCGGGAGGTGACGCGCCGCCCTGTGCGGACGGTTGATGCGGAGCTGGACGTCGGACTCGTCCTGGCGGGCTATGACCGACGGACGCTGGGCAATGACAGGGTGGTGGATGCGGTATCCGCCTTGGCGCGCTATGCGCCGCCCCTGGCCGTCTTTGATCTGGGGACGGCCACCACATTATCCGTATTGGACCGGGAGGGAGCGTTTCTGGGCGGGATGATCCTGCCCGGACTGGGACTCTCTGTAGAAGCCTTGGCCGCCCGGGCCTCCCAGCTTCCGCCCATCCCTTTGGAGGCGCCGGCCACCCTGCTGGGCACCGATGCGGTATCCTGCATGCAGAGCGGGGCGATTTACGGCGCTGCGGCCCAGATCGACGGCCTGACGGCGCGGGTGGAGGAGCTGCTTGGACAGCCTGTGACCGCGGTGGTCACAGGCGGGTTGAGCGGCCTGGTCTGCCCCTACTGCCGGCGAGCGGTGTTCCGTGACGAACATTTGCTGCTGCGGGGGCTGCATCTGATCTACCGGGGTATACGGGGAAGCGCGGCCGGACAGACCTGACGCACCGTACCTCTGCCACGGGGGTACTGCACGCCGGGAAAGGAAAGGAGGGGGCGTCCGCACAACTGTGCGGACGCCCCCTCCTTTCCTCAGCGGCCCAGATAGCGCGCGACCACCCGGTTTGCCTCATAGGCGGTCTCCCGCTCATCGATGGTGGTGAGCTCCCCATGCTGGACGACGGGAACGCCGTTTACGATGGTGTAGTCCACGTCGCCCTTGAAGCCCACGGTGCCCAGCATGGACATGGGATCAAACTGCGCGCCCACCAGGCTCAGGCGGTTGAGATCGATCAGGAAGAGGTCAGCTGCCTTTCCGGCGGCGAGGCAGCCGATGTCGTCCCGACCCAGCAGCCGGGCGGAGCCTCGGGTGGCAAGCTTCAGCACATCGTAGCCTGTGGGGGCGGCGGCGCTGGCGTGGAGCCGGTGGAGCAGATAACACACGCGCATTTCCTCCAGCAGACTGGAGCCGTCGTTGGAGGCCGCGCCATCCACGGCCAGCCCCACCGGGATGTCCAGCCGGAGCAGCTCCGGCACCCGGCATACGCCGGAGGAGAGCTTCATATTGGACGCGGGACAGTGGGCCACGCCGGTGCCCGTCTCCGCCAGGATGCGCAGCTCGTCGTCGTTGAAGTGGATGCCGTGGGCATACCAGACGTCCGGCCCGGTCCAGCCCAGAGACTGCATGTAGGCTATGGGGCGGAGACCGAATTTCTCCAGCGTAAACTGCTCCTCGTCCCTGGTCTCGGCTACGTGGGTGTGAAGGCGCACACCCAGGGTCCGGGCCAGCTTGGCGGATTCCCGGAGCAGGTCGCCGCTCACCGAAAAGGGAGAACACGGGGCCAGGGCCACCTGGCGCATGGAAAAAGGCGAAGGGTCATGCCATACCCGGACCAGCCGTTCGGAATCGGCCATGATCTCGTCGATGGTCTGCACCACCGAATCGGGGGGAAGGCCCCCATCCTTCTGAGAGAGATCCATGGAGCCGCGGGAGGCCACGAAGCGCATCCCGACCTGAGCCGCGGCCCGGAACTGAGCGGCGATGAGATCGCCTGCTCCGCGGGGAAAGACATAATGATGGTCGAAACAGGTGGTGCATCCGGTTTTCAGGAGCTCGCCCAAGCCCGTGAGGGTGGAGTAGGCGACCACCTCCTCGTCGAGCCCCTTCCAGACCTCGTACAGGGTGACCAGCCAGGGAAACAGCTCCATCTTCTGCACCTCCGGCAGGTTGCGGGAGAAGATTTGGTAGAGGTGGTGATGGGTGTTGATGAGGCCGGGGTAGACCACCATGGAGGAGGCGTCGATGATCTGGTCCGCAGTGTGGTAGTCACGGCCGATTGAGGCGATAACGCCGTCCTTGATATAGAGATTTGTGCGTTCATACAGAGTGTCCTTGTCGTCGCAGGAGACGATATACCGGGCATTTTTGATAAGCAGGGTGGGCATAAGAACGACCTCCTTCGGTACCCTTTATAGATATTATCTCCATCATATCCCAAATGGGCGCGCCCCGTCAATGGAGAAAGAGGAGGAGATACGTTTTTCGTGACATGCGGAGAGATATCTGGTACAATAACGGAAACCCCGGGGGGGGGATTCCTGCATGGGCGATAGAAGCGGCGGGCAGGATATGCTCCGCAGAGAATATGACCGGATCAACGCCAAATGGCTGAACGCCCACTTCAGGGCGGGAGCGGGGCTGGCGGCCTTCATCTGTCTGATGGAGGCGGTGGTCTACTTTGCCCTACGGTGGATGGGAGGAATGACGGCCTCCCGGAGCTTATACATAGGGAAATATATGCTGGCGCCTTCCGGCCTGAATCTGCTGGCCGTAGTGGCGGCGCTGTGGGTTAAGCGTTCCCGGCTCCCACTCAGGGCAAAAATATATACGGTCTCAATGGCGCTGGTATTCATCTGCTGTGTGACCTATACGGTACACAATATTTTCCCATCCCTCTGTATGGCCTTCGGAGTCCCCATCGTGCTGACAACGGCCTATGGAGATCGGGTGCTGACCACTATGACGGCGGCAGGCTGCATTCTGTGCAAAACGCTCTCCGACCTGCTCTTCCACTGGGACCCGGAAGCAAGTTCCAAGCTGGGCACCGCAGAGCAGAACATGGACTTTACGCTCTCCCTGGTGATTTTAGCGGCGGTCTATGTAGGCTGCATGGTGATGATCTCCATTGAACAGGAAAAGAATCGGATCAGCATCCAGCGTGAGCTGGAGAAGCAGCATTTCCAGGTAGAGGCGCTGACGGATTCTCTGACCGGCGTTGGGAACCGACAGGCGTTCCAGCAGATGATGGACACGCTGGCGGGGGAGGGGCCGGAGCCGGAATACAGTATGTCCATTCTGGACCTGGACAATTTCAAGGAGGTCAACGATACTCAGGGGCACATGCAGGGAGACCGGTATCTGCGGGAATTGGGAAACGTGCTGCAAAAGACAAGGCTCGGCGCGGCCTACCGCTTTGGCGGGGACGAGTTCTGCATTTTATTCCGGAGCCGGACAAAGTCGCAGCTCTGCGAGGCCTGTCAGGATATCCAGCACAGCTTTTCTGAGGCGACGCTCAGCCGGGAGCTGGAGCAGGTGACCATCAGCTTCGGCGTGGCGGTCCACCAGCCGGGCGTGGGCCCGGCGGAGCTGCTGCGCCGGGCGGACACGGCCCTGTACCAGGCGAAGAAGGCCCGGGGCTCCATCTGCTTCTATCAGGCATAGAGCAAACAGCGCACCCCCGGAGGAAACTCCGGGGGTGCGCTGTTTTGCGGGGATATGGACTCAGGAGATGGATACCACGGAGTATCCGGCCTCCTCCACCGCCTTCTTCAGTGCCTCGTCAGAGGCGGTGCCGGAGACGGTAGCGGTCTTGGTGTCCAGGTCCACGTTGGCTGTGACGCCGGGCAGGCTGTTCAGAGCCTTGGAGACGTGGGCGACGCAGTGCTGGCACATCATGCCGTCGATGGTGAGTTTCTTTTCCATTTGACACACTTCCTTTTTCATATCGATATGGCCATCCGCCCCTGTGAGAACAGACTCTGCCGGATGGGAACGCCGGGGCTTGAAGAGCTTGAGACGCAGGGCGTTGGAGACCACGCTCACCGAAGAAAGGCTCATGGCCGCGGCGGCGAACATGGGGTTGAGCTGCCAGCCGGTGAGGGGGAACCACACGCCGGCGGCCAGGGGGATCCCGATGATGTTGTAGATAAAGGCCCAGAACAGGTTCTGCTTCACATTCCGGATGGTGGCCTTGGAGAGCTCCACCGCCGTTACGGCGTCCAGAAGATCACTTTTCATGAGTACGATGTCCGCCGACTCGATGGCTACGTCAGTCCCTGCGCCGATAGCCAGCCCCACGTCGGATCGGGCCAGAGCCGGGGCATCGTTGATGCCGTCTCCCACCATGGCCACCCGCCGGCCTTCGGTTTGAAGAGAGGCGATGACAGCCTCCTTGTCCTGGGGAAGGACCTCGGCGATGACCTTGGTGACGCCCAGCTCCCGGCCAATGGCGTCGGCGGTGCGCTGGTTGTCGCCGGTGAGCATGACCACGTCGATCCCCAGCGCGCGGAAGCCGCGCATGGCCTCGGCGCTGGAGGGCTTTACCGTGTCCGCCACGGCGATGAGGCCGATGAGCCTGCCGTCCTGTGCAAAGTAGAGGGGGGTCTTGCCGTTTTCAGCCAGGCCATCGGCCATCAGGTGTTCCGCGCCCAGATCAATTCCGCTCTCCTCCATCATGGCACGGTTGCCGGCCAGATAATGGGAGCTCTGGACTTCAGCCCGGACGCCGCGGCCGTGGACGGCTTCGAAGTCCCGGACCGGGACAAGGGGGATCTTGCGCTCCTCAGCTTCGCGGACAATGGCCTCGGCCAGAGGGTGTTCTGAGGGCTTCTCCAGGGAAGCGGCCACGCAGAGCAGCTCCTCTGTTGTGATGCCCTCTCCGGGGTAGAGGTCGGTGACCCTGGGCCGCCCCTCCGTGACGGTGCCGGTCTTGTCCAGCACCACCGTGGAGACGGTGTGCAGGGTCTCCAGTGCCTCTGCGGACTTGATCAGGATACCGTTTTCCGCGCCCTTTCCTGTGCCGACCATGATCGCCACAGGGGTGGCGAGTCCCAGTGCACAGGGACAGGAGATGACCAGCACGGCCACGCTGGCGGTCAGGGCGTGCTCCACGCCGTAGCCCAGGACCAGCCATACGGCGGCGGTGACCAGGGCAATGCCGATGACAGTGGGGACAAAAATGCCGGCAACCTGATCCGCCAGCTTGGCAATGGGGGCCTTGGAAGAGGCGGCCTCGTCCACCAGAGCAATCATCTGGGCCAGAGTGGTATCGTCCCCCACCCGGGTGGCGCGAAAGGTGAAGGAGCCCGACTTGTTGATGGAAGCTGCCACGACCCGGTCTCCAGGCCCTTTTTCCACGGGGATGGATTCGCCGGTGAGGGCGGACTCGTCCACCGAAGAGGTCCCTTCCGTCACCTCGCCGTCCACGGGGATGGAGGCGCCGGGCCTGACCAAGATGAGGTCCCCCACAGCCACATCCTCCACCGGAATCTCCACCTCGGCGCCATCCCGAAGGACGGTCGCGGTCTTGGGGGCCAGATCCATCAGCCGGCTGATGGCCTCGCTGGTCTTCCCCTTGGAACGGGTCTCCAGATATTTGCCCAGAGTGATGAGGGTGAGGATCATGCCCGCGGACTCAAAATAGAGGTCCATAGACCACTTGGACACTCGCTCAGCGTCTCCGTGCCCCATGCCGTAGCTGATCTGGAAGAGGGCGGCCACACCGTAGACCACGGCGGCCAGGGAGCCCAGCGCAATGAGGGAATCCATATTGGGGGAGCCGTGGAGCAGGGTCTTGAAGCCCACTTTATAGTATTTATCGTTGACATACATGATGGGCAGTACCAGCAGGAACTGGATCAGAGCGAAGCTGAGGGCGTTTCGGCTATCGTGAAAGAAATGCGGGAGGGGCCACCCCATCATGTGCCCCATGGCGATATAAAAGAGAGGGAGGAGAAAGCACAGGGAGATCACAAATCGGCGCTTCATCCCCAGCAGTTCGGCCTCTATGTCGACCGCGGGAGCGGCATCCGCCTTGGCGCCGCCCTTGGAGGCGGGGAGCGCGGCCCCGTAGCCCGCATCATCCACCGCGGCAATGATGGATTCCGGACTCTCAGCGCCCGGGTCATACTCCACCAGCATGGACCCGCCCAACAGGTTGACATTGACGGAGGACACGCCCGGGAGCTTCTCCACTGCCTTGGTCACATGGGCCGAGCAGGCCGAGCAGGTCATACCGGTGACATTGAATTTCTGTTTCATAGATGGTTACCTCGCAAGAGTGTAAGTGATCACTTCAATATTTTGCCCAGCATGTCCACCAATTCATCGATCTTTTTCTCACGCTCCTCCTGAGTGTGCGCGGTATTGACACAATGCTTCAGGTGGGCGGTCAGGATCTCCTGATTGACCCGGTTCAACATGGCCTCGGCGGCCATGACCTGGGTGGAGATATCGATGCAATAGCGGTCCTCCTCCACCATTTTGATGATGCCGTCCATCTGACCGCGGGCGGTCTTGAGGAGGCGCAGGACCTTTTTCTGGTCTGCCATCACAGGGCAATCCCTCCTTACAAAGTGAGAGGCGTAAAATAATACCCCCCAGGGGTGTGGTATTATAATACCCCCCCGGGGGGTGTTTGTCAAGAGAAAACGGGAAAACCGTCTCTGGCAGACAGCGGATGGGGGGGATTGGTACGCGAACGGCCCATCTGCGCAGCGGATCAAAAGGCGCCGAGGGATCTTGCGACATGCAAAAATCCCCGCACTCCAGGAAGAGTGCGGGGATTTCTTAGCCTCAGGCCCGCTCGTCTGCCGCTGCAGTATCGCGGAAAAGCAGAGAGATGCACCAGATAGCGGCGAGACCCACCAGGGTATAGATCACGCGGCTGATGGCGCTGCCGGACCCGCCGAACAGGAAGGCCACGATGTCAAAGCCAAAGATGCCGATGCTGCCCCAGTTGAGTCCGCCGATAATGGCCAGGACCAGGGCGATCTTATCCATGATCATGGAAGAATACCTCCTCATTTTGGGTTTCCAGCCATAGGATAACCAACATGAGGAGGCACTATACAAAAAATAAGATTATAAGAGTGCCTTGGGGCCGAAACCGTGGGCCAATAGGGCCTGAAGGGACAGCTTCACATAGTCGCCGCCCTCTTTTGCGATGAGGACATCCAGATCGGGCGCGAATTCAAACAGCACCTGACGGCAGGAACCGCAGGGCCAGCAGTAGTCCTTGGAATTTCCGGCGATGGCGATGCGGACGAAATCGTCCCGATGGCCTTCACTCACCGCTTTGACCACAGCGGTGCGCTCGGCACATATGGTATCACCGTAAGCGGAATTCTCCACATTGCATCCGGTGAACACAGAGCCATCCGCGCACTCCAGGGCCGCGCCCACAGGGAAGTGGGAATAGGGTACATAGGAATATGGAAACATGGAGATGGCCTTGTCCACCAGCTCGCGCTCCGTCATCGCAAGAGCCTCCCTTTTATTTTATTGAATGTGCACGTGGTTATTGATATGATTCATGCAGTAGCAATAGTAGCCGTTGCACTTGGAGCAGTAACGGAACTCCATGTCGGGGTCGTCCGCGTCGGTGATGCCGCAGACGGCGCATTTATGAAGATATCCCTTTTCTTTTTTTACATCCCGCGTGGCCTTTTTAAAATTGATGGTCTGGCGGGAATGCTGGTGCCTGACCCGGCCAAAGATGCGGGCGGCGTCCTCCCAGAAGAAAAGAAGGAAATTGGCGATGGCCACCAGGGGCAGCACCACGCCGGTCCAACTGAGGTTCAGGAGGCTGGTGGCGATGGACAGCGCAAAAAAAGCCGCGTCGATCCAGGCCAGCCATTTGGCCTTCACCGGGATGATGAAGAAGAGCAGAAACTGGAGGTCGGGGTACAGGGCGGCAAAGGCAAAGAAGAGGGACATATTGAGGTAGTCCACACTGACCACGGACCAGGCGTAGTTGGCACCATACAGCACAGAGAGCACCAACCCCACAACGACATTGGCCAGCACGCCGATGCCGTAGTACACAGTGAACTTGACCGAACCCCACTCACGCTCAAGCATGTTGCCGATGAAATAATACATGTAGAGGAAGAGGGCGAAAAAGATCAGGTTATAGCCGGAGGCGGGGACGAAAATAAAGGTGACGAGCCGCCAGAGCTGGCCGCGAAGGATACCGGCCGGGATAAAGGCCAGCATGGCGGAACAGGCGCCGCCGCTGAAATTGTCCAGCAGATAGACGGCGATATTGCCGATGACGATGTACATCATCAGATTGGGAATCCCCAAACGCGGGTGTTTGTAGCAGAACCGGTCGAGCCAGTCGGTAATGGAGTGCAAGGCCGCAGCCTCCTTACATCAGTTAGTGTGTGAGATATTTTACCCGGTTTTCTGCGGGAAGTCTATAAGTTTTTGTAAACTTTCCAAATGCGTCCTTTCCCAGTTTGGGAAATCTGGGAAAAGAGCGAGGAGGTCGTCCCCCTTGACAGACCCCGGGGCTGTCGCTTATAATAGAAATACAATCAAATAGCCTTATCAAGAGTGGCGGAGGGAACGGCCCGATGAAGCCCGGCAACCTGCGGTGAAGCGCAAGGTGCCAAATCCGGCGGCAGTGATCGAAAGATGAGGAAACAAAACTTCGTGCGCTCCGTTGGATGTGGAGCGCATTTTTTATGCCTCCCGTCCCGGACAGAAAGAAAGGAAAGGTATCAGTATGAGTCACCGTGTATTCACCTCCGAGTCCGTCACCGAAGGACATCCAGACAAGGTATGCGACCAGATCTCCGACGCGGTCCTGGACGATATCCTGGCAAGCGACCCCACCGCCCATGTGGCCTGTGAGACCTTCACCACCACTGGCATGATCGTGGTCATGGGAGAGATCACCACCTCCCACTACACCGATATCCCGGCCATTGCCCGCAGAACCGTGCAGCGGATCGGCTACACCGATCCGGCCTACGGTTTTGACTACCGCTCCTGCGCCGTCATGACAGCCATCGACGAGCAGTCTCCCGACATCGCCATGGGCGTCAATCAGTCCTTCGAGGTCCAGCAGGGCGGCGACAGCGACCCGCTGGACCTGGTGGGTGCCGGCGACCAGGGAATGATGTTCGGCTACGCCTGCGACGAGACCGCTGAACTCATGCCCGCGCCCATCTCCATGGCCCACCGCCTCTCCCGCCGCCTGGCCCAGGCCCGCAAGAGCGGGGAGCTCACCTGGCTGCGCCCCGACGGCAAGAGCCAGGTCACCGTGGAGTACGACGCGGAGGGCCGTGTCCTGCGCTGCCCCGCCATTGTGGTCTCCACCCAGCACGACCCGGACATCGCCCTGAAGGACTTGCGGGAGGCGGTGATGGAGACCATCATCAAGCCCATCATCCCCGCGCAGTACATCGACAAGGACACTAAAATTTATGTAAACCCGACCGGGCGCTTTGTGGTCGGCGGCCCTGTGGGGGACACCGGCCTCACCGGGCGGAAGATCATCGTGGATACTTACGGCGGCTCCGCCAGCCACGGCGGCGGCTGTTTCTCCGGCAAGGACCCCACCAAGGTGGACCGCTCCGCCGCCTATATGGCCCGGTATGCGGCCAAGAACCTGGTGGCGGCGGGCCTTGCCCGCAAGTGCCAGATCGAACTGGCCTATGCCATCGGCGTGGCCCATCCGGTCTCCGTGCTGGTGGACACCTATGGTACCGGCAGGCTGCCCGACGAGCGGCTGGCAGAAATCATCAACCGGCACTTCGACCTGCGCCCGGCCGCCATCATCCGGGATCTGGACCTGCGTCGCCCCATCTATGAGCAGACCGCTGCCTATGGCCATTTCGGCCGTACCGATGTGGACCTGCCCTGGGAAAAGACTGACCGGGCGGAGCTGCTCAAGCAGTATCTGTAAGCCGGTGCCGGAGGTCTGACCGCCGGACGCGGGGCAGAGAGCCGGTGCGTTGGGATACGAAAAGAAAAACGGCGTGACATGCAGCGCATGTCACGCCGTTTTTCTCAGTTCGGTCGGAACTGCCGGGCTTTCTGTAAAACCTTCAGCTTTATTTCAGGGTTTGGGTGTATGATAAACGTGGAACATCCCGGAGGTGTGCGGACGTGAAGATATTGATTGTTGAGGATGAAAAGCTGCTGGCAGACTCCATCCGTACTCTTTTGCAGAAAAAGGGATTCGATGTGGAGGTCGCCTATGACGGAGAGACGGGAAGGCAATACGCAGAGCTGGGCGTCTACGATTTGCTGATTCTGGATGTTATGATGCCGAGCGTGGACGGATTCGAAGTGGCCAGGAGGGTCCGCATGAAGCATTTGGGGTCCATGATCCTGATGCTGACCGCCAAATCAGAGCTGGAGGACCGCATAACAGGGCTGAACGCCGGCGCGGACTACTATCTCACAAAACCTTTCGATGCGAGGGAACTCCTGGCCTGCATCAACGCGTTGCTGCGCAGGCAGGGGGCGCAGGTGGACGAGGTCAGGTTTGGGAACACCTCGCTGGATCTCTCTTCCGCCATGCTGATCTGCGGAGAAAACAGAGTCCGTCTTTCGGCCAAGGAATTCGACGTCATGCGGTTTCTGCTGCAGGCGGGCGGGAGGAACCTGTCAAAGGAAGTAATCCTCGCTAGGGTGTGGGGCTTCGACTCCGAAGCGGTAGAAAACCATGTGGAGGTCTACATTGGGTTCCTGAGAAAAAAGCTCGCCAGCATCGGTTCGAACATCCGAATTGCAGCGATCCGCAGACTGGGCTACCATTTGGAGGCGGAGTAGCATGATCCGAAAACTGCGATTTAAATTTGTGATGATCAACATGAGTATTGTCACCATCATGCTCGGTGTGATCTTGGGGCTTGTGTTCTATTTTACGCGGGCGAATCTAGAAACCGAGAGCATTGCCATGATGCAGAACGTTGCCAGCCAGCCCTTTCACCCCGGTATCCCCAATGAGTCCGGAGGGGAAGTGCGCCTACCGTACTTTATACTCCAGGTGAGTCCACGGGGAGAGCTGATAGCGACCAGCGGAGGCTATTATGACTTGTCCAACGATGCATTTCTGAGCGATCTGATCGATATGGCGTTTGCTTCCCCCAAGGCGTTCGGCGTGATCGAGGGGTACCATCTGCGGTATTACCGGGTCGGTACGCCGATCGACCAATGCCTGGTATTTACGGATATCTCCAGCGAGGTCGCCACGCTGGACCATTTGACGAAAACCTGTCTTTTTCTTGGAGGGCTCGGGTTCGGGGTGTTTCTGGCCATAAGCATCCTTCTCTCCGGATGGGCGGTAAGGCCGGTGGAGCTGGCATGGAAGCAGCAGCGTCAGTTCGTGGCGGATGCGTCGCACGAACTGAAAACGCCCCTGACGGTCATTATGACAAACGCAGAACTCATGAGCGACCCGGAATACAGCGAGGCATATAAAGCCCAATTTTTATCCCACATTCTGGTTATGTCCCGGCAGATGCGGGAGCTGATTGAACAGTTGCTGGAGCTGGCCAGGACGGACAACGCCGAATCGAGGCCCACCGTCGGTACTGTGGATTTCAGCAGATTGGCCGCCAATGCCGTGCTCCCTTTTGAGCCAGCCTTTTTTGAAAAGGGGCTGCGCCTGGACGTCCGGATCGACCGGGATATTTCTGTTTCCGGGGAAACGGCACTGCTGCAGCGGCTGATGGACATTTTGCTGGACAACGCGCTGAAGTATTCCTCTCCCGGCGGGACTGCCTGGGTGACGCTCCAAAAGCAGGGGAACCGGCGCTGCAGACTGGTTGTAAAAAACCAAGGAGAGCGCATCCCGCCGGAAGATATTAAAAACATATTCAAACGGTTTTACCGCGTAGATAGGGCCCGAAGCAGGGACGGGAGCTTTGGTCTGGGCCTCTCCATCGCGGAGAATATTGTGGTGCAGCATAGAGGGAGCATTTGGGCGGAGAGTGAGGACGGGGTCAACAGCTTTTTTGTGGAACTGCCCTGCGTTTAGCGTCCGTTTTCGGGGGCGGAGAGGAGAAGGTGCCTCTCCGCCTTTTTTGTTCAAAAAATTTTCACAAAAGGCTTCAGCGTCGTTTCAGCGCAAGAGATTACAATAGAACTGGCCCTTGTTTGCGCGCGGGCAATGGGACCGGCGGAAGGGAAAAACGCTGTCCGGGTGCGCCGGCCTTTTTCAGGCGGGGACGGACGGCGGGATGGCCAACATAGGTTCGAGGAGGCAGACTATGATAACAGTTGAGCACTTGACAAAATACTACGGCGATTTCATGGCGGTCGATGACCTTTCCTTTGAGATCGAGGAGGGCCATGTTTACGGCTTCCTGGGACCGAACGGCGCGGGAAAGTCGACCACTATGAATATTATGACCGGGTGCCTGTCCGCGACGGAGGGGCATGTCAGGATCGATGGATATGATATTTTTGAAGAGGCGGAAAAGGCCAAAAAGCGCATCGGCTATCTCCCGGAGCAGCCCCCGCTCTACATGAATGAGACCCCACTGGAGTATCTGCGGTTTGTAGGGGAGGCAAAGGGTCTGCACGGCGCAGAGCTCGACCGGCAAATCACCCGGGTAGTGGGACAGACAAGGATCGATGGGGTAAAAAACCGGCGGATTTCAGCCCTTTCCAAGGGCTATAAGCAGCGGGTCGGAATCGCCCAGGCGTTGCTCGGAAACCCGAAGGTCATTATCCTCGATGAGCCGACCGTCGGGCTGGACCCCATCCAGATCATCGAAATACGCGATCTCATCAGGGAGCTTGGACGGGAACACACGGTCGTTTTCAGCTCCCACATTCTCTCCGAGGTCCAGACGATCTGCGACCAGATCCTCATCATTGCAAAGGGAAAGCTGGTGGCTTTTGACGAGCCCGGCAACCTGGAACGGCGGCTGCTGGCGCCCAGTGAGATCACATTGACCGCAGAGGCGACCGAACAGGAGGTGAGGGATATCCTTTCCGGCGTCGGCCGGATAACGGGGCTGGACCTCGAGCGGGAGGCCGCAGGCAACGTCATGGCCCGGTTGAAAACAGAGCACGATGATATTTATGAGGTATCCCGCGCGGTATTTTTCGCATTCGCGGAACAGAAAAAGGCCCTGCTGGAAATGACCTTGAAAAAGGCAAATCTGGAGGACATTTTCCTGGAACTGACGGACAATGCCCGGCAGGGCGCCCCGGCGTCAGATGCCGGAACGGACGCCGGATGTGGAGAAAGCGAGGAGGCTGAGCAATGATTGCCGTTTTGAAGCACGAACTGCGGTCCTATTTCCACTCTTTGACCGCCTATCTTTTCGGTGCGCTCCTGCTGGTGTTCGTGGGCATCGGCGCTATGCTCTACAATATCCAGGCCGCCGTCAGCAATTTTGAGTTTGTCCTCAGCTTCTGCAGCATAGTCCTTGCGGTCATCGTACCCATTCTGACGATGCGTGTCATTGCGGAGGAGCGCAGGCAGAAGACCGATCAACTGTTGTATTCCCTCCCGATCACCACCGTTCAGGTGATCGTGGGGAAATACCTGGCGCTTCTGGTGGTCTACCTGATCCCGCTGTGTATCATTTCCTTTTATCCGCTGATCTTCGCACAGTTCGGCGAGGTGTATCTGGCAACCTCATACGGATCCATTTTCGCATTTTTTATGATGGGCGCCGCGCTGATCGCACTGGGCATATTCCTTTCATCTCTGACGGACAACCAGGGATTTGCGGCTGGTATCGGTATTGCGGTGATCCTCTTGAATTATTACAGTGTCAGGCTGTCGGAGCATGTCTCGTCTACGGCCATGGGGACCGTGATCGCCTTCGGCGTCCTCCTTCTTGCCCTGGGCGCCGTGATCTGGTACCTGACCAAAAATGAAAACCTGGCCTATGGCTGCTGCTTTGCTTTGGCCGCCGTGCTCATCCTTGTGAATGTGCTGGACGGGGCGGCTCTGGAGGGCCTGCTGCCGGACCTCATGGAAAAGCTGTCTCTGTTTGCACGGCTCGATACATTTGTAAACGGCGCCTTTGATCTGACGGCGATCGTATATGATATGAGCGTGATCGTCTTTTTCCTGTTCCTTTCCGTGCAGTCGCTGGAGAAGAGGAGGTATAATTGATGAGAAAAGATCTGAAACGCAGTTCCTCCTCAGAACCGGCGAGAGAGCATACAATTGCCTTTCGGGGGGGCGGCTATTCCCTCGTGATCACCGCCATCATGCTGGCTCTCCTGATTGTGGTGAATATTTTCGCCTCCGCTCTGCCCACATCCATGACCAAGTATGACATCAGCGCTTCAAAGCTCTACTCCATCACCAGCAACACAAAGGTGGTGGTGAACGCACTGGAAGAGGACGTGACGATCTACTGGATCGTACAGTCCGGCAAAGAGGATGAGGTGATCGAGAACCTGCTGAGCAAGTATGAAAGCCTCTCTGACCATATTGAAATCGTCAAAAAGAATCCGGATGTTTTCCCCACCTTTGCCGAGCAATATACGGATGAGACCGTTTCGAACAACAGCCTCGTCGTGGAGTGCGGAGAACGCAGCCGGTTCATCGGATACGATGACATCTACCTCCAGGAAGCGGACCTGTATTCCTACTCCTATAATACTTCCTTTGATGGAGAGGGGTCCATCACCTCCGCGATCGATTATGTGGTGAACGAGGAGCAGCCCCAACTGTACCTGTTGGAAGGGCATGGGGAGGCGGAGCTTCCCGCTTCCTTCCGTGAGCAGATCGAAAAGGAAAACATGGAGTGCAGCACATTCTCGCTGCTGACGGCAGACGGAGTGCCGGAGGAAGCCGACTGCGTAGTAATTTATGGACCGGAGAGCGACATTTCCGCAGAGGAAAAGGAGCTGCTGGCCGACTATGTGACGGGCGGTGGGAAATTGCTGGTCATGGCCGGACCCACGGAAAGCGGGGTCCTGGAAAATCTCTACAGCCTTCTGGCGGATTACGGCGTAAGCACAGAGGAGGGGGTCGTCGTGGAGGCGGACCGGGAGCACTATGCTTTCCAGTTGCCCTATGTGCTCCTGCCGGATATGTCCAGCAGCGAGATCACGGACTCGCTGATTGAGGAGCACTATTATCCCATCATGCCCATCTCCCAGGCGCTGACGGTAAGCGGCTCTGCCGTCGGCGCGACTGTAACGGAACTGCTCACCACTTCCGACGCCTCGTTCAGCAAGGTGGACGGGTATGACATTACAACGTATGAAAAGGAAGAGGGCGACATAGACGGCCCGTTTACAGTCGCCGTATCTGTCTCTTGTGACGGCGGAGGAGGCATGGTCTGGTTTTCCTCTTCCAGCTTCCTGGAGGATATGTACAATGCATATTCCTCCGGCGCAAACGTGGACCTGACCATGAATGCCCTCGCCTCCCTCGTCGGCGAAAGCGACGCGATGGCGATCCGCAGCAAATCCTTGAACTATAACTATCTGACCATTCGGGATTCCACGGCTTCCCTTTTGAAAGTGGCGATGATCGGTGTGTTCCCGCTCCTGTATTTGGGGATTGGGATGGGCGTGATTTTGAGGAGAAGGAGGATGCAGAGTGAAACGGTCTAGGAGGCTCGTGATACTGTTGGGACTTCTGCTTGCGGCCTGTGCCGCGACATTCGGCGTCATTCGGTATGAGGAGCATAAGGAGGTGATCCGGAACAGCGATGCCATCGTTTTGGAGATCGATAGCGACGCTGTGCAGACACTGTCCTGGGAATACGGGTCCGAAACACTCGCGTTCCACAAAGAGGACACATGGCTTTATGACGGGGATGCGGCATTCCCGGTGGATGAGGAAAAGATGCAGGAGAGGTTGGAACTGTTTCGGGCTTTCGGCGTTTCCTTTATCATCGAAGACGTGGAGGATTACGGTCAGTATGGCCTGGATAAACCGATCTGCACCATCCGCCTGTCAACGGCGGATGAGACCTGGGAGATCCTGCTGGGCAATTACAGCAGCATGGATTCGCAGCGGTATGTCTCCGTTGGGGACGGAAATGTCTATCTGGTGCAGAATGATCCGCTGGACTATTTTGACGCCGGCCTCAGCGATATGATCGATCACGATGAAACGCCGGATTTTGACAAAGTGACGGGGATCCGGTTCGCCGGTACGGAATCGTACAGCATCACCTATGAGGAGGACAGCGGCAACACCTACTGCGAGGAGGATGTATACTTTGCGGAACGGGCGGGGAGCCTGCTGCCGCTTGATACATCCAGAGTAGATGCCTATCTGCAAAAAATCAGCGGACTGAGCCTGACCGATTATGTGACCTACAACGCCACGGCGGAGGAGCTGGAGGCCTGCGGACTGGATACGCCGGAGCTCACGGTCACGGTGGACTACACATATGAGGACGAGGCGCGCAATGAGATCACCCAGACCTTTGTCCTCCAGATCAGCCGGGACCCGGAGGAGCAAAAAGCCGCCGAAGAAGCCTCCGATCAGGAGGAAGGTACTGCCGAGGAGGAGATCACGGCATACGCAAGGGTGGGAGACTCCCGGATTGTCTACCGGATCACAGCGAATGAATATAAGGCGCTGATGGACGCCTCCTATGACGCGCTCCGCCATCTTGAGGTGCTCTCCGCAGACTTTTCTGACGTCACGCAGCTCGATATCTCCCTGGAGGGGGCTGCATACAGCATAACCGCCGAAGGGAGCGGAGATGGCCGCACCTACTCTTATTTGGGGGAGGAATTGGAGATCGGCGATCTCCAGAGCGCGCTGGAATCCCTCAAGGCCGAGAGCTTTACAGACGAACGCCCAACGCAGAAAAAGGAGATCGGCCTGACTGTCCATCTGGACAATGAAAACTACCCTGAAGTCCGGATCGAGCTGTACCGGTACGACGGAACGAACTGCCTTGCGGTGGTGGATGGGACGCCGGTGTCCCTGGTGGCGAGAGCCGATGTGGTCGATTTGATAGAGGCTGTCAATGAGATCGTTTTGAACTGACCCCGCGCGGCGCCGGGCGGAAGGCATAGGCGCGGATCGTCCTGAGAGAGCGGCTTTGGTGCGGACCAAAGCCGCTCTCTGCCGTTTACGCGGGGGATGCCCGCGGTCGGCCCGGAAGCTGCTGTTGCATTTCAGGGAAAAGAACGATATAATATCACCAATCGACGCGGCACATGGACGCACCGGCTGCGGCGTCCTGATTCGGATTGAGCGCAAGCGAGGAGGAAACCTCATGCCCATCATTTCCATCATCGTTCCCGTCTACAAGGCGGAAGCTGTTCTCCCCAAATGTGTGGAGTCCGTACTGGCACAGACTTTTCAGGACTGGGAGCTGCTCCTCATTGACGACGGCTCCCCGGACGGAAGCGGAGGGCTCTGTGACCGATACGCAGCCGGAGACGGACGTGTGCGGGTGTTCCATAAGCCCAACGGCGGGGTGAGTTCCGCCCGGAACCTGGGGATGCAGGCGGCGGCGGGGGAGCACATTCTTTTTGTGGATGCCGACGACTGGATCGCCCCCGAGCTGTGCGCTACCCTGCTGGATGCGCTCCGTTCGGGGCAGGCCGATACCGCGGGGTGCGCCCACTGGAATGTGCGTCCGGACGGGGAGAAGTGGGCTGAACCCGGCGCCATGCCGTCGGGGGTGTACGGCTCGGAGGAGATCCGGAGGGGGGTGGTGGACCGGCTTCTGGGCAGCCGCCTTGGAAAGCCGGGCGAGGTCCTTAACGGATACATTTGGCGCTTCCTCTTTTCCAGGGCCATCCTCGCAGAGCACGACCTGCGTTTTTCCGGCGCTTATCTGGAGGACGAGCTGTTTCTGATGGAATACTTCTGCCTTTCCCGGAGGCTGGCAATGGTGGATGCGCCCCTGTACTACTATCTGCAAAATCCGGCCTCCGTGACCCGGAATTACCTCCCGGATTATATGGATACCTTCCGAAAATTTTATGCGGATAAGAGCGCCCTGGCGGCCAGGTACGGGCTGGACGACGACGATCCGGAGTGGAGAGAGAGCACCTGCTGGGCGGGGCTCCTCATCGCCATAGGCAACGAATTTGCCGCCGGCAATCCGGCCACCATGCAGGAGAAGAAGCGCAGGGTGGCGGCCTATGCGCTGGAGAGCGAGATGGCGGAGGCGATCCGGAAGCTGAAGCCCCGGGGCCTGGGACGGAATAAGCAGATCGTCGCCAATCTGGTGCGCCGGCGGTGGTATACGGCGCTGGCCCTGATGTACAGTCTCAAGAACCGGTAAGAGGAGGCGTTTCCCTTGGAGATGATGGAAAACAGCGCGGTGGGAGGACTTCTGCTGCGGCTGTGGTATGTGTTATACGGCTGGTATGAGGAGAGCGGCCTGGCCAGGTTCCTGCGGGGGGTGTCCCGCGTGTGGACCCGCTGGTTTCACGCAAGCGCCGTTATGAGCCTTCTGGTCCGGGAGGGGGTCCTCCCCAGGGCATGGCGGGACAGCCTGATCTGCCGGGCAATGGAGACGCTGCTCAATCTCCCGGCGGCGCTTCTGCACTGGATTTACCGAAAGTTCCGGCCGGTATTCGACAACAGCGTGTGCGCCCTTCTGGCCTTTGGGGCGGGGGAGCAGACGCCGGCGGCCATCGGCTGGCTGATGCTGGCGGTCATGGTGGTGCCCTACGACAACTGGGACAATCGCTACTCCCTGATGGGCTTTGTTCTCATGGCGCTGCTTTTCCTGGCGGGCGGTATGCGCAGCCGGGCTCTGCGGCTGGACCTCAAGAGCATAGGGCCCTATGCGGTCATTTTTGCCGGGGCGGTATGTCTGGCCTGGCCGGTGTCCTATTCCTCGGCGCTGTCCCTGCGCTTCCTCTTTTTCCATCTGACCGGTATGCTCTGCGTGGCGGTGACAGTAAGCAGTGTGGAGCGCCCGGGTCAACTCAAGCGCTTGGCGGGATTTGCCTCTCTGGCCATGTTCTGTACCGGGGCCTATGGCATCGTGCAGCGTATCCAGGGGGTGGAGGTCAACTACTCCTATGTGGACCCGCTCCTCAACGAGGGGATGCCGGGCCGGGTGTTCTCGGTCTTTGAGAATCCAAACGCCTTTGCCGAGGTGTTGGTGATGCTCATTCCTCTGGCGGCGGCGCTGGTGCTGTGCAGCAAATCTGTCTGGGGCCGCCTGGGGGCGCTGTGCGCGGCGGGCGTGGGTATCATGGCTTTGGGCATGACCTATTCCAGAGCCAGTTGGATCGGCGCGGTGGTGTCGGCGGCGGTCTTTGTATTCCTGTGGAACCGGAAGCTGATCCCAGGGCTGATCCTCCTGGGCCTGCTGGCGCTTCCCATGCTGCCGGACACTATTTTCAACCGGATCCTTACGATTTTCAACCTGAAGGACAGCTCCACCTCCAGCCGCTTCCCACTGTATCAGGCGGCTTTGGAGATGATCCGGGAACGCCCTGTCCGGGGCGCGGGGCTGGGTACCGATGCGGTGCGGCTGGCCATCAAGGACCTGAACCTCTATCACGGCACGGCGCCCTTTGTCCACGCCCACAACCTTTATTTGCAGATCTGGCTGGAGACCGGCCTCATTGGCATCATGTCTTATTTGGCTACCATGATCTCCGGGGTCAAGGCAGCGTCCAAGGCGGCAAGGCTCCACTGCCCCCATGAGGTGCGCCTCATCACCATTGGCGCCGCCGCCGCCGTGGCGGGCATCCTGGTGGACTGTCTGGCCGACTACCTGTGGAATTATCCCCGCGTCATGGTGATCTTTTGGTTTGTCTTTTCGGTGATGCTCTCCGGCGTCAAGCTGGCCCGCCGCGCCGCCGCCCAAAAGGGGGAGCCGGGGGGGCCGCGCCTGTGAGAAAGCGCCTTCTGGTCTCCGATATGGACCATACCCTCCTCAATGAGCGGGCTCAGCTTGACCCGGAAAATCTGGCGGCGATCCGACGGCATGTGGAGGGAGGCGGGCTCTTCACCGTGGCCACCGGCCGCGCACCCGCCGCCATCCGGGTCTTTCCCGAGCTGCTGCCGTGGATCAACCTGCCTGTGATCACGGGGAACGGCGGACAGGTGGTGGACCTGAGCGACCACGACAGGGTCCTCTACCGCGAGACGCTTCCGCCGGACGTGTATCCGCTGATGGCGGAAGCGCTGGAGCGGTTTCCCAGGATGGGGGCGGTGGCCTATTATAAGCTGGACAGTTTCTGTGCCTTTCGGGTCAACACCTACGTGGAGGACCTGATCGCAAAGGAACAGCGGCCGGCGGCGCCCGCAACGGTGGAGGATTCCTACAAGCCCTGGAATAAGACCCTGATGACCGAGACGCACGACTATATGCGCGCGGTGCAGGCGTGGATGGACCCCCGCATCACCGGCCTGGCCCGCACGGTCTTTTCCGAGGATACCTATCTGGAGATCCTGCCGCGGGACGTCTCAAAGGGCAATGCCCTCCGGGTACTGCTGGAGATGAAAGGTATTGACCCGGCAGAAACGGTGGCCATTGGAGATGCCCCCAACGACCGGGAGATGCTCCGGCTGGCGGGTCTGGGCGTGGCGGTGTCCAACGCCGCGCCCGAGCTGCGCGCAGTGGCCGATGAGACGGTCTGCTCCAATGAGGAGCATGGAGTAAAGATGTGTCTGGAGCGTTTTTTTAAGTCGTGAAAAGGACCGCGTACCAGTATTATGGTACGCGGTCCTTTTGGATTCCGGTTCAGCCGCTGACCATCCAGCCGGGGAGCCTGACGGGCCCCATCAGCTTCAGGATGCAGAAAAACACGCCAATGGCCAGCAGAATATCGCCCAGACTGGCAAACCCTCCGATCAAAGGGAGTGGGCAGTGGAGTATGTCGCCTAAAAAGAGGAAACGGGTGTCCGGTCCGGCGAGGCAGTACATGGGGATATCACCGTTCAGAAGGGAGGAGACCCCTTCGGGAGAGAGCTGGGACAACGCGCGGGAGGAAACCGGCATGCGAAAATGGTTGGAAAAGATGACCAGAGCGTTGCAGAATCCGCCCAGACCTGCAAAGATCGCGGTTTTGTGAAGGTGCCGATTGAGAAAGACGAAGAGCAGCAGAAGAAGATAGGAGAGCGCCACCAGCAGGGTGGCAAGGGAGGGAAGAAGAGGCAGTGCGCCTTGCAGCAGCAGAGCGGCCACCGGAAGCAGGAGCGCCCGCACTCCGGCGCGCTCAAAGCGGCTCAGCCGGCCTCCTGTACACCAGCCGACCGCCAGAGAGCAGAGCACGGCGGCCGTCAGCATGCGGAACCCGCCTCCTCGGGAACCGGAGCGTCCTCCTCCAGTGCAAGCTCGCCCCGCTCGCTCATGCCTGCCACCACTTCAGCCACTTGGGGGTGGAACTGCTTGCCGGCCTCGGACCGCAGAATCTCTGCCGCTTGGGCGGGGGTGCGGCCCTTGCGGTAGGGGCGGTCGCTGGTGATGGCGTCATAGGCGTCCGCCGCCCCCAGGATATAGACCTCCAGCGGCACCTGATCTCCGGCGGTGCCATCGGGATATCCGCGTCCGTCATAGAACTCATGGTGGTGAAGGATCAAGGGGATGAGCTCCTGATAGGCGTCGATATTGCGCAGGATATCCACGCCCTGCTGGGGGTGACGCTGGATGATCGCCCGCTCCTCGGGCGTGAGGGCCCCCGGCTTCTGCAAAATCGAGTCGGGGACGCCGATTTTGCCGATGTCGTGGAACAGCGCGGCATCGGAGAGCAGACGAATGCGTTTTTCAGGGAGCTTCATCGCCTGAGCGATGCGGACCGTATAGGCGGCTACCCGGCTGGAATGGCCCAAGGTATACGTATCCTTGGCCTCCAGCGCGGCGGCAAAGGCTTTCACGATGCTGTACTGCTGCCGCTGGCCGTCGAGATAGAGCTTGAAGGAATACCGGGCCAGGAGGACGGGCAGCATGAAGAGCAGGGCCAGCCAGGCTCCGTTCTGCATGCCCAGCAGCATGGCCAGAAAGTAGCCGATGGGCGCGGAGCAGACGATGCTGGGGACCAGACCTCCAAACATGAGAAAGACGGTGGGGAACGGCTTCATGTTCTGACTGATCATGTAATAGACCATGATGACCACCACGTTGGCCGCCATGGAGAGCACGATAAAGAGGGCCGCCGGAAGCAGCACGTCGGGGAGAACGATATCTCCGGGGATGCCGTCGGCGGCATAATAGGCAAGCCCGGCGATGGCGTAGGAGATACTGTGATTGCCCAAATTAAAGAGTGTTTTGACAGGCGAGGTGTTGAGAATATGGCTGTATCCCTTGCCGTCGGGAGCAGGGACGACCACCAGCGGATAGGTGATCAGATTGATGACGATGGCGGCCTCGGGGCCCATGACCAGGATAGAGGCCAGCACACTGATGAAGGAGAGATCCACGGTACAGTCGTCACGCACATAGAGAGGGAGACAGCAGCAGACCCAGCACAGCAGGGTCAGCGCGACAAAAACACCGATCTCATGGCCGGTCCATGGCTGCGCGCGGAAAAAGAAAAAGCGCCTTGCGGAAGAGAGACTGATGACGAGGCCGAGGGCGCCGATAAGAATCATATACCACTTTATGACAGAACGCATAGGTGCCTCCTGTAAAGCAGGGCGCCGGGGGAGGGGGCAGCCGGCCGCTACCGGCTGCCCGACTCTCGCGGCGGATAATGGGGGTGCGCGGTCAGCGGATGTTGAAGTAAGCGCCGCCGGCCAGGATCAGGGAAACCAGGGAAGTAAGGGCCATCATGAACTTCGCCTTTTTCATCGAATACAGCCTCCTGTGACAGTACTCTGTCAACCGCTAGAGACAGGCTATATCCGCTTCGCTCAAAAAAGAAGCCGCTCAGGCGTTCCGAAAGGTGGAATCCGCCCGGGGCAATGTGGGAAGACGCCGGTTTACAGCGTCCAGCGTGGCCATGACCACGGAAAAATTGGAATCCTCTCCCTCATAGCAGGCGCCGAGAAGCGCCTCCGTCTTACCGCCGGATTTCAAAAGCAGTCCCACCAGCATGGCCTGGTGTTCGCCCAGTGCGGTGGAGCGAACTTCCTCCACCGAGAAAGAGCTGCCGGGAGCGGGGAGCTGGTTGAGAGCATCCACGGTGGCCAGGGCGATGGAACGCAGCCGCCCCGTGGTGGTGAGATCACATTTGGCCTTACCGATAAAGACCTTGTCCTCCAGCAGAAGGTGAACAGCGGCGGAGGAACCGTCCCGCCCCGTGGTGAGCTCCAGCCGGTCACAGATCAGCCGCCCCCGGCTGCCGGCGATGGCGCCGGGGACCTGGGCCACGCTGATGACGCGATGGTCCAGCTCCACCTGAAAGCGGGCCAACATGGCGGACTGCACATCGCGGACGATCTGCTTGGGATTGCGGGACTGATCGGAGAGAATATGGACCTCTCGGATCGCACCGTTTTCCAGACTGAACTCCACGCCCAATATACCGGGGAGCTGAGTAACCAGCTCTTTCCAGGCCAGCGTGCGGGAGTCTTCATGGATCTGTGCGCTCATGCCTTCCCCTCCAATGTTAAGATGGACTATAAAATAATTATCAGCTTGTCATAAACAAGAACAAACCTTATTATACAGAGTTCGACCAAGTCATGCAATAGAAAAAGGGATATTATGTCCACAAATTCGGTGAGGAAAAACTTTTCTATGACCTGCATAGAATGGTGGGGAAGAAAGGGGGGCTCGGCATGGAGCAGCGCTTTGCGCTGGACGGGGGGGTGGGAGCGCTGTCCGTCCGGGAGGAGGGGCCCAGGGCGTCCATTGCGGCGGAGCGTCCCGACGACGGCCGGGGACTGTACAAAGCCTACTTGCGGGGCCGGGGCGGCAGCGTCCTTCTCGGCACGATGACGCCGGAGAATGGGAGACTTTTGGTCCGCCGCACCTTCTCACTGGACGAGCTGCGCCGCCGAGGAGCCTGGCCGGTTCTGGGCGGCGCGGCTGAACTGGCGTTTTCCTTTCGGGGCGAGGAGACGCCTCCACAGGGTTGGGTTTGGGAGGAGGGGGACGGGCTGGAGCTGGGGGAGCGGACGCTCCGGCAGTCGGCTTCCCGGCTGGGACGGATCCTGTGCCGACGGGAGGGGGAGGAACTCACACTGGCATGTCCGTTTGAACCGGAACGGGAATTTCCCTTTCCGGAGCTCTTCTGTCTGGGGCGCATCGAGGGTTTTGGGGGCAGGCGCTTCGTGCTCTTTTCTTTTGACAGGCGTGGCCGGCCCATCCTGCGGGAAACATGAATAGCGTTCCTTTTCAAGGGCATACTGTGGATGCAATCTTGATAAAGGAGGTATCCGGAATGGCAAATCTCACCAGTAAAGAACTGTCCGCGCTGGAGGACCAGCTGGGCTTTGAAAAGGTCCTGTGCTGCAAATATCAGGCCGCGGAGCAGGAGTGCACGGAGCAGGATCTGAAGACCTGCTTCCGGCAGTATGCGGAAAAGCACAAGCAGAACTATGACTGCCTGCTGACCTATCTAAACTAAGGAGGACACCCCATGAACGATCAGGAGCGCATCACCGACCTCATCCTCACGGAGAAAAAGATGACCGGAAACTATGATACCTTTGCCTCTGAGTGCGTCAACGTCAAGCTGCGGGACGACTTTCTCCGCATCCTGCATGAGGAGCACATGATCCAGAGCGACCTCTTCCAGAAAGCCCAGTCCAAGGGCTGGTATCAGGTAGAGCCCGCCGCAGCCAGTAAGGTCCAGCAGGCCGCCGCCAAGTTCCAGAATCAGAAGCCCCAGTAAAAGCCAGGGGGACCGCTGCGGCGGTCCCCTTTTTGATTGCCTGTATGGGTGAAATATGATAAACTGAGAAAAACGCGAAAAGGGGAGTCCGTATTGAAAAATAAAAAGCTGCTTTTGGGGCTGGCGGCGCTGGTCATTGCCGCCGTGGTGCTGCTGATGATCTATCGGACATTCGCACCCAGGCCTGTGGCGGGTGAGAAAACCATCACGGGGGAGATCACCCACGGGGATCAGAGCACGAAGACCGTCGTACTGCGCACTGCGGCCGAACACTTGGGCGACGCGCTGCGGGAGCAGGAGGGGCTGGTATCCGGAGAGGAGGGGGCCTATGGCCTCTATATCAGGACGGTGGACGGCGAGACGGCCTCCGATGAGGACCGGACATGGTGGTGTATCACCAGAGACGGAGAGGAACTGCCCACCAGTGCGGACAGCACTGTGATCGCAGACGGGGAACAGTATGGACTCTCCCTGCTGACTTACTGATGAAGGGGATGCGTTTGAGCACCGGGAGGCTGGTGCTCTTCGCCTTGCTGGGCGCGATTCTGGTGGGGCTCCAGGTGGCGATGGCGGCGCTTCCCAATGTGGAAGCGGTGTCTCTGCTGGTCATGGTATATACAGTGGTATTCGGCGGAGCAGTGGCCTACATCCTTTGTGTCTTTGTCGTGCTGGAAATGCTGATCTGGGGGGCTGGTACCTGGGTCATCAGCTACTTATATGTGTGGGCGGTGCTGGCTGTCTTGGCCTGGACCCTGAGAAAGATGGACTCCCGCCTGGGCTGGGCCATCCTGTCCGGCGGCTTTGGCCTGGCCTTTGGGGCGCTGTGTGCGCTGGTCTATCTGCCTGTGGGAGGGTTCCGGATGTTCGCCGTCACCTGGGTGGCAGGGATTCCTTTCGACGTGCTGCACTGTGTCAGCAATTTTGTCATTGCCTTTTTCCTGTTTGCGCCTTGTCGGAGGCTTCTGGAGCGGCTTTGGGAACAAGCGGCTCAGTGAAGTACGTCTGCGCGCGGGAAGAGACGCCGTGCAAAGCGGGGGGCCGCGGGATATCCCGCGGCCCCCTTTGCTTCCTCAGCCCCTGGCGTCGTATCTATTTTGTACAAAATCCCACTTGATGAGATCGAACCAGGCATCCACATAGTCTGCCCGTCGATTCTGATAGTCCAGGTAATAGGCGTGTTCCCAGACGTCAATGCACAGGAGGGGCCACTGCCCCTGGGTGATGGGGCAGTCTTGGTTGGGGGTCTTGACAACGGAGAGCCCGCCGCCGTTGCCGCAGACGAGCCAGGCATAGCCGGAGCCGAATTGCCCCATAGCGGCCTCCTTCATACGGAGCTTCCACTCCTCATAAGAGCCGAAGGCACGGTCCATGGCCTGGGCCAGCGGACCGCAGGGGTGCCCGCCCTTACCGCCCATGCAGTCGAAATAGAGGTAGTGGTTATACACGCCGCCCCCGTTGTTGCGGATGGCGGTGCGCTTGGGCTCGGGGATTTGGTCCAGGGTCTGCAAGAGCTCCTCCAGGGACAGCCGCTGCAGCTCCGGGCAGTCGGTGAGCGCCTTGTTCAGATTGTCCACATAGGCTTGCAGGTGCTTGTCATGGTGAAAGTGGAGGGTGGTTTCGCTGATCTCGGGCGAGAGCGCGGTATAGCTGAAGGGCAGGGGGCGCAGCTCGAAAGGATAGGGCATGGTAAAGACTCCTTTTTTCAGATGATTGTGTTTTCCCTGGGTTTGCAGTATACTACCTTATATCTACTATGATTTCTATTTTACTGGAGAAAATACCATGACAGATTATTTTCATCTGAACGCCGCACCGGATGAGATTCGGGCGATCAGCAATCTGGGCCTTGCCCATCTGGGAGACGGGGTCTACGAGCTGATGGTGCGCTCCTGGCTGTGCCTTCACGGGAAAGCCACCTCCAAAGGGCTCCACCGGGCCACGGTCCACTTTGTGGCTGCACCGGCCCAGGCCGCCATGGCGGAAAAAATCCTGCCGATCCTTACAGAGGAAGAGGCGGATGTGTTCCGTCGTGGCCGGAATACCAACCCCCACTCCATTCCCAGGGCCGCCAGCCGGGAGGAGTACCAGACCGCCACGGCGGTGGAGGCGCTGTTCGGATATCTGTATCTCCAGGGGAAGACGGAGCGCCTCAATGCCCTCTTCACCCTGATGATGGGGGAGTGACGCATGGCCCTGGACGCGATTTGCCTCACCGCCGTGGTGGAGGAACTGAGGAGGACCCTGGAGGGGGGGAAGATCGACAAGATCTACCAACCCAGCCGGGATGAGGTGGTCATGGCCATCCGGGGAGCGGGGGAGAATGTAAAGCTACTTCTCTCCGCAAGCCCCAACGGCCCACGGATGCACCTCACCAAAGAGGTGCGGGAAAATCCCGCACAGCCCCCCATGTTTTGCATGCTGCTGCGCAAGCACCTCACCGGAGGGCGCATCCTGGCGCTGGAGCAGCCGGAGCTGGAGCGCATCGTTCTCCTGCGCCTGGAAGTGGTGGACGAGCTGGGGGACCGTGTACCCCGGACCTTGGTGCTGGAGGCCATGGGCCGCCGGGCCAATCTGATCCTGCTGGACGCAGAGGGACGGATCCTGGACTGCATCCGCCGGGTGGAGGGGGATGTCACCACCGGGCAGCGCGGCGTGATGCCGGGCCTGTTTTATCATCTGCCGGAGCCGCACCCGGGGTTGTCCCCCCTCCTGGAGCGGGAGCTGGACTTTCGCTCCGACGGGGAGAGTCGAAACGAGTCCCTGCAGGAAAAGGCGGAGCGCCTGCGGGAGGCCGTGGGGGCGGAAGGATATGTGCCTTACCTCCTGCTGCGGGACGGTAAGGGCGTGGACTTCAGCTTCCTCCCCATTTTGCAGTATGGCCCAGGTACGCAGCTGAGGCGGTACGAGACCTTCTCCCGGCTGCTGGACGACTTTTATGCCGCCCGGGGCACGGCGGAGAGGGTAGGTCAGCGGGGCCAGGAGCTGCTGAAGGCCGTGAAACGGGTCAGAGAGCGGGTGGAGCGCCGTGTAGGGCAGCAGGAGATCGAGCGGGAGGCCACTCGGGACCGGGAGCGCAAGCGGGAATTGGGAGATATCCTCACCAGTAACTTCTATGCGCTGCGAAAGGGGATGAAGTCGGCCTGCCTCACCGATTATTATGACCCGGAGGGCAGGGAGACGGAGATTCCGCTGGACCCGCTGCTGACGCCCCAGCAGAATGCGGCGAAATACTACAAAGAGTACAACAAGGCCAAAACGGCGGAAGTGGTGCTGGGAGAACAGATCGAGAAGGGGCGCCGGGAGCTGGAATATCTGGACAGCGTTCTGGAGGCCGTTGCGCTGGCGGAGGGCGAGCGGGATCTGATGGAGATCCGGCAAGAGCTCACAGACACGGGATATCTCCGCCGGAGCGCCAAGGCGGCGTCCCGTATGAAAACGGCCGCCAAGCCCATGGAGTTCCGGTCCACCGCAGGGCTTCGTATCTCCGTGGGAAAGAACAATACGCAAAACGACGCCCTTACCACCAAGCAGGCGGGGAAGGGCGATCTGTGGCTCCATACGCAAAAGATCCACGGCTCCCATGTGATTCTCTGGACCGGCGGGCAGGTGCCCGACGCCAAGAGCGTGGAGGAGGCGTCTGTCCTCGCAGCTTGGTTTTCTCAGGCCAGAGAGGGGAAGAAAGTGCCGGTGGACTATACGCCGGTGAAATACGTGAAAAAACCCGCCGGGGCCAGGCCGGGAATGGTGGTATATACCATCTATCAGACCGCCTATGTGGACCCGGACGGAGAATTGGCAAAAAAGCTGCGGGTGAAATAGGGTAAAATGGATATGTATCATATTTTAGTGGTGGAGGACGACCAGGACATCAACCGCCTGCTGTGCCGTATCCTCACCGACGGGGGCTACGACGTACGCCCCGCTTTCTCCGGCAGCGAGGCCGTACTGTGGGCGGAGCAGTATGATTATGATCTGGTGCTGCTGGACCTGATGCTCCCCGGCCTTACCGGGGAGGAGTTCATCGCCCAGATGCGGAAGAAAAAGACGATGCCGATCCTGGTCCTCTCCGCCAAGGCGGGGCTGGAGGACCGGGTCAACGTGCTGCGGTTGGGGGCGGACGACTTCATTCCCAAGCCTTTCGACAATGCCGAGGTACTGGCTAGGGTAGAGGCGCAGCTCCGGCGCTATAAGCAGTTCTCCGCTCCGGCGGGAAGCGGACAGGGGCTGCTGACCCACGCGGACCTGGTCCTGGACCGGGAGTCCGTCCGGGTGACGGCAGCGGGGAAGGAGGTCCCTCTCACCGCGCGGGAGTTTGAGATCCTGGCGCTGCTGATGTCCCACCCCAAGAAGGTGTACACCCGGGAACAGCTCTATGAAAATGTCTGGGGCGGGGAATATTTCGGGGACGACAACACGGTGAACGTCCATATTTCCAATCTCCGCTCCAAGCTGGCGAAGGCCTCGGACCGGGAATATATCAAGACGGTCTGGGGGATCGGGTTCAAAATGAACGATCAGCAGGAAACTTTATGATTTCTTCACCTTTCATTTAGGGGGATTTGTTGACTGTCCCCTATACTGGCATCATGATCCCAAAACAGAAAGGCTGATGCCATATGTCGGAACCCATACTGGTGACCCGCGCACTGACCAAAAAGTACGGCGGCGCTGCGGCGGTGGAGGGCGTGGACCTCTATATCGAAAAAGGGCAGATCTACGGCCTGGTGGGGCGCAACGGCGCGGGCAAGACCACGATCATCCGCATGCTGACCGCCCAGACCGTGCCCACCTCCGGGGAGATCGAGCTCTTCGGAGAGACCGATGAGAAGGGGATCTCCGCCGCCCGGGCCCGGGTCGGGGCCATGGTGGAGATCCCCAGCTTTTACCCCTATCTGACGGCGCGGGAGAACCTGGAGTATTACCGCCGCCAGAGGGGGATCCCCGGGGAGGCCTGTGTGGACCGCGCTCTGGAGCAGGTGGGTCTCCACGACGCCGGCAAAAAGAAGTTCAAGCAGTTCTCCCTGGGGATGAAGCAGCGCCTGGGGCTGGCGCTGGCCCTGATGAACCATCCGGATCTGCTGCTGCTCGACGAGCCCATCAACGGCTTGGATCCGGAGGGCATCGTGGAGTTCCGCAGCATCCTGCTGGAGCTCAACCGCCAGCGGGAGACCACCATCCTCATCTCAAGCCATATCCTCTCCGAGCTGTCCAATATCGCCACGCATTACGGCTTCCTCGACCAGGGGAGAATGTTGGAGCAGGTCTCGGTCGGACGGCTGAGCGAAAAGTGCCGGGCCTGCCTTCAGCTCACCGTCGACGACGCCTCCCGGGCCGCGCTGGTACTGGAGCAGCGGCTGGGGACTCGGGACTATGAGGTGCTGCCGGGGAATATCCTGCGGCTCTATCATTTCCTCGACCGCCCGCAGGATGTGACGGCGGCGCTGGTGGAGGCCGACGTGGCCCTGTTCAGTGCGGAGAACAAAAACACCACCCTGGAGGACTATTTCCTGAGCCTGATCGGAGGCGTCCGCCATGGTTGATTATATTCGGGCAGAGGTCTACAAGGTCACCCACAGAAAATACCTGTGGGGGTTTCTCCTCATCGTGGGAGGGCTGGAGGCGCTGCTGGTGTGCATGTGGGCGTGGATGAACGGCGATATGACGAACATGTCCGCCTCAACTGGTTTTACCATGGTGCTGTATCTGCTGACCATGGGCTATTATGCCTCCGCCATTACCACGGATATGGTCTTTTCCGACCAGTATAAATTCAATACGCTGAAAAATGAAGTGGCATACGGCATCCCCAGAGCCCGAATTTATCTGGGCAAGCTGGCGGTGGGCTGTCTGGTCTCTCTGGCGTCTTGTGTGGTGATCCTACTCTGGTACGGCCTTCTGTGCAAAGTTCTGCTGCCGGGAGACGGGGCCTGGCTGGAGGCGCTGAAGTGTGTGGGCTTTGCCCTGCTGGCGGCCCTGCCTGTGTGGCTGGGCGCCCAGGCGCTCTTTTACATGTGCTTTTTCCTCTTGAAGAGCAGTACTGCGGCCAGCCTCATCGCCGTAGGCGTGGTGGCCCTGATGGGACAGATCATCGCGCTCCTGGCCCTGGTCGTGAGAGTGCCCTCCCCGATGGCGGGGGAACTGCTGCTGCGGCTGCATGATATCCTGCTCACCACTCCGCTGGAGGGCATTATGGACCGCATCGGCGACTGGTCTGTGGTGGGCTGGGCCTGGGCCGTGGGGATCGGATGGTTCCTGGCGACCACCGCCGCAGGCGTCCTGACCTTTCGAAAAAGGGAAATCAGCTAAGGGGGTGAACCGCCGTGCTCAACTATCTCAGCGCCGAGCTCTGGCGGATGACCCGGCGGCGGCTGGATCTGATCTGGTGCGCGGCCTACCTGCTCTTGGTGGGCGTTGTGGCCCTGTCCTGGACGGGCGCGCCCCTGCATCAGACCATGGAGGGCTTCCGCGATTTCCTGGTGATAGGGCTCTATCTCGGCTATCCCCTGGCCGCTCTGGCAGACGGGGAGGCCAGGCGCTTGGGGACGCTGCGCAATGAGGTGTCCTACGGCCTGCCTTGGGGCCGCATCTATCTGGGCAAGCTCTGCTCCGCTCTGCTGGCGGGTACTGTGCTGTTCCTACTGACAGCGGCCGTCTTTTTCGCAGTGGGATTCCCGCTCTCGGAGCACCGGCAGATCCAGCCGGACCGCCTTCTCCTTGCCTGGGCAGGGCTGCTGACGGGGACACTGTCGGCGTTTCCGCGGTATATTGGGGCGGTGGGACTTGCTCATCTTCTGTGCTTTTCCCTGCGCAGCAGCGGTCTGGGCGCGGTGGTCTATTATGGATATCTCACCTTCGGGGAGCTGTTTCTGAGTGCGGCACAAATCCACGGCCTGGGGCCTTTGGGGCTGCTGATCAACTCGGTGGCGGAGGCGGTGCGGCCCTACCTCCTCACAAGCGGCTTTTTCACTTACGGCACTGAGGCCGTGCCGCCGGGGGTCCTTGAGAGCTGGATCACGGGCCTTTTGTGGCTGCTCCTCACCTCGGCTGTGGGGCTGGTCCTGTTCCGGCGGAGGGAGATCCGGTGACAAGGAGGTCGAAATATGCTCATAACAGCCGCCCTGCTGCTTGCCGCGCTGTGCGCGGCGCTGGGCCTGCGGCTCTATACGCTGGAGAAGGACATCCGCTCCTGTGCCAGGCAGCTCCGGGAGCTGCCGGGCGCGCCGGTGCGGATGGCGGCGCCCAATCGGGCCGCCGAAGAACTCCTGGCCTCTATCAACGCGCTGCTGCGGCTCCGTCAGGACGACGCGGCGGAGCACCGCAGGCAGGAGCGGGCCATCCGGCAGCAGATATCCAACATCTCTCACGACCTCCGCACGCCGCTCACCTCTATTTTGGGCTATCTCCAGCTTTTGGAGGGGGATAGCCTCACGCAGGAGGAGCGAGGGGAGTATCTGGAGATCGTCAGGGGGCGGGCCAAAAGCCTCCAGAGCCTGATCACCAGCTTCTACGAGCTCTCCCGGCTGGAGGGGGGAGAGTACCCGCTCTCCAGGGAGAAGGTGGACCTCTATCACATCCTCAGCGAGCTGGCGGCAGAGTTTTATAACGACTTCGAGGAGGCCGGGTTTGAGACCACTGTGGAGCTGGCGGAGAACCTGCCCGCCGTGATGGCAGACCCCGCGGGGGTGCTGCGGGTCTTTACCAACCTGATCCGCAACGCCCTGGAGCATGGCCAAACGCGCATGGATATCCGCCTCCGCCGGGAGGGGAGCGAGCTGCTCTCTGTCTTTGCCAACGACACCTCCGGGCTGACGGAAGAGGATGTCCAGCACGTGTTTGACCGGTTCTTTACCGCGGACAAGATGCGCACCGGCCAGTCCACCGGCCTGGGACTGGCCATTGTGAAGGCCCTGGTGGAGCGAATGGGACACCGGGTAACGGCGGAGCTGCACGACGGCATGTTCTTTATCACGGTATACTGGAAAACAGGCGGGCAGGTTGACAAATGAAAGGAAAAAGGGGCGGCTCTTTGTTGTAAGAGCCGCCCCTTTTTGCGCTGAAAAACCAGAGGCTTTTAGGGGAACAAGAGAATATGCTGAAAATATTCCCCGATCTTTCTCACTTTTTGTCACAAACAGAAACTTTGACAACGTAGCAGATTAAAGTGTTGCAAAAGTAGAGTTGTTGATTTATGATAAGGAAAAAATTGATTTCATAGATAGACAAAACATAACCGCAGACTTTCATCACACGGGAGGCGCCGTCCATGCGAAGGTACATTGTCAAACGAATCTTATTGATGCTCCTGCTCCTGCTGGGCATGAGCTTTATCGTGTTTGCAAGTCTCTATATCGCCCCCGGTGATCCCGCCACCATGGTGGCGGGCCCCAGCGCCACGGAAGCGGACATTGAGGCGGTGCGGGCCAGCCTGGGATTGGACCGCCCTTTTTTGGTGCAGTATCTGCTCTATCTTAAAAATTTGCTCACCCTGAATCTGGGCACTTCCTACACCTCGCGACAGCCCATTCTGGACGAGATCCTGGTCCGTCTGCCCAACACTTTGAACCTGGCCTGTGCCAGTATGATCCTGGCCGTACTGGTGGGCATCCCCTGTGGGATCCTCACGGCGCTGAAAAAGGACAAGCTGGCAGACAACATTCTAACCACAAGCTCGCTGGTCGGGATTTCCATCCCCAATTTTTTGCTGGGGACCCTGCTGATGTACGTCTTCTCCGTCAAACTGGGATGGCTTCCCACCGGCGGCATGACGCACTATTTCTGGACGGCCACCGGGTTCAAGCAGGCGATCTTGCCGGCCATCGCCCTGAGCACGGCCACCATCGCCAGCTTTACCCGCATCGGGCGCTCGGCCATGCTGGACGTGCTCCAGTCCGACTACATCCGCACCGCAAAAAGCAAGGGACTCAAGCGGAAAACCATCATTCTGGGACACGCCCTGCGCAATGCGCTCATCCCGCTGGTCACGCAGTTTGGCACTAGCTTTGGCGGCCTGCTGGGCGGCGCCATCATCACCGAACAGGTGTTCGTGATCAACGGTGTGGGCACTTATCTGATCACCGCCATCAACAACCGCAATTATCCGGTGGTGCAGAGCACAGTGCTGGTCATTGCCACCATTTTTATCCTGATCAACCTTGCGGTGGATATTCTGTACTGTGTGATTGATCCGCGCATCAGTTATGAATAAGGAGGGGAGCACGATGGATGAGAGTAACAAGCACGGCAATCCAGTCCGTGCGGCCTTTCAGAAACTGCTTCAGAATAAACTGGCCACGGTCTGCTTTGTGGTCCTGATTCTGGAGATCCTTCTGGTGGCCCTGGCCCCTTTTATCGCGCCCTATGGGTATGAAGAGCAGGACCCAGCCCATGCGCTGGCCCCGGGCTTCTGGGCCCAATGGACGGCGGTGACCGATCCTGAGGACTCGAAATACAACGCCCGGGATCAGTATGTGCCCGGCCATATACTGGGAACAGACCAGTATGGGCGGGATACGCTCTCACGCCTCCTGTACGGCGGGCGGATCTCCCTGATGGTGGGCTTTGTCTCCACCGCCATGGGGCTGGTGGCCGGCGTCATCTGCGGTCTGTTGGCGGGATACTATAAGCGGCTGGACAATCCCATCATGCGGGTCATGGATCTCCTGTTTACCTTTCCGGGCATCCTGCTGGCCATGCTGATCATCGCGATGCTTGGGGTCAATACCTTCAACGCCATGCTGGCCATCAGCATTTGGTCCATTCCCAGCTTTGCCCGGATGGTCCGCGGCAAGGTGCTCCAGGTGAAGGAAGAGGACTATATTATGGCCACCCGCTCCTTGGGCGCACAGGACTCCCGCATCATTTTTGTGCACATCTTGAAAAATTGCCTGCCTGTGATCATCGTCATCGCCACGATGCGCATGGCCACGTCCATCATCTCCATATCCACGCTGAGCTATTTGGGCATGGGTGTGACGCCGCCCATGCCGGAGTGGGGAGGGATGATCGCCATTGGCAAGCAGTACCTGTGGGACCGGCCCAGTCTCATTTTCATCCCCGGCATCGCAGTCATGATCACCGTCATCTGCTTCAATATTTTGGGGGATAAGCTACGGGACATCCTCGACCCCAGCCTGCGGGATTAAGGGGTGCCTGTCGGCCTACAAGCCGGCGTGTCAATATAATCCATATGAAAAGGAGAGAATACCATGAAAACTTGGAAGAAACTCGTCAGCCTTACTGCGGCCTGTGCTCTGGGCCTCAGCCTGCTGGCCGGGTGCAGCGGCACCACCACGCCCAGCGGCACGACACCCGGCGCCAGTGCCAGCACCGAGGGAGACGCAGGCGAGGGAAAGATGTTCAACATCGTCCTCACCGCACCCTTTACCGGCTTTGACCCCCTGCGCACAAACGACAGTGCCTCCACCTATGTCAACGCTCAGATCTATGAGACCCTGTACCGCATCAACCCGGAGACCGGTGCGTATGATTCCCTGCTGGCGGTCAGCGAACCGGAATATTCTGAAGATGGTCTGACCGTGACCATCAAGCTGCGGGAAGGGGTCACCTTCCAGGATGGGACGCCGTTCAATTCCGAGGCCGTCAAATACACCTTCGAGCTGATCCAGGATCCGGACTTCGGCTCCGCCCGGGCCTCCATCGCCGGTTCTATCGAGTCCATGGAGTGTCCTGACGAGAATACCATCGTATTCCACCTGCTGTATGAGGACGGCGTGTTCCAGGCCAAGCTGGCCCATACCAATTCCGCCATCGTTTCTCCCACCGCCCAGCAGAATCAGGACCTGATGACCCAGCCCTGCGGCACCGGCCCCTACTCCTTTGTCAGCTCAGTCTCCGGCTCCAATGTGGTCCTGACCCGAAACGATAACTATTGGGGCGAGGCGCCTGCCATCAAGGATGTCACCATGACCATCATCAGCGATGAGTCCACCGCCGTGTCCCGCATGGAGACCGGAGAGGCCGACTTCATGCCCAAGATCAGTGTGGAGCAGCTCTCCCGGGTGGAGAACAACGCCGGACTGACCGTCACCACCTCCGAGGCCGCCCAGATCTACTATCTGGGCATGCGGGCCACCTCCTCCGTCAATCCCGTCATGGCCGAGAAGGACTTCCGTACCGCTCTGGCAATGGGTATCGATAAGGAGGGCTATGTGGAATATATGATGCAGGGCTATGCCGAGGTGGCAAACTCTGTGATCGGGCCCAAGATTTTCGGCTATGCGGAAGAGGCGGAGAACCATAACATCGCGTATGATCCCGAGGGGGCCAAGGCCATCTTGGACGCCCATCCCGGCTGGGCCGATGAGGAGATCCTGTTCCTGGTGCCCAGCACCCCGGTCTATTCCAGAATGGGCGAGTATTTCCAGTCTAGCCTGACGCAGGCGGGCTTCAACAACATCAAGATTGAGACCATGGACTGGTCCGCCTGGCTGACGGAGAGCAAGGTGGACGGACGTTATGACATCACCCTGGCCGCCTGGTCCAATGTGACCCGCGACGGCTCCGAGCTCATGGAGCCCAACTTCCACTCCGTGAACGGTCAGCAGCGCGTCCGCCTCCTGCCGGAGGACGCGGCCTTGGTGGACGGCTATATCGACGCCAGCAAGACCACCTCTAACGCGGAAGTCCGTACGGAGAACCTTCTGAACTGCAACGCCGTACTGATGGACGAGGCCTATGTGCAGCCCATCTACAACTCCACCAATCTCTTCTGCTACAGCAATTCGTACACCGGCATCACGCTGGATGCCGGCGGCACCTTCTATATCCTCGATTTCGATTACGCGGGCTGAGAAAACAGCGAAGCAAGCGCGCTGACGCCGGCGCCGGAGCGGGTGCGTCCCGTTCCGGCGCCCGGCGCCATCGGCTCATGGCGTAAGTTCTGCCCCCCAACAGGCAGGGGGGCGGACCTTAAACTATGAGCAGAATATCCGCCACCTCAAAGGGAGGCCATGATTCCATGGGAAAAAAAGTGCTTGAAGTAAAAGATCTGGTCACAACCTTCCGGATCGGCAAAAAAGAATATGAGGTCCTGCGGGGCGTCTCTTTTGATATCGAGGAGAACGAAACGCTATGCATGGTGGGCGAGTCCGGCTGCGGCAAGAGCGTCACCACGCTGTCCATCATGGACCTTCTTCCCAACAATGGCCGGGTGGTGTCCGGGAGCATCAAGCTCAACGGACAGGAGCTCACCACGCTCTCGCCCAAGGAGCGCAATGCCCTCAGGGGGAAGCAGATGGGGATGATCTTCCAGGAGCCCATGACTGCCCTCAATCCGCTGCTGACCATTGGCCGTCAGATGACGGAGGGGCTGCGGCTGCACCTGGGTATGAGCAGGGAGGAGGCCTATGAGACCGCCGTCTCCTATCTGGAGAAGGTGGGGATCGCGAACCCCGGGGATCGGATGAAGCAGTACCCGTTTCAGCTCTCCGGCGGCCTCCGGCAGCGGGTGATGATCGCCATGGTGATGGCTGCCCAGCCCAGTCTGCTCATCGCCGACGAGCCCACCACCGCCCTGGATGTGACCATCCAGAAGCAGGTGCTGGTCCTGCTCAACCGGCTGAAAAAGGATGTGAGCACGGGGATTCTCTTTATTACCCATGACCTGGGGGTCGTGGCGGAGATCGCGGACCGGGTGATCATCCTGTACTCCGGACGCAAGGTCGAAGAGGGGAGCATTGAGGCGATCTTTTCCAGGCCGCTGCACCCTTATACCGTGGGCCTCATGAAAGCCGTGCCGAACGTGGATGTGGACGACTTCGACATCCAGCCGATCCCCGGGACGTTTCCCAACATTACCGAGGAAATCGGCGGATGCAGGTTCCATCCCCGCTGCCCCTATGCCACGGACCGCTGCCGCACGGAGGTCCCGGCGGAGATGGAGATTGCGCCCGGCCACTTCGTCTGCTGCCATAAGGTAGAGGAGGAGCACAGATGAGCCAAGAGAAAAAGGTGCTTCTGGAACTCAAGAAGCTGAAAAAGTATTTCCCTGTCCGCCGGGGAGTCCAGATCAAAGCCCTGGAGGATGTGTCCTTTTCCATTTATGAGGGGGAGAAATTCGGTGTGGTGGGCGAGTCCGGCTGCGGCAAGTCCACCTTGGGCCGTGTGATTCTCCAGCTCTATCCCCAGACCAGCGGAGCCTGTATCTACTACGGTCGTACGCGGGATGAGATGTGTCCCAGATATCTCGCCAAGGAGGTGGCCAAGCTCCCGGAGTATCAGAAAAAGGCCACGGAGTTTTATCAGAAGTCCCTGGAAGTGGAGCGGAAGGCGGAGCCTCTCCGGCAGACGATAGAGGCCCTCTCCGCGCACGGCACCAGTAGGGAGACCAAGCAGGAGGCTGCGCTCCAGAAGCGGCTGAGCGAGTTGGAATTCAGGGCCAAGGAGCTGCGCAAAGACGCCTCCCGGCAGTTGCGGGAGGGCTCCCGCACCGTGGGCTCCCTGATCCTGTGCAAAGAGCTGCCCGCCATACAGGCGCTTTTTGACAAGGCACAGAAGGAGACGGCCGCCGCCGCGGCCGCCACCCGGAAATATCGGGAGCTGGAGAAGCAGTTCGAGCAGGCCCGGGTGGAGGGAACGCCCGACAAGGGCCTGCAGGAAAAGATGGAGAAGGCCGAACGGGAGATCGCCGGGCATGTGGAGGCCTCCCACAATTATCGGCTTCAGGCATTCCAGGAATACAGGGGCCGGGATATCCTGCCCATCACGGAGCGGACGCAGGACCCGGAGTATCAGGCCAAGCTGGACCGCAATTATGAGACGGGCATCAATTTGGGCAAGCTGACTCGGAGCGAGATGCGGGAGATGCGGCGGGAGATGCAGATGATCTTCCAGGACCCGGCCGCCAGTCTGGACCCCCGGCAGTCTGTGGGAAAATCCATCGAAGAGGTCTACGTCATCAACACCGATTATCCGGCCCCTGTGCGCAGGGAGAAGACCATGGAGCTGCTGGAGCGGGTGGGTCTCAAGAGGGAGCACTATTATTCCTATCCCCACGCCCTCTCGGGCGGTCAAAAGCAGCGGGTAGGCATCGCAAGGGCCATCGCGCTGGACACCAGGTTTGTCGTGCTGGATGAGTCTGTCTCCGCCCTGGACGTATCCGTGCAGGCCCAGATCCTGCAGCTTTTGAATGAACTCAGCAGGGAGAAGCATCTCACTTATTTCTTCATTACCCATGACCTGGGCGTGGTCAAACACTTCTGTGACCGTATTCTGGTCATGTATTTGGGAAATGTCTGTGAGTTGGCGGAGAGCAGCGCGCTCTTCCATAAACCGCTGCACCCCTATACGGAGTCGCTGCTGGCCGCCGTGCCGCGGCTGAAGGTAGGGCAGGAACACTCCACCGAGTTTGTGCTGGAGGGGGACGTCCCCAGCGCCATGACGCCTCCCAAAGGCTGTCCGTTTCACACCCGTTGCTCCAAGTGCATGGAGATCTGCACCAGGGAAAAGCCGCCTGTGGTGGAGCAGGAGCCCGGCCATTTTGTGGCCTGCCATCTCTATGACAAAAAGAAGGAGGAGACAGAGGTATGAAGGCTCTCTTTGATCCGGCATATCAGCGATATCCCTCCCAACGCTACCCCATCTATGCCCGCGGGGGAATGGTAAACGCATCCTCGCCCCAAGCTGCCGCCGCCGGACTGGAGATCTTGCGGCGCGGCGGCAATGCGATGGACGCGGCGGTGGCCGCTGCCGCCGCCCTTACTGTGGTGGAGCCCACTGCAAACGGCATCGGGTCCGATGCCTTCGCCTTGGTATGGGTGGAGAGGGAGCAGAAACTCTATGGGCTCAATTCCAGCGGTCCCGCTCCTATGGAGGCGTCTATCCGGCGCGTGCTGGACGACAACAACGACGAGGATGGGAAAATGCCCACCTATGGCTGGACCCCCGTCACGGTATCCGGCGCGCCCATGGCCTGGGCGGAGCTGGCGGGGCGGTTTGGCCGCCTGCCTCTTTCCCAGAGCCTGGCCCCTGCCGTGGGCTATGCCAGGGAGGGCTATCCCTGTGCGCCCAATCTCGCCCTCATGTGGAGGCGGGCTTTTGAAAAGTACAGGGAGACCTGCACCGGCGAAGTCTTTGACGAGTGGTACAGCACCTTCGCGCCGGAGGGGCGGCCCTATGAGGCGGGAGAGATCATACGGCTCCCCCATCATGCCGACACCCTGGAGGCCATCGGGGAGACCAATGCCGCCGCTTTCTACACCGGAGAGCTGGCCCGGAAGATCGACGCGGACAGCCGGAAGTTCGGCGGATATCTCCGGTATGAGGACTTGGCGGCCTACAAGGCCCAGTGGGTGGAGCCGATCTCCGTGGACTACCGGGGCTATCAGGTCTGCGAGATCCCGCCCAACGGCCAGGGCATTGCGGCTCTCATGGCCCTCAACATCCTCAAGGAGTTTGCCTTCCCCGAGAAGGACTGTGCGGAGACCTATCACCGGCAGCTGGAGGCCATGAAGATGGCCTTTGCCGACGCCTTCCACTACGTCACCGACCCCAGGTTCATGAAGCTGGACTACCACCAACTGTTGGAGCCGGACTATGGGGCCCGAAGGGCGGCAGAGATGGGGGAGACGGCCCGGATCTACTCTCATGCGGTCCCGCCCAAGAGCGGCACCGTCTACCTCTGCTGCGCCGACGGAGAGGGAAATATGGTCTCCTTTATCCAGTCCAACTACATGGGGTTCGGCTCCGGCGTGGTGGTTCGGGGAACCGGCATCTCGCTCCAGAATCGCGGCCACGATTTCTCCCTAAGCCCGGAGGACATCAATGCACTGGCGCCCGGCAAACGGAGCTATCACACCATTATTCCCGGGTTCCTGATGCGCTCCGGCACGCCCGTGGGTCCCTTTGGCGTGATGGGCGGCTATATGCAGCCCCAGGGACATCTTCAGGTCGTCATGAACTATGTGGATTTTCACTTGGACCCCCAGCAGGCGCTGGACGCGCCGCGGTGGCAGTGGATGCGCGACAACTCCGTTACGGTGGAGACCCGCTTCGATATGGAACTGGCCCGCCAGCTCCAGAGGAGGGGCCACAGCATCCAGACGGAGCTCTCCACGCCCAGCTTCGGTCGGGGACAGATGATCGTCAGGCTGGACAACGGCACTTTGGTCGGAGGGACAGAATCCCGCACCGACAGCAATATTGCCTGTTTCTGAACATAGGGCAGTCAAGAGACGTTTGGTTTTTTGACAGCGTGAGGGCCGGCCCCGGCGGTGATCGTCGGGGCCGGCCCAATTTTTCAAACAGCAAATTTGCTTGGAGCAGTGGTGTGGCGGTGGGGACCCGGAAAAGGAGGAAGGAAGTCTCAGCCCGGCGGCGAGGGGCAGAAACCCGCCGTCCTTTCATGCCCCGGCGTTGAGCCAGGCGGCCAAATCGTGGGCCGCCTTGCTGTAGAGGAAGACCCTTCCCCTGGCGGCGTCCCAGTGGTATGGGCCTGCAAGAGGGGTGGGTGTATCCGGGCATTCGGCGCTCAAGCGGGCTAGGTATTCATCCGCATAAGAGCCAATGCTGCGGTATACCAATTGGAGACGCCGCTCGCCCTCGGGGTAATTTCGCTCAAGCAGGGGAGCGAGTGTCTTCGATTCTTGTAGTGCATTCAAAATGCACGGCTTCTTTTCCCGCAAATTTCTTTACCCCCCTTTTTATACAGTATATCATAAATTTTTTAACGGCTATGTGGAAATATACGCAGATAACGTCTTGAAATGAGAAATAAAGCTGATTAAAATCGAGTCATTAAACGGATACTGGTTACAGGAGGCTGGGGAAGATGGGGTATGCTTATGCCGCCCGTGCCCGGTGGAAAACCATAATCTATGCGGTGACGGCGTTTCTGTTTTTGATTGTCCTCTCGGCGATTATCATTTGGAACGGTACGAAATTGTTGCAGTCAGTGGAAGATAGAACTTTGAATTATCTGAGGGATGTCGCGGGAGAGTCGGTCCAGTTGGTGAACGAGCGGATCGAAGGTGTGTTTGAGTCCTTGGAGCTGATCTCAGACAGTGTGGAGCAGTTGGAGCCGGAAGTAAGGCGGGATTTTCTGCTCCGCAAGGCGGAAATTTGCAGTTTTACAGATTTGGCTGTGGCAGATGAGACGGGGAAGGCTCAGTCACTAAACAACGGAACATGGGAGATGGGTGATCTGCCAATTTTCGCACATGCGCTGGAGGGGGGAGAACGGCGTTGGTATTTGGGGGGAATACATCGTGTATGCGGTGCCGCTCTCTGAGGAAGTGCCCTCCGCCCGGGTCTTGGTTGGAGTGAAGTCCGTAGATAAGATGCGGAAGTTGATTACAAACGACTGTTTTAATGGTCAGGGCAGTACAGGGGTGCTGGGTCAGGATGGGAACTATGTGGTTACACCAGAGAGCAGACCGTTTTTTCGATGATTAACAAGACAGAGTACCAGGAGACAGAGGATTGGGCCGTAGAACTGCAAGAAAACCTGCTGAAGGGACAGGCCGGCAGTCTGGTGCTGCATACGGATAGCGGGAAGGATATCCTTCTGGATTATCGCCCGCTATCGGTAGATGGGTGGTTTTTAGCTACGCTTATTCCCAAGGATATTCTGTCTTCAGAAGTGGATCGCTTCATCTCGCGTACCTTTGCCATCACGGTGTTGCTGGTCGCACTGTTTTTGACCCTGCTGATCGCCACCATCAGTATGCAGAACCGGTACAGAAGCAAAATTGAAAAGATGTCGTTCTATGACCCCGTTACCGGCGGCGCCAGCAATGTCTATCTGCAATTTCAGGCGCAAGAGCTGATTCGGAAAGCGCCGCAGGGATGTTATGTTGTTGCTTCCCTAAATCTGAAAATCTGAGAAATTTCAGCCTCATCAATGAGTTTGAGGGGCGGCAGCAGGGGACCGGCTTTTGCGGGATGTCTGCGCTGCGCTCAGCGCGGAGGCGGATGGAGAGGGAGAGCTGGTGGCTAGGGGGGAGGCAGACACCTTTTACCTCTTCCTGCAAGGCGCGGAGCAGCCACAGATCGTCGAACGGCTGGGACGGATGGCCGGGAAGCTGGCGAATCTCAGAGACACCATTGGGCCCTTGAGAGCAAACACAGGGATTTACTGTATGCAGCCGGGAGAAGCGGACCTTGCGGATGCGGAGGCGTGTGCTGACGTCGCCCGAAAAAGCGTGGAAAAATCCTATCACAATACCTGTACCTTCTATAGTGAGAGCATCAAAAATCGCCAGCGGGACATGGCGACCATGCTCTATTAACTGGAGGGGGCACTGGAACGCAGAGAGCTGCAGATGTACCTGCAGCCCAAAGTCCGCGCTGAAAACGGCACGGTAGCCGGGGCGGAGGCCCTGGTCCGATGGGAGCACCCAGAAAAGGGGTTTATCAGCCCGGCCACCTTTATCCCGCTGTGTGAGGAAGATGGACTGATCTGTCAGGTGGACCTGCTGGTATTTGAGCAGGTATGCCGCTGCCTTTCCAAGTGGAGAGAGGCGGGGGTGGAGCCCGTCCCAATTTCGGTCAATGTGTCCCGGCAGCATTTCCGGGATCCGGAGTTTTTGACGGAGTACAGGCAACTTCTGGAGACCTGGAAGGTCCCGCCGGAGTGGATCGAACTGGAGATCACGGAGTCCATTATGTTTTCCAGCAGTGAATTTCAGTATGTAAGGGACTTTATCCAAACCCTGCACAAGATTGGATTCACCTGCTCTCTGGATGATTTCGGCTCCGGGTACTCCTCCCTCAGTCTGCTCAAGGATCTCCCCATCGACTGCCTGAAGCTGGACCGGCAGTTTATCATCGGCCGCTTTGAGGAGCGGAGCACCCGGACTGTGATCGAAATGATCATGAATTTGGCTCGAAAGTTGGGGATCATGACGGTGGCGGAGGGTGTGGAGCTGGAGGAGCAGGTGAGCTTCCTGCGGGAGGCCGGATGCGATCTGATCCAAGGCTTCTATTTCTCACGGCCCCTGCCGGTAGAAGAATTTGAGCGATACGCCTTTGGAAGAAGCCTCGGAGCCGGTGGAGAAGCAATCTGAGATAAAAGCTGGGCGGCGGGACATGTCACACATGTCCCGCCGCGTTTTTGCGGATGCCGGTTACCAACTGATCCAGCCGCTGGGCTTACGGGTCTCCAGGAGCTCCAGCGCGCCGCAGAGCATTTCCGCCGCGTCGGCACGGGTAAGGCCCTCGTTCAGGGCCAGCGCGCCGTCGGCATTGGTGCGGAGCACGCCCACCGTCTCCAGATTGACCGCCGCCTGGACCGCCCAGGCAGGCGCGGACGCCAGGTCACTGAAAAGCGTGGGGGTGGCGTCGGTGATCTGGAGCATACGGTTGAGCAGGACGGAAGCCTCCGCCCGGGTGATAGTGGCGTCGGGCTGGAAGACCACGCCTTCGCTGCTCTCGGAGCCCTGTACCACGCCGGACTTCAGGGCGGCGGACACGTAGCCCTTGGCCCAGGTGGGGATGGTCTCGTCGTCGGCGAAGCCGGTACGGGTGACCCCCTCCAGTGCGTCCAGCCCCACGGTGTGCATGGCAAGCGCGACAAACTGATCCCGGCTCACGGGAAGGTCGGGCTGGAAGTAGTACGTCCCGCCCATACACTCGCCGATGAGCACGCCCTGCTCCGCCAGCCGGAGCGCGGCGCGATAAGCGGGCACCCCGTCCATGTCGGCATAGGTCACCTTTGTGTTGGCCTTTTCGATTTTGACCTTGACGGTGGCGGGGGCGGAGGTGTTACCTACGGCGTCCACAGCCACATAGGTGAAGGAGTCCTTGCCGGTCTTGTTTTCGTAGGGCGTGTAGACGAATTCGGCAGAACCGTCCTCTGAGAGCGTGACCGCGCCGCGCTTGGGCTTGTCCACCAGACGGAAGGTAATGAGGTCGCCCTCCGGGTCAGTGGCGGCAAAGGTGCCGGTGATGGCCACGTTTTTATAGGTGGAAAGCTCCAGGTTTTCGGCGATGGGGGCGGCATTTTGGGCGGTGAGCAGGTAGAGCCCCACAGACACGTCCTCTCCGGCGGAACCGTCGGCAAAAACAGGGGTGAAGGTAAAGGTGGTGGCGGCGACGGTGGGAGCGGCGTTGGGCTGGAACGTCATCCCACCCACTGCGGACATCGCCACGGCGTCTCCGATCGCCAGGTCGGTATTGCCCATCGTGAGGACACCGGCGTTGAGATCGGGCAGGGAGGTGAGGATGATGGAGTCCAGGTCCTCCTCGCCGGACTGTACCACAAAATCAGCGGGGGAGAAGGAAAAAGTGCTGTCCACGGTGCCGTTTTTGGCAAAGGTGGCGACAGCGGGTTCCTCGGGCGCAGCCCCAAAGAGCTGTGCCGATGCGGGGAAAGCCATGGTGGCCGCCAAGGCCGCCATGAGGACCAGCAGCGTGGTTCTCTGGTAGATGCGGGATCGTTTCAAAGGGAAGACCTCCTTTAGCGTCATAAGTCAAGGCGTGGTCTTATTCTTGACGGTCCGCGTGAGATTATTCCATTGCGGGAAAGAAAAAGTATGCGATGGAAGAATCAGACGAGCCTGCATTCCCGCCACCTGCCGCGGAGGAAAAAGACGGCGCCGATCAAGGCGCCCGGAAAGGGGGCGAGCATCTCGGCCCAGCACAGTCCGGCAAAGCCGCCGCCCATGGCCAGGCCCAACAGCCAGGAGAGCCCCAGGCGCATGACCACGGAGTGCAGGAGGGCGTTGCCCATGGCGAGGCCGGGATACCCCACGCCGGTGGCGAAGGAGTCAAAAAGGTACATGGCCGCATAAGCAAGAAAGTTGAGGGAACAGCAGATGCGTAGATACAGCGTGCCCGCCGCCACCACCGCCGGAGCAGGGTCGAAGAGAGCGATGAGCCCGGGGGCGGTGAGGACGATCAGCGCCGCCGTGGCGCCGGAGCCGGCCAACGCGAGGACCAGGCCCGACCGTGCCGTTCGGGCGGCACGGTCGGGGGCGCCGCCGCCCATACATTGGCCGGCCATGGTGGTCACCGCCTGCCCCACAGCCCAGCAGGGCATGGCGGCGAAGGTGTTGAGCTTGAGACCCACGCCGGCCGCCGCGGCACAGGCGGTTCCGCAGGCGTTGAACAGGCCGGTGACCGCCAGATAGGAGAGGTTCACCACCGAGAGCTGTACTGCGGTAGGCAGACCGATGCGGAGAATGGATGCCCACCGCACTGGCCTGGGAAGAAGGTCCACCCTGCTGAGTGAGCGGAGAAACCCTCTGCGGCGCAGGGAGAACAGGGCAATGAAAAAGGAGAGAGCCTGCGCACAGACGGTGGCCATCGCCGCCCCCGCAGCGCCCAGAGCCAGAGGACCCACGAAGAGGAGATCCAGGGCGATGTTGGCCGCGGCGGCCACGGCCACATAGAGCAGGGGGCCTTTGGAGTCTCCCATGCCCCGCAGCACGGCACAAACGGCATTGTAGCCCAGGATAAAGACGGTCCCGATGCAGATAACGGACATATACTCCAGAGCCAGCGGAAGGGCGTCAGCAGGCACGCCCATCCACCTGAGGACGGGATCATAAGCGACAAGGCTCAGGGCGGTGACGGCGGCGGCTACCGCCAGGGAGAGGGAGAAGAGGCTCCCTACGGTCTCCCGGAGCGCGGCCCGGTCCTCCCGCCCCAGATACTGTGCCACCAGTACGCTGCCGCCGGTGGTGACGCCGGCACAGACGGAGGTGATGACGTAGCATATGGTGGCGCTGCTGCCGAGGGCGGCAAGTCCGGGGCTGCCCAGAAAGCGGCCCATCACGGCCATGTCCACCAGACTGTAGAGGGATTGGAGCAGGTTTGCGGCAAACAGAGGCAGCGCGAACCGGACAAGAACGCCGGTGACGTTGCCGCGGGTCAGGTTGGTTTCCATTGAAATGATGCCTCACTTTGTATCAAAAATTCCAGGCAGAAGAGAAAAGGACCGCGGACAAGCAACGTCCGCGGTCCTTTATAGCTCCCCTGTGATCCATCGGCAGGCGCAACAAACAGGCCTGGAATCCCCAAGCCCATCCCGTATGCTCAGCCGATGAAGAGAGAAATCAGCTCCGAACAATGCTTCATCGGTTCATTTGTCCGGAGCGGAGTCTGATACAAAGCTGCATGAAGATGCGCCCTTTCTGTGTTCTGTGGCCATCATAGCCGGTGCACAGGAAAAAGTCAAGACTCCTATGCAAGAAAAATTTGTGATACACTGAAAAATACCGGCGGCGCGATAGCTCTATTGCGCTCCTGCTTCTCGGCGGGACCCTGCGTTTTGTACGCAGATTTCATCCATAATGGTGCATCTCAAACAGCATGGAGCCGATTTGGCACAAAGGAAAAGGAAGGACGAAAAAATGCGAATTATTGAAAATTTGATCTTGGCGCTGCTGCTGGCGCTGAGCACAACGGCCTGCGGGGGAGAAGGGCAGAGCGCGCCCACCGCCGCCCCAACGGAGGGCGCGCTGGAGGTTCACTATATCGACGTGGGGCAGGCGGATTCCGCGCTGATCCTCTGCGGCGGAGAGAGTATGCTCATCGACGGAGGCAATGTGGCCGACTCCAGCCTGGTGGTCTCCTACCTGGCCGACCAGGGGGTGGACTCTCTGGATTACGTGGTGTGCACCCACGCCCACGAGGACCATGTGGGAGGGCTTTCCGGCCCGCTGAGCCAGTATCCGGCGGAGCATGTGCTCGCCCCGGTGACGGAGTACGACACCAAGGCCTTTGAAAATTTCCTCAAGTACACGCGGCAGCAGGGGCTGGAGGTCACGTCTCCCTCTCCCGGGGATACCTGGACCGTGGGGGACGCCTCGGTGACGGTGCTGGGTCCGCAGAAGGCATATGAGGACACCAACAACACATCCATCGTCCTGCGCCTGGACTATGGAGAGACCTCCTTCCTATTTACCGGCGACGCGGAGCGGGATGCCGAGGCCGATATGCTGGAAGCAGGGGCTGCGTTGCAGGCCGATGTGCTCAAGGTGGGGCATCACGGCAGCAATACTTCCACCAGCTATCCCTTTCTTCGGGAGGTGGCGCCGGAGTATGCCGTCATCTCCGTGGGGGAGGGGAACGACTACGGGCATCCCCATGAGGAGACCATGAGCCGCCTCCGGGATGCGGATGTAACAGTTTACCGCACCGACCTGCAGGGACATATTGTGGCGACCAGTGATGGAGAGAGCATCTCCTTTGCGGTCCAAAAGAATGCCGGTGTTCCCACCAATCCCACTCAGGGAGCTCAGGCGGATCACTACATTGGAAATATAAACTCTAAAGTGTTCCATCGCCCGGACTGCTCGGGCCTCCCGGCGGAGCGGAATCAGGTGGAGTTCGCCAACCGGACGGACGCGGTGAACGCAGGGTACACCCCCTGCGGACGGTGTAAACCATAGAAAGGGCGCGGGCCCGGAGAGATAACAGGACGCCGGAGGGTGAAAGCATGGCCCGGCGGGAATCGATTGATTCCCGCCGGGCCATGCTTATGTGTGAGGCGGCCTTGCGCCTGCGCGGTGAGGAAGTGGGTGAACATAGCCGCGGCCCTGGCCCGACCGACCCCATCCCGGGGACGCAGCGTGCCCGCGCTGCCCTATCCGACGACTCCGCCGGAAAGCGAAATGCTGAAAACAGAAGACCCGAATCCTCAAAATGAGGATTCGGGTCTAACTTTATGGAAGAAAAGGGCCAAAATATAGGGCAGCAAGTTTTCTAAAATAAATGTATCTGGATAAAGGAGGAGTTTACGATGCGGCAGACCTACGGTTATATCCGGGTATCCACCCGCGAGCAGAACGAGGCGAGACAGCTCGACGCACTTTATAAAGCCGGGGTGGAGGAAAAGAAAATCTATATGGACAAGCAGTCGGGCAAGGACTTTGACCGGCAAGGGTATCAGCGACTGTTGCACCGGCTTCGTCCGGGCGATACGCTGTTCGTCAAGAGCATTGACCGGCTGGGGCGTAACTACAACGAGATCCTGGAGCAGTGGCGGCTCATCACGAAGGAGAAGAATGCCGCCATTGTAGTTTTGGATATGCCGCTTCTGGATACACGGCAGGACCGGGATCTGACAGGGACATTGATTGCGGACATCGTGCTGCAGCTTTTAAGCTATGTGGCGCAGACGGAGCGCGAATTCATTCGCCAGCGGCAACGGGAGGGCATTGCGGCGGCTAAGGCGCGGGGAGTGCGGTTCGGGCGGGAGGCCATCCCGGTGCCCGAGAACTTTCTGGAGGTCCGGGCGCGCTGGACGGGGGGCGAGTTCAATTCCCGTCAGGCTGCGGCCCTGCTGGGAGTCTCACAAAACACGTTTCTAAAATGGGAGCACATGCTTCGATTACAAAAAGAAAAGCAATTTCGCCAAAATTTCTGCTTTTGTGAGTAGACTTTCCTGCGCAAAAGTATTATTATATAAATAATGTCGTGTTCTATGTAAAATAGAGGAATAGCGGAACCTTTTATGGCACTGTTCCCCTGCGCAGGAAATTCTGCATTTTTGCGCAGAATTGCACGCAAAATGAAATTTGTAACCATGCGGGAGAGAAGCCGATGCCCGTGCTGCTGAAAAGACTGGGAATATCGTGACGACGGCGCTGCTGGTGGGCAGCGCGGATACGACCGAGTGGTACTACGCCGACGTGCAGAAGGCCACCAACTCCCACAATTACGACCCGAAGGATGACGACGACGGGAATGTCTACGAGGTCTAGACCGGGCTGCGGCCAGTCCGCGACTGGGCGGCCCTGGAGCGGGCGTGGCCGGAGGCCAATTCCTCTGAGAGCCCGGTGAGGTCGTCTCCTCCGATACCGATTCGGTGTTCGGGGATTGAGAAGAAGCACGGAAAGAGGAGGGGGCGTCGGGTCCCCTCCTCTCATAGCAGGCATATCCGCGGGGGGAGGTGGGGAAAGGGATGGCAAAGCATACAAAACCTATCAAGGAGTCGGTATGGGCGTATTGCAGGCGGAATCGTCTGGAATCGGTCCTGATGCAGTGGCACCCCGTCAGGAACCGGGACATGACGCCGGACGAGGTGCCAGCGGGGAGTCACAGGCACGTTTGGTGGATGTGCAAACAGGGCCATGAATGGCAGGCGGAGGTCCGCTGCCGTACCCTCTATGGAAACGGTTGTCCCTTCTGCGCCAACCGCGCCGTACTGCCCGGCTTCAATGATCTGGCTACGCTGTACCCGGAGCTGGCGGCGGAATGGCACCCCACAAAAAACGGGGCGCTGACGCCGGAGCAGGTGTTGGCGGGCTCGGAAAAGCGGGTCTGGTGGCAGTGCGGGAGAGGACACGCCTGGCAGACTTCGGTCTCCACGCGGACCAGAGCGAACTGTCGGTGCCCGGTCTGTGCCGGGCGAACGGTGCTGGCCGGTGAGAACGATCTGGCCACGCTTTCCCCGGAACTGGCGGCGGAGTGGCATCCCACGCTAAACGGGGCGTTGACACCGGACATGGTGACGGCGGGGAGCAACAAGCGGGTGTGGTGGCAGTGCAGGCTTGGGCATGTATGGCGGGCGGTGGTCGCCCGCCGGAGCATGGATGGGGCGGGGTGCCCCTACTGTACAAACCGCAAGGTGCTGGCGGGCTTCAACGATCTGACGACAGTGCATCCGGAGCTGGTCAAGCAGTGGCATCCCACGCTGAACGGGGACCTGACGCCGGATATGGTAACGCCGGGGACGCGAAAACGAGCCTGGTGGATTTGTCCCGAGGGCCATGTGTGGAACTGCGCCATCTCCAGCCGGACGGCGGGGAGGCGGCCCAGCGGCTGCCCGGTATGCGCGGGCAAAGCAAAGGAAAACCCACGGTATGAAGCGGTTCTGCGGGCGTGTCCGGAACAGGAAAGCAGGAGGAGGGGCGGGAGCGATGGGTTTGATCCATTGGCGTGAGGCACAGCGGAAGCGCAGCCGGGCGGAGTCCGGACAGACGGCCGGAGCGCGTGAGAAATGCGTCCTGTGCGGCGGGGAGACGCCGTATCTGCGCACGGTCCCCATTGACCGGCGGGAGGGATATCTGGAGGGGGCCGGGCAATTGTGCGCGGCGTGCTGCCGGGAGATTTTTGAAAGTCCACAAGGGGGGGACCTTCTATAGCGGAGACAAATGCCGTTGTTTTTCCGCCGCACAGCGGCACAAAAGTCTTGGCTTCGCGCCCTGGAAGCCCTGCTCTGCAAGGTGTTCCAGGGCATCCCATTCCATTGGATGCGGGCTGTGTCCCACGGAGCTCCCCGCCCGCATCCGGCCATCTTCGCACAGCTTGCAAAGGTTCGATAGGGAAAGAGGGGCCGCTGCCATGGCAGCGGCCCCTCTTTGTCTCTTGGCGGCGTTTGAAATGCTTCCGGAGACAAACCGGGCAGCGCTGGGAAGCGCAGGCCCTAAACGTGGGAGGAGGCGTCTCAGCCCTTGTGGTCCTCCTTCACCTCGCCCATCTTGTAGGCTCGGAGGAGGGCCTTCAGGTCGTCCACCTGTCCCTGGAGCTCACTGCCGATATCGGTCTGTGAGATCTTCACGGTGGACTCCATCCGCTCGAAGATCATGGAGGAGGAGGCGATATCCTGATTCTCGCGGATGGCCTTTCCCTTGCCGGAAAAGGGCTGGTGGGAGACGATGCGGTAGCAGTTGGAGTTGTATATGAGGGTATAGCCCGCGATGCCGGTGGTGGGCTGGTAGGCCCGGCAGAAGCCGCCGTCAATGACAATGAGCTTGCCCCCGGCCTTGAACGGGCTCTCCCCCTTTTTGGACTTGACCGGAATATGCCCGTTGATGATGTGGCAGTGGGGACCCGCCAGGCCGAATTCGGCGAGGAGAGCGTCGCACACCGCAGGATCATGATAGTAGGTGTAATAGGCGTTCTTAGGCTCGGTCCAGGAGGACTCGTCCTTGATCAGCCGCCGTTCGAAGGTGGTCATGCGGTCCCGGCCAAAGAGCGGAGAATTGCGCCCGCACCAGAGGAACCACAGGAAATCCATGCCCGCAAGGCGCTCCGGGGAGCCGGGCTTGGCGTAATAGCCCTGTCGGGCCACCTTTTCCGCATGGTCCAGGAACGCGCGCCCGCCAAGATCCTTGCAGCCCACCACGCTGAATTTCATGATCTGGCCGTCAGGGGTGAGGGGGATGCAGCCGTGAAGCAGCAGATTCCCGTTGAATACCTTGTATAGCCCGCCCTTGGAATAGAGAAAGCGGACATGTTTTTGCAGCTTCTCGCTGCGCTGGAAGGACTCGGTGAGCTGGCCGATGACCTCGTCCTCCTCGGGAGAGAGCTCGTAGGGGTGTTCCCGGTCCACGGTGGGGAAATCGGTGTCGGCCAAGTCATATTTGACGTCCCCAATGGTGATGCATTTGTGCGCATAGTCGATCTTGTCCAGCAGCAGCCGGTCATCCATGCCGAAGCCGGGATTGCGCAGGATCTTCTGCCCCTCCAGCTTGAAGAGAATGACCGTAATGGCCTTGTGCATCCTGGCGGCCAGCGCTTTGTCCTTCTCTGTGTACTGCTCGGCGTCGTCTCCGGCGAATTTGGCGGCAAAGCAGGAGCAGTCGCAATCCTTGTAGATCTCATTGGCAAAAAGGGCCAGAGGCCGCAGAGAAATGCCGTAACCGGTCTCGATGACCTCCAGATTGTTGTAGTGGATGGAGTTGGAGAGTACGGTGGCCACCAGTGTGCGGCTCCCGGTGGCGGCTCCCATCCACAGCACATCGTGGTTGCCCCACTGGATGTCCACGGTGTGGTAATCCATGAGGGCGTCCATAATGATGTCCGCCCGGGGTCCGCGGTCGAACATATCGCCCACCATGTGGAGCCGGTCCACCACCATGCGCTTGATGAGATTGCACACGGCCACGATAAAGTCCTCCGCCCGATCGATGTCGATGATGGTGGAGATGATGTTTTCGTAGTGGTCCCGCTTGTCGTGAAACTCGTAATTGGTGTTGAGCAGTTCGTCGATGATGTAAGCATACTCCTTGGGCATGGCCTTACGGACCTTGGAGCGGGTATATTTGGAGGTGACCAGACGGCAGACGTCAATAAGGCGGTGAAGGGTGATCCGGTACCACTCGTTCCTGTCCTCGAGCTGTCCGGAGAGTTCGGAGAGCTTTTCCGACGGATAGTAAATGAGTGTGGAGAGCTGATCGCGCTCCGCCCTGGAAACACTGGTGGCAAAGAGCGCGTCCACCTTTTCCCGCACCACGCCCGAGGCGGAGTTGAGAATATGGAGGAAGGCCTCATATTCTCCGTGAACGTCGGAAATAAAGTGCTCGGTACCCTTGGGCAGGTTCAGGATGGTCTGGAGGTTGATGATCTCGCTGCTGGCCGCTTGTACCGTGGGGTACTGGCGGGAGAGCATTTGCAGATAGCGCAGATCTGGGGCGGCGCAGGCTTGTTTGGAATTCATCCGCAGGATCCTCCTTATGGTTTGCATGGATGCTGTTATTGTATCACTGAATGCGGGGAAAGGCACGATAAATTTTGCACTTTTTGCGCTAAAATCGTGTCAAAACATAGAGCAAATAAATATTTTAGCAATGAAATGTGAAGGGAATCAAAAGGATACCAGGCAGGCCTTTGAACGTGAAGGAATCCGGTTTCGTGTAAAAGAACCGCACCTCCGCGCAACGATCCATCACTTGAAAAACAGAGCCTGATAGAGTACAATATTTTTAGTAAAAATGAAAGGGGAACAACTATGGCCACACTGCGGGAGCTGGCGGAGCGCACTGGCTACTCTCCGGCGACGATCTCGCGCATCCTGACGGGGGACCCCGCGCTGGCGGTGAGCGAGGAGGCGCGGAAACGGGTGCTGGAAGAGGCGGGGCGGCTGAATTACGCCGCCACCAAGAGCCGCCGCGGACGCTCGCCCAAACATCTGCTCCGGGTGGCGGTGGCGGAGATGCTCACGCCGGCCCAACAGCTCCGGGACCCGTTTTACCTCTACCTCCGCGGCTATGTGGAGCAGGCCTGCCTGGATCAAAAATATGCGTTTCTTCCCCTGACTCCGAGAGGGGAGGGCTTTGTATCGCCGGAGGGGATGGCGGTGGACGGTGTGGTGGCCATCGGCCGTTTTACACCGGCCCAGGCGGAGTCCCTGCGGAGCGTCAGCGAAAACGTGGTGTTTCTCAACTCTTCGCCGGATGACGCCCGGTTCGACTCCGTAGTCCTCAACTATGAGCTGGGCATCCGGCTGGCCCTGGACCATCTTCTGGGCCTGGGGCACACCCGGATCGGATTTATCGGGCCGGCCTGGAGGCTGGGAGATCGAAAGGAACCAGCGCCGGAGGTCCGCAGGACGTGGTTCCTCTCCCTGATGGAGGCGCACGGCCTTCTGGACCCGGAGCTCCTGGTGGAGACGCCCATGGATGCGCGTTCCGCCGCCGACGCGCTGCGGAGCTGGCTCGCCGACGGCGGGCAGCTTCCCACAGCCTTTCTCACCGCCAGCGAGGAGACGGCCATGGGGGCGATCCGGGCGCTGGAGGAGGCGGGGCTGTCCATTCCGGAAGACGTCTCTCTGGTCTCTTTTAACGACACCCCCCTCTCCGAGCTGGTGACCCCCGCCCTCACCTCGGTCTCTACCCACGTAGAGGAGATGAGCCGCACTGCCGTCCGTCTGCTGGCGGAACGGGCCCGGGTGCCGGGGCGGCCGCCGGTCCGTACCCTTCCGGTCAAGGTGGTGGTGCCGCCCTCTCTGGTGTGCCGGGAGAGCGTGGGCGTCCCGGCGAAATAGACAGGAATGCGGCGCCGGTTCCGGCGATTTTGACAAAGATAAATTTTTACTAAAAATTTGCTTGCCAGAGAAACCGCCGACGGATATACTGGTGTCGGAGAACATCGGCAGCAGTGGGAAAGGAAGGTCATCTATGGCAATTTTGGTATTGGGCGGGGCCGGATATATCGGCTCTCACACCGTGTATGAGCTCATCGACGCGGGCCGGGACGTAGTGGTGGCGGACAACCTCCAGACCGGCTTCCGGCAGGCGGTCCATCCCAAGGCCCGCTTCTATCAGGCGGACATCCGGGACAGGGCGGCCATGGACCGGATTTTTGAGGAGGAGCAGATCGAGGGCGTGGTCCACTTCGCCGCATCCTCCCAGGTTGGGGAGAGCATGACGGATCCCCTGAAGTATTATGACAATAACCTCTGCGGCACCACGGTGCTGCTATCGTCCATGGTGGCCCACGGAGTGGACAAGATCGTGTTTTCCTCCACTGCGGCCACCTACGGCGAGCCGAAACGGGTGCCCATTCTGGAGACGGACCCGACTTCGCCCACCAACTGCTACGGAGAGACCAAGCTGGCCATGGAGCGCATGATGGGTTGGGTATCCCGCGCCCATGGGCTCAAATATGTGGCTCTGCGGTATTTCAACGCCTGCGGCGCCCATCCCTCTGGGGCCATTGGCGAGGGCCACAACCCGGAGACACATCTGGTGCCCATCATCCTCCAGGTGCCCAACGGGCAGCGGGAATATGTGTCCATTTTCGGCGAGGATTATCCCACAAAGGACGGCACCTGTGTGCGGGATTACATCCACGTCACCGACCTGGCCCAGGCGCATGTCCTGGCGCTGGATCATCTGCTCCGGGGGGGAGAGAGCGATGTGTTCAATCTGGGCAATGGTGTCGGCTTTACGGTGAAGGAGGTCATCGACGCCGCGCGTGCCGTGACCGGGCATCCGATCCCGGCACAGGTCTCTCCCCGGCGGGCCGGGGACCCGGCACAACTGGTGGCGTCCTCCGAGAGGGCAAAGGCGGTATTGGGCTGGGCTCCCCGATATGACGAGCTGGAGATCATCCTCTCTACGGCCTGGAGCTGGCACAGGAGCCATCCCAACGGATATGAGGAGGAGAAGGCATGATCGACGAGGCGGTAGATAAGCTGGCATGCTATGCCCAGCGGACCGGCCTGGTGGACCCCTGCGAGCGCATATGGGCGGTAAACGCCATCCTGGAGGCACTGAAGCTGGACAGCTACACCCAGCCCACGGGGTCCCCGGAGGGGGAGATCGACCTTCCGGCTGTGCTGGAAGAGCTGATGGATGACGCCCACGCCCGCGGGGTGCTCCCGGAGGACTCGGTGGTGTACCGGGATCTTTTCGACACCATGCTGATGGGACGGCTCACCCCCCGGCCCGCGCAGGTCATTGAGCGGTTCCGGGCGCTCTACGCAGAAAGCCCGGAGCGTGCCACCGACTGGTATTACCGGTTCAGCCAGGATACCAACTATATCCGCAGGGATCGGATCGCAAAGGATGTGAAGTGGGTCGCCCCGACAGAGTACGGCGAGCTGGATATCACCATCAATCTCTCCAAGCCGGAGAAGGACCCCAAGGCCATCGCCGCTGCCCGGAATTTACCGGCCTCGGCCTATCCGCGGTGCCAGCTCTGCGCCGAGAATGAGGGCTATGCGGGACGGGTCAACCACCCCGCCCGCGGCAACCACCGCATGATTCCCATTACCATCAACGGCAGTCCCTGGTTCTTGCAGTACTCCCCCTATGTCTACTACAATGAGCACTGCATCTGCCTCAACAGGGAGCATGTGCCGATGCGGATCGACCGGGCCTGTTTTGCCAAGCTGCTGGACTTTGTGAGGCAGTTCCCCCATTATTTTGTGGGCTCCAACGCCGATCTGCCCATCGTGGGGGGATCGATTCTGGCCCACGACCACTTCCAGGGCGGACACTATACCTTCGCCATGGAGAAAGCGCCGGTGGAGACCCAGGTATGCATCCGCGGCTATGAGGATGTGGAGACGGGAATCGTCAAGTGGCCGATGTCCGTGCTGCGCCTCTCCCACGAGGACCCTGCGCGGCTGGTGGACGTGGCCGACCGGATTTTGAAGTCCTGGAGGGTGTACAGCGACGAAGCCGTGTTCCTCTTTGCGGAGACGGAAGCCGAGCCCCATAATACCATCACGCCCATCGCCCGGCGGCGGGGAAGCCGGTATGAACTGGACCTGGTGCTGAGGAACAATATCACTACTCCGGAGCACCCCCTGGGCGTGTACCACCCTCACGCGGAGCTCCACCACATCAAAAAGGAGAACATCGGCCTGATCGAGGTCATGGGTCTGGCGGTGCTGCCCGCCCGGCTGAAGGAGGAGCTCTCTGTGCTGGCGGAGGCTCTGGCGGAAGGGGCGGACCTCCGGGCCGATGCGCGCACCGCCAAGCACGCGGACTGGGCCGAGGCGTTCCGCGGCAAGTATGATATCACGGCTGAGAATGCCCTGGACATTGTGAAGAAGGAGACCGGCCTGGTGTTCGCTCAGGTGCTGGAACACGCGGGGGTGTACAAGCGCACGGCGGAGGGCCGGGCGGCATTCCTGCGGTTTGTGGAGCAGATATAAAAACGGAAAAGGGGACAGGGCCCCGGACGGTACCGGCCGTCCGGGGCCCTGCTGCGCTCCCATGCATGGGTCCTGCCGGACTCGCTTTGAATGAATCCGGACAAAGGGCGCTTTTCTATCTTGCATCTTTGGAAGGATTGTTATATATTGATTATAATTATCCGTTTTTTTATGTGGGAATAGACGAGATGGGAAGGGAGAAAGAGCAAGTGGAGTATAAAAGGTTGTTTTCCCCAATTGAAATCAACGGGATGGCGGTAAAAAATCGGATCGTAGAGGCCCCCATCCAGTTGGCCTACTGCAAGGATGGCCATGTGAATGAGCGGATCAAGCAGTTCTACATCGAGCGGGCAAAGGGCGGAGTGGGACTGATCATTGCCGGCGGCTGCCGGATAGACGATTATGGCTACAGCCTGGATATGATGAGCCTGCGCGCCGACGACGATATCCCAGGCTGGCGAGCGTTTACCGATGCAGTCCACGGCGCTGCGCCTGATGTAAAGCTTGCGGTGCAGCTCTACCACGCCGGACGATACGCCAAGCAGAAGAATACCGGGAAAGAAGCCTGGGCCCCCTCTGCCGTATTTTCGAATTATACCAGGGAGACGCCCCGGGCCATGACCGTCGCCGAGATCCACGAGGTGGAGGAGAAGTGGGCGGAGGCGGCGGTGCGGGCCAAAAAGGCGGGCTTCGACGCAGTGGAGATACTGGGCTCGGCGGGGTACCTGATCTGCCAGTTCCTCTCGCCCACCACCAATCTTCGGGAGGACGAATACGGAGGGAGCTGGGAGAACAGGTGCCGGTTCCCTCTTGCGGTCATCAGAAGGGTAAGGGAGGCTGTAGGGCCGGACTTCCCCGTTACCATCCGTATCACCGGAAACGCTTTTATCCCGGGCGCCACCGACTGCTCCGACGCGGTACGGTTTGCCAAGGCAGCAGAGGAGGCGGGGGTAGACGCCATCAATGTGACCGGCGGCTGGCACGAATCCATTGTCCCGCAAATCACCGGGGACCTGCCGCGGTCCGGTTTCTCGTATCTGGCCGCAGCGGTGAAGGCGGCCGTATATATCCCGGTCATGGCATCCAACCGAAACAACGATCCGGATGTCTGTGAAGAGGTCCTGGCGCTGGGCCGGGCGGATATGATCTGCCTGGGGCGTCCACTGCTGGCCGATCCGGAGTGGCCCAGCAAGGCGGCGGAGGGGCGGCAGGACGAGATCAGACGCTGCCTGGGATGCAATCAGGGGTGCCTGGCCCGATCATTTTTTGGCAGGCCGGTGGAGTGCCTCATCAATGCGCGGGCCGGACGGGAGTATCTTTATCAGACTCCGAAGGCCCCGGGGACCAGAAAAAAGATCCTCGTGGTGGGAGCCGGTCCGGCGGGCTGCGAGTTTGCCCTGGAGGCGGACAAACGGGGGCACGAGGTAACGATCTGGGAGCAGAGCGGGCGGATCGGGGGGCAGCTCCACCTGGCCTGCGCACCGATATCCAAGGGCGAGTTCAGGACCCTCATCGACTACTATGAGGCCATGCTGAAAAAGCGGGCGATCCGTGTGGAGCTCAGCCATACCGCTGTGGCGGAGGAGATCAGGTCAGGCGGCTTTGATGAGGTGGTGATCGCGGCGGGCGCCGTGCCCCGCGCGCTCCCGATCAAGAGCACGGGAAAGATCCCTGTGGTACTCTCAGGACAGGTCCTGAGCCGGGAGGTCATGCCCGGCAAAAATGTGGTCGTCATCGGTGGCGGTGCCGTGGGATGCGAGGTGGCGCAGTATCTGGCGGACAGGGGCAGCCTGTCTGCGGAGCTGCTGAAGTTCCTGATGAAGGAGCGGGCGGAAAGCATCGAGACCATTACGGCCCTGCTGAACACATCCAGCCGAAGCGTCTCGATTGTAGAGATGGCGCAGAAGATCGGAAACGGCTTTGACCCCGGATGCGCAGGGCCTGTCTTGCGGGACCTGAAGCGTTTGGGCGTTAAAAAGTATACCTCTTCCAAGGTGCGGGAGCTCACCGACACGGAGGCGGTCCTTGAGACGGAGGGTGAGAGCGGGCCGGCAGAGCTGCGCATCCCCTGCGATACCGTGGTCGTCTGTGTAGGCAGCATCTGCAATCGCGGACTCTATGAGGCGCTTGCGGGCTCCATGGAGCACGTACATATCATAGGCGACGCGGAGAAGATCGGAAAGGTGATGGACGCCATCCGACAGGCGGTGGACTTGGCGGAGGCCATGTGAGGTCAGAAAGAGACAATAGAGCCGCCCCGTCCGGCACAGGCTGGACGGGGCGGCTCTATCTAGACCACAGCGGCGGTCACTTGTGGAGCATCTCGGAGAGACCCTCGATATCCTCGATAGTCTGCATGCTGCCGCAGTAGAAGGAGACATGGGTGATGGTATAGAAATTCTGGTTCTTGATGGCGGTGACTTCCTGTAGGGCGGGATTGTCCAGCAGGCCCTGAATGGTGTCGGCGGCGGGCTTGGTCTCGCGGTCGATGACCAGGATGGCGTCCGGGTTCTTGTCGATTAGGACCTCCATGCTGGCATAGCCGTACTCCTCGTCCAAGCACTTGCCGCCGGCCAGTTCGATGATATTGGCGGTGAGGTCGGTAGCGGCCCGGGCAAACCACTCATTGTCCTTGAGCATCTGTACGGTGAGCACGGTGGGCCGCTCATCCTCAGGAATATCGGCCGTGCGCGCCTCCACCGCGGCCAGCCGGGAGCGGATATCGGCCACCAGTGCGTCTGTTTTTTCCTCGATGTCAAAGATCTTGCCGAAGTTCTCAATATCCTGGATCAGAAATTCAAAGTTCCGCTTACCCAGACCGGAGACCGTGTTTTTCATCAGATAGGTGTTGATGCCGCGGTCATTCCAGTCGGAGGTGGCGCCCAGCGCGTCGTCGGCGAAGAGGGAGCCCCAGCCCACGATGAGGTCGGGCTCCAGAGAGAGCACGACCTCCTTGGAGGGATAGTCGTCCATCGCCAGGAAATTGAGGGACTCATATTCCGCGGCAGTCTCGGGCCAAGGGGTACTGGTGCGGTGGGCGGTGGCCACAATGAGATCGGAAAGCCCGAGGCTGACCAGCATTTCCGTGTTGGCCTGCGAAATGCTCACCACCCGCTCGGGACATTTGGTAAAGGTCTGTTCCGCCTCTTCGCCGTTCTGGTTGTAGGTGGTGACCGTGACGGGATAATGACTCTCCTCTGCGGCGGAGGACTCGGTCGGGGCGGGGGGGGTCTCCGCCGGAGCGGAAGAGGCGGATTGCCCTCCGGAGCAGGCCGGAAGGGCGAAGAGCATGGACAGGGACAGACACAGTCCCAAGAGCCTGGAGGTGGTTTTCATAGAATCGTTCCTTTCTCTGCTTTTCTGTCATTCTCCGCTCATGCGGACAGGAATACAATGTTTTTGCGCCCCAACTGCGGCATATCGGTGATCAGGGCCTCCACATGGAACACCTGGCGGATGAGCGCGGCGGTGAGGACCTGGACCGGAGGCCCGCTGGCCACGATGTGGCCCTGGCTCATGACATAGATTTTGTCGCAGTACGCGAGGGCCAGGTTCAGATCGTGCATGGCAGCGAAGATCTCGATGTCCAGGGCGCGCACGGTCTGCAGAAGCTGGAGCTGGTACTGGATATCCAAGTGGTTGGTGGGCTCATCCAGGATCATGGCCCTGGGCTGCTGGGTGAGCGCGCGGGCCATCAGCACCCGCTGGCGCTCACCTCCGGAGAGCGTGTTGAATTTCCGGTCGGCATACTCTGCCATGCCGGTTTTCTCCAGGGCTTCGTGGGCCAGGCGGTAATCCTCGGCTCCGTCCTGTTCCATGAGCTTTTTATGGGGCGTGCGCCCCATCAGTACGACCTCCTCCACGCGGAAGTCAAAGTTGAGTGTGCTCATCTGGGTCATGACACCCAGCATCCTGGCCGATTCCCGCAGGGAGACCTGATCCATGGGCCTGCCGTCCAGCCACACGCTGCCGCCCGAGGGCTTCAGCGCGCGGTAAATGGTCTTGAGGAAGGTGGATTTCCCGCTGCCGTTGGGACCCACGATCCCCACGAACTGCCGGTTGGACACCTCCATGTCGATGTTTTCAATGATGGTCCTGCCGCCTAGCCGGACGGCCACCTGTTCCGCACGTATATCCATCTATTCATCTCCAAATCCGTAGGATTTCGTCAGCATCAGCCACACAAAGAAAGGCCCGCCGATCATGGAGGTGACGATGCCGATGGGCAGCTCGGTATTGCCCAGGATCATCCGGGCCACCACGTCGCACCACACCAGGAAAATGGAGCCCACAATGGCGGAGATCACCGTCACCCTGCGGTGGTCGGAGCCAACCACCATGCGGACCACATGGGGGATGATGAGCCCCACGAAGCCGATGGTACCGGACACGGCCACTACCACGCCGGTGAGGGCGGAGGAGACCACCAGATAGACCCGCCGGATGGCGGTCACGTTAATGCCCAGGGTGAGAGCGGACTCGTCGCCGATGAGCAGGGTGTTGAGGACCCGGAACTGCGTGAGGAAGAAGGCAACGCCCACCAGTACCACCACGCCGGGAATACCCAGCAGGTTCCAGGAGGCGGAGGTGAGCCCTCCCATGGTCCAGAAGGTGACGGAACGGATCCCCTCGGCATCCTTGGCCGTGTAGATGATAAAGTTGGTAAAGGCGGAGCAGATGGCGTTGATGGCCATGCCGGCCAGGAGAAGCTTGATGGTGTTGCCCCTGGATTTCCCGGAAAAGGCGATGGTAAAGACGAACAGGGAGGTGAGCAGCGCCCCAAGGAAGGCGCCCACCGATACGCCATAGTTGCCGAACACAGTAAAGGCGCCCAGGAGAATGGCCATGGTGGCACCCAGGGAGGCGCCGGAGGAAATGCCCAGCACGTAGGGATTGGCCAGGGGATTGCGGACCACCGCCTGCATTGCCACGCCGGAGACGGACAGACCCGCGCCCACGATCACCGCCATCAGGACACGGGGGAAGCGGATGTTCCAGATGATGTCCGCCCGGGAGGAGGAGAGGACCTCCTCCGCGCCGGGTACGCTGTAGGAGAACAGAGAGGCGAACTTGCAGGAAAGAATACGGGTCACCTCTCCGGACTCAATATGTACGGGGCCGAAGGTGATGGAGACCACCACAGAGAGGACGAGCAGGACCAGCAGCGCCGCGGTGACCGGCCCCAGCGGGAAGCGGCGGCGGAGCGTGGGGAAGGCGTCATCACGCCGGCTCACAGGGCAGTCCTCCTCACTGGAACAGGTCGGGATAGAATCCCTGGGCCAGATGCTCGATGGTGTCGATGGTCTCGTAATTCCCGCCGTAGAAGTCCACATAGTCCAGGCTGACAAAGCGGTCGTTGGCCACCGCGGGGACAGAAGCCAGGGAGGGATTGGCCTTCAAGGAGTCGATCTTCTCCTGAGCAGGGGAATCGGTGCGGTTGATAACCACAATGACGTCGGGATTGAGCTTGATGAGGTTTTCGATGCTCTGCTTGCCGAAAGCCTCGTCCAGGCAGATGCCGCCGGCCTTTTCGATAAGGTCGTGGGTGAAGTCGGTGGAGGTGCGGCCGAAGAACTCATTCTCATAGACCATCTGCACCGTGAGCACCGTCACCTTCTCCTCCTCGGGGAGGGTGTCCACCCGCTCGGCAATTTTGGCGGCGCGGGCCTTCATATCGTCGATCATGGCCTGCGCCCGATCCTCGATGCCGAAAATCTTGCCGAAGTTTTCAATGTCGTTATAGAGCCGCTCCACGGTGCGAGGCTGGGGATTGTCGCCGCCGGAAGCGCTGTTGTCCACGATATAGGTGTGAATGCCGCGGCCGTTCCAGTCGGAGACGGGGCCCAGGGTGCTCTCACCGAACGTACTGCCCCAGCCGATGATGAGGTCGGGGTCCTGGTCCAGCACGACCTCCTTGGAAGGACTGTCGTTGTCACTGATGAAGTTGAGGGCCTCAAAGGAGGCGGTATACTTCTCATTGACGTCCCCCACGCTCCGGCAGGCGCCTGCGATCTTGTCGCCGAGACCCAGGGCCAGCAGGAGCTGAATGGCCTGGGGCTGGTTGCAGACCACGCGGCTGGGACAGGCGTCAAAGGTCTGGTCGTAAAGGGCCCCCTCTTGATTGTAAGAGGTGATGGTGACAGGATACTGCTCAAAGAGTTCGGGGTAAAAGGAGTGGGCGAACCGGGTCACGGTATCGGCCACACGGACGGATTCGTTGACGTCTTGGAGCACGGTGGTCATGAAGCGGCGATTTTTCACGGCGTCCACGTTGGCCAGGGCCGGATTGGAGGTGATGGCCGCGATCTTCTCCTCCACAGGGGTGGAGCCATACTGGTTAAAGAGGATGACGTCGGGATTCTTATCAATGAGGGTCTCGGCGGAGACATAGAACCACTGCTCGGCACTGTCGTTCTCACAGACATTGACGCCGCCGGCCAGCTTGATGACCTCGGTCTCCATAGACTTGGCACAGGTGTACATCTCATTTTCCTTCACCGAGTCCATGACAAAGACGGTGATCTTGTCCTCCACACCGGCGGTCTTTTCCGCCACCGCGGCCACCTTGTCCTGCATCTCGCCGATGAGGGCCTCGGCGCGGCCCTCCACCCGGAAGATCTTGCCCAGGTTTTCAATATCCAGATAGATGTTCTCGATCTTTTCCTCAGAGGCCAGGGTACCCTCGGAGACATAGGCGGGCAGGCCGTGATCGGCCAGCGTCTCCACGGTGCCGGCCTTGTCTTCTGTGAAGCCGAAGCGCTGTCCCAGAACCAAGTCGGGTTCAGCGCCCAGCAGGACCTCCGTAGAGGGGTACTTTTCGCTCAGCAGGGGAATGGCGTTGAAGGCGTCTTTGATCTGGACCAAGGGCTCTGCGTTGGTGTAGCAGGTGTAGATTACCTTGTCGCCCAGGCCCAGCATCAGCATCATCTCGGTCATCTGCATGTTGAGGCAGACCACCCGCTGGGGGACCTCTCCAAAAGTGAGGGTGCGGCCGCCGTTTTCGATTGTGACGGGGCCCTCCACAGCGTCGGACTGCGCAGGGGACTGCGTGGGGGCGGGACTCTGGGCGGTCTGTCCGCCGCAGGCGGTCAGGCTGAATACCAGGGCCAGGGAAAGGATCAGGGATACCAGTTTTTTCATGTTTCATACTCCTTTGAATCTCTATGAAAGACCGGTTGGAGCCGGTGGTTCAAGCGGAAAAGAGGTCGGGATAGAAGGCTGCGGCCAGCGTTTCGATGGCCTCTACCGTGCGGGGTCCGCCGCAGTAAAAGGCGGCATGATCCAGCACGACAAACCGGTCGTTTTGTACGGCTTTGATGTTCTGAAGGGTGGGATTTGCCTTGATGGCGTCGATTTTCTCCTGGGCGGGGGAGGAGGAGAGGTCCAGGATCACCAGCACGTCCGGGTCCAGATCGATGAGGACCTCCATGCTCTGTTCGCCGTTGTCGTTGACCTGGATGCCGCCGGCCAGCTCGGTAAGATCCCGGTTGAAATCGGTGCCGCCGCGGCCCAGAAATTCATTTTCATAGACGTATTGAACGGTGACAACCCGGACCCGCTGCTCGTCGGGGAGTGCGGAGATTTTCTCGCCGATGGCGGCGATCCGTGCCTTCATATCGTCGATCATGGCCTGCGCCGCATCTTCGACGTCAAAGATCTGCCCCAGCGTTTCAATGTCGTCGTAGAGAAATTCCACCGTACGGTTTCCAAGGCCGGACACGGTATTATTCATCAGATAAGTACCCACGCCGCGGTCGTTCCACTCGGAGACAGGGCCGAGGGCGTCCTCCGCGAAGAGGGAGCCCCAGCCCACGATCATGTCGGGTTCCTGGTCCAGCACCACCTCCTTGGCGGGGTATCCCTTTTCTGCGATGAAGGGGATGGAGTTATATTCCTCCGCGAGGGGCTCATAGACCGGACTGAAGCGGTGGGCGGTGGCGATGATCTTATCCCGCAGGCCGAGGGCCAGCAGGAGCTCGGTATTGGCCTGGGAGATGCTCACCACCCGCTCGGGGCACTGGTCAAAGGTCTGGGTATAGGTTTCTCCGTTTTCATTGTAGGAGGTGATGGTGACGGGATAATGGGCTTCCGCCGCCGGGGACTCCGGCACGGCCGTCGGGGTGGGAGCGGGGCTCTGGGCGGTCTGCCCGCCGCAGGCGGCCAAGCTGAGTGCCAGAGCCAGGGCAAGGAACAGGGATATTGTTTTTTTCATATACATACTCCTTCTCTTTACCAGGTCGATTGCTGCCTCTGCACCTCAAAGGGTGCGGGATCTATTCAAAACTGGATGTGATCCAGACGGCGCCTCCTTGGCTTCCAGACCGGGTACGCCGCAGGCGTCAGCGCGGCACTGCCGGCAGTGTGTGAACTGGGGGAGGTGGGCGCCCGCCAGGCGGCGCGCATGGTGCAGCTGGGCGGGGGTGGGCGGAGCCCGCCCGGCCAGAAGTCCGCAGGGGATGAGGGGCGTGATGTTCATCAGTGCGGCTCCGGCCGCTCCGGCCAGGGCCGCAATGGAGGGGATCTCATCCTGATTGACGCCGGGGACCAAAACGGTATTCACCTTTACGGTGAAACCGGCCTGGACCGCGCGTTCCAGACCCTCGCGCTGCCTGGACAGGAGAAGGGGAACGCCTTCTTCGGGAGGCAGGACGGTGCCCCGCCAGCGCACGGAGGAATAAAGCGCCGCCGCAGGTCCGGGGTGGACGGCGTTGATCGTAATGGTGAGCGTGCGCACGCCGCAGTCCGTCAGCGCCTCCACACGGTCCGGCAGCAGCAGCCCGTTGGTGCTCACACAAAGGGTGAGTGCAGGAAAGCGGCGGCGGAGCAGACGAAAGGTCTCATAGGTCTCAGGGTTGTCCAGCGGCTCTCCGGGGCCGGCCACCCCGGCCACCCGGATGCGGGGCTCCCGGGCCAGGGCCAGGGCGGTCCGCTGGACGGCATCCTTCGGCGTCAGGAGAGAGGAGGTCACGCCGGGGCGGGATTCGTTGGGGCAGTCATAGCGGCGGTCGCAGTAGGCGCACTGGAGATTGCACCGCGGGGCCACCGGCAGGTGGATGCGCCCGAACCGGCGATGGGCCCCACCGCTGAAACAGGGGTGCTCCGCCGCCGGACCGGTCAGCCCCGGCACAGGGACTCCACCTCCTCGTCGGAGAGCGGGGTAGGGATGCAGCGGGCGCCGCGGGCATACATATGGCTGGCCAAGGCGCGGAAGCTCTGGCTTACCGGGCTGTCCGGGTACGCCTCCAGAACGGTCCGACGTTCCAGCTCTGCTCTGCCGATGAGGGGGCTCATGGGAATCTCGCCCGCCAGCTCCGTTCCCACCAGGCGTGCAAAACGCAGGGCCACCGACGGGTCATCCCGTCCGCTCCGACCGTTGTAGACCACTCCGGAGAGGCGGACGCCGCCGCTTTCCGCATATTTTTTAACGCCCCGGCAGATGTTGTTGGCGGCATAGACGGCCATAAAGTCTGAAGTGGTCACCAGGTACACGTCATCGGCGATCGCTTCCCGCAGAGGCATGCTGAAGCCGCCGCAGACCACGTCTCCAAGGACGTCGTAGAGGACGACATCTCTGTCCTCCAGCAGGCCCCTGTCCTGGATCTCGCGAAGGGCGGCCACGATGCCCCGGCCCGCGCAGCCTGTGCCGGGTTCCGGCCCGCCCGACTCCACGCAGAGGATATCCCGGTATCCGGTGAAGGACACCGGAGCGGCAGAGCCGGTCCGGAGCTGGTCGAGTACGGATGGGATCCGGCGGCCCATGAGGCACCGGGTGGAGTCCGCCTTGGGGTCGCAGCCCACCACGGCGACCCGCAGACCCTCCTCTGCCAGCGCGGCCGCCACGTTGGCCACGGTGGTGGACTTGCCGATGCCGCCCTTGCCGTAGACACAGATCTTTTTCACTGGTACAGCGCCCCCTTTTGATTCCGCGTCCCCATGATCTCATTGAGCAGGTCCTCCGTCAGACAGAGCGTCCCCTCTGCGCCGACGTAGGGACGGCAGGTCACGCAGAGCCGGTCAAAAACCGGGTAGTCATAGCGGAGCAGAGGGATCTCCAACTCTTCCGCCAGCTCCGCCTCAAAAGACGAACCAAACAGTACGGCGGTCTCAGAGGCGCGGACCCTGTCGAAAAAGTCCTCCAGATCGGTCAGCGCCTCGCGCTCCGCCTGGCAGGCCACCTCCATCCCCAGTTCGCGGATAAGAAAGCGGGCCATGCCCCGGCTCCGGGCGCCGGAGCCAATCAGGGAGACCGGCATGCCATAGAGGGCCTGAAGATAGGAGTAGACCGGACGAAGTCCCTCGGCGGTCCGTCGGCGGAAGGAGGCGCGCTCCTCGGAAAAATCCAGCCCGAATCGGCGTTCCAGACAATGCCAGAGCCCTTCGGCACCGGTAAGGCCGTAAGGATAGTCCAGCACCTCGAAGGGAATGCCGAACCGCCGCTCCATCTCACGGGCCAGGCCCACGCCCCGGCCCAGGACCACATTGAGCCCTGCCGACGGGGCGCGCCGCAGCTCCTCCAGCGAGCAGCGGGAGAGTACGGTGTTCAGGCGGACCTTGCCATGGAGCAGGCCCCGGAGGGCCTCCAGGTCCGGGCCGGCCCGATGGTCGTCTGCACCCAGCCCCAGCAGGTTTATGGCGGGAGTTTCCGCGGTGGGGAGGGGGGACATGAGCTCAGCCAGGGCGGTCAGGGCGGCCTCATAGCCGTCCTCCAACCCGCCGCGGTAGCCGGCGGCCTCCACGGTCACCACTCTGGCCCGCCTCTGAAAGGCCTTTGCCGCCGAATGGACATCGTCCTGAATGATATCACTGACGCAGCCGGTCACCAGGAAGATCACCTCAGGGGAGCAGAGCTCCTCCGCGTGACGCAGGGCGCGGGACAGCGACTCCTCCCCGCCGAAGATCACATCGCTGTCGCTGATGACCGTGCAGGTCTGGCGGATGTCCGCCATATCACAGGCCGCATGGAAAGCCATAGAGCCAAAATTACACCCCACCACCGAGTGGAGCAGGACCACGCCGCCCTGGATACCGGTAAGGGCCTGGTGCGCGCCAAAGAGTTTGCAGCCGTCCGCCGTTTTCATTGCACATTTTCCTTTCGATAGAGCCACATGCGCTCCCACATCTCTTTGGCCCACAGACTTTCAGAGCCGTCATACAGGGGGTAATGGCGGGTCTGAAAGGGCATCCGGTTCAGAATGAGTTCGTCCCGTGCGGTGCGGGCGGACAGTCGGTCACAGAGGCGGAATACGTTCCGGACATAGGACTCAAAAGAGAGGGAGACGGTCTCGCTCATAGCGGGGATCAGGGGCGCGCCCAGCCCTTCCAGGGTAACGTCCCCCGTGCCCACCACCGCGTCCACAACGGCAAAGACCTCACGCAGTTCCGCCTCGCCGGGATTCAGCAGGATGGGGCTGCCGCCGGCATAAAGCCCCGCGGCGTCCTGAATCCGGTCCATCAGCTGTGCCTCCAGCTCTGGAGTCAGGGCCATCTCGCGGCGCATCTCGGGGGTCAGGATCAGACAGATGTGGCTGATCGGCAGCCCCAGGCTGGCATACAGCTTGAGGCGGAGCGGAGCGGTCTGTAGCCCGCGGCACACCAGAGCGCAGCGGTAGTCCGCCAGTGTGCGGCGGGCCGTTTCGGTCTGGGCCAGCGCCTTCTCCGTTTCTGTAGCGATAAGGGGCTCCATCTCGTCCAGAAGGCCCAGCTTTTCCCCGATATCACGGTAAAAGAGGGCGATACCCTCCAGGCCCGTATAGCGTCCGGCGCCGCCGAGATGGAGATAGTCGGTGCCGAACCTTTCCTTCATCCTCCGGGCCCAGCGGACTCGTTTGACCAGGTTGAGCCGGGCGGCCGGCGCCGTTATCAGAAGTTCCAGCGGTGCGCTGGGGATCCAGCAGTGGACGGTGATGCCGCACTGGCCCAGAAAAGAACCGATTTCCTTCAGGACCAGGGTGCCCTCGCTCCCCCAGCCCACCGTCTCAATATTCACGCTGCGGGGAAGGGGGGGCTGGGGCTCCATCACTTGCTCCACCAGGGCCCAGAGCGCCTCCGTAAAGCCGCACCCCTTAAGCTCCAGTTCCAGACGGTTGTCTCCGGTGATTTTCTGACGGGCCAACTCCCGCACCCGCGTGCGGGAATAGTTTTTGTCCCGGTGAGAGAAGAGCTCCGACTGGACGGCAGCCACCCGAATCCCCTGGGTGCGGGACGCCTCCGCCACAGCGCGGATGTCCTCGTTCAAGATATCGCTCACAGGGGTGGGGACGATCAGAATGAGGGCGGGACGGTAGCGATCCCAAGCTTCCGAGACGGTGCGGCGCAGCGCGTCCGCTCCACCGCATATGATCTCGCGCTCCGTGAGGTCGGAGCACAGCAGAGGGTAAAAGGGCTGGTGCCGGCGCCTGGCGGAGTGCCGGTAGTGAAAGCCGCAGCCCCTTGGGCCGTGGAGTATGACGACCACACCGCCGCCTATCTCTCCGGCCGCCCCCACACTGCCGGAGACCTTCCCGTTGACCCCGAAGGTATGAAGCAGGGCGGAGGGATACATCAGGGTGCGAAGATCGTCAAAGAAGGGCTGGTGCATGCAGAATCACCTCCGAAAAAAATAAAAAGAGTCGCATAGCCGTTACGGCTATGCGACCCGAATTCGTCGCCAAAAACCAGTATGAGAGCAAAACGGCTCCACACTGAAACTCTGTCCAGGCTCGTTTCCACGCAAGCAGACAAGAGATATACAAGCATGTCTTCTGGCTTACGCGGCGAAACCTCCGCCTTCCCAAGAATGTGAACATTCTCAGTGGCAACAATGGAGGGGCCTGATGCGCATACAGCGGCGGGACCGCGCGGGATTCTCACCCGCTTCCATTTTCACCGGTAAAAACCGGAACTTGTACATATGACAATATACTACTTTCTGATCGAAAGCACAAGAGTTTTTTCATAGAATCTCACGGACAGGCGAAACGGCCTGTTTACAATGGGAGAATACTCCGGTATAATAAATTCCTAAGATGTGCGATTTCGGTCGGACGGAGGGGCGCGATGAAAAAGCTCAGTGGAAAACGCCAGGCGCTGGTTGGATTCACCCTTTTTTCCATGTTTTTTGGCGCGGGGAACCTGATTTTCCCACCTGGAGTCGGCGCGCAGGCGGGAACGCTCACCTGGCCCGCCATGCTGGGAATGGCGTTCAGCGCAGTGGGACTGCCGGTGCTGGGCGTGGTGGCGGTGGCACGGTCCGGGGGACTTGCCGCGCTGGGGAACCGGGTACATCCACTCTTTTCACGGGTGTTCACCATTCTGGCCTATCTGTCCATTGGCCCGTGTCTGGCCATTCCCAGAACGGCCAGCACCTCCTTTGAGATGGCGGTCCCTCCCTTTGCGGGGCCGGACGCCCCCCTCGGGCTGCTTCAACTGCTCTATTCGCTGGTGTTTTTCGCCGCTGCCCTGTGGGTGGCGCTCCGTCCGGAGAAGCTGACGGATCGCCTGGGCAAGGTCATGTGCCCCATTCTGATCCTGCTGATCGTGGTCACCTTCGTAGGCTGTCTTGTAAATCCGCTGGAGGGCTACGGACCGCCCCAGGATGCGGCCTATGCCGCAAATCCCGTGGCGAAAGGCTTCCTGGACGGCTACCAGACCATGGACACCATTGCTGCCTTGGTCTTCGGCATCATCATTTCCCTGAATATCCGTGCCATGGGAGTGGAGCGGGAAGAGGATGTGGTGAAGAGTACGGTCCGGGCCGGCTGGATCGCCGGCGCCATGCTTCTGGCCGTCTATTCCATGCTGGCCCACGTGGGAGCGCTGTCCGGCGGGGCTTTCCCGGGGGTCGCCAACGGCGCGGTGGTGCTGACCAATATTGTTCCCGCCCTGTTTGGAAAAACCGGCAGCCTACTGCTGGCGGCGATTTTTGTCATTGCTTGCTTCAATGTCTGTGTGGGGCTCATCAGCTCTTGCGGCGAGTATTTTTCCCTGCTCTGGCCCAGACTCTCTTATCGGGGATGGGCCGCGATGTTTGCGGTGGTAAGCATGGCGATCGCAAATGCCGGGCTGGACCTTATCCTTCGGATATCCGTTCCAGTGCTGGGGGCGATCTACCCGGTGGCCATTGTGCTCATTGCGCTCTCCTTCTTTCAGAAGCGGCTGGCGGAGCATCGCTGCGCCTATTCGGTCCCTGTGGCGGTTACCGGTGTGTGCAGCGTCCTCTTTGCGCTAAAGGATCTGGGAGTCCCGATCCCGCTTTTGGACGCGGTCCCTTTGGCCTCCATTGGCTTGGGCTGGGTGATCCCGGCTCTCCTGGGTATTCTGGTGGGCGTCCTGCTGCCGGAAAGAGGAAAACAGTAAAAAAGGAACGGCGGAAGGGTAAGGCTTCATAAAGAAGTTAAGGGCAAGGCAGACCGCAATGGTCTGCCTTGCCCTGTTTATAGTATGTAACCCACTATGACAATTTCGGGGAAAGTGCTCGTAGGAAAGAGCAGCAAACTGGAAGTTGTCAGTGAATTACCTGGTAACGCAATCTGAGATACGAGTTTTCCAAGACCATACATTCTTGCAATTTCAGCACACCCAATTGGGATAATTCACTTTCTGATAGCAAAGATTTCCCATCAATCAGTGTGGATGTATCCTTGCCGCCAATTAAAATGGGGGCAATAACAATATCAATATAATCAAACAGCTTTTCCCGAAGAAACAGCCCGTTTAATGTACCGCCGCTTTGTATGGTGATTCTCTCACAGCCATATTCTGACTTGAGTTTTGCAAGTGCATCAGGCAAAGACAGCTTGCTCTGACAGATGATATGAAGGTTGTCCTCATTCACCTGAAATGCCGGATGGTCTGCGTTGGATGTGACCAGCACAAATTCTTTTGAGCGGGCGCAAAAATAGCGAATACCTTGTTTGGTCAAATGATTGTTGTCGATGATTACAAAGGAAACAGGCGACTTATTCGGCATTTCCTTCGAGTTGACGCCCATCTTTTTCTGTACTCTGCCAGAATTGAGCGACCACAAATCGGTTGTCTGCTCTATCTCATAATACTGGTGCAGTCCTTCTTGAACGCCCACAATTTTAGGGAAATCTCTGTCTACATCTAAATCATCTGTTGCCCCTGTACTGATTTTTCCATCAACAGACATAAGCATAAACAGCGTTGTGATCGGTCTATCCATTTTATCGCTCCTAACTCCGAGTTGTCGGTGAGATCGTTATAAAGAAACACCCGCCGAAAAGCAGCTTCTTCTCGGCGGGTGTTAGCTTCCTTATGGCAGGTCCTCCCAACCAGACGGTTCCGCCCCTTCCTTTCTATTATGCGGGGGCGTCCGCTACAACCATGAAATTGGCCAGGCCGAAAGCGGAGCCGGTAAAGATGACGTCGGCCTGCACACTGCCCGCTTCCACGGAGGGAACGATGTTTTCATAGAAGAGGGAGACACCGAAATCGGCGCGGATGGCGTCGCCGGAGACAGAGAAACTGACGATGCCGTCCCCGCACTGGCCGGTCTGGAAAGCGCCAGGCGTCAGGCCGTCCTGCTGCAGAGCGGGGTCCGGCTGGAACCGGTGGCTCTCCCCGGCGGCGATGGTAACCCCGCCGACCGACGGGTCATGGGTATAGGTCACGATCTGAGACAGAATGGCCTGATAATCCGGCGGGGCAAACCAACAATCCGTCCAGAGCGTCTCGGACTCAAATTCAATGATGTGGAGATCCCAGATGCTCACGCCGGTACCAGAGTCTGTGTAGACCAGCAGAGCCAGCTCCAGCTCCAGGTCTCCGTCGAAATCGCCGTAGGCCATGGCGGGCAGAACGGCGCGGGGGGTAAGATAACCCAGATCCAGGTTTTTCCATTGAGTGCCCACCCGGAGAATGAGTCCGTAGCCGCCGCTGAGGCCGTAGAGCCAAGTGTCGTGGTCGGGAATCTGGGCAATGAGGTAGAGCGGTTCGGTGCCCTCCAGAACTGCGGTGCCGCTGTTTATCAGTTGAGTTGGAAAGTCATCCAGGGTCAGCGCGTCCGGGTCGAAGGTCTCCTCCGGCAGGGGCGACTGGCTCACATCGGGAGAGGGCTCCGGAAGAACGGCGGTGTCAGTGGCGGGCGCGGCCGTGGGGGAGACAAGGGGTGTGGACTCCACGGGGAGCGCGGTGGTCGGGGCGGAGGGTGCGGCGGTGGGGGTATCCACAGGGGTAACAGTTCCGGCGTCAGGGGCGGGGGTAGAGGATCCATGTTCAGGGTCATTGGTACAGCCGGCCAGAACCAGCAGGCAGGCGGCACACAACAGAAAAAGCTTTCTCAAAAGGAAGGCCCTCCCTTCCGTTCACAGGCGTACAGAATGGTTCATTTGTAGATTATACCCGCTCTATGCGCGGAAAACAACTACAAAGTTATAACAATCAGGAAACGAAACTCATCTCTCCGACATGGGCACAAGCTTCTCGCGGTAGACCTTGCGGTAGAAAAGCAGCGCCAGCAGGCACGAGAGAAGCTCCGCAATGGGGAAGCACAGCCACATAAAGCGTGGTGAGAAATGGCCCAGCAGTAGCGCTGCGGGCAGGATCAGGACCAACTGACGGGACAGTGAGACCGCCAGACTCAGCATGGACGCTCCCATGGCCTGAAAAGCGGCGCATAGGATCACGGAGACCCCGGCAAAGACAAAGCCGGAGGAGATCATCCGTAGCGCGGACACGCCGGTGGCGAGGACGTTGCTCTCAGCGTGGAAGAGCTGGAGAAAGCGGTGGGGAAAGAGAGCCAGCAAAAGCGTACCCACCGCCATGATGACCACGCCGATCTCCAGGGCAAAGCGGATCAGCGCCACGATGCGGCCCCGGCTCCGGGCGCCGTAGTTATATCCCACCACAGGGGTGAGCCCGTTGTTGAGCCCAAATACCGGCATAAAGATGAAGGATTGGATCTTGAAGTAAACGCCCAGAATAAAGACGGCGCTCTCAGAGAAGAGGGCCATGATTTTATTGAGCCCCAAGGTCATAAAGGTGGCCAGAGACTGCATCACGATGGCAGGCAGCCCGATGCGGTAGATCTCCCGAATGACGTCTCCGCTGGGGCGAAAGCGCCGGGGAGAGAGGGAGAGGTCCTTCCGTCCGGACACGAGAAAAAAGCCCACAGTCATCCCCAGAAGCTGTCCCGACACTGTGGCCAGCGCCGCGCCCGCAACGCCGAGAGGGGGAACGGGGCCGCATCCAAAGATGAGAAGGGGGTCAAGGATCAGGTTGAGCACCGCGCCGATGCCCTGGATGATCATGGGTCCCAAAGGATCGCCGCTGGCCAGCAGAATGCGCTCGGTGGCGAATTGCATGGTGATCCCCACAGAACAGCAGGTGACGATGGAGAGATAGATGCCGCCGTAGTCCGTGATCAACGGGTCGCAGGTGAAAAAGCCCATGAAGGGCCGGGCCAAAAAGAGGCCGAAAAGAAGAAAGACCAGCCAGGAGAGAAGATAAACGAAAACACCGTTCAGAGCCACGGCGCTGGCCCCGGCTCTGTCTTGCTCTCCCAGGCGGCGGGACAGAAGCGCGTTGACGCCCACGCCGGTGCCCACGCAGACGGCGATCATGAACATCTGCACAGGGTAGGCCAGTGCCAGCGCCTGAAAGGCCTCGCCGCTCATCCAGGAGACAAACATGGAGTCCACCATGTTGTAAAGGGCCTGGATGAACATGGAGAGCATCATCGGCCAAGCCATATGGAGGAGGAGGCGGCGCGCTGGCATGGTCCCCATCTTGTTTTCGTCCAAACCTAGACCATCCTTTCGGGAAGGCGGAGGTCACACCACGGTGGTGGGCTCCACCCGGAGGTTGCGGAGGGTGAAATCCGCCCCGTCATATTCGATGTCCGCCAAAACATTGGCAAACCACGCGCCGGTGGACTCCGCTCTGGCGCCCAGAATAACGGTAAACACACCGTTTTGTTCCCGAAAAAAGCTGGTAGCAAAGGATATCCTGCCCGGGGACTGACGGTACTGCTCCGGGAAGCGATAGACCGCGCTGGTGTCCCCGTAAGAGAGGGTAAGGGTACCGCTGCCGGGATCGTAGCCGCTGGTCACCGCTGCCAGAGCCCTGTCGGCACAGGCATCCTTAGTGACGGGGAGATCGGTACAGGTCTCGCCCGACCAGTCGTAAATATGCAGGTCGTAAACGATCTGATCGCCCTCCGCCTCCATCAGGTAGCGCACCGCCAGCTCGTCCAGGCCGTCGCCGTCGTAATCCCATTGGTAGAGCTCGGGAAGGGATGATGAGTCCTTTGGCGAGACCTGCTGGCCGAAGTGGGAGAGGCGCCCATTCCGCAGCAGGAGGATGCCGCTGTCACCGCCCAGAACATAGAGGGAGGTGACGGCGGTGCGGCCCAGCAGCAGGACCTCCTCTTCCCCCAGCGCTCCCAACTGGTCCGGGGAGGCCAGCCCGGTTGGGAGGTCCTCCTCCACCAGGCCCTCCCACCAGGCCGATTCCGGCTCCGGCGAGACGGCTGCGGAGGGGGTGGGAGATGCGGGGGAGGGCGTCCAGATGGGAGCGGGCTCCTCTCTGGTGCAGCCTGCCAAAAGAAACAGGGCAGTCAGCAACCAAGCGCATTTTTTCATTGTGTCACAGCTCCCTTGCATACCTGAGATCAATACAGACGGTGTCCGGCGGAAAGGGGATCTCCACCTGGGTGCCGTCCCAGGCAAAGCCGTGGGCAGAGTAAAACCGCCGGGCGTTCTCATTCTCCCGGAGGACCAGAACATAGCACCGGGAGAAGCCGGATATCCGCAGGCGGCGGAGCGCCTCCTCCATGAGCAGCCCGCCGTATCCCTTCCCCTTTTCCGCCGGATGGGCGTAGAAGGAAATGATTTCGCCCCAGCCGGAATAGGCGCCGTCCTCCGCCCTGGCCGGGCCATAGTTGCAGCAGGCCACAGGGTTGTTCCCGTTGTAAAGGAGAAGACCGTGACAGCGCCCAGATTCGTAATTGTCGCGGAAGGAAGGCACCCAGCGATCGTCCGTGATTTCCCGGGCCATATACGCCGCCGGCACCGCATCCTGATATGTGGTCCGCCAGCCCAGCGCGTGGATACGGGACATGGTGAAAAAATGCTCGCTGGTACAGGCGTCGACGAAATGCAGGGACTCCATCCGGCTCAGCCCACTGCCCCTGCGGTCTCCCGGGCGGGGGAGGCTCCCTCCGCCCCTCCGGATACCTGGGCCTCATGCTGGCGGGCCAGGGTGCGGGCGTTGGCCAGCATCAGCTTGATGCGGTTTTCCTGATTGATCTTGGTGGCGCCCGGGTCGTAGTCGATGGCCACGATATTGCTCCAGGGGTAGTCATCCTTGAGCTTGCGGATCATGCCCTTGCCCACGATGTGGTTGGGCAGGCATCCGAAGGGCTGGGTGCAGACAATGTTGGGTACACCGGTATGGATGAGTTCCAGCATTTCAGCCGTAAGGAGCCAGCCCTCGCCCATCTTGTTGCCGTCGCCCAGATAGCCCTTGATATAGTGGTGCAGTTCATCAAAATCCCCAGGTGCCCGGAAACGTCCGGAGCGGTTGAGTGCGTCGATCATAGCGCGCTGATACTTTTTGATGTAGCCAGCGAATATTTGACAGAACTTCTGTTTGATCCACTTGCCGCCGTAGAGGTCCACATCTACGTCCCGGTTGTAGATCTTGAAAATGACGAAGTCGGTGAGGCCGGGCACCACGGGCTCAGCGCCTTCGGAGAGGAGAAACTGCTCCAGACTGTTGTTGCCTAGCGGAGAGTATTTGACATAAATCTCTCCCACCACGCCTACCCGGACCTTTTCCTCCCCGGTGACGGGGATTGCCTGAAAGCGGTCGATGATGCGGTCGAAATTGGCGACCATGGACTTGTAGCTCATGCCCTTGCCGCGGCCCATATCGTCCAGAAGGAAGTCCATGCACGCCTGGATGGCCCGTTCGGTATCGCCGGGGGTGATCTCATAGGGGCGGACCTGATTGGATACGTTCATGATGAGGTCGCCGTAGAAGACGGCGTAGAGGGCCTTGCGGATAAAGGGAAGGGTGAGGGTGAAGCCCGGGTTTTTTTCCAGGCCGGACATATTCACCGAGATCACGGGAACATAGGCAAGGTCGGCCTTTTCCAGGGCTTTCCTGAGCATGTGGATGTAATTGGAGGCCCGGCAGCCGCCGCCGGTCTGGGTGATGACCAGGGCCACCTTGTGGGGGTCATACTTGCCGCTCTTCACCGCGTCGATCAACTGGCCGATGACCAGAATCGCGGGATAGCAGGCGTCGTTGTGGACGTATTTCTGTCCATAATCAACGATACTCTTTCCCGAGGTGTTGAGCATTTCTACCTTGTAGCCCATGGTCTGGATGACCCGCACCAGCATGGCGAAATGCATGGGGAGCATCTGGGGCACCAGGAGGGTGTACTCCTCCTTCATCTCCTTGGTAAAGAGGAGGCGTCCAGTTTTGTCGTAGACCAATTCTGCCATAACAGTTTATCCTTTCGTCTGCGCGTATAGATATCCGAAGGCCGGGCGAAAACCGGCCCGAATTGCTACATTCCGGGAGATAATATGGCTCTCCGCCGTGCCGTAGAAGGGGACGATGTCCCGCCGGAGAAGCGCATCCTTCAGCAGGAAAGGCAGTCCGGCGGCATAGCCCCGGCCGCGGAAGGGCTGGAGCACGTTGACGCTGATCTGCCACAGCCGCTCACCGTTCCGGCGGGTCGCGCCACTTCGTCACGATATTTCCCGGACTGTCAAGGAAATTCACATGACAGCCCAGGTCCAGGGCGAGCTGTCTCCGGGCCTCGATCCAGACGGCCTCCTTCGTCAACATATCAGGAGGCTGCCCCGTCTTGGGCGGAGGGCCGGACCTTTCGGGCATCCATGGCCGCCATCAGGGAGCGGATCCGGATCTTTACCGCGCCCAGGTTGTTGATGTCATCGATTTTGAGCTGGGTGTAAAGCTTTCCGCCTTCCTCCAGAATAGAGCGCATCTCATCGGTGGTGATGGCGTCGGTACCGCAGCCGAAGGAGACCAGCTGCACCACCTGCATATCCGGCTGGGTGCAGACGTACCGAGCGGCGTTATACATACGGCTCTGGAAGGTCCACTGGTTGAGCACCTTGCGGGGGGCATAGTCCTCCAGATAGGAGAGGGCGTCCTCCGTGACCACCACAAAGCCGAAAGAGGTGATGAGGTCGTTGATGCCGTGGTTGATCTCCGGATCGATGTGATAGGGGCGGCCGCAGAGCACCACGATGTTCTTCTCATGTGCCCGGGCGTACTCGATGTACGCCATGCCCGTCTGGCGCACATCCTGAACATAGGCGTCATAGGCGCTGTAAGCGGCGGCCACGGCCCGCTCCGTCTCTTGCCTGGGGATGCCGAACTCCTCCAGCATCATCCGCACCGCGCGCTTCTTGAAGTCCTTGTGCCGCCACAGGCCCACATAGGGGTCCAGAAAACGGGTCTCTTTCAGGGCGGGGACATTGGCGGCCAGAAGCTCGGGATAGTAGGCCACCACCGGACAGTTGAAATGGTTATCGCCGATGCCCTCGTCATTGTTGTAGGACATGCAGGGATACCAGATGGCGTCCACCCCGGCTTCTACCAGGGCCTCCACATGGCCGTGGAGGAGCTTGGCGGGGTAGCAAACCGTGTCGGAGGGGATGGTGTGCTGCCCCTTGAGGTACAGCTTTCGGGAGGACTCGGGAGAGAGGACCACATTGAAATTAAGGCGGGTGAAGAACTCATACCAGAAGGGGAGGTTCTCATACATGTTGAGCCCGAAGGGAATCCCGATCCGGCCCCGGGAGCCGTCCCCGGTCCCGGCGCCCTCCATAGCGCGGAGCTTTTTATATTTATAGTGCATCAGGTCGGGCTGCTCCACCCTCTCCTGCCCAAGGGGACGGGAGCAGCGGTTGCCGGAGATGAAGCGGCGGCCGCCGTCGAAGGAGTTGACCGTGAGGGAGCAGTGGTTGGTGCACAGGTTGCAGGTGACGGGTCTGGCGGTATGGGTGAAGGACGCCAGCGCCTGCTCACTGAGCAGGGCGCTCCGCTCCAGGTGGAGATCCCGGGCGGCCAGAGCGGCGCCGAAAGCGCCCATCAGTCCGGCGATGGTGGGGCGCGTCACGTTTCGGCCCAGCTCCTGCTCAAAAGCGCGCAGTACGGCGTCGTTGAGGAAGGTGCCCCCCTGGACCACGATGTGCCGGCCCAAGTCGTCGGCAGAGGCGGCCCGAATGACCTTGTAGACGGCGTTTTTCACGATGGAGATGGAGAGACCGGCCGAGATATCCTCCACGCTGGCCCCGTCCTTCTGGGCCTGCTTGACCGAAGAGTTCATAAACACGGTGCAGCGGGAGCCCAGATTCACCGGATGGGGCGCGAAGAGCCCCAGCTTGGCGAAATCGGCGATGTCGTACCCCAGAGCCTTGGCGAAGGTCTCGATAAAAGAGCCGCATCCGGAGGAGCAGGCCTCATTGAGCATGATGGAGTCCACGGCCCGATTGCGGATCTTGAAGCATTTCATATCCTGGCCGCCGATGTCGATGATGAAGTCGACGTCCGGATTGAAATGGGCGGCGGCGTTGTAGTGCGCCACCGTCTCCACCAGCCCCAGGTCACAGCCGAAGGCGTTTTTGATGAGATCCTCGCCATAGCCGGTGACGGCCGCGCCCTTGATCCGAATGCGCGTTCCGCAGAGGCGGTAAATGGCCCTGAGCTGCTCCAGCACGATGGCCACAGGGTTGCCCTGATTGGAGTGATAATAGGTGTAGAGCAGTCCGCCGTCCGGGGAGATGAGGGCCATCTTGGTGGTGGTGGAACCGGCGTCGATGCCCAGCCAGGCGTCCCCGCTGTAGGCGGCGGCGTCCACCTCAGGGGGATGGTTGGCATTGTGCCGGGCCAGGAAGGCGTCGTACTCCGCCTGGCTGGTAAAGAGGGGGGGCATGGTGTCTACCAGCCCCACGTTGTCCACACTCTCCTCCAGAAGTGTCAGCGCCTCGTCAAAGGGGCGCTCGGGGTAGTCGGAGGAGCACAGGGCCGCGCCCATGGCGGCGAAGCAGTCGCCGTCCTCCGGGAAGACGGCATGCTCGCCGTCCAGATGCAGGGTCTCCACGAACCGCTCCCGCAGACCGTAGAGGAAGTGGAGGGGACCGCCCAGAAAGACGATCTTTCCCTTGAGCTCCCGGCCCTGGGTGAGCCCGGCCACGGTCTGGTCCACCACGGCCTGAAAGATAGAGGCGGCCACGTCCTCCTTCCGCCCGCCCTGGTTGAGGATGGGCTGAATGTCGCTTTTGGCGAATACACCGCAGCGGGAGGCGATGGGGTAGATTTTCTCGTGTTTGAGGGAGAGGCGGTCCAGCTCGTCGATGGAGACGTTCATCAGGGTGGCCATCTGGTCGATGAAAGCGCCGGTGCCGCCGGCGCAGGAGCCGTTCATACGCTCCTCCAGCGCACCGCCGAAAAAGATGATCTTGGCGTCTTCGCCGCCCAGCTCGATGACGGCGTCGGTGCCCGGTATGTAGGTGTTGACGGCGGCCGCAGTGGCGTAGACCTCCTGCACAAAGTCAATGCCGGCGGCCTTGGCCACGCCCAGTCCGGCGGACCCGGTGATGACCAAGCGCACGTCCTTGCCCGTCAATTGATCCTGAATGGTATGGAGGGTCTCGCAGGCCCGTTCCCGGGCCTTGGAGTAATGCCGCTCGTAAGAACGGAAAAGAAGCTGGTTCTGCTCATCCAGCACCACAACCTTTACAGTGGTGGAGCCGATGTCGATGCCAATGCGAAGGCTCATAGGTTCACCTCATATGCGCCGGATAGGGTTTGGAAATTCCGGTGGTTCATTTTATTCGTGCCCTACATAATATAACAATTTGGCCGTTTTTACAACCCTAAACCTGTAAACAAAATACAGAAAATCCTAGTGAAATTCCATGATATTTCTGGTGGCTATGTGGCCTTGCACATTAAAGGAAGAGCGTCCTTTTAGAAAATTTTAATGATTTCTGACAGTGGAAATTAAGGCGTGGCTGGTAAAATGGCAATGTCAAAAGGACAGCGCCGCGTCCGACACGTGCGGAAGGACGCGGAATTGCTGAAAAGGCGGCGGAAAGGACAAGAAACGTCATGATGAGAGAGGACTATCTCAAAGAGCTGCGCCTGCGTCTGTCACATCGGATGACGATGCCGGAGCTGGAACGGATGATGGGTTACTATGGGGCGTATTTTGAGGAGGCCGGTCCTCAGAGAGAGGCGGAGATCATCCGGGAGCTGGGAACACCGGAAGAGCTGGTGCGGCGCATCACGGAAGGGCGGATAGAGAAGGCGCTGGAATGCCCGGATGCTGGTTCTGGGGGACGGAAAAGCAGTGCCGGAGCGCTCTGGGGCGTGATCCTGGCGGTCTGCGCAGCGCCCATCGCCATTTCTCTGGCGGTGGGATTGACGGCCCTGACGGTTGCGTTGGGGCTGGTGGCGCTGTGCGCTGCGGTGGGCGCAGGCGCCGCAGGAGTGGGCTGTATTGCGATGGGTGCGGTGGCGGTTTGGGCCGGATTTGCGGCTCTGCTGGGACATGGGATCGCCACCACCATGTACTTTGTAGGGGGCGGAATGCTGACGGCAGGCATCGGACTCCTGCTGCTGGGCGGCGTGGTATTTCTGGTGGGAGCGGCGCTGCGGGGCGCGGCCGGGCTGCTGGAGCGTGTCCTGCGGAGAGGGGAGGCACGGGCATGAGGAGGCTGGGGAGAGCCGTCGCGGGACTGGGAATCTTGCTTCTTCTGGCGGGAGCCGCCATGTCCTTTGCGGGATGGCGCATGGGCGGGGAGAGTTGGCTGGAGATAGAGGCCGCCGGACACATCGTCTCCATGACGCCATTCGGTATCCGCAGCTGGAATGAGAAGGGGCGGCGGGGAGCGGAGAGTGCGGAAGAAAGACGGGACGTATCCTCCTCGGAGCCGGGGGAAGTTGACACGCTGGAAGTGGAGCTCGGCACTGGAGATGTGACGGCAGAGCAGGAGACGGACTTTGTCGTGGACCTGCCCCGGGAACTCCGCATGGTCTGTCCGGAGTATCCGGATAAAGACAGGGGGTTCTATGCGGGAGAGCTCAGCTACGACTTTTCTGTGGAGGCGCCCACTGCCGTGCGGATTGAGGTGGAGCATATCTCCGGCTCCCTGACTTTGGGCATACGGAGGCGGAGCGGCTTCGGCTGGGCCTATGAGAGCCGGACATTCGAAACAGAGAGCGACAGTGTGGAGCTGGAACCGGGCCAATACCGGGCGGTATTTACGGCCGCCGCCTTTCAGGGGAGCTGCCATATGACGGGAGAGTCGGTGTGACAGAGAATATCGATCCGCCGAGGGCGGTGAAGGGACAGAGGAATAGAAAACGTCTGAGCCGCCTGGAGTATTTCCAGGCGGCTCAGACGTTGAAACGGTCGCATGACGGATCAGCCCCTCCGGTAAGTGCGGGTGATTTCGCGCAGGCGGCTGGAGACGTCGGAGTTGAGAGCCGCTGAACGGACCCTCCAGGACCAGTTTTTCGGTCCCATGGTACCGGGGGCGTTGATCCTGGCGTCGGCGCCCAGCCCCAGCACGTCCTGAAGAGGCGCCACCGCCAGACGGCAGGGGGACATCCACGCGCCGCAGAGGGCCCCCCATCCAAAGCCCTCGTCGGCCCGAAGCCGCAGGTAGCGGGAGGCGAACTCCCGTTCCGCCGGAGCCGCCTCATCAAAGAGCCACTGGACAAAGGTGGGGGTATCGTGGGTGCCGGTGTAGATCACGGCGTCCCGGGGGCAGTTGTGGGGGAGGTAGGCGCTCTCGCCCACAGGGTCAAAGGCGTAGACCAGGATCTTCATGCCCGGGAGGCCGGAGCGGGCGATAAATTCCCGGGTGCTTTCATCCAGATCGCCCAGGTCCTCGGCGATGAGCTCCAGCTTTGGGACTTCGGCGGAGAGATAGTTCAGCAGGGCCTGCCCGGGGCCTGGTTCCCAGTGGCCCTCCAAAGCATGTTCCGCTCCGGCGGGGATGGACCAATAGGTGTGGAAACCGCGGAAGTGATCAATGCGGACCATATCATAAAGGAGCGCGGCGTTTTTCATCCGCTCCCCCCACCACAGAAAGAGCGCCTCCCGATGTCCGGCCCAGTCATAGAGGGGATTTCCCCAGTGCTGCCCCACCTCGGAAAAGGCGTCCGGCGGTACGCCCGCAACCGCGGAGGGCAGAAAGTCTTCGTCCAGCTGGAAGAGCTCGGGGCGGGCCCACACTTGGGCGGAGTCGGCAGAGACGTAGATGGGCAGATCCCCCAGGATAGAGATATCCCTGTCGTTGGCATAGGCCTTGAGGGAGCGCCACTGCCGGAAAAAGTGGTACTGAAGGAAGATTTGAAAGTCGATCTCATCGGCCAGGTCTCGGCGGCAGCGGTTCAGCGCGTCGGGCTCTCTGCGCCGGATTACATCCGGCCACTGATCCAGAGGCTGGCCGAGATGGTCATGGAGCGCGCAGAAGAGGGCGTGGTCAGGGAGCCAGTCCGATTGGGACTCCAGGAAAGCGGTGCGGGACGCTCTGTCGCTGTCGCGGGTCCAAGCCCGGCGGAGAAGGGGCAGGCGGGTGGCGTGGAGCCATGCGTAGTCCACGTGGTCCGGATCGGGGCAGCGAGCGGCGGAGAGCTCCTCCCGGGTAAGCAGCCCCAGCGCCGCAAGGTCCTCCAGATCCAGAAACCAAGGGTTTCCGGCAAAGGCGGAGGGCGACATATAGGGGGAATCGCCGCTCCCCGTGGGAACAAGGGGAAGAATCTGCCACACGTGCTGATGGGCGTCGGCGAGAAAGTCGATGAAACGCCGGGCTTCCCCACCCAATGAGCCGATGCCGTAAGCGCCGGGGAGAGAGAAGATCGGAAGTAGAATACCGCTGGAACGTCCCTTCATGCAGGTGCCTCCCTTTTGTCTGGTAAGGCCATTATACGAGTTTTTACCATCCTTTACAATCCCGACCGGCGAGGAAAATAAAGGCGGGTGCCGGTGCTTGCGGCTGGCACGGAGCTGTGGTAAAATCACAGGAAATGGCAAAGGGAGGGGAACGCCGTGGCACAGTACGTGGAGGTAGTGGCATATCGCCCCGAGTGGAGGGCGGTCTATGAGAAAGAACGGGAGAGGATCGCAGCGATTCTGGGCCGGAATCTGCTGGAGATCCATATATTTGAGAGGGGGAACCGGCGGGACATTATCCGGCACTTGGCGGTCCGGGATTATCTGTGGGCCCACAGCGGCGAACAGGAGGCCTATGGTGCGCTGGAGCAGCGCGCGCTGGACTGGTATCATGCATGCCAGGCCGTATAGCACCGGAAAGAAACACGGGCGGCCGGACCATTGGTCCGGCCGCCCGTGTTTCTGCGGAAGGGATGATCACTGGCTCAGGGCATCTTTGATGGAGTCAAAAATGGCGTCCTGACCCTCGCTCATCACAAGGAGAATGGTGCCGTCCTCCAGGGTCTCCACCTTGGCGGCGTTGGCGATGTCGTATTGGTCCGCAAGATACTGCTCAAAGTTCTGCTTCTGCTGGTCCACAAAGCCCTGCACGCCCTCCAGAACCTCGTCGCTCTTCCCCTCGGCGGGCAGGATGGCGGCGATGCCATAGGCTTTTATGTTCATGGGGGAGACGGCCACCGCATAGGCAGTGGTATTATCGTCCGTGATGCCTAGCATGGGCAGGATCATGTCCGCCATGGAATTGCTGGAGGAGGTGATGACAGGCACAGCCTCATTCATCTCTTGGTCCCGGGCGGCCTCGATGGCGCTCTGATAGGCCTCGGTATACGCTTCGGGGGTCTTGGCGGGGGCATCGCTCTCCTGCGGCTTCTGGCCGGAGCAGCCCGCCAGGGCGGCGATAAGCATCAGGGAGGCAAGGGACAGTGTTGCAATTCGTTTCATGGGTGTTGATTCTCCTCTAGTTCGAATAAAGATGGGGTACACTCTTCTTGGACGGCGACAGCGGAAATTTGTTCCCCGGGGAGCGGAATTATTTTTAAATCTTTTTCTTCGGCCTCCACCACGGCGCGGTCGCCGGCGCGCAGCGCGCCGGTGAGCAGCAGCTCGGCGGCAGGGTCTTCTACCTGGGAACGGATGGTCCGGCGCAGGGGGCGGGCACCGTACGAGGGGTCGAAGCCCAGCTCGGCCAGAAGGTCCAGGGCGGGCGGGCTGATCTCCAGCGAGACCCCCAGCCGCTCCATCCGCTCCCCCACGGCAGCGAGCATCCGTTGGGCGATCTCCCGAATTTCTGGACGGGTGAGCTGGCGGAATACGATGGTGTCGTCCACGCGATTCAAAAACTCGGGGCGAAAGACTGTCTTGAGGTCATCCAGAACGGCGGCGCGGAGCTCTTCGACCGGGCGGGTCTCCCCTTGGGAAGAGGCCCGGGCGGAAAATCCCAAACGGCTTCCTTGGGAGGTGATGCGCTTGGCGCCCACGTTGGAGGTCATGACCACTACAGTGTTGCGGAAGTCCACCCGGCGGCCCTGCGCATCGGTGAGGACGCCGTCCTCCATGATTTGCAGGAGGATGCCCCATACGTCCTGGTGGGCCTTCTCGATCTCATCAAAGAGAACGACGGAGTAAGGGCGGCGGCGCACCTTTTCCGTCAGTTGTCCCCCCTCCTCGTGGCCCACATAGCCGGGGGGAGAGCCGATGAGCCGGGAGACGGTGTGCTGCTCCATATATTCGGACATATCAAAGCGCAGCAGGGCCTCCACCGTGCCGAAGAGTGCGGCGGCCAGAGCCTTGCAGAGCTCTGTCTTGCCTACGCCGGTGGGGCCCAGAAACAGGAAGGCTCCGGTCGGACGCCCCGGGTCCTTCAGCCCCACGCGGCCCCGGCGAACGGCGCGTGCCACCGCGCCAACGGCCTCGTCCTGCCCCACAAGGTGCCGATGGAGCTCCTGCTCCAACAGCAGAAGCCGGTCGGATTCCGCCTGGGTCAGCGTGGTCACCGGGATGCCGGTACAGTCGGAGACCACGGCGGCCACATCCTCCGCAGTCACGGCGCGTGCGGCGTGACCCAAGTGCCAGCTCCGGCGCTGGGCCGAGAGCTCCAGCCGGAAGTCCCGCTCCGCGTCCCGCAGCATGGCGGCCTTTTCAAAGTCCTGGCCCCGAATGGCCTCCTCCTTTTCCAGGGCCGCCCGGTTGGCCTTCTCCTCCAGGCTGCGGAGGGCGGGGGGAGTGTCCAACTGGCACATGCGCACCCGCGAGGCGGCTTCGTCGATGAGGTCGATGGCCTTATCCGGAAGGAAACGGTCCGTCAGATAGCGGCAGGAGAGTGTGACGGCAGCCTCCAGGGCCTCGTCCGCAATGCTCAGGCGATGGTGGGCCTCATATCGGTCCCGCAGGCCCCGGAGGATCGCAAGCGCTGTGGGGCGGTCCGGTTCCTTGACCATGACCTGCTGGAAGCGGCGTTCCAGGGCGGCGTCCTTTTCGATATATTTCCGGTATTCGTCCAGCGTGGTGGCGCCCACCACCTGAATGTCACCGCGGCCCAGGGCGGGCTTGATGATGTTGGCGGCGTCGATGGCGCCCTCGGCGCTGCCCGCGCCCACAATGGTATGCAGCTCATCCAGAAAGAGGATCACGTCCCCGGCCTTGCGTACCTCGGCGAGGACGTTTTTCACCCGCTCCTCAAATTCTCCCCGGTACTTGGTGCCCGCCACCATGGCGGAGAGATCCAGGGCGATGAGCCGTTTGCCACGCAGGTCGTCCGGCACCTCGCCGGAGACAATGCGCCTGGCGAGCCCTTCCGCCACGGCGGTCTTGCCGACGCCGGGTTCGCCGATGAGGGCCGGGTTGTTTTTCTGTCGTCGGGATAAAATTTGGATGACCCGGCGGATTTCCGGGTCTCGCCCGATGACCGGGTCCAGCGCCCCCGTAGCGGCCTGGCGGGTCAAATCTTTTGAAAATTGATCCAGCAATTTTGTCTCTCCACGTTCCATATAGTCCCGTTCCGGTCTGGTACGGCCCGCTCCTGCACTCCGGGGAGGGGGAAGCGGACCGCCGCCCAAGGCGTTCAGGGTATCTGTGTAAAGCCGGTTGAGCTCTGCACCGCTTCCAGTCAGGACCCGGATGGCTACTCCGTCCCCCTCCCTGAGCATGCCCAACAGGAGGTGTTCCGTGCCCACCCGGCGGCTCCCCATGCGGGAGGCCTCGGCGGCGGCCAGCTCCACCACCCGGCGGCAGCGGGGAGTCAGCCCTTGGGACGGCATGGACGCCGGCGCGCCGGAGCCGACCAGGCGGATGATGGATTCCCGCGCAGTGCCTACGTCCAGGCCGGCGTCCCGGAGCACGCGGCAGGCCACGCCCTGTCCCTCCAGCAGCATGCCCAGCAGAAGGTGTTCAGAGCCCACATAGCCGTGCCCAAGCTGAGCCGCTGACTCGTGGGCCAGTCTCAGGGCCGCTTGGGCGCGCTGGGTAAATTGGTTTTCGCTGATGGGGAATCGCCTCCGTCCTTGGTGGTTTGCTGCGGCGGAGGGATCCGCCGCGTGTGGGCACGGCTGTGGGCCGCCCCCTCCAGTTCCGGGGCCAGAGCCCCGGCGATCTCGGCGTCAAAGCGCCGCCTATCGTCTCGCATGAATGCTCACCTCGCTTTCCGCGTCATGCTATTTTATCCACTCAGGGGAAATATACCCACATCAAAGAAAAAATAGGACGGGAATTTTGCAGAATGGGCATTGCAATTTTAAAAAACTGTGTTAGAATAGGTATACATTGAATTTGGAGGTGTTTCCAATGGCCTATGTGATTAGTGACGCTTGTGTCAGCTGCGGTTCCTGTGCTGATGCCTGCCCCATGGGTGCCATTTCCCAGGGCGATTCTCAGTACGTCATCGACGCCAACACTTGCATCGATTGCGGTTCCTGCGCCGATACCTGCCCCACCGGAGCCATCTCCCAGGGCTGATTCGGACAATCGCATACATACGCAACAAAAACAGCGGCGCCCGTCGGGCGCCGCTGTTTTTTCCGGAGCAGGGGATATCCCGCTTCCCGGCGGGAAAGGACTGGGCCGGGGCCTTACAGGCCCCCGATAAAGGTGGCGACGAGGCCGATGAGGCAGGACGTCAAAATGGGGGTAATAACGGTGAGGACAAACATAGGTCGATAACCCACCCTGGGAGGGAGCTTGGCCATAGCCAGCTCGTTGAGCACCGTGCCGTTACAGGGCAGCGAATCCAGGCCGCCGGAGCTGATACAGGCGATTCGGTGGACCGCTTCCGGGTTCAGATTCAGGACGTTGAGGAAACGGTCGCTCAGGGAATCCAGCGCGATACTCAGTCCGCCGCTGGAGGAGCCGGTTACTCCGGCGGCCAGATTGACCGCGATGATGACTTGGAAATAGCCCAGGCTGTCGGGGATCATGGCCAGGGCGTCGAGGATGACCTGGTAGCCCGATGTAGAGGCCACCACGGATCCGAACCCCACGACCAGGGCTACGGTGCAGGCGGAGGTGATGGCCTGGACGGCGCCGCGCTGGGCCGTGGCCACTTTGGCGTGCAGACGGTTCCAGAAGAGGATGTAAGCCGCGAGGATGGCGACGAAAGAAGCGATATAGACGGGCAGACCCACCAGGTTGAGAAGGATGATGAGGAGGATGGAGGGGGCCAGCGCCAGGAAAATATTCATTTCCTTAAAGTTATCTGAGGCGCCCGCCTCGCTGAGAAGGTCCACTTGGGCGATTTCGGTGCCCGTGGGCAAAAAATGCTCGTCATCGCGGCGCACGTTGCGCAGCTCCCAAGAGAAATAGAGATGGCCCAAGAGGATGGCGATGATCATGGCCAGAAGGGAGAGGCCGGGGGCGGCCATGGCGGTGGTGCTCAGGTAGTTGCTGGCAATGTTGTTGTTGACAGAGGGGGAACCGGGGGCCATGGTCAGCGCCAGCGCAGAGACGCCCAGAGAGCCGACCCCATAGAGACGCCAGGGAATGTCCATTTTTTCAAAAAGCTCCTTGGCGATGGCGATCACCGTGAAGAACGCGACAAAAACGCTGATCCCGCCATAACTGAGCACAAAAGACAGGATGGGGATGCACCAGATGGCGGCGATCTTCTCATGTCCTTTGAACTTTGTAGCCAGACTGCTGAGTTTCAGGCCGATGGACCGGGCGGCGCCGCTGTCCGTCATGACACAGCCGAAAATGGCGCCGGTGAACAGGGTGAAGAAATAGCTGCCAATCCAGTTCCCGAGGCCGTTGAGGTAGGTGGTCCCCATGCCCATGGCCAGGTCAAGACCGCTGGTCAGGCAGACGAAGATGCCGCATAGAGGGGCGACCAGGATGATCGGCGTGCCGCGGTAGCCAAAATACATCATGGCGGCAAGTGCGATCAGAATGCACACTAAGCTTATGATTTCCATATAAGACGAGCCCTCCTCAGTTCCCGCAAGATGGGGATATCAAGACTTTTTCTTCTTATCCATGATTTTTACGGTATTGGTGCCGTCTAGGACCACCACGCCGTCCTGGCGGGTGACGGTAAGCTTCAGGATCAGATCATGCTTTTCTTCCACCTTCTCCATCACCTCGATGGTGGCGGTCAGGGTATCGCCGAGCCGGGCTGGAGCAGGGAAGGTAAAGCTCTGCCCCATATTGATGGAGGCGCTGCCGCACAGGGGGGCGGCCACAGCTCCGATCAGGCTTGCCACAAACATCCCCTGGACCAGTCTGGTGCCGAAGAAGGACTTTTTGGCGTACTCCGCATCCAAGTGGATGGGGTTAAAATCGCCGGTCAGCCCGGAAAATAGGACGACGTCCGCCTCTGTTATCGTTTTTGACTGGGAGGCCGTGTCTCCCACATGGAAGCTGTCGAACGGTTTGAATTCAATCGGCATGCCCGTTTACTCCTTTGTCATGTGCGCCTTGAGCCCACCCCAGGTCTCAAAAAAGATCTCGGCAGGCATCGGTTTGATCTCATCGCTTAGAAGTGGGGTGAACTCCATCTGGTCCAGGATGTCGCGCTGAAGATCGATGCCCGGCGCGATTTCCGTCAGCATCAGCCCCTGAGGCGTGAGTTTGAAGACCGCCCGTTCGGTGACATAGGTGATGTCCTTGCCCTGATCCAGTGCGACCTCTGCACTGAAAGAGATCTGGGCGATCTGACGAATGAACTTTTTCTCTGTGCCGTCCCGGATGATGTGCAGTTCTCCATTTCCAAGCTGATATTCCGGCTTTCCGGCGGTGAAGGAGCTGATGAACACCACGTGCTTTGCCCCGCCGGCGATGTTCATAAAGCCGCCGACGCCGATGCCAAGCCCCTCCTTCTTGCTGGAGTTCAGATCTCCGTTGGGCCCCACTTCCAGGAAGCCCAGGCAGCCGGCATCCAGGCTGCCGCCGTCATACATGTCAAAGATACCGGCCGTTTCTATCATGGCCTCGCCGTTCCAGCAGCAGCCGAAATCGTTCCCCACGGTGGGGACGCCGCCGATGTTGCCGGCCTCCGTGCTGAGTGTGAATAGGGCGGAACAGCCCTCTTCGCTGGCCACGGCGCTGATGTACTCCGGCGTGCCGATCCCAAGATTGACGATATAACCTTCGCGGAGCTCCATCGCCGCGCGGCGGGCCATCACTTTTTTTACATCGAATTTCACAGGCGGGATGCTCTCCAGCGGAACCTTGTAGTCCCCGGCAAACACGGGATTGAACTGAGAGGCCGCGGTCTGCCAGTGGTATTCAGGCTGCGCCACATATACATAGTCCACCAGAACGCCAGGCACCTCCACCAGGCGGGGATGCAGCGTGCCGGATTTGACAATGCGCTCTACCTGGCAGATCACGATGCCACCGGTGGCTCTGGCGGCCTCCGCCGCGGCCAACTGGCCCAATTTGTAGCCCTCCTTGGTCATGGCGATATTGCCCCGCTCGTCGGCCACGGTGCCGCGGATCAATGTAACGTCGATCTTTTTGGGCGCCTTGTACAGCAGCCATTCTTCGCCGCGCAGGGTCACAAGGTCGATGAGATCCTCTGTAGCGGCCGCGTTCATTCGACCGCCCCCATAACGGGGGTCCATAAAGGTTTTCAAGCCGATCTTGGTGACGACGCCGGGAGTCTTGGCCGCAATGGCGTGCAGCATAGCCACACAGACCCCCTGGGGCCAATTGTAGATGGCGGCCTTGTTGTCGCGGCAAAATTCGGTCATGACTTTGCCGCAGCCGTTGATATGGCCGCCCACGCCTTTGGCGAGAAGACCTTCGTGGCAGATATGACTCAGCCCTTTGGTGGCCATATCGCCTACCGAAGCCTGCCAGTAGAGCGTGAGATCCCGCGGGTGGCCACAGTCCAAAAACGAACGCTCGATCTGTAAAAAGGCCTCCTCGGCGTAGCCGCCCAAGGTGATGCCGGTGAGCAGTACGCTGGCTCCGTCGGGGATCAGACGGCCCACTTGGGATGAAGGTATGATTTTCATGGATAGTTTCCTCCTGATGAATGCAGATGATGGGCAGGACCGTCAACGCTGATTTTGGAAGCGGGGTTCTCTACGCTCCAGAAAGGCGTGCATCCCCTCCACCTGGTCGCTGTTGGAGAATGTGAGGGCGAAAAGCTGCCGCTCGAAAAGCTTGCCGCATCCCACGCCGAAATTCTGTCCGGTGACGATGGCGCATTTGGCCTGGGCCAGGGCATAGGCAGGCTTTTTGCACAGCTCCGCGGCCAGGGCCAGCGCTGTGTCCAGTGTCGCTTCATTTTCCACCACCTTGGTGACCAGGCCGCAGGTCAGCGCCTCGTCGGCGCGGAGCCGGCGGCCCAAAAGCACCATTTCCCGGGCCACCGCCGGTCCGGCCAGAAGGGCTAGGCGCTGTGTGCCGCCGGCGCCGGGCAGGATGCCCAGTCCCACCTCCGGCTGCCCGAATACGGCACTTTTCCCGGCCACGCGGAAATCGCAGGCCATGGCCAGCTCGCAGCCGCCGCCCAGCGCCATGCCGTTTACCGCGGCGATGACGGGCAGGCCGATACTTTCAATGAGTTCATTGATCTGCTGCCCCTGTTCGGCGGTCCGAGCCGCCGTCATCGGCGTGGCATCGGCCATCTGCGTGACGTCCGCGCCCGCTGCAAATACCTTGGGGCCGCCGGTCAGGACGATGGCGCGCACTGCGGGATCTCCCTCGGCGCGCCGGATGGCCGATGCCAGTTCCGTGTTGAGGGCGCCGCACAGGGCGTTCCACGCTTTGGGACGGTTCAGCGTGACGATAGCAGTCTGATCGCTGACGGTATAGAGAAGGTGTTCGTATTCCATCGTACAGCCTTCCTCAGTGGGCAAGACAGCCGGAAATGACCATACGCTGGATCTGATTGGTGCCTTCAAAGATGGACCACAGCTTGGCATCCCGCATCAGCTTTTCCACCGGATACTCACGGCTGTAGCCATACCCGCCCAGCACTTGTACGGCGCTGGTGGTGACCCGCATGGCCATTTCGCTCAGGAAGGTCTTGGTCACGGAGCCCAGCTTTGTGTCGAATACGCCTTTGTCCACCATCTGCGCGCACTGCCACAGCAGCGCCCGGGCGGTGGTGACGTCGATCTCCATGTCGGCCAGCAGGAACTGTACGCCCTGATGACCGATGATGGGTCTCCCGAAAGTCTTGCGCTGCTTGGCGTAGGCAACGGCCTCGTCCAGGGCCCGCTGGGCAATGCCAAGGGCGCCGTAAGAGTTCACGCCGCGGCTGCGGTCCAGGCACTTCATGGCCAGACCGAAGCCCTTGCCCTCCGCGCCCACCAGGTTTTTGGCCGGGATGCGGACGTCCTCGAAGATCACGTCGGACGTACACGACAGGCGCATGCCCATCTTGTCCTCATCCTTGCCCACGGAGACGCCGGGGCGGTCCCGCTCCACGATAAAACAGCTGATGCCCTTGGTGCCAAGGCTGGGATCTACTGTGGCAAAAACGCTGTAGACATTGGCCACAGGGCCGCTGGTAATAAAGCATTTTCTGCCGTTGAGGATATAGTCGTCCCCGTCGCGGACCGCCGTGGTGCGGGTGGCGGCGGCATCCGAGCCAGCGTTTGGTTCCGTCAGGGCAAAGGCGCCCAGACCGCCCTGGAGGATAAAATCCATGTAGTACTTTTTCTGCTCCTCGGTTCCGGCCACCAGGATGGGCTCAATGCCGAATTCTCCCGTGCTGGCGCTGCAAATGAATCCGGCATCCACCTTTGCAAACTCTTCATAGACCAGCACCATGTCCATGGCGCCCAGCCCCTGCCCGCCATAAGCCTCCGGCAGGAACATGCTGTTGAAGCCGACCTCACAGAATTTGCGGAATACCTCCATGGGAAATTCGCCCTTCCGGTCACATTCCTTGACGACCGGGGCCAGCTCCTTGGCGGCAAAGTCACGGGCAAAGGCTTGGAGGTCCAACTGTTCACCGGTCAGAATGTGCTGATGAAACTGTTCCATACAATCATAACGCTCCCTTCTGTTTTGAGTGGAATGGATCCACCCTTATCATCAAGCAAGGGAGATGCCAACTTTAAAAAGCCTGATATGGCGGGAAACAGAAAGCAAAACGCAGCAAATATGCAACAGTATTCCTGTTGCATATTTGCTGCGTCTCATTATTGCGACAGAGAGGTATTCGAGGGCGGCGGCGCCGCGCTGCAGAGATCCGGGCCGGGGATCACGGCAATTTCCAGCGGGAGGTAGTCAAAATTCTTTCTCCGCCAGCTTGCGGTAGAGCTGCGTCCTGTGCACGCCCAGCAGGCGCGCCGCCTGCGTCATATTTCCTCCGCAGGTCTGGATTGCCCTTTGGATATAGGTTCGTTCAAAATCTCTGACCACCTCACGGAGGGGGAGGATATGCTCCTCTTCCGATCCCAACGCCTCCTGACTGCACTCTGGGCCGGGGCTCTGATCGGGCTCTCCGGGCTTTGGCGCGGTGATCACCGTGCGCTCGATCAGATTGCGCAGTTCCCGGATGTTGCCGGGCCAGTGATAGGCAAGCAGCTTCTCTTGAAATTGAGGGGAGAGGCGCAGGCTCCTCTCATATTTCCGGTTAAACTGCTGGAGAAAAAAGGAAGCCAGGGGGAGAATGTCCTCACGGCGGTTCCGAAGCGGGGGAATATGGACGGGGAGCACGTTGAGGCGGTAGAAGAGGTCCTCCCGAAATTTGTGCTGCGCCACAAGCTGACGCAGGTCCCGATTGGTCGCGGCGATGACGCGCACATCCGAATATGACAAGCGGCTCCCGCCGACCCGCTTGATCTCGCCGGTCTCCAGGAAACGCAGCAGCTTGGGCTGTACGTGCAGGGGCAGCTCGCCGATCTCATCCAGAAATACGGTGCCGTGGTCGGCCACCTCGAGCATCCCCATCCGTCCCTTGGAGTCGGCCCCGGTAAAAGCGCCCCTTTCGTAGCCGAAGAGTTCCGCCTCCACCAACTCGGAGGGAATGGCACTGCAATTGATGGGAAGAAAGGCGTCGCCGGCCCTTCGGCTGTTTTCATAAATGTAGGTGGCGCAGATTTCTTTTCCGGTGCCGCTTTCGCCGGTGAGCAGCACTGTGCCGTCACTGTCTGCGATGCGCTTGCATATGGACAGCACACGGCACATTTCAGGACTGGCCGCCACGACGCTGCAGTGTTTGGTCCGGTTCCGGAGATAGCCGGCGATCCCTTCATATTTTTTCTGGCTTTCCCGCCGCTCCTGAATGAATTGATCCAGGACATCTCCGCCTCTGGTGTTGGTCACAACAAAGCGGATACGGCCGTCCTCCCCGAAAACGGGATTAGCGGTGGAGAAGAGATAGTGGCCGTGACGGTCCTGCAGCAGACCGTTCACCTTTTTGCGCAGGGTGATGCACTCTCGAATCACCGAACGGTCGTAGTAGCCCCGGGCCACCAGATCGTCCACCCGATAGCCCAGGATGTCCTCCGGTTCAGCGCCCAGGTTTTCCAGCATGGTATGGCCGATGCCGCAGATCACCCCGTTGCCGTTGGTGATCATCACGTTGTCGGAGGCCTCTACCATGGCCTCTTCCAACGGGATGTCACTGAGCAGATTGGAGACAAAAAACTTTTGAAACGTCGCTTTCAAGGATACGCACCGTCCTTTCCCATGGCCTCTGCCGCTTTGACGGGACAAGCCGTCGTCAAGGTCCATTATACTTTATGGACCGGTGGTTCGTCCAGAGATAGAGAAAAGAGGACATTTTTTCGGCAGACCCGGCGGCGTCCGCCGCTGTCATGCTGTGGAACGGGCCTTTTGGAGTCGCTGGTCCGGCCGGTTTTTGTGCGCAGAAGTACAAAATGAACGGAGGACTTGACTATATATGCGGGATTTGCTATAATCCCTTTCGTTCACTCGGAGGGTGAGCCATTCGTTGGAAATGGCGAGCTGGATAAGGTGACAGGCTGGAATGCCTGTTGTCTTGTCCGGCTTTTTGCTTTTTAATAGGGAGTGGAGCCAAAATGAATCTTGTGGAAGAAAATGTAAGAATCGTATACTTCAAATACCTGGGGGCGGCGTTTGGAAGCGCGCTGATCAGCTCCATCTACGGCCTGGTGGATATGGCCATGGTGGGATACTATCAGCGCCTATAAATGAGGGGTGAATGTCATTCCCAGTTGTGGTATACTTGGCTCGTGACAAATCGACAAACTGGAATTTGCAGCGATACAATTACACGTTTGTGTTTATATAGATATACTGAACCGAAAGGAGATGTTCATTATGAATAGAAACTATCATCTTATGACGATTGAAACATTAAATTTGGAGGGAGATTATATGCTATAATCCCTCCACAACAAACAGGAGGAATTATGAGTAATATTGAATTAGTGAGAATTGACGAGAACAACTTTATGCAGGCGTTTAACTTAAAATTGGCTAAGGAACAAGAGCAATTTGTTTCAAATCCAATCAGGAGTTTAGCGCAAGCATATGTATATTATAACCAATGTATTCCTTTTGGAATATTCAATGATGATACAATGGTTGGTTATGTGATGGTGATATATGATTATGACCTCACAGAGTATAATATTTGGCATATGATGATTGATATTGCATATCAGCATCAGGGATTTGGAGAACTTGCTTTAAGAAAATGTCTGGATTATATTGCATCCAAACCATTTGGTCAATCTAACAAAGTAGCTTTAACGTGCAATAAAGATAACTCCATTGCACTGCATCTATATTATAAATTTGGTTTTAGGGAAACTGGAAATGAAGATGAGAATGAAATTGAGCTTGCTTTGTTACTATAAATAAAGATTGATAAATTCCAGTTTATCGGGGGGGATTTCATCTTTTGGGTGAAATCCCCCTTGACAAATGTTCTCTTGCTGCCCCTTAATATTTTTTCCACCTATTATTTTCAATCACTGATGAAGCCGGGGGCGTCCTTTCTGGTGTCTGTAGTCCGGGGCCTGGTCTTGAGCGGGCTTCTGATCTATGCGCTGCCCCTGCTTCTTGGTGCAAACGCCATATGGTTGGCCATGCCGATCACCGAGGCAGCCGTGGCCTTTCTGGTCGTATTTCTGATGTACAGATATACGAGGGAGCTGTCCGGAGGGAAGGCGTTGGGTTGACTCTGCGGCCGGCATACGGTATCATAGATGAAACTGGCGGAACGGGGCGAACGGCATGAAAACCCTCTATCTTGTAGGCGGCACTATGGGGGTGGGCAAGACGACGGTCTGCAGGAGGCTGAAAGTCCTGCTACCCAACAGCGTATTCTTGGACGGCGATTGGTGCTGGGATATGCACCCCTTTCAAATCACGGAAGAGACCAAGGCGATGGTACTGGACAACATCTGCCATCTGCTGTATAATTTCCTCGGCTGCTCTGCCTTTCAGAATATCATCTTCTGCTGGGTCCTGCATGAGCAGTCCATCCTGGACAGTATTCTTGCGCGGCTGGATCTGAAGGACTGCTCTGTGAAGAGCGTATCCCTGGTCTGCGACGCGGCGCATCTCACGGCGCGGCTGCAGAGGGATGTGGAGCGCGGAATTCGAATGCCGGATGTGATCGGGCGAAGCCTCAGCCGCGTTCCGCTCTATGAGGGGCTGAGCACAGTCAAAGTCGATGTATCTGAGATGACCGCCGAGCAGGCGGCGGAAGCGATCATGAAATTGTGAGGAGAATTAATTTGAAGCATTTGTGTGATTCGGAGATTGCGGCAGACCGGGAGGTTTGCGCAAACTAAAATCTCCGCAAAACCTCCCGAAAAGTGTTTCTGAGCTTTTTAGGAGGCATTTGAATTGAACCGGGAAAACAAAAGAATTCGATATACCAAGGGCTACTACCGTGACCATCCCTGCGCCGACAGCTTTACCTGCAAAGTTTGCGGGCGGCTGGTCGTCCCGGAGGGGGCGGGGAGCGGACATCGGAATCACTGCCCGAACTGTCTTGCAAGTCTCCATGTGGACGAAGCGCCCGGGGACCGGGCGGCGGACTGCGGCGGGATCATGGAACCAGTGGGCGTGTGGGTGCGGAAAAATGGGGAGTGGGCGGTGATCCACCGCTGCCGCCGGTGTGGAAAGCTCAGCTCCAACCGCGTGGCCGCCGACGACAACCCCATGAAGCTGATGTCCATCGCGCTGAAGCCCCTGGCGGCTCCGCCCTTTCCACTGGAGCGCATTGAGGAGCTGACCGCCCTGATGGGTGGAGAGGGCTCCATAAGGGCAGCGAAAGGGCAGAGGCCGGAATCGATATGAGCGGCGCGGCCAGTTATGTCGTCCGGAGGCCGGTCTGCCGGTTCCGGTGGGGCTGTGGAATTTGAAAAGACCGGCAAGGTAGGCCCCAGGCCCGCCTTGCCGGTCTTTGGTACGGAAACCACCGGCTAAGCCGGTGAAGGAGCCCCGAAAAAAGCTTTCGTTTCAAGCATCGAGCGAAGTGATCTGCTAACAGCTATAAGAAAATGAAGCGTCTTCAAATCATCATTCACCGCTCCATTCGTTGAAAAAGGCGAGGCCGTATGGATATCCATACGGCCTCGCCTTTTTCAGATGCGACATCAATTTTGTGTCATTTCTGAGGTGAGGGGCGGTCCCCTTCCGGCGGCTCAGGGAGAACCTGATCGACGCAGGACAGGGCATTCATGGTACGGGGGAATCCGATGTAGGGCATACAGAGCATCAGCGCGGCCAAAAGAAGGGGTTTGTCGTTGCCCACCACCGCATTTCCGCCTGCATGCGCTTTGATTTGATTCTCACATCCACCTTGGGCGGAGAAGATGCTGAAGGTCAGCAGTTCACGCTGCCGGATGTCCAGCCCGCTGCGGGTATAGAAATCGCCGAAGCAATAGGCGGAGAGATAGTCCTGAAGCGGCTTTTGGTCATTTGGGGCGGCGGCGCGCATTTCATCGATGTGCGGGCCGAAAATGGACTTCTGGGCGGCAATGCCGGCCGTCAGCCGCTCCTCCTCGGAGACTGTGCGCTGACTGGCCAGCGGGAGGGAGATGCCCTGCGTCCGCAGAACTTCGTTGACCGCAGCCGCAGCGGCCTCTGCCTTGCCAAGCCCGATATAAGGTGCGCAGTGATAGACGGCCTCCTTGACTGCCTCTGGTGATGCGCCGGACCGCAGTGCGGCACAGGGTGGAGCTTCACCTCGAACATGGTCTGGTTTGTGGTGGACACAGCCAGAAGGATCAGCTCCCGCATAACGGGGTCCAGGGCCTCCTGCGCATAGAGCTCACCATAGACCAGCCGCTGTTTGATGGCGGCAAAGTCGGGATCACTCTCCTCCAGCGGAGAGTGACTCCCACCGTAGAGCGCCAAAAGGGTTCGGCGCGCCTCTTCCACTCGATCCATGTGTTTTTCTTCCTCCTTATCCATGACGGCGCACTGCCGCAGGGGGTAGGCGCCGCCCATTATTAAATGTCAGGCAGCCTTGGCCGAGACGGCGCCTTCGGGCAGGGACAGTTCAGATACCCATTCGGCCAACTCGGATGCCGTGACGGTGCCGCTGAAACGGCGGCCAGAGATCCAGGAGGTGGAAGGCGCCAGACCGTGGAGATCGGTCGCGCTGGCACCGATGCCGTTGCTGCCGGAGGTGCAGAAGGGGACGATGGTCTTACCTTCAAAATCATAGTGGTCCAGGAATGTGCTGATGATCCGGGGAGCCTGCCCCCACCAGATGGGATATCCCAGAAAGACTACGTTGTATCCCTCCATGCCGGTTACCTCGTCGGAGATGGCGGGACGGGCGGCGGCGTCATTCTGCTCCTGAGAGGCGCGGCTGGAGGGATCGCTGTAATCGAGGTCGGCGGAGGTGTAGGGGTCCTCCGGCACGATCTCATAGAGATCCGCTGCTAATATGTCGGACAGCCGCCCGGCTACGGCCTCGGTGTTGCCGGTGCAGGGAAAATAGGCGACCAGGATGCTGGGCGCTGCCTCCAGCGTTGCGGTGAAGGGACCGTCCATCTCTGTGATCAGGTCCATTCCCGCCTCGATCCGTCCCAGGGGGAGCAGTCCGTCGGAATATCCGGAATCCTGGTAGAAGATGCAGAGGAAGGCGTCGGCGCGGCGGTCGCAAAATGCGGCGTGGCCCGGGACCAGCTTTTCCTCACCACCAAGGTGTGGATCTCAAACGGCGGCTATGAAAAGGCAAAAGCCTCCATCGAGGAGTCCCTGCGGAAACTGAAGAGCGATTACATCGATCTGATGCTGATCCACCAGCCCTTCAATGACTATTACGGCACTTACCGCGCCATGGAAGAGGCATATCGGGAGGGAAAGCTCCGGGCCATCGGCGTCTCCAATTTTTATCCGGACAGGCTGGTGGACCTGTGTCAATTCGTTGAGATCACACACGCGGTCAATCAGGTGGGGACCCATCCGTTCCTGCAGCAGGGCGCGGCCCATGAGATCATAAAAAAATACGGCGTTCAGCACGAATCCTGGGGGCCTTTTGCAGAGGGCAAAAAAGGGATGTTCTCCAACCCCGTCATCCAGGAGATCGGAGGCAAGTACGGCAAGAGCGCCGCGCAGACGATCCTCCGCTTCCTGATCCAGAGTGACGTAGTCGTGATTCCGAAATCCACGCATCAGGCGCGTATGGCCGAAAATTTCGACGTGTTCGACTTCTCGCTCTCCGAAGCGGATATGGAGGCGATCCGGGGGCTTGACGAGGGGACCAGCGCGTTTCTCTCTCATCAGGACCCCGCACAGTTGAATTCCTCACCTCTCTGCACTGAAGAAAGGAACGGAAGGATGGACTATGTGCAATTGGGCGGCTCGGATATCAGGGCCTCACGTCTCTGCGTCGGCTGCATGAGCTTCGGAGACCCCGCAAGCAAGATGCACGCATGGACGCTGGACCCGCAGAAAAGCGAAGAGATCATCAGGTATGCCCTGGAACTCGGCATCAATTTTTTTGACACTGCAAACACCTATTCTGCGGGGACCAGTGAGGAGTACCTTGGACGGGCCATCAAGAACAATGTTTCCAGGGATAAGGTGGTTCTGGCCTCCAAGGTGTACTTTAACGAAGGCCACCTCTCCCGGACCGCGATCCTGCGGGAGATCAACGGTACGCTCCGGCGCCTGGGAACGGACTACCTGGACCTGTATATCATTCACCGCTTTGACTCTGATACACCGGTGGAGGAGACGATGGAGGCGCTCCACAGCCTGGTCAAGGCAGGGAAGGTACGGGCATTGGGGGCCTCCGCCATGTACGGATACCAGTTCTGTCAATTGCAGATGTGTGCGAAGGGCCACGGCTGGACGCCCTTTGTCTCCATGCAGAACCACTACAACCTGTTGTATCGGGAAGACGAGAGGGAGCTGATTCCCATTTGCGACCAGATGCATGTCGCCCGCACACCGTACAGCCCACTTGCCGCCGGGAGACTGGCCCGGCCGGAGTGGAGCGCGGATACTCTGCGCAGCAGAACGGATAAGGTCGCCGCATCCAAGTACGACAGCACACAGGAAAGCGACCGCAGGATCGTAAAACGCGTTCAGGAACTGGCGGAAAAATACGCCGCAACAATGACGCAGATCGCGCTGGCCTGGCAGTTTGCAAAGGGCGTGACGTCTCCCATCATAGGCGCGACAAAGGCGGAGTATTTTGACGACGCGGCAGGCGCGCTGAACATAACTGTTAAGGCCAAGCTGTTTTGTCCAGAAATAGCCGGTCTGTTTTGTCGCATAGCCGGATTGTTTTGTCACGACAGCCGAGCTAATCTGTCGTTGAAGCCGGTCTGTTTTGGCATCGCTATATCATAAAAGGGAAAAGAGAGGTGCCGTTCTTGGTAGAACGGCACCTCTCTTCAACTTGAGACTATTGGAATTGATACAGCATAACAGCATTGATATTTTGGTTGTCGCTGCTGTACATGATGGGACGATATTCACCTTCTGGAAGGGAACTCAGATCGAGCGTTCCTGTAAGAGCACCACCAACGGCAGATAGGGTATACACC